>Ga0308165_1000009_pt1 | contig 695712 bp, 625 predicted proteins | sample PhyWR2_FD_201032 | JGI IMG/M metagenome (GOLD analysis project Ga0308165, IMG submission 201032) | Phyllosphere microbial communities from UC Gill Tract Community Farm, Albany, California, United States - DLSLW.R2 | ecosystem: Host-associated > Plants > Phyllosphere > Unclassified | place... | reverse complement strand
CTTTGAGGGGGGCGGCTGCGTCGACGAAGACGTTGGTGGTGTCGGTGCCGATGCGGTCGGTGGTGGAGGCTCCGTTGGGTCCTACGGTGAGGTCCCAGAGGTCTTTGACGCCGGCGACGTTGAGGTTCTTGCCGACGCTGGCTCCACCGTTGGGGGTGGTTCCGGCGCGGACGGTGCCGATGCCGGGGACGGGGATCTCCACACCCTTGGGGGTGCCATTGTTCCCACCGGGAATGACCCCACCAGTACCCGGAGTTCCGGGAGTACCCGGGGTACCAGGGTTACCACCCGGGAGGCCGGGCAGGCCGGGGACGGTTCCACCCGTTCCTGGGAGACCCGGAAGGCCGGGCAGGCCGGGGATGGTTCCGCCGGGGGTTCCCGGGGTGCCCGGGTTGCCACCCGGGAGGCCCGGAAGGCCGGGCAGGCCGGGGATGGTTCCGCCGATGACGTTCGGCAGGCTCCCCAGCAGACCGCCCGGGTTCGTGCCCGGGGTTCCGGGGTTGCCGCCCGGGAGGCCCGGAAGGCCGGGCAGGCCGAGGATGGTTCCGCCGGGGGTGCCGGGGGTTCCGGGGGTTCCGCTGGTGAGTCCGGGGAGTTCGATGTTCAGGTGGGGTTTGCCGTCTTTGAGGGGGGCGGCTGCGTCGACGAAGACGTTGGTGGTGTCGGTGCCGATGCGGTCGGTGGTGGAGGCTCCGTTGGGTCCTACGGTGAGGTCCCAGAGGTCTTTGACGCCGGCGACGTTGAGGTTTTTGCCGACGCTGACTCCACCGTTGGGGGTGGTTCCGGCGCGGACGGTGCCGATGCCGGGGACGGGGATCTCCACACCCTTGGGGGTGCCGTTGTTCCCGCCGGGGATCACCCCACCAGTACCCGGAGTTCCGGGAGTACCCGGAGTACCCGGAGTACCCGGGGTCCCGGGGTTACCACCAGGCAGGCCAGGCAGTCCCGGAAGACCAGGGATACCGGGAAAACCCGGACCACCCGGAAGCGGACCGGTCCCGCCCGGAATCGGCAGACCCGGCAGGCCCGGCAGTTCACCGGAGCCGTCGAGCGGCGGAACCGGGAGGCCCGGCACGTCCACCGGCGGCTTGCCGTTTCCGTGTCCCGGGACCTTGCCGATGAGCCCGCCGAGCACGTTCTCCACGGGGGTCGCCACGGGGTCGACGACCCCGCCGAGCAGCTTCCCGGTGGTGGAATGCGTGCCGTCAGGGCAGCCGCAAGGAGCCGTGCTCCCGGACCCCTGACCGGTGCCGCTCGGCACGTGCGTCGACGGCACGTGCGCGGACGGCAGGTGGGTGGTCGGCGTGTGAGCGCTCGGGGCGTGGACCCGGGTCGATGTCTGAGCTCCGGCGGTGGCGTTCCCGGCCGAGGCGTTCGCCTGACCGTTCGCCGTCGTCGGCTCCGCCACGTGGCGGCCGTTGCCCGGCGCCGGGGTGATGACCTGGGCGATCGGACGGCTGGCCGGGGCCACCCGCTTCACGACGTTCTGTGGGGTGATCGCCTCAGGCGCCTGGACGTGCGGCGCCGGGACGCTGGGAGCCGGCGCGGCCGGGATCGCCTTCGCGGCGACCTTCCGGACCACATCGGTCGCGGGCGCCGGGGCAGGTGCCTTGGCCGCCGTCGACGTCGCGCCGGTGAGGGCTCCTACAGTCTGGTTGACGGTCGCCGTGGCGGTTCCGGTCACCTGGCGGGTGAGGCCGGAGACCGCTCCGAAGAGTGACGGTTTGGCGGTGGCCACCTGAGGATCGGCCGCCGGAGGGGTGGTGTCGTTGGAGGGGGCTGCTGTTGCTGCGGTCTGGCCTATGCCGTACAAGCCGCAGGCGAAGAAGGTGCCGAGAAGTACCCGGCGTGCATGCCTGTTCACTGTATTTCTCCTGAATGATGATGATGCGGGAAGCGCCGCGAAGCGCTCGGATGAGGTGTCTGCCGGTCTGGCGCAGACGCTTCCCGTGATCAGTCAGGAGTGGAGCCGGGGCTGAAAGCCGCGGAGGCGGGCGGGGTGCCCGCGGTGCGGGCACCGGCATCGCCGGCCTGGTGGGGGAGAAGAACGAAACCGTCCGCAGGCAGTGCGGCGACGGCGCCGCCGCCCGCCTGCGACGAAGAAGAGGAGCTCAGGCCGCTGGTGACATTGAGCGGTTCCGGAGCGGGTGAGGGGTGCTTCGGGCTTTCCGCCTTGGCGGGCGCCGCAGCGGTCTGGTCGCTTCCCGCGGCCTGCGCGACGTCGGCCAGGACCGCATCCGCCGGGGTCCACCGGAGGGTGCCGGCCGCCGCCGTCGTGGTCGCCACGGAGCCGGCCGCCGCTGCCGCCTGGCCGGCGGCCGGGACGGTGCGGGCGGGGGCCGACAGAGCCGGGGTCCCAGGCACCGCCGGGGTCGTCACGGGAACCGTGGGGGTGACGCCGGGAACCGGGAGAACAGCTCCGGGAAGCGAGGGGACGAGTCCGCCAGGTCCGGTCACCGAACCGACGATGCCGCCGACCTGTCCGGTGGTGTCCTTCACGGCCCGGTCGACGCCGGTGGTCACCGACGCGATCGGTGCGGTGATCTGTGCGACCGGGAGCTCCTTGACGGTCCCGCTCACGGCGTCACCTGCGGAGGCCACGGTCTTGTCGACGACGCCGGTCACGGTGCCGACGGTGGGCGCGAGTGCCGGGACGGTGGACGTCACGGTCCGGTTCACCACACCGGTGACGGAAGTGACCTCGGAGGTCACCGTCTTGGTGGTGGAAGCGATGGTGTCGGCCGCGGCCTTCTGCACCTGAGGCACGACGGCGGTCACGGACCGGACGGTCGACGTGACGGTCGAGGTGGTGGAGGCGACGCTGCCCGTGGTGGTGTTGAGAGTCCGGGTGACGGTGCCGCTCAGTCCGGAGACGGTCGAGCCGAGGGTGGCCGGAAGGGCTGCCGGCTCGGGTGCGGGCCGAGGAGCCTGCGGCGCCGGGGCGGTGTGCACGGGGGGCGTCTGCCGGGCGGGGGCCGCATGAGCGGACGTCCGGGTCGCCGAGCCGAGGTCGTGGGAAAGGCCGCCCACCGTCGAGCTGACCGAGCTGGTCACGGAACCGAGGAGACCCTGCGAGGATCCGTCGTCGGCGGCGGCTGAGGCGGGGGCCGCGGACAGGAGGAGCCATCCCGCGCCGGTGCCTGCAGCCAGAGCCGCATAGCGCAACAGGCGGAGAGCCCGCGACTGCGAGCCTTTCCTGGATGGCATGTTCCCTCCCCTCGGTCACACCAGATGTGGAACTCAGGGATGGTCCCCAAACCACAACGACTGCTACCAATTACACAAATGCGTGACAAGCATGTCAAGAAGATTGCAGTTAACGGGACTTAAACTTTGCAGCATTCCGCATCGTGAGAGTTTTCCAAGGTGAGAGCTTGGTTTCGATTGAACTGCTTGACATTGGGTCTGCAGGATCTGTGAAGCAGTAGGTTCATAATTTCGGCCGATGATCGGCGAGCGTTGAAACCGCATTGTTGATTTTGTTCCGCAGCGGTTAAATCCACGGTGCGCGAAGAAGGTTTTTCTCCATCTTCTGTGGGCGGGTTTTGTGGGTGGGCAGGGCCGTTCCGGGCTTCTTGCTAACGTTGAGCCGTGATTTCCCGGGCCCTCAAGCGCCACGTCCTACCGTTGATGGCACTGCTGTGCTATTTCATGGCGACGCCCTGGCTGGCGGTCGAGAAGGCGACGGAATTCCCTCCGTTCCTTCTGGCGATCATCGCCGGAGCGCTCCTCGGACTCTGGATCACCCCGAGGATCCAGAGCGTGGGACGGGTGTGGGTTCGGGTGGTGATCCGCGCGGTCATCGTGGCGCTCGGGGTCCTGCTGCTCGCCAACGCGAAGCCCGTCTACGAGGCTGTCCCGGATGGGCTGATCGGAAGCACCGTCTTCTTCCTCAACATGACGGCCATCCCGTTCCTGACGCTGTGCGCGACGGCGCTGCTCACGGACGTCCTGTTTCTTCCCGGCATGATGCGGCGGAAGGCCGAGAAGTAACCGCGTGCGGCGAGCCGGGGCTCAGTGCTCCCGGAGCTCATCCGTTCGTGAACGTCAGTACTCCTGGAATGCCGGGGCCTGTGCGCGCTGGGACTTCGTGGCCTGGGGGTTGAGTCCTTCGCACCACGACGGGTACACCCGGAAACCGCGTTTGCCCGGGCGGGCCCCCGAGGTGATGCCGAGATCCTCGAGGTGTGTGTCCGTGAACCGGAAGACGCCGCGGCGTCCTTCCTCCTCCACGAACACGAGCAACCCTGCGCCCACGTGCTCGCGGTCGAACGGGGCCGTGGCGCCGTCGTCGTCGCGGCGCCAGAAGGCCAGGAACGCGCCCGGCTTGGTGGGCGTGATCCGTGCGGTCCGGACATGCCACGAGCCACCCTGGAGGCGGGCGAGCCCGGATTCGTAGTCGCTGTTCTGCTCCTCGGGAGTCACCTCGAACGGTTCACCCAGGTGGGCGGCATAATCCTCCAACGCGCTGAACAGCATCCGGCCACGCTACCGCACGACGGCGGGGCATCTCATCCGGGAATACCTTGTCCACATACTGCCCTTACCCCTATGCGGGCCTCGGGAGGGCGCGCAGAATTGAAAGATGGTCCGTCCTGGGGAGGAGGGCGTTCCACCACGAGCCTTCGGGCAGGTCTTCAGGAGCGTACAGATGTCAGAAACGCACACAGCCACCGCAGTGCCGGAGGGAGGCCTGCGCCGCTCGCTCGGTCTCAAGCAGCTGATCGGCAATGGCCTGGTCTTCATCGGTCCGGCTGCGCCGGTGGGCATCTTCGGCCCCATCTACGCGAAGAGCGGTGGTGCGGTGGTCACCGTCTACGTGGTGGCCACGCTGATCATGGCGCTGACGGCGATCTCCTACTCTCAGATGTCGCGGGTGGTCCCGGCCGCCGGGTCGGTGTACTCCTATGCCACGGCGGGCATCGGCCGAGGGGCGGGATTCGTGGCCGGGTGGATGGTCCTGCTGGATTACCTCCTCATCCCCAGCGTGGCCTTCCTCTTCACCGGGCTGGCCATGCACTCGTTCCTCCCCGCCATCCCCGCGTGGGTCTTCACGGCCCTCGCGGTCGTCCTCACCACCGGTCTGAACCTCGCCGGCGGCAAGAGCCTCGCCCGTGCGGCGATGGCCGTGGTGATCGCCGAGGTGGCCGTGCTGGCGATCGTCCTCGTCGCAGCGCTGGCCGCCATCGCCGGATCCGGGATCCACCAGGCCCCGCTGTCGCCGATCGCCGGAGTGGACGGATTCTCTCTGGCCGCCGTCCTGGGTGCGGTGTCGATCGCGGCCATGGCTTTCCTGGGGTTCGACGCGATCGCCACCTTCGCCGAGGAGGCCAAAGGCAGCAGCCGCATGGTCGGCAAGGCGATGCTCGCATGCCTGGTGATCGCGGGTGTCCTCTTCCTCTTCCAGAGCTACATCGTGGAACTCATCACGGTTCCGTCCCCGGCTCAGCTGGCCGCCGATCCTGAGGCCCAGGGCACCGCCTTCTACGACACCATCCGTTCGCAGGTGGCTCCGTGGCTCGCGACGCTCCTCGGCATCGCCAAGGCGCTGGGGGCGAGCTTCGCCGGCATGATGGGCCTCGCCGCGGGAAGCAGGGTGGTCATGACGATGTCGCGCGAACGCCGCTTCCCTGCCGTGTTCGGCACGGTGACCCGGAACGGCTCGGCCCCGGCGCTGGCCACGGTGCTCGTCACCGCGGTCACGCTGATCCTGGCGGTGTGGGCGGCCGCCGAGCCCGACGGGCTGGACCTGCTGTCGTCCACGGTCTCCATCGGGGCCATGAGCGCCTTCATCCTGCTTCACGCCTCCGTGATTGGGTATTTCCTGGTCAAACGCAAGAGCCGGAACCGGCTGGTGCACCTGGTGGTGCCCGTGGTCGGAATCGTGTTCTTCCTGCTGGTGATCGCCTTCGCGAACATCAGTGCCCTGACGGTGGGCGCCGTCTGGCTGGTCGTCGGCATCGCCGTGGCCGTGATCCAGCACCTGCGGCGGCGTGGAACGGAGACCCCGTTGACAGGCGGTCCGGACACGACGGCGCCGGCCGCCGGTCGGGCCCACGACAAGACACGCGACTAGACATCCGATCCCCATCTCAGGAGGCTCCCATGGCAGATCACTACAGCATCACCGCCCAGCAGACCGCGGCGCAGAACTTCACCGTCCGGTCCGGCGAGAGTTCGGTGGAGGTGGGGATCGGGACGTTCATGCCCACCGAACTTCTTCTCGGCTCCCTCGGATCCTGCATCCTCTCCGTCGTGTCCGACTACGCGCAGCGCAATGGCATCGAACTCTCCGCTCCGCTGACCGTACAGGTGGACGGGGACATGGCGAACAAGCCCCGGCGCATGGGGTCGATCGCGGTCCGGCTCGGCCTTCCGGAGGGGCTGACCGATTCCCAGCGGCAGGCCCTGCTGCGCGCCAGCAAGCACTGCACCATCCACGCCACTTTGGCCTCCGAACCCGAGGTGACCGTCGAGCTGCTGCAGGAAGTACCGTAGAAGCATGGCCACCGGTGGTTCCCGCAGGAATTCGCTCGAGGCCCGTCTGGAACGGGCCGCGGTGCTGCGCGCCGGCGCGGACGGCGCACCGCTGACCGAGGAGGAACGCGCTCACGAGGCCGAGCAGGAAGCGCTGAGGGAGAAGCGTTCCCGCGTCAACACCGCGGCGCGCGCCGACTACCTGGTCCGCGAAGCCATGGCCCAGGGCAAGTTCGAGAACCTGCAGTACGCGGGGAAACCCATCCCCGGCCTGGACGGCGGCTACGATCCCGATTGGTGGCTCAAGGGCCTCATCCAGCGCGAGAACCTGAGCGGTCTGGCGCCGGAGGCGATCCTCCTGAGAACCGTGGACCGGGACCTCGACTCCACCCTCGACGGGCTGCCCGGTGAACGTCAGGTCCGGGAAGCGCTCGAGGAATTCAACCGGCGCGTCATCAACGCCCGGCGGCAACTGCAGGGCGGGCCGCCGGTCGTGACGCCGACCCGGGACGTCGAAGAGGAAGTGGAACGCTGGCGCTCGCGCCGCGCCGCCGTCGTCGTGCCTGCCGAAGAGCCGACGACGCCGGAACGCGGCCACGGCTGGTGGCGCCGGCTCTGGCGCGGCGAAACGTAGCCCGCCGAACCGCCCGGCGATCACACCGCCGGCGCGGCTCTGGTCAGGCAGGAACCGCGAGGACCGCCTGGCCCGCGAGTTCGCGGCTCATGAAGACGCTGTTCGGATCCTCGGCGTAGTCCGCGAAGGGACGGCATTCCCGGAAACCCGCCTGCCGATACAGGGCTCGGGCGGGTTCGAAGAAGGCCATGCTCCCGGTCTCCAGCGAGACCCGGGTGACGCCCCGGCGCCAGGCATCCTCGAGGAGGAAGTCCAGCATGCGGCGAGCCACACCGCGGCCCCGATACTCCGGGTGGGTCCGCATGGACTTGAGCTCCTCGTGGGCGCCGTCGATCATCTTGAGGGCGCCCGTGCTGATCAGTTCCCGCCCGAGGTATGCGGCGAACAGGCGGACGGAAGGATGCAGGAGCGCGTCGACATCCAGGGCATGGCAGCTCTCCGCGGGGGCGGTCTGCGACAGCTCGGCCTGATGGGTGGTCAGGAAGTCTTCCAGCGCGGGGGTGGTGAGCCGGACACGTTCGATCATGATTTCCACCCCTTCACCATCGCAGGCGACGATTTCCGGCGTGTTTCCTGAGGGTGTCGGAGGTGTTTTATCTGCCGTCGTGGGACGGGGCCTGGGCGCCGTCGGACGGCACTGTCCGGTCGCCGTCATGTGTCTCGGGACGAGGGGAGGCGAGCGCAGCCTGGGCCTTCAGCCAGCGGTCCAGCTCGGCGGCCTTGCGGAACACCAGGACGGGCGGGGCGGAGGGGTCGTCGGCCCAGGCTCGGATCCGTTCCCGCTTGCCCGGGAAGCTTCGGAAATGCCACAGGAGGATGGAGTCGGTGGAGAGCACCCGCCCCAGGGTCTCGATGTTCCCGCTGCATGCCGGCGTGCGGTCCTTGACCCGCAGGAACGTCCGCCGCACCAGACGGCCGAACGAGAACACCCGGGAGTAGTCCAATCCGATCACCAGCTCCACCCGGGCCAGTGCAGCGTCCCGGAACTGGCGGTACGCGCTGTCCAGGATCCACTCATCGCGTGCGACGATGTCCTCCGCGATGGCTCTCATGTCTTCGTCACTCGGGTTGGTCCAGGGCGCCTCGGACGCGGGGAGCCAGCCGATCTCATCGTCGACCGAGTGCCACGGGATCCCCGCGATCCGGCTCAGCCGGGCCGCCGCCGTCGACTTCCCGGTCCCGGCCACGCCGTAGATCAGGATCCTTCGGGGCAGGGGGGAATCCACGGATGCTCGGCTCATGGCCCCAGCCTACCCACGACCGCCGTGCGGGTCCGATCGGGTCAGTATCATGGCCGCATGAGCCAGGAACCCGCGTCCGTGCAGAACGGTCAGCACTGTGACGTCATCGCGGGCACGCACGCCGGGAAGTCCGGGATCGTGCAGGACGTCAACACGAGCAAGACCGGCGCGGTCACCCTCACCGTCCTTCAGTCCGACGGCGTCCGGTTCAAGACCCTCGCGAAGAACGTCCGGATCACCGGCTGACCGCGGCCCGGCTTCCCGTGTTCCCGCCCGTGGGCGACGGGGCGGTGAGTCCGTCCCGCTCAGGCGGACCTGTCTGCGTTCAGCGCGGGACGACGGCCAGCGGCCGCTGCGGCAAGGCGCAGCTGGCGAGGGGAGCGCCGACGCTCGCGTCGCCGTAGAACGCGGCGTCAGCCATACCGTCGTGGCCCTGGGTCGATCCCGCGTGGCGCGGAGTGTCGAAGCAGGTGTCGATGCCGTACGGGGTGGCGGTGACGGTGTAGTCGCCGAGCGGGAGATTCCCGGGCACGTTCAGGGGGGTGCGGAAGCCGCCGTCGTCGGTCATCGGAACGAGCAGCCGGACGACGCTCGCGGACGTCCGGTCCATCAGCTGGACCTCCGCCTGGGCGTTCGCGCCGTAGCGCGGATGGCATTCGGCGTCGGGCGCCTCCACGGTGACGGTGTCCCCGGGGTGAGCCGTCGGGGCGCTGAGGTGAAAGGGCGGGGGTGAGCACCGGGTGGACGGCGGGAACAGGTGGCCGTTGAGAGCCATCATCCCGAAGACGCCTGCCAGGAACAGGAGCCCGAGGCAGAGGAGCCCGACATTGAACAGGCGCCAGAGGCGCGTGGCAGGATCGCTGCGTGTGCTCATGACCTCATTCTGGGCGACAGCGTGTCATGCGACGGTGACGATCCCATCACGATCGTCGGGGAAAGCGGGGACGCCCGACGCCCGGACTCAACACGCCGCCGCGTTCACGCCACCAGGTTCAACGGGGCGGGGGCCAGTCCCACCAGGACCTCCTGGCCCCACGTCAGGGTCAGCCGGTCGTCCTCCATGCCGTCGCCGAACACCACGAGCTGCTCTGAGGACACCGTGACACTGAGGGCCTCGCCGGGCTGGAGCAGCCCCTCGGTCAGCGTCGCCCCGGTCGCCGGGGACGGCCAGGCCTCGCGGACGAACCACGCGAGCTGCGGATCGGTCGGCGCGGGCAGAGTCCGTCCTCCCCGCTCGCCGGCGATCGATGCGCACCAGCCCGTGGATCCGGTTCCCGTGGAGACGATGAGCCCGGAAGAGGACTGCCGTTCCCGTCGGCCGTCCGGGGTGCGCAGTTCGTAACGCGCGGACTGATGCGAGGCGTGCCCCAGGAACACCTCGTTGAGGGCGGAGAGCTCCTGACCGTCGTCCGTGCGAGCGGTCACCATGGAGAGCCGCTCCTGCGGCAGACCCCAGGCGCCCGGCGTTCCGGTGGACGCCTGGGCCAGCAGCGCGGCCGCCTGTCGCGGGCTGTGGCGGACGAGCACTCCCGGGTTGCGGCGGGGCTCCGCGTTGACGCCGATCACGGGCTGGCCCGCGAGGTACTTCGCCGTGTTCGCCACCAGGCCGTCCTGCCCGACGACCACCACGACGTCGTCGGGCGCCATGAGGAAGCGGCTGAGGTCCGCGCGTTCCACTTCGCCCGTCCGCCAGCCGGCGGGAACCGCCTGGCGGAGCGCGGCGCGGGCCTCGGTGAGGGTGTCGTGCGCCGCCTGCACCTCCGCCAGGTCGCGGTCGCGGACCTTGAGGAAGAACTCCACCTGGCCACGGGTCCCGTGCCGGTCCAGGAGTTCGTCCAGCTCGGTCCGGCGGTGGACCAGGACCATCCGGGGATTGGCCATGATCAGTCCTCTCTACTTCTTCGCCGCGGTCAGGGCGGTCAGTGCGGTTCCGAGCATGTCCGGCGTGATGGTCAGGTTCTGGATGCCGGGCAGGTTCGCCGCGGCCTCCTTCAGGGCCAGTGCCAGCAGGATGCCCTGGTCGAGATCGCGGTAGGTGTCCATGGCCGCCTTTTCGCGAGCCGCCTCGGCTTCACCCACCAGCTTGATCCTGCCAGCTTCGGCCTCCGCCGCGATGGCGCCGCGCTCGGCCGCGGCCTGCGCCTCGATGCCGGCGGCCGCCGCACGCTCCTCCGCTTCACGGCGGGCGTTGGCGCCCTCCTGGGCCACCAGGTTCTCGCGGCGTGCTGCGAGTTCGATCTGATTGGCCAGTTCGTTCTCGGCGATGGCGCGTTCGCGTTCGACGGCGAGTGCCCGCCGTTCGAAGGTGGCACGGTCCGCCTCGGCCTGGAGCTGTTCCCGGACCGGGGTCTGCAGCGCACGCTCCACCTCGGCCTCGGGGCGGATGGCGAGGACGTGCACGCCGAGCACCGCGATCCCGGTGTCCTGGAGGCGTGCATCCCGGGTCAGGGTCCCGAACAGGACGTCCCGCAGCGGGGCGGCCCCGTTGCTCAGGGCGTCGGCCAGGGTGAAGCGGGCGACGTGATCGTTCGCGGCCGCCTGGCAGAGCTGGCCGATGATCGTCTCGACCTGCTGGGCGCCGGTGGCCGGCGCCTCGTCCCTCTTTTTGAGGCCGAAATCCAGGCGGGCGCTCGCGAGCACCGGGTCGGTGAAGCGGTAGGTGATGTTCGCCTGGACGCTGACGTCCTGGTGGTCCTGGGTGAGGGCGTGGAAGAGGGTCGGCAGTTCGCGGTCCTCCACGGGGATCTCGCTCAGCACGGAGATCCCGGGGCGGTACCAGAACGCCTGGCCCACGCCCTGGTGACGGACTTGTCCGCCCTGGACGTGGACCACGTAGCCGGTGGGGCCGCCGAGGAAGTGGTTGATCCAGGGGTAGCTCTTGATGGTGGTCATGATGTCTCTCCTTCGTTCTTTATCGTCAACTTGACGATAATTGAACTCTAAGAGGTCTCCGGTATTAATGTCAAGGTGACGATAAATGCTAGGCTGAGGACCATGACGAACCGGAAGTCCGACGCCCTCGCTGCTTTCCACGCTTTCCCGGTCACGGTGGACATCGTCGCTCTCACCGTGCGCGACGCCGCGCTGCACGTGCTGCTCGTGCGCCGCCTGCTCGAGCCGTTCAAGGACCGGCTGGCGCTGCCGGGCGGCTTCGTCCTGCCGGGGGAGGCGCTCGCCGAGGCCGCGCGGCGGGAGCTCGCCGAGGAGACCGGCGTCGAACGCCTGCCCGGGCACCTTGAGCAGCTGGCGAGTTACGGCCCCGCCGGACGCGATCCGCGAGGCGACGTCCTGACGGTCGCCCACCTGGTGCTCGCACCGGACTTCCCAGTGGTCGCGGGCGGCGGCGACGCGAGCGAAGCGCTCTGGGTCCCGGTGGACCGGGTGCTGGGCGACGACGGCGCCCTGGCTTTCGACCATGCGCGGATCCTGGGCGACGGCGTGGAGCGGGCGCGCGCCAAGCTGGAGTACTCGCCACTGGGCGCGGCGTTCTGCGGCGACGAGTTCACCATCGCCCAGTTGCGGGGAGTCTATGAGGCGGTCTGGGGTGTCCGCCTCGATCCGCGGAACTTCCACCGCAAGGCCACGGGCGCCGCGGGATTCCTCAAGGAGACGGGCGAGGTGTCCTCGGGCGAGGCAGGCCGGCCCGCCGCGCTGTTCCGTCTGGCGCCCGAGGCCCGCTCCGGGAACCGCGCGGTGCTGAACCCGCCGCTCATGAGGCCGGTGGTCTACTAGATGGCAGTGTTTGCGTAGGGCTAGTTGTCGCTCCTCCGCTGGCAAAAGGATTCAAGCCCGTACCACCATTGCTGATACCCAAAATCGTGGGTGGTGTCGCTGGCAATTTTGTGCGCTCTTGCTTCGTGAGCCGATATAGTCCGACTGTGGTAGACGGATCTCCGAAGCAGAAGGAACGGTTCAGTCGCGCTTGGGTGGTTGCGGCGGCCGCGGCCGCCAATTTCACTTACGAGATCGTTGCAGATGATGAGCGAGGCGTGGACATGACGGTTCACAGCAATGAACACACGCTGGACTTCCAACTGAAAGCGACGAGCAATCCTGACGTCCAAGACGACTGCCTCGTGCACGACCTCGACATCCGCACCTACAACCTTCTTCGCTCTCGGCAGAGGTCAGGTTACGGCGTGCTTGCGGTGATCGTTGTCGCGGACGACACTATGGCTTGGCATGCGATGAATCATGATGGCACCACCCTCACCTGCTCCGCCTACTACCTGCCGCTATTTGGCATGCCACCGACCTCAAATACTGCGACCATCCGCCTCAAGGTGCCGAGGAATAATCTTCTGACACCTAGCGCTATGCAGACCCTGATGGACGAGCAGGCAGCAAGGTGGGCCTCATGACCGACGACGCGATTTTGACTGGCCAGGCGTTGCTGCCCGCTGATGTCACCGAGTGGCTCCGGATCCACGGTTGGACCCAGGCAGCCACGCTCGGGGATATTGCCCAGCGGTGGCAGAACGGCACCATCGGCGTAGTAGTCCCAATGCTTACCCAGTCTCCAGACTTCACCCTGCGTTGGTCAGAGATGCTGAAACGGTTGGCCAACAGCCTCGGCACTGACCCGGACGGGGTTCTGCTCGCGATCGCGAAGACGGGATCGGACATCGCTGAATTCCGAGCTTCGGGGCAGATTGATGATTCGATTCCACTTGGTGACGCATCGATCTTGATTGACTCTGTCCGCCGTTCAATGCAAGCCTCCGCGAACTCGGCGCTGCAACCGCGAAGCTACTACGGTCACAGTCTTCCGGACATGGCCCGTGAGCATGCCAATAAGGTCCGGTTGGGACAAACCCGGCGCGGCAGCTACGTCATTCCGGTCATCAGTCGACTTCCAATCCTTCAGCCGGACGACGCCGACGACGCCGTCCTGTTCACGGACGTGGCTTACCGGCCGTTCGCCCGCACCGCAATGCTCAAGCTCGCCCAAGGACTTGCCGCGCTACGCGACCTGACTCATGGGGCAGCTGCTCCGGTGGGAAGCCAGATCACGGAGGCGGTCGGCGAAGGAGTCTCGTCTGAACTATGCGATGCGGTTGCCAACACGCTTGAGGCGGAAAGCATATCCGCCTTGAGTGTCACTTTTGCTTGGGCGGAACGGCTCCCGGCATCATCGGCTCCTCAGGCCGTGAATCTCGAAAGCGAGGCGGTGCCCCTGCTCCGGCACGTAGGTAGCGTCCTTAAAGGGGAGCCTGTCGTAGGCCGCCAAACCGTGGTTGGCTATGTGAAGAGACTAGATCGCGGTGAGGATGATGAACTAGGTCGGATCACTCTGCGTACGCTCGACAGCGACAGAGCCAGAAACATCACGATCGACCTTAATGATGCCGATTACCACGTCGCAGGAGAGGCAAATACTGACCGGCGGATGGTGGCTGCCACCGGTGTCCTGCATCGGGAAGCAGGCCGAGCTCTCCGTTTCACGGAGGTAGACGATTTTCACCTGCTCGAAGGAATTCCTGGTCTTCTCATTGACGAAATGCTCGGGTGATTGCCGCCCAACGATTCACGGTGCCTGTTGCTCGGCAGTGTGGACTTGAGTGCTAAAGGCAGATGGCTTGCCCATTCATCGGTCCGCCGGTCTTTGAGACACTGGAACCAGACCCACCCCGCTCCGGAAGGCATCCCATGGCAAGCACCCTGCACCTCGTCCGACACGGCCAGACGGACTGGAACGTGCAGCGCCGCTTCCAGGGCCAGACGGACATCCCCCTCAACCGGACCGGCGTCGAGCAGGCCGCGGGCGTGGCCGAGGCGCTGCGTGAGGTGCCGCTGGCCGCCGTCGTGACCTCGACCCTGGGCCGCGCCGTGGCCACCGGCCAGGCCATCGCCGACGCGCAGGACCTTCCCGTTCCCGCCACGGATGCGCGCCTCATGGAGCGTCACTTCGGCGATGCGGAAGGGATGCACGGCGACGACGTCGAACGCCTCTTCCCCGACCGCGAGCAGATCCCGGGCCGGGAGAGTGACGAGGAGCTGCGCGCGCGGGCGTTCGGCGCGCTGGAAGAATTGGCCGCGGCCTTCGATGGCGAGGAGATCGCCGTCGTGAGTCATGGCGGCTGGATGGCCATGGTGCTGCGGACGCTGGTCGGGGACGCTTACGACTACTCCACGCTCACCAACTGCTCCGTGCACACCCTGGTCTGGGACACCGCCACGGGCGAGGTGCGGGTGGCCGGGGTGGAGACCGCCGCGCAGCTCGTCCGGGACTAGCGATCATCGCCGACGGTGCGACCCGGGGCTAGACCAGCCCGATCTTCCGGAGCTGCTCCGCCAGTCCGGCGCCGTCCGGGGCGTAGACCCACGGGATCGCCGAGCCTGAGTGGTCCATGTCCGGCGTGTGACCGCCGGCCAGGACGGCCTCGCCCACGGAGAGCTGCCGGATGGCCACCGCGGCCACATTCTCCGGATGCCGCTGGGCGAATTCCGAGTAGATGGCCTCGTCGTGCTGGCCGTTGTCGCCCACCAGGAGCCACTTCATGCGCGGGAACTCCTGTGCCAGCCGCTCAAGATTGTCCTGCTTGTGCTCGCGGCCGCTGCGGAACCAGCGGTCCTCCGTGAGGCCCCAATCCGTCAGGAGCATGGGTCCCACCGGGTAGAGGTTGCGGTGCAGGAAGCGGCTCAGTGTCGGGGCGGCGTTCCACGGACCGGTGGAAAGGTAGAACGCGGGGGCACCCGGGTGGGCGCGCAGGATCCGCTCGTACAGCACGGCCATGCCGGTGGTGGCCATCCGGGCGCGTTCATTGAGGACGAAGGCGTTCCAGAAGGCGAGCAGGGGTCGGGGGAGCGCCGTCACCATGACGGTGTCATCGATGTCGGAGAGGATGCCGAACTCCATGTCCGGCGGCAGCACCAGCAGGGGGGTCTCGGCGGAGGGCGTCCCGGAGGCGCGGATCGTGGCGGTGTGCCAGCCCGGTTCCAGGTCCACCTCGACCGTGGTGTCCACGAGGCCGCCGCGGTCCGCCTTCACCCGCACCCGGGCGTCGCCGATCTCGATGTCCACCTCGCGTTCCGGAATCGGAACGGAGGTGAAGGCGCGCCAGCCGCGGATGTTCTGGTTGCCGTCGCGTGCCGCGCGATCGGCGCGGCTGCCGGGCAGGGCGCGGGCCGCGAGCATCACGCGGGCCAGGATCCGGACCTGTGTGGTGGAGCCGTAGCCCATGTAGGGGACGGTTGCGGGCTGGAAGTGCGTCTTCCGGGCCATCTTCAGGCGCGCGGAATTGATGAAGGACGAGATCCTGTGGGCCGCCCCGAAGAGCGGGTTGCCTGCCCAGGAGCGGCGGGCTGGCTCATGCTGCATGGGCTTAACTCTGTCACAGACTGCCCGCCGTGCCCGGGCGGCGCGGTGCCGAGTGCCGTTTGCGCTGGTCCGGCCGCCGTCATCTGCGCGTGCTCCGGGAACGGCCGCAGCCCCCGGGGCGGTGACGGCCGTCCGGGGGCTGCGGCGGTTCGGGCCCGCCACCGTCTCAGACGGTGCGCGGAGCCTTCGCCAGATTGGCTTCGAGTTCGGCCGCGTTCTGCCGGACGACGTACGCCGGACGGTCACGCTCCACGCGCCAGCTCTCCGAGAGTGGGCCGACGTTGACGGTGTCGAAGCCGAACTCGTCGTAGAGGCGGGTGACGAGGTCCGCCGCGTCCGGGAAGTCGCTCGCGGTGGCCAGGGCGCGGCGGTTCTCCGTGCCGGAGGGGGTGCCGTCCGTGGTGATGTCGGCGGCCGCGATGTGGTTGAAGCCCTTGGCGACCTTCGACTCGGGCAGGTGTTCCTGCAGGAGCCCGGAAGTGGTGGCCTCGCCGCGGTCCAGGGCCTCGATGTGCCCGTCGCGCTCCCAGTAGTAGTTGTTGGTGTCGATGACGACCTTGCCTGCCAGCGGTGCCACGGGGACGTCCTGATAGGCCTTCAGCGGGACCGTGACGACGGCGAAGTCGCCGGCCGCTGCCGCTTCCTCGGCCGTCGCGGCCCGTGCCCGGGGGCCGAGCTCCGTCACCAGCTCGGTGAGGGTCTCCGGACCGCGCGAGTTGCTGACCACGACGTCGTACCCCAGCTCCACCGCCTTGCGGGCGACCTGGCTGCCGATGTTTCCTGCTCCGATGATTCCAATGGTTTCGCTCATGTCCGGCACAACCGGCTCCGGGCGGACTCCATTCCGGCGTTGAGAAATATGACGCGGAATGAATGTGCAGGGGCGGGCGTCACTCCGGGAGCAGGATCAGGTCCAGATACGCGCCCAGACTGGCCGCCACGTCCACCGTCTCCGGCGCGTAGAGGCGCTGGAGCTGCACGCCGTCCCAGAGTCCGATCAGTGAAGCGGCCGCCTGCACCGGGTCGACGCCGGGGCGCAGCTTCCCGGCGGCGCGCAGAGCCTCGAGCTCGCCGGTGTACTCCTCCCGAAGCCACTCGAAGCGCTGGGCGAAGTAGTCCCGGCCGGGATGGCCCTCCGTGGTCGACTCGCCGCTGAGCACCGCGTAGAGCTGGGTGAGGCCGGCGATGTCCACATTGGCCCGGGCCTGCAGCAGCACCATGTCCCGGAACGGCATCGGCCCGAGGCGGGAGACGCCGCTGCTGTCGCGCTGTTCGAGGACTGCGAGGAGCAGATCGCTCTTGCGTTTGAAGTGGTGCAGGAGGCTCGTCTGGCTCATGCCCACCTCGTCGGCCACATCCTGCAGGCTTCCCGCGTGATAACCGCGCGTGGCGAACACGTTGAGGGCGGCGTCGACGATCTTCTGCCGGGTCGCCGCCGTCTTGGCGTACGGGCCGCGTTTGCCGGTGCGGGGTGCTCGCTGGGCGCTCATGGAGTGGAGCTTAGCGCCGCTGTGGGGAACATCGTGAAATCAGAGTGACTACTCGAAATTTGTGTTAGCCTCGTCACACTGGCCGCGCCGGCCTCCGTCGTCCGGCGCCCGCTACAGGTACAGAGAGGTATGCGTCATGCCCCATGTTTCCCGGAGACGGCTGCTCGGCACAGGGCTGGGCGCCTTGTCCCTGGCCGCACTCGGCGCCTGCGCCACTCCCGGCACGCACTCCGTCAACGCCGATCCGGCCATCCCCGCCGCGACGGGGGAGAAGATCCGGCTCACCTATTGGGCCTGGCTCAAGGATTTCCAGAAGGTGGCCGACCTCTGGAACGCCAAGAACCCCCAGGTCCAGGTGGACGTGGTCTGGATCCCCGGAGGGAACTCGGGCGGGTATCAGAAGATGTACTCGGCGCTCGCCGCCGGCGCGGGGCCGGACCTGGCCCAGATCGAATTGCGCTCCATCCCCGAGTTCATGCTGGTCAACGGCCTCGTGGACCTGAACCGCTACGGGGCTCAGGAGTTCGCCCCGCTCTACGACCCCACGCTCTGGGGGCAGGTCAGCTTCACCGGCGGCGTCTACGGCATCCCCCAGGACTCCGGCCCCATGGCGACCTTCTACCAGCCGGCGCTCCTGGAGAAGGTGGGCGCCACCCCGCCGAAGACCTGGGACGAGTGGGCCGCCGTGGGCAAGGAACTGCGGCGTGCGGGCAGCTACATCGACTGCTTCGCGATCAGCGATGCGAGCCCCTTCGCAGCCTTCGCGGGCCAGGCGGGCGCCGCCTGGTTCCGGCCCGAGGAGGACGGCTGGGTCATCAACATGACGGATGACGCCACCCTGAACGTCGCGCGCTTCTTCGACAAGGCGATCGACGACGGCCTGGTCCAGACCGGGTTCGCCCACTACAGCCCGGCCTGGTTCGCCGCGGCGGCCAAGGGCGGCATCGCCTCCATCACGTCCGGCAGCTGGGGAGACGCCCTCGTGGAAGGCGTCAGCGGCGGCAAGGGCAAATGGAAAGCCGCCCCCATGCCCGTGTGGGGCAAGACCGGCTTCGGGTCCAGCTACCTCGGCGGCTCCACCACGGCCATCCTGGCCGGCAGCAAGCACCCCCGCGAGGCCCTCGAATTCGCCGTCTGGCTGACGACCTCGCACGAAGGCATCGACGCCATGATCAAGCACAGCGGCATCGGCTGGTCGCCCGCCAAGGACTTCGTCGGCACCGCCCGTCAGCAGCCCTCGGAGTTCTTCAGCGGACAGAACTACTTCAAGGACGTGCTGATCCCGGCGAGCCGCGAACAGAACCCGAAGTGGTCCTGGTGGCCGGTCACGCAGCAGACCTTCAACATCCTCAGCGACGGCTTCCGGAAGAAGGCGAGCGGCACCTCCCTGGTGGACGCCGTGGCCTCGGCCGAGAAGGACGTCATGACCGTCTTCAGGAACAAGGGCCTGACCATCAGGAAGGAACAGGCATGAGCAGCACACCAGCCGCAGCATCCCAGGCTCCGGCCCAGGACGGACAGGCGCACGACGGACAGGCGCACGACGGCGACGCGGCCACCGGGAACCGGCCCGGCGGGCACGGCGCGGCCACGGCGGCCCGGCCCACCCGGGGCGGCCGCTCCCGGGCGGCGGCCCGCGCCCCCTGGATCCTCCTGGCGCCCTTCCTGGCCCTCTTCACCCTGACCTTCGTGCTGCCCATCCTCGTGGCCCTCGTCTCCAGCTTCACCAAGGTCACGCGCAGCGGGCTCTTCGGCGAGAAGGGTGTGACCAGCGGGTTCGCCGGCTTCGACAACTACGCCCAGGCCCTCGGCGACGCCAACTTCATCGCGTCGATCGGGCGCGTGCTGCTGTTCGGCGTCGTGCAGGTGCCCGTCATGATCGTCCTCTGCACCGTCCTGGCCCTCCTGCTGGAATCGGCCTCGGCCCGCTGGCCCGGCTTCTTCCGCGCCGCCTACTTCATGCCGTACGGCGTGCCCGGCGTGATCGCCACGATCCTGTGGTCCTTCCTCTACGTGCCGGGCCTGAGCCCGTTCATCGACATCGCCGGGAGCATGGGCATCACGCTGGACTTCCTGGGGCCCGATCACGTGCTGTGGTCCATCGCGAACATCGTGACCTGGAGCTACACGGGCTACAACATGCTCATCATCGTCGCCCAGCTCAAGGCCATCCCGGCCGAGCTCTATGAGGCGGCCCGCGTGGACGGCGCCTCGCCGTGGCGGATCGCCCGGAGCATCCAGCTGCCGCTCATCACCCCGGCGCTGGTCCTGACCACGGTGTTCTCCATCATCGGAACCCTGCAGCTCTTCGCCGAGGCGCAGGTGCTGAAGACCTCGGCCCCGGCCATCGACAGCCAGTACACGCCGAACCTCTCGGCGTACTCGACGGCCTTCGCTTACAACGATTACAACGTCGCCGCCGCGCAGGCCGTCCTGATCGCGCTCGCGGCCTTCATCCTCTCCTTCGTCTTCCTCCGCCTCACGAACAGGAAGTCCTCATGACCAGCACCACGGCCTCTCCCGCCACCCCTCGCGCCGCCGAGGCGACCCGCTCCGGCGCCGCACCGCGCACCGGCCGCAAGCGGTCCAGCACCATCATCGTCACGGCGATCCTCGTCGTCGTCGCGCTGTACTTCCTGGTGCCCGTGTACTGGGTCCTGGTGGCGTCGACCAAGACCACGCAGGACCTCTTCTCCACGAACGGCTTCCTGCTGTCCGGGCACTTCGCCCTGTGGGACAACCTCGCGAGGGTGCTCAGCTACGACGACGGCGTCTTCCTCCGCTGGTTCCTGAACTCGGTCCTCTACGCCGGAGTGGGCGCGCTCCTGGCCACCTACCTCGCCGCAGCGGGCGGTTACGCCCTCGCCAAGTACGAGTTCCGGGGCCGCAACGCCGTGTTCGGCACGATTCTCGGCGGCGTCCTCGTCCCGGGCACCGCCACGGCGCTGCCCATGTTCCTGCTCTTCAGCCAGCTGGGCCTCGCCAACACCTACTGGTCGGTGCTCATCCCGTCCCTGGTGTCCCCGTTCGGTCTGTTCCTCTGCCGCATCTACGCCCAGGCCACGGTGGACACGGCTCTGATTGAAGCGGCGCGCATCGACGGCGCCGGGGAGCTGAAGATCTTCCACACCATCGGCCTGCGGGTCCTCACGCCGGCCCTGGTCACGGTGTTCCTCTTCCAGCTGGTCGGCATCTGGAACAACTACTTCCTGCCGCTGGTCATGCTCTCCGACAGCAAGCTGTACCCGATCACGCTCGGCCTCAACAACTGGCTGTCCCAGGTGGACCGCCTGCCCGAGTTCTACGAACTCACCACGGGCGGCGTGCTGCTCTCCATCATCCCGCTGGCCATCGCCATGATCGTCCTGCAGCGCTTCTGGCGCGGGGGCCTGACCGAAGGAGCCGTCAAATGACCGCTGCCTACCTCACCAGCACCGCGCCCGGCGAGGGACGCCGCAGTCCGGCCCGCGCACGGCTCGCCTCGGACGCCCCGGAACTGAACCTCGACGGCGACTGGGACTTCCGCCTTCTCCCGGCCGCGCCCGGCACCCCGGCGGGTGCACTGGCCCTGCCGGAGGGAGAGGATCCCGAGGACTTCGCGGCCCCCGGGTACAGCACGGACGGCTGGGACACCCTGCCGGTCCCCTCCCACTGGGTCCTGCAGGGCGACGGGAAGTACGGCCGGCCGATCTACACCAACGTCCAGTTCCCGTTCCCCTGCGAGCCGCCCTTCGTTCCGGACGCCAACCCCACCGGTGACCACCGCCGCGTCTTCACACTGCCCGAGAGTTTCGACGGCGCCGAACGCCTCCTGCTCCGCTTCGACGGGGTGGAGTCGCGGTACAAGGTGTGGCTCAACGGGACGGAGATCGGCGTGGGGTCGGGCAGCCGCCTGGCCCAGGAGTTCGACGTCACCGAGGCCGTGCGCCCGGGGGAGAACGTGCTCGCGGTCCGGGTGCACCAGTGGTCCGCGGCCAGCTATCTCGAGGACCAGGACCAGTGGTGGCTGCCCGGCATCTTCCGCTCGGTCACGCTCCTGGCGCGTCCCGTGGGCGGGCTCGACGACCTCTGGCTGCGGACCGCGTACGACGGCGACGCGTCCGGGACCGGGCAGGGCACGGTCGTGCCCGAGGTGAGTGCGGGGAAGGCGGCGTTTCCGGTCCGGTTCCGGATCGCGGAGCTGGACGTCGACGTCGTCTGGGAGCGCCCTGGTGACGTGGCCCCGGTGGTGATGGCCGGCGTCGAGCCGTGGAGCGCGGAGACGCCGCGGCTCTACGAGGCGACCGTCGAGGCGCAGGGTGAGACCATCACGCAGCGGATCGGCTTCCGCACGGTGCGGATCGAGGGCGACCGGTTCCTGGTCAACGGCCGGCGCGTGGTGTTCCACGGCGTCAACCGGCACGAGACGCATCCCGAGCGCGGGCGCGCCTTCAACGAGGAGTTCGCCCGCGAAGACCTGCTGCTGATGAAGCGCTTCAACGTCAACGCGATCCGCACGAGCCACTACCCGCCGCATCCGCGCCTGCTCGATCTGGCCGATGAGCTGGGATTCTGGGTGATCCTGGAATGCGATCTGGAGACGCACGGCTTCGAACGGCACGGCTGGGACGGCAACCCCGGCGACGACCCTGTCTGGCGTGACGCCCTGCTGGACCGCATCGAACGGACCGTGGAGCGTGACAAGAACCACCCGAGCGTGGTCCTGTGGTCGCTGGGCAATGAATCCGGCACCGGCGCGAACCTCGCCGCCATGGCCGCCTGGGTGCACGCGCGGGATCCCGAACGGCCCGTGCACTACGAGGGCGACTACACCGGCGCGTACACCGATGTGTACTCCCGCATGTACTCGTCCATCCCGGAGACCGAGTCGATCGGGACGGACGGCGCCACCGACCTGCTGCTCGGGTGCAGCGCCGCGGAGTCGCTGCGGCAGCGCCGCAAGCCGTTCATCCTGTGCGAGTACATCCACGCCATGGGCAACGGCCCGGGCGCGATCGACCAGTACGAGGACCTCGTGGACCGGTATCCCCGGCTGCACGGCGGCTTCGTCTGGGAATGGCGTGACCACGGCCTGCTGAGCCGTGATGCCGACGGCACGCTCTTCTACGCGTACGGCGGGGATTTCGGGGAGGAGATCCACGACGGGAACTTCGTCATGGACGGCATGGTCCTCGCCGACGGCACCCCCAGCCCGGGACTCCACGAATACCGGCAGGTGGTCTCGCCGCTCCGACTGACGCTGAGCGGGACCGCCGCCTCGCCCGTCGTCCGGGTGGAGAACCGCCGTCACAGCGCGCCGGCGTCGGACGTCAGGATCCGCTGGCGGCTCGAGCACGACGGCCGTCCGGTCCCCGCGCACGACGGCGGCGGCGCCGTCGCCGGGTCCCTCGCCGTAGTGGGCGGAGACGCGGCGCGTGACGGGTTGGCGCCTCTCGCGGCCGGCGATGCGGCCACATACGCACTTCCCGCCGTGCCGGTGGCCCCCGAGGGGGAGACGTGGCTGACGGCCGAGGTCGTGCTCGCGGCGGACACCGAGTGGGCAGAGGAGGGCCACGTCCTCGCGTCCGCCCAGCTCGACCTGACCCCCGCGCGGGAGCGCCGCGCCGGCCCCCGTCCTGCGGGGTCCTCGACCGGTGCCTCCTCCGCTGTCCCGCGCCGGCTGGAGCTGGGCCCTGCCGTGTTCGACGGCGGCCTGCTCACCTCGCTGGCCGGGCAGCCCGTGGAGGCGCCGCGGCTGGAGCTCTGGCGGGCGCCCACGGACAACGACCGCGGGCAGGGCTTCGGCTCCTATGACGCCGCCGACCCGCGCTCGCCGGGTGTCCGCGGCGTGCTCGGCACGGGTCAGCCGGCCCCGACCTGGGAGGAGGTCTGGCGGTCCGCCGGACTGGACCGGCTCCACCGCCGGATCGAGGCCGTGCAGCCGACGGACCGTTCGCTCACGATCCGCGCCCGGTACGCCGCCGCGGACACCGCCCGGTCGTTCCACCTCGACGAGCACTGGGAACTGGCCGGGGAGGAACTCTGGCTGCGGCTCGACCTCACCCCGAGCGCGAACCACGTCCGCGACCGGGCCTGGGACCTGGTCCTGCCGAGGATCGGCGTGCGGTTCGGTCTGCCGTCGGAGGTGTCCGGCGCGGAGTGGTTCGGCGCCGGACCCCGCGAGTCGTACCCGGACAGCCGTCACGCGGCGCTCGTCGGGCGGTACGCGGAGTCCGTGGAAGGGCTGGGGACGGTGTACTCGCGGCCCCAGGAGAACGGTCACCGGAGTGAGGTGCGCGAACTGGAGCTGCTGCTGGGCGGCGCAAGCAGTGCTGGCAGCGCCGGCAAGCCCTGGCTACGGGTGGAGGCGGAGCGCGACGCCGCCGGGCGCCTGCCCGGATTCGCGCTCTCGCGGCACACGGCCCAGGAGCTCTCCGGCGCCGCGCATCCGCATGAACTCCCGGAATCCCGCCGCACCTGGCTCTACCTCGACGCCGTGCAGAACGGCCTCGGCTCGCGGGCCTGCGGTCCGGATGTGTGGCCCGAGCACACCCTGCGCCCCGAGGCCCGGACACTGCTGCTGAGGTTCACCGCGCTCTGAGCGGGAGGCGCCGCCCCGCGCCTCATCGTTGACGCCGACGGCCGCCGTCGTGCCCCTCCTTCGAGAGTGCACGACGGCGGCCGTCGCGGTCAGCGGTCAGCGCCTCAGCGCTGAGTAGTCAGAGCGGCAGGCTCAGCCCGGCAGCGGTGCGCCGGTGAGCTTGATCTGGCGGTTCTGATCCTTGTAGAGCAGGTAGCGGAACTGGCCGGGGCCGGAAGCGTAGCAGGCCTGCGGGCAGAACGCGCGGAGCCACATGTAGTCGCCCGCCTCGACCTCCACCCAGTCCTTGTTGAGCAGGTACATGGCCTTGCCCTCCAGGACGTAGAGGCCGTGCTCCATGACGTGGGTCTCCGGGAAGGGGATCACGCCGCCGGGCTGGAAGGTGACGATGTTGACCTGCATGTCGTGCGCCAGATCGTCGGACGGCACGAAGCGCTGGGTCTTCCAGACGCCGTCGGTGTCCGGCATCGCGGTGCCTTCGACGTCCTTCTCGTTGGTGACGAAGGACGTGGCCTCGTAGCCTTCGAGACGGTCGTAGGCCTTGCGGATCCAGTGGAACGTGGCGATGTCACCGCTGGTGTTCTCCACACCCCACTCGTCGCCGGCGGCCAGGTAGGCGTAGCCGCCTTCCTCCATGACGTGCTGCTCGCCCTTGAGGTTCAGCGTGAGCGTGCCCTTGACCACGAAGATGACACCCTCGACGCCGGACTCGAACTCGGCCTTCGGCGCGCCGCCGCCCGGCCCCACCTCGACGATGAGCTGGGAGAACGTGGTGGCGAAGCCGGAGATCGGGCGCGCGATGATCCACGAACGGGTGTTCGTGAAGCCCGGCAGGAGGCTCGTCACGATGTCCGTGAGAACGCCCTTGGGGATGACCGTGTACGCCTCGGTGACGATCGCACGCTCGGTGGTGAGATGGGACTGCGGCGGCAGGCCACCCGTGGGGTAGTAGAGATTTCCCATGAAGGACTCCTTCGTGAATCAGTGAGAAGTGGTGGCGAGCCGCGGGTGCGCGAGCACCGTCAGCTCCGGGAGTGCGACGCCGGTCAGGGTCAGGACCTCGTCCTCGCCGACCGCGCCGCACTGGACGCCGCGGAGGACGAAGTTGGCCAGCGCGCGGGCGGTGGCGGGCTCGTCCATGACGCCCGCGTCCGTCTGGGAGAAGTAGTTCTTCAGGCGGGTGGTGGCCGCGGCCAGACCCTCGCGGTAGAAGGCGTAGCTCGCCGCGAACCGGCTCGGCAGCTGGTGCGCGTGCAGGTCCCAGCCCTGGTAGTAGCCGCGCTCCAGGGAGCGGCGGACCAGGCGGCCGTGCAGCTTCCAGGCGTTCTCCACGTTCTCGCCCACGGGGATGATGTTGGTGGAGCCATCGGAGAGGCGGATGCCCGTCCCGGCGACGGCCAGCTGCATGATCTCCTTGGCCACATCCGCCACCGGGTGCTCCATGGACTGGTATTCGGCGGCGATCTGCAGGCTGGCGGAGTAGTCATAGGTGCCGTAGTGCAGCGAGCTGATGCGGCCCGGGACGACGTGCGGCAGCTGCGCCACCGGATGCGTGCCCTCGTGGCCGAGGATCAGCTGCGGCGTCTCCACCTGCACCTCGAAGCGCAGGCGGCCGGCGGGCAGTCCGTGGATCTCCTCGAGACGGGAGACGACGTGGTCCATGGCCGTGACCTGGTCCACGGTGGTCACCTTCGGCAGGGTCAGGACCAGGCCGTCGGGGAGTCCGCCCTGCTCCACCAGGGTGGAGACGAAGAGGTCCAGCGTGCGCAGGCCACGGGCCCGGGTGGGGGCCTCGAAGCACTTGAAGCGGATGCCGATGAACGGGGGAGCCGTGCCGGCCTCCACCGCCTGGTGGACGGCCTTGGCCGCGGTCACGACGTCGGCGTCCTCGGCCTCGTCGCCACGGTTGCCGTAGCCGTCCTCGAAGTCGAGGCGGAGGTCTTCGATGGGCTCGTTCGCGAGCTTGGCCGCGACGCGCGGCGCGACGGCGGCGTTCAGCTCCTCGGACTGACCCAGCAGGGCGCCCAGGGCCTCGAGCCCGCCGTGCTGCGCGACGACGTCGTTCGCGGCCTGTCCCCACTCCGCGGCGAAGTCCGGCGTGAAGCGGTCCGCGGAGACGTAGACGGTGTGGATGGGCTGGCGGCTGCCGTCATCGCCCGGGTAGTTGCGGTCCAGAAGCGTGTCCGTGGCCGCGAGCCGGGTTTCGACGTCCGCCAGATCGGCGGCGGAGAGTGAGGTGCCCGCCATCAGTCGACCAGCTCGTAGGCCGGGGTGGTGAGGAAGTCGACGAAGTCCTCGCCCAGGCACAGCTCGGCGATCAGCTCGCTGGCGGGGGAGTAGAACTTCTCGAAGGCCTCTTCGCCCACCTCGCCGCGCAGCTTCTCGGTCTCCTCGGTGAGGATCTGCCGGACGAGCTCGCGGGTGACGGTGTTGCCGGTGTCGGCCAGCACGGAGCCGGCGTTGATCTGCTGCCACACCTGGGAGCGGGAGATCTCGGCGGTGGCGGCGTCCTCCATGAGGTTGTGGATGGCCACGGCGCCGTTGCCGGAGATCCAGACGGCGGTGTAGGCCACGGCCACGTAGAGGTTCAGGCGCAGGCCGGCCTCGGTGACCTCGCCCTTGGCGGAGGCGACGTCGAGCAGCTGGGCGGCGGTGACCTCGACCTCGGGGCGCTGCTTGTCCAGCTGGTTCGGCTTGTCGCCGAGGAAGGAGTCGAAGACCTCTTCGCAGATCGGGACCAGGTCCGGGTGCGCCACCCAGGAACCGTCGAAGCCGTCGGTGGCCTCACGGGTCTTGTCGTTGCGGACCTTGGCGAACGCGGCCTCGGTGACCTCGGGCTCGCGGCGGTTCGGGATGACGGCGGCCATGCCGCCCATGGCGAAGGCGCCGCGCTTGTGACAGGTCTTCACGAGCAGTTCCGTGTAGGCGCGCAGGAAGGGCGCGGTCATCTGCACGGAGGCGCGGTCCGGGAAGAGGAAGTCCTCGCCGGCGTCGCGGAAGTACTTGACGATGCTGAACATGTAGTCCCAGCGGCCGGCGTTCAGGCCGGAGGCGTGGTCGCGCAGTTCGTAGAGGATCTCCTCCATCTCGAACGCGGCCGGGATGGTCTCGATCAGCATGGTGGCGCGGATGGTGCCGTACGGGATGCCGACGTACTCCTGGGCGAAGGTGAAGACGTCGTTCCAGAGGCGGGCCTCGAGGTGGCTCTCCATCTTGGGCAGGTAGTAGTACGGGCCGTGACCGTTCTCGATCAGCTGCTGGGCCACGTGGAAGAAGTGCAGGCCGAAGTCCACGAGCGCGCCCACGGCGATCTGGCCGTCCACCAGGACGTGCTTCTCGTCCATGTGCCAGCCACGCGGACGGGTCACGACGACGGCGAGCGGCGCGTCCGTGCGCAGGCGGTACTCCTTGCCCTCCGGCGAGGTGTAGGAGAGGGTGCCGCGGGCGCCGTCGCGCAGGTTGAGGATCGCGTCGATGACGTTGTGCCACGTCGGGGTGCTGGCGTCTTCGAGATCGGCGAGCCAGACCTTGGCGCCGGAGTTCAGGGCGTTGATGGCCATCTTGGCCGGCGAGGCCGGTCCGGTCATCTCGACGCGGCGGTCCTGCAGGGCCGCGGGGGCCTCGGCGACCCTCCAGTCGCCCGAGCGGACCTCGGCGGTCTCGGGAAGGAAGTCCAGGGTCCCGGTCTTGGCGACCTGCTCGCGCTTGGTGACGCGGGCGTCGATCAGCTCATTGCGGCGTGCCGCGAACTTCTGGTGCAGGGCCTCCACGAAAGCGAGGGCTTCCGGGGTGAGGATCTCCTCGGCGCGCTCCACCGGCTGGGGGTTGGTGACGGTGATGGTCATGTGCTGTCCTTACTTCTCCACGGTGCCGTCCGGCCCCGCGGGGCCGGACGGCGAGTGCTGGATTACCCAGCCGGTCAGAGGGCTGCCACTGCCTCAGCAGCGGCCGAATTGGCGTGGGCGGCAGCGGCGACGGCCGCGGCGACGTCCTTGGTCACCTGAAGATCGAAGATGCTCGGGATGATGTAGCTGGCGTTGAGTTCATCATCCGCCACGCGGTTGGCGATGGCCTCGGCGGCCGCGACGAGCATGTCCGGCGTGATGTCGCTGGCCCCGGCGTCCAGAAGACCACGGAACAGGCCCGGGAAGGCCAGCACGTTGTTGATCTGGTTCGGGAAGTCGCTGCGCCCGGTGGCGACGACGGCGGCGTGCTTGGACGCGACCACCGGGTCCACCTCGGGGGTCGGGTTGGCCATGGCGAAGACGATCGCGTCGTCGGCCATCGAGGCCACGTGCTCTTCGGCGAGGATGTTCGGAGCGGAGACGCCGATGAAGACGTCGGCGCCCACGAGCGCGTCGTGGAGGCTGCCGGAGAAGCCTTCCTCGTTGGTGTTGGTGGCGATCCACGTGCGGTGGTGGTCGTCGTAGCTCTCACCCTTGTGGATGGCTCCGGAGCGGCCGGCGGCGATGATGTGCTGAGCGCCCTGGGCCTTGAGGAGCTGGATGATGGCGGAGCCGGCGGCGCCGACGCCCGAGACCACGATCTTGACGTCCTCGATCTTCTTGCCCACCACGCGCAGGGCGTTGACGAGGGCCGCGAGGGTGACGATCGCGGTGCCGTGCTGGTCGTCGTGGAAGACCGGGATGTCGAGCTCGTCGCGCAGGCGGGCCTCGATCTCGAAGCAGCGGGGGGCGGCGATGTCCTCGAGGTTCACGCCGCCGAAGACGGGTGCCAGGAGCTTGACGGTGCGGATGATCTCCTCGGTGTCCTGGGTGTCCAGGCAGACCGGCCAGGCGTCGACGTTGGCGAACTGCTTGAACAGCGCGGCCTTGCCTTCCATGACGGGGAGGGCGGCGGCCGGGCCGATGTTGCCGAGGCCCAGGACGGCGGAACCGTCGGTGACCACGGCGACCGTGTTGCGCTTGACCGTCAGGTTGCGGGCGGCGGAGGGGTCTTCGGCGATCGCCATGCAGACGCGGGCGACGCCGGGCGTGTAGGCGCGGGACAGGTCGTCACGGTTGCGGAGCGGGACCTTCGGGACCACCTCGAGCTTGCCGCCGAGGTGCATGAGGAAGGTGCGGTCCGAGACGTGGAGGACCTTGACGCCGTCGAGGGCGTTCAGGGCGGCTTCGACGCGCTTGGCGTGCTCGTCATCCGTGGTGTTGCAGGTGACGTCGACGACGATGGTGTTGTGGTGCGATTCCGCCACGTCCAGTGCGGTGACGGCTGCGCCGGCGTTGCCGACGGCGGCGGCCAGTTCGCTGGTCGCGGTGAAGCTCGAAGGGGCCTCGACCCGCAGGGTGATGGAATTTCCGGGGCTGGGATTCGCCATTGAATTCTCCTCCAGTGTTGGGCCCGCGGAGCGTCAGCCTCCCGCGAGATGTTTTCGTATTATGGATATTATTCTCTACAAAGTGGAAAGACAAGAGCAATTGCTCTTGCTTCTGGACCGTTTCTAACTGTTGGATGGTAGGCAGACGGTCCACGGCTCTTTCCACTATGCGGATAAGATTTACCGGACGGTACCGCACCATACGCAACGAAGCGGGAAGGAGTTGAGATGGCTGAGAAGACCTCAGGCGGAGTTCAGTCCGTGGAACGCGTCTTTGAACTGCTGGAACTCATCACTGATGCGGGCGGAGACGTGACGCTCAGTGAGCTGTCCTCCTCCACGGATCTGCCACTGCCCACGATCCACCGGCTCCTGCGGACCCTCGTGTCGCTCGGCTACATCCGGCAGCTGCCCAACCGGCGCTACGCCCTCGGCCCGCGACTCATCCGCCTCGGCGAGGCGGCCTCGATGCAGCTCGGCGCCGTCGCGCGCCCGCAGCTCAAGTTCCTGGTGGACCGCCTCGGCGAGACCGCGAACATGGCGGTGCTGGACACGGACATGATCATCTACGTCGCCCAGGTGCCGTCGCCGCACGCCATGCGCATGTTCACCGAAGTGGGACGTCGCGCGCACATGCATGCGACCGGTGTGGGCAAGGCGATCCTCGCCCAGCTCGACGACGAGACCGTGCGCGGGATCGTGCAGCGCGCCGGGATGCCGACGCCGACCGTCAAGAGCCTGGGCTCCATCGAGGCCCTGCTGGACGACCTCGCCCTGATCCGCGAACGCGGCTACTCGATCGACGAGGAGGAGCAGGAGCTCGGGGTGCGGTGCTTCGCCATGGCCGTGCCGAACGCTCCCACCCCGTGCGCGATCTCGGTCTCCGGCCCGATCACCCGCGTGGACCAGGCGTTCTCCGAGCGGGCCGTCCCGATGCTGACGGAGGCCGCACAGGCCCTGTCCCTGGAGTTCAACCGGGTCTGACCCCCTCCTGTTTCCCCCCACGCGAACCGCCATTAGGTGCCCGTATTCCTGCCGGATAAGGGCACCTAATGGCGGTTCGCGTGCGGGCTGTGGATAACCTCTGCGAGAAATCGCCCGGGTCGACAGAATGAGGCATGCCTCGTCGCCCCACACCGTTGCCTGCGCAGCTCACTCAGGGGTCCTTCTCCGTCCATCATGCCGATGCCCTCGGCGTGTCCCGCAAGAGGACGCGTGCTGGTGACCTGGTGCGGGTGTCCAGAGGGATCCGGATCCCCGCTCACCCTGTCTCCGGGCCGATCGCTGCACTGCGGGCGTACTGCGAGATCGATCCCCGGGCGACGCTGGTGGATTTCAGTGCCGCAAGGGTCTGGGAGTTTCCCCTGCCATGGCGCGTGCTGGGTGACTGGCGCATCAGAATCGCCCATCCCCGAGGTGTCAACCGCCCGCGACGCGCCAATGTCGTCGGGCGTGAGCTGACCTTCGCTCCGGGAGAGATCGTCGGTCACGAAGGGCTCCGGCTCACGTCCCCGGCCCGTACCTTCCTCGACCTCGCGGAGTACCTGGATGTCGAGGAACTCGTGCCGATCGCGGACCGGCTCATCTGCGCGCACCCCGACGAGCATCCGTACCCCCGCTCAGCATGGGTGCCCCTGTCCGAACTCCGGGCCGTGGTGCGGAGGCATCCTGGCAAACGAGGGGTCCGGAAGGCCCGTCTCGCATTGGATCTCGCCAGGGTCGGGGCCGATTCCCCTCCGGAGAGCCGGCTGCGCCTCGCGATCCTCGATGCAGGCCTCCCCGAGCCGGAGCTGAACTCGCCCATCCGGGATTCCACGGGCCGGCCGGTGGCGTGGCCGGATCTGAGTTATCCTGCGTGGCGGCTTTCCATCCAGTACGACGGGGCCGTTCACGACGTGGTCGACCAGTACGCCCGCGACATCGAAAGGCAGCGGAGGACGCAGGCCGCAGGGTGGACAGAGGTGCGGCTCAAGAAGGGCGACCTCGACGGCGAGCGGCCCCGCGCCGTCGTCGTGATCCGGAATGCGCTGTGGGCGGCCGGTTGGCGCCGCTGACGCACGCGAACCGCCACTAGGTGCCCGAATCCGAGGCGGATAAGGGCACCTAGTGGCGGTTCGCGTGGAGGAGAGGGAGAGCGCTAGTGGGCTCCGCCGGATTCGACCTTGACTTCCTTGCCGTCGCAGTCGATGAGCTTGCCGTTCTCGAAGCGGTCACCCTCCCGCAGGCCGCGGAGGTCCTGCGGGGTGAGGACGCGGTCCGTGCCGGCCACGAACACCGAGGAGTTCTTGGAGTTGCCGGTCTTGAAGTAGTTGAACAGGAGGTTCAGCAGGATCGCCATGAGGGCGGCGGAGCTGATGCCGGAGTGGAAGATGGTCACGAACCAGTCCGGGAAGGCGTGGTAGATGTCCGGCTTGACCACGGGCAGCAGACCGAAGCCCAGCGAGGACGCCACGATGATGAGGTTCATGTTGCCCTTGTAGTCCACCGTGGACAGGGTGCGGATGCCGGACGCGGCCACCGTGCCGAAGAGGACGATGCCCGCACCGCCCAGGACCGGCATGGGCACGGCGCCCACCACGCGGCCCATGACCGGGAGCAGGCCGAGGACGATCAGGATGACACCGCCGGCGCTGACCACGAAGCGGCTCTTGATGCCCGTGATGGCCACCAGGCCCACGTTCTGGGCGAAGGCGCTCTGGGTGAAGGAACCGAACACCGGGGAGACGGCGCTGGAGATCATGTCCGCACGGAGGCCGTCGGCCACGCGCTTGCGGTCCACCTTGGTCCCGACGATCTCACCGACGGCGATGATGTCCGCGCTGGTCTCGGTCAGGGTCACCAGGATGACGATGAACATGGAGATGATGGCGGCCACGTTGAACGTCGGGAGGCCGAAGGCGAACGGGGTCGGGAACGCGAAGATCGGTCCGTTGCCCACATTGGAGAAGTTGGCCTGGCCGGTGAACACGGCGATGACCGTGCCGATGACCATGGCCAGCAGGATGGAGAGCCGCGAGACGGTGGCGCTGCCGACCTTGGACAGGATCAGGACGATCACGAACGTGAGGCCCGCGAGTCCGACGTTGGCCATGCTGCCGTAATTGTCGGCCTTGGCGTTGCCGCCCATGACCCAGTTGGCGGCCACCGGCATCAGCGTGAGGCCGATGGTGGTGATCACGGTGCCGGTCACCACCGGCGGGAAGAAGCGCAGGATCTGCGAGAAGAGCGGTGCGATCACGAGGCCGATGATCGAGGCCACGATCACCGAACCGAACACGGCCGGCAGGCCGCCACCCTGGGAGACGATCGCGCCCATGGTGGCGACGCCCGCGAAGGACACGCCCTGGACCAGCGGGAGCTGCGAGCCGAAGAACTTGATGCCGAGGGTCTGGAGGAGGGTCGCCGCGCCGCCCATGAAGAGACAGCTGGCGATCAGGACGCCGATCTCGTCCGGCTTGAGGCCCGCGGCCTGCCCGATGACGAGCGGCGGCGCGATGATCCCGCCGTACATGGTGAGGACGTGCTGGAATCCGTACGCGAAGGTGCTGCCGAGGGAGAGGCGCTCATCCTCCGGCCGGGTGGTGGGTTTGACGGTTGTTGCACTCATTTCAGACTTCCTGTCTGCCTAATGATTGATGGGGTGTCGCGGCGTTGCGGCGATCGGCCGGCATCGGTGGGGGCACCGGGGGCCTGGGAAGGTGGTGCGGCGCGTTCCGGCGCCATTGCCGGAAACGGTCACAAGATCAAGGGAACGACGACGCCGGGTCGCCGGGTGGGTGCGCTCCGGGAGGGGGTGTCACCCGGGCTGCGCTCGCGGCCGCCTCGGTGCAGAGCAGGCACGAGGGGCGCTGATGGAGCGCAGCCCGGGCGAGTCAGGGGATCAGCAGAAGCCGACGATGCCGTCCCAGGCGTTGCCCGGGTCGGAGATGGTCTCGCGCTCGAAGTTGGCCTCGATCAGGCCGTACGGGCGGTCCGCGGCGTAGAAGACCTCGCCGGGGTTGTCGAGACCGAACGGGGACAGGTCCACCACGAAGTGGTGCTTGTTCGGGGTGGAGAACCGCAGCTCGTCGATCTCCGGGTGTGCCGCGAAGACCTTCTGCGCCATCTGGAACAGGGTCTGCTGCAGCGCGTAGGAGTACTCCTCGGAGAAGCCTTCCAGGAGGAGGGCCTTCACCGACTCGTAGGTGGCGTTGTAGTCGATGCCGCCCTCGGCGACGGCGTCGTTGCGGTAGCGCCAGCGGGCCGAGACGTCGGTGGCCAGGATGCGGTCCGTGGTCTCCTGAAGGGTGGTGTACTTGTCCTTCGGGTAGCCCACGAAGCCGGACTGGGTGGACTTGAGGACCGTGAGGTCGTTCAGACCGGAGATGACGTAGAGGTCGTCGCCGTCCTTGGTGACGACGGCGTTGCGCACTTCCTGGCCCTTGCGGACGAAGGAGTGGTTGTGCTCCTCACCGCCGGCGAGGATGCGCTCCCAGGCGAACTGCTCGGCTTCCCAGCGGCCGCCCGTGACCCACTCGAACTCGCCGGTGAAGTGGTTGGCCAGGCGGATGAGGAATTCCTCGGGGGAGCCGATGCCGTCACGGGCGAAGGCGAAGACGGTGTTCTTCTGGGTGTCGGTGGGGACCACGTGGGCGTTGTCGCCGTCGATGTGCGCCGCGGTGAAGTCGCCGCGGAGCTGCGAGGTGACGTTGAGATCCTCGATCTCGTGGCGGTCCGTGTCGCGGGTGATCTTGACGACGCGGTTCTCCGCCTTGCCGTACTGATTCTTGCCGAGGACGATGTTGTTGCTCATGGTCTAGTCCCAACTTTCCTGATGGATGCTCAGTCCACCGTTGTCGTGTCGTGCGCCGTGCGGCGCCTGTTGGCGGATCCCGGCACAAAAAAATGAGCCGACATCCGTGGATGCCAGCTCATTACGACCCTGCCTGCTGCTCTCAGGTATTCGTGATCTGCGTCACGAATTGAGAATCATCCTAGACCCGGGTTTCCGGTGTTGTAAATCACATTTTCCGACTGATTCAAAAGTGGCGATTGTGACAGCGACGGTTGATGACGCCCCCGGAGGGGGTCTTGACGCCCTTCGGCGCTCTCCGTAGACTTTTCACAGAACAGAAAAGTTCTTCCGCAATACGGAAGTAAGCGGAACATCAGCTACGGATCGTCCGCTCGGTGCGGACCCTGGGCGAAAGGTAAGGAGTAGATCATGCAGGATCGCAGCAGCACCACCCGGATTCACGAACTCGCGGCGCAGGCCCGCACTCAGGAGTTCTACCTGCCGCTCGGCGGCACCGATCCCGACTTCTGCCTGCCGGCCTACCGGCGGGCCCGCGAGGCGGAGGCGGCGAAGGGCCGCGCGGCCAACCGCTGGGTCAAGGGCCTGCCCTTCTTCCGCAAGTCCGCCTCCGGTTCCTGAGGCGCCGGTTCCTGACGCTCTGCTCCTGCCGTCGCGCCGAATGCGGAGTCTGAACTCCGCCCCCTGACCCAGAGAACCCCCGGTCGATGACGCCCGGGGGTTCTTCTGTTGCCGTCAGCGGCGCGCGGTCTCAGGCGGAGATGATCCGGCGCGCGGCCGCGCTGTGCCGGCGGATGAGGTCCTCCAGATCCAGGCCCGGGATCGCGCCATCGACGACGCGCCACTGTCCTCCGACCATGACTCGGTCGGCGCGGTCGGCGCCGCAGAGCAGCAGGGCCGCGAGCGGATCGTGGCTGCCGGAGAAGCGGAGTCCGTCGAGGCGGAAGAACGCGAGGTCCGCCTGCTTGCCCACTTCGAGGGAACCCAGGTCGGCCTCCCGCCCGAGCACGCGTGCCGATCCGAGCGTCGCCCAGCCGAGTGCGCGCTCCACCGGGATGTCCGCACCGTAGCGCAGGCGCTGCAGATAGAGGGCCTGCCGGGCCTCCTGGATCATGTTCGAGGCGTCGTTGCTGGCCGAACCGTCCACGCCGAGGCCCACGGGGGCTCCGGCGTCTTCCAGCTCGACCACCCGGGCGATGCCGGAGGCGAGGCGCATGTTCGACGTCGGGCAGTGCGCGACGCCCGTGCCTGCGGCGCCCAGCCGGGCGACTTCGGCGTCGTCGAAGTGGATGCCGTGGCCGAGCCAGCTCTGCGGCCCCAGCCAGCCGACGCTCTCGAGGTAGTCCACGGTGCGCAGGCCGAACATCTCCCGGCAGAAGTCCTCCTCGTCGAGGGTCTCGGCGAGGTGGGTGTGCAGCCGGACGCCGCGGCGTGCGGCGAGCTCGGCGCTCTCCGTCATGATCTCCCGCGTGACCGAGAACGGCGAGCAGGGGGCGAGCGCGATGTGGAGATCGGCGTCGCGGGCGGTGGAGTGATAGGAGTCGATCAGCCGCTCGGCGTCCGCCAGGATGGTGTCGCCGTCCTGGACCACGCTCTGCGGCGGGAGTCCGCCGTCCTTCTCTCCGAGTGTCATGGAGCCGCGGGTGAGGGTCGCGCGCATGCCGAGGCTGCGGACGGCGCCGGCTTCGATGTCGATGGCGTCGTCGAGGCCGGCGGGGAAGACGTAGTGGTGATCCGCCGCCGTCGTGCAGCCGGAGAGGAGCAGTTCCGCCAGGGCGGCTGTGACCGCGAGCTCCAGACTCTCAGGGGTGAGCCGCGCCCAGACCGGATAGAGGTTCTTCAGCCAGGGGAACAGTTTGGCGTTCGCGGCCGGCCCCCAGGCGCGCGTGAGCGTCTGGTAGAAGTGGTGGTGCGTGTTGATCAGGCCCGGCGTGACGACGTGGGCCGAGGCGTCGAACGTCTCGTCGACCGGCGTCGCGGGGCTCTGGCCCGAAGCGAGGATCTCGGCGATCACCCCGTCCTCGATGACGATGCCGCCGCCGGCATCCTGCTCCGTGGCGGTGAAAGCGGCGAGGGGGTTCTTGATCCAGGTCCGGCTCATGGCTGGCGTCCTTCCGTGCGGGGAATGTATGCCAGCTCAGTTATGGCCTGTCTGCTGATCCAGGTGTCCTCAGAGTAGGGCTGGGCCGGTTCGCGGTCAATCATGACCGCCTCGCTGAGAGCGCGGGACCACCAAACCGGCGGCGTCCTCCCAGCTCAGCCGCGCTGTTCCGCAAGACGGAAATCAAATTTCAAAAAAGTGTGGCGCAGCTCACAGGTCCTCTGCTAGATTCGTTCCTGCCAAAGGCGGGCACCCCGAACACGGGACGCTATCTACCAGGCGTTACAACACATCCTTCACAGCACAACGTTGGATCCTGGTCGACGAAGCCCGCGCAGCTCTCAGTGGCTTTCGCGTGGCCGGATCCAGCCTTCGCAAGGGAGTCTCTGAGATGAGCACCACCGCCACCAAGGAATTGGCCGCCGCAGTCCAGCTGGCCACAGACAACGTCCTCAACAACGGAGGCCCGTTCGGCGCCCTGATCGTCACCTCCGACGGTCACCGCTTCGACGGCGTCAACCGCGTCACCGCCACCAACGATCCCACGGCCCACGCCGAGGTCACCGCCATCCGCACCGCCTGTGCGGCGCTCGGCACCTTCGACCTCAGCGGCGCCACCCTCTACACGAGCTGCGAGCCGTGCCCCATGTGCCTCGCTTCCGCGCTCTGGGCCCGCGTCTCCCGGGTGGTCTTCGCGGCCGACCGCCATGACGCGGCCTCCGCGGGCTTCGACGACGCCGTCTTCTACGACTACTTCGACAAGCCGGAGACCCGGGGCATCATGCCGGTGGTCCGGGCCGAGCTGGACGCCGAAGGCCCCCAGCGCATGGACCCCTTCACCACCTGGAACACGCTCGACTCCCGGATCGATTACTGAGGGAGGCGTCCCCGATGTCCATCACCTCAACCCAGTCCGGTACTCAAGGCGGGAATTCAGGGAACACCAGCGCACGGGGCAGGAAAGCCGGTTCGTCCGGCGGGGCCGCCCCGACCAGCGGAACCCCGGGCGGCACGAGTCCCCTGGACCGCTTCTTCGAAATCACCCGGCGCGGCTCCACGGTGGCCCGTGAGATCCGTGGCGGCGTGGTCACCTTCTTCACCATGGCCTACATCGTGGTGCTGAACCCGCTCATCCTGGGCGGCTTCTCGGCCGACCGCGCCCCACGGGACGTGCTCGGAGGCTGGCTCCCCGCCCTCCAGGTCGGGGCCGTCACCGGCCTGACCGCCGGCGTCATGACCATCATCTTCGGTCTGGTGGCCCGGCTGCCGTTCGGCCTCGCCGCGGGCCTCGGCATCAACTCCTTCCTGGCCGTCTCCGTCATCCACGAAGTCACCTGGCCCGAGGCCATGGGCCTCGTGGTCATCAACGGCATCCTGATCGTCCTCTTCGGCATCACCGGCGCCCGGACGGCCATCTTCAAGGCCGTGCCCAAGGAACTGAAGGCGGCCATCACGGTCGGCATCGGTCTGTTCATCGCCTTCATCGGCTTCGTGGACTCCGGGTTCGTGACCCGCACTCCCGGTGGGCCGCCGGTCCAGCTCGGCACCGACGGCTCCATCGCCACCATTCCCACGCTCGTGTTCATCATCGGGCTGCTCCTCATGAGCGTCCTCGTGGCACGCAAGGTGCAGGGCGGTCTTCTGATCGGGATCGTCGTGGCGACCATCCTGGCGGTCGTGGCGGAACAGGTCTTCCACATCGGCGCCGCCGGCCCCGACAACCCCGGTGGCTGGCACCTGAACACCCCGGTCATCTCGGGACAGCTGGTCTCCGTGCCGGACCTGTCCCTGGTGGGTCAGGTCGACTTCTTCGGAGCGTTCGGCCGGATCGGCGGCCTGGCCGCGACCATGCTCGTCTTCACCCTGGTGTTCACCAACTTCTTCGACGCCATGGGAGCCATGACCGGCCTGGCGAAGAGCGCGGGGCTGTCCTACAAGGACGGCACCTTCCCGCGGCTGAAGAGCGCCTTCATCGTGGAAGGCTTCGGCGCGGTGGCGGGCGGCCTCAACAGCGGCTCCTCGAACACCGTCTACATCGACTCGGCCGCCGGGATCGGCGAAGGCGCCCGCACCGGCCTCGCGTCGATCGTCACGGGCCTGCTGTTCATCGGCTCGATGTTCCTGACCCCGCTGACGTCCGTGGTCCCGCTCGAAGTGGCCGCCGGAGCTCTCGTGGTGGTGGGCGCGCTCATGATGTCCCAGATCCGGGAGATCCGGATGGACAAGTTCTCCGTGGCCCTGCCCGCCTTCCTGACCATCGTGACCATGCCACTGACCTACTCGATCGCCAACGGCATCGGCGCGGGCTTCATCTCCTGGACCGTGGTCGCCACGGCCTCGGGGAAGGCCCGCAAGGTCCACTGGCTCATGTGGGTGGTGACCGTGGGATTCCTGGTCTACTTCGCCCGCGGCCCGATCAACACGCTGATGGGCGTCTGACGGGAACCGCCCCGCAGGGGGCATCCTGACAGGAACATCCGGCGCACCGGCGCCGGACGTCCCGCACGTGAGAAGCAACCCCAAGGAAAGAAGGAGCGCGGTGCTGGAACTCGGACGGCATTTCGACGGCTGGGCCCCCGCCCGCGACGGAGAGGACCTGGTGGTCGCGACCATCGTGGCCACGAGCGGTTCCACGCCGCGCCCCGCGGGGACGTCCATGCTCGTCGCCGCGGGAGGCGGCATCCTCGGAAGTCTCTCCGGAGGCTGCGTCGAGGGCGCGGTGGTCGCCGCGGCGCAGGAGATCCTGTCCTGCGGCGGGGCCCGTCGCGAACGCTTCGGCTACAGCGCCGAGGACGCGTTCGCGGTGGGACTGACCTGCGGCGGGGAGCTGGAGATCCACCTGAGCCGGCTCAGCGAGCCAGAGCGGAAGGCCCTCGCCTCCGCGCCGGTGGCCCTGCTCCGCCGCCTCGACGACGACGGCGCGCCCGCACTGACGCTGGCCGCGCCGTCGTCGGTGGCCGGCATCGCCCGGGAGGCCTGGGTGGGCCTGCTCGGTCTGGAGGGCGCACCCGAGCCGATCCAGGAGGAACTCCTGGCCCGGGCACGCACCCAGGTGGAGCCGCTGCTCCGGCAGGGCCGCTCCGGGCTCGTCCGGGTGGCGCCGCCCGAGGGCTGCCACGACGGCGAGGCCGGCACGCGCCCGCTGGAGCTGTTCGTGGAAAGCCGGCTCCCCGCGCCGCGGGCTGTCGTGGTCGGGGCGAACGACTTCTCCGAAGCGCTCCTGCCGGTCCTGAAACTCCTGGGCTTCCACGTCACCCTGTGCGACGCCCGGCCCGGGTTCGCGGCCCAGGCGCGGTTCGCCCCGGCCGACTCCGTGGAGCGCACCTGGCCGCACCGCTACCTGGAACGACAGGCCGGGGAGGGGCTGCTGGACGAACGCAGCGTGCTGTTCGTCCTCTCCCACGATCCCAAGTTCGACGTCCCCCTGCTGCTCACCTCGCTGCGCCTCGACCTGGCGTATGTCGGGGCCCTCGGGTCGCGGCGCAGTGACCGCCAGCGCCGCGCGTCCCTCGCGGAGCAGGGGTTGGAACCGGGTCTCCTGGACCGGCTGCATTCACCCATCGGACTGGACCTCGGCGCCGTCACCCCGGCGGAGGTCGCGGTGTCGATCGCCGCGGAGCTGGTGGGCGTCCTGCACGGCGCGCCCGGGACCGCAGGTTCCCTCTCGCGGGGGAGCGGCCCCCTGCATCACGGACCACCTCACTGACCCTCTCACCAGGCCGTGTGCTCACGGCCGGCACATCGGAAAGACCCTGCCGCCGGCGGCGGGACGGCGCGACGAAGCACCGTCCCGGCGCCGGGGCATCGCAGCAAGGAGGACGACATGGACATGAACACCATCGAGCAGGTGGTGCCCACAGCCGACCCGGCGCAGTGGCGTGACGGGGATGCGTGGCTGGCCGGCGGGACGGTCCTGTACTCCTACGGGAGCAGCACCCTGAAGAGGCTGTTGAGCCTGCACGACGCCGGCTGGGAGCCGGTGACCGTGCACGAGGACGGGCTCGAACTCGCCGCCACGTGCACGGTGGCCCGCGTGTACGCGCTGCCCGGCGAACTGGCGGGCCGTGCCGACTGGCCGGGCCTCGCGCTGTTCCGCCCCGCCTGCGACTCCTTCGTGGCGTCCTTCAAGATCTGGAACATGTCCACCCTGGGTGGCAACCTCTGCACCTCGCTGCCCGCCGGTCCCCTGATCTCCCTGACCGCGGGGCTCGACGGCGTCGCGCTGATCCTCTCCCCGGACGGGACGTCGCGGCGGGTGCCGGTCGCCGGCTTCGTGACCGGCGACGCGCGGAACGTCCTGGCGCCCGGGGAACTGCTGCGGAGCGTCTTCCTGCCCGCGAAGGCCCTGCGCGCCCGGGTGGCGTTCCGGCGCCTCTCGCTCAGCAAGCTCGGCCGGTCCGGCGTGCTGCTCATCGGGCGCCTGGACGAGGACGGGACCTTCGTCCTCACCATCACGGCGTCCACGAAGCGGCCCGTCCAGTTGCGATACGAAGGGGCGGCGGGATCGCCGCGCCTCCCGGACGCGGCGGTTCTGAGCCGGGACATCGAGACGGCGGTGCCGGAAGTGCTCTGGTATGACGACATCCACGGGCTTCCCGCGTGGCGCCGGGACATGACGCTGCGGCTGGCACGCGAGATCCTGGCCGAGCTGGGCGGTGCGGCGACCGCGGGAGGCGGGGACGGCGTCGTCGTGTCCGGTGACTTCTGGCCGCCGGTCGCGCCGAAGGAGGCGTCCGCGGAGCTCGCCGCCATCGGTCTGGACGCGCTCGCCACGGACACCACCCGCGAGGCGATCGTCATCAACGGCGCCCCCGCCACAGCCGAGCCGCGTGCGGGGCAGTGCCTCCGGACCTTCCTGCGCGACCAGGGCAACACCGGCGTGAAGAAGGGCTGCGACGGCGGCGACTGCGGCGCGTGCACCGTGCACGTCGACGGCAAGCCCGTGCATTCGTGCCTCTACCCGGCCGCGCTCGCCGGGGGCCACGAGGTGACCACCATCGAGGGCCTCGCCGCCACCTGCTCGCACGGCGACCACGACGCCGGCGACCCGGGTGACGCCGGCGCCCTCCACCCGATGCAGCGCCAGTTCCTGGAGACCCAGGGTTTCCAGTGCGGCTTCTGCACGGCGGGCATGATCATGACCAGCGCCACCTTCTCCGAGGAGCAGAAGCAGGACCTGCCCCGGAACCTGAAGGGCAACCTCTGCCGCTGCACCGGCTACAGCGCCATTGAAGACGCCATCCGGGGCGACGCCGACGGCGAGAACCGCGGCCACAGCGGCGGCATGGGGGACAACGTCCCCGCCCCGGCCGGGCCGGATGTCGTCACGGGCACCGTGCGGTACACCCTGGACACGGATCCCGCGGACTTCCCGGGCCTGCTGCACATGAAGCTCTTGCGCTCGCCGCACGCGCACGCCCGGATCGTCTCGATCGACGCGTCGGCCGCACTGGCCGTGCCCGGCGTCGTGCGGGTCTTCACGCACGAGGACGTCCCGGACCTCCTCTATTCCACGGCGCAGCACGAGCTGGTGGAGGACGACCCGGACGACATGCGCATGCTGGACACCGTGGTGCGGTTCGTCGGGCAGCGGGTGGCCGCCGTCGTCGCCGATTCCGTTCAGGCCGCCGAAGCGGGTGTCCGGGCTCTCGAGGTCGAGTACGAGGTGCTGCCCGCCGTGTTCACCTCGGAGGAGGCGATCCTCCCCGGGGCGCCGACGGTGCACGGGGAGAAGGACGGCGCCGTCGCCCGGATCTCCCGCCCGCAGGACAACGTCCTGGCCGAGCTCCACTCCGAGCTGGGGGACGTGGACGCCGCGTTCGCCACGGCGGACGTCGTCCATGAGAAGGAGTACCGCACCCATCGTGTCCAGCACGTGGCGCTGGAGACCCACTGTTCCATCGCCTGGGTGGAGGACGGCGTGCTCACGGTGCGCTCCTCCACGCAGGTGCCGTTCCTGGCGCAGCGCACGCTGGCCCGGATCTTCGGCCGGCCGCGGGACAGCGTCCGGGTCCTGACGGGCCGCGTCGGCGGCGGTTTCGGCGGGAAGCAGGAGGTCATCACGGAGGACCTCGCCGCCCTGGCCGCCCTGGAACTCGGGGTGCCCGTGCAGCTCGAATTCACCCGTTCCGAGCAGTTCACGGCCACCACCACGCGCCACCCGTTCCACATCCGGCTCAAGGCCGCGGCCCGCCGGGACGGCACGCTGACGGCGCTCCAGCTCGATGTCCTGACGAACACCGGGGCTTACGGCAACCACGGCCCGGGCGTCATGTTCCACGGCTGCGGCGAGTCCGTGGCGGTCTACAACTGCGCCAACAAGCGGCTCGACGCGCAGGCCGTCTACACCCACACTCTGCCCTCCGGCGCTTTCCGCGGCTACGGTCTCAGCCAGATGATCTTCGCGGTCGAGTCCGCCATGGACGAGCTGGCACACGGGATCGGCATGGACCCCTGGGAGTTCCGCCGGAAGAACATGGTCCGGAAGGGCGACCCCATGCTCTCCTCGCACAGCGAACCCGAGGAGGACGTGCTCTACGGCAGCTACGGCCTGGACCAGTGCGTGCAGCTCGCCGAGGACGCGCTGCGCCGCGGCGCCGAGCGGGAAGCGTCGTTCGGGGCGGAGCTCGGCGAGGAATGGCTCGTGGGGGAGGGGAGCGCACTGTCCATGATCGACACGGTCCCGCCGCGCGGGCACTTCTCGCACAGCCGCGTCTCCCTCGGGGCCGACGGGCGGTACCTCGTGGAGTTCGGCACGGCCGAGTTCGGCAACGGCACCACCACCGTGCACACCCAGCTCGCGGCCGAAGCGCTCGGCACCAGCACCGACGCGGTCGACTACCGTCAGGCGGACACGGCGAACACCCGGCATGACACCGGGGCCTTCGGGTCCACGGGGACCGTGGTGGCGGGCAAGGCGACGCTCGCGGCGGCCACGGAACTCGCGGACCGGCTCCGTGCCCTGGGCGCCGAGCTGCTGGGCGTCACGGTGGAGGAGTGCGTCCTGGGCCCCGACGGCGTCGCCCACCCCGGCGGGACGGTGAGCCTCGAGCGGCTGCACGCTGCCGCCGTCGAGCGTGGACTGTCCCTGGTGGCCGACGGCGAATGGGGCGGCACGCCGCGCTCCGTCGCCTTCAATGTGCACGGCTTCCGGGTGGCGGTCAGCCGCGTGACGGGCGAGATCCGCATCCTCCAGAGCGTCCAGGCCGCCGACGCCGGCAAGGTCGTCAATCCGCGACAGTGCCGGGGCCAGGTGGAGGGCGGAATCGCGCAGGCACTGGGCGCGGCGCTGTACGAGGCGGTGCGGATCGACGACACCGGCCGCGTCTACACCGACATTCTGCGGCAGTACCACATCCCGACCTTCGCGGACACGCCACGGAGCGAGGTGTACTTCGCCGAGACCGAGGATTCCACGGGTCCGCTGGGCGCCAAGTCCATGAGCGAGAGCCCCTTCAACCCGGTGGCTCCGGCCCTGGCCAACGCGATCCGGCAGGCCACGGGGATCCGGTTCAGCACGCTCCCGCTGACCCAGGACGCCGTGTACCTGGGGCTCAAGGAGGCGGGCCTGACGCTGGTGTAGACGGCGCCGCGTGACCGGCGCGTGCCGCGCGGGCCCGGGACCTCAGGTCCCGGGCCCGCAGTGCGCTCACGGTTCGGCTGTCAAGGTTCCCGAAGTCACCCTTCCAACAGCGGCAGATCCGCCGGGGTGTCCACGTCCCGTCCGTCGCCCCAGGCCCGGCAGTCGACCAGGTCCAGCAGCTCAGGATGCGCCCCGAGGAAGTCCCGCGCCCCCGCGTCGCCGTGGGCCGAGTCCGCGACGGCGGCCAGCAGCGAAGCGTCGAACAGCACCGGGTGCCCTCTTTTCAGAACCCCTGACGCGTCGGGGTACGCCGCGGCGGTCACCCGTCCCGGCCGGTGTGCGGCCAGCAGTGCGGCGACGGCCTCTGCGGTGAGCGCGGGCTGATCCACCAGGGCCACGAGCGCGTGATGGCCTGGCGGCACGGCCGCTAGCCCGGCCTTCAGCGAGCCTCCCATGCCGCTGGGCCAGTCGTCGTTGACCACGACGGCGCAGTCCGTCAGCGCGGCCTCCTCGCGCACCCGCCCGGCCTCCGCCCCCAGCACCACGACGACGCCGTGGCAGCCGCCGTCGTGCAGCACGGCCGCGAGGTGGTCCACTAGGGGAGTGCCGTGACGGCGCAGCAGCGCCTTGGGCCCGAGGCCCAGACGGGTCCCGGCGCCCGCGGCGAGGAGTATGGCCGTGGCCGCTGTGCTCGGGGTCATGCTGTCACCCTAAGTCCTTCCCGCGAGACGCCGAAAGGTGCCCGTATTCCTCGCGGATACGGGCACCTTCCGGCGTCTCGGCGCGTCAGTCGCGTCAGGTGGGTCAGGCGTCGCCGCCCGCGCCTCCCGTGGTTCCGGCGGTCACGTCGAGCAGGCTGTACTTCTCGATCGCCTGAGCCGGGGCCTGGGGGTCGACCTTGCCCTGGCGGGCGAGCATCTGCAGGGTCTTGACCACCACGGAGTGGGTGTCGTTCTTGAAGAACCGGCGGGCGGCCTGGCGGGTGTCGGAGAAGCCGAAGCCGTCCGCGCCGAGCACGCCGTACTCGTTCGGGATGAACTGGCGGATCTGGTCCGGCACGGCCTTCATGTAGTCGGACACGGCCACCACGGGGCCCTCGGCGCCTTCGAGCTGCCGGGTCACGAACGGCACCCGCGGCTCCTCGCCCGGATTCAGGAATCCATGCTCCTCGGCGGCCAGGCCGTCGCGGCGCAGTTCGTTCCAGCTCGTGACGCTCCAGACGTCGGCGGCCACGCCCCAGTGCTCGGCGAGGATCCGCTGGGCGTCCAGGGCCCACGGGACGGAGACGCCCGAGGCGAGGATCTGGGCGCGCGGCTTGCCGTCCGCGTCCTCCGCGGCGGAGAGCTTGTAAATGCCCTTGAGGACGCCCTCGACGTCGAGGTTCTCCGGCTCGGCCGGCTGGGTGATGGGCTCGTTGTACACCGTGAGGTAGTACATGAGGTTGCGGTCCTCGGAGTCCGGGCCGTACATCCTCTCGAGGCCGTCGCGGAAGATGTGCGCGATCTCGTAGCCGTACGCCGGGTCATACGTCACGACGGCGGGGTTCGTGCTCGCGAGCAGCGGCGAGTGGCCGTCGGCGTGCTGGAGTCCCTCGCCGGTGAGCGTGGTGCGGCCGGCGGTGGCGCCGATGATGAAGCCGCGCGTCATCTGGTCCGCGGCGGCCCAGAAGGAGTCGCCGGTGCGCTGGAAGCCGAACATCGAGTAGAAGACGTAGATCGGCACCAGGGGCTGGCCGTGCGTGGCATAGGCGGTCCCGGCCGCGGTGAACGCGGCGACGGCGCCGGCCTCGTTGATCCCGGGGTGGATCAGCTGGCCGAGCGGGGACTCCTTGTAGGCGAGCACCAGTTCGCGGTCCACGGACAGGTAGTTCTGGCCCTTGGGGTTGTAGATCTTGGCCGTCGGGAAGAACGCGTCCATGCCGAAGGTCCGGGATTCGTCCGGGACCACGGGGACCAGGCGCTTGCCGAAGTCCTTGTCCCGGAGGAGGTCCTTGAGCATGCGGACGAAGGCCATGGTGGTGGCGGCCTTCTGCTTGCCGGAGCCCTTCTTGGCGACCTCGTAGGACTTCGCGTCCGGGAGCGTCACCGGCACGTGGTCCGGACGGCGTTCGGGAACCGAACCGCCGAGGGCCGCGCGGCGCTCCAACATGTACTGGATCTCGGGTGCGTCGGTGCCGGGGTGGTAGTACGGCGGACGGTACAGGTCCTTTTCGAGGACCTCGTCGCTGATCGGGATGCGCAGCAGATCGCGGAAGGCCTTGAGGTCCTCCATCGTCAGCTTCTTCATCTGGTGGGTGGCGTTGCGGGCCTCGAAGTGCGCGCCCAGGCCGTAGCCCTTGACGGTCTTCGCGAGGATGACGGTCGGCTTGCCCTTGAACTCGGTCGCCGCCTTGTAGGCCGCGTAGACCTTGCGGTAGTCGTGGCCGCCGCGCTTGAGGTTCCAGATCTGGTCGTCCGTCAGATCGGAGACCAGTTCCTTCGTCTGGGCGCTGCGCCCGAAGAAGTGCTCGCGGATGAACGCGCCGTTCTCCGCCTTGAACGTCTGGTAATCGCCGTCGACGGTGTCATTCATGATGTTCACCAGAGAACCGTCTCGGTCCTTCGCGAGCAGGTCATCCCACTCGCGGCCCCAGACGACCTTGATGACGTTCCAGCCCGCGCCGCGGAAGAACGCTTCGAGCTCCTGCATGATCTTGCCGTTGCCGCGCACCGGGCCGTCGAGTCGCTGGAGGTTGCAATTGATGACGAAGTTCAGGTTGTCGAGCCCCTCGTTGGCCGCGAGCTGGAGGAGGCCGCGGCTCTCCGGCTCGTCCATCTCGCCGTCGCCCAGGAACGCCCAGACCTGCTGGTCGCTCGTGTCCTTGAGGCCACGGTCCTGGAGGTAGCGGTTCGCCTGCGCCTGGTAGATGGCGTTCATGGGGCCGATGCCCATGGAGACCGTGGGGAACTCCCAGAAGTGGGGCATCAGGCGGGGGTGCGGGTACGAGGAGAGCGCGTGGCCCTCCTTGGACTTCTCCTGGCGGAATCCGTCCAGATCCTCCTCCGTGAGGCGGCCTTCCATGAACGCCCGGGCGTACATGCCGGGCGAGGCATGTCCCTGGAAGAACACCTGGTCGCCGCCCCCGGGGTGATCCTTGCCGCGGAAGAAGTGGTTGAAGCCGACCTCGTACAGGGTCGCCGCGCCGGCGTAGGTGGAGATGTGGCCGCCGACGCCGATGTCGGCCCGCTGCGCGCGGTGCACCATGATGGCGGCGTTCCACCGCATGGCGCGGCGGTAGGCGCGCTCGTACTCCTCGTTGCCGGGGTACTCGGGTTCCTGATCGGCCGGGATGGTGTTCACGTAGTCGGTGGTCGTGACCATGGGGACGCCCACGGACTGTGCCCCTGCCCGCTGCAGCAGCGAGCGCATGACGAACTGAGCGCGCTCCGTGCCTTGCTCACGCACCAGGGCGTCGAACGATTCAACCCATTCACCGGTCTCCTCGGGATCCGAGTCCGGCAGGTTGTTCGTGAGCGTACTCAGGATGGAGGGCGTGATTTCTTCAGCAGCCACAGGGGACCTCTCTTCATCGAATGGTTGGGCTGGCGTCGCGATGGCAACGTCTTTCCGACATGCGAAAAAATAATTTTGTCTATCGAGATTATCGGGCAGTCTGCGCAACGTCAACGGGATCGCCCACCGTTCGGATTGCGACAGTGCGGGCCACCGAGGACCCCTGCCGCCCCACCAGGGGCGACGCTCCGGGCGACCGGACTGGTATGCCAAATGTGACTGCGATCACCGCGGAACCATTGACCGCCTGTGATCCGGGCCATATTCTGTATTCCATACTTCAATAAATCAGTTCCGCATTATGGAAGCCGGCCCAATGGGGAGTCCGCGACCGACGGGTGCGGAACCGTCAGCATCGAAACGGAGCACCCATGCAGACGAACCCCAGCGGCGTCGAGCCCACCACCCCGGTGGCGACTCAGCCAGGCCCGGAAACGCCGGACCATCACCACCACCATCACCACGACTTCACGGGTGACCTTCCCCGGATGTCGGAGCTGACCGGCGTCGAACTCAGCCCGCAGCTGTACAACAAGGACCTCGCCCCCACTCGCAAGGCCGGGCGCACCTGGACCGCCTACAGCATCTTCACCCTCTGGGCGAACGATGTGCACAGCCTCGGCAACTACGCGTTCGCGGTGGGCCTCTTCGCCCTCGGCATGGGGGCCTGGCAGATCCTGCTGGCGCTCGGCGTGGGCGCGGTCCTGCTGTTCCTTCTGCTGAACTTCTCGGGGTTCATGGGGCAGAAGACCGGTGTCCCGTTCCCGGTGATGAGCCGCATCAGCTTCGGCATCCGCGGCGCGCAGATCGCCAGCGTGGTGCGCGGCGCCGTCGCGGTCGCGTGGTTCGGCATCCAGACCTATCTCGCCTCGGTGATCTTCCGGATCATGATCATCAAACTGATCCCGGGCCTGGCGCCCCTGGACCGGAACGACATCCTCGGCCTGTCCACGCTGGGCTGGGTCGCCTTCGTCATCCTCTGGATCATCCAGCTCGTGATCGTCAGTTTCGGCATGGAGATGATCCGCAAGTACGAGGCGTTCGCCGGACCGATCATCCTCGTGACCATGGCCGCCCTGGCCATCTGGGTCTTCGTCCAGGCCGGCGGCACCATCGAGATCAACGGCATCAAGCACATGGACGCCGGCGAGACCTGGCGGAACATCTTCGCCGGCGGCGCGCTCTGGGTCTCCATCTACGGCACCTTCGTCCTGAACTTCTGCGACTTCACCCGCAACGCCGTGGGCAAGAGCTCGATCGTCAAGGGCAATTTCTGGGGCATCCCGATCAACATGCTCCTCTTCGGCGGCATCGTGGTGGTCCTGGCCGGTGGTCAGTTCAAGATCAACGGAACCCTGATCACCTCGCCGTCCGACGTCGTGCAGCTGATCCCCAACACCCTCCTGCTGGTGCTGGCCTGCCTCGCGCTTCTCGTCCTCACGGTGGCCGTGAACCTCATGGCCAACTTCGTGGCCCCGGTCTACGCGCTGACCAACCTGTTCCCCAAACACCTCGACTTCCGCCGGGCCGCCTGGGTCAGTGGCACCATCGGCCTGATCATCCTGCCGTGGAACCTCTACAACAACCCGTTCGTCATCGTGTACTTCCTCGGCGGTCTGGGCGCCCTCCTCGGCCCGCTGTTCGGCGTGGTCATGGCGGACTACTGGCTGGTCCGCCGCGGCAAGGTGGAAGTGGTGAAGCTGTACACCGAGGATGAACAGGGCCCGTACTTCTACAAGCGCGGCTTCAACCCCAAGGCCATCACGGCCCTGGTGGTGGCCGCTGCCGTCGCGGTGCTGATCGCCTTCGTCCCGGCACTGGATCACCTGGCGGCCTTCGCCTGGTTCTTCGGGGCGGGCATCGGCGCTCTGGTCTACTACCTCATCGCGGACCGCGGCGCCCGTTACCTCGACTCGGACGGCGAGGTCATCGCCGTGGCCAGCACGCACTAGCCCGCCGGCTCACCGACGCAGACACCGGCAGAGCCACAGACACCGACAGCAGACGACGGCGGGGCGCGCCATCCGCGCCCCGCCGCATCCTGGGGAGGAACCCATGAAAATCCTGGTTGCCAACGTCAACACCACGCAGACCATGACGGACTCCATCGCGGCGCAGGCCCGTGCCGTCGCCGCCCCCGACACCGAGATCGTGGGCATCACGCCGCGGTTCGGCGCAGATTCCTGCGAGGGGAACTTCGAAAGCTACCTCGCCGCGATCGCGGTCATGGACTCGGTCGTGAACTACGACGGCGAGTTCGACGCCGTCGTCCAGGCCGGCTACGGCGAGCACGGCCGGGAGGGCCTGCAGGAACTGCTGGACGTCCCGGTGGTCGACATCACCGAGGCCGCCGCGAGCACCGCGATGTACCTGGGCCACAAGTACTCCGTGGTCACCACCCTGGACCGGGCCGTGCCGCTCATCGAGGACCGGCTCAAGCTGGCCGGCCTGGACGACCGCTGCGCTTCGGTCCGCGCGAGCGGCATGGCCGTGCTCGAACTCGAGGAGCACCCGGAGCGCGCCGTCGAGGCGATCGTCCGACAGGCCGAGCTCGCCGTCACGGAGGACAAGGCTGAAGTGATCGTGCTCGGCTGCGGCGGCATGGCGAACCTGGACGAGCCGATCCGGGAGCGCTGCGGCGTCCCGGTGGTGGACGGCGTGGCCGCGGCCGTGCTGGTCGCCGAATCGCTCGTGCGGCTGGGCCTGTCCACCTCGAAGGTCCGCACGTATGCGGCGCCGCGGCCCAAGACGGTCATCGGCTGGCCCATCACGCAGGGTCCCGTACGGTAGTCCCCAGCACAGCCCGGTTCCAGGAAGAGCAGGATCGATCATGAACACCACCGACAGCGCAGCCCGGCCGACGGACGGCGGGCTCCCTGCAAGGATCGCAGTCGTCACGGGCGCCGGGTCCGGCATCGGCCGCGCGGTGGCCCGCCTCTTCCTGGCCGAGGGCTGGGGTGTGGTGCTCGCCGGGCGGCGGGCCGCCGCGCTCGAGGAGACCGCGGCCGGCTCGGCCCAGGCGCTCGTGGCGCCCTGCGACGTGACCGTCCCCGACGACGTCGCGCGCCTCTTCGCCGCGGCCCGCGAGCGTTTCGGACGGGTGGACGTCCTGTTCAACAACGCCGGGATCTTCGGCCCCAGCGGGGCGGTGGACGCGGTGGACGCCGCGGGCTTCGAGGAGACCCTGCGGATCAACGTCACCGGATCGTTCCTCTGCGCCGCCGAGGCGGTGCGCGTGATGAAGGAGCAGGAGCCGCAGGGCGGCCGCATCATCAACAACGGCTCGATCTCGGCGCACTCACCCCGTCCCCTCTCCGTGGCCTACACCGTGAGCAAGCACGCCATCAGCGGTCTGACGAAGAGCATCGAGCTGGACGGCCGGCCGTTCGGCATCAGCTGCGGCCAGATCGACATCGGCAACACCCGCACGGAGATCATGGACGTGATCGGCGTGGGGGACGGAGCGCTGCAGGCGGACGGTTCGCGCAAGGTGGAGCCCATGTTCCCGGTCGAGGACGCGGCCCGCGCGGTGCTCCTCATGGCGTCGATGCCGCCGAGTGCTTCGGTGGGCAGCCTCCTGGTGACGGCGGCCGGAATGCCCTTCGTCGGACGCGGCTGAGGGCCTTCCGTGAAGGGCCCGGAATTATGAGCCATTCCGAATAAAGCGGATATTACTGATTTCACATGATGGAAACAAATTATTCCCTTGTGGAATCGATGTGATCTTCGTTACCTTGGGGTTCACCCGGAAGCCGGGCGCAATCCCAAGAGAATGGTTCAGGACATGAAGATCCCCACCGAAGCGGAGCTGAAGGCGAGTTCGGCCCCGCGGACGAAGACGCCGCAGGGCCGGCCGCTCTTCCTCCAGATTCTGATCGCCGTCGTCGCAGGTCTCACGATCGGGCGATTCAGCCCGAGCGTCCCGGTGGGGGGACGCCATGTCTGACATCCAGAGGGCCGACGATCAGAACTCGGCCACCACACCGCTTCCGACGAACATCGCGCGGGCGGGCAAGCGGGGCATGGTCCGCTGGTCCATCGGCATCCTGCTGTTCTTCGCGGTGCTCATCAACTACATCGACCGCAGCTCGATGTCCGTGGCGGAGCACGACATGCGGATGGAATTCGGCATGACCGAAGGCCAGATCGGCATCATCCTCGGCAGCTTCGGCTGGACCTACGCCATCATGCAGATCCCCATGGGCATGCTGCTGGACAAGATCGGGATCAAGTGGGTCATGCGGGTCGCGACCACTCTGTGGGCGATCTCCTGCTTCCTGACCGCGGCGGTCAGCGGCATGGGCCTGCTCCTGGTCGCCCGACTGATCCTCGGCCTCGCGGAGGCCCCGATCTTCCCGGGCGCCATGAAGACCACCGGCTACTGGTTCCCGCGGTCCGAGCGCGGCATGGCGACCGTGATCTTCGACAGCGGCCAGCGCCTGTCCAACGTGATCGGCTTCCCGATCGTCGGCGCCGCCGTGGCCATGTTCGGCTGGCGTGGCGCGTTCATCACCATCGGTGTGCTCAGCCTCATCTACACGGCCGTCTTCTTCATCCGTTACCGCGACCCGAAGGAGATGAACCGCAAGGGCAAGCTGAGCGACGCCGAACTGGAGCACATCGTCTCCGGTGGGGCTCAGGACGAGGACGCCCCCAAGCCCAACCCCCTCAACAACCTCGGCTACATCCTGCGCCAGCGCAAGGTGTGGGGCATGTCGCTCGGTCTCGGCTGCGCCGGCTATGTGCAGTGGATGCTGCTCACCTGGCTCCCGGGCTTCCTGCAGTCGCAGATGCATATGGACGTCGCCAAGTCCGGCCTCGTCACCGCGATTCCGTGGCTGTTCGCCGTGATCGTCCAGTACGCCCTGCCGGGCTGGTGGCTCGACCGCCTCATCAAGAACGGGAAGTCCAGCACCACCGTCCGCCGCGTCTTCATCATCGGCGGCATGCTGCTGGCCATCACGATCGCCGGCACCGCCTTCACCACGGACCTCTTCTGGTCACTGGTGTGGATCACCCTCGGGACCACCGGCATCACCATCGCGTTCAGCGTGACGAACTCGCTGCCGGCCCTGATCGCCCCGGAAGGCGCCGTGGGCGCCACGGGCGCCGTCATGAACACCGTGAACAACATCATCGGCACGACGGCGCCGATCGTCACCGGCTTCATCGTCCAGTTCACGGGCAGCTTCGCGATGGCGTTCGTCGTCGCCGGCGTCATGCTGGTCATCGGCATCATCTTCTACACGGTGGTCCTTGGACGGATCGAGCCCATCCCGCCGAACCCGGCGACCCTCACGGAGCAGGCCGCCTGAGGCCCTGCGCTCGCAGAACGCCCCAGGGGCGCGGTGTGAACCGCGCCCCTGGGGCGTTCTGGTGTTGCGGATCGGATGCCTGCCGATCAGTGCGAGTCGGCTCGGCTCAGGTCGGCTCGGCTCAGAGCAGTGTGCCTCAGAGCGCGCAGCCCGCTCCCGGCACGGCGGCCGAGCAGTCCTGGGGGTGTTCCGTGCACCAGGGAGTGGCGCCCGGCAGCCGGTAGCGGTGGGCGGCGACCCAGCCGTACACGGCCTCCTGGAGGCGTCCGACGCCGGGGATCCGGTAGAACGTAGCGAAGAAGCGGCCTCCCACGGCGGCGTCGAGGATCGCGGCGATGGCGCGGGCGCCGCGGAAGCGACCGCCGTCGTCGGTCAGGGCCCAGACGGCGGACCGCGCCTCCTCGTGGCTCAGGCGGAAGGCGTCCAGCGTGAGAGGATCCTGGAACGGGTGGAAGGCGATCCGGTGATGCCGGTCCAGTCGTCGCACCCAGCCCACGGCACGGGTGCAGAACCCGCATTGCCCGTCGAACACCGCGTCCATGACAACCCCCGCTCCATTCCGGCCCGCAGGCCCGGGATTCCGGGCGCGTGACCTGCTCTCATCGTAACTCCGGTTGCGGAAGTGTGAGTCTGTGATCCTGCCCGCTCGAGAAAGTGATCAAAACCACACATTGATGATTTTTTGTGATCAATATCGCCTCCAATAGTGCGAGATCAATCACACTCTGCGTAGACTGAGGGCAACAGAATTCCTCTGGTCCCCGCCCGGCCCCGGCCGCGAGGACTGCAAGGGCCGGATCGGTCCCCAACCTTCAGGAGATGCAGTGTCGCTTATCCAGGACATCAGGAGCACGCCCCGTGCGGGGCTCCTGGCAGGCATTACCGCCGCCGCGGTCGGCATCATTTACGGCTACGACTCCTCCAACATCGGTGGCGCGCTGCTCTTCCTCAAGGATGAGTTCCGGCTCGACGACGCCGGGCTGGGGCTCGTGACCACCACCGTCGTGATCGGCGAAGTGGTGGGCGCGCTGCTCGGCGGCATGCTCGCCAACAAGCTCGGGCGCAAGCTCTCCATGGTCCTGGTGGCCGCGGGCTACGCCGTCTTCGCCCTGCTCAGCGGTCTGACCCCGAACCTCGAGGTCCTGGTGGCGGCCCGCCTGTTCCTCGGCCTGACCGTCGGTGTCTCCATCGTGGTGGTCCCGGTGTTCGTCGCCGAGAGCTCGCCGGCGAAGATCCGCGGCGCCATGCTCGTGGCCTATCAGGTGGCCACCGTCTTCGGCATCATCCTCGGATATCTCGTGGCCTGGGCGCTGTCCGACGCCGGCGCCTGGCGCTGGATGCTCGGCCTCGCCGCCATCCCCTCCCTGCTCGTCTTCCTCCTCGTGATCCGCATCCCGGACACGTCCCGCTGGTACGTCATGAAGGGCCGGATCGACGAGGCCCGCGCCACCCTCGCCAACATCGAACCCGACGCGGACATCGACCGCGAGATCGCCGACATGCAGGCCGCGCTGAGCGAGGAGAAGGGCGGCGCCCTCAAGGAGATGCTCCGCAAGCCCTACCTCCGCGCCACCATCTTCGTGGTCATCCTCGGCTTCTTCATCCAGATCACCGGCATCAACGCGATCGTCTACTACAGCCCCATCCTCTTCAAGTCCATGGGCTTCGAGGGCAACGCCGCCATCCTGGGCCTGCCCGCGCTCGTCCAGGCCGTCGCCCTGGTGGCCGTCTTCATCTCTCTCTCCCTCGTGGACCGCGTCGGACGCCGTCCGATCCTGCTCGGCGGCATCGCCATGATGATCGCGGCGAACATCCTCCTGGTGGGCGTCTTCATCGCGGGCGGCAGCAGCTTCGGCGGCATCCTGACGGCACTGGGCTTCATCGGGGTCCTCCTCTTCACGGTCGGGTTCACGTTCGGCTTCGGCGCCCTGGTGTGGGTCTATGCCGGCGAGAGCTTCCCGGCCCGGCTCCGCTCCCTGGGCTCCTCGGTCATGCTCACGAGCGACCTCGTCGCCAACGTGATCGTCGGCTTCCTCTTCCTGCCGATGCTCAGCGGCCTCGGCGGGGTGGGGACGTTCCTGGTCTTCGGCCTCCTGGCGCTCGCGGCGTTCGGCTTCGTCTACAAGTTCGCCCCGGAGACCAAGGGCAAGAACCTCGAGGACATCCGCATCTTCTGGGAGAACGGCGGCCGCTGGGAAGCGAAGCGCTAGCCCTCACCCTCAGCCCGTACGACTGCCCGCACGACGACGGCGGCGCCCCCTCACGCTGAGGGGGCGCCGCCGTCGTCGTGCGGGTGCGCGTGGAGCGGCGCGGCGGGGACCCTCGCCGCGCCGCCGTGCGCGCCCTAGACTCGCAGTGTGAACAGCATCGACGCCGCCCACCGGGCCGCCCCCGCCAACCGGGGCCTGGCCCTGTTCCGTGCGTTCTTCGCGCTCCTGGGCCTGGCCGCCGTGGTGACCCAGCTCGTGGCCCACGTGCAACTGCCCCCGCCGGCGAAGGTGAGCAACTTCTTCAGTTACTTCACGATCCAGTCCAACATCATCATCATCGTGGTGCTGGCCGTCGCAGCCGTGGCCGCTTGGAAAGGGGCCGGTGCACGGTGGCTGGACTACCTGCGGGGCGCAGCCACCGTGTACATCTCGATCACCGGCGTGGTGTACAGCCTGCTGCTGACCAACATCGACGTGAACACCTCGCTGCCGTGGGTCAACATCGCGTTGCATTACACACTTCCCACCATCGCGGTCATCGACTGGATGGTGGATCTGCCCTCGCCCCGCATCAGTCTGAGCCGGGCGCTCATCTGGCTCGTCTATCCGGCGCTGTACCTGGTGTACAGCCTGGTCCGTGGGCCCCTCGTGGACTGGTACCCCTATCCCTTCCTGGACCCGCGGATCTCCGGCTACGGACAAGTGGCCGTGATGAGCGTGGCGATCGCGGTGGCGGCGTTCGTGTTCGTGGCCGCTGCGGCGCTGTCCACGCGCCTGGCGGGCCCTCGAGTCCATCTGCACCAGCACCGGGAGCCGGACGGATCTGTCGACGCGATGTGAGGCGTTTTCGCGACGCCGCCGCAGACCGAGATGGCCGTTCCCGAATCGATCGGGAACGGCCATTCGCGTCTCACAGGTGGCGCGTGAAGAACGGGATCAGGGCCTCGAGGGCCTTTCCCGCGCCGTGGGGCTGGTCATAGATGTCGTAGTGCGACACCCCTTCCAGGACCAGAAGCTGCTTGTCCTGCGACGCGGCGCGTCGCACGATCTCCTGGCCATCTCGATACGCCCCGAACGCGCCCTGCTTGTCGCCGACCACGACCAGCAGCGGCTGGTCCAGGAGTTCCTCGGCGAGGTGGAAGGCATCCCATCCGAGCGCCGTCGCGCCGTGTGCCGCCTCAAAGAGGACACAGCCGTTCTCAGCTTCGCCTCGCGAGGTGCGGTAGTAGTCGAAGGCTTCGATGATGTCGATGTCCCCGACGGCCTGGGCCTCGGACGCCGTCGTGGGAAGCATTCCGTTCACGGCTGAGGCGGCGCCCTGGGCTTCCGCCGTCCGCTGGGTCGAAACCCCGCGGAGCGCTTCGAGCACCTTGTCCGATCCGCCCAGGGAATCGCGCAGCATCCGGCCGTAGTTGACGCCGGTCATCGACGCGACGGCCTTGAATCGCTTCTCGGTCTTGGCCGCCGCAAGGGTGTACCCGCCCCCACCGCATACGCCGACCACTCCAAGACGGTCGGCGTCCACATAGGGAAGGGTCACCAGATAGTCGACCACCCTGCTGAAGTCCTCCACCCGCTGCCCGGGATCCTCCAGGTGCCGCGGCAGTCCACCGCTTTCGCCCTGGAAGCTCGCATCGAACGCGATGACGACGAAGCCGGCTTCGGAGAGGGCCTTGGCATAGACCGCGCCTGCGGTCTGTTCTTTGCAGCTGCCGATCGGGTGGGCCGAAATGATCGCCGGATAGGTCATGGACTCATCGAAGGCCGGCGGGAAATAGAGGTCGGCGGCGATGTCCCAGTACATGTCAGGATTGCGGAAGGTGACGTGCTTCGTGCCGGTCATGTGTTCTCCAGTCTGAGTCGAGTCTGCCGGGGAGGACGTGCGCCGTCCCCGCGACCTCCACGTTTCCAGCCGAGCCGGCCGGGGCAACAGGCACGTGTCCTGCCTAGGAACGATCCATCCCAGGCAGGGATCGACTCCACGTTCTAGGCTTCACTTCATGACCACGTCGCCGCAGCTCCGCGCCCTCGGTGAGTTCTTCCGGGCACGGCGCAGTGAAACCCCGCCGGATGCCTTGCCTTCCTACCTGGTCTCCGCCACGACCCGGCGGAGGGTGGCGGGGCTCCGCCGGGAGGAAGTGGCCCAGCTGGCCTGTGTGAGCACGGACTACTACACCCGGCTGGAGCAGGGGCGGCTGGCCCCCTCCGATCAGGTGTTCCGGGCGCTGTCCCGGATCTTCAGCCTCTCGTCGGAACAGGTCGCGTATGCGGAGGATCTCCTCGGCAGAGCCCGGGGCCATATCGTGGTCGCTGCCGGCCGCGAAGCCGCGCACGACCGGCTCCAGCTGCTGCTGGATCAGCTTGCGGACGTGCCGGGGATCGTCCTGGGTCCCAGGATGGACATCCTGGCCTGGAACGCTGCCGCCGGGGCGCTGCTGATGGATTTCTCCCGGGTTTCATCAGCTGAGCGGAACTACGTCTCCCTGACCTTCACGGCGCCGGCATTCCGGGATCTGTACGAGGACTGGGAGTCGGTCGCCCGGACCTGCACCGGGATCCTCCGCCGGGAAGCGGCCGAGAATCCGGAGGACCCGGCACTTGCGAACCTCGTGGGACGTCTGTCGATCGCCAGCAAGGACTTTCGCCGGTGGTGGGCCGAGCACCGGGTCGCCGAACAGGATTTCGGCGCCAAAGTCATCAACCATCCCCAGGCGGGCCGCCTGAAGCTGAACTGGGATTCCTTCAAATACGCGGGTGCCGCGCGCCAGCAGCTCATTCTCTGGTCTGCGGAGGCCGGAAGCCCTGACGCTGCGGCGCTCTCAGCCCTCGTCACCGGGGTGCGAGAGCCCGGATAGCGCTGCGGACACCAGGGGAAGTTCGCCGGAGAACCCGGCGTCCGGCCGTGGCTGATCCGGCGGTAGCCTGGCGGCTCAGCTCAGCGGCAGCTGCTCACTGAGGTCGGCGCGGGTCCCGGATGCCACTACGCGACCGGCCGTCACAGCGTCGGCCCAGTTCAGGGTTCCGGTCACGAGCTCCAGCCAGGTCACGGCGTCCGTCTCGATCACATTGGGCGGCGTGCCGCGGGTGTGCCGGGGACCCTCGATGCACTGGGTTACGCCGAACGGCGGGACCCGCACCTCCACGGAATTGCCGGGGGCACGGGCCGTCAGCTCTTCCAGGGCGTAGCGCACGGCCATGGCGGTCGTCGCCCGGGGCAGGGCCGTGTCCGCCGACCCGGCCCGGGCCGCCTGCCAGGACGCCAGAGCCGCCTGGCCTTCCGCGACGTCGATGCGTCGTCGTGCGCCTGCCATCCCCGCTCCTAACCCAGCAGCGCCATGACGGGGGTGCCCAGGCGCAGTCCGCCCACGGGGCGCCCGCCGCCGAGCACCGGTTCCACGATCTGCTCCAGCACGGCCGCCACCGGACCCACTTCGAGGGCTCCGGCAGCGGTCAGCAGGGTCAGCGCCACAAGGGACGCCGCACGGAGATTGCCGTCCAGGATCTTCAGGGCCACCGTCGCGCCGGAGGGCGCGGCCATGACCATGACGCCCTCGGCGCCCAGCTTGGCGATCACGCCCAGCTCCTCCATCACCACGGTGTTCGCCTCGCCCTTGCCCTGCACGGCCCAGGGGTAATCGAGCATCGAGGTGGCGATCGTGGCCGCGCGGGCGTCGGCGTTCTTGTCGCCGGGAGCCTTCGCCAGCCGTGAGTACGCGCGGGCCAGTCCTGTCAGGGAGACCGCGGCGACCGGGGCGCCGCAGCCGTCCGTGCCGAGGTGGGCGATGCGCTCGCCGGTGAACTCCTCGATCACGCTCCCCACCAGGCGCTGCAGCGGGTGGTTCGGTTCCAGATAGCCCGACTTGTTCCAGTCGTTCTCGGTGCACGCCCACAGGAACGCGGCGTGCTTGCCGGAGCAGTTGAACGCCACTCGGCTGCGGCCCTTGTCGGTGCGCACCAGCCAGTTGCGGGCGGTCTCGTCCTGCGGCCAGTCCGCGGGGCACTGGAGATCGGTCTCCTTGTTGCCGCCGGCCCGGAGCATCCCCTCGACCACGTCCATGTGCTCCAGCGACCCGACGTGGCTGGCGGCGGCCAGCGCTACCTGGGCGCCCCGCAGGGGGACACCGGCGCGCATCGAGGCGAGCGCCTGGAACGGCTTGAGCGCGGAACGGGCGAACACGGGGGCGTCCACGTCCCCGAGGGCCGTGACCACGTGGCCGTCTCCGGAGAGGACGACGGCGGACCCGAGGTGCCGCGATTCGATGAAGCCGCTGCGTTCCAGGACGGCGAGTTCCACCGCGGAGTCGGCGTCGAAGGTCGCCAGTGAGGTGTGGGGCATACCGCCAGTTTATGGCCCCGCGCCCGTCCTCTCGGGTTGCGTGCCCAGCAGATGCGGGTGTTTCGGCCGAGCACCCGCATCTGCTGAGCACACAAGGTGAGCGCACGGCCCGGGCCCGTCCCGCCGGGACGTCACCGTTCCTCGTGGACTGGGCGTGCCCGAGGCCCGCCCAGTACCCTTGGTGTCTGTGAAGGTACTCGTCCTTGGCCCGGGTGGCCGCGAACACGCCATTATCCGCTCCCTCCTCTCCGATCCGCAGGTCGCGGAGGTCCACGCAGCACCCGGCAACGCCGGAATCGCGCAGCTGGTCCCGTGCCACGCCGTCGACGCCAACGATCCGGCCGCGGCCACCGCGCTCGCGGTGAAGCTCGAGGTGGACCTGGTCGTGGTCGGTCCCGAGGCGCCCCTCGCCGCCGGTGTGTCCGACGCGCTGCGTGAGGCGGGCTTCCCGGTGTTCGGCCCGAGCCGCGCCGCAGCCCAGCTCGAGGCATCGAAGGCGTTCGCCAAGCAGGTCATGGCCGAAGCCGGCGTGCCCACGGCCCTGGCCAAGGTCGCCGTGAACGCCGAAGAGGCCGCGGACGCCCTGGACACCTTCGGCGCACCGTACGTGGTCAAGGACGACGGCCTGGCGGCCGGCAAGGGCGTCGTGGTCACCTCGGACCGTGACGAGGCGCTGGCCCACGCGCAGGCCTGCTTCGACGCCGGCGGCACCGTGGTGATCGAGGAGTTCCTGGACGGCCCCGAGGTGTCCCTCTTCGTGCTCTGCGACGGCAAGACCACCGTCCCGCTGGCACCGGCCCAGGACTTCAAGCGCATCTTCGACAACGACGAGGGCCCCAACACCGGTGGCATGGGCGCCTACAGTCCGCTCGACTGGGCCCCCGAGGAACTCGTGGGCGAGGTCATCGACCGGGTCGCCCAGCCGACCGTGGACGAGATGGCCCACCGCGGCACCCCCTTCATCGGCGTGCTCTACTGCGGCCTGGCCCTGACCTCGCGTGGCATGCGCGTCATCGAATTCAACGCCCGCTTCGGCGACCCGGAGACGCAGGCCGTGCTGGCCCGCCTCAAGACGCCGCTCGGCGGCGTGCTTCTCGCCGCTGCCAAGGGCGAGCTGGACCAGGCCGAGGACCTCCGCTGGTCCCGCGAGAGCGCGGTCTGCGTGGTCCTGGCCGCGGAGAACTACCCGGACACCCCTCGCAAGGGCGACCGGATCCGCGGGCTCAAGAAGGCCAACGCGCTGGAAGGAGTCCATGTGATCCATGCCGGGACGGCGCTGGATGACGAGGGCAAGGTGGTTTCCGCAGGCGGCCGCGTGCTCGCCGTCGTCGCGCTCGGCGATGATCTGGTGGAGGCCCGTGAGAAGGCCTACGACGGCATCGAACTCATTCAGCTGGAAGGCGGCCAGTTCCGCCGCGACATCGCGGCGAAGGCCGCCCGCGGGGAGATCGTGGTGGCGTCCCGCCGGACGCCGGGCCGTCACGTGGCCACGGAAGGGGAGCAGGCATGAGCGGGCTGGACACCGAGGTCCTGGAGCTGCCGGGGTACCGGCACGTCTACTCCGGGAAGGTCCGCGATCTCTATGAGCCCGTCGGGCCGGACGCGCCCACGGACCGTCTTCTGGTGGTGGCGAGTGACCGCATCAGCGCCTTCGACCACGTCCTCGAATCGACCATCCCGGACAAGGGCAAGGTCCTGACCCAGCTGAGCCTGTGGTGGTTCGACCAGCTCGGCGTCGAGCACCACGTGCTGGGCTCCACCGAGGCCGACGGCGTCCCCGCGGCCGTGGTGGGCCGGGCCATGCTGTGCAAGAAGCTCGACATGTTCCCCGTCGAGTGCATCGCGCGCGGTTACCTGACCGGCTCCGGCCTGGCCGAGTACCGCGAATCCCGCACCGTGTGCTCCCTGCCGCTGCCGGAGGGACTCGTGGACGGGTCCCGCCTGGAGCCCGCGATCTTCACCCCGTCGGCCAAGGCCGAGGTGGGCGAGCACGATGAGAACATCACCTTTGAGGCCGTGGTGGACGCCGTCGGACCCGATGTGGCCGACCGCCTCCGCGAACTGACCCTGACCGTCTACACGCGGGCCGAGGAGATCGCCCGGAAGCGCGGCATCATCTTGGCCGACACCAAGGTGGAGTTCGGTTCCGATCCGGCCACGGGCGTCATCACCCTCGGCGACGAGGTCCTGACCCCGGACTCCTCCCGCTTCTGGGACGCGCTGTCCTACGAGCCGGGCAAGGCCCAGCCGAGCTTCGACAAGCAGTTCGTCCGCGACTGGCTCTCCTCCCCGGAGTCGGGCTGGGACAAGTCGTCGGACACCCCGCCGCCCGCGCTCCCCGCGGAGGTCGTCGAGAAGACCCGCGCCCGCTACGTCGAGGCCTACGAACGGCTCACCGGCCGCGCCTTCGACCCGGAGGCGTAGCCGCAGCGCCGCCCCATGGCGTGGGCCCGGCCGGCGCATGAGGCGACGAAGGAGGGGTTGGGGTTCGCGGGCGGTGACCCCCGCCGTCGCACCCCTCCTTCGTGCGTGCTGTGCTCAGCCCCGCGCCTCAGGCGCTGTTGGCCTTGGCACGGCGTTCGGCGAGCCGGATCTCCAGCATGGCGTCCATGGCCTGCTGGATGCCCTCGGAGGCGCCGGCGGAGGCGAAGAGCTGCTGGGCCCGGGACAGGTAGGCCATGGCCTCCTGGAGGTCGTCGGTGGCCTTGAGGGCCTTGCCCAGGAGCAGGTGGACCTCGGCCGCGACGTGCATGCCGATCTCGTCCTCCTGCGCCACGACCTCGCGCAGGATCTCGATGGCCGCGGGAAGCTCATCCGTCAAGTAAAGCCACTTGGCACGGATGAACCGCAGTTCGAGCCCGTCGCGCAAAGTGCCGGAGACGATGGTGTGCGCGAGCTCGGCCCGCTCCAGCGCGGCGAGGGTGGACGCCTCCACGATGCCGGAGTTCAGGCGCATGGCGGCGGAGGCCTTGTTGAAGTTGGCCCACTGCTCGATGTCATTGCCGGGGGAGAGGAGCTTGGCGGCACGGTCGTGCTGGGCCACGCCCTCTTCGTAGTCGTGGCGCATGAAGGCGACGTTGCCGATCACCCACGCGACGATGCCGGACATGTGATCGACGGACTTGGTGCTGACCTCCTTGGAGAGGATCTTGCACTGCTCCCAGGCCTCGTCCAGACGCCCGGTCTCCGCCAGGGCGCCAATGTAGATCCGCAGCGCGCTGGAGTAGATGGGCGAGTCCTTGGGGAGCTGGGCGCCGAGGGCCACGGCCTGCCGGGCGTGCTCGACGGAGTCCGCGAGGCGGCCCTGTCCATGGCAGACGGCGGCGAGCATCTGGCGGGCCCGCACGCCCAGTCCGGCGCTCTCGATGGCCAGGCGGTGCTCCACGAGCTGCTCCACCACGCCCTGGCACTCGGAGTACTTGCCCTGCTTGAGCAGACACTCGGCCTGCATGTACCGCATGTTCCACCAGGCGCTGACGTTCTTGGCGTCCAGGGCGATCCGTGCGGCTTCCGCGGCGTGCTGGGCGGCCAGCTCGTAGTCGCGCAGATCCCAGGCCTGACGGGCGTACAAGGCGGCCAGGACGTAATCCGCGTCGTTCTGCGTGACCCGGTTGTTCCACTCTTCGAGTGCCTTGGGAGCGAGCTCAAGTCGCCGGGCGAGTTCCTGGATGACGTCGCGTGTCGGTTCGCGCCGACCCGTCTCCAACAGGGAGATGTAGCTGGGCGAGTACAGGTCCTTGCCCAGCTCAGCCTGTGTCATTCCGCGTTCCAGGCGCTCGGCCCGAAGCCGCTCACCAAATCCGCTGCCCATTGCCCCTCCTCAAGTTTAAGAGACCGGGAAGCCACTCAAACCTTGACATTATCGTTTGTGATTACTTTACAATGTATGTCAATGCGGATCATCTTTTGTCCGTAGCGATCTCCCGATCCAGTCAGTACCAACGCATCGCTGGCGTTATCTGCCACTGAGGCTCATACTCCCCATAGATCCACACGGAAGAGCAGAACATGTTGAAGAAACTCACAGCTGGCGTGGCCCTGGCTGCGGCCCTGGGCCTCGGTGCGCTGAGCGTCCCCGCCGCGAGTGCCAACGTCGGCAACTGGCCCGATCCTTCGAGCGTACAGGCAGTGGGCAACTGGCCTGACCCGGCGCGCCTGAATGTCGGAAATTGGCCCGATCCCACCACCCTCGCCGCGGCGCCCAAGACCAAGACCACCATCGTCACGGACACGGCCCGCCTCAACGTCGGCAACTGGCCTGATCCCTTCTAAACCGTCGGCCGGCCCTTCGTCCGGAAGGGTCTGAGTCGCCCAGAGCGGGTGCTTCGCAAATGCGCGAGGCACCCGCTTTCTGTTGCCCGGCGATCCGACCGGTATTTCGTTCCTGGCGGTTCGGGACGACCCCGTTTTGCCGGGTGACAGGGAATGTCATAAAGGGCCCCGGACCAGGGACGGAGCTTGTCAGGCGGGGTGAATTCCAGGGCGCTCCGGAGGCCCTTCCGGAGGCCTCCTGCAGCCACTCCGTGTGGAGCCGGCAGTCAAGGACTTCACAGGAGACGCCGGGGTCCGGCGCACGGCCGGCGCCCCGGTCGTCCCCTGGCCTTCTCAGTGGTGGAAGGCGTTGGCCTCGCCGGGTTCGGGGAGGGGTGTAGGCGCCTTCTCGAGGAACTCGACGGCGGTGCGCAGGTCCTGCAGGAAGCTCTCCGCGAGATCGCGGGTGAAGCCATTGCGGACCACGACGCGCTGCACGGTCAGGTCGGTCATCCCGTCCGGCATCGGATAGGCCGGCACCAGCCAGCCCGCCATGCGGAGCCGGTCGGAGAGGTGCTGGAGTGTCCACTCGCCGGCGAAGTCCGGTTTGAGGCGCCACGCGAAGACCGGGATGTCCGAGCCGTCGTTCCAGAGCTGGAAGGGCTCCATGGCCCCTATTTCGTGCGCCAGATAGCGTGCGACGTCCCGGCACGCGGCATGCACGGAGCGGTAGCCTTCACGCCCGAGCCGCAGGAACAGGTAGTACTGCAGGAGCACCTGAGCGCCGGGGCGTGAGAAGTTCAGTGCGAACGTGGGCATGTCACCGCCGAGGTAGCTGACGTGGAAGATCAGGTCCTCCGGCAGATCGGACTCATCCCGCCACACCACCCAGCCCAGGCCGGGGTAGACGAGCCCGTACTTGTGGCCCGAGGTGTTGATGGAGATGACGCGCGGCACGCGGAAGTCCCACGCCAGCTTCGGCTGGAGGAACGGCGCCACCATGGCGCCGGAGGCGCCGTCGACGTGGATCGGGATGTCCAGGCCACTCGCCTTCTGGATCGCGTCGAGTGCCTTGGAGATCTTCTCGACCGGCTCGTACATGCCCGTGTAGGTCACGCCCATGATGGCGACCACGCCGATGGTGTTCTCATCCACGTACTTCTCGAGCTCGTGGCCGTCCAGCACCGGGTGGTCGTCCGAGATCGGCACATAACGGGCCTCCACCTCGAAGTAGTTGCAGAACTTCTCCCAGCAGACCTGGACCGCGGAGCTCATGATGATGTTCGGGCGGTCCGTGGACCGGCCGTCCTTGCGCCGGGCGTGCTGCCAGCGCCGCTTGAGCGCGAGCCCGGCGAGCATGCAGGCCTCCGACGAACCGATGGTGGACGTGCCCACGGAACGTTCGGGGTCGGGCGCGTTCCAGAGGTCGGCGAGGATGCGCCAGCAGCGGTGCTCGATGTCCGCGGTCTTCGGGTACTCGTCCTTGTCGATCATGTTCTTGTCGACGGTCTCGGCGTAGAGCTTCCCGGCCTCGGCCTCCATCCAGGTGCCCACGAAGGTGGCCAGATTGAGACGGGCGTTGCCGTCCAGCATCGCCTCGTCGTGGACGATCTGGTACGCCGTGGAGGGGAGCGCCGCCCCGTCCGGAAGCGTGAAGCGAGGGAACTCCGTGGCTTCACCCGGGCGGCTGAACAGCGGATTCAGTTCGATCGACGCGTTCGAGGTGTCGCTGCCGAAGGCGGACGAGTGCTGGGACTTTCTGCGGGGTGCGGTCATGTGCCCAGCCTAGGAGAGGGGCCTGGCGGGGTGAACCCCCGTCGGCTGGGAAGGAGCAGGGAATCACCCCGGACAAAGCAAAAGCCCCGCTCCTGAGAGCGGGGCTTTCCGTGGTCGGGATGACAGGATTTGAACCTGCGACCTCTTCGTCCCGAACGAAGCGCGCTACCAAGCTGCGCTACATCCCGATCCGTTGACCCGCGGGTTTCCCCGGCAAGCAACCCTACAAGAATAGCGGATCCGGCCCGAGTTTTGAAATCGGGGACGTCAGCGCCGCTGCGTGCCCCGAACTCCCCGGTGATCAGGCCCGATGGAGCCCGTCACCGGGGAGGGCTCAGACCAGCGAGTCGCGCCAAGCGCCGTGCAGGGCGGCGAAGCGTCCACCGTCCCGGATGAGCTGGTCCGGGGTGCCGTCCTCCACGATTCGGCCGTCATGGACCACCAGGACGCGGTCCGCGATCTCCACTGTGGAGAGCCGGTGCGCGATGATCAGGGCCGTGCGCCGGTGTGCCACTGCCTTTCCAGTGAGCGCATCCCCGGCCACGGCTTCCCCGGCCCCGCTCTCCGGCGCGACGACGGCGGACCCGGCCGCGCCGTCGTCGTCCGCGGGGCGCCGGGTGGGGGAGTCCGCCCCGCCGCCCAGGAGCCGCGCGAGGCCTTCCTGCACGAGCCGCTCACTGGGGATGTCCAGGGAGGACGTGGCTTCGTCCAGGATGAGCACCGCCGGGTCGGCCAGGAACGCGCGGGCGAAGCTGATGAGCTGCCGCTGCCCGGCGGAGACGCGGCCGCCGCGCTTGTTCACATCGGTGTCATACCCCTCGGGGAGGGCGCGGATGAAGGTGTCCGCGCCGACGGCCCGGGCCGCGGCTTCGATCTCCTCGCGGCTGGCCCCCGGGCGGCCCAGGGCGATGTTGTCCGCCACGCTGCCACTGAACAGGAACGCCTCCTGCGTCACCATGACCACGGCCCGCCGCAGCTCCGGGGTGGAGATCCGGGACAGCTCCACCCCGTCGAGGGTCAGGGAGCCTGCGCTGACGTCGTAGAAGCGGGCGATCAGCTTGGCGAGCGTGGACTTGCCCGCCCCCGTCTGGCCGACCAGCGCCACGGTCTGCCCCGCGGGAATGGTGAGGTTCAGCTCCGGGACCACCACGGGACCGTCGCCGTACCGGAATTCGACGTCCTTGAACTCGATCCGGCCCTCGGCCGCGGGCAGCGGCACCGGTTCGCGGGGCGGACGCACGGTCGGGACCTCTTCGAGCAGCCCGGACACCTTCTCCAGGGCGGCCTGAGCGCTCTGGAAAGAGTTGTAGAACATGGCCATCTGGTCGACGGGCTGGAAGAACCGCTTGACCGACAGGACCAGCGCCAGCAGCACGCCGACGGCCAGCTCGCCGTGCAGGACCCGGAACCCGGCCACGGCCAGGACCACCACGACCGTGATGTTGCCGAGCAGCACCAGGGCGGGGAGGAAGATGCCGTTGAGATTGATGGAGCGCACGGTGACCTGGCGGTATTCCTCGGACAGATCCGTGTACTCCCGGGTGTTCTGGGCCTCCTTGCGGAACGCCTTGACGGCGCGGATGCCGGTCATGGTCTCGACGAAGTGGACGATGATCCGGGCGGACACCACGCGCGACTCACGGTAGGTGATCTCGGAACGCTTCTGATACCACCGGGTCAGGAAGGTCGCCGGGATGGCCGCGCCGAGCATGATGAGACCGCTCGGCCAGTCGAGCGCGAACACCGTCAGGGCCGTGAACACCATGAACATGAACCCGGCCGCGAGGGAGCTGACCCCGGAGTCGAGCAGTTCCCGGAGCGCCTCCAGGTCCGACGTCTGCCGGGCGATGATCCTGCCCGAGGTGTACTTCTCGTGGAATTCCAGGCTGAGCCGCTGGGTGTGCCGGAAGACACGGACCCGCAGGTCCAGCAGCATCGCCTGGCTGAGCTTGGCGGTGCTCGTCACGTACAGCGCGGTCAGCCACGCCGTCACGACGGCGGCGAGGAGATACCCGACGCCGGCCAGCACCAGCGGGGTCGAGTCGCCGTGGATCAGAGCCGGGAGCGCGCGGTCGATGCCGAAGGCGATGAGCGCAGGCCCCGCGGCGTGGGCCGCCTGCGAGATCACCACCATGGCGACGGTCAGCCAGAACCGGACCCGGATCGGCCGGATCAGCGAGCCGAGGAGGCGAAGGGACCGCTTGCGGACGGCCCGGCTCTCCGCGGCGGCGAGGCGGGAGGAGTCCTCGTTCGACGTCCCGAAGCCGGGCGTGGTCGTCTGTGCCGTGCTCATGCGTTCACCTCGTTGTCGAACTCCGCGTCCTCCAGCTCGTCTTCGAGCTCGCTGTCCAGATCGACCGGATCCGGATCGAGGCTCGCGATGACGTAGCGGTAATGCTCGTTCGTCGCGAGCAGCTCGCTGTGCGTCCCGACGGCGGCGATCCGGCCGTCCTGCAGCAGGGCCACGCGGTCGGCCAGGGCCACGGTGGACGGGCGGTGAGCGACGATCAGCGTCGTGGTGTCCCGCAGGACCTCCCGGAGCCGTGCCTCCACGAGTTCCTCGGTCGCGACGTCGAGGGCGGACAGCGGGTCGTCCAGCACCAGGACCTTCGGCCGGGCCGCGATCGCGCGGGCCAGGGCGATGCGCTGCCGCTGTCCGCCGGACAGGCTCAGCCCCTCCTCGCCGATGCGGGTGTCCACGCCGTCCGGCAGGGCGTATGCGAACGATGCCTGCGCGACGTCGAGCGCCTCGGTGAGCGCCGCCGTCGCGCGCTCCTCGGAGGAGGTCACGTCGGCCGGCGCGCCCAGCAGCACGTTGTCCCGGATGGAGCTGGAGAAGAGCGTGGTGTCCTCGAAGGCGACGGAGACGATGCTGCGCAGTTCGGTCAGGCTGAACTCGCGCAGGTCCTGGCCATCGATGGTGATCCGGCCGTCCGTGACCTCGTAGAGCCGCGGGACCAATTGCAGGAGCGCGGACTTGCCGGAGCCGGTGACGCCCACGAGGGCCATGGTCTCGCCGGGGGCGAGGTCCAGGGTCACGTCCTCGAGGAGGTACTGCGGGTCGTCAGGGTTCGCCTCCAGGCTGTCCGCGAAGGCGAAGCGGACACCCTCGAAGCGGACCGCGCCGTCGATCTCGGCCGGCCGGTGCGGAGCGGCGGGATCCGCGATGGTGACCGGGCTGTCCATGACCTCGAAGTGGCGGTCGATGGCGGACTTCGCGGTCAGCGCCATGGAGAGCAGCATGCCGACAGCTTCGACCGGGCCCGCGACCACGGCCGCCGTCGCGAAGAAGGCCACGAGCGCGCCGATGCTGAGCTGTCCGTCCGCCGTGAGGGCGATGCCGAGCACCAGCCCGACGCCGAGAGCCAGTTCCGGCAGGAGCGTGGACACGAGCGAGAAGAAGGCCAGCTGGCGGGCTTTGAGGATCTCGGTCTGGCGGAGCTCTTCAGCCTGGGAGTTGAAGTTCTCGAGGGCTTCGCGGCCGCGGCCGAAGGCCTTGAGCACGCGGATGCCGTGAACGGACTCCTCGACGGCGGTGGCCAGGTCACCGGCCTGGTCCTGGCTGCGACGGGCGACGCGCAGGAAGTTGCGGCGGAACCGGGTGCCGGTGGCGACGATCGGGATGGCGGCGGCCAGGAAGACGAGCGCCAGCTGCCAGCTCATGCTGAACATGATGCCCACGCCGATGACGACCGTGAGCGACGTGACCACCAGCATGATCGCCCCGAACGCCATCCAGCGCCGGAGGAAATTGAGGTCCGCCATGGCGCGCGAGAGGAGCTGGCCGGAGCCCCAGCGGTCGTGGAAGTCGACGGCGAGGTCCTGCAGGTGCCGGTACAGCGAGACGCGCAGGCCGTTCTCCACGGTCGTGGCCGGGTTGATGACGAACTGGCGGCGCAGGGCGATCAGCCCGGCTTCCAGGACGCCGAGCCCCAGGACGGCAGCGACGGCGATCCACACCTCGGAGGGCTGACCGCCCGGGTGCAGCGAGTCGTTGATGAGGCTGCGGAGGACCTGAGGAATCGCCAGGGCGACCAAGCTGGCGCCGAGCGCGGAGAGAAGACCCATCACGAGCCGCGGCATGATTGGCTTCAGATGGGGGTAAAGGCGTCTGAGTGAGTGGAAGAACGTGGTCTGAGTCTGCGCCATACTGGGTGATCGCTTCGCTTCCCGATGAGCCGTGCCATGAGTGTTCGTTACCTGTGGCAACCAGCCTACGCCGGGGTTTTATGCCCGGTTTGTCACACGGTTTCAGATGAACGCAGGTGGTCGGAATCGGGGGCGTCCTGGGTGGTATTGCGCGGGCGGGAACAAGCCCTTCGTGAGCCAAGGGCGCAGGAGCCGGTTGGTACTGTCGTTGGTGCCGAACTGCCAGAGGTGAGCAGGGTCCCCGTCCATACGCGCGTCGAGGCGTAGGGCGTATTGGACGTCAAGCACCGGCGCACGGCTGTGGACAGTTCGATTATCGCGGAATTGGACACGCGGCGATGTGCCCAGCGATGCGTCCGTGGGGCAGGTGCAGCGGGACCGTGCACCGGCAGTGCGTTTCACCACGGTCGAGATCGCCGCGCATGAGAGTCCCTAGGAATTCAGGCCGGAAGCCCAGGGACGCGAGCCTGCTGGCATCACGTGACTGGCAATCTAAGCATGGCCGGATCGTCAGAGTCGCGAGAGCGTGACAATCCTGAACGCCGCGTCTCGAGACACGCTGGGCAGCTTGGGAAAGGCTTCGATCTATGCTGTCTGGCGGGATCCAGGGCGGATGGAAAGCGGGTTCGGTGCCGTCGTGCAAATAGCACCGAACCCGTCATTCTCGAATCCGCGGAGGAATCGCAGCCAAATCCTGAATAACTTCGGATCAGCGAACCGACTCGCTCCCGAAACGTTAGGCGCACGAGAACTTTTTAACTAACGCGATCCGTGAATATACGCGGCGCTGGCGCTAGCAGACCCTCTTGGTCGTCCAATTCAGAGTCTGAAAGTAAGCGTTGTTTCCCGAAGCGTCAATTAGGACGCACGTCGAGCCAGGTGCCTTGACCATTCCAGTCCACCAGTAGGCGTAACCGTTGCCAACACCTCGCGCGAACGTCCCGGGACCGTATGTGCCATTAGGGATGTCCAACCGGATCGAAGATGTCATTTTATATGCGGCGTCCTGCTGCGTGACCCGAACCCAATTCGTTCCGCATTTCGGTGAATATCTGAGCTCTATGTTCGCCTTGTATACCCCCGCGTTATCATAGGCGGGCCAAGAAGCGACATTATAGGCGTCGGCCGAGCAGCCCGAAGTTTGAGGATCCGCGCCGTCGGTCACTAGTGCCGACGCGGGATTTGCGCCTAGTAGGAGACCGCCAATGGCGGCTAACGATCCTGCAACGATGGATAGTGACCTTTTCATGAGACTCCTCGGTTGGTTGGGGTCGGTTGAATTTGTGTGCCGAGTGCGGAATGGATGGGCGATGTGCCGAATTGCGAGACCTAGCTAGTTGAAGCGGAAGCCAGAAGTTGCATCGGAGTCATATCAAATAATTCGCTCTATTATGGTGGCATTTCCGACAATTTTTGGCCCTTCCATTATGTCAATTCGGGTTCCGGCTGTAAGGAGATGATCGATCTCGCCTTCAACTAGGAATCCAATATCGCATCGCCAAGTCTGACTGTCGATCTCATGTCTTTTTTCGATGAGAATGCTGAAGTAGTTGTCGGATCGCAAAGTGCGGGTTGCTTGTTTGGGGTCTATTACAAATCTACAATTGGCGGCGTAAACGCCTTTCGATGGTGGCCCGGAAGACCTGCCGCCCATTTCCGCCGTGCGCCAGGTCAAGAGTGCCAGGGCTGCGGGCTTCGATATGTGTTCGATCATGGCCATACTCGAATTCCATTCATGCTCTCGTTGATTGCGTTGAGATCGGACTCGTTGGCGTACCATGCCGGTCCAATCCCATCAAGATTTCCCTTGTGGCAATGAAGTTGGTTGGCTACCGATCGAGGTATCTGAGTTTCTACGGTGGTCCCCTCTCCCCCGTTCAGCCAGGCGCCCCACTGGTCGGCGTGCTCGCCGGACGTGGCAAACCATTTGCCCTCCATTGTTCCCTCGCCCACGCCAAATTCGCCGCTGGTCGCGATTGAGTTGAACTCCGAAGCGTCAACATTTCTGAATATTTGCACTGACTCTGATGCAGCTGCGGCCCCTTCGGCGGCGGCGGAACTCTCCGCTATAGCCGCTCCCGCTTCGACTGCTTCGCCGGCAAAAATTGCGCCGTCGAGCATTGCCAATTCGGGAGTGGCAAGACCAGCAGTTCCAATGTCTATGGCGACGCTGGCGACGACAATCCCTGCATTCGTCCAGAACGTTGAGTCGTTCCACCAGTCTAGGCCTGTTGGATCGACCGCGTTGAGTGGGTTGTTGCCCGCATACGCATACCACTGGAGCGTTTTTTGGTACGCAGGATCGCGAGTGAGGAACTGTGTTGTTTTCGGGTCGTAGTAGCGAGCTCTGAAGTACGTGAATCCGGTCTCCGAGTCGAGGTACCCATGAACGTATTGCAATGGGGTCGTTGCTGTGCCGGTGTGGCTCGTGGTCGTGCCATGAGCGTCGTAAGCGTAGGTACCGGACAGGTTTCCCGTGCCATCAGTGAGTGCACGAGTAGACCCGATCTGGTCGCTGAAGAAGAAGGTGGTCTGAGGAGACGGTCCGGCTGTGAGCTGCTCAAGTGGAATGCCGCCGGGTCCATAGATCCAAGTGGAGGTTCCGTCCTCGAGTAGGTTCGCGGTTGTGGCGTCGTCCCAGGTGAAAGGCGTTGTCGTGGTGCCGCTGGTTTTGCTGCTCCGCAACCCCGCGCCGTCGTATGAGTACGTGGTGGTGCCGGCCGCGGTGACAGCCTTAGTGAGCTCGTCGGCGCCGTTGTACGTATAGGTGCTGGCGGCTCCGCTGGTGGGCGTGGTGCTCGTCCGGTTGCCGTCCGCGTCGTAGGCGTAAGACGTGGCGCCGGCTGGCTTCGTGGCACAACTGGGAGAGCTGAGGGTGGTTGTTGAACTCCAGCACAGCTGGTTGGCGGGGTCGAACGCCTGGCTGCCGTTGCGGACGGTGGTGGCGTTGTTGGCCGCATCGTAGGCATTGGTCGAGGGTGTGCCACCTGTCGTGACGGTGCCCAGCTGATTGTTGGCGGTGTAGGCGTAGGTTTCGGCCTGACCGGGGAGGCCCGTAGGAGTCTGGCCAGTAAGCTGCCCCGCATTGTCGCGGGTGTAACTGAGTGAGGCGAGAGAGGCGGCGCCCTTGGTAAGGGCTTGCGCGGTGAGCTGTCCTGCATCGTTGAGCGTGGTGGTGACAGCGGTGCCATTAGGGTACGCGAGTTTGTTGACCTGGCCATCGATCGTGTAACCGACGGTGGTGGTGTTGCCGCTCATGTCAGTAACAGTGGAGAGCCGTTCGGAGTCGTCGTAGTTTCGTGTTACGGCCCCATTCCACCCGGGATAGCTTTCGCTGACGAGGTTTCCTGCTTGATCGTAGCCGTAGCCGATGGTAGAGCCGGCGCCGTTGGTGTGTTTGGTGATCTCTCCGAATTCGTCGAAGGCCCAGGTGCTGGTACCGGTGCCGTCCGTGGCTGAAATCTTGCGATTGTTCTGGTCGTAGACGACGCCGCTGACCCCGGGGGTTCCGTCCGAGTAGCTCAGCGACGCCAACCGTCCGGAAGTGTCATAGCCGTAGTTCGCGGAGACGTTCTTCGGGGTGATGGTCTTGGTGGTCAGCCCGGCGGGGTCGTAGGCAGTGGTCGTGATGTGGTTGTCCGCATCAGTGACCGTGATTTGCCGGTCTTGGCCGTCGTAACCGTAACTTGTCTTGTTCTTGAGACCGTCCGTGGTGGACGCGACCTTGCCGGTGGGGGTGTACGCCGTGGAAGCGATGGTGTTGTCAGGCGCTTTGACGGAGATGGCTTGTCCGGCTGCGTCATAGGTGATGACGGTCGTGTGGTTGTTCGCATCGGTGGTGGACGTCTTGCGGCCGTTGGCATCGAAGGCGGCCTTCGATTGGTGGCCGAGGGGGTCGGTGACGATGGTGGTGTTGCCCCAGGCATCGTGTCCGTAGGTCGTGCAGCCCTTCGCGGGAGGGGCGCACGTGGTGGTGATTCCGTTCGAGGTGCCGCTAGGGGACACGGTACTGGTCAGCCACCCGGTCGAGGTGTTGTAGCCCATCAGTGTCTTATGGTTCAGCGGGTCAGTGATGGACGCCACATCACCGTAGGGGTCGTACCCAGTCGTGGTGACCTTGCCGCGCGCATCCGTAGTGGAAGTCCGCAAACCTGGGTGTGCGGCGTCGCTGTAGGCGTATCCGGTGGTGCGGACTCCGGGAGTGGCCGCAGTGCTGACGGTGGAGTTTCCCAAGGGTGCCGAAGTTTCGCTGACGGAGACCTGTGTGGGGACTCCGGCGGTCGAGTACGTGGTGGCCGTCCGTAGCCCGGTGGGGGAGATGCTCAGCACCTGGTGTCCGGCATTGTCGTACTGATAGACCGTGGTGTTTCCGGCCGCGTCCGACGAGGAGATGCGATTGCCGTGGTCATCGTAGGAGTACGTGGTGGTGTGACCGCCAGGATCCACCGCGGTGGTCACTCCGAGGCTGACCGGGTCGTAGGTGTACTTCCACGTCCCGGCGTCGGCGGTGCCCGCCCCACGCGTTTCGCTGGTGAGCAGGCCGTTGGTGTCGTAGGTGTCGATGGTCTTGTGCCCGGCTGGATCGGTCACCTGGGTCTGCCCTTGGAGCATTCCAGCGGTGGTGTCGGGGCCATAGACGAAAGTGGTGGTCCGGCCGATCGCGTCCGTCTGCGAAGTCACCCGTTCTTTTGCGTCGTACACCATCGACATGACCGGTGCGGGGGTTGCGGTCTTCCCATAGTTCGCCGGCGTCCGCCAGGAATTGAGGAGATGCGCGCCGGTGTATCCGTACTGGGTCCGGTCCGAATTGTCGTCAGTCCCGCCAGTGCGGATGGTTCCCACACCGTACACGTCGGTGAGGTTGCCGTTGGCGTCGTAGCCGTAGTCGATTTGCCGGTTGGCCGAGTCTTTGACGCTGGTGATGTGGGCGCCAGTCCACGTGAAGGTATAGGTGCGACCACTCGGATCCTTCGCCGTCGACAGGTGCCCTGAACCGTCATAGGTGAAGGTGGTCGCATATGGGGTGGATGCGACGGAACCGGCAAGGTCGGATTCGCTATTCAAGCGCCCTGTGGCGGAGTCAAAGGTGAAGATCGTATTGCCACGTCGCTCGTAAACATACGTGGTGCCGTTTTTGACCAAAGTGGCGTCGAACCGTGGTGCTGTCGTGGAGTACACCCCACCTGAGAGATTGAAGGCGACCCGGGAGCCGTCTTCTTGCAGGATGGTGACCTTGCCTGTGGTGGCATCCGTGGTGGCGGACAGTCCATAGTTGTACGTCCATCCCCAGCCGAAGGGGCCGTTCACGGCGAGACTCTTGTTGGGCCCGGACGGGTCCGCCAGAGCTGACGCATAGGATCGGCTCACGTTCAAGGCGATACCCAAGCCAGGAGTGCTCAGATCAGTGGCGCTGTCACCGTAGTACCCGGTTTGGGTGTTCACCGGGTCTCCGGCTGTGCGCTGCACACATCCACAGTTGACGAACGCAGGGTTGGAACCCTTAGGCGCGTCTTGAACACCCGCCGGGCCGCCGATCGGGCTGCCCGGAGTGCCTCCCATGGGGATGAACGCGATGGCGTCGTAGGCGACGTCGTACACACCTGCGGTCATGTTGCTGGAGTTGTCCAGGCTGACCGTGGCGCCGTTCTGCATCGCGAACGTTCCGAGGGTGGCCCACTGTTCGGAACCCCAGTCCTGGTTCACGCGGAACTTCCAGGGAGCCACTCCACCGCCGGGATTGATCGTGTACACGACATCCGTGGCCGTGGCCCCGGTGGCCGGGAAATGAACTTTGACCTTGTAGTACTGGAGGCTGGGGAGGTTAGGTGTCCACGTACCCGTGTTGATGACCGCGGTATCGGTGCTGGGTTGAGTGTGAGTGAAGAGCATCCTGCCTCCGAGCCCGACTCCCAGTTGATGGGTGTCGATCTGCCCGACAGGGGCGCCCGAGGCGTCTTTTCCATAGTTGAGGCTGAAGGTGCCGTTGCTCGTCCAGTTCGAGTTCGAACAGCCCACGACATTCTTTGCGGGGGACGGCTGATCGTCCACGATGATGGCGGAGAGCGGCACGGTCCCGGTGTCGAGATCGCAGGTGGGCGGATGCGGATCCGCGTAGCTGGGTTCGGTGCTTCCGGCCCCGTACTCGTAGGCGGATGTCGCACACGATGCTGCGCAGTTCGTCACCCATGTGGCCGGTTTGTGCCACCAGCATTCGTAATCGGCCAGCGTGCAGTACTTCCCTGTGGCATCGGTGGGATTACAGCTATTGCTGCTATCGCACATCGCATTGACACCGGGGAATTGAATCCAGCTGGCGCCATGGTAGTCGGGGGTCGAGAATCCGTAATACCCGTAGCGGATCAGAGGGCTGGCCATCCAGCCAAGGACGCGTTCCTGGTAAGGCCAATCGGCAGGGTGGGCCGCGTCGGCATAGCTGTTCTGCAGGAAGGGGGCCCTGTTGGGCGGGAACGCCGGGTTGCGCGGGTTGTTCGCCCAGCCCACTCCCCATGTTCCGTCGGGGCCCGTGCAGCTGGGGCCGGGGGTGCAGCCCGTGCTGTTCCCGAACGCCGCCGTGGGCTGAATGCCCGAGTTGTAAGCCCATAGGGCGAAGTACCAGTTCTCCAGCTTGGATGGGTCGCCGTCATTGGCGATGATGCCAGCCGAGTAGAGCTGGTTCCAGGTGTCCTCCAGGATCTGCAGTCCTGCTGAGATGTTCTCCTGGTAGTCGTTCGCGATTTTCATCTGGCCGTGGAGGCTCAGAGATGAATCGCCGGCACGCATGCCATTGGTCACCTGGGCGATACCGTACCCACAGTCCGCGCTGGGATAGTCGATCTGATCGATGCTTCCGGCCGACCCGTAGTAGTCAGCGATGAGCGGATCGGCGGAGACGCCCGGAAGCGCGTGCCAAGAGGCCTGATTGAAGTTGGATTCCTGTGCCAGGATGCCCAGCATCACCGACCGTGGGACCGTGGTCTGAGAACTCCCGGAAGGGTGGGTCAGAGGAATCGGTGAGAAGTCATCGCTCGGGGCATAGGCCGCCAAGCCCATATTGTGGAAGTTCGCAGGTCGTGAATACTGCGAACCGGAAAGCAAGCCCTGTTCTGCCATCTGGACGGCCCAGTTGACTTGGGCGTTGGACGGTTGCGTCACCTGCATGGACGGGTCGAGCCGAGCGATTGAACACGTCGGCGTTCCGGCGCCGGTGGCTGTCCTCGGGGTCACGACACTCGCGAGGGTTGCGGTGCTGGTCTGGTCACCACTCGGTGCGCTCGTTGGTTTGACGCCGGCTCGTGATGGCGGTGGGGTGGTAGGTGCCGGGGATCGGTGCACGCCGTTTCCGGAATGCCTGCCCTTCTCCCGAGGTGCGCTGATGTTTCTTTCGGAGGAGTGGTCGCTGACGACACCATCCGGCACATCGTCTGACACGTCGGTCTGCGCCTGGACAACGGCCGAGTCGAATGTCCGATCGCCGACCTCGCCCGTGGTGACCTTGAGTACCTGCCGTTCCTGAACCGACGCCTTGGCAGCTTCGTCTGCGGACTGTTCCGCCTTCACGGCACCTCGCGGCGTCGTCTTGACCGTGAAAACGGCCTGACCATGGAGCGAAACGGCGTCCAGCATGCCGGGAAGTTTGGCGGCATCGACGAGGTTGAACTGGCCGCTGCTCGGCTTTCCCTCCAGGCCCACGACAGTGTTCGGGCCGCGGCCGGTACCCGTGAGGGAAAGTTGATTGAGCTTCCCGGCTCCGAGTGTTGTGGCGGATTTTCCGTCGTAGTGCATCAGTTCGCCGCGCTGGGAATCCGGCTTCGCGACGAGGAAATCGACGCCGCCCCGCTGAGCGGGCCTGAGGTTGAACGGTGCTCCGTCCACCGTCGCAAGAACCTTCGGTTTGGCAGGGTGCGCGGCGGTCCCGGTTCCGTCGAGAGACACCAGTGACGATCCCGCGACACCGATGATGCCTCGCTCGGTCAGTACCGGAGACGTCACCTGTGCAGCGACCGTCGTCTGACGGATCTTTTTGCGGGCGGCCAGATCGAAAACGACCACGTCAGTGGTCTGTTCCTCAGCGCCCAGGCCGGCCGTGAAGGCAACCACGTCGTCTTTCCCGCACGCTGGTGAGAAGTATTTCAAACCCACCCCGGTAGCGAGTGGAGTGACTTTGCCCGTGGCCGTTGCGACCGAGTAGGCAAAGGCGCCGTGAGCCCGTGCGGCACTCACGTTGACAGCCGACGACGCCAAAATTTCCACTGCGGCAAAGCGTCCGTCCCCGGTCAGGCACTGATATCCAGTCCACGAGGAAACGTTGGCGTTCTGCGGGCGAATGGTGGCCAGCGATTGCCACTGGTAGTCGTTGTCCCCTCGAGCGATTTGCAGGTGATAACCCGACTCGTCTCCATACCCGCTGAGAGCCAGGTCGCTGGAGGTGGCTCCGTCAAGCGTCCGGGGAGACGGGACCTGGGCGCTGGTGGCCGAGGCAGGAGGCGTGATCTCAGCGCTCGCTTGGGCTGGGACCTGCAACAAAGTGGCTGTAAGAACCGCAACCACCGTCGTGGCGATTCCTCTGGACATGATTTTGCCGAAGGGGAGAGTCATAGACATGGGGTCCTCGTGTAAAGGTGTGGGCCGCGAAGTTCGACACCTGGCACCGAGGACCGACCTTTTCTTGCTGGAAGACCGGAACGGAGTTGCCTGGGTAGACCCTCGAATAGCTGCCGAGAGTGGTCAGAGGGGGAGGGTGTTGAAGTACCCGGAGTCTTGCGGGGGATAGCCGATCTTCACCATCTGGCTCGAGTCCATGTAGGCCATGGGTGTCCAATATCCATTGGCGTATGCCTGGTAGACGTGCTCTTGAATCCAGCTTCCGCTGTAGTAGGTGTCTTTGGTGAACAAACGAATGGACTGAGTTCCCGAAATCGGGTAGGAGCTGTTGCGCAGCCAGACCGCTTGGCACGTCCGAGACCAGCGGACTTCCTCGGGGCCGAACCACCCGATCGTGTAGGCATCGTTGCTGCACCCGGTCGTTTGAGGGTTCAGCCCTTCGCAGCTCACGTGATAGCAGGAAGCGGCCTGGGCCGGTGAAGCAGTGATGACGCCGCCAACAGCAACGGTCGTCAATGCCGCGAGGCCAGCGAGGACTCTGCGTGCCCGAGGAGCAAGAAGTTTCATGGGGCAATCATCAACGGGAAGTGCGCATTTGTAAAGTCGATAACTGACGATGCAAATCCCGTGCCTCTACATGACGGATGAGCGCGCCGAGCGGGTTCCGCCGGTGGCCCTTGTCAGCCTTTGAGGGTGGCGGGATTGTCCGCGACATCAAGGGCCGTGACACGGGTTTGACCGCCCACGACTACCTTGCGGACAGCCCGATGCCCTGGCTGACGAAAGCAGCCAGGGCATCGGGCGAAGTTTGTTCATCGGACCTTGGCGGGCCGGGGCACGATGCGCCGGAGGTGTTAGCAGATTTTGCGGTCCCCGACAGGTACGGGTCCGCCAGTACTTTGCAGGTAGATCTCGCCTTCGATGAATACACAGGTGCTACCCGGTGCATACACCATTGGGGACCAATACGACTGTCCACGGTGGCCTTGATATCCGACGAGGCCCTCGTATGGGAGGGCGCCTCGCAGGGAACGAATGCTGCCGCCGATGTAGTACGCACCCTGCCCGGTGACTCTCACCCAGTTGGTCTCGCAGACCGGAGAGTACCGCACTTCGAGGCGCCCTCCTCCGGTCAACGCCTGGGAATAGATGGTGGATGCCGATGCTGCGCAGCCACTGGCTTGCGGATCCTGCCCGTGAAGAGATTCGGCAGCGTTGGCGGGTGCTGCGAAGAACCATAGCGAACAGATTGTTACAATTCCCGCGATTGCGGTGCGTGCAAGGTTTTTCACTGATACTCCTCTTTGAGATTCTGCTGAAGCTAGAGATCGATTTTGCATTGCGATTCCAGTCCAGAGAGGAAGAGCTGGGCGACGGTACTGTGGGCAGACGTGCGCTTTCCGCACTTCCCAGCGGGTGTGGGTGGTTCAGCTTCCCCCAATGACCGGAAACGTGGAGTTAGCATCACAGCGGGAGAAGTCATATCTCAATTTCAGGTCAGGCTCAGCCCGTTGCGTGCTCAGTAGTTGCGGGTCTCGGCGCGTGGAACCCGCAACTACTGAGCACGCAATCGGTAGGTACAATCAGCCCTCGCGTGCCGTCAGCTCCAGCATCACGGCCTCCGGGCGGCAGGCGATGCGGTAGGGCGCGAAGCGGGACGTGCCGATCCCTGCGGAGACGTTGACCGGCGTCGTGTGCCCCTTGCTCTCCCAGTCGTGCAGGCCGCGGGCCCGCCAGGTGGGCAGATCGCAATTGGACACGAGTGCGCCGTAGCCGGGGATGCAGACCTGACCGCCGTGCGTGTGGCCGGACAGGATAAGCTCGGCCCCGGCCTCGGTGAGCGTGTCCAGGGCCCGCTGATACGGTGCGTGCACGACGCCGACGCGCAGCGACGGAGCCGCTCCGGCGGCGATGCCCTGCGGCCAGCCGGTGAACCGCTCACGCTCGATGTGCGGATCGTCCATGCCGGAGAAGTCGAAGCGCATCCGGTTAAACACCAGGGACTGGTTGCGGTTGGTCAGATCGACCCATCCGGACATGCCGAACCCGGCGCGCAGGCGCGGCCAGTCGAGCTCAACCGGTTCCTTGCGCTGGCGGGATGGGCCTGCGAAGTAGGCCAGGGGACTCTTCAGCCGCGGGGCGAAGTAGTCGTTGGAGCCGGGAACAAACACGCCGGGCCTGTTCAGAAGTGGTTTCAGAGCATCCAGCAGCGGGTCGATGGCATCACGGTGGCTCAGGTTGTCGCCGGTGTTGACCACCAGGTCGGGGTTGAGCTCGTCGAGGGAGCGCAGCCACTCGGCCTTCTTGCGCTGCCCCGGGATGAAGTGGATGTCGCTCAGGTGCAGGATCCGGAACGGCTCGGCGCCCTCGGGAAGGATGGCCAGTTCCTCGTGGCGGACGCCGAACTGATTCTTCTCCCAGGAACCGTACGCCAGGCCCGCTGCGCCCGCGACGCCGGCCAGCACGGCCGTCTTCACAGCGCCTGCGGCGAGGCCGCGCCCGGTTTCCCGGACGCGGCCTGCGAGCGACGGGGCAGCGTTCAGCTGCCCTGTCAGCGGGTCACCCATGGTCACGGCGTCTTCTTAGGGTTGGGCTTGTTGTTGCCGCCGCCGTTGTTACCACCACCGTTGTTACCGCCCCCGGTGTTGCCCCCGGTCGGCTGGGTGTCCGTGGGCTTCTTGTCCTCCGGCGTGTTCGACGGCGGCGTCACCGGCTGCACGGGCGGCGCGACATAGGCCCTGCCGAGCAGGGAATCGGGTGCCGGGTCGAATTCGCCCGTGTCGTAGAAACCGACGACCTTCTGCATGTAGCGGGCCATCTGGGGTCCCGCGACATCGGCACCGTCCACGCGGGCGTAAGGCACGCCGTTGACGCGGACATTCTGACCGGAATCGGTGGCCGCCTTTCCGAACACCTTGCCGAAGTAGGACGCCGTGGCCAGACCCTTGGTGTAGGCGACCACCCAGGTCTGGGAGTTGGTGTTGTTGGTGCCGGTCTTGCCAGCGATCGGCGCGGGAACCTTTTCTGGAATCAACACGCCCGAGCCTTGGGACATGACATCCTGCAGGACGTTGGTCACCGTCTTGGCCACATCCGGTTTGATGACCTCTTTACAGCTCGAGGTCTGTCCGGGGTATTTCTTGCCCTGAGCATCCACTACAGAATCGATGGCGATCGGTTCGCAGAAGGAGCCATTGTTGGCGAAGGTCGCGAAAGCATTGGCCATGGTCAGCGGCGCCACCTGGGTGCTGCCGAGCAGATTGCCCAGGAAATGCATATCCAGCTTCTGGGGGGTCTTGGCGTTGCCTTGAGTGGTGTGGAGCTGAAGCGCGTCCGCCATCCTCTGGATGTCGCAGAAATCGTCGAGAGCCGCAGCCGAAGCGAAGGTCGCCGTGTTGACGGAGAGAGTGATGCCCTTCCGGACGGTCATTGGCTCGTACAGCGTGCTTTCGGAGTTCTGCAGCGGCAGCTCGCCGGTCGCAGGATCGTAGGACCCTTCGACCGGGGTGCAGGTGGTCTTCCACGGGAAGTCCGCGGGATACACGGTCCGGGTGGCATCGACGACCTCATCCGTCCGCTTGCCTTCGGTCAGCCAGGCACTGAGGGTCACCGGCTTCATGGTCGAACCGGGCTGGAACCCGTCAAAGCCGCCCAGAGGACTGCCGTTGGCATCGATCCGGTCCACGTTGTAGTTGTAGTCCGTCACGATCGGAGAGCCCTGGTTCTCCACCTTGCGGGAGTTCTGAGCCATGGCCACGATCTTGCCCGTGCCCGGCTGCACCGTGATGAGGGACGCGCCCCACTGTTCGGCGTTGACGTTGCCCGCAGTCGAATCGACCTGCTCCTGGGCCGGCTTCTGGAGCCGCGGGTCCAGGGTGGTCTTGATGGTGAGGCCGCCACGCTGGAGCAGCTTGAGACGGTCCTGCTGGGTGTCGCCGTAGGCAGGGTTGTTGAGGATCAGGTGCTGGACGTAGTCACAGAAGTACGGCGCAGTCGCGGAGTACTGGCAGCCCTGCCGAGGACGGGTGATCTTCGTGGTCACCGGGGTCTTGACCGCGTCGTCGTGCTGCTTCTGGGCGATCTTCCCGTTCTTCAGCATGGCGTCCAGGACCAGATCACGGCGCATCTTGGCGTTCTCCGGGTTGGTCACCGGATCGTAGGCGGAGGGGTTGTTGACGACGCCGGCGAGCATGGCCGCCTGCGGCAGCGTCAGATCCTTGGCGGACGTGGAGAAGAAGTACCGTGCCGCGGCTTCGATGCCGTAGGCGTTGGCGTTGAAGAAGACGATGTTGAGATAGCCCTCAAGGATCTGGTCCTTGGTCATCTTCTTCTCGAGCGCGATGGCGAGCTTCATCTCGCGCAGCTTCACGCCGACGGTCTTGCTCGACGTTCCGTTGAGCTTGACCTCGTCATCGCGGCCCTCGGCGACGAGGGACTCGTTGATGACGTTGTTCACGTACTGCTGCGTGATGGTGGACGCACCCTGGCGTCCGCCCTTGGCCGTGGCGACCAAGGCGCGCGCGATGCCGGTGGGGTCCACGCCGCCGTGCTCGTAGAAGCGATTGTCCTCGATGGCGACGATGCCGTCCTTGACGAACGGGGAGATGTCCTTGAGCGCCACACGCGTTCGGTTCTCAGCGAAGATCGTCGCGATCTGGGAGCCGTCGGCCGCCAGGACGCGGGTCGCCTGCCCCGGAGGAGCGACCGTCAGTTCCCCGGGAAGGTCCTCAAAGAACTGGACGGAGCCACTCGCCGCACTGCCGGTCACCGCGGCGGCAGGGACCAGGAGTCCCGCCACCAGGACCCCGCAGAGAGCACTGACGCCCAGAAATGCCACGATCTTCCCCAAGACCGTGGCAGTGTCGAATAGCGGATTCTTCGCTTGAGCCATGTTCTCCAGTCTAGCCGGAGCCACTACGCTTGACCCCATGAGCAAATGGGAGTACGCGACCGTACCACTGATCATCCACGCCACGAAGCAGATCCTGGACACCTGGGGCGACGACGGCTGGGAACTCGTCCAGGTGGTCCCCGGACCCGACGGCAACGGCCTGGTCGCCTATCTGAAGAGGGAGAAGGCCTGAGTATGTCTTCCCACGTCAACGCCGAAAACAGCGCCATCGAGGCCCGTCTGGCGGAGCTCGGACTGAGCCTTCCGGAGGTCGCCGCGCCGGTGGCGGCCTACGTGCCGGCCATGGTCAGTGGCGCCCACGTCTACACCGCGGGTCAGCTCCCCTTTATTGAGGGCAAACTCCCAGTGACCGGCAAGGTCTCCGCGGACGGCGTCGAGGGCACGGTGAGCCCCGAGCGCGCCAAGGAACTCGCGGCCACGAGCATCGTCAACGCCCTCGCCGCCGTCAAGAGCGTCATCGGCAACCTGGACCGGGTCACCCGGATCGTGAAGGTCGTCGGTTTCGTGGCGTCCACGCCCGATTTCACCGGCCAGCCCGCCGTCATCAACGGCGCGTCCGAACTCCTGGGCGAGATCTTCGGTGAGAAGGGGCAGCACGCCCGTTCCGCCGTCGGCGTCGCGGTCCTGCCGCTCGACGCTCCCGTCGAGGTCGAACTCATCGCCGAGTTCGCCTGAATCCTGTCAGATAGGCCGAAGCAGTGCCCCAAGCAGCAAAGCGGCTCTTCGAGCTGCCCGTCCAGTTCGAGAACGCCGCACGCAGCTGGCTCGAACACGGGGAGCGCACACCCGCGGCTCCCCGCTATGCCTCCAGCGTCGTCCTGATCAAGGACACGCCGGACGGCATGTCCACCTGGCTCGCCTACCGGAGCGGCTCCTCGCCGCTCGGTGTCGTCTCCTTCCCGGGCGGCTCCGTCGAAGAGCACGACGACGACCCCATGCCCTGGATCGGCCCGTCACCGGCGCAGTGGGCCGACGCCCTCGGCATCGAGGACCCGGCGCTGGCCCGCCGTCACGTCGTGGCGGCCATCCGGGAACTGTTCGAGGAGACCGGCGTGCTGCTGGCCGGACCCGACGCGAGCAGCACGGTTGCGGTGACCAATCCGCAGGAATGGATGGCGGCGCGGGAAGCCGTGGCCGCGCAGGACAAGACCCTCGCGGACGTCCTGGACCGCCGCGGGCTCTCGCTCCGCACGGACCTCCTGAAGCCGCTGGTCAATTGGCTCAGCCCGGACTTCGCCCACCGGCGGTTCAACACCCGCTACTTCGCGGCGACGCTTCCCCTGGGCCAGGAGCCACGGCTGCTCGAGAGCAAGGGGGTCTGGGGCCGCTGGGTCTGCGCCCCCAGGCTCCTGAGCGACCGCACCGGAACTTCGCTGGGCGACGAGATCGCCCAGGAGAACACCCGGGGGCGGACGCTCGGCCAGCTCATGGTGCCGGGCACGGAGATCATCCTGGAGAAGCTCGGCACGGCCAAGGGCTGCGTGGCGTACCTGAGCCACAAGCGCAAGACGCATGTCTACCAGCCCACGCTCGTCGAGGTGGACGGCGACCTCAAGCTCGAGGTCGTGCCGCCCAGCCCGCCGGCGACGACCGCGCTTCCCGTGGTCCCGCCGTCGTCCTGACGGAGCCGGCCTGACCGGCGCCGGCCAGGACCGCAGGCAGCCGGGAAACGCGAAAGGCCCGGCACCCCTCGAGGGGTGCCGGGCCTTTTCCGTCAGCCGGTTCGCTCAGCGGGAGCGCTGGCGGAGACGCTGCATGTCCAGGATCACGACGGCGCGTGCTTCCAGGCGCAGCCAGCCGCGCTGCACGAACTCGGCCAGGGCCTTGTTCACGGTCTCGCGGGACGCGCCCACCAGCTGGGCCAGCTCTTCCTGAGTGAGCTCATGAGCCACCAGGATGCCGTCGGTCGCGGGACGGCCGAAGCGGTCGGCCAGGTCCAGCAGCGCCTTGGCCACGCGGCCGGGGACGTCGGAGAACACCAGGTCGGACAGCGAGTCGTTGGTGCGGCGCAGTCGACGGGCCAGGGCCTGGAGCAGCTGGGCGGAGACCTCGGGGCGCGTGCGGAGGAGAGCGTTCAGGCTCTCGTTCTTCAGGCCGGCCAGGCGGGTCTCGGAGACGGCCGTGGCGGTCGCCGTGCGGGGGCTCGGGTCGAACAGGGCCATCTCGCCGAAGAGCTCACCCGGGCCGAGGATGGCCAACAGGGACTCGCGGCCATCCGCGGACGTGCGGCCGAGCTTCACCTTGCCGGAGACGATGAAGTAGAGCTGATCGCCCTGGTCGCCTTCCCGGAAGACGGACGCACCACGGGAGAGGTCCACCTCGCTCAGCTCATCCGTGAGCAGACGGAAGGCGTCGTCATCCAATGTGGCGAAAAGCGGTGCCCGGCGCAGTACCTCGATGTCCATGTAATCTCCTCTGAAAATTGACGCTGAGCACATTCTTTCAGAAAATGCCGTCCGATGCGCGTCGCGCACCGGCGCCCGTGCCGGGCAGGGGCCGTGGGCACCAGTCTTTCACGGCAAAATGTCAGGCGTGCTCAGTAGCATGGCGGACGCAAGGATTCGTCGTGACTGGAAGGAACACCGTGTTCGGGTTGACCGTACTGGACCTGGTCCTGCTGGTGACGCTGATCTCCTACGCCATCTATGGCTTCCGGAACGGCTTCCTGGTCACTGTCGGCGGGATCGTCGGCTTCGCGCTCGGCGCGGTGGCGGCGTTCTTCGCCATGCCGCTGGTCAGCTCCCTCGTGAGCGACGCGAAGTGGCGCCTGACCGCGGTGGTGGTGACCGCCGTCGTGCTCGTCGTCCTCGGCAACAGCCTGGGCGCCTCGGTGGGGCACCGGATCCGCTCGGCCCGCGCCGTCCGCTCCCTGCGGGGGCTGGACCGGCTCGCGGGCGCCGCGGCCAGCGTGGTGATGACCGCGCTGGTCATGTCCCTGCTCTCCTTCGGACTGAATTCGATGGGCGTCCCGGTCATCTCGCAGCAGGTGGCGAGCTCGCGGGTCATCCGGTTCATCGACGGCGCCACCCCCGCCCCGGTGCAGGGCGCCATGGCCCAGCTGCGGTCGAGCCTCATGGGCGAGGGGATCCCTAAGATCATCGACGGCGCCGCGCCGCTCCTGACCGGACCCGCTCCGGTGGGGTCCGCGGACACGCCGGAACTGAAGAACGCCGCCCAGTCCGTCCTCAAGATCACCGGCACGGCATTCCAGTGCGGGCAGAACCAGACGGGCACCGGATTCGTGGTGTCCTCCGAGCGTGTCGTGACGAACGCCCACGTGGTGGCCGGTGTGAGCGAACCCGTCGTGGAGTCCCCGGACGGCTCCGCGCTTGCGGCTCGTGTGGTGTACTTCGATCCGCAGCGCGACCTCGCGGTGCTGGCCGTCAACGGCCTGACCGCGCACCCGCTGCCCCTGCGGGAGAACCTGCCGACCGGCAGCGAGGCCGCCTTCGAGGGCTACCCGCACGGCGGGCCCTTCCAGGCCAAGCCGGCCCGGGTGCAGGGCATCTCCCAGGTCGAGATCCCGGACATCTACGGCAAGAACCACGTCATGGGGGACGTCTACCAGATCGCCGGGGACGTCCAGCCGGGCAACTCCGGAGGCCCGCTCCTGAGCCCCGACGGCCACGTGGCCGGAGTGGTCTTCGCCAAGGCCAGCACGAGCAGCGGGGTCGGCTTCGCCATCACCATGGACGGCCTCAAGCCGGTGGCGGCCCGTGCCTCGACCCTGGATGTTCCGGTCTCCCCGGGCCAGTGCACCACCAAATAGACTCCGCACCAGCAGGTGGCCGGCGCGCGCCCTCCGTGGCCGCGTCAGATCTGACGCAGGCGCTCCAGCACCTCTGCGAGCCGTGAGCCGAAACCGTGCACGGCATCCTCCGGAAGATCCCCGACCGGGAACCACCGCACGTCCTCGGACTCGTCGCTGACGGTCGGCTGCGGCGTCCCGTCCGTGATCATCGCGACGCCGACGTCCAAGTGGGAGCGGCAGTGCCCGAAGGCGCCCGACAACTGATGATGATCCAGATCCACGACGCGGAGCCCGCTCAGCTGCTCCGGACGGAGCCCGGTCTCTTCCGTGGCTTCCCGGAGCGCGGCCTCCAGGATGCCGGCGTCGTCGCTTTCCAGATGCCCGCCGGGCTGAACCCAGAACCTGCCCTTGCCGTGGAACACGAGCAGCACGTGCTCCTGTGCGGCGTCAAGGATGAAGGCGCTGGCCGTCAGGTGCGACGGCAGGGGGCGACGGGACAGCACGTCGGCGCCTTGATCGAGGGCCACCAGGAATTCGGCCTGTTCCGCTTCCTCGGCGGGAGAGAGGGGCTTCCAGGAGGAGACGGCGTGCAGCGCGGAGTCGAGGAGAGTCACCTGGGAATGATAGCGCCGCGGCACGTCGCGCTGTCCGGTGCGCCGTCGTCGTCGTCCGCTGCGCTCAGCTCAGGCGTCCCGCTCGGCGAGGTAGTCGATGGCGAAGCGGTAGCCCAGCACGCCGGCCCCGGCGATGACCGCGTCGCAGACTCCCGAGAGGTACGAGTGGTGCCGGAACTCCTCGCGGCGGTGGACGTTCGTGATGTGCACCTCGACGGCGGGGAGCGCGACGGCGGCGATCGCGTCCCGCAGCGCGACGGACGTGTGCGTGTAGGCGCCCGCGTTGATCACGATGCCGAGCGCGTCATGCCGGGCCTCGTGGATCGCGTCGACCAGTGCGCCCTCGTGGTTCGACTGGAACGCCCGGATTTCCAGGCCATGCCGGGCCGCGGCCGTCTCGCACAGGTACTCGACGTCGGCCAGCGTGGCCTGCCCGTACTTCTCCGGTTCGCGGGTGCCCAGGAGATTCAGATTGGGGCCGTTGAGGACCAGGATGGTCTTGCGGACAGGGTTGTCGGCTGCGGATTCGGTCATGCTGTCACCCTACTCCCCGGACTCCCGCTACGACGCTCGCGAAGTCACAGGTGACGCCCCTAAAGCGAGTGTTTCGGGGCGTCACCTGTGACTTCGCGGTTTCTGGGAGGGTGCGTCAGGTGGCCGGCGCGAGGGGTGCGATGCGCAGGCGGCGGACGCTCTCGGCGAGGATCGCCTGAGCCTTCTGACCCAGCCCAGGGTCCGTCACCAGCTCGTCCGCGTCTTCCAGCGCCGCGATACTGCTGATGCCCTGTATTCCCCACTTGGAATGGTCGGCCACCACGACGAGTTTGCGGCTGGACGCCAGGAACGCGCGGTCCGTCTCGGCCTCCAGGACGTTCGGCGTGCTGAACCCGGCCTGCGGGTCCATGCCGTGCACGCCGAGGAAGGTGACGTCCAGGTTCATGCTCTTCAAGGCCTGCGTCGCGACCGGCCCCACGAGAGCGTCCGACGCGGTCCGCTGGCCGCCGATGAGGATGACCTCCGTCTTCGCGTTGACGATCGTGGAGCGGTAGAAGATCTCCGCGGTGCGGATGGAGTTGGTGACCACCGTGATGGCCGGACCCTTGACCAGTTCCTGGGCGAGTGCCCAGGTGGTGGTCCCGGCGCTGAGCCCCACGGCCATGCCCTCGGAGACCGACCCGGCGGCCACGGCGGCGATGGCCTGCTTCTCCGCCGTGAACTGCGTGGACTTCAGCTCGAAGCCGGGTTCGTGGGTTCCGGCGTCGCCCAGGATCTTGGCGCCGCCGTGGATCCGCTCCAGCAGGCCCGTGTCGCTGAGGGCTTCGATGTCGCGGCGGACGGTCATGGCGGAGACTTTGAGGGCGTCGGCGAGATCGGAGACCTTGACGATGCGCTCCTTCTGGACCATCTCCAGGATGGCCTGATGCCGGGCGGCTTGCAGCATGTGCGACTCGCTCCTCATGATCGTCTCCTGTATCTGGATGAAGTCTAGTGCTGCGGTGCCTGAGCGGGGCCGACGGCGCGGCTCACCCCTTGCTGGACCCGAGGGTGAGCCCCGCGACGAACTGCCGTTGCAGCAGGAGGTAGATGACCAGGGTGGGGATCACCGTGATCACGGCGCCGGCGGCCAGGAGGTTGTAGTCGTTGAAGAACTGACCCTGGAGGTTGTTGATCGCCGTCGTGACCGGAAGCCTGTCGCCGTTCTGGATGAAGAGCAGGGGCCAGAAGAAGTCGTTGTAGATGAAGATGACTTCCAGAGTGCCGAGGGCGGCGAAGGCCGGGCGGCACAGCGGCATGATGATCTCCCAGTACTGCCGCCACAGACCTGCCCCGTCCACGAGCGCAGCCTCGGTGAGGTCCGGGGACAGAGCCTTCATGTAGTTCGAGAGCACGAAGGTGCAGAAGCCGATCTGGAAGGCCGTGTTCACCGCGATCACGGAGACGTAGGTGTTGAGCATGTTGCCGGAGTCGCTGACCGCATACGGGACCTGGAAGTGCTTCATCATGAGGAACAGCGGCGCCGCGAGCACCTGGGGCGGCAAAAGGTTTCCGGCGGTGAACATGATCAGCAGGGTGATGTTGAACTTCCAGTTCACGCGGCTCACCGCGAAGGCCATGAGCGAGGCGAGGAACAGTGTCAGCAGCACCGCCGGCACGGTGATGATCACCGAGTTCCAGAAGTACTTGGAGAACCCTCCCTGGGTCCACGCCTGCACGAAGTTGTCGAAGTTGAAGGGGCCCTGGACGCTGAAGTAGCCGTATTGATTGGTCGCCCAGCTCGGGCGCAGGGCGGTGTACAGCGCCCAGCCGAGCGGCACCAGCCACATCACGGCCATCACCACGAGGAAGAGGTGCGTCCCGTAGTGGCGCTTGCGCTTGGAGCCCCGCTGCACGGGGTCGTGCGCGACGGCGACGCCCGCCTGCCGCCCGGCGGTGCGGGTCCGGGGTGCGGTGGTGCTGCTCACGATCTGCTGTCCTTTCCGAAGGTGCGGGTGAGGTAGAAGACGATCGGGACGAGGGAGACGACCAGGAGGACGGTGGCCAGCGCCGATCCGACCCCGAGGACCTGTCCTTCGCCGACCAGGTTCTGGATGACCAGCGCGGAGAGGAGCTCTAGGCCGTTCGTGCCGCGATTGATGACGTAGACGACGTCGAACGCGCGGAGGGATTCGATGATGGTGATGACCACGATGACGATGTTCACGGGCTTCATCGCCGGGAACACCACACGGAAGAAGGTCTGGAAGCTGTTCGCCCCGTCGATGGCGGCCGCCTCCCGGAGCGTGGGGTCCACGCCCTTGAGGCCGGCCAAGTAGAGCAGCATGACGTAGCCGGCGTGGCGCCAGGTGGCGGCGATCAGCGCGGCCCAGATGTTGACCGAGGAATCCCCGAACCAGTCGACCGCCTGCGGTGTGCCCGCGGTGCCGAGGAGGAAGTTGAGGAGGCCGTTGTCCCGCTGGTAGAAGAGCTGCCAGATGATGCCGACCAGGGCGAGCGAGAGCATGACGGGCGCGAAGAAGATGCTCTGGTAGATCCGGGTCCCGCGGATGTTCTGATCCAGCAGGACCGCCAGCAGGAGCCCGATCGGGGTGGCGATGACGGCCAGGAACACCAGCCAGAGGACGTTGTGCTGGATGGCGGGCCAGAAGGGCGGATAGTCCTGCAGGATGAAGCGGTAGTTGTCCACGCCTGCGGGCTTCATGTCCGCGAAGTCCAGGCCGTTCCATTTGATGAAGCTCAGCCCGATGGAGAAGAGGGTCGGAAGCCAGACGAAGACCAGCTGGATGAGGGTCGGGATGGCGACCATGGCGCTCAGGACGAGCACGTCGCGTCTGCTGAGCCGGCGGACGCGGCCCCGGCGCTTCCGGGGTGCGGGGCCCTTCCGGGATGCGGGGCCGCCGCCCGTCCGGGAGGCGGTGGAAGAGGTGGTCATGAGGGATCTCCTTGCGATGGTGGCCGGGGCGTTCCGGGGGAGCGCCCCGGCCACCGGTGGGTCCGGGCTACTGGGCCGAGTAGAGGGCCTTGGCCTGGGACTCGAGATTCTTGACGTCCACGGTGCCGTCCTTGAGGAAGGCCTGGAGTGCCGGGATCATGACATTGTTGGCCATCGCCGGGAGGGCGTCGCGGTCGAAGAACTGCGTGATCGACTTCGCCTGGCCGATGACGTCCGCGCACTTCTTGTTCAGAGCCGTGAAACCGCTCTGGTCGGAGCCCTTCGCGGTCTGGATGTTGGAGGGATCGCCCTTGTAGTAGGCGTCCTGGCCTTCCGGGGTGCCCATGAACTGCAGGAAGTCCTTGGCCGCCTGGTTGTCGCCGCCCTTCTTGGAGAGCAGGAAGCCGTCGATCGGCGCCTCCACGGCCTCCTGACCCTCGACCGCCACCTCGGGGAAGGGGAAGAAGTCGATGTCCTTGAGCACGGCGGGGTCGGTGAACTGCTGCGTGACGAAGGAACCGAGGAGATACATGCCGGTCTTCTGTCCCGCGAGGGCCTTGGCGGCGTCCTGCCAGGTCTGGCCGAGTGCGCCCGGGTCCTGGTACGGCAGCAGCGCCTTCCAGGTGTCGAAGACGTCGCTGACCTTCTTCTGGTCCCAGGATTCCTTGTGGGCACAGAGATCCACATGGAATTGATAGCCGTTGAGCCGCAGGTTCAGGTAGTCGAAGGTGCCCATCGCGGGCCAGCCGTCCTTGTCGGCGAAGCCGATCGGGATGATGCCGTCGGCCTTCATCTTGGCGCACAGGGTCTTGAGCTGGTCGAAGGTCGTGGGGACCTCGTAGCCCCTGGCCGCCCAGACGCTCTTCCGGTAGAAGAAGCCCCAGGGGTAGTTGTAGTTCGGAATGAAGTACATCTTGCCGTCGGGGCCGGTGGAGGCCTTCTTGAGAGCGTCCGAGTAGTTGCCCCCGATCTTGGACCAGACGTCGTCGATGGGCGCCAGCAGTCCCTTGCCCGCGTAGTACTGCATGCGGTAGCCGGCGAACCAGGTGAAGGCGTCGTCCGGGGAACCCTGCAGGTACGAGTTGATCTTGTTCTGGAAATCGTTGTGGGGAACGGTGTTGATGGTGGCGGACTTGCTGGACTTCTTCTGGAAGGCGGCGAGCGTGTCGGCGAGGGCCTTCTTCGGCACTTCGTCGGACAGGCTCGAACCCAGGGTGAACGTGGTGGCGGCGGAGCCACCGCCGGAGGGGCCGGAACCCCCGGTGCACGCCGCGAGGAGCGGAACGCCGGCGAGGCCGGCCGCGCCGAGTGCGAAGGATTTGAGAACGGTGCGACGCGGGGCGACTACGCTGCCGGCCGGCATCTGAGGCTGTGGCATTTTTTCTCCTTCAAGAACCCATTGCCTGTGATGTGCGCCACACTAGCAGCCAATGGAACAAAAGTGAACAAGAAGAAACCTTCGCAAACATAAAGATTCAGAACCGATCTGAGTGTCGCGTCGGCACGGCGACCCTTCTGCTGCGGAATGGCGGGGTCCAGCGGAGGGTCTGAGTCGACAATCTACACGTGTCACTTGCCCGTAACGCAAGCATTTCAGGAAGAATCTCAGGTCTATTGACTCGAGTAGATCGCGCTGGGAGACTCTTCCGCATGACTCAGATCTCACCGTTCTCCCTCGGAATCGTCGGCGCCGGCCAGTTCTCCGGCCAGTTCGCCAAACTCTTCAAGGCCCACCCCCTCGTGCGCGACGTCTACGTCACCGATGTGCTCGCCGAGCGGGCGGAGACGCTGGCAGCCCGCCAGGACCTGGTCGGCACGTTCCCGAGCTTCGAGGACATGCTGGCCTCCGACGTCGACGCCGTCGCGATCTTCACGCAGCGCTGGACCCATGGACCGCTGGTGGTACAGGCGCTCCAGGCGGGCAAACACGTCTACTCCGCGGTGCCCATGGCGATCAGCGAAGAGGAGATCGCCGCCATCATCGAGGCCGTCCGGGAGACCGGGCTGACCTACATGATGGGGGAGACCAGCTACTACAACCCCGCCACGATCTACGCGCGGGACCGCAAGGCCGACGGCGCGTTCGGCCGGATCTTCTACGCCGAAGGGGACTATGTCCACGACATGGACCTCGGCTTCTACGCCGCCTACCAGTACAGCGGCGGGGAGGAATGGCAGAAGACCGCCAGCTACCCGCCCATGCTCTACCCGACGCACTCCCTGGGCGGCGTCCTCGGGGGCATCGGGGGCCATGTGACGAGCGTGAGCTGCATCGGCGTCCGGGACGACCGCGGCGACGGCGTCTTCGACCGCGAGATCAGCATGTTCGACAACGACTTCTCCAACGCCACGGCCCTGTTCGAGATGGACGGCGGTGGGAGCATCCGCATCAACGAGTTCCGGCGGGTGGGCTACCCGTCCCATCTGCGCGAGAGCCGGTTCCGGTACTTCGGCACCGAGGGCAGCTTCGAGCAGCTCGTCGAGACGGCCGTGTGGCAGGACAAGGAGGGTTTCACCGATGTGAGTGAGCAGATCAGCACCCTGCCCAGCATCCCGCTCGATGACCCGTCCCTCGCCGACGTCGACCCCGCCCTTCGCGACGCCTTCGTCTCGGGCCTCGCCCCCGTGCACGATCCGTCCCGGCTCCCCGCGGAACTCCGCGCCCTGCCGAGCGGACACGAGGGGAGTCACGCCTTCCTGGTGGACGACTTCGTGACCGCCGTCGCCACGGGTTCGCTGCCGCCCGTGAACGCCTGGACGGCCGCCCGCTTCACGCTGCCGGGCATCGTGGCCCACCAGTCGGCACTCCGGGGAGGGGAACGGCTCCCGATTCACGACTTCGGGGACGCCCCGGAGCTTCCGGCGGCCCGCAGCACCGAGGCCGCCCGCGGCTAGCATGGTGGCTATGCCGGACCTCTCCGCCTCCCCCCGACCCGTGATCACGCGGAAGGACGTCGCCCGCCTCGCGGGCGTCAGCACCGCCGTCGTGAGCTATGTGGTCAACGGGGGACCCAAGAACGTGGCGCCGGCCACCGAGGAGAAGGTCCGGCAGGCCATCGCGGCGCTCGGCTACCGGCCCAATGCGGCGGCGCGGGCCCTCAAGAAGGGGTCCTCGCAGATTCTCGGCATGGTGGTCCCGAAGATCAGCAACCCGTTCTTCGCGAGCCTGGCCGAAGCCGTCGAACAGGCCGCGGAGGAACAGGGATTCGCCATGCTCCTGGCCGACTCCCGGGATTCGCTGACCGTCGAGCGGCGGCACCTCAGGAACTTCATCGACCGGCAGGTGGACGGGGTGTTCCTCTGCTCGGTCCTCGTGCAGCCGGACATCCAGGAGCTCCGGGAGCGCGGCGTCCGGACGGTGCTGCTGAACTTCTCCGAGGAGTCGCCGTCGGTGGACGCGATCGGCCCGGAATTCTCCGAGAGCACACGACGCGCGGTCGAGCACTTGGCCTCGCACGGTCACCGGGACATCGCTCTGGTCATGGGCCTCACCACCGGGAACGCGCCGGATCGCCGCGAAGGCGGCTGGCGCTCGGCCCTGCAGGGCCTGGGGGCGTCGGAAGGACGGATCTTCCGCTGCACTTTCGACCGGCAGGGCGGCTACGAGGCCGGGAAGCAGTTCCTTGCCGTCACGCCCCGGCCGACCGCGGTGTTCATCAGCTCGGACCAGCAGGCCATCGGCTTCCTCCGCGCGGTCCAGGAGGCCGGTCTCCGTGTGCCCGACGACGTGGCGGTCATGGCGTTCGACGGTTCGGACGAGGCGGAATACTGCTGGCCGCCGCTGAGCACCGTGCGGCAGCCCGTCAAGGAGATGGCCGAGGCCGGCGTCCGGGCGATCATCGGGGCCGGGCGTGACGAGCCCTCCCGGAACCAGGTGTTCGACTGCGAGCTGATCCTGCGGCGGTCGTGCGGCTGCCACGCCGAGGGTTCCTGAGCGCGCTCGCCGTCCGTATCCCGGCGCCGCCACGCATCCCCGCCCCGCAAAGGGGCGTCATGGACTACCGTGCGTCACGGCCCGTGTGCCAGTCTCGGGAAGGGATCGCTCAACGACGGGAGAACGCCATGCCGCGCGGGTACACGCACATCGTCATCGGCGCGGGCGCCATCGGTTCGGCCACCGCCTACTGGCTCTCCCAGACCCCGGGCACCCGGGTGCTCGTCCTGGAGCAGGACGAGCTGGTCAACACACGGAACTCGTCGGGCGACGTCTCCCGCATCATCCGGCACGCGTATCACAGCACCGCGTACACGGCCCTGACGCCCGCCATGTTCGAGGCCTGGGCGCACGTGGAGGAACAGTCCGGGCTGCCGCTCTACCTCCGGACCGGCGGGCTGGATCTCGCCTCCTCAGAACCCGCGGCCCGCGCCTCGCTCGACGCCTACCGCGGTGCGCTCGCAGCGCAGGGCATCCCCTACGAGGACCTCGACGCCGAAGAGATCCGCCGCCGCTGGCCCCAGTGGCGCATTGAGAACGACGTCACCGGCATGTACCAGGAAGCCGGAGGGCTGATCGACATCCGGGCGAGCGTCGCCGCCCACACCTCCCTGGCCCTCGCCCACGGGGTGACCTTCCTCCCGCACACCCGCGCCACCGGTGTCGAGGTCAGGCCTGACAGCGTGACCGTCCGGACGCCGCGGGGCGACTTCTCCGCGGACCGGCTCGTGGTGGCCGTGTCCTCGTGGCTCGGCGAGCTCATGCCGGACCTCGGGCTGGACTACCGGCTCACCCTGTCGCAGGAACAGGTCAGCTACTTCACGTCGGCCCGCCTGTCCGAGTTCACCCCGGACCGGTTCCCCATCTGGATCTTCCACGGCGAGCAGGACCACTACGGGTTCCCGGTCTACGGCGAGCCGGCGGTCAAGATCGCGCGGGACATGCGCGGCCGCTTCATCAGCAGCGACGAGCGGGTCTACGAAGGCGACGCCGAGGAAGCCGCGCTGCTGGAAGGGTTCCTGCGGCGGCACCTGCCGGGCGCCGTCGGGCCCGTGTATGCGAACAAGACGTGCGTGTATGACATGCCGGCCGACCGCGACTTCGTCGTGGACACCGTGCCCGGCGCGCCGCATGTGGCCGTGTTCAACGGGGCGGGGCACGCGGGGAAGTTCGCCTCCCTCATGGGCAGCATCCTCGCCGAGCTGCTGACCGAGGGCTCCACGGCGCACCCCATCGAGGCGTTCTCGCTGCGGAGGCCGGCGATCACGGACCCGGATTTCGTGCCGACGTTCCAGCTTCATCACTGACGGGAAGGACGAAGGGGCGGGCGCCGGAATCCTCCGGCGCCCGCCCCTTCGTCCTCCAAAGAGCGATCTAGAGGACCCGCTCCGGGCGGGCCAGGATGCCCGGCACGAGCTGGGCGGCCAGTGCCGCCGCGCCGCGCACCACCACGAAGCCGGCCACGAACACGGCCGCGGTCGTCAGCACCGCGAGCGGCTGAACGAAGACGGCGAAACCCACGAGCGGGAACAGCAGCCCGACTGCACAGGCCGCAGAACCGCCCGCCACGACCCACAGCGCGGACATGACGGAACGGCGGCTGGCCTCGACCATCACGGAGCGGGGCATGCCGAGCCGGTCCAGCGACACGTGCACGGCGGCGCGGTCCAGGGTCGAGGCGGCCTGATTGATCCCCACCGAGCAGGCCACCATCACGAACGACGCGGCGACGGTCACGAGAACCCCCGTCGAGATGTCCCGCATGAGCCAGCGCGAAGCGTCATCCATGGGATGGTCCTCCGTGATCGCCGCCATCGCGAGACCGACCGCGCCGAACACCCCGACGAAGCTCGTCATCGCCACACCGCTGACCTGACGCCACGCGGATTTGGGGTCCTCGAGGATCATCCGCGCGGCGAGGAGCTTCGCGACGGTGGGCGCCTTCCGGTGCCGTCGGCGGGCCACCACGCGGATGAACCACGGACCGATGAAGTTGAGTGCGAGCAAAGCCCCGCCGAACACCACGGCCATGGCGATGATCATCGCGGCGACCCCGCCGAACTGGCCCAGGGCGCCGATGCCCTGCATGAGGAGCACGCCGACGATCACGATCCCGGCCGCCACGAGGGCGCGGACCCAGTGGGCGGTGCCGGCGCGCTGCCGGGTGCGGACGCCCAGCGGCGTCACCACCACGGAGCGGAGCCCGACGACGGCGCTCACCGAGGCGAGCAGCACGATCCCCAGAGCCAGGAGAGGCACCACGGCCCACGGCAGCCAGATCTGATCGCCCAGCGCGGCGCCCCGGAAATGGAGCAGCCCGAGCAACGGCGCGGTGGCGCAGTAGAGGACGACGCCCAGAAGGGAACCGAGCAGTGCGGTGGTCGCGGCCTCCAGCACGGTCAGGAGGGTGACCGTGCCGGTGGAGGCGCCCAGGAGACGCAGTGAGGACAGGCGGTCGTCCCGGCGTCGTGCGGCGAGTTTCGCGGCCGAAGCGCCCACGGTGCCGAGCGGCACGAGCAGCAGGACCAGGGCGATCACGGCGAGGATCTGGTAGGTGATGGCGAGTTCGTCATCCCAGCGGAAGAACGCCTGCGCGCCGCCCGTGACCAGCAGGAGCAGCGCCGTGACGAGGGCGAAGGAGAGGAGCGGCAGCAGGGTCGCGGCGCGGTCGCCGTCCTGCCTGCGGCGGAAAAGCCCGGCCAGGCGGAGTGAGGTCCGGAGGGTGTTCATCGGGCCGCACCGCTTCCGAGGCCGAAGGTCCCCGGGACCGAGGCCGTGGCGGAGCCGGTGTCGGAGACGATCCGGCCGTCGCTCAGGGTCACGATGCGGCCGCAGCGACGTGCCACCTCGGAATCGTGGGTCACCATCACCAGGGTGCGTCCTTCCCCGACCGTGCCGAGGAGGAGGTCGAGGACCTCCGCGGAGGTGGCGGAGTCGAGGGCCCCGGTGGGCTCGTCCGCGAAGATGAGGCGGGCGCCCGTGATCTGGGCCCGAGCGATGGCGACCCGCTGCGCCTGCCCGCCGGACAGTTCGCCGAGCCTGCGGTTCTCCATTCCGGCGAGGCCGAGGTGGGACAGCCAGCGGGCGGCCTCCTCCTCGGCGTGCGCGCGGGGGACCCCGTTGAGCATGCGCGCCACCGCCACGTTCTCCAGGGCCGTCAGTTCGTGCAGCAGGAGACCCTGCTGGAAGACGAAGCCGAACTCCTCGCGGCGCAGGCGTGCGCGGGCACCGTCGTCGAGGGTCTCGACCTGGAGCGGGCCGGCGCCCGAGACGAAGGTGATGGAACCGCTTGCGGGGCGGATGATGCCGGCCAGGCAGTGGAGGAGGGACGTCTTGCCCGAGCCCGACGCGCCCATGATCGCCACCGTCTCACCGTGGCTGATGCTCAGGCTGACGGAGTCAAGCGCCGGGAGCGAGGCGCCGGGGTAGGAGAGGGACAGGTCTCTGGCGTGCAGGATCGTGGTCATGTCTCCAGTCTTCCGAAGGCCGGCCACCGGCACATCGGAGCAGGAGCGGAGTCTGAGCGGGGCGGTTCATACCCCGGTATGAAAACGGCGACGGCGGGTGTGCACCCTCGCGCTGAGAGGGGACACCCGCCGTCGCCGGCCGGCTCAGAGGGGGCGCGCCGTGTGGCGCTCCGCGGCGACCGCTACTTCCGCAGGTCCGCGGCGATCTGCTGCATGACCGTGGGGTCCGCCAGCGTGGTGGCGTCACCCGGGTCGCGGCCTTCCGCCACGTCCTTCAGCAGACGTCGCATGATCTTGCCGGAGCGGGTCTTGGGCAGTTCCGGCACCACGAGGATGTTCTTCGGCTTGGCGATCGGGCCGATCTCCTTGCCCACATGGGTGCGGAGGTCTTGCACGATCGCGTCTCCGGTGTTCTCCGCGCCCTCGCGCAGGATCACGAAGGCCACCACGGCCTGGCCGGTGGTCTCGTCGTTGGCGCCCACCACGGCGGCTTCCGCCACGGACGGGTGGCTGACCAGCGCAGACTCGATCTCCGTGGTGGAGAGCCGGTGGCCGGACACGTTCATGACGTCATCCACGCGGCCGAGCAGCCAGACGTCCCCGTCGGCGTCCTTCTTGGCGCCGTCGCCCGCGAAGTACATGTCATCGAAGCGGGACCAATACGTGTCCTTGTACCGCTCCGGGTCACCCCAGATGCCGCGCAGCATGGAGGGCCAGGGCTCGCGGATGACCAGGAAGCCACCGTGGCCGTCCGGCACGGTCTCGCCGACCTCGTCCACCACGTCCACCGCGATGCCGGGCAGCGGCACCTGGGCCGAACCGGGCTTCGTGGCCGTGACGCCGGGCAGCGGGGAGATCATCATGGCGCCGGTCTCGGTCTGCCACCAGGTGTCCACGATCGGGGCCTTGTTGGCGCCGATGACCTCTCGGTACCACATCCACGCTTCCGGGTTGATGGGTTCGCCCACGGAACCGAGCACGCGGATGGAGGAGAGGTCGTACTTCTCCGGGATCTCGCGGCCCCACTTCATGAACGTCCGGATGGCCGTGGGCGCCGTGTAGAGGATGGAGACCTTGTACTTCTCCACGATCTCCCACCAGCGTCCCTGGTGCGGGGAGTCCGGGGTGCCTTCGTACATCACCTGGGTGGCGCCGTTGATGAGCGGCGCGTAGGTGACGTAGGAGTGACCGGTGATCCAGCCGACGTCGGCGGTGCACCAGTAGACGTCGGTCTCCGGGTGGAGGTCGAAGACGTTCTTGTGGGTGAACGCCGCCTGGGTCAGGTAGCCGCCCGTGGTGTGCAGGATGCCCTTGGGCTTCCCGGTGGTGCCGGAGGTGTAGAGGATGAAGAGCGGGTGCTCGGAGTCATGGGCCACCGCGGTGTGCTCGGCGGAGGCGCCGCCCACCACGTCGTCCCACCACTGATCGCGGCCCTCGGTCCAGGAGACCGGCTCGCCATTGCGCTTGACCACGACGACGTTCTGGACCGTGTGGCCGTCCGCCGCGAGAGCGTCGTCCACGGCGGGCTTCAGCGCGCTGGGCTTGCCGCGGCGGTAGGTGCCGTCGGCCGTCACGACGAGCTTCGCTTCGGCGTCGTCGATGCGGGAACGAAGTGCGTCGGCCGAGAACCCGCCGAACACCACCGAGTGGATGGCGCCGATCCGGGCGCAGGCGAGCAGCGTGATGACGGCTTCCGGGATCATGGGGAGGTAGACCGCGACGCGGTCGCCCTTGCCCACCCCGAGCGATTCGAAGGCATTGGCGGCCTTCTTCACCGCGTCCGTGAGCTGGGCGTAGGTGTAGCTGCGGGTGTCGCCCGGCTCGCCTTCGAAGTGGATGGCCACGCGCTCGCCGAGACCGTTCTCGACATGACGGTCCAGGGCGTTGTACGCCGCGTTGACCTCACCGCCGACGAACCATTTCGCGAAGGGGGCATTGCTCCAGTCCAACGCGGTCTCGAAGTCTTTGTCCCAGCTCAGCAGCTCACGCGCTTGCCGGGCCCAGAACGCGGGACGATCCGCTGCGGCTTCCGCGTACAGGTCCTCACTGGCGATGGCGTTCGCCGCGAACTCGGGCGTGGGGGCGAAACTGCGGTTCTCCTGGAGCAGGTTTTCCAAGGCGTCACCTGCGGCTGGAGTGGTCTCTTCAGACATCCTGGATCCTTCTACTTCTTCGTTGAGGTGCATTCCACCGACCACCTTAGTCCTCCACCCCGACAAATGAGTGTCCGCGGTCACACTGTGAACCATGAGTGAACAGAATCCCCGTCGGTCGCCTGGAGTGCCACGACGCGTGATTTGGCGCTTTTCTGGAGAAATCCGGCAGGCCGCCGCGCTGGGGTTCCGGGCGTTCTCAGGCAACACTTCTCCCGGGCGGGCCGTCCTCCCATTAGGCTGGTGACAAGTCCGCAGCATGACCTCCATCGACAGGAGAACACAGCCGATGTCAACGCCAGAGTTCAACAATCAGGGCGGGCCGGAAACGCCTGACCGGCAGCATCCGGGGCAGAGCCCGTGGGGACCTCCGGGCCAGCAGCAGGCGCAGCAGCAGGCGCCCGGACAGTACCAGGGCGGCCCGCAGGGTGGCGGCGCGACGGGCACTCCGTATGGGGGAGGCCAGGGACAGCCGGGCCAGGGGCAGCCGTATGGCCGGCCGTCACAGGGTGCGCCCGCCGGACCGGGAGCCGGGCAGTACGGCCAGCAGCCGGGTGTGCAGCAGCACGCCGCACCTCAGGCGGGCCCCGACTACGGCCGGTCCGCTCCGGGCCCGGGGTACGCCGGTCCCGGTTACGCTCAGACGCCGGCCGCGGGGCGCGGTGCGGCGGCGTCTCTGCAGCCCGACGGCGGGAAGGCGCTCCTGGGCCCCCTCACCCTCCGCGATGTGCTCGTCCTGGTCGCCGTCGTGCTGCTGCTGGTCAGCAGTGGTCTGGGGAATTTCGGCCGTCTCGGCTTCATTCCGAGCCTCGAGTTCCTCGGGATCGATCTGATCCTTCCGCTCGCGGTCGGCGTCGGCTTCGTGGTCCGCAGGGTGAGCCCGTCCACCAGGCTCCGCCTCGGATCCTTCTCTCTGGACCAGCTCGCGTCCGTGCTGGCGTCCCTGGCACTGCTGGGCTCACTGAGCCAGCTCGGGGTCCTGCCGTTCCTGGGGTACTTCGGCTACGTCAACTGGACCTCGGTGATCCTGAGTTTCCTGGGCGCCGCGCTTCTGTTCGTGACCACGGTGCTGGCACGCTTCATCCCGGTGTTCGCGGCTGATTTCACGGGCCGTCCCGAGGTCCCGGCCCACGTCGTGGCACGGGACGCAGCCCCCGCGAACCGTCCCGCGCAGCCGGTGCACTCCGGTCCCGCCGCTCAGCAGTACTCGAGCACCCCGGGCTACGGGGATCAGCCGGGTAACCCGGCACAGGGCGCTCCTTCGCCGTACGCGCCGCAGGGCTACCAGCCGCAGCAGGGTCAGCACGGTCAGCAGCCGGGTCAGCAGGGCCAGCATGGGTCGGCATGGGCCGCTCCGGCCGCCGGCGCCGCAGGTGCGGCGGGCGCGGCTGGTGTTGGCGCGGCAGCCGCCGCGGCGGCCACCGGAACCGCGGCTTCCTCGGACGACTCGTCCGCCGGTCACCCCGCGCCGGGTGCCGAGTCGGCGGACTCTCCGGCCGAGGGCGGCGTGCCCTCGCCGTCCACCTCCCGGCACCGCGCGCCGGAAGCCCCTGAGGGCACCTCCGAAGGTCTGGGCGAGGGCGTGGGCGAAGCCCGCGATGCCGGTTCCGCTGCCTCTCCGGTCGCCGAGGCCGCTGGTGCCGCTGAGACTGCTTCCTCTGACGCTGTTTCCGCGGCTTCGGCTGACGAACCGTCGGCTGACGAGCCCTCGGCCGTGCCGGCCGCAGGAGCTGCGGATTCCGGTCCGGCCCCGGTGGCCGGTTCCGATGCGGACGCCGGCGCCGGCTCTTACGATGCTGGCGCACAGCCGTCGGAACAGTCCTCGACGCAGGCCACCGCGTCCGACCCGATCTTGGGCGACGAGGTCCTGGCGACCGCGGGCTATGAGGCCTCGGAGGGGCCGTCCGAGGACGACCTTCTGAAGGAAGCCCAGTCCCATGTGGCTGAGGCGCCGGAGCTCCCGGAACCCGTGCTGGGCGTCCCCACGCTCAACGAGTCCGTCGAGGTGCCGGAGGACGAGGAGGAGGAGTTCTACGCTCCGCACCCGGACGACGACTCCGATGTCACGGTGCTCCGCAGCGCGCTGAACACGGGCGGTGCACTCAGCACGGGCAGCTCGTCTGCCGATAAGCCGGAGTCCACCACGACGGAGGACGCCGCCTCGGCGGGTGCCGGGTCCGCGGATCCGATTCACGCCGTCGTCGACCCTCACCGTGAAGCGGAACAGCCGGCGCAGCAGGCCTCCTGGTTCGCAGTGCCGGAACGACGTGTTGCGCTGGATGAGCGGAGCGGCGCGCCCGTCTTCGACCTGGAGCCGGGCAAGTGGATCCTGGCGCTGCAGGAGGGCCCGCAGGGTCTGGTGGTCCAGAACGAGGACGGCCGGATCGGCGTGCTGCATGATCTCCGCAACATCGAGCGGGGTTCCTGACCCGCAATGACGAAGAACACCGTGGCGGCCGGCGGCGAAAGCCTGCTGGCTAAGAAACGCCGGGCGCGGAAGATCAACAAGGTCCTGGGGGAGTTCTATCCGTACGCTCACCCCGAACTCGACTTCCGGAACCCGTTCGAGCTGCTGGTCGCCACGGTGCTGTCCGCGCAGACCACCGATGTGAGGGTCAATCAGATCACGCCGGCATTGTTCGCCCGCTATCCGGGTCCCCGCGAGATGGCACAGGCCGAGCTTCCTGACCTGGAGGCCATCATCCAGCCCACCGGGTTCTTCCGTGCCAAAGCCCGGAACCTCGTGGCGCTGGCGACGCGGCTGGTCGACGAATACGACGGCGAGGTTCCGCCGTCCGTGGAGGAGCTCATCACTCTGGCCGGGGTGGGTCGCAAGACGGCCAATGTGGTGCTGGGCAATGCGTTCGGCATCCCCGGCATCACGGTCGACACGCATTTCGGGCGTCTCGCCCGGCGCTTCGAGTGGACCACCTCGGATGACCCCGTGGTGGTGGAGCGCGAGGTGGGCGAGCTGGTCGAACGCAAGGAATGGACGCAGCTCTCCCACCGGGTCGTGTTCCACGGGCGCAGGGTGTGCCACTCCCGGAAGCCGGCGTGCGGCGCGTGCGTGGTGGCCCAGTGGTGCCCGTCCTACGGCATGGGGGAGACGGATCCCGTCAAGGCGGCCAAGCTGCTGAAGTACGAACTCGCTCCTGGCCAGGAGGAACTCCGGGAGGCGTACCTCGCCGCGGTGGAGGACCCGGCCGAGATCCGAATGGCGTCCCAGCGGGCACTGCTGGCCGAGTCCGCTTCGTGAGCGCGTTGCGGGACCTCCGCCGGTTCGCCGGCGAGGCCGGAACCGTCCTGGCCGAGGAGCTGGGCGCCCGCTGGCGGCTCACGCTGGCCGAGCCCGACACCGCCCGTGACGCCGCGGTCCTCGTGCTCTTCGCCCCCACGGCGGAAAGCGCCGGACGCGACCCGGACAGTCTGGGACCTGACGACCTGGACCTGCTGATGCTCCAGCGCGCGACGACGCTCGGCAGCCATGCGGGAGAGATCGCCTTCCCGGGCGGCAAGCTGGAGCCCGACGACGCCGATGAGGCCGCCGCCGCTCTGCGGGAGGCCGTCGAGGAGACGGGTCTGGACCCGGCCGGTGTCGACGTGGTGGGAGTCCTGCCGTCGCATCCGCTGCCGTACAGCAATTTCATGGTCACTCCCGTTCTCGCCTGGTGGCGCGAGGTGAGTCCCGTGTTCGTGGTGGACCCGCGGGAATCGGCCCAGGTGTTCCGCATCCCGGTGCGCGATCTCCTCGATCCCGCCAACCGTGTCACGGCCAGCCTGGAGCGGGCGGGAGTCGTCTTCGAATCCCCGGCCTTCCTCGTGGAGGACATCTTCATCTGGGGATTCACCGGCAAGCTGCTGGAGGAGACGTTCCATTACCTCGGATGGGCCAAGCCCTGGGATCCGGACCGGAAGCACTTCTTCACGCTCTGAGGTGATGCCGCATCGTCATGGTGCTCGGCATTGCCATGGTGCACGGCCACGTGTCCTGACTGCGTGGTCCGCCTGCGTGGCAGCACGCCGTGGTCTGGCTTTTCGGTCTGGCATTTCGGCCTCGCTACTCGGCTTGGCTAGTCGGCTCGGTTAGGCTGCTTGGCCTGGTCGGGCTACTTGGCTTGGTCATAGGAGTCGACCACGGCGACCGTCAGCGGGAAGTCCACCGGAGCCGTGCCGAACAGGAGCCGACCGGCGTCGCGGGCCGCACTCTCCACCGCCTCGACGCAGTCGGGGATGAGCCCTTCGGGGGCGTGGACCATGATCTCGTCGTGCAGGAAGAAGACGAGTTCCGCAGGGCCGGTGACCGGCCACGACGAGGATCCGGCCGCGCCGGTATCGCCCTCCAGGGCCTTCGGCCAGGCGGCGCCGAGCGCGTGAAGGCGCGACCGGATTCCGGCCAGCCAGCACTCCGCCCATTCCGCCGCGGTCCCCTGCACGATGAAGTTGCGGGTGAAACGGCCCCGCGACCTGGCCCAGGAGTCGGCGCGGCGCTGTTCCTCCTGAGTCTGTGTCCTCTGGGCCGCCTCCCACGCAGCTCCGGGAGGAGGGGTGGTCCTGCCCAGCCACGTGGAGACGGACTCCCCGCGTTCTCCACGACGCGCGGCGTCCTCCACCAGGCCGATCGCCGCCGGGTACAGCTTCTTCAGCTGCGGCATGAGCCGGGCGGATTCCCCGGTCGTCGCACCGTACATCGCGCCCAGCAGCGCGACTTTCGCGGAGGAACGGCTGCCGCCGAATCCTGCGTCGGCGATCTCGGCATACAGGTCCTGGCCGCGAGCCGCGGCGGCCATTCCCTGATCGGCCGACATGGCCGCCAGAATGCGCGGCTCCACCTGCGAGGCATCAGCGACCAGCAGTTTGTACCCCGGCAGAGCCCGGACCGCGTTCCGGACCGACTTCGGGATCTGCAGCGCCCCACCGCCACGGGATGACCAGCGACCGGTGACCACGCCTCCCACCACGTAATCCGATCTGAAACGGCCGCGGCGGACCCAGCTGTCCAGCCAGGACCAGCCGTTCGCCGTATAAAGACGGGACAGCTTCTTGTACTCCAGCAAGGGAGCGATCACAGGATGGTGGAATTCCTGCAGCTCCCACTGCCGAGTGGTCCGCACTTCGATGCCATTGCGGTGCAGCGCCCGCAGGAGATCCTGCGGCGAATCCGGACTGAGGGAGGGCGAGCGGAGCAGCTCCCGCATCTCCGCCACGAGCGCTTCCATCTTCCGCGGCCTTTGACCGAGAGGAGGCTCCGGACCCAGAACCTCCTCCAGCAGCCCACGATGGGCGGCCTGGTCCCAAGGAACCCCCAGGAACTGCATCTCCGTGGCCACCAGGCCGGCTGCCGACTCCGCCGCGACCAGCAGGCGCAGCCGCACCGGGGAGGAGGAGCCCGCGATCGCCGCCAGCTGTGCCGCGAACTCCTGTCGAGTCAGTTCGTGGTCCCGGGCCTGCCGGGGCGCGTCGAACAGGCTGTCCTGGAGCTGTTCCACCGGGCCTGCATCGGCGCTGGGGTAGTCCGCGGAGCCGGTGATCCTGGCTGCCATGTCGGCATAGCGCGGGTCCTGAACGAGGGAGGAGAACCGCAGGATGGTCCGGATCAGACTGATGTCGTGACATCTGGCCAGCCGCACACCGGCGGCCAGCAGGCGCGGGTAGAAGTCGTGCACGGTGTCCCAGACCCATCGGGGCTGTTCCTCTTCCAGGGACACCACTTCCTGGGGGAGGTCTTCGGCAGAGACCTTCCACGGGCTGCCGATCGCCACGCCCGAGTCGTCGAGCCGGGACAGGTGCGCCCCGCCGTCGTCGTCGGGGGTGATCAGAATGTGCATGGTTCCATTCTCCCGGCTGGCACCGACCTTTTCTGACGCCCTCTTCGCGTTGTGGACAAGCCGCTACGAGCGCTGTCCACATGGTCCGAGCGGGCCCCGGCGGCTTGCCGCAGTCGGCTGCACGCTGGATTCATGAAACGACGTATGCAGGAAGCCGTGGACGATTCCACAGCCGCGCTGGGCGACACCGGGTGGCCCGGCCGGGAGGCCGCCGGCACGGATCGCGGTGGCGCGCCCTTCCTTCTCATCACCGGTCTTCCGGCGATCCAGGAAGCGGTCAGGGCCGCCGCGGCCGCCGCCGGGGTGCGGCTTCGGGTGGCTGAGGACGTTCAGAGCGCCGTCCCGGACTGGGACCGATCCAGCGCAGTGATCGTCGGCGGGGACGTCCTGGAATTCCCCGTCCGTCGTCGACCCGTGGATGCCCTGCTCGGTCTGCAGGATGATCCGGGGCTGTGGGATCGCGCGGCGATGTGGGGTGTGGAACGCGTCGGCGTCCTGCCGGCGGCCATGGGCTGGCTGGCGGAATTCCTTGGCGGCATGGGCACCGTGCGCGACGGCGGACTGGTCGCCGGGCTGTGGGGCGCCGCGGGTGGGAGCGGGACTTCGACCCTCGCGGTGTGGCTCGCCGCGCAAGCTGCCGAGACGGGACTGCGCACGGTGCTCGTGAACACCGCACCTCAGGATGCCGGGTTTCGGTACGCCTTGTCCGCCACGGATCTCGCGGGATCGGGGTGGGTCGAGCTGAACGCGAGCAGCGGAGCGATCAGTCCCGAGCGGCTCGCGAATTCGCTTCCGCAGACCGCCGGATTCTCGGTGCTGATGTGGCCTGCAGGCGGTGTCGAACCGGGCCCGGTGATCCACGATCCCCGGGTCCTGGACGCAGCACGCAAGGCCTACGACCTGGTGGTCCTGGATCTTTCGGACTCCACACTGCACCAGCTCGCCTGGTGGTGCGACACCTTGACCGTATGTGCGCCCCTGACCCTGAACGCCGCCGTCCGTGCGAGCAATGAGCTCGGACACGTGCCGGTGTCGTCGCCTGGGCTGGTGGCGCGCGCCCGGCGAGGTCAGGGCCCGGAAGCCGCGGAACTCGCGAAGCGGTTGGGCCTTGGCTATCACGGCCTGATTCCACCGCTCCGTGGAGTGCAGGCCGCCGCCGATGAGGGGCGTCTGCCCGGTCTGGCGCGGATCCGTCCGGTTCGGACCGTGGTCGGAGCGGTGCTCGCCCAGGCCGGAGGTGGCGGACGATGAAGGAGACACCGGAGGGAGACCAGGCCCGGTCCGCCGCTCCCCGGTCGAACAGCGGTCGACGCCGTGCATTCCAGGCGGGTGCTCCGCGCCGGCAGCGTCCCCTCATGGCACTCGGCAATGGGCAGGAAGAAGGCTTTCCTCAGCGCTCCGACAACGGTCACGGCCTGGATCCGGCACTTCTTGAAACCATCAGGCAGGACGTGCTGAGCGTTCCCGGCCCGGTCACCACGGAAAGGGTCGCCGCCGCGGTGAATTCGACGGGGAGGTTCCTCGGACCTTCCGTAGCGCTCGCGGCGGTTGAGAGCATCAACGCCGAATTGCGGGGCCTCGGACCCCTGCAGGTCGTCGCTGATGTGCCAGGGGTCACCGACATCTTCGTCAACGGGCCCGATGGGGTCTGGTGGGACCGCGGAGCCGGACTCGAGCGCATCGCGGTGCCGTTGGGGCGCGAGGAACAGGTGCGTGCCCTCGCCCAGCGACTGATATCGGCCGGAGGGCGGCGTCTCGACGAGGGCAATCCGTGTGTCGATGTGCGCCTTCCGGGCGGTTACCGCGTCCACGCGGTCATCCCTCCGCTGTCCCCGGACGGCACGGTCCTGTCGATCAGGATCCGTCGCGACCGGCGGTTCACCCTCGCCGAACTCGGTGAGGCAGGCATGTTCACTCCGGACATCCTGGGCGTGCTCCAAGCCCTGATGAACCGGCGGCTGAACTTCCTGATCAGTGGAGCCACGGGTTCCGGGAAGACGACCTTGCTGTCTTCTCTCCTGAGTCTCGCGGGTGCGCAGGAGCGGCTGGTTCTGATCGAAGACGCATCGGAGCTCGACCCTGGTCATCCTCACGTGATCAGGCTGGAATCCCGTCATGGAAACATCGAAGGCAAAGGAGCCATCGGGTTGAGGGAGCTCGTCCGGGAATCCCTGCGCATGAGGCCGGATCGTCTCGTCGTGGGGGAGTGCCGCGGCTCGGAAGTCCGTGAGCTGTTGATGGCACTCAACACCGGACACTGTGGCGCCGGGACCTTGCACGCGAACTCGGCAGACGACGTGCCGGCCCGGCTCGAAGCGCTCTGTGCCTTGGCGGGAATGGATGGGACTGCCACGGCGGCTCAGGTCTCGAGCGCCGTCGACGTGGTGATCCACCTGGATCGGACCTCGACGGTACGTGAGATCCGCGAACTGAGCCTGGTCCGGGCACGCGACGGCCGCCTGGCCACGGAGTCGGTTCTGCGGCATGTCGGTGGGCGGTTGAGCTATGGACCGGGCTGGCCGGCGTTCAGGGCCAGGCTGAGCCCTGGGACGGAGGCGTGATGCTCTTCGCCGTATTCCTGATGGTGGGACTGCTCCTGGTCGGTCCCGGCCCGGGCGCCTGGGTGTGGCGGCAGGAGCGCCATCCCGCCCCTCACGGCGCCGGTCACGGTGTGGTCGGTTCGTGGAGCGGTGCGCTTGCCCGGTTCCGGAAGCGGACCTGGGCGAGCTCGCACGGTGCGTGGAACACTGCTGCCTTGGATCGTGAGTCCATGGCGGTTCTCGTGCAGCATCTCGGCGCCCTGCTGAACGGTGGACGCAGTGCTGCCCAGGCATGGCGTGAACTGCTGGAGTTCCACCGCGAGGACTCCGAGACACGTCGGGAGATGCGGCCGGGCCCCGATGCCTCGGTGGACTCGTCCCTTCTGGCTGCGGCTGCGCAGGCAGCCGAGCTGGGTGAGAGCCCCGCGATCGCCATTCACCGGCAGGTGGCTGCCGGGCGGTTCCCGAGGGAGTCCCGACACGTCGTCCGGCAGTGGTCCCAGCTTGCTGCTTGTGTCCGCGCCGGCGAACTCAGCGGATGCCCTCTCGCAGACCTTCTGGAACGGTTCGCCCTCGACCTCGAGCACTCGGCGGATGCCGAAAGGTCTCGTCAGACGGCGCTCGCCGGTCCACGGGCCAGTGTCGCCTTGCTCGGCTGGCTGCCGTTCTTCGGGCTGGGGCTCGGGCTGCTGCTGGGCGTCGACCCCGTGGACATCGTGCTGCGCTCCCCGGTGGGAGGGCTGTCCGTGATCGCCGGCCTGGTGTTCTGGTTTCTCGGCAGGGTCTGGTCCTCGCGTCTAGTGCGCCAGGCGGAGGTGGGCTCGCGATGATCCTGCTCCAATTCTCCGTCCTCCTTTTCGCGTGCTGGTGTCTGACCAGTGCCAGGCCGTCCTGCGCGTCGGTCCTTCTCCGGAGGCGCGCCGGCGATGCGCAGAGCCACGACGGACCGGAAGGCCTGCCGGAAGCGTCCGGAGGCCCCGGCGTCGTAGAGGACAGCGCGCTGCTGCTGGAACTCGTCGGGGTGCTGCTGGAATCCGGGCTCAGTCTGGAGCGCAGTCTCGAAGTGCTGGCCGAGTGCGCGGATCAGGTCATTGCGGCTCAACTCCGACGTGTCGTGGCCGCGCTCGCCTTGGGCGCGTCGTGGGATGAAGCCTGGCGCAGCGCATCCGACGTCGGTCTCGCCGCGGGGGTGACCGGCGATCGGGTGGGTCTCGTGTCACGCGCCGTCCGCCTCTTCCGCGGGGCGGGCCAAGGTCTCCATCCGTCCCTCCAAGCCCTGAAACGGACCTTGGGGTTCGCCGCCTTGAGCGGGGCGCCGTCGGCCCAGAGCATCCGGTCCAGTGCCGCCGCGGAACGCCGGAGAACCTTGCGGGAATCTGAACGGCGCGCCGCCGCTCTAGGGGTCCGGCTCGTCCTGCCCTTGGGGATGTGTTCTCTGCCGTCTTTCATCTGTCTGGGCATCATCCCAGTGGTCCTGGCACTCCTGCCTGGAGTCGTCTGACATCGCCCGAAGGGGCCTCATCGAAAGGAAGTCCATATGCCGACAACCACCACGCCCGCCTCAGCCGGGCCGGGCACTCCTGAGCGTCGTTCGGTCACTGCCACCACCCCCGACCGGATGGAACGGCGAAGGTGGAGCGTTTCACGCGAATGCGCCATTCTATGGCTCCGGATCGTCGGGATCCTCTGGCGCTTCCGCGCCAGGCTGACGAAGCTCTGTTCAGGCCAAGCCGGCACGTCGACAGCGGAGTACGCCATCGCGACCCTGGCTGCTGTCGCCTTCGCAGGTCTTCTGGTCGTCATCATGCGCAGCGACGAGGTCCGGGGCTTCCTGTTGAACATCATCCGCACAGCATTGGCGATTCCGTGAGTGACCACCGGGCCCGGCCCAGGACGTGGGACGAACGCGGGAGCGTGACGGCGGAGTTCTCCGTGACACTGCCCGTCGTCGTGTTTCTGCTGGCCGTCTTGCTGGGAGCCGGTTCTGCGGCGATGCAACAGGTGCGGCTTGAGGAGGCGGCCAGGGCTGCCGCACGTTCGCTCGCCCGAGGCGACACACAGGACGTCGCGAAAGCCGGTGCCCTGCGGTTGGCGGGTGGGCGCGCGTGGCTCGAAATCCAGGACGACGGCGGAGGCTTCGTGCGCGCAACGGTCCGGGCGCCGGCTCCCGGGGTGCTCGGAACCGCCGTTCCCTGGATCCAGAGCGCGCAGTCGACGGCGGCGAGGGAGGACACTGGAAGGGATCCATGACCAGGTGCGCTTCTGCCTCCCGGAAAAGCCATTCGACGGCCCGGGTTCCGTGTCGGAGGAATGAACCGGAGAGGGGTTCGGGAACCGTGCTGTCGCTGGGACTCGGGCTCGTGCTGGTCACCGCGGTGCTGCTCGTCGTTCTGCTCGGACAGGCGGCGACGCTGGCGTCCCGCGCGGCCGCTGCTGCGGACCTCTCGGCGCTCGCCGCCGCGGATGCGGCGCGTGGGCTGCGGAACGGAGACCCGTGCACGGTGGCAGCGGAGATCGCCGCCAGGGACGGAGCTCGTCTGGACTCCTGCGAGCTGCAGGGGCCGTCTGGGGACATCGCGGAAGTGCGGGCCAGTGTCGGCGGCGCGTTCGGTCTGGGCCGGGGCGAAGGCCGTGCCCGTGCCGGGCCGCCTCCGTAGGGGGGCGGGCGTGCCGCTCACCGGCCCGGAACCTGTGGGACTACGCGCCGCCGTCGAGTGCCGCGGGACCTGTCCAGTCGTGGGCGTCCTTGAGGAAGGCTTCCAAAAGGACCAGTGCCCCGGCCTTGTCGAGTGGGTTGTTCTTGTTGCCGCACTTCGGCGACTGGACACACGAAGGGCAGCCGGAATCGCACTCGCAGGCCAGGATCGCCTCGCGTGTCGCGGCGAGCCAGGTGCGGGCCTTGGCGAAGGCCCGCTCGGCGAAGCCCGCTCCGCCCCCGTGCCCGTCGTACACGAAGATCGTCGGGTGGCCGGTGTCGGCATGGAGGGCGGTGGAAACCCCGCCGATGTCCCAGCGGTCGCTCGACGCCACCAGCGGGAGCATGCCGATCGAGGCGTGCTCCGCTGCGTGCAGTGCTCCGGGGAACTGCGCTTCCACCAGTCCAGCGTTCAGGAGGCGCTGATTGCCCACCACGAACCACACCGCCTTGGTGAACAAGTCGCGTGCCTCGAGATCGAGGGGCTCCTCGCCGAGCACCTCATTGGAGGCCAGCGATTTCCTCTGGAAGGAGACCACTTGGGTCGTCACCTTGACCTCACCGAAGTGAACAGCGACATCGCCCCACGTCATGGAACGGTCCACGGACAGGACTTCCACCTGGGTGACGTCCCGGGCGGTGGTGTAGTAGTCCGGATTGGCCCGGCGGACCAGGACGGTGTGGTCCTCCTCATCCAGTTCCTCCACGAGGTAACTGGATCCCTGATGGATGTAGATCGCTCCCCGGTGCGCCTGATAATGCGTCTGGGGAGAGTCCATCGATCCGAGCAGGGCGCCCGTCTCCGCGTCGACGATCCGGGCGGGTCCTCCGCCGTCGTCGCGGATGCTGACCATGCCGGCCGCGCTCTGAGCATGGGTCCAGAACCAGCCGGCGGGCCGGCGACGGAGGTACCCACGCTCGACCAGGGTGTCCAGCATGGCGCGTGCGGTGGGTCCGAAGAGTTCCTCGTCCCCGGGCCGCAGCGGTTGTTCCGCCGCGGCGGCACAGAGGTGCGGGCCCAGGACGTAGGGATTGGACGGGTCGAAGACGGTGGCCTCCACCCCGACGTCGAACACGGCCTCGGGGTGATGCACCAGGTAGGTGTCGAGGGGGTCGTCGCTGGCCACGAAGGCGGCCACGGCGTCCTGGCCGGCACGTCCGGCCCGGCCGATCTGCTGGAAGAAGGAGGCCCGGGTTCCGGGCCAGCCCGCGACCAGCACGGCATCGAGCCCGGAGATATCGATGCCCAGTTCCAGGGCGGACGTGCTGGACACCCCCAGAAGCTCACCCGACCGCAGGGCGGCCTCCAGCGCTCGGCGCTCCTCGGGGAGATACCCGGAACGGTACGCGGCGATGCGGCCCGGAAGACTGGGATCCACCTCGTCGAGGAGGCGCTTGGTGATGGACGCGATCCGTTCAGCCCCTCGGCGGGACTTGATGAAGGCGATGGTGCGGACCCGCGAGGACACGAGGTTGGCGAGCATGTCGGCGGACTCGGCGATCGCGGTCCGCCGGGTCGGCGCCCCGTTCTCCCCTTGCAACTCGGTCAGACGGGGTTCCCAGAAGGCGACGGTGGTGGCGCCCCGCGGGGAGGCGTCCTCCGTCACCGCGGTCACGGGGGCGCCGATCAGCCGGGAGAAGGACTCGGCCGGTTCGGCGGCCGTTGCGGACGCGGCGAGGAACACAGGCTCCGCGCCGTAATAGGCGCAGACCCGACGCAGCCGACGCAGCAGGTTCGCCACATGGGACCCGAAGACGCCCCGGTAGCTGTGAGCCTCGTCGATCACGACGTACCGCAGGCGGCGGAAGAAACGGGCCCACCACGAGTGGTTCGGCAGGATGCCGTGGTGCAGCATGTCCGGGTTGGCCAGGATGATGTTGGCGTGCTCGCGGATCCACCGGCGTGAGCTCGCGTCGGTGTCGCCGTCATAGCTCTCGGCCCGCAGCGTGTCCAGACGCAGCGAGCGAAGGGAGGCCAACTGGTCCGCAGCGAGCGCCTTGGTGGGCGCGAGGTAGAGGACGGTGGCGCCGTCGTCGTGGAGCTTGCCCGGCTCGGCGAGCACGCGCAGTTCCGAACGGTGGACGGCATCGACGGCGGGCAACTGGTACGCGAGGGACTTACCCGACGCGGTGCCGGTCGCGATCACCACGTGGTCGCCCGAGTGGGCGCGCTCCGCGGCCGCGACCTGGTGCTCGTACGGGATGTCGACGCCCAGCCGCTGATACGCGGCCACCACGTCGGGGTGTGCCCAGTCCGGCCACGTGCTGTAGCGGGCCTTCCGGGACGGGATGGTGCGGACATGCTGAAGCTGCTCCGGATCCGCGGAGCGGCCCAGGAGAGGGATCAGCGAGTCAGAGGAGGGCACCGGAACATTGTGTCACCCGGTCGCCGCGCCTTGGACGCGGCACCGTGAAACCAGCGCCGGAAAACCAAGACCGGAAAACCAGCACAGGGAACGGAGGCGCCTAGATGTCGGCGGGCTTCTGCTCCGTGCTGGAGAGCATCACCACGGCGCAGACTTCCTGCCAGCCGAGGTGGGAGTAGAGAAGCCGGCCGTCGGCGGAGGCGAGGAGCAGTCCGATCTCCACCGGGTGCTCGAAGGACCGTGCCGCCAGGGACTTCATGATGAAGCTGCCGAGGCCGCGGCGGCGGTAGTCGTCATGGGTGACGATCTGGTCGAAGACGGCCACGGTGCCGTTGGCCACGAACACCCGGCCGCTCGCTGCCACCACGTCGCCGGCTCGGACCTCCGCATGGTGGGCGCCGTCGACGACCGTGTAGCTGACTTCGAGATCGTCGTCGGGAAGCCAGGGGTCCTCGGTGTCCTGGGTGTCCATGTCGACGATCATCATCGACTCGGACGTCGAATTGAGGAAAAGGCCTTCGGCATCGCCCAGAGCCATGTACTTCTGAGGGTCGCGGGTCAGGACCGTCAGGAGACGTCCCGGCACTTCGCGGGTCTGCTGGGCGAGGACCGCGAAATCCTCGGCCGAGGGGTCCACCGCGAAGAACTCGCGGGCCTTGACGGTGTCGTCACGGTCCACGGCAGGGAAGGCGCCGACGCGCTCCACCGAATAGCCTCGGCACCCGGCCCAGCCTTCCACCCAGACATCCAGCAGGCCGTCAATGTCTTCCATCAGGGTCTCCGCAGTCATGATTCGAGCCTATGGCAGGGCCGGTTAAAGCGACAGTCGGTATCAGTATCTTGTCGGTAAACTCTCAGTCTCAAAGTCATCTCAGAGCCCGCTGGACGCGAGCCGGAGGCCGCTCTGACGCCTTCGATCCGCGGGACCATTAACCTTTAACGGTGGCCCAGAACAAAATTGCCCTCTATTACGCCTTCGCCCCCGTCGCCGACCCCGAAGCGGTCCGGCTCTGGCAGCGTGCGCTGTGCGAGAAGCTCGGTCTGCGAGGCCGCATCATCGTCTCGAAGGACGGCATCAACGGCACCGTGGGCGGAGCCATCCAGGCCGTGAAGGAGTACGTCCGCACCACCAAGGAGTACGGCGCGTTCCGCGGCCTGGATGTGAAGTGGTCCGACGGCGGCGCCGACGATTTCCCCCGGCTGAGCGTCAAGGCCCGCGAGGAGATCGTCTCCTTCGGCGCGCCCGGCGAACTGAAGGTCGATGAGAACGGGGTCGTCGGCGGAGGCACGCATCTCTCGCCCGAGGCGCTGCACACCCTGGTGGCGGAGAAAGAGGCAGTGGGCCGGCCGGTGCGGTTCTTCGACGGACGCAACGCCTTCGAAGCACAGATCGGCAAGTTCAAGGACGCGATCGTGCCGGACGTGGCCACCACCCACGACTTCATCCGCGAACTTGAATCCGGGAAGTATGACGACCTCAAGGACCAGCCGGTCGTCACCTACTGCACGGGCGGCATCCGGTGCGAGGTGCTGTCCAGCCTGATGGTCAACCGCGGTTTCACCGAGGTCTACCAGCTCGACGGCGGCATCGTCCGCTACGGCGAGAAGTTCAAGGACAAGGGCCTCTGGGAGGGCTCGCTCTACGTCTTCGACAAGCGCATGCACCTCGAGTTCAGCGACGAGGCGAAGACCATCGGCGCCTGCGCACGGTGCGCCGCTCCCACGAGCGACTTCCACAATTGCAGCAACCCTGAATGCCGCACCTTGACGCTCTACTGCGCCGAATGCGCCGCGGATCCGGAGAAGCTCCGCTGTCCGGACGGCTGCCAGGTCGCCTGAGTCCGACGACCCGCCCCGGGTGAGCCCAGGCTCAGCCCGGCGGGCCAGGCTCAGCCCTTCGGGACGAGCTGGAACGCGTAGATGATGGGGGCGTCCACCGTGGACGCCTTGACGCTGAGATCCCCGGCCGGCAGGGACACGGTCACGACGTCCTTGTTGCCGTTGCAGGCGCTCGTGGCGTCGGCCGCTTCCTTGCCCGCCACGGAGAGGGTGAAGTACGTCTTGCCGTTGCCCTCGCAGGTCATCGTGAAGGTGTACTTCCCGGCCTCGAGATGGGCGAGCGATGTGTCGGCCGGCTGGCGGTCCACCAGCTTCCCACTGCCGCCCAGAACAGCGCCCGGGGCCGAGGGCAGGGCCGAGGCCTGCCAGGACGGCACGTCCACCTGCTCGATGCCGGGCCGCTGCACGCATCCTGACACCGTTCCCAGCAGGAGCGCGCCGAGCGCTCCCGCCGTGAGGGCGCGGGTGAGGACAGTCATGCGGGAGGTCATGCATCTACGCTACCGCGCGCCGTCGTGCCCTTGCGCCGGAGTGGTTCACTGAGGTGCATGGAGACCACACGAGTCGAGGCGTTCAGCGATGGCGTCATGGCGATCGCGCTGACCATCATGGTGCTGGAACTGAAGACGCCGGACACCCCGGATCTGAGGGGCATGGCCGAGTTCCTGCCCACCCTGCTGACGTATGTGCTCAGTTTCATCTACATCGGCATCTACTGGAGCAACCACCACCACCTCATGCACCTCACGAAGCGGGTGGACGGGGGTGCGCTCTGGGCCAATCTGAACCTGCTGTTCTGGCTGTCCCTGGTGCCGTTCACCACGCGCTGGATGGACGACTCCTCCCTGAGCCCGCTGCCCGTCCTCGTCTACGGCTTCAATCTGCTGATGTGCGCAGTCGCCTATGCGATCCTGCAGAACCGGCTCATCCGGATCCAGGGTGCGGGCAGCCGCCTCGCGTCCGCCATCAACCGCGGCTTCAAGGAGAAGGTCTCCACGGCGCTCTACGTGCTCGGATGCGCGACGGCGTACCTCACCGTCTGGGTGAGCGTGGCCTGTTACGTCGCGGTCGCCATCCTCTGGATCGTGCCGGACCGGCGCATCGAGCGGGCGGTGGCGGACTCCGCGGATCCCGCGGAATCCTGACCGGACCTCAGGAAGTCCGCCGCGTGTGACCGCTCAGTCTCATGCCGCCCCAGTAGAGCAGCGCGGAGCACAGGAACGTCGGCAGTGTGGCGCCGAGAGGACTGGGCCAGACGAAGCTCAGGACCACCGAGACGGCGGCGCCGGCGGCCCAGCTCACGACCGCGATCCAGTTGATGCCGCCGGAGTACCAGAACGCCCCGCCGGAGGACCGCAGCAGATCCTTGCCGTACCGCGCCCGTTTGAACCAGTAGTAGTCGACGATGACCACGGCGAACACCGGGACGAACAGTGAGCTGATGACCGTGAGGAAGGAGGTGAACTGGTCGAGGAGCCCCAGCCAGGCTGAGCCGGCGATCGAGACCGTCCCGAGGATGAGGGCTGCCGGAAGGAACCGGACGCGGCCGTCGGGACGGGCGTTCACCACCGTGGTGGTCATGCCGTAGACCACCATCGAGTTGGTCGCCATGACCGAGAAGAAGATCACGAGTGCCAGCGGGACCCCGAACGGCCCCACGATGGCGACGGGGTCGAAGGAGACGGCCTCGCCTCCGGAGAGCACCACGTATCCGAGAGCGGTGGCGCCGAGCAGCATCGCGACGATGGTGGAGAGCGAGTAGCCGATGCCTCCGCCGAGGACCCCGGCGCGGGTGCTGCGGGCCATGCGGTTGATGTCGGCGGACAGGACGGTCCAGGAGACGGCGGTGGCGACGACCAGGTCGAGGACGATCGCAGGTGTGGAGCCCAGCGACGGGTCCACCTCGATCCCCGCGAAGTCGGCGGGGGAGAAGCGGCCCAGAGCCGTCGCGAAGATCCACGCGATGACCGCCAGGATCACGACGGCCAGCCACGGCTCGACGCGGGAGATGCCCGAGTGCCCGAAGATCGCGAGGATCACCACGAGCAGCTGGCACAGCATCGAGAACAGCACCGGATTGCTGAAGCCCGTGAACTCGTGGACCACGTGGTTCACGGTGACGCCGGCCAGCATCGCCTGCACCCAGCTCCAGCCCATCAGGATCACGACGTTCGCCCCGACCGGCAGCAGCGAGCCGCGCAGGCCGAACGCGCCGCGGGTCACGGCCATGGTGGGCAGGCCGGTGCGCGTGCCGATCGCGCCGATGGACGTCAGGACCACGGCGCCCACCAGTGTCCCCACCACGATCATCGTGACGGCGGTGGGGAACGGCACGGCGGTCACGAACAGCGTGCCCGTCAGCAGCGTGGTGACCACGAGGTTCGCGGCGAGCCAGATCATCCCGATCCGCGCGCCGGACAGGGTGCCTTTGACGGGTCCTGAGCTGTCAGCCTCCGCGGAGAGCCGGGCGTCGAGTCCTGCGTACACCGTTTTCAGGGACACGCGTCACTCCCCGGGGACGGTGGAGAGGTGCTCGTGGACCGCGATCAGGCCGTCCTCTTCGGTGCGGAAGACGATGGTCTCGCGTTCGGTGCTCCGCTCGGCACTGCCGTCACCCGGATCCACCGTGGTGTCGACGGTGTGGGTGAAGACGGCCATGCCGGGATAGCACTGGATGAGGGCGTCACGGGAGACGCAGTCGAGGACGGCCCAGCCTTCCGCGCGCCAGGAGTCCCAGGCGCGCTCGTACGAGGCGCGGTCGTCCAGGCGGTGCTGTTCGGGGTGGAAGACGAACGTGGCGTCCTCGGCGAACGTGCCGAAATACGCGTCCCGGTCATTGGCCCGGAAAGCCTGGACGATCGCTGCCGCAGCCTCTTCGACGCTGGCCTGGGTGGGTGTCTCCATGATGCTCCTTCGAATCGACGCCGGGCGAATCAACGGGGAGCCCGCAGGTTTCGCGTCAGGCAACATGTGATGCTACCGGAATAACAATTGCCGGGGTAGAGGCGGGCGCTCAACCCGCCCGGCCGGGGCAGGTGCGCCTACCATGGCAAGGTGACTGAACAGACCTCCTGGCAGGACTCGCCCGAAGCCCGCGTGGACGCGCCGCGCGCCGACGACCTCCCGCTGCTCCAGGCCCTGGCCTCGGATCTGACGGACCTCGACTACACCGCCGAAGGCGTCGCCGACCTCCTCGGAGCGCCCGCGTACGAGGCGCTCTCGCGGGACCAGCTCGTGCCGGCCCGCATCGCCCTCGAGCCGCACGCCGGACGGGGGCTCGCCGTCGTCGTCGGACTGTGGCTGCTGGCCGCTCCCCAGACGGCGGCGGCGCTGGAGGCGGCGTTCCCCCGGCTGGGCGTCGACGGCCTGCTGGCGCTCGGTCTCGTGGAGCGGACCGACGACGGCGCCGTCCAGGCAGCCGTCGACCTGCGGCCTTACGCGTGGACCGGTGAGGACGGGGCGGAGACGCTGCTCTGGGTCGCCAGCGATCTGGGCGCCCACCAGAGGCCCGGGGTGCTCCGGCACGACCACGTGCTCGGTATCGGCCAGGCCTCCACCACGCTCGTCCAGGTCACCATGCGCCGCCCGGTCGCGACCGCGCTGGATCTCGGCACGGGCTGCGGCATCCAGACGTTCCACCTGCTCCAGCACGCGCGGCACGTGGTCGCCACGGACATCTCCCCGAGGGCGCTCGCGTTCACACGTTTCAATCTGCTGCTCAATGCCGGGCCTCTGGGGATCGACCCCGCGGACCCGGACGACCGCGTCAGCCTGCGGTGCGGCTCGCTCCTGGAGCCGGTCGCCGGGGAGCGCTTCGACCTGGTGGTCTCCAACCCGCCGTTCGTCATCACCCCGCGTCACGACGGTGAATCCGCTGGCGACCAGTTCACCTACCGCGACGGCGGGCTGCCGGGCGACGCGATCGTCTCCACGCTCTTCCGGGAGCTGCCGGGAGCCCTCACCCCGGGTGGCACGGCCCAGATGCTCGGGAACTGGGAGATCGCGGAAGGCTCCGCGTGGGACGAGCGGGTGCGGTCCTGGCTGCCGGACGGTGCGGGAGCGTGGGTCATCCAGCGTGAACAGCTCAGCCCTGAGCTCTACGCCGAGACCTGGCTTCAGGACGCTTCGGAAGGCCGCGACCCCGAGTTGTACGCCCGCAGCTACCGGGACTACCTGAACGACTTCGCAGCCCGCGGTGTGGGCGCGATCGGCTTCGGCATGGTGCTGCTGACCGGCTCGGGAGAGGGCTCCGATCTCGAGCGCTTCGAGGAGATCACCTACCCCGTGGAACAGCCGCTCGGCCCGCACCTGCAGGCCGCTCTGGAGCGCGGGGCCTGGCTCGAGGAGCATGAAGTGGGCGACGCGGCTCTCGTCGTGGCCGAGGACGTGACCGAGGAACGGCACCAGCGGCCCGGTGCGGAGCACCCGGGGGTCATCCTGCTCCGGCAAGGCGCCGGACTGCGCCGCACCAACCTGCTCAGCAGCGAACTCGCGGGCTTCGTCTCGGCCTGCGACGGCGACTTCACGGCCGCCCAGCTGGCCGCCGCCGTCGTGAGTCTGACCCCCTCGGCGGAGGGCGCCGGACCGATCGATGACGCGTCCCGCATTGCCGCATTGCTGGAAGACGTGCACAATTTGGTGATCGATGGCTTTCTTGTTCCGGTAGGCATGGTGTCCCAGCCCTGACTGAGTGCTGGACCTCAGGGGCAGTTTCGTCAAAGATTTCCTTCATATCTGCCCCCCAATCGATAGAATGGTTTTGTGAGCACCCAGGCTTCAGAAACTGCGCAGGAGCCCCGCCGCCAGGTGGAGATCTCCGATCCGAAGGCCATCCGTGCGCTTGCGCATGCCGCTCGCCTGGCTGCCATCAGTGACCTCTATTCGAGCCAGGTGAGCCGCACGGCCACCGAACTCGCAGCCGTCACCGGACTCACCCCCAGTGCGATGAGTTACCACCTCCGTGCGCTCCAGAAGTGGGGCATGGTGGAACCCGCCGAAAGCGACGGCGACGCGCGTGAGCGTCGCTGGAAGGCTGCGGGCACCGATTTCATGATCAAGTCGGTCAGCGGTTCGGGGCACCCCGAGCTCGCGATCCTGGATCTCGAGCTGGACGCGCAGCGCCGCCGTATCCTCGCTCACAATCAGGAACGGGACGAGCTGACCCTGCGGGGCGCCGAGGATCAGCGCTTCCCCTCGATGTCGATGTCCACCGAGGTGCTCTACCTGGACCCGCCCAAGGCCCGCGAGCTGATCGACCGGATGAACCAGTTGATCAGGGAATACGCCGTGACGGACCGCGGCGAGGCCACCGAGGACACCCGACGGGTCTCCGCGCTGTGGTCGATCGTGCCGGACAGCGCTCCCTGAGGCGCAGTCCCTTCCCGGCCGGAGGCCGGATGTCCACAGGGCAGGCTCCATGTCGGAACTGCCCGGCAAAGTGTGGTGAACTAGGCAGATATGGGCGTCAGGCCCGCCAGAGAAGAATTCCGTAGGAGCACCGTGCCCACCAAGGCCAAGACCGGCAAGAAACTCGTGATCGTGGAGTCTCCCGCCAAGAGCAAGACCATCGCCAAGTACCTGGGCGAGGGTTTCGTGGTGGAGGCTTCCATCGGTCACATCCGTGACCTGCCGCAGCCCTCCGAACTCCCCGCCGAGCTGAAGAAGACCTCGGTGGGCAAGTTCGCGGTGGACGTGGACCACGACTTCAAGCCGTACTACGTCGTCTCCAGCAACAAGAAGAAGGTGGTGGCGGAACTCAAGGCGCAGCTCAAGGACGCCGACGAGCTCTACCTCGCCACTGATGGGGATCGCGAAGGCGAGGCCATCGCGTGGCACCTCCTCGAGGTGCTCAAGCCCAAGGTCCCCGTGTACCGGATGACCTTCGGTGAGATCACCAAGGAGGCCATCCAGCGGGCCATGACCAGCCTGCGGGACATCGACACGGATCTGGTGGACGCCCAGGAGACGCGCCGCGTCCTGGACCGCCTCTACGGTTACGAGATCTCCCCGGTTCTCTGGCGCAAGGTCGCCAGCGGGCTGTCCGCAGGCCGTGTGCAGTCCGTGGTCACCCGCCTCGTGGTGGACCGCGAACGGGAGCGCATGGCGTTCACGTCCGCCTCCTACTGGGACCTCACCGGTGTCTTCAGCGCCGCAGGGGAGTCCTTCAAGGCCAAGCTGAGCGCCGTCGACGGCAAGCGTCTCGCCACGGGCAAGGACTTCACCGACGCCGGTCAGCTCAAGGGCAAGGCCGTGGCCCTGCTGGACGAAGCCTCGGCCACCAGCCTGGCGGAGAACCTGGGTTCCGCGGACTTCAGCGTCCGCTCCATGGAGACCAAGCCGTACACCCGCCGTCCGGCCGCGCCGTTCACCACGTCGACCCTCCAGCAGGAGGCGGGCCGTAAGCTCCGCTTCTCCTCGAAGATCACCATGCAGGTGGCGCAGCGTCTCTACGAGAACGGCTACATCACCTATATGCGCACCGACTCGTCGGCGCTTTCGGATGAGGCCGTCAACGCCGCCCGCAAGCAGGCGAGCGAGCTGTACGGCGCCGAGTACGTCCCGTCCAGCCGCCGCGTATATGCCAACAAGAGCGCCAACGCGCAGGAGGCCCACGAGGCCATCCGCCCCGCCGGTGACGCCTTCCGCACCCCGGCGCAGGTCAAGTCCCAGCTCTCCGCTGACGAGTTCCGCCTGTACGAGCTCATCTGGAAGCGCACCGTCGCGTCGCAGATGGCGGACGCCAAGGGCTCGACGGCGACCATCAAGCTGGGTGCTGTGGCCGCCGACGGCCGGGACGCCGAGTTCACGGCCTCCGGCACCGTCATCACCTTCCCCGGCTTCCTGGCCGCCTATGAGGAGGGCAAGGACGAAAGCCGCGAGGACGATTCGGACGAGTCCCGCCGTCTGCCGAACGTCGGGGAAGGCGACCGGCTGCAGGGCGGCGACATCACCGCCGTCGGGCACCAGACCTCCCCGCCCCCGCGGTACACGGAGGCCTCGCTGACCGCCGAGATGGAGAAGGAAGGCATCGGCCGTCCGTCCACGTACGCGGCCACCATCTCCACCATCCAGGACCGCGGTTACGTCCGGAAGCAGGGTTCCGCCCTGGTGCCCAGCTGGATCGCGTTCTCCGTCATCAAGCTGCTCGAACAGCACTTCTCCGACTACGTGGACTACGAGTTCACGGCTGACATGGAGACGGACCTGGACCGCATCGCCCGCGGCGAGGAGCCCGGCGCCAGCTGGCTCAAGCACTTCTACTTCGGTGACGGCGGCAAGGAAGCCGGCCTGAAGTCCGTGGTCAATAACCTCGGTGAGATCGACGCCCGTGACATCAACTCGATCCCCGTCACCGACGGCATCGTGCTCCGGGTGGGCAAGTTCGGCCCGTACCTGGAGAGCACCGTCCCCACGGTCGACGCCAAGACCGGCGAGGTCGTGGAGGCGCTGCGCGCCAACGTCCCCGAGGACCTCGCGCCGGACGAACTGACCCCGGAGAAGGCCCGCGAGCTGCTGGAGAACTCCGCGCCGGAGGAGCGCGTCCTCGGCGTGGATCCGCACACCGGGCACACCGTGGTGGCCAAGAACGGCCGATACGGCGCCTTCGTCACGGAGATCGTCCCCGAGCCGACGGCCGAGGAGATCGCCGCGCAGCCGGTCGAGTACTACAAGAACGGCAAGCCGAAGCCCCCGAAGAAGCCGGTCAAGGTCAAGCCGCGTTCCGGGTCGCTGTTCAAGTCCATGTCCGTGGACACCGTCACCCTGGATGAGGCTCTGGCCCTGCTCAGCCTGCCCCGCGTGCTGGGACAGGATGAGGAAGGCACTCCCATCACGGTGCAGAACGGCCGCTTCGGCCCGTACCTGAAGAAGGGCGCGGACTCCCGGTCGATCGGTTCCGAGGAGGAGATCTTCACCATCACCCTGGAACAGGCGCTGGAGATCTACTCGCAGCCCAAGCAGCGTGGAGCCCGCGCGGCCGTCCCGCCTCTCGCGGAGTTCGGACCGGACCCGGTGTCGGAGAAGAACATCGTGGTGAAGGAAGGCCGCTTCGGGCCGTACATCACCGACGGGATCACGAACATCACCGTCCCGCGCTCCACGAGCGTCGAGGAGCTGACCCGGGAACGCGCCGTCGAACTTCTGGCGGAGAAGCGGGCCAAGGGACCGGTGAAGCGGACCACCCGTAGCACCACGTCACGGAGCACGGCCAAGAAGCCGGCCGCGAAGAAGAAGGCCTGACACAGGACATAATGAGCACATGCGTCTAGGCGTCCTGGATATCGGTTCCAACACCGTCCACCTCTTGCTGGTGGATGCCCATCCGGGTGCCCAGCCGGTGCCGTTCGCGTCTCATAAGAGGCCGTTGTCCCTCGTCCAGTACCTGGAGTCGGACGGCAGCATCAATGAGGCCGGCCAGAAGGAGCTCGTCGAGTTCGTTCTGGAGGCCTGGGAGTTCGCCGCCCGGCACAAGGCGGAGGACCTCCTGGCCTTCTGCACCTCGGCGATCCGGGAAGCCACCAACGGTCCCCAGGTCCTCGCCCGCGTGAAGCACGAGACCACCGTGACCCTCCGCGAGCTGTCCGGCAGTGAAGAGGCGGAGATGACCTTCTTCGCCGTCCGTCGCTGGTTCGGCTGGGCGGCGGGCACCGTCCTGGATCTGGACATCGGCGGCGGCTCCTTCGAAATGGCTCTGGGCCGGGACGAGCTCCCGGAGATCGCCACGAGCGTGCCGCTCGGCGCGAGCCGTCTGACGCGTGACTGGCTGGCCGAGGACCCGCCCACGGCCAAGAGCATCAAGGAACTCCGGAAGTACATCCGGTCCACGCTCAAGCCCGTGGTGAAGGACTTCGCACGGATCGGCACGCCGCATGTGGTGACCGGGACGTCCAAGACCTTCCGCTCGCTGGCCCGGATCGCCGGTGCCGCGCCCAGCGCCGCCGGCCCGTATGTGCGGCGTGAGCTCCTCCGGGAGGACCTCGGACTGTGGGCGCAGCGGATCTCCGCCATGAGCGCCGAGGACCGCCTGCATCTGCCCGGCGTCTCGCAGGCCCGGGCGCCCCAATTGCTGGCCGGCGCCCTCGTGGCCGAAGCCGCACTGGAACTGTTCGATCAGCCGCGGATCGTGATCTGCCCCTGGGCCCTGCGTGAAGGGCTCATCCTGCGGCGTCTCGACCAGCTGGTCTTCGACGGTCCGCTCGATCCGCCGGCCCATGTCAAGGACGATGGAGAACTCTGAGATGGCCGAATCCGGCAGGTCTCCCCTCGCGGTCGCGCTGTCCAGCGCCTCCGTGTACCCGCTGAGCGTCCATGACGCCTTCGCCGTGGCCCAGGACCTGGGCTACGACGGGGTCGAGGTCATGGTCACCAACAACCCCATCAGCCAGGATCCCCGGGCCCTCCGCCAGCTGAGTGAGCGGTACGGCCAGGAGATCGTGTCCATCCACGCGCCGACCCTGCTGCTGACCCAGCAGGTGTGGGGCAAGGCGTGGAACAAGATCGAGCAGTCGTGCCTCATGGCGCGCGAGGTGGGCTGCGACGTCGTGGTCGTCCACCCGCCGTTCCGGTGGCAGAACGGCTACGCCGAGGAATTCTTCGACGGCGTGCTCGAGGCGCAGGAGCGTCACGGCGTGAAGATCGCCGTGGAGAACATGTACCCCTGGCGCGTCCGTGGCCGGGAGATCCTGATGTATCTCCCGCACTGGAACCCGCTCGGATTCGGATACCAGCACGTGACCTGGGACTTCTCGCACTCCGCGACGGCGGGCATGGACAGCCTGGATGCCATGCGGGAGCTGGGCTCCGCGCTGCGGCACGTGCACCTCACGGATGGCACCGGTGTGGGCAGCAAGGACGAGCACCTCATGCCGGGGGAGGGCAATCAGCGCTGCGCCGAGGCCCTCCAGTACCTGGCCGCCTCCGATTTCGACGGCGTCGTGGTGGCGGAGATCAGCACCCGCAAGGCCAAGGTCGCGGGGGAACGGGAAGAGATGCTCGCGCAGACCCTCGCCTTCGCGCGCCGGCACCTGGCCCGTTAGCCACTCCCTGAGATCTCCTGTCGCCGAAACAGTGGGTTTCCGCTGAAACAGTGTGTTCTGCACGCGGTTTCGGCGGAAACGCACTGTTTCGAGCCGCCCCGTCGTCCCGCGCGGTTCACGTCACCGAGGATGAAGGCTTGACGTAAATACCCCCCAGGGGTATTTTTGAAGCGTTGTCAGTGAAGTGGTATGTCCAGGCGGTCGTCTTCCGCCGCCGTCACAGCCGTTCAACCCCAGCACCCACGACCTTTCTCACGTCAAGGAATGGAACTGACATGTGCGACTCCGAGCTCCGGAACACCCTGACCCTCACCCCCGTGCAGGACTCCTCCTGCGCCTGCTGCGCCCCGGCGGCGCCCAGCCCCTCGACCGACGCACTGGAAGCTGTGCCTGAGCAGTCCCGCCCGGAGGCGCAGACGCTCGACGTCGGCGTCGACGGCCTGAGCTGCGGCAGCTGCGTCCGGAAGGTGGAGGCGGCGCTCTCCGCACTGGACGGCGTCGAATCCAGCAGCATCGAGCTGGTCCCGGGCGGAACCTCGCGGCTCCGCGTCTCGGGAACGGCCGGCCTCTCCGCCGTGCGGGACGCCGTCGCGTCCACCGGCTACCACCTGAGCGAACGCTGAGCCGACGCGCTGCCGGCGGGCGCGGTCCCGTCGGCAGCGCGCGGCAGATCTCCCGGGAGGGGACATGAAGCAGCACCAGCAGCACGACCATCACCATCCGCAGGATCCCGAAACTCATCATGCGGAGGCCTCTGCGGGCCACGGCGACCATGGCCCCGGGTCCAGCCGCGAGCCCGGCTCCCACGAACCTGGCTCGCACGAACCCGGCTCGCTGAAGACGGCGACCGCCAGGGCCACCACGACAGAACACGCCCACCACGCCCACCACCATGCGCCGGACGACGACCACCAGGTGCACCAGCACGGGGAACACGCCGGGCACAGCACCGCGATGTTCCGCAGCCGCTTCTGGCTCACGCTCGTGCTGTCCGTCCCCGTGGTCTTCTTCAGCCCGATGGTGGGCCATCTCCTGGGGTTCCGCGCCCCGGAGTTCCCCGGCTCGGCCTGGATCACGCCTGTTCTCGGCACCGTGATCTTCCTGTACGGCGGCGCCCCGTTCCTGAAGGGCGGCGTCCAGGAACTGCGGGATCGCCGTCCCGGAATGATGCTCCTGATCAGCATGGCCATCACTGTGGCCTTCCTGGCGTCCTGGGCCACCACCCTGAGCCTCGGCGGCTTCGACCTGGACTTCTGGTGGGAACTGGCGCTGCTCGTCACCATCATGCTGCTCGGGCACTGGATCGAGATGCGGGCCCTCGGCTCGGCCCGCGGGGCGCTGGACGCCCTTGCCGCGCTCCTGCCCGACGAAGCCGAACGTCTCACCGAGGACGGGACCGAGACGGTGCCGACGTCCGCGCTCCGAGCGGGTGACTTCCTCCTGGTGCGGTCCGGGTCGCGGGTGCCGGCGGACGGCGTCATCACGGAAGGGCGGGCCGAGTTCGACGAGTCGATGATCACGGGCGAGTCCCGGGCCGTCCTCAAGTCCGCGGGTGATCCGGTCGTCGCGGGCACCGTGGCCACGGACAACAGTGTGCGGGTCCGGGTCACCGCGGTCGGCGGGGACACCGCGCTGGCGGGCATCGAACGGCTCGTTGCTGAAGCGCAGGCGTCCTCGTCCCGGACACAGGCCCTCGCGGATCGTGCGGCCGCCTTCCTGTTCTACTTCGCCACGGGAGCCGGCCTCCTGACCTTCCTGGTCTGGGCTCTCCTCGGCGACATCCCCGAGGCCGTGACCAGGACCGTGACGGTGCTCGTGATCGCCTGCCCGCACGCCCTGGGCCTGGCGATTCCGCTCGTGATCGCGATCTCGACGGAACGGGCGGCGCGGGCCGGGATCCTCCTCAAGAACCGGATCGCCCTGGAGAAGATGCGGACCGTGGATGTCGTGCTCTTCGACAAGACCGGAACCCTCACGGAGGGTGAGCCGACCGTCCGCGAGACCTCCGCGGTCGATGGCGATGCCGACCGGATGCTCGCCCTTGCGGCCGCCGTCGAGGCCGACAGCGAACACCCGGTGGCCCGCGCGATCGTCCGCGCGGCCCGGGAGCGTGGACTGACAGTGCCCGCCGCCCATGATTTCGAAGCCCTGACCGGGCGGGGCGCACGCGCCGTCGTCGACGGCGTGGAGTACCGGGTGGGTGGCCCCGCCCTCCTCGCCGAACTGGACGTCGCCGCGCCTGAGGGGCTGAGGGTCGCCACGGAGGCCTGGTCGTCGCGCGGTGCGGCCGTGCTGCATGTCCTCCGGGACCGGACCGTGCTCGGCGCTCTCAGCCTGGAGGACGGCATCCGGCCCGAGTCCCGGCAGGCGGTGGCCGCTCTGCAGGCGCGGGGGATCGCGGTCGCCATGATCACGGGCGACGCCCGTCAGGTCGCCGAGGCGGTCGCGTCGGAGCTCGGCATCGACGAGGTCTTCGCGGAGGTGCTGCCCGCCGACAAGGACGGCAAGGTCGCGGAGCTGCAGGCCCGCGGCCTGCGTGTCGCGATGGTGGGCGACGGTGTCAACGACTCTCCGGCGCTGGCCCGGGCGGACGTGGGGATCGCGATCGGCGCCGGCACGGACGTGGCCGTCGAATCGGCCGGGGTGGTGCTGGCGGGGAACGACCCGCGGGCGGTCCTCTACCTGGTCGAACTCTCGCGCGCGAGTTACCGGAAGATGTGGCAGAACCTGATCTGGGCTACGGGCTACAACGTCCTCTCGGTCCCGCTCGCGGCGGGCGTCCTGGCCTTCGCCGGCGTCGTGCTGTCCCCGGCGGCCGGTGCCGTGCTCATGTCCCTGTCCACCATCGTGGTGGCTCTCAACGCACAGCTGCTGCGCCGCCTCCGGCTCGACCCGGCGTCGCTCGTATGACCGTGCTGAAGCGGCTGCTGCTCGTCCTCGGCGTGGTGGCGGGACTGCTGGGCATGCATCCCCTCGCGGGGCTTCCGATGGCGGCGGCGCACTCCCACGCAGCGGCTCAGTCCGCGCACGACGACGGCGCCGCCCTCCGCACGGTCGACCGCCCGCCGTCGGAGGCTCCCACGCCGTGTGACGGTCCGGGTCCATGTCACACGATGGCGGGCTCGGGGCCGGGTTGCGTCCCCCTGCCGGGCGGTCACGCTCCAGGTCTCGTGGTTCCGGCCGGACCCCGGACCGTCGGGGGGCCGGTGTTCCGGGCGCCGACGGTCCCGGCGTCGGTCCGTGGTCCGGGGGCGCCGTCCCTGGTGGAGCTCTGCATCAGCAGAACGTGAGGTTCCGGTGGCATCGCAGACCGAACCTGAATCCACTGGAAGGACCATTTCATGAAGAAGACACTCATCACCACGGCGGCCGGCCTCGGCGCGGCCCTCCTGCTCTCGGCCTGCTCGACGGGCTCCGGAGGCTCGGGCGGGGACATGGCAGGGATGCCCGGGCACAGCATGCCCGCGTCCAGCGCTCCGGCTCCGTCGACCGACGATCCCGCCGGTGACGGCCACAATGCCGCGGACACGATGTTCGCGGCCATGATGATCCCGCACCATCGGCAGGCGCTCGAGATGAGCGGGATCATGCTGGAGAAACAGGGGGTGCCCGCGGAGGTGACGTCCCTGGCCCGCAGGATCCAGCAGGCGCAGGGTCCGGAAATCTCCATGCTCACCTCCTGGCTCAGCGCTTGGGGAGAGAAGCAGGCCGACCACGGAGGCCACTCGATGGAGGGGATGATGAGCGCCGAGGACCTGGAGCAACTGAAGTCCGCTCAGGGGACGGAGGCCGCACGGCTCTTCCTGACGCAGATGATCAAGCATCACGAGGGAGCGCTCACCATGGCCCGCACGGAGAGCCGTGACGGCAAGGACGCGAAGGCCGTGGAGCTGAGCCGCAAGATCGTGAAAGACCAGGCCGCGGAGATCGCCGAGATGAAGAAGCTGCTGGCTGGACTCTGACGGGCAGGTGTCCAACGGCGGGCCGGTGCTGAGAGGCGCCGGCTCGCCGCGGGCCTGTGTCTGAGGAACCCCAGTTAACGAGCGAACGCCGGGTAGCTTGGTCAAGGAACACTTGGGGGGAACGTTCCTTGTACTACCCGGCGTCGTCCAGCCCTTGCGGGGCTGGATCATCACTCGCACCTCCATGAGGCAATAACTACTTTACTCTTCAAGCTCCCGGAAACAACAGTTTTTACCTTGGAACTCCCTGGGAAAAGCGACACTTTTCACTTAACGCGTGTTTGACGTGGGAAAACTTTGTCCAAGACGCCAGATGACGCACGGAGGCCGGGCGTGGCGGGCCGCGTAACGCGGCGTTAAAGACCGAAAGCCGGCAGCTGAACGGGGGATCAGGGGGAAAACCCGAACAGCTGCCGACTTCCGTGCGGACGCTTTCGCATCCGCAGATTCACTCGCACCCTTTGAGGTACTAACTACTCTAGGAAGGCAAGTTGTGAAGAGGCTTCACCGAACCCGTGCATAGCCTGGGAATCGGGGAAACGGCCGGTGATCTGCGCCTCAAGGCGCCGTCGAAGTCCGGGACGTCCTCGTCGGCGGTCCGCGCCCCGCGAGGCATCAGCAGACCGCGGCAGCGACAGAGTTCAGCAGCAAAAGCCTTCGGCGGCGGCAGCCCGGTCCACCGGGAACAGCCTCGTGCCCCTCGGACGCTCCATGCCAAGATGGGGGCATGAGCAGAATCGCCTTCCTCGGTTGTGGATCCATGAACGAAGCCATCCTGTCCGGCCTCATCGCCGCCGGCTCGGAACCCAGCGACATCGTCGCGACGGTGCGCCGGGCCGAACGTGCGGCCGAACTGGCCGAGCGTCACGGGGTGGTGGCCATCGCGGGGTCCGAGGACCCGGAGGCGAACCGTGAAGCCGTGCGGGACGCCGCCGTCGTGATCCTGGGTGTCAAGCCGGTCGGCATCGCCGCGCTCGCCCGCGAGATCGCCCCGGTGCTGGCCCCGGAGACCGTCGTGGTGAGCGTGGCCGCGGCCGTGTCCATCGCCCAGCTGGAAGAGGCCCTGCCCGCCGGGCAGCCCGTCATCCGCACGATGCCCAACACGCCGGCCCGCCTGGGCAAGGGCGTCATCTCGGTGTCGGGAGGCACCAGCACCAGCGCCGAGCAGCTGGACACGGTGCGGGAGCTGTTCGAAACGGTGGGGACCGTCGTCGAGATCCCGGAGGAGCAGGTGGACGCCCTGTCCGCCGTCAGCGGCTCCGGACCCGCGTATGCCTTCTACCTCGCCGAGGCCATGGCCGCCGCCGGCGTCGAACTGGGGCTGGATCCCGAGCTGTCCGCCCTTCTGGCGCGCGAGACGGTGGCGGGAGCCGGCCTGATGCTGGGCGAGGAGGGCGCCGACGCCGCAGCGCTGCGCAAGGCCGTCACGAGCCCCAACGGCACGACGGAACGCGCCATCGCCACCTTCGATGAGAAGGGCATCCCCGCGATCATCGCCGCCGGTGCGCGTGCCGCGGCGGCCCGTGCCGCGGAGATCACCGCCAGCCTGGACTGACGACGCCGCACCTACCTCACCCGCGAAGTTACAGTTGAGGCCCGGAAAACGTGGTTTTCCGGGCCTCAACTGTGACCTCGCGGCGAAGCCGCTTCGCGAGCCGAACCAAGCCGCAGGGCAGCCTCAGGGGCGTGCCGCGAAGCGCTCCAGGAGGTCGACGTGGCCGGAGACGATCAGCATGTCGTGGCTGGAGACCTTGGTGTCCGGCCGGGCATACGTGAAGTCCTCGCCGGGGGACTTCACGCCGACCACGGTCACGCCGTACTTGGAGCGGACCTTCGACTCCTCGAGGGTGAAGCCCACGGTCTCCTTGGGCGGGTACATCTTGACGATGGCGAAGTCGTCGTCGAACTCGATGAAGTCGAGCAGGCGGCCCGAGACCAGGTGCGCCGCGCGGACGCCGGCGTCGGCCTCCGGATAGATCACGTGATTCGCGCCGATGCGGGTGAGGATCTTGCCGTGCGACGGCGTGATGGCCTTGACCCACAGGTGCTCGATGCCGAGGTCCACCAGGTTCACGGTGATGAGCACACTCGACTCGATGGACGTGCCCACGCCCACCACCGCCGAGGAGAACTCCTGCGCGCCCAGCTGGCGCAGGGCGTCCATGTTGGTGGCGTCGGCCTCGACCACGTGCGTCAGGACCGGAGCCCACTTCTGGACCAGGGTGCGGTCGCGCTCGATCGCCAGGACCTCGCGGCCCTGTTTGACCAGCTGCTCGGCCGTCGCGGCGCCGAATCGGCCCAGACCGATCACGAGGACCGGCGCGTTGGGGGAGGGGCGGTTCGTGGCGCCCTGGTTCTTAGCCAATGATCGGCCTCTCTTCCGGGAAGTGGTACAGCTGGCTCCGCTGCCGGATCGCCAGCGCCGCGGCCAGAGTGACCGTGCCGACGCGTCCGGCGAACATCAGAGCACTCAAAACATATACGCCCGACGGCGGCAGTTCAGCACTGAGGTTGGTGCTCAGCCCCACGGTGGCGAAGGCTGAGATGGTCTCGAAGAGCACCCGGTCCAGACTGGCGCCGCTGATGGCGAGCAGTGAGAACGCGGCCACGGAGACGAAGGTGGCGCCCATGACGATCACCGAGATGGCCACACGCATGGTGCCCTGGGGGATGGTCCGGCCGTAGACCTTCACATCCGCGTCACCGCGGGCCTCGGCGCGGATCGCCAGGAACATCACGGCGATCGTGGTCACCTTGATGCCGCCGGCCGTCGACGCCGAGCCGCCGCCCGCAAACATCAGCGCGTCTGTCAGGAGCATGGTGGTGGAGTCCAGATGGTTCTGATCCACCAGATTGAAACCGCCCGAACGGGTCATCACGGAGGCGAAGACAGAATGGATGATCTTGTCCCCCACGCCCATGCTGCCGATGGTGCGGGGGTTGTCCCATTCCATGAGGGCCCAGAGGAGGCTGCCGACCACCAGGAGGATGAGGGACACCTGGATGGTCAGCTTCGTGTGGAGGTTCCACCTGCGCCAGTTCAGGCCGTTCTGCTGCAGGACCATCACCACGGGGAAGCCCAGGGATCCCAGGAAGACGCCGAGCATGAGAGGGATCAGGATCCACAGATCCGTCTCATACGGCACGATCCCGTCCGAATGCGGGGTGAATCCGGCGTTGTTGAATGCGGAGATCGAGTAGAACACCCCGTGCCAGATGCCCGTCCAGAAGCTCTCGCCGAGCGTCCAGAACCGCGGGATGAGGGCGAGGGCCAGGGCGCCTTCGATCACCATGGACGTCATGATGACCACCCGGAGCAGGGTGCCGACCTCGCCGAGCCTGCCGGCGTTGTTCATGGCCTCCTGAGCGATGAGCTTGCCGCGCACGCCGAGCTTCTTGCTGACCATGAGGGCCAGGAGTGAGGCGAGGGTCAGCGTGCCGAGGCCGCCGACGAAGATGCCGATCATGATCACGAGCTGCCCGAAGAAGGTCCAGTGCGCCGCGGTCGACACCACGGTCAGGCCGGTGACGCAGACCGCCGAGACGGCCGTGAACAGGGCCTGGTGCAGCGGGGTGACCTGTCCGCTGCTGGACGCCATCGGCAGCGAGAGCAGAAAGGTGAAGAGCAGGATGACCGAGCTGAAGGCCACGAGCGCCAGACGGGCCGGCGAGGAGTTGGCGAGCCGGTCGACGAAATCGCGCACCGCAGTGAAGGCGCCGAACCTGCCGGATTCCTGGGGCGGCTGCCAGCCCGTGAGGGGTTCGGCGAACGGGGCGTCCATGCCCTGGTCGCCGAGCACGGTCCGGCCGCCAGGAGTGCCCGGCGCGACGCCGCGGCGGGCCTTCCCCGTGGCACGTCCGCCCGGCGTCGGGGCCGCCTCGGCCCGGGAAGGCCGTGGGGGCTGGTGATGGGGCCCGGAGGTGGGCATGAGCAGTCCTTCTGTTGAGGCTCCGGGCCGGGGCCCGCGTTGTCCTTGCAGTAGTTAACCACCAATCGGCCCCATTGCACGGCTGACGTGTAGCCTGTCCTTGATGTCTCAGTCCCATGAAGCAGCACCGGCGCCGTCTTCCCCCGCCCCCTCCCCGGCCGTGCCGCGGAGTGCGGTGAATCATGACATGCCGCTGACGACCGTGGTCTGGGACCCGGCCATGACGGCCTATGACTTCGGCCCCACCCACCCCATGGCGCCGGCCCGGCTCGAGCTGACTGCGCAGCTGGCCCAGGATCTCGGCGTGCTGTACCGGCCTCAGGTGACGGTGCTGGCCCCGGAGGTCGCCACGGACGCGGAGCTCGAGCGGGTCCACGACCCCGCGTATGTGGCGGCGGTCCACCAGGTTTCAGAGGATCCCGGCAACCCCCTGCCGCTGCTGGGCCTGGGCACCGAGGACGACCCCGCCTTCGCCGGCATGCACGAGGCGGCGGCGCGGCTCGCCGGTGCGTCCTTGCTTGCCGCCGACCGCATACTTTCCGGCGAAGCCGTCCGGGCGGTGAATTTCGGTGGAGGCATGCATCACGCGGCCAGTGATCGCGCGAGCGGTTTCTCCATCTACAACGACGCCGCCCTCGCGATCACGCGTCTCCTCGACGGGGGCGTGCGCCGCGTGGCGTACATCGATGTCGACGCCCATCACGGCGACGGAACCCAGAGCATCTTCTGGAACGATCCGCGGGTCCTGACCATCTCCCTCCACGAGTCCGGGCAGACCCTCTTCCCCGGCACCGGCTTCCCGGTGGAGACCGGCGGGCCGGACGCCATGGGCAGCGCGGTGAACATCGCTCTTCCGGCGGGGACGGACGACGCCGGCTGGTTGCGCGCGTTCCACTCGGTGGTTCCGGCGGTGGTGCGGGAGTTCGCGCCGGAGGTCATCGTGAGCCAGCACGGGGCGGATTCGCACCGGGACGATCCCCTCAGCAATCTCCGCGTCACGGTGGACGGACAGCGCGAGGCCATGAATTCCGTCGCATCCCTCGCGCAGCGCCACTGCGGCGACCGCTGGATCGCCACGGGCGGCGGCGGGTACGAGGTGTGTTCCGTGGTGCCCCGCTCCTGGACCCATCTGGTGGCCATCGCCAGCGGACGCTCCCTGCCCGTGAGCACCCCGATCCCGGAGCGCTGGATCGAGCGCGTGGAGCGTGACTACGGGGTGGAGGCGCCGCGGTTCATGGGTGACGGCGAAGACATCTGGTGGCGGTCCTGGGAGACCGGGTACGACCCGTCGAACGCGGTGGACCGCGCGATCATGGCCACCCGCAAGGAAGTCTTCCCACTCTTCGGGCTCGATCCCTGGTTCGACTGAGGGCCGTGCCGGGCACGCCACGGGCCGAGAGGCCGCGCGTCCGATGAACCCCTGCCAGGACTCATGACGGCATAAGGATGCCTTCGGCGATATATGTCGCTAGGGTAAGACGCATGGTGGTTGACGACATCTTCGCGGTCATTGCCGAACCGACGCGGCGGGAGATCCTGTCCGCGCTCCGTTCCGGCGACAAAGCCGTCGGCGAGCTCGTGGAGGATCTCCAGGCGAGCCAGCCCACGGTTTCCAAGCATCTCCGGGTCCTGCGGGAAGCCGGGCTCGTGACCATGCGCGCCCAGGGCCAGAAGCGCTATTACTCCCTCGAACGGGAACCCCTGCGCGCGGTGCAGGAATGGCTCGGCGGCCTGGCGCCGCTGGCGTCACAGGCTCGGCCGTCCCGGCAGCAGACCGCAGGCGCCCCCGGAAGCCGCGTGGCGCCGTCGTCGGCTCCGGCCGTTCAGCCTGCCGCCGCCGCATTCGTCCAGCCGGAGGCAGACCACGCCGAACTCGGCGGCCTGGAAGCGGGAACCGTGGCCAACACCGGGCAGCAGCTCGGCCGGGCTGCGAGCCGCGCGGCGACGCGTGCGGCCGAGGTGTTCGCGAACCTTCCCAAGCTGGGCCGCAAGAAATAACCCCACCCCCTGATCGACTGCTCCACAGGATGCTGTTTCCGGCTGAAATCCGGGGAAAACGGCATCCTGTGGAGCAGTCGATCAGAGCAGACGAGGCGCGGATCAGACCAGGGCGGCCTGGAGTCCGAGGAACACCGTGTCGCCGACGGCCAGCCCGAGCGAGCGGGCCTCTCCCCGGGTCACCACCACGTTCACCGGGGGGCCGTCGGGAGCGGCGAGCGGCTGCACTTCGAGGCGGACCTCGAACCCGACCCGGGTGCTCCGGACGATCCTCCCGGCCGTGGCGCCGGGTGTCTCCGAGGTGAAGATCTCCAGATCGTGCGGCCGGACCAGTCGGCCGTGGAACTCGGTCACGGGGCCCAGGAAGCCGAGGACGAAGTCGTTGGCGGGCTCGTCATAGAGCTCGTCCGGCGTGCCGACCTGTTCCACGCGGCCATGGTTGATGACCACGATGTTGTCGGCCACTTCGAGGGCCTCCTCCTGGTCATGGGTGACGAAGAGGGTCGTCACGTGGACCTCGTCGTGCAGGCGCCGCAGCCAGTCCCGGAGCTCCTTGCGGACCTTGGCGTCGAGCGCGCCGAACGGCTCGTCCAGCAGCAGCACGCTGGGCTCGATCGCCAGCGCGCGGGCCAGCGCCATGCGCTGCCGCTGACCGCCCGAGAGCTGCGCCGGGAGCCGGTTCGCGAACTGGGTCAGGTGCACCAGTTCCAGGAGCGAGTCCACCTTCTCCTTGATGCGCGCCTTGGGCAGCTTGCGGATCTCGAGGCCGAACGCGATGTTCTTCGCGACGGTCATGTGCTTGAACGCGGCGTAGTGCTGGAACACGAAGCCCACATTGCGCTTCTGCGCCGGCAGATGCGTGGCCTCCTGGCCGCTGATGGTGATGCTGCCCGAGTCGGCATTCTCCAGGCCGGCGATGATGCGCAGCAGGGTGGACTTCCCGCCGCCGGACGGGCCGAGCAGTGCGGTCAGCTGCCCGGTGGGGATGTCCAGGTTGATGTTCTGCAGGGCCACGAAGTCCCCGAAGTTCTTGTTGACCTGTGAAACCGTGATGCTCATGAGCGGTGCTCCTTGGAGGGGCGGAGGATGGTCACGACCACCAGTGCGGTGATGGCGATCAGGACCAGGAGGAACGCGGCGGCGTAAGCAGTCGCCTCGTCGAAGTTGCCGTAGCGGTTGGCCACCAGGAGGGTGGCGGTCTCGCCGTTGAAGGACGCTCCCTGGCTCACGATCTTCACGGCCCCGAACTCGCCGAGCGCACGGGCCAGCGACAGCACGACGCCGTACACGAGCGCCCACTTGATGGCCGGCAGCGTGATGCGCAGGAACGTCTGTACCGCCCCGGCGCCCAGGCTGCGGGCCGCGAGCTCCTGTTCGGTGCCGATCTCCTGAAGGACCGGGACGATCTCCCGGATGACCAGGGGCAGGGAGACGAAGGTGGTGGCCAGGACGATGCCCGGCGTGGAGAAGATGATCTGCCAGTTCAGCGATTCCAGGAGCGGGCCGAACCAGCCCTGATTGCTGCTGTACGCGAGGACCAGGGCCAGTCCCACCACCACGGGAGAGACCGACATGGGCAGGTCCACCAGGGCGGAGAGGAGCCGTCGTCCGGGGAACGAGTAGCGGACCAGAAGGAGGGAGATGCCGAGCCCGAACACCGCGTTGAGGCCCACGGCCCAGAGGGCGGCTGTCAGCGTCAGGTTGAAGGCGTACCCGAACGCCGGGTCGGCGAGGCGGGTCAGGAACGCGTCGAAACCGCCGATGTCGTTCACCGGCGCGAAAGTCCGCAGCACCACCAGCGAGACCGGCCAGACGACCAGGAAGAACAGGTAGACGATCACGAGCACGCGCAGCAGGATGCGGACCGGGCTCCCGCCGCTGCGGTTCGGGCCGCGGTTCCGGGACGCCCGACGGCGGGCGGGGGCGCTGGGTGCAGAGGTCCGCGAGGCGTCGGACGAGAGCCCGGCCTGGTCGGCGGCCGCATCAGCGGCCGCGCCCACGGAGACGCCGGTGGACAGGGAGGTCTCAGCCACGACGCGCCACCTTCCGTTGCAGGATGTCGAGCGCGACCAGGACGGCCAGGGAGACCACCAGCAGGACCAGCGCCACGGAGGCGGCCGCGGCCCGGTTGTCGCTCTCGATGAACTTGAGGATCTTCAGGGACGCCACCTCGGTGACGAAAGGGGTGTTGCCGGAGATCAGGACCAAGGCCCCGAACTCACTGATGGCCCGGGCGAAGGCCAGGGAGGCGCCGGCCGTGATCGCAGGGATCAGCGCGGGCAGCAGCACGCGCCGGAAGGTGGTGAAGCGGCCGGCGCCGAGGGACGCGGCCGCCTCTTCAACGTCCTGGTCGAGCTCCAGGAGCACCGGCTGCACGGTCCGGACCACGAAGGGGAGCGTCACGAACAGCAGTGCCAGGAAGATGCCCTGCTGCGTGTTGACCACGTTGATGCCGAGCGGACTTTCCGGCCCGTACAGGCTCAGCAGCACCAGACCGGCCACGATGGTCGGCAGCGCGAACGGGATGTCGATGATGACCTCGAGGATCGCCTTGCCGGGGAAGCGGTCGCGGACCAGGACCCAGGCGATCGTCGTGCCGACCACGACGTTCACGAGCGCCGCGCCCAGGGCCTGCAGCACGGTCAGCCGCAGTGCCGCGAAGGTCTGCGGGTCCGTGATGGTGCCGATGAACTGCTGCCAGCCCCCCGCCGTCGAGCTCAGGACGATCGCGGCGAGCGGGATCAGCACCAGGATGCTGAACCAGAGCAGCGCGAGTCCGAGGCCCGCGGCGGCGGGGCGGGTCAGCGTGTCGGGCTTCATTTCTTGACGGCCGCCGCACGCAGCTGGTCGATGAGGGCGCCGTCCGCGAAGAACTTCTTGTCCACGGTGGTCCAGCCGCCGAAGTCCTTCTCCACGGTGAGCAGGTGCTCAGGGGTGGGGAACGGGTTGGCGGGGTCGTTGGCGCCCTTGACCTCGGTCTTCACGCCGTCGATCACGGGGCGGAAACCGGTCTTGGCGAACTCGGTCTGACCGTCCTTGCTGAGCACGAAGTTCAGCCAGTCCTTGGCCTTGGGGTCGGCCTTCTTCAGGATGGCGCCCGGGTTCTCGATCAGCACCGTGTCATTCGGCACGATGTAGTCGTAGTCCTTGCCCTTCTGGCGGGCGAGGATCGCCTCGTTCTCGTAGGAGATGAGGACGTTGCCGACCTTCTTGTCGAAGGCCTCCGTGGCCTCGCGGCCGCTGCCGGCCCACTGGGTCACGTTCGCGAAGATCTTCTTCAGGAAGTCGGAGGCCTGGGCCTCGGTCTTGCCGGAGGCGGCCGCGTGGCCGTAGGCGCCCAGGATGTTCCACCGGGCGGAGCCGGAGGACTTGGGGTCTGGGGTGATGATCTTGACGTCGGGACGGGTCAGGTCCTCCCAGCCCTTGATGCCCTGGGGGTTGCCCTTCGGCACCACGAGGACGACCACGGAGTCCGAGACGATGCCCTTCGTGGCGTTCTTGTTCCAGTCCTCGTCGACGAGACCGGCCTTGACCAGGCGGGTGACGTCGCTCTGCAGGGAGAAATGGACGTAATCGGCCTTGGCGCCGGCGGCGACCTTGCGGCTCTGGTCGCCGGAGGCGCCGTAGGAACCGCTGAAGGTGACACCCTTGCCGGCGTCGGTCTGCTGGAACTTGGCGGCGATGGCCTTGTTGGCCGTCTCGGGGACGGCGAAGCCGACGATCGAAAGCTGGGTGCCGTTCGCTCCGGAGGCCCCACCACTGCAGGCGGTCATGCCGAGGACTGCTGCGAGAGCGGTGGCGGTGACGGCCAGACGGGATTTCCAGGTCTTCATGAGGTCTTCCTTCAGTGATATCCAGCAGGGGATTTCCAGCGGGGCCGGCCCTGACATGCGACAGGGGCCGGAAGGAACAGCGGGGTGTTCGCCGGGCGCCGATGCGCCGCGGTTGCTGGCAAATGTACCGACGCACGGCGACGGCGTCGCGTGCGCCTGTCATATAGGTCTCCGTGTGTAGTTGCGTGACCTGGAGGGCGGCCGGGCTCGCCATAATCCGGCCGCGGGCTTGCGCGGGCCGGGCGGAGGTCTTACAGTTTGGGACCATGACGAAGCGTTGGTATGCGTATTTTGCTGTGGCTCTGGAGGGCCAACGGCGTCGCTAGTCGCGCATACACATCGACCTTCAGAGCACACAGGGCAGGGATGCAATCCCTGCCCTTCGCCATTCCGGCGGGCTCTGCGGGTCAGGGTCCGTCCAGAACCGAGGACCCAGATCATGAAACCAGCAGCCATCGTGAACCCGGCAGCCCCGTCCACCCTGGATCTCCCGCTCGTCGCGGGAACCGCTTCTCCCGCCGCGACCGTTCCGGTGACCCGCTACGCGCCGCTGCCCACTCCCCGCGAGCTCCGCGCCTCCCGGCCGCTCACGGCGGCCCAGGCGAGCGTCGTCGCCCGCGGCCGTGACGAGGTCCGCGCCATCCTCAACGGCCTGGACGACAGGCTCCTCGTGGTCGTGGGTCCGTGTTCCGTGCATGACACCGCGGCGGGCCTGGAGTACGCCCGGCGCCTCGCGGCGGAAGCCGAACGGCACCGCGAGGATCTGCTCGTGGTGGTGCGCAGCTACTTCGAGAAGCCGCGCACCACGGTCGGCTGGAAGGGCCTGATCAACGACCCCGGGCTGGACGGCGGCCACGACATCGCCACCGGACTGGACCGTGCCCGCGGATTCCTGCTGGACGTGACGGACCTCGGGCTGCCCGTGGCCACGGAGTTCCTGGAACCCGTCAGCGCACCGTACCTGGAGGATCTCGTGAGCTGGGGCGCGGTGGGGGCGCGGACCACGGAGAGCCAGGTGCACCGGCAGATGGCGGCCGCGCTGGACCTGCCCGTGGGCTTCAAGAACGCGACCGACGGCACCGTGGGGCACGCGATCGACGCGTGCCAGGCCGCCGCAGGGCAGCAGTCCTTCCTCGGCGCCGATCTGGACGGGCGGACCAGTGTGGTCCACGCGGCCGGGAACCGTGACGGACATGTCATCCTCCGGGGCGGCGCCTCCGGGCCGAATCACGACGCCGCATCCATCGCGGAGGTGTCCCGGGCGCTCCAGGCGAGGGGCGGCAATCCCCGGGTGGTCGTGGACGCGAGCCACGGCAACAGCGGCAAGGATCATGTGCGCCAGGCCGGCGTCGCCGTCGAGCTCGCCGAGCAGCTGGAGGGCGCGGCGACGGCCGATTCGATCGCCGGGGTGATGCTGGAGAGCTTCCTCGTGGCCGGCGCCCAGAAGTTCGACCCTCAGGCCGGTCCCGCGACGCGCGCGGCGCTCGTGTGCGGGCAGAGCATCACGGACGCCTGCATGGGCTGGGAAGTGACGTCTGACGTGCTGAAACGTCTCGCTGTCGCGAGCCGGAACCGGCGGGCGGGACAGTAGTCATCCGACGCATCCGTGGCGTCTTTCACTTTAGGCTCAATTACCACTAGAGTTACTAGCACTCAGGATGGGACAACCTCAGTACCGACACGCCGCACTACCTCGCGGCGTGAACCAAGGCTGAATTGCAGGAGGGGGAGGCCGGACGTGGCCCACTTTGCGAACACCGACTTCCTCACGGTGGCTGAAGTTGCAGACCAGATGCGTGTGTCCAAGATGACCGTATATCGCCTGATTCACTCGGGTGAGCTTCCGGCTGTGCGCTTCGGGCGTTCCTACCGTGTGCCGGAAGTGGCTGTCGAGGAGTACGTCCGCGCAGCGGTCACGGGGAATCGTTCCGAAACCGCGTGAACCTGGGTTCCTCCGGGCCGGTCCTCACGGACCCGGTCAAGGGCAGGCCGCCGGAAGCGGTACCCTGTTAAGGAACGTTTTACGTCATCGTAAGAAAGTGCGGCTTGCCAAGCCCCGGATTCTCGGGTGCGGGGTGGCCGCGTATTACCGTAAGGAACTTCTGTGGGTTCAGTTATCAAGAAGCGTCGCAAGCGCATGGCCAAGAAGAAGCACCGCAAGCTGCTTCGCAAGACTCGCCACCAGCGCCGCAATAAGAAGTAGAGATACTTCGCACGCGTACAGGCCCGGAACCGTCAGGTTCCGGGCCTGGTGCTTTTAACGCGCGACGACGACGACGCGTTGGGTGGCCCGCGGGGGTTCCCTCGCGGCTTAGACACGAGCCTTCGCTCGTTCCTCGCTGCGGCTCGCGATGCGCCGCTTCAGGGAACCCCCGCAGGCTCCCTATGTCACGTTGGTCTTCACGCGGTTGAACGTAGGGCCGGGACAGTGAGGTTCCGGGCTGACGTGTGCTCCATGGGGAGAGGCCCGAGGGGCGTGGTGTTCTTGAGGTTGCATTTTCTCGGGGCTGGGAGGTGTGGAACCCCGAGAAACTGCAATCTCGACCGAGGGTGCCCCACGGAATCCGAGCACCTCGGGCACCCTCCCCTCCGAAACCACGTCGTGGTCGGAGTGCTACAGGGCCGGCGTCGCGGGTTTTCGGAAGCGGCGCATCGCGAGCCGTAGCGAGGAACGAGCGAAGGCTCGTGTCTAAGCCGCGTGAAAACCCGTGAAAGCCGGCGAAAGGCGGCACCGCAGGAAGAACTACCTCCGCCCGCGGGCGTGGTTGAGACCCCTCCAGAGCCCGTACACCGCCCCGCCCACGGTGGCCGCTTTCAGGCCCAGGGTGGCGGCGCGGCGGCCGGAGCGGAAGTCGTAGACCGGCCAGTTCTGGGCTTTGGCGTGCCGGCGCAGCCCGGCGTCGGGGTTGATCGCGACCGGGTGCCCCACCATGCTCAGCAGGGGGATGTCGTTGTGGGAGTCGCTGTAGGCCCAGCATTCGGCCAGGTCCAGCCCTTCGGCGTCGGCGAGGGCGCGGGCCGCGTCGGCCTTGGCCTCCCCGTGCAGGATGTCGCCGACCAGCCGTCCGGTGTACACGCCGTCGACCACTTCGACCCGGGTGCCCAGGGCGCCGGTCAGGCCGAGCCGGGATGCGATGGGTTCGGCCAGCTCGATCGGTGTCGCCGTGATGAGCCAGACCCGTCGGCCGACGCGCAGATGCTGCTCGGCCAGGGCGCGCGTGCCGGGCCAGATCCGGCTGGAGATGCTCTCCTCGAAGACCTCGTCGCCCAGGGTCGCGACGTCCTCGGCGCGGATTCCCGCGGCGATCTTCATGCCGCGGTCGCGGATCTCGTGGACGTCGGAGAGTTTCTCGCCGCGGACCACGAATTTGAGCTGCTGCCAGCCGAAGGAGGCGGCGTCGCGGAGGGTGAAGACCTTCCGTTCGTACATCTTGCGGGCGGCGTGGAAGATGCTGGCCCCGCGGATCAGGGTGTTGTCGACGTCGAAGAAGGCGGCTTCATGGCGGTGCAGTTCGGCCACGGGAACGCTGGAGGAGGATTCGGTTCGCGTGGAGGCCATGAAGACGAGTCTATCCAACGGCGCTGATGTGCCGTGGGCGCCCCGATACCGCTACCGTGGGAGGATGCGGGTCCCTGAACTTCTCCTCATCACCAAGAAGGACTGTCATCTGTGCGCCGCTGCGCGTGCGACCGTGTCCGAGGTGGCCGGCCGCCTGGGCGTCCCCTGGCAGGAATCCCTGATCGACGACGACGCCGGGCTGCGGGAGCGGTTCGCCGACGAGGTGCCCGTGGTGATGATCGACGGCGTCCAGCGTGACTTCTGGACGATCGACCCCGCACGCCTGGAACGGAAGCTGCGCGACGCGCAGCAGGGCTGACCGGGTCCGCCCGTGAAGAAAACAGACCGATGAAGAAAAAAGAACTGAGTCCGCTGCCGACCGGGGGAAAGCCCCCGGTCGTCGTGCCGCCGAGCGCGCAGGGAGCCCTCGACGGGTATCCGGCCGCCGAGCAGGCCGTGAAGCAGATCCCGCCGGCCGCCGTCGCGCGTCTGACGCTCTACCTGCGCGCGCTCAACTCGCTCACGGGCGACGGCGTGGAGCGGGTCTCCTCGGAGGCGCTGGCCGAAGCGTCCGGAGTGAGCTCGGCGACTCTCCGAAAGGACCTCAGCTACATCGGCTCGCACGGCACCCGCGGCGTCGGCTATGAGGTCGACTACCTGAACCGGCAGATCGCCGCGGCTCTGGGCCTCACCCTGGACTGGAAAGTGGCGATCGTGGGGGCGGGCAACCTGGGCCGTGCGCTCGCCCGGTACGGCGGCTTCCAGTCACGCGGGTTCGAGATCGTGGCGATCTTCGACGCGGACCCGTTGATCGTGGGGCAGGAGATCGGGTTCCTGCGGGTCAGCGATGTGCTGGGCCTGGAGACCGGCCTGGCGCAGACGCGCGCGAACATGGTGGTGCTCGCGCTGCCCGCGCACGTGGCCCAGGAGATGTGCGACCGGGTGGTCTCCGCCGGGGTGAAGAGCATCCTGAGTTTCGCGCCCATCACCCTCCAGGTCCCGGAAGGGGTGAATCTGCGCAAGGTGGACATGGCCACCGAATTGCAGATCCTGGCCTATCACGCCCAGCGCCTGGTCGACTGACGGGGCTTCTGAGGGGGCTGAGGCGCCCGCCGCGGTGAAGAGTCGCCACCCTGAGGGCGAACTCTCGGTAAACTTTGGTCTAGACCAAAAATTCCGGGGTTCCGAGCCTCTACTGTTCCCACAGAACCTCTCCCGCGACGAAGGAACATCCATGCCCCTGTCTCTCTCCGCCCCCGGCGCCGTCCGCGCGCTCCTGACCTCGGCCGAGGCGGTGCTGTTCGACTTCAACGGCACGCTGTCGCTCGATGAGGATCTGATGGGCCGGCTGTACGCGGAGGCCGCCCTCGAGGTGTGCGGGTTCGAGCTGAGTGCCGAGGAATACCGCGATCGGTTCGTCGGGCTCAGCGACCCGGACATCTGCGCCGCCCTGGCCGCAGGCGATGACGTCCTCTTCGCTCGCGTCCTGGATCACCTGTGCGAGGGCTATCTGCGGGAGATCCGGCGAATGCCCCGGATCCCCGCCGCGCATGTCGCCCTGGTCCGGGATCTGGTGGCCTCCGGAACCAAGGTGGCGGTGGTGACGGGGACGCTGCGGCGTCTGCTGGAACCCGCGCTGGAGGACAGCGGGCTGGCAGCGCTGCTCTCCGCGACGGTCTGCAGCGACGACGTCGAACGGGGCAAGCCGGATCCGGAAGGCTTCCTCCGTGCCGCCGAGCTTCTGGGCGTCCCGGCCGCGACCACGGTCGTGGTCGAAGACTCCCTCGCGGGGGTGGCCGCGGCACGGGCGGCCGGCATGCCCTGCGTGCTGGTGGGCCCGCTGGCCGCCGACCGTCCAGCCGCCGATCATTCGGCCGGAGTGCACCCGCTCGGGGAACTGGCGGCGCTGGCGGTCTGAACGAAACCCCCGCCTGCCTCGCTCAGGATGTGCCGGTGGTGACGCGCAGCCGCAGTGCATCCGAGCGGTGGGTGTCCTGGGCGAACTCCACCGGCAGGCCGTCGGAACGGTAGGCGGTTCTGACGATGCGGAGGACCGGGTGCCGCGCGCCGACCGAGAGGAGGTCCCGCTCCTCTGCCGTGGCCACGGAGGGGATGAGGTCCTCGGTCTTCCGCACCGGCTCCCATCCGAAGGTCTCCAGGCGTGCGTAGACGGAACCGGTGAGCGACTCGACGGCGAATCCGGGCAGCCGCTCCGCTGGGAACCAGGAATCCTCGACCAGGAGCGGTTCGCCGTCGAGGAAACGGAGCCGCCGGAGCCGGTGGGCGGGATCGCCCGGCATGATCCGGAGGGCTTCGGACACCTCCGCCGGCGCCGGAGACGTCTCCGCGAGCAGGATCCGGGACTCGACCACGGCTCCGTCGCGGGACAGCTGCTGGAAGAGACCGTGGAGGGAACTCAGTTCCAGCACCGGGGCGGTTCCGGCGACGAAGGTTCCTCCGGCGCGCCCGGGACGGCGCCGCAGGATCCCCTGGAACTGCAAGGTCTCCACGGCCTGGCGGAGCGTCATGCGGCTCACGCCCAGCTCTGTGGCCAGTTCCCGCTCGGCGGGGAGTTTGGTGCCGGGTGCGTATCGTCCCGAGGAGATGGCGGCCCGGAGGGCGTCTTCAATGCGCTGCGAGGAGGAGCTGCCGGTCACGGGCTCAGCCTACCGCCCGGCCGGGGCGAGACCGGGGGAGCGGTCGCGGAGGCGGGCGCCGCCGTCGTCGGCTCTGAGAGACGCGACGACGGCGGCCCGCGCTCAGCGTGAAGCGCGGAAGCGCGCGAACTTCTGGTAGTCGCGGTGCAGTTTCATCCGCGCGAAGAAGGCGCTGGAGTCCGGCAGCCAGCACAGGACCATCCCGACGATGCCGGACAGGATGCTCAGGAGGTCCAGGATCACGGAGGAGCCGAAACCGGTCACGGAGATGGCGGCCAGGACCGTGCCCAGGACCCGGGCCCACTGGTGGCCCTTCTTCACGAAAACGGCCACCAGGACGTAGAGGGCCACGGTGATGACGAAGGTCAGCACGGTGGACACGACGAAGATGGTCTTGAGGGAGTCCGGGCTCTCCTGGGACAGGATGTTCCGGGTGCTGGCCGGCATCTGGTCGATCATCTCGCGGTAGATCTCATCGAAGTCCACCGCCAGGAAGGTCTGCAGCGACGCGATCAGACCGAAGGCGCACCCGGAGAGGATGAGCCAGAATGCCCAGCGGATGGTCCGGGGTTCCTCGGGCTTCTCGGGAGGGGCGCCCTGGAACCACTGCGCGGGATGCTGGGGCGCCTGCCAGCCCGGGCCGCCCTGAGGGGTTGCGTAGGGACCGGGCTGCTGCTGAGCCGGGGTCTGCCACGAGTTCTGCTGAGCGGCGCGGGCCGCCGCTTCCTGCTCCCTCTGGTACTGCTCGTACGGGGAGGGCAGGCCGAGGTCGGCCGCGCGGAGGCCGTACTGCGGCCGGTCCTGCTGGGGCGCCGCCGGAGTGTCGGCTGCCGGGGCGCTGCCCGGCGGGTTGTGGGCGTCCGGCCCGGAGCCACCTCCTGGTGCGACGGGTTCCTGGCCCGGTTCCGGAGTGGGTGTGTGGCTGTTCATGTGGGATTCCCTGACTGGGGCATGGCCCCGGACAAGCCGGGGTGGGACGTCTGTGGCGTCCCACCCCGGCTCATGGACGGTGTGCTGCTGGAGTCGTGGCGCTCAGAACTTCGGCCGCTTGGCGAAGTACGGGCTGGTGTCCTTCAGGTAGAGGAGGACGATGGCGGCGATGCCCATCACGACCACGATGATGTTGATGACGTTGCCGCCGAACAGACCCATGAGGGACAGCGCCGCGAAGACGGTCCCCAGGATGCGGGCCCAGTTCGCGCCCTTGCGGACGAAGAACGCCACCAGAAGGTACAGCGCCAGCTGGACGACGCCGAACACGATCGCCATCAGGGTCACCATGGAGCGGAGCGAATCGGCGCTGCCGCCGGACTGCTCCATCTGGCGGACCAGGTCGCGGTACTGGGCGGTGTCCGAGATGAACATCGCGCCCAGGATCGCGCCGATCAGATTGAGGACGCCGGCCGCGATGATGAGCCAGAACGAGATCTCCACCTTCTGGGGACGTGCGACCGGGGTCTGCCCGCCGGAGTAGGGGCTCTCGCCGGGCCACTGCGGGGCGCCGGGATAACCGGGGCCTGCCGGCCCGGGCTGGGAGCCGTAGGCCGGAGGAGCGCCATACTGGGGCGCGCCGTACTGTGGTGCGCTCGGATTCGCACCGTACTGGGGCGCGCTGGACGGCTGGTTTTGGCCTGGCTGCTGAGGGGTTGCAGGCTCGTTGGGTGTGCTGCTCATGACAGCTCCTTCGTGAACGGCATGTACGGGTCCGCCGCCAGGAACACGGCGTTCCTTCTACCGTATCCCGTGGGCGGAGGCGTTTCCCCAGCCCACGGGATGATTCTTCAATTCCTCAGACGAAGTGCTTCTGCGATTCGGGCAGCCACATGAGCACGGCCGCGGCGACGGTCACCGCGGAGCCGATGGCCGTGATGCTGAGACCGACCAGGCCCACGATCAGACCGATGGCGGCGAGGGCGCCCAGGATGCTGAGGACGATCCGCGCCCAGCGGGAGCCTTCCTTGAGCCGGATGGCGATGAAGATGACCACGGCGGCCCAGATGATGCTCCAGATGATCCCGCCGATCGAGGCGCCGATCGCGATGCCCGCATAGGAGCCGAGGGAAGCGGTGAGGATGAAGACGTTGATGATGGACAGGAGCACGCCGAGCGCGGCCCCTGCCACCCAGAGCCAGTAGGAGTAGACGAGCTGCTGCGGGACGCCGGACACGTCCTTGAGACGGACGGCGAGATTCTTCGTGTCGAAACCGAAGCTGTTCCGGGCCGGGGCTGCGTAGCCGAGACCCACGGGAGGTTGGTTGCTGGGTGCGGTGCCCGGAGCACCGGGATATTGGCTGCTCATAATCCACACTTTAGGTTCGACGGGCCGCGCCGGATAGACCCCGGCGTAACTTTCGTCTGAGCGCAATGCATCCGTTACCCCGAGGTAACGGTGCGAGTGACCTGGGATGACGCGGCGCTTAACGCAGGATGCCCGACGACGCCGGGTGGCATCGTCGGGCATCCACGGCCCGCATCATCCTTCAGGACGATGCACCGGCCGTGCGCCGGGCGGGCTTCAGCTGGCGGACGGGGCCAGGAAGGATAGCTCGAGGTTGATCTTGACCTTGTCGGAAACCAGCACGCCACCGGCTTCCAGGGCGGCGTTCCAGGTCAGGCCGAACTCCTTGCGGGAGATGGTGGTCTCGGCGGAGACACCGGCGCGGGTGTTGCCGAAGGGGTCCACGGCCACGCCGCCGAACTCGGCGTCGAAGGTCACGGGGACGGAGACGCCCTTGATGGTCAGCTCGCCGTTCAGCTTGTAGTCCTCGCCGTCGCCTTCCAGGCTGGTGGACTTGAAGGTCAGGGTCGGGTGGTTCTCCACGTCGAAGAAGTCCTCGCCCTTGACGTGGCCGTCACGGTTGGCGTCGCCGGTGCTGATGCTGGCGGACTGGATGGTGGCGTCCACGACGGCGTCGTTGTCGGTGACGGTCACGGTGGCGGCCAGATCGCCGAAGGTGCCGCGCACCTTGCTGATGCCCGCGTGGCGGACGGTCCAGGCTGCCTCGCTGTGCGACGGGTCCAGGGTCCAGGTGCCGGGGGTGAGGTTGGTGGGGATGCTCATGGGGTTCTCCTTGTCAGGTCACTCACGTCGATTGGTTGAAGCCTCAACCAACCTTCTGTCACCCAGTATAAACATGCATATGCATCTTTTGTTCCCGGGTTCGGAAAATTTTTCCTGAACTTCAGGCGTGGCGCCAGTCACATGTCTCCGCGTGATCGGCACCGCCCGTCGATTCATGGCGGATTCTCAGCCGCTGCGGGCCCACTCTGGCCCGGGTCGCCCTTAAACTCTGAGAAAATGGAGCCATGCCCCATGCAATCGTTCATCTGATGCGCCACGGCGAGGTGCACAATCCGGACGGCGTCCTGTACGGACGGCTCCCCGGCTTCCACCTCTCAGAACGCGGCTATCGCATGGCGGACCGCCTCGGCGAGTACTTCGGCGCGCAGCGCGACGCCGGGGCGGCGATCGTCCATCTGGTGGCGTCGCCACTGCTCAGGGCCCAGGAGACCGCCGCCCCCACCGCGGCCGCGCTGGGTCTTGAGATCGAGACGGACGAACGCGTCATCGAGGCGGAGAACCACTTCGAGGGACTGCGGGTCAACCGCAAGGAACTCCTCCATCCGCGGCACTGGCCTCATCTGGTGAACCCCCTGCGGCCGTCCTGGGGCGAGCCCTATGCCGCCCAGGTGAGCCGCGTGATGGCCGCCGTGCACCAGGCTCGGGAGACCGCCGTCGCGCGGGCCGGGGCGGGAGCCGAAGCCGTGATCGTCAGCCACCAGCTGCCCATCTGGTCCACGCGCCTGGCCGCCGAAGGCCGCCGCCTGGCCCATGATCCCCGCAAGCGTGAATGCACCCTCACCTCGGTCACGTCCCTCCTGTTCGACGACGCCGGCCGGCTGGTGGGCGTGACGTACCGTGAACCCGCCGCCGACCTCCTGGTGGGCGCCTCGACCACCCCGGGAGCCTGAGCGATGAGCACCGAACGTTTCCCCCTGGACCGCCGTCAGGTCTTCGGCCTCGCGGGCGCAGGCCTGCTGGGCCTCGCCCTGTCCGCGTGCAGCCAGGACGACCCCCTCGCCAAGCAGGCCCGGGCCGGGGACAACAAGAACTACGTGGCCGGGGACGGCTCCGTCACTGAGTTCGCCCCGGATCAGCGCAAGGCGGCCAAGGACTTCCAGGGTGTGCTGTTCGACGGGAAGCGCGTCACCAGCAAGGACCTCGAGGGCAAGGTGGTGGTGATGAACTTCTGGTTCGCCGCCTGTGCGCCCTGCCGGGTCGAAGCGCCGGACCTCAAGGCGATGCACACCGAGTTCGCACCCAAGGGCGTCGAGTTCTACGGCGTCAATCTCCGTGACGAGAAGGCCACAGCAGAGGCGTTCGAGAAGAACTTCGGCATCACGTACCCCAGTTTCAATGACAAGGACGGGCAGGTGCTGCTCTCCGTGTCCGGCCTGGTTCCCCCGGGAGCGGTGCCCACCACACTCATCTTCGACCGAAAGGGCCGGGTCAGCGCACGCATCCTCGGTCAGCTCGAGAAGGGCACGCTGAAGACCCTCATCGCGTCCGCCCTGGCGGAGCGGGCCTGATCCATGCCCAACAACCCCTTCGCGGAGACCGTGCTCAACGGGTCGCTGCTTCTAGCGGTCCCGGTGGCCATGCTCGCCGGGCTCGTTTCCTTCCTCTCGCCCTGCGTCCTGCCTCTCGTGCCGGGATATCTCGGCTACGTCACTGGCCTGACCGGAGTGGACCTTGAGAAGCAGCGTCGCGGACGGATCTTCGCGGGTGTGGCGCTGTTCGTGCTGGGCTTCTCCGTGGTGTTCGTCCTGCTGGGAGGTGCGTTCGGTCAGCTCGGCGGACTGATTTCCGGCGATCGGCTGCCGACCGTCACCCGCTGGCTCGGGGTGGTCGTGGTGATCATGGGCATCATCTTCCTGGGCGGCTTCGACTTCTTCCAGCGCAGCGCCAAGCTGAAGGCCAAGCCTCCTGCGGGTCTGTGGGGCGCGCCCCTGCTGGGCATGACGTTCGGCCTCGGCTGGGCGCCGTGCATCGGCCCGACCTATTCGGCCGTGCAGCTGCTCAGTCTCTCCGGTGGGTCGACGGCGGCCAAGGGGGCTCTCCTGGCCTTCGCCTACAGCCTCGGCCTGGGGATCCCGTTCCTGCTGATCGCCCTGGCGGTCCGGCGCGGCATGGGCGTCATGAAGTTCTTCCGCCAGCACAAGCTCGCCATCCAGCGGCTCGGCGGGCTCATGCTGATCGCCCTGGGCCTGCTGATGATCAGCGGCCTGTGGGGCGAATGGACGGTTCAGCTCCAGACCTGGTTCCAGAACGAGGTGAAGCTGCCCATCTAGGGCCGGCGCGGGAATGGGACCAGAGGACATGAAGCGCGGACAGGGAAAAGCGCAGACAGGGAAGAAGCACGGATGAGTGAGACGGTGAAGAAGCCCGACGACACGAAGGCACAGGGCAAGAAGGCACAGGCCACGAAGGCACAGGGCAAGAAGTCGCAGGGCAAGAAGTCCGGCAAGGAGGACATCGCCGTCCCCGTGCTGGGGCCGATCGGGATGCTCCGCTGGGCCTGGACGCAGCTGACCAGCATGCGCACCGCCCTGCTGCTGCTGCTCCTCCTGGCCGTCGCGGCCGTCCCCGGCTCGCTCTTCCCGCAGCGCCCGGCCAACCCGGCGGTGGTCACGCAGTACATCAAGAACAACCCGGTCACGGGGCCGTGGCTGGACCGGTTCCAGCTCTTCGACGTGTACGCGTCCTACTGGTTCTCCGCCATCTACCTGCTGCTCTTCATCTCCCTGATCGGCTGCATCATCCCGCGCGTGCGGGCGCACTACAAGGCGCTGCGCACCGCCCCGCCGAGGACTCCCCGCCGCATCTCCCGGCTGCCCCAGTACGGCACCCTGGTGATCCCTGCCGGGCAGGGGGTGTCGGCGTCGTCGGCGCTGGAGGATGCCGCCGCCGTGCTGCGCAAGCGCCGCTACCGCGTGGAGACCCGCGACGCCGACGGCGAGCGTCCCCACCTCGGCGCCGAGACCGGGTACCTGCGCGAGGTCGGCAACCTCGTGTTCCACACCTCGCTCGTGGGCGTGCTCGTCTCCGTGGCCCTCGGCGGCCTGTTCGGGTACAGCGGTCAGCGCACCATCGTGGAGGGCGAGACCTTCGTCAACACCCTGGTCGGCTACGACCAGTTCACGCCGGGCACGAACTTCCAGTCGGCCTGGCTGAGCCCGTACTCGATGCGGCTGGACAAGTTCGAGGTCCGGTACGACCGCGAGTCCGTCAAGCAATTCGGCCAGCCGATCGACTTCACCGCCCACGTCACCACGCAGGACGGTCCGGACGCGGCTCCGCAGCAGCAGACCCTGAAGGTGAACTCGCCGCTGGAGATCGGCGGGACCGGCGTCTACCTGGTGGGCAACGGCTACGCTCCGGTCATCACGGTGCGGGACGGCAACGGGAACGTGGCCCTGCAGGGGCCGGTGCCCTCCATCCCGACGGACGGCGTGTACACCTCCACGATGGTGATCAAGGTGCCGGACGCCAAACCGGACCAGCTCGGATTCGTGGGCTTCTTCCTGCCGTCCGCCCAGCTCAACGACCAGGGTGTGGCCTACAGCGCCGACCCGGACCCGCTCAAGCCGCAGCTGAACCTCAACTCGTACTACGGCGACCTGGGCCTGGACTCCGGCGCTCCGCAGAACGTCTACAGCCTGGACGTGAAGAACCTCAAGCAGCTCAACGGCCGTGATCTGCCGGCCAAGGGCATCGTCCTGGACTCCGGCCAGACGTACAAGCTGCCGGACGGCAAGGGTTCCATCACGTTCGACGGACTCAAACGCTTCATCGCCGTCGACGTCCGCCACAACCCGGGCCAGGTCCCCGCGCTCGTGTTCGCGCTGGTGGCCGTGGGCGGTCTGGTGATCTCCCTCTACGTCGGGCGCCGCCGGGCCTGGGTCCGGACCGGAACCGCCGACGACGGCCGGGTCATGGTCGAGTACGGCCTCCTGGCCCGCGGCGAAGACCACGGCCTGGCCAAGGAGACCGCGAAGATCCGGCAGGCGCTTCAGGACGGCTGGGGACTGAACGCCGGACCCGGAGACCCGCCTGGCGGCTTCGGAAGCACGGCGGATAATGGAAAGAACGCGGCCGGGCCCGACACCGGGGCGGCGCGCAATGGAAAGGAAAGCTCATGACACCGCTGAACCCGCTGCTGGGGGAGTACAGCGAGCTCTTCATGCTGCTCGCCGCCGGAACCTACACGGTGGCGTTCATCGCCTTCGCCTGGGATCTGGCCAAGAGCAGCGCCACCCTGAAGGCGATCGATGAGCGTGCCGCGCAGCAGCAGGCCCGTCAGCTGGTCGGCGCAGGCGCCCCGGTCACCTCTCAGGAGGCATCCGGCGGCGGCGCCATCACCGCGGATCCCTCCATGCGCTACGCCACGGAACGGCGCGTCCCCGCCCGGGTCGCCGTCGCCCTCACCGTCCTCGCGGCGCTGATCCACGGCGCCGGCGTGATCACCCGTGGCATCGCCGCCGGCCGTGTGCCGTGGGGCAACATGTACGAGTTCCTCACCACGGGCGCCTGGCTCGTGGCCGTGGTCTTCCTGCTCGTGCTGCTGCGCCGCGATCTGCGCTTCGTGGGCACCTTCGTGACGGCCCTCGTCATCATCATGCTCGTGGCCGCCTCGGTCGCGTTCTGGACGCCTGTGGGCCACCTGGTCCCGGCTCTGCAGAGCTACTGGCTGATCATCCACGTCTCCATCGCGGTGCTGTCCTCGGCGCTCTTCACCCTGACGTTCTCCATGTCGGTGCTGCAGCTCATCCAGTCCCGCCGCGAAGGCCAGCTGGCCCTGGGCCGTGAGGACAAGCTCAGCTTCATGCGTCTGGTCCCCAACGCCCTGAGCCTGGAGAACTTCAGTTACCGCATCAACACCATCGCGTTCGTGGGCTGGACCTTCACCCTCATGTTCGGCGCCATCTGGGCCGAGAAGGCCTGGGGCCGCTTCTGGGGCTGGGACACCAAGGAAGTCTGGACCTTCGTGATCTGGGTGGTCTACGCGGGCTACCTGCACGCACGCGCCACCCGCGGCTGGACCGGCACCCGTGCCGCCTGGCTGTCGATCGTGGGCTACCTGTGCGTGGTCTTCAACTTCACGATCGTGAACCAGTACTTCAACGGTCTGCACTCCTACTCGGGACTCTGACCCCGGAGCCCCTGCGGCGCCATCCGGACAGCGATCAGGCCCGGTCCCAGGAATCCTGGGACCGGGCCTGAGGTGTCTCCCGTGCCGGGCTGTCTCCCGTGCCGGGCGCTGAGCCGGCCGTGGGGCGAGGTGCGGAGGTGGGTCAGGCGTCCTGGCCGGGAGCGCCGTCGTCACCCTTGTGAAGCCGGCGTTCCTGCTCTTCCAGCTTCTTGCGCATCTCCTCGAGCTTGCGGGCCTCCTCCTGGTTGCGGCGGCGCTCCTCGAGATTGCGCAGGAACTGGGGGTCGTCGTCGGGGCCCAGTGGGCGGCCACCCGTGACGCCGCCGCCGGCGCCCCGGCCGTTCGACGCGGGGCCGCCGGTGGCAGGACGCGTCGCGGCGGTGCGGGGACGGCCGAGCACGAACCACAGGATGGCGCCCAGCAGCGGCAGCAGAAGCAGCGCGACGATCCACACGCCCTTCGGCACCCCGCGCACCTCACGGGAGTCCGTGCGGAGGCAGTCGATGAGGGCGTAGATGCAGACAGCGACGATGACGACTGAGATGATGACCCGGGGCATCCTGCCAGTGTACTGAGCCGCCCTGGAAACCAGCTGGGGCGCGTGCGGCGGTGCCCTGCCGCTGTGCCTTGCCGCTGAGACAGTGAGTTTCCGCTGAACCAGTGTGTTCAGCTCACTGTTTCAGCGGAAACCCACTGTCTCGGCCGGGCGTGGGGTTGGTGGGCTGGGGGCGGTGGGCCGACGGTGGTGCGGGGTGCCGCACCGGCCGGGGGATCGTCCAGGAACGGCCGGTAGAATGGCAGGGTGGCGAATCTGAAGTACCTTCTCATCCGGCTGGCCCTCTTCGCGGTGGCTCTGGTCATCTGCCTCTTCTTGGGCACCGGCCTGATCCTCGGCGCGATCTTCGCCGCCGTGATCGCGTTCGCGGTCAGCTACCTCTTCTTCAGCCGCCAGCGCGACGACGCCGCGGTGCAGCTGGCCAGCACCATCGGCTCCCGCTCGCGGGACGGCCGCGCGGAGAAGGACGCCGCCGCGGAGGACGCCGAGGTGGGCCGGGCCGAGCAGAGCACCGCGGAACCGGTGGAACCCCGCCGGAACGACGCCCCCACGGATTCCAGGAACGCGTAGAACCCCCCAGCTCAGACGCACGGATGCCCCGGACCACGATGGTCCGGGGCATCCGTCGTTTCGGCGCTGTGGCGAGGGCTCAGGGCGGAGTCCCCAAATGCTGTTTCCCGTGCCGGCGGCCAGGGCAGGCCGGGCCCTACACCCCGTGCTGGAGGATGAGCGCCACCGCGAACAGGGCCGCGTAACCGAGGTTGAGCATGCCCGTCTGCTGCAGCACCGGGATCAGGGCCTTGCCGGTCCGGCCGGAGAGCATGAGCCAGCAGGGGAGCAGGGCCGCCGGGATCAGCAGGAGCACCAGCAGGATCCAGAGGTTCTCCGGCGCCAGGATGAGCGAGGACAGGATCGCGACCGCGAGCATCAGCACGTACGTGCGGCGGGCCAGCCGGTCGCCCAGGCGGACGGCCAGGGTGTACTTCTTGGACGCCTTGTCCGTGGGGATGTCCCGCACGTTGTTCGCCATGAGGACCGCGCAGGCGATGAGGCCCGTGCCGACGGCGCCCACGATCGCGCTCAGGCTGATGTGCCCGGCCTGGGTGTACGTGGTGCCGAGCGTCGCCACGAGCCCGAAGAACACGAACACGAACAGCTCGCCGAGGCCCTGGTAGCCATACGGGTTCTTGCCGCCCGTGTAGCCCCAGGCCGCGATGACGGCTCCCAGACCCACCAGGATCATCCACCACGTCTGCGTGAGCAGGACCAGGACGAGGCCGGTCACCATGGAGAGCCCGTAGCAGCTCAGGGCCGCGATGAGCACGGCGCGCGGCTTGGCGGCCCCCGAACCGACCAGACGGAACGGGCCGACGCGGTTCTCATCCGTGCCGCGGATGCCGTCCGAGTAGTCGTTGGAGTAGTTGACGCCGACCTGGAGCAGCAGCGCGATGAGCGCCGCCAGGATCGCGTTGACGAGGTTGAAGGCGTGCAACTGGTACGCCGCCGCGCTGCCGATCACCACGGGGGCGATCGCCGCGGGAAGGGTGCGGGGACGGGCCCCTTGGATCCACTGGGCGGCTGTAGCCACGGTTACCTCTCGCTCGGCATCGGGTGCTGTTTCAGAATCTGCTGATTCAAAATCCGCTGGTTCAGAATCTGTGGCGCGGATGCGCCGTAGCTATTTTCCCCCATGTTCGGAGGCGAGCCGGGCAAGGATCGCCTGACGGTCCACTTTGCCGTTCTCCAGGAGGGGGAGGGCGTCCCAGAGGGACACCAGACGAGGACGCAGGGCCCCGAAGTCCGCGCGTAGCGCCTCGGCCAATGCCACCGGGTCACCGGCGGCTCCGGGGCGCAGCACGACGGCGGCCGCCACGGCCTGCCCCCACTCGGCGGAGGGGACGCCGCCGACGAAGGCCTGCGCGACGCCGTCGAGCGCCTCGAGCGCCCGCTGGACGTCCAGCGCGGCGACCTTGCTGCCTCCGGAGTTGATCACATCGTCCACGCGGCCCGTCACGCGGAGGACGCCGTCGCTGTCCAGTTCGCCCAGATCGCTCGTGCGGAAGTAGCGTTCGCCGTCGAGGTCCACGAAGGCGTCCTCGGTGGCCTGAGGATCGTCCAGGTAGCCGTCCGCGAGGGTCGGGCCGCCCAGGTGCACGCGGCCGTCCACGAGGCGCACCTCCACGTCCTCCAGCGGCCGTCCGTTGTAGACGCAGCCCCCCGAGGTCTCGGCTGAGCCGTAGGTGGTGACGATGTTCAGGCCCAGTTCCCGGGCCCGTGCGAGCAGCGTGGGGGAGACCGCGGCGCCTCCGAGCAGAATCGCGGTGAAGCGGCGCAGGACGCGCAGCGTGTCCTCGGACGGGTCCTCCAGCAGCCGTGCGAGCTGCGTGGGGACCAGGGAGGTGAAGCGCACCGGATCGGTCAGCTCGTCCGCGGCGGCCACGAAGCCCTCCGGCGTGAAGCCTCCCGAGAGATCCATTGCCCAGGGGCGCGTGCCGGCGAACAGGGACCTGACCAGCACCTGGACCCCGGCCACGTAGTGCAGCGGCAGGGCGAGGAGCCACTGGCCCTCACCTCGCAGCGCCACGGCCGTCGCCATGGAACTGGCTGCCAGCGCCTCGGAGGAGAGCACCACGGCCTTGGGCCGGCCGGTGGAACCGGACGTGCGGACGACGACGGCGGCGTCCGGGTGGCCGGGCAGCCGCGCCGTGCCGATCCGCTCACCGAAGTCGACGGCCGGGCCTTCGCCGTGGAGGGCCGCGGCGAGATCGTGGAGGACGGGGTCGAGGTTCTGCATGGGGTCCTGGGTGTCGAAGGGGCGAGAAGGAGGGGATCCTCTAGAAGTAGTACGGGAAGTCGGACCAGTCGGGATCGCGCTTCTCGAGGAACGCCTGCTTGCCCTCCACGGCCTCATCCGTCATGTAGGCCAGGCGGGTCGCTTCGCCGGCGAAGACCTGCTGACCGGCCAGGCCGTCGTCGGCGAGGTTGAAAGCGAACTTGAGCATGCGGATGGCCTGCGGGGACTGGCGGGCGATGTCCCGGGCGTAGCCGAGGGCCACCGTCTCCAGTTCGGCGTGCGGGACGGCCTCGTTGACGGCGCCCATCCGGGCCATGTCCTCGGCCGAGTATTCGCGGGCCAGGAAGAATATCTCGCGGGCGTTCTTCTGCCCCACCTGACGGGCCAGGAGAGCTGAGCCGTAGCCCGCGTCGAAGCTGCCCACCGTGGCGTCGGTCTGCTTGAACTTGCCGTATTCGCGGGACGCGATGGTGAGGTCCGAGACGACGTGCAGCGAGTGCCCGCCACCGGCCGCCCAGCCGTTCACGACGGCGATGACGACCTTGGGCATGGTCCGCATGAGGCGCTGGACCTCGAGGATGTGGAGGCGTCCGGCGCGGGCGGGGTCCACGGTCTCGCTGGTCTCGCCCTCGGCGTACTTGTAGCCGTCACGGCCGCGGATGCGCTGATCGCCGCCCGAGCAGAAGGCGTGGCCCCCGTCCTTCGGGGAGGGGCCGTTGCCCGTGAGGAGGACGGTGGCGACGTCGGGTGTCATGCGGGCGTGGTCCATGGCCCGGTAGAGCTCGTCGACGGTGTGGGGGCGGAAGGCGTTGCGCACCTCGGGCCGGTCGAAGGCGATCCGGACGCACGGGAGGTCGCGGATGATCGCGCCGTCCTCATCCCGCTCCACCTGCCGGTGATAGGTCAGGTCCGTGAAATCGAAGCCGTCCACCACGCGCCACTGGCGGGGGTCGAAGGTGTCGGAGACGGACTCTGGGAGGGCGTTGGCGGTCATGGGTGCATACTATGCCCGCCATACCGTCTCCAAATAAACGATAGAATACTCTCAGTGACGTTGACGTCTATGTCCACATGACCACGAGTCGGCGCACTGGGGGCGGTGCGCGACATCGAGCCACCGAGGTTCTTCTTCTGATGAAATCCAGTCTGCGCCGTGTCGGCGCGCCCACTTTCTCGTTGGCGGCCGGGGTCGCCGCCCTCCTTGCCGCAGGAGCTCTCGCGGTCCAGAGCGCACCGGCCGCCGTGGCCGCCGCGGTGAACTGCATCCAGACGCTGCCGGGCATCGACGCGAACCCCGCGCCCGAAGGCTATGACAACCGCCCGAACCTCTTCGTCAAGGGCGGCTTCACGGTCGTCCAGAACGCCGCGGAGATGGAAGGCAAGGCCGTCGTGCTCGGCGACGCGTCCGTGACCAAGGCGAGCGGCATCTACAACGTCGGCACCGCGGGCGTCGGCTCCGGCCTGTGGCCGCAGCCGGGCACGGATCACCTGGTGGTCGGCGGCTCGCTGAGCGCGAACTCCGGCGTGACGGTCGACGTCGGGGCCAACAACACCCCAGGTGGCGGCGCGGTCTCCGCCGGTGGCGACGTGACCGTGGCGAAGCTCAGCACCAACGGCGGCAAGGTCACCACCAACGACTCCTCCGCCGCGGACGCCTACCGTGACCTTCCGGCGCGCATCCAGACGACGTCGGCCTCCTACGCGGCGCTGCCCGCCACCGGCACCGTCTCCGTGACCGGCTGGGGCATCGACCTGGTGGGCGACGGCACCTCCGCGACCCAGGTGTTCACCCTGGACGGCAAGGCTCTGGGCACCGCGGTGCGGTCCCTCGAGGTCAAGAACGTGCCGGCGACATCGCGCATGATCATCAACGTCACCGGCGGTCCGCAGGTGACTCTGGGCCTGAACGCCCTCCTGCTCAACGGCGTCCCCGTGCCGATCAGCGACTCCACGTTCGGCGAGCTCGCCGGTCACATGCTCTGGAACTACACCGAGGCGCAGGATGTCCACGTGACGGGATCGGCCCAGGTCCCCGGCTCGATGCTGGTCCCGAGCGAGGCCGGCACCACGACCATCGACGTGCCCGGCTACAACGGCCGCGTCTACGTCAACGGCGATTTCGTCCACGGCGGCAGCGGCTCCGAGGTGCACGCCTACCCGTTCCCGGATGAGCTGACCAGCTGCACCGTCGACCCGACCCCGCAGCCGACGACGACCTCGCCGGTCCCGACGGAGACGGCCACGTCTCCGGTTCCGACGGAGACCGCGACGTCTCCGGTTCCGACCGAGACCGCGACGTCCCCGGTCCCGACGGAGACGGCTACGTCCCCGGTCCCGACGGAGACGGCTACGTCTCCGGTTCCGACCGAGACCGCGACGTCCCCGGTCCCGACGGAGACGGCTACGTCTCCGGTTCCGATCGAGACGAGCACATCCGCCCCGGCCACCTCCGCCCCCGCCACCAGCACGGCTCCCGTGGCCACGCCGTCGTCGTCGACGAGCGCCCCCGTGAACGGGTCCGCGACGCCGACCGCCGGCGGCAGCGGTGACCTCGCCGTCACCGGCGCCTCCTCGGCGCTGCTGCCCACCGCGCTCGCCGCGTTCGGATTCCTGGTGATCGGCGCCGTGACCCTGCTGACCGTGCGAGGCCGCGGACGGCACTGATCCTCGGCCTCGTGACCGCGGGGCTCCAGCCTGAAATCCCTCGTCCGGCGACCAGCGTCGGGCGGGGGATTTCCGCGTTTCCGGGCCCGGAACCCGACATCTGACTCTGAAACATTCGTCAAATGTTGGAAACTGCGGGAATCGGCCTGCCCAGCTGTCGAAGTCCGGCGAATATCCTCCCACGTGCAGGCCATCGCATCATTGTGATGTGCGACTCAAGCGCGTGTTAGTCAAATCACGTTCGGGAAAGGGTCCGTACACTTGTCTACCGTGTCAGATACAACGCAGCAGGAGCGCACCGAGGGCCAGGCCAACAGGCAGGGCTCCAGCGCCGCAGACAGCACCACTCTCAGCGCCGAGGGTTACAGCAAGTCCCTGAGCCGCCGTCACGTGACCATGATCGCCATGGGCGGGGCCATCGGCGTCGGACTCTTCATGGGAGCCGGCGGGCGTCTCGCCTCCACCGGCCCGGCTTTGATCTTCTCCTACGCCATCGCCGGCGTGATCGCCTACTTCCTCATGCGGGCCCTGGGCGAGCTCATCATGTACCGCCAGACGTCCGGTTCCTTCGTGTCCTATGCGGGTGAGCTCTTCGGCTCCAAGGGCGCGTTCCTCTCCGGCTGGATGTACTTCCTGAACTGGGGCATGACCGGCATCGCCGAACTGATCGCCATCGGCCTCTACTTCCAGTACTTCTTCCCGAACGTCCCGGTGGAGGTCTCCGCCATCGCGGCGCTCGTGCTCCTGGTGGCCGTGAACCTCCTCTCGGTCAAGGCCTTCGGCGAGTTCGAATTCTGGGCCTCCGTCCTCAAAGTCGGCGCCATCCTGATCTTCCTGGTGGTCGGCACCGTCCTGGTCGTCATGAACGCCCAGGTCGGCCCGTCCCACGCGAGCCCGGCCAACCTCTTCGCGGGCGACGGCGGCATGTTCCCGCACGGCGTCCTGGTCATGGTCCTTGTGCTCAACGCCGTCATCTTCGCCTACAACGCCATCGAACTGGTCGGCATCACCGCCGGCGAGATGGAGAACCCGGCCCGCGAGGTGCCCAAGGCGATCCGCGCCGTCGTGATCCGCATTGTGGTCTTCTACGTCGGTTCCGTGACCCTGCTGGCGATGCTCCTCCCGAGCGACCAGTACAAGGCCGGCACCAGCCCCTTCGTCACCGTGTTCGGCCAGATGGGCCTGCCGTGGATGGGCGATGTCATGAACTTCATCGTCATCACCGCGGCACTGTCCTCCTGCAACTCCGGCCTGTACTCGATCGGCCGCATCTTCCGCACCATGGCCAACAACGGGCACGCCCCGAAGTGGCTCACCAAGATGTCCTCGCGGCACATCCCGTTCGCGGCCATCCTGGCGATCGGCGCCTTCTACCTCGTCGGCATCATCCTGAACGTCTGGCTCGGCGGCTCCCACGCCTTCGACCTGGCACTCAACACCGCGTCGATCGGCGTGATCTTCACCTGGGGCTCGATCTTCGCCTGCCAGATCATGCTTCGCAAGAAGAAGGGCGAGGTGTCCAGCCTCCCGATGCCGGGCTCCCCATGGACCAGCTGGGCCGGTCTCGTGGCGCTCCTGATCATCACCGTGCTGATCGGTTTCGACACCACGAAGGGCTCCGACGGCAGCGTGTTCTACCTCGGCGCCTGGACCCTTGCGACCGTGCCGCTCTTCGCGCTGCTCCTGTGGCTCGGCTGGCTCAAGGTACGGAACAACAAGCCGAAGAGCGAACTCTTCAGCTGACCGCCCGCCGGCTGCCGGGGCCCTCGGTCCCGGCCCGGACGGACTGAGCGCACGACGGCGGCGCCTCCCCACCGTGGGGAGGCGCCGCCGTCGTCGTTTCCGGAGCCCTGCCACCGCAGATGAACGCTGGGTGAACCCCTTGGAATCCGGGCCATCCGGACCGCAGAATGGTCCTCGTGCAAAAAATCGATCCCGTGACCCTGCACGGGAAATACGTCACCCTCGAACCCCTGAGCCGGGACCACGAAGCCGGGCTGGTCGAGGCCGTCCACGACGGCGAGCTGTGGAACCTCTGGTACACCTCCGTGCCGCGCCCGGAGGCCATGGCGGCCGAGATCGACCGCCGCCTGGCACTGCAGGAGGCGGGCAGCATGCTGCCGTTCACTGCTGTCTCCAATGCCACCGGAGAGGTGCTCGGGATGACGAGTTTCATGAACATCGACCATGCCCTGCCCCGGCTGGAGATCGGGTCGACGTGGAACCGGCGCTCGGCGCATGGCACCGGCACGAATGCCGATTCCAAGTACCTGCTGCTGCGGCACGCCTTCGAGACGGTGGGCTGCGTGGCCGTGGAGTTCCGGACCAACTGGCTCAATCACCAGTCGCGCGAGGCGATCGCCCGGCTCGGCGCCAAGCAGGACGGGGTGCTGCGCAGCCAGGCCCTGACGCCCGAGGGCGTGCTGAGGGACACCGTGGTGTTCTCCATCCTCGCCGGCGAGTGGGCGGCCGTGAAACGGAACCTGGAGTACCGGCTGGGCAAGGCCCGCTGAGGCGGGCCGGGCGTGTGACAAGACGGCGCGCGCGGAGTTTGCTTCAATGAGGGGATGCTGACCCTGATCGCGCCCCACGCCGATGCCTACGACGCCTGGAAAGACTGCCTGCACGACTTCGGCGACGGCCCCCTGGACGGTTCCGGGTTCAATCAGGAGGCGGCGGCGCCGGATCTGAGCCGTGAAGGTTTCGACCGGTATCTGGAGCAGCGGCTCACCGAGGGGGACGTCTCGGTGGAACCCGCTCCGGGCCGGGTGCACTGCAGCTATTTCTGGATCGCCGATCCTGAGGAGGACCGGATCCTCGGTTTCCTGGCCATCCGGCACGAACTCAACGATTTCCTGTTCAATTACGGCGGCCACATCGGTTACTCCGTGCGTCCCTCCGCTCGCCGGCAGGGTGCCGCGACGGCGGCGCTCGGCGAAGCGCTGCGCCTCGCCCCGGGGCTCGGCATGGACAAAGTCCTGGTCACTTGTGTGGAGGACAACGCCGGCTCCCGCGCCGTGATCGAAGGCAACGCGGGCCAGTACGAGGACACGCGGGACGGATTCCGTCGGTATTGGTTCCCGGTCGACTGAGAAACGTCGCCTGGAACGGCTGAGGCCCACCCTGACGTCAGGGTGGGCCTCAGGCATTTCCGGCCTGCAGTCCGGGGGAACGGCTACCGCAGCCCCGCGCCCGGAAGCAGATCGCGCGCGCCCACCGCGTCCGCGATGAACGCGTAGTCCCAGGCCCGCTCGCGCCACTGCACGTAGCGGCCGGAGGCTCCGCCGTGGCCGCCTTCCATCTCGATCTTCAGGACCACGGGCTCGGAACCTGTGGTCTTCTCCCGCAGGACCTGAACCCACTTGGCCGGCTCCACATAGAGCACGCGGGTGTCGTTGAAGGACGTCACCGCGGCGATCTTCGGATACGCGGTCTCCCGGATGTTCTCATACGGCGTGTAGCTCTTCATGTAGGCGTAGACGTCCGGATCCGTGATGGGGTTGCCCCACTCCTCCCACTCGAGGGCGGAGAGCGGCAGCTCAGGATCCAGAATCGTGGTGAGCGCGTCCACAAAGGGCACCTGGGCCACGATGGCCGTGTACTTCTCCGGGGCCAGGTTCGCCACGGCGCCCATCAGCAGGCCGCCGGCGGAACCGCCGAGTGCGGCGATCCGGCGCGGGTCCATCCAGCCCGCCGAGACCAGGTGATCCGTGGCCGCGATGAAGTCCGTGAAGGTGTTCTTCTTCGCGAGCTTCTTGCCCTGTTCGTACCAGCGCCGGCCCAGTTCGCCGCCACCGCGGATGTGGGCGATGACGAACACCACGCCCCGGTCCAGCAGCGAGAGGCGGGGGACACCGAAGCCGGGGTCCATGCTGGCCTCGTACGAGCCGTAGCCGTAGACGAGACCCGGGGCCGTCCCGTCCGCCATGACCGATCGGTGCCGCAGCACCGAAAGGGGGATCAGAGCGCCGTCGGACGCCTCCGCCCACTCTCGCGTGGCCACGTAATCGGACGGGTCGTAGCCGCCGAGCACGGGCTGTTCGCGGCGCAGCAGGAGCTCCCCGGAGGGGGCCTCCGGGGTGGGGAGGATGAAATCGTAGACGCGGGTCGGAGTGAAGAAGCTCGTGTAGCTCAGGCGGACCGTGGGGGCGCCGTAGTCCGCGCCGCTGAGGTAGGCCGTGAAGAGTTCGTCCTCGAACACGGGTTCCACGGGCTCGGCCTGCCGTGGGGTGCCCAGGCTCTCACGGGGCAGGAACTGCACGCGCTCCAGGGTGTCCTCGCGCACCGAGAGGACGATGAAGTTCTTCAGGATCGCGGTCCCGTTGACGCGGACGTCGTCGGAATGCGGGACCAGGGTGACCCACTGCTGGTCCTCCAGGGGCTGGGCCAGCTCGTCCCACGCGACGAACGAGACCATCGAGTTCACCGCGTCCCGGTCGTGGGTCAGGAGGACGCCGTCCACGCCGTCCAGCTCGAACGGCTCGACCTCGTAGAGGATCCGGGCGTCGCGAGGGATGACGGTGCGCAGCCCCGCCGCGGGATCACTGAAGTCCAGCAGCCGCACCTCGCTGTACTCGGAGCAGGACGATGCGACCACCAGGTGGGTCCGCTCGGCGGAGAGGTCGAAGCCCAGCCACATGCCGGCGTCGTCCTCCTGGTAGAGCAGCTCGTCCTGCTCCACGGGAGTGCCCAGCACGTGGACGCGGACCTGGTACGGGCGCCAGGTCTCGTCCACCACGGTGTAGAACAGGCGGGTGCCGTCCGGGGAGAAGGCCAGGCCGTAGAAGGCGCCTTCGATCACGTCGGCCAGGAGTTCGCCCGTGCTGAGGTCCTTGATGCGGACGGTGAAACGTTCGTCTCCCGCATTGTCCACGGCATAGGCGTAGAGATTCCCGTCGCGGGTCACGGCGGTGCCGCCCACGGAGAAGAACGGTTGACCCTCGGCTTCCGCGTTCCCGTCCAGGAGGATCTGCTCGCCCTCCAGTGCGACGTCGGCCTCCACCACCGGGGGCGTCCAGTCGGCCAGGGCGTCGCCGGAGTCCGCTGCCGCCACGCGGCAGAACACCGGGTAGTCCTTGCCTTCGGTGGTGCGGGTGAAGTACCACCAGCCGTCCTTGCGGCCGGGCACCGAGAGATCCGTCTCCAGGGTGCGGCCCTTGATCTCCTGGAAGATGGCTTCGCGGAGCGGTTCCTGGTCCGCGGTGACGGCTTCCTGGTAGGCGTTCTCCGCCTCGAGGTGCTGCACGACCTCGGCGTTCTCCTTGTCGCGGAGCCATTCGTAATCGTCCACGAACACGTCCCCGTGATGGGACCGTTCGACGGGGACTTTCCGGGCGTGCGGGGGCTGGGGAGCCTGTGGTGTTGCGGTCATGACCCCAGCCTAAAGGGATACTACGTCGATCAGCGCGCGGGCGACCCTGCGCCGTCCAGTGCCCGTTCTGCGTTCCAGAGTCGACTTCTTCGAGAAGACGATGCAAACTCGCTCAGTTAGGGATGAGCCTGTGTCAGATCATGGTGCATTAACTCGACAGCGTCATCGAAAGCCGGCTGAGGAAGTCGGGTTCGAAAAATTGTCGCCCCTGGGCGAAGGGGCCATATTCGGAAACTGCCATCCCCTGGCTGTACTCGACCCCTGCTTCATCCAGCGCAGCTCTGAGCTCCGTGTTCAGCGGGAAGATCGATGCTAAATCCAGTTCCGGCACTAGGAACGGCCGAACGGGCCGTAAGTCGGTGCTCACGAGGCGACCCGCAGCAGCAACCTCGGGCCAATACGCCAGCATCTTGGAGCCACCAAGCAGGACCGGCTCACCAAAGAGTGCAAGGGCGGCGAGATTGGTGGCGTTGTCGAACACGAGGCTCTGCTTCAGGTCGGAGTGCACCAACTTCCCGCTCTCGTCTATTCTCCGTCCTCGGGCATGACCCAGCATCCGGTCGAAAATGATCCCCCGATCGCCCATGTCACGTGCGAATTGCAGGACAAAGTCGAGGGGGATGTACGTCGTGCGGCTTGGGAGCGAAAGACCCGCAGCTCGTTCGATCGTGGCCATCAGGATCATGAGGGATCGTGAGAGGTCGCTGCCGGAGCGGGCGTTCTGCGCGGCTAGGGCATCAGCGCCACGGAGACTTTGTGGTTCGAGCTCAAGAGGTGGCAGCGCACAAAGCGCGGTGTGTTTTTTCTTCTTGTTGCGACTGAAGATTTTGGCCACTTGGAGTTGCCCTGTTGCGCTCAACGTCCACCACGCGTAGGGACGCCACCCAAGATCGCTCATATTGGTGTGGGTCAGGACGACTCTGATGTGATGTGTGTCGGCGGAAAACCGCTGCAAAGTCGCAGCAGCCCATCCGATTCGCATTCGCTGCCCAAAGACGTTCGGACTGGCATGGGGCGTGCTGAGGACAACCCTAGTGGCGTTACAAGCGGCTTGTAGAGTCGTGTCGTCCAATCCAAGGGTCTGGAGCGCCGTTACGGCCTCGTCGGTGGAACCACGTACCAGTCGCTTTCGGTTGGCCTTCAGCCAGCTGAAGAACTCGGTTTTTACGTCGTCAAGCACTCGCGAATCTCCTCCACTGTGGACTAAGGCTGAATACAGCGGCAACGAGGACCAGGAAGCATGCGAGCACCGTCCATGCAGCTGTGACCCCGCTCGCCTGGGCTATGAAGCCGGCACTCACGGAGAACACTGCTTTGGCCAGACCCACCCCTGAGTTCCTCACCGCCATGTACCGACCGACTTGGCCGTCAGGGGCAAGCTGGTTTGTTGCTATTTGCATTCCGACAACGTGGGCGGTGATGGTCAGCGATACCAGGGCGACGAGTCCGGCCGCTACGACAGGTGAGTCATTCGGTACTAAAACGAGGCACAGAACGCCACTCATGGCCAACGCATAAAGTTGTACGACTTTCCTCATCCGCGAGAATCCGATGACGGAGCCGGCCAGGATGCCCCCGGCCATTGCCGCGACATCCAACGCAGAGTAATACGGCGCTGATCCCGGGACGAGATGATCCGCGTAAGTGGGCAACAAGGCAGTGAGGTATTGCAATGCACCACTGCTGGGGATTGAAACCAGCAGCACCAGTGCAAGGATTCGGCGGCCTTCGGTGGTGGCCGCAGGAGGCTCGAGGGTCGCGGTGCTGGTCGTCCCTTCCGGAGAACCTGCGTCTTTGCAATCGCCTCTCGACGAGATTCTCCGTCGCTCATCCATAGCTTGCCCATCCGTGGGCTCGGACCCGTACCGCCGCAGCGCGCCAATGAGCAGCACGCTGAGGGCATAGAGGACACTTGCTGCAGCGAAGCACCACGCAACTCCGACGAATGCCAGCAACAGCCCGGCTAGGCCACTCCCGACCACACCGCCGATGATCGTAGTCGAAGAGATTCGTCCCTGAACTGGAGGGAGATTCTGCCGATCGAACATCTGACGGAGTGCCCTGGCGAGCGCGCTCTTGTTGGCGAGTTTCGCGACACTCAGTGCAGCCTGGGACGTGCAGAACAGACCGATCAAAACCCACGCGTTCAGTTCGAGCGCCACAGCACCTGCGAGAACCAAGGAACAGCCGACGCACACCCAGTTGGTTCGACTCAAGGATGTGATCGCAGAACCGCGATCGAAGGCTTGACGGAGCGCAACGCCCGCGACCACTCCGGGGAGGAAAGCGAAGGCGTTCACCACACCGACCAGCGATGCGCTCCCTGTGAGGTGGAGGGTGGTCCACATCAACGCGACCAGTTGGACTGCCTCCGCAACCGCGCCTACAGCGGAGAATGAGATCAGCACCCACTTACGCATCGGCCTGCCCTCCCGAAAGCAATGTCGAGTAGTGACTCCAGGAAGCCTCATCCAGACCCTCACAGATCAACGCGTAGGCAAAGCTGCAGGAGTCGACCGGAAACTCCGTGAGCGGCAAGTTCCCGGGATCGGTGCCCACAACTCCCGGCAATTGCTCGGCCTCTGCACGGGACAACGGGACTCCCCGGCCTCTCGATCGCCTTGCCATCATCAGACCGGATCCTGGTGGCGCAGTGCATTTCGGCTCGTAACCGGCCATATCGCAACCTGATTGGGAAGCGATGTGCGCGCCCCAGAGGTCCGCCCCCACGAGATACTCAAGCATTGCCGCGATTCCGCCTCCGCCAGGTCGCAGGCCGAACTCACCGAAGACAAGGCCTTCCGGCGAGTCTAGAAACTCCATGTGGAACACGCCGGATTGCTGGCTGATGGATGACACCACATGCTCAGTGATCTCGTGGAGCTCACTGGCCTGTTTGCCCTCGTCCAACAGCATCGACGTCCTCGAGCCGCTCGACGCCTGAAACACCGGCCTGTCATAAACAGAGGGCACTCCCCATGTCATCTTGCCGTCAGCGAAGACCCCGTCGACATGGTACTCGGCGGTCACAGTGACCTCATCTTCGATCAATCGCAGCACAGACGGACCCTGATTCGATGCGTCGTCGACTGGGCCCACCCCGCGAGCTGCTGATTCGTCAAGTGGCTTACTGAAAAATGGCCCGTTTCGGGGGCGGCTTGTGTCGCTGGACAGCCAGAACCGGGGCATGCGGACTTTCCCGCGAAGAGCGTTGCGCATCAACCACTTGTTGGTTGCGAGCATCGCGGCTTCGACGGATGGTCCCGGTAGGCCGTAGCGTGCACGAGCGAGGGCGGCGAGGACGAGTGTTGATTCAGAAGTTGCCACGACGGCACTGAAGGGGCAGCTGGCCATGGCGTCGTCGGTTTGTGCGAAGAACCCTCGGAGACCCCCCTGATGATTTTCTGGGTGTTCGAGCCAGACCACGGCAGAGGTGGGATCGCGGCGTTCGAGAGCACGCAGAAGTGCGGGTTTGGCTGAACCGATCATCAAGATTGTGCTGCTCATGGGCGCCCACCTTCGGCGGCGAGAGCCAGCTCCCTCAGGCCACGCATGACGTGCCAATGGTCGTGACCACGGAGGATCGCAAATCCCCAGCGGCCGTAAGCGCCGATTCGGCCTTGTGCAGCCGGTGGGTACTCTCCCGAGATCACGTCATACATCTCGAACAATTCGGCCTCATTCTTGGCCGAGTGGTCCGTTCGGAGCAAGTAGGTGTAACCAAACACACCGGTTGGGGATGCCCTTGCTGTCACTTTCGGGATCAAGCCAAGGGCCAGCTCGACCTCGGCCCGATAGAGGTTCTGTCCGAATGTGAGCTCGAGAACTTCCGGGACTAACGCGCCCGCCACGCGAATCGCAGCCTCGCTGAAGAGGAAACGGCCGTCGGGATGCCTGAAGATCTCGACGTGCACCACCGCGTCCGGGGTCTCCAATTGTCGAAGGGCGTCGGCGACGAACTCAGTGGCGAATCGTTCCTCTGGCTCATAGGCACCGGCCAGTGGAGCGCCGCCGATGGCGAGACCATTCACCCAGGCTATGGGCGAATTCGTGTACGTCGACACCGCCGACCATGTGAAGGAGCCGGCATGCCAGACTCCATCGACATGCCACTCTTCACCTTCCACAAAGCTCTCGGCAAGAAAGCGTGGCGAGTCAGGGCCGCCGAACTCAGAACGGAACATGGAATAGTCTTCCGGCGAAGAGATGATGCGGGTGGAGACCGAGCCGAAACCATCCACGGGCTTCAGGACAAATTTCTCTCCGAGGAGTGCTGAGATGTCAGGGTATTCCGAAAGAAAGACATCTACTTTTTCACAGCGCGCTCGTGGGGTGCTGATGGCCAGCGCGTCCTTCTGGATCTTCTTGTCTCGGAATCGACTGGCGGTCGCGCGGCCCACCCCCGCCGGTAAGTGAAACCGCTCCCTCAGCGCGTGGCAAGTCAGAACGCCTTGTTCGTGGGCCGTCACTACCGCGTCGATGACAAGGCTCTTCATGCTTTGGAGCGCCGCTGTGACAGCGTGTATTGAGGCCACGTCGTCGACGATCAGGTGAGGGTACTCGCCAAGCGCAGGTTTCTGGTGGTCGGCGATCACGAGAACGTCTCCGAAATCGGCGGCGGCTTCCACCAGGCCCTCTCGGAATCCGAGCACCACGATGGTCATTCAGAGGTCCTTTCCGTAGAGGCGATGTCTTTCGCCGAATGGGCGAAAGGCCGAGTAGCCACGCTTGACGAAGAACTCAATGTTCGGCTCCAGCGAAAGCCGGAGGGCAATGGCCACGTGGCTTCGCCCGCGTACCCGCGCCTGATCCTCGCAAGCAAGTACCAGAAGCGTGCCGATGGCGCGCCGTTGATAGTCTGGGTGAACTGCGAGAGCGTCAAACGTGTAGCCCAGCGGGTCCTCCGCATGACGAACCACTCCCACCGTCCGCCTCTGGGCGGCTGCGCCGCTTCTCGCGGCAGAGTTCGGTACAGCGACCAGCCAATCCTCGATACTCGCCGCCACGTCCTCCGGCGTCCAGCGCAGCGCCGTGGGCGCGAAGTGCGCCTCAAAACGGGTGTAGACAGCTCGGAGCAGTTCGACGATCTGGGAGGCGTCGGCAGGGTTCGCGGGTCGGATATCGACGGCAGGCCTACCGGACTCTAGTGACAAAAAGTTCTGTGACATAGTTCAGTTGGACTTGGCCTTGCTGTTCGAATGCTTGCGCCAAGCTCCTTACCTTCTGGATAAATTCTCCCCCGGTTGCTTTGATGGCGCGTTGAGCTTGAGTCGATGATCTGGACATCATCTCGAAGGAAGTACTCGACATCGTGTCGATCCACTCGAAGCGATATTGCATCTGCTCGGCAGCTACGACAGACGTCTCCGATGCGATGTCAATGGCTCGATAGTCTCTGCGGTACCCAGGACTGAATTCCTCCAGGATATCCTCATAGTCGGCGGCTAGACCTGGGATTGAATAGTTTCGATTGTTCTGTATGACGGCCAGCACCCCATGGCGATCCCGAAGAGCAGATCCGGCATTCTCCACGAAGGCATTTCGGTCCATCCACTGATACGCCTGGGCGGCCACGACCAGATCGAGCTGATCCCGACGAGCAAGCCATTCCTCAACCGGGGCGACCGACCAACTGACTTGCGGAAATTTTTCCTTTCCGATGGCCACCATGTCGGCGGAAATGTCGATAGCGTCAACCGCGCTCCCCTGGGGTAGAAGGGGCAGAAGCCCCTCCAGCGCGATACCGGTTCCCGCTCCCGCATCCGCCACAGCCAGTGCTCGATTAGGGAGCAGCGAGACGAGCGTCCGGAATGCCTCCTTCGGGTATCGAGGCCGCGCTTGGTCGTAATCCCGGGCCAAACCGTCAAACGGTCGTCGGTCCTCAGACATCGTAGTTCGCCTCTTCTCTGAGCTGGTGCTGGAGTGCTTGCAGCAGCCCTCCGGCTGCGTGCATTCGTAGAAGGAATTCTGGTGGCGCGGGGAAGGCCCGCTGCCATCGATCGTTCACCCTTGCTTGCCCTGCCTCGATATCGATGTCAATGCGATCGCCATCGAGCAGCCCCGAGGTATCGATTTCGATCGCCGGCAACGCGAGGTTCCAACAGTTCCGGAAGAGAATCCTTCCGAAACGCGGAGCCAGGACCATGTCGATACCGTTGGCCAATAAGGTCGTCACCGCTTGTTCGCGAGAACTCCCGATTCCGAAGGTTGAATCCGAGACGATCACGTCGCCGCGTTGAAGGGTCGGCTGAAGCTCTGGGTGGAAGCTCTCGAAGAGGTGTGGAGCGAGCTTTTTCGGATCCGTGTGCATGTGTTTGTACCTTGCTGGAATGATGTCGTCGGTCGAGATCACTCCTGTCACGCGGCGTACTCGGTAGGTTCGGAAACTCACAACAAATCCTCCAGAGTGGGAAACGTGCCGGAAACCGCGGCTGTGGCTACGACGCGAGGCGATGCCAGGAAAATCTCTGCTTCTGGGGTTCCCATTCTGCCTTTGAAGTTTCGATTCATCGTGGAAAGCACCCGATCACCTCGAGCCGGCAGGGGGCCTTGGGTTCCGACGCAGGCCCCGCAGCCGGGTGGAGTCACCAGTGCCCCGGCTGCCAGGAGAGTTTGGATGTGGCCCTCGTCCATCGCCATGAGATAGATCTTTCGCGAGCCTGGCGTGATGATGAAGTTCACGTTCTGATGAACTTGGCGCCCAGACATCACTCGTGCGGCTTCCCGAATGTCATCCAATCGCCCGCTGGTACAGGTCCCTAAAAAGGCGTAATCAACGGTGAGACCGGCAAACTCATCGAGACGGCCTGTGTTCGCAGGTAGGTGAGGTGCGGAAATCACTGGCTGCATCGTGGCCAGGTCGACCTCGATGCGTTCTACGTTTTCAGCCGTCCCGGCCGGTACTTTCCCATGTGGACGCGCGACGAATACGCACTTCGCCCCGAGCTCCACGCCAAGGCTGGCGAGACTGGCGGCCTCATCATCTCCTAGCCCGAGGACCCAATCGCCCGAGAATTCCACCGACTTATAGAGAAACGGTGCTTGACCGTAGTCCTTCAGCAGTGTGAGCATCACATCGCGTGCGGCCACTGCCTCGTGTGGATAAGAACTCATCTCGACGATCACGGTGGGAGGGACCCGTAACCAAGTACTGCCAGCAACCATGGCGTGGGTAATATCCGAGGCGCCCATGCCGAGGCCCAACGCTCCGAACGCCCCGCCTACGCAGGTGTGCGAGTCAGACCCGAGCACTAGGGAACCGGGTTCGAACCAACCTTCCTCGGCGGCAATGACGTGGCTGATTCCTGCACCTCGACGCTGGATGTCGACCCCCAGTGCCACCGCGAATTCATGAGCCTCACGCATCCGGTCGGCCATATCGGTGTTTGCCACAAGGACTGAGTGATCGAAGACGAAGCTCACCCGGGAGGGAGATTTCGCGCCGGAAAATCCGAACTCTTTGTACAGTTGCGCAATTGTGGGTGCATTGCCGTCCTGGACGTAAATCCGATCTGGGACGACCGCCACAATCTGGCCAGGCTCGACGATGGCGCGCGACTGAAGATGCGATTCGATGACCTGCTCTACCAGCGGCCTACCGCTGAGCAGGGGCCTCTTCACAGTGCTCCAGCCCGGACGAACCCCTTTGCCATGTCAATCACCTCGCGTGGTTCCAGAGCCCGGCCGTGGGTGACGGAGTACGCGCGGGCCTCTTCAAGAATCCGATCGAGGTCAAACGTGTCGGGGTTCAGGTCGTTTTGTTCCAGCACGTGGGCCACTACGCCCCGGCCCGAGTGCTTGCCGACCAACAGCTGCCGTTCTCCGCCCACCAATTCGGGAGAGTAGGGCTCGAAAGTCGAAGTGTCGCGGAGCATTCCGGTGGTGTGGATACCAGACTCGTGTGCGAAAACATTCGTCCCCACGACAGGTTGCCATGGGCTCGTAGGGAATCGGCAGGCCTCAGACACGACACGCGCCACTTCGGTCAGCTTCTCCGTCTTGATCCCAAGGTCTACGTCGTACCACTGCCGAAGCGCCATGACGACCTGAGCGAAGTCCGCCATTCCTGCGCGCTCTCCAATGCCGTTGACCGTGACGTGGAAGTATCGGGCGCCCCCTTCCAGCGCGGCAAGAACATTTGCCGTGCCGAGCCCGAAATCATTGTGGCAATGCGCCTGCAGATCGATGTCAGTCACAGCTGCCACGGCCGCTACGCGTTCGCGGTATTGTTGCGGCGAGAGGATGCCGATCGTATCTGAAAGCCTCAGCCGGTCTGCCCCTGCCTCGGCGACAGCGACTGCGTATTCCTGCAGAAACTCGATGTCAGTACGACCGATGTCTTCGGCACTGATACTGACGAACTTCCCCTGATCCTTCGCGAACTTGACCATGTCCTTGGCAGTGGACATCAGCCACCCGCGGTCCTTCCTGACAGAGTTCTTCAAGTGAACTGATGAGGTGGGAAGTCCGATGTGAACAGCGGGGAAGCCCAGATCGATGCTCCGCTGAACATCCTCTCTGACACCTCGGTTCCATCCGATGAGCATCACGTCATCGGGCGCTTCATCCAGCATGAGCTGCAATGCACGGACCTCGTCGCCGCCCATTGCGGGAATACCCGGCTCGATCCATCGCACGCCGGCGTCGATCAGGGTTCGGAAGATGGCAAGCTTCTCTTCGACGGAGAACGCGACTCCGGGGGTCTGCTCGCCGTCGCGCAGGGTGGTGTCTTCAAGGATGATGTCGTTACGCAATGCGGTACTTCCCTTCTGTTGAAAGAACGTCATGAAGCAAAAGTCGAGACGGGGCGGGTCAGGCCTAGCCGTTCGCGCAAAGTCCCAGCCCGACCGGAGCCCGGGCTCAAACCTCGGGCGATGAGACGCGGAACTATGTGCTCGATAAACTCCTCGAGACCTCCGGGCAATGTGGCGGGCATGATGTTGAATCCGTCGATTGCCCCGGAATCGAACCATTCGTGGATGGTCGAGGCGACTCCGTCGTACGAATCGGTGATCGTGGCATGGCCTCGAGAGGTCGAGATCCATTGAAAAAGCTGGCGGATGGTGAGGCCTTCGCGGTGAGCGCGCTCGAGGATCAACTGCTGACGGCTTCGATTGCCGTTCGCCACGGGTACTTCCGGTAGGGGGCCATCGAGATCGGCGGCGCTGAGGTCAACTCCGCCAAGCAAATCGGAAAGCATGGAGATGCCAAGCTCATCCGGTACGAGACTCTCCAGTTCGCGGCGTGCGTCCAGAGCTGCCGCCTTGCTGGGGCCGGTGTAAACAGTAAGGCCCGGGAGTATGAGAGGACGTATGTCCTGCCCCCGGTGGCGCAGCACTCGTTTGTCGAGGTCCGCAGCGAAGGCTCGAGCGGCAACCATGTCTGGTTGCGCGGTGAAAATCGCGTCTGCAGTGCGTGCCGCCAATTCCCGGCCCGGGACCGAGGACCCCGCCTGGAAAAGCACTGGATGGCCCTGAACAGGTCGTGGGACATTCAGCTCCCCTTCGACGTCGAAGTGCTTCCCTCGATACCGGGTGACATGACGTCGGGCGGGATCGTAGTAGCGCGCAGTTGCACGATCGTTGAGCAGCGCGTCATCGTCCCAGGTGTCCCACAGAGACCTGACCACGTCGACGAACTCTTCTGCTCGCTCGTAACGGACATGATGTGGCGGGTGTTCTTTCAGGCCGAAATTCCGGCCTGCCGCGACCTTCGACGTGGTGACCAGATTCCAGCCGACACGCCCGGAGCTGATGAGATCCAGGCCCGCCATCGTGCGGGCGACGTTGTACGGCTCGTTGTACGTCGTGGAAGCCGTCACAACAAAGCCCAGCCGTTCAGTCTTCGGCATGAGCGCCGCAGTCAACGTTGTGGGCTCGAAGAACACCACTCGACCTCCCTGTCCTGCGGCGTCATCGTTGAACACAGCTGGAGCATCTGAAAGAAACATGAAGTCGAACACGCTGTCGTCGGCGGTCGCAGCCATCCGCTGATAGTGGGTCAGCGACCGTGACGCCATCACGTCGGTACTCGGATGAATCCACGAAGCCGCGTGGTGCCCAGTGCCGTAGGAAAGATACGCGCCGAGGACCAATTGTTCACGGCGCCTCATGGGCGGGTGCCTCCAAAGTTCAAAGCCAGAAGATCCTCTACAGGAGCGCAGAACGGCTCGGCCGCCTCCAAAGTAGAACCACTGAGGATCGCCGCGCTGACCTCGGTCATCGCGCGGACGGAAGCCCGCAGCATGTGGTTGGCGTAAATCACGATCCTGAAACCGGCCGCACGGAGTTCCGCATCAGTCACCGATGGATACGTGGTGGGCACAGCAATGAGCGGAATGGCGGGATGCTCTTGGTGCAAGAGCCGACCCACCTCGAGCACTTCCTGCGGATGACGTGCCTTGCTGTGCACGAGGAGTGCGTCTGCGCCGGCAGCAACAAAGGACGCCGCTCGACGGAGGATCTGTTCGACAGGTAGCCCTACGATCAAGCCTTCCAAGCGAGCGACGATCATGAAGTCAGGATGGACCTTGGCCTCAACGCCCTTCTCAATCTTCCGGGCAAATTCATCTTCAGCAGCAAGGACGTGCACGGAGCTATCGGCAAGAAGCGAATTCTGCTTCGCCCCGACTTTGTCCTCGATGACGATGGCCGAGATTCCAGATCGTTCCGTCCTCCTCACCGTGTCCATGAACTGCTCGACAGTGCCGCCTGTGTCACCGTCCATGATCATTGGCAAGGCGGAGACGGCAAGGATTTCACGGGCGAAGACCACCCGCTCATACATCGACACTATTTCCTGATCGGGCAGCCCACGGAGGGATGAGTCCGTCAACGAACTCGACCATAGTCCATCGAATCCGTTCGCAGGATGTTCTCTTGAGGCACTCGTCTCGATCACCATTGCAGCGAGAGGGCTGTGACACTCCATGAATCGAAGGAGTCGTGGAGAATCGTCCAGTAGCGCGCGAAGACCACGAAGGTGACTCGGTGTGAGAGCGTTCTGCATGTCCACTCCTAGCTCCCTGAGAATTTGAGCTCTGTATTTAATCCACTGTTTTCAGTGTGCCACCGGTCACACTAGCACCGAATCCCGGCCCCTGGGAGAGTTCTCTCAGATGGAGCTGCAGATGGTGCACAAATTCAGCCTCTCGCAACAGAATCCGCACATTCGAGCCGTAGTTTCGCCCTGTTGATGCAGCTGATTCGCGCGCCGGGCTTCGAGTCTGACGAACTTGAGCCCGGGAAGGTCGGTTGAGACCTTGATCCTTGGCCGCCGTTGGGCGAGTTATGTCCCATGGAGAACGGCTCGACATGACTGTCTATGACAGCTTTGCTGCTCATGTCTGCGAGTTTGGTGAAGTTTTGTAGAGACCGTGAATTCCCTCCTTGCGCCCCGTGAGGATTGGGAGCGCCTCCGGACGCCGCCTCCCGTCCACGCGTGTCTCAGGGAAGCCGAAGGGTCCAGGGGTACGATGAGCGACATCTAGGGAGCAGGCATGCGTGCGTGCTCACCGGCGGTACAGGAGGTTCCCGTGGCGGTGCACGATGTCGGTCTGCGAGATCTGGGGCAGGGCAGTCACGTCCTGACCACGGAAGCGGAGTTTCTCAACACCGGGCTGGTGGTGGGCCAGGAAAGGGCTCTCGTCATCGACACCGGATGCGGTCCGCGGCAGGGCCGGGAGATCCTGGAGGCGGTGCGCAGTGTGACCGATCTGCCGCTCGTGGTGGTGAACACCCACGCGCACTACGATCACTTCTTCGGCAACGCCGTGTTCCGGGAGGCGGGGGCCGCCGAGTTCTGGGCCCATGAGAACACCGCCCGCGCCATCGAGGAATCCGGAGATTCGCAGCGTCCGGCGGTCGAGGTCTTCGAACCCGAGATGGCGGCCGGCGAAGGGGACGCGACGGAACTCGTGGTGCCGCAGGCGATCGTCCGGGATCAGCCGGTGCTGGTGGACCTGGGCGGCGTGAGCGTGCAGCTGTTCCACCTGGGCCGCGGCCACACCGACGGCGACCTCCTGGTGGGTACGCCGACGACCCTTTACGCGGGTGACCTGGTCGAACACGGCGGCTACCCGGCCTTCGAGGACTCCTATCCGGTGGACTGGGCGGATGCGCTGCGGCACATCTCGGCGCTGCGTCACCGCTACGAGTATCTGGTCCCCGGACATGGCGCCCCGATGGACGACCGCGAAGTCAAGACCATGGCGGACACCATGGTGACGGCGGTCCGGCAGGCGCACCAGGCCACGCGCGAAACCCCTGACGACGCCACCAAGGCCATCCCGGTGCTCCCGTACGGCCCGGAGCAGTCCCGGCACTTCATCCGCAGGCTCCGCGTCACGGCGTAGGGGCGGAGCGGGCTGACGCAGGAGACCCGGAAGCGTGCTCTTGCCACGGTTGTTCGCCTCTGGATAGGCTAATAGCTCGATGATCGAGCATTTATGGCTGTCGAGTAAAGTGAAGGAACAGGGCCCGTCCCGGGTTCCTGACCTCGCCCAGGCGGCCGATGCCTCGACAGGCCGGCCTTCGGGCGGCGTGAGAAGTGTGGCGTGAGAGAGGGGACATCATGAACGACGACCGGAATTCAGGGAAGCCCGTCGAGCGGCAGGCGGCCGACGACGCCGTGGCCGAGGATGAGGTGACGCCCTCATCGCAGGGGCTCGGCGCCGTCCTGGGCGATGCCGAGCGGACGCCCAACCCGGGCCCCGTCAAGGAACCCAGCCCGGCCGACAAGGCCGCGATCGAACAGGTCTCCGAGGAGTACGAAGTCGTGCGCACCGAGGACGGCGAAGACTACCTCCAGCCGCGTGAGAGCCACGACGGCGGCGAACACCAGAACTGAGCGGCGGCTCCGACCACCACTCCGACCATCATGAGGGCCGCCCGGGAACTCCCGGGCGGCCTTCGTGCCGTCCGATCCCGCCGCACTCGCCTGCCGTGGCGACCGGGCGTGCCAGAATGCCTGGATGGACGAAACATGGGACGGGCGGATCGCCGCCTTCTGGGCCGGCGCGGACGGCCGCGATCCGGAAAGTCTTCTCGCCGCGATGACGGATCTCGTCCGGGAGCGGCCGGAGGGTGACCCGGCCGCGCTGTACGAACTCGCGTCGGTCCACGACTTCCTCGGCCACGAAAGCGAGGCGATTCCGCTGTATCAGGCGGCTCTCGACGGCGGCCTCGACGGTGAACGCAGGCCGCAGGCGGTCATCCAGCTGGCCAGTTCGCTGCGGAATGTCGGGCGCGCGCCGGAAGCCGTGAGCCTCCTGGAGGACTTTCCGGAGGACCCGACGACGGGCTCGGCGTCGCGGGCCTTCCTGGCCCTCGCGCTGTTCGACGCCGGCCGCTCCCGGGAGGCCCTGCAGGTCGCCCTGGCTGCGCTCGCGCCGACGCTTCCGCTGTACTCGCGCCCGGTGGCGGCCTACGCCGATGAGCTGGGGGAGCCGGGAACCCACGGGCGTCAGTGAGCTGAGCTCGCGGGTTCCGGGTGAGTTCGTGGACCGTGCCCGCGAACTCGCCGGAAACCCACGAACTCGCGTCGCGGCACCGGTACCACCGCCACCGGCCACCGGCCACCGCACCGGCCCGGGCCGGGCCGCACTCACCCCAGGCGCGGGGTCCGCGGGGGTCCGGTGCGGCGCTCGCCGGTGGCTTCGAACGCGGCCGCGTAGGCCAGGAGCTCGTTGTCCGAGTAGGCCTTGCCCCAGAAGCTCAGCCCGACCGGCATGCCGATGTCCGCCATGGTGCCCATCGGGACCGTGACCGTGGGGATGCCGAGGTGACGCGGGACCAGGTTGCCGTTGGACACCCACACCCCGTTGCGCCACCCGAGATCCGCGGACTCCTCGCGCACGTCCATGTCGGCCGGTCCGACGTCCGCCGCGGCCGGCAGGATCACGGCGTCCAGGCCGAGCCCGTCCATCCATTCCTCGAAGTCCACACGCCGGGTCTTCTCCAGGCCCAGCAGGCCGGACTCCAGGGTGTACAGCTCCCGTGGATGGGTGATGGGCCGCTCGGCGACGACCGCGGGGTACTCCGCGATGTCGTCGTCGAATCCCGTGTAACGGTCCGGGAGTGCGCCCTCCGGGTGCGGGAAGATCGTGGCGCCGTCCACCTGCGTCAGGCTGTCGAGCGCCGGGTCGCCGTTGGCGGCGAGGAAGTCGTCCCAGCTCCAGGCGGAGAGGTCGACGATCTCCTCGTGCAGGTACTCCGGGGAGACGAACCCGCGGGTCTTGATGCTCGGAGCGCCGGGGCGGTCGGACTCGTAGTTCGAGACCACGGGGAAGTCGACTTCCACGACCTCGGCGCCCGCGGCTTCGAGGTCCCGGCGGGCCGCCTCCCACAGGGCGATCACCGAGGCCCGCGTGTCGATCCTCTGTCCCGTGGGACCGCCGATGCCCCGCGCCGACGGTGACTCGCCCTCCGCGATGGTGCCGGCGTCGTCGTCCTTGTTGAGGTACATCGTCGGGACGCCGAAGCGCTTGCCGCGCAGCAGCGCGGCGCGCTCGCCGCGGTCGGCGGGGACGAGGGCCGGGTAGGACGCCGGCCGGACCTCGGACGACGCCGGGACGTCCACGAACTCCTGGACGCGCCAGAAGTCGCCGCGGGTCTCGGTGTCATCGGCGACGATCACGTCCAGGACCTCCAGCAGGTCGTCCATGCTGCGGGTGTGGGGCACCACGACATCCATCGTGGGGACGAGCGGCCAGTTGCCGCGCACCGAGATGACGCCGCGGGAGGGCGTGTAGGCGCACAATGCGTTGTTCGACGCCGGCGCGCGGCCGCTGGACCAGGTCTCCTCGCCGAGGCCGAAGGCGGCGAAGCTGGCGGCGGTCGCGGTCCCGGAACCGTTGGAGGAGCCGGAACCGAACGCCGCGGTGAGGAAGTCGCCGTTGTAGGGGCTCTCGGCGCGGCCGTAGACGCCGCACTGCATCCCGCCGTTGGCCATGGGCGGCATGTTCGTCAGGCCGACCAGTACGGCGCCGGCGCCGCGCAGCCGCTCGATGGTGAAGGCGTCCTTCTGTGCCACCAGGTCCTGGAAGGCGGGGGAGCCGGCCGCGGCGGTGAGGCCCTTCGCAAGGTACGAGTCTTTGGCGGTGTACGGGATGCCGTCCAGTGGGCCGAGGGTTCCACCGGAGGCTCGGCGGGCGTCCGAGGCCTCGGCGTCCGCGCGGGCGGCGGGGTTCATGACCACCAGGGCGTTGAGGTCGCCGTCATAGGCCTCGATGCGGGCGAGGTAGGCGTCCAGGAGCTCGACGGCGGTCGTCTCGCCGGAGTCGAGGCCGGCGCGCAGCTGCGCGATGGAGGCTTCGACGACGTCAATGCGGGCCATGGTGTCTCCCTTGAGAAGCGGAAGGATGTTGTTGATCGAGTGATCAATTAGTCCAACGGTAGCTAGACTGAGGCCACCATGTCAACGAAAAACTCTCCGGAGCCATCCGCCCGTCCGACGCCCCGCGTACGGAAGAGCCCCGCCGAGCGGCACGCCGAGATCCAGGACGCGGCCGCCGTCGTCGCGCTGGAGGAAGGGCTCGCGGCCATCACGCTGCGCCGCGTGGCCCGGCAGCTGGGCGTGGCGTCGGGGCTCGTGGCGCACTACGAGCCGAGGGTCGAGGACTTCGTGGCGGCCACCTTCGCGCGGATCGCCGCCGCCGACCGGACGGAGGTCGAGCAGGCGATGGCCGGGCTCGACGACGTCGCGCTGCGCCTGCGCGCCGTGCTCGCCAGTTCGCTGGACTCGGAGCGGCTGCCGGTCACCGCGGTGTGGGTCGAGGCCTGGGGGCTGGGCCGCCGGAACGAAGCCCTTGCGGCGGCCGTCCGCGAGGAGATGGACTCGTGGCAGGAGTTGCTGCGGAACGTCATCCGGGACGGTGTGCGCGCCGGCGTCTACTCGGCGCCCGACCCGGCGGCGGTGGCCTGGCAGGTGCTCGGCATGATCGACGGGCTCAACGCCCAGGCCCTGGTGCGCTGGGAAGGTGTCCCGGACCGTCGCGAGCACTTCCTCTCGGCGGTGGAGCACCTGCTCGGCGTGAGCTGACGCGCAGGCGGCCCGGAGCGGTCTCAGCGCCGGGGGCGGCTCAGCAGGAGAAGTCCTGCCCAGGACACCGTGTACGCGACGGCGGAGCTGGCGGCGACGCCGGACCAGAAACCGCGCGTGTCCACCCCGTCGCTGCCGGACATGCTGAGGGAACCGAGGGGGAGCTGGGGGAAGACGAAGGCCGCGACCACGCTCAGCGCCGCGATCGCCAGGGTGACCGTGGACCAGAAACGCCGGTTGGACAGCACCTTGGCGGCCCCTCCGCCGGCCGGTTCGGGGTGCCGGCTCTCGTGTATCAGGACGGGGATGGCGGTCAGGGCGGAGACGGTGCCCACCACGAGGAGCGCCGCCGCCACATCGGCGGGGCGGTGCCAGAGGTTGACCACCGTGGAGGCGCCCGAGACGAAGGCGAACGTGCCGCCGAGCGCCGCCGTCAGGGGTCGCCAGCGGGGTGGCACGGCCAGGGTCACCGCCGCTGCCGCGCTCGCCGCCAGGGTGGTGTGGCCCGAGGGGAAGGAATTGTTGCCCGGCGTCTCGACGCCGAGATCCGGCCGGGTGAACACCGTGTATTTCAGGAGCTGTGTCGCCAGATTCGCGGCGACCGCCGTGATCACCGCCCAGAGTGCCGGCGTCCACCGCTTGCCGACGAAGGCCACGAGGCCCACGATGATCGCCGCGAGGATGATCGACGCAGCCGGCAGGTTGTCCAGGATGGCCGTGGTGACCGTGTCCAGCCGCCCGCCGCCCATGCTCTTGGCCTGGGCGAGCCCCACGGCGTCGAGAGTCTGGCCGTCCACGGTCCGGATGAAGAAGCGGTACATCCAGAGAATCCCGAGTGCTCCCAGGACGGCGCCGAAGGCCAGGGCGAGCGGGCGCCAGGCGGAGCCTCGGCTCCGGCGGGCGCTCCGGTGCTCGAGCGTGCTGATCGGTGACATGGGTCCAGCGTGACACAGGATTCTGGAAGCCGCCGGAGTGGTGGGCGCCGGAGAAGTCCAGCGAGCCGTCCCGGCGTCGTGCTCAGTGCGGATGAAGACCGTTTGCGCACGTCAGCGACTTGACAAAAAGTGATCCTTGACACAAAGGGCGCGTGGAACCTAATCTACCTAACACGTGTTAGGTGCGACGTCGCACCAGGAAAGGTACAACTCATGGCAAGCAAAGTGGGAGCGGTCGGGGACATCACCCGTCGTGCCGCGCTCGGCGCCCTGGGAGTCGGAGTGGTGGGGGTGACAGCGGCGTCGTGGCCGCGTCTGACCGCAGCCGACATCCCCGGCCGGGGCGACAACAGCCTCAGCATCGTCATCCAGGGCACCAAGGCGGACGCGGCCGCCCGCGAGAAGCTCGTGGCCGACTTCAACAAGGTGCACCCCGAGATCAAGGTCAAGGTGCAGGCCATCCAGTCCGTGGACTGGAAGGACTTCTTCGTCAAGCTTCTGACCATGGTGGCCGCCGGCCAGTCGCCGGACCTGGTGTACGTCGCCACGGAAGGGACGCAGCTCTTCGCCGAGCGCCTCGCCGAACCGCTGGACCGCTTCGTCCAGCGCGATGCCTCGGTGCTCCAGGAGTACTTCGACGACGTCCATCCGAGCCTCGTGGAAGCCATGATGTACAAGGGCAGCCTGTACCAGCTTCCGCTCGACTGGAACGCCGCCAACATGTACTTCAACACCTCCGCCCTGAAGAAGGCCGGACTGGAACTTCCGCCGTCGGACTGGAGCCACCTGGACTTCCGGAACATGCTCAGCTCCATGAAGCAGGCCAACGGCAGCGACTTCACCCCGTACTACTGGACCAACCGTCTCTTCGGCGGCGTGGTGCCGTGGCTCTACATCAACGACACGAGCTTCCTCAAGGAGACCAAGGCCAGTGGCGGCCGCTGGCTCTGGGACGGCTTCTACAAGAACGACCCCAGCAGCAAGATGCGCGCGGGCGGTTCGCTCTGGGAGTCCCCGAACGCCCTCGACTCCCGGGTGGAGGAGTCCTTCGACTTCCTGCGCGGACTGGTCAAGGACGGGCTGGGCGTCCGTCCCGAGGAAGGCGGCGGCAACTCCCTGGTGGGTCTGTTCGCCTCCGGCCGCATCGGCAGCACGCCGGCGGGCGGGTACTGGGTGGAAGGCCTCCACGAGGCGGGCATGAAGGAGGACCAGTTCGACGTCTCCTTCTTCCCCAAGTGGCGCACGCAGCGGCACCAGTTCGGCACCGCCGGCTACGCCATCATGAAGACCGCCAAGGACAAGGACGCCGCCTGGGAGTTCGTGAAGTGGGCGGCCTCCAAGCCGGCCATGGAAGTGGCCTTCGCCCTGCCGACCACCACGCCCACGCGTCGCTCCATGGTCAACGAGGCGCTGTACTCGGGCAAGGGGCCGAAGCACTGGAAGGTCTTCTACGACACCCTGGACAAGTTCCCGTCCACCGGCCCCATCCCGGCGCCGCCGGAGCAGGCCGCGGTGGAGACCGCCCTGATCAAGAACGTCTCGCTGGCCGTCTCCGGTGACCAGGCCCAGCTCAAGAACGCCATGAAGTCCCTCGAGCGGGATCTCGACCTGGCCCTCGGGAGGAACTGATGAAACAACAACGCTGGCTCCCGTGGGTCTTCCTGGCCCCCACCATCGCGGGCATGGGCGTCTTCACGCTCATCCCCATCGTCGCCTCGATCGTCCTGGCCTTCTTCCACTGGGACATCATCTCCGCCCCCGAATTCGTGGGCTTCGCCAACTTCGCCGAAGTGGCCCAGAGCCCCACGGTCCAGGTGTCCTTCGTCAACACGATCCTCTTCGTCGTGGTGGCGGTGGCTCTGCAGCTCGGCATCGCTCTCGGCCTGGCCGTCCTGGTCACCGAGAAGCTTCCCAACTGGCTCCGCAGCTTCTTCCGCAGTGCGCTGTTCTTCCCGCTCGTCCTCTCGGCGGCGTCGGTGTCCATCTTCATGAAGTACCTCTTCAACGAGAAGTTCGGTGTGGTGAACTGGCTGCTGTCCCTGCTCAACATCCCCTCGGTGCCCTGGCTCACGAGCCCCACGGGATCCGCGGCCGTGATCGTCCTGGTCTACGTGTGGCAGAACTTCGGCTTCTCCTTCCTGCTCTTCCTGGGCGGCCTGGCGTCGATCCCCACCGAGACCTACGAAGCGGCGTCGCTCGACGGCGCGACCGGCTGGCGCAAGCTGGTCCAGATCACCCTGCCCCTCCTCAGCCCCACCACCCTGGTGGCCTCGGTCATGGCGATCATCTCGGCGCTCCAGGTCTTCGACCAGCCCTACGTCCTCACCGGAGGCGGACCGGGTGACTCCACCCGCACCGCGGTCATGGTGATCTTCGAGACCGCCTTCCAGCGCCTCGAATTCGGCCAGGCCTCGGCCCTGGGCGTCATCCTGACCATCATCATCATGCTGATCACGGCGGCGCAGTTCCGCCTCAGCAAGCGCTTCGTCTTCTACCAGTGAGGCCCGCCATGACCACCACCCAGACTCTCCGGCCCCGTGGCACCTCCACCGTGGACCCTGCACCGACCACCCGCCGTCGCATCGACTGGGGCATGACCGGACGGATCGTCATCCTGGCGATCGCCGCCGTGTTCACCATCGGGCCCGTGCTGTGGACCCTGTCCACCTCACTGCGCCTGCCGAGCGAATCGTTCAACCTGCCGCCGAGCTTCATCCCCTGGAACCCGGATTTCACGTCCTATGCCCAGGTGTTCAAGCAGCTCAACATGGGCCTCTTGGTCCTGAACAGCGCACTCGTCACGGGCCTGGTGGCCCTCGGCCAGATGGCCTCCGCCGCCCTGGCCGGGTACGCCTTCGCTCAGCTGGAGTTCAAGGGCAAGAGCGCCCTGTTCTCCGTCATCCTGGCCACCATGATGGTGCCGCTGCAGGTCACGATCGTCCCGGTCTTCCTGCTGATCCGCGGCATGGGCCTCTCCGACACGCTGCTGGCCCTGATCATCCCGGCCATCCCGACGGCGTTCGGCACCTTCCTCATGCGCCAGTACTTCCTGGGCCTGCCGCCGGACCTCGCGGAAGCCGCCGCGATCGACGGCGCCACCCCGTGGCGGACCTTCCGTTCCGTGTACGCGCCGCTGGCGATGCCGGGCCTGGCGATCGTGGGCATCCTCGCCTTCAACTACCACTGGAACGAGTTCTTCCGGCCCCTGATCATGACCATCTCGGAGCAGAACTTCACCCTGCCCCTGGGCCTGGTCTCCCTCCAGGGCAACATGGGCACCGGCAGCATCTCCGTGGTCCTGGCGGGCGTGATCCTGTCCATGATCCCGGCGTTCGTGGTGTTCATCTTCGGTCAGCGCACGCTGCGGGCCGGCCTCACCTCCGGCATCGGCAAGTAACCACCTCCCTGAACGGCGCGGGTCCCTTCGCCGCCACGCACCCGTCGTGGCCGCGAAGGGACCCGTCCGCCTCCCCGCACTTTCCCGAAAGGACCCCTCCGTGACCCAGCCTGCAGCCCTCTCCTTCGCCAGGACGGCGGCGGAGCACCCGGATCCGTACTTCCCGCGCCTCCACCCGCGTCCCGCGCAGGGCTGGATCAACGATCCCAACGGCGTCAGCCACGTCAACGGCCGCTACCACGTGTTCTTCCAGTACAACCCGGAGTCCGCGCGGCACCACCGCATCCAATGGGGGCACGTGAGCAGCGCGGACCTGGTGCACTGGGAGGAGCACCCGGTGGCGCTGAAGCCGCAGGACGGCGGGCCGGACGACTTCGGCTGCTGGACCGGCGTCGTCACGCTCGACGGCGGCGTCCCCACCGCGGCCTACTCGGGCGTGCGTGCCGACGGCGGCGCCTCCCAGGTGGTGATCGCGCGCGGCTCGGAGGACCTGGTGGACTGGGTCCAGACCGGGCACGTTGCGGCCTCCATGCCGGAGGACCCGCAGGTCACCGCGGTGCGGGACCCGTTCCTCTTCACTTTCGAGGGCGCACGGTACGCCATCCAGGGAGCCGGACTGGCCGACGGCCGCGCCGCGCTGCTCCTGTACCGCGTCGCCGACATGGACGCCTGGGAGTACCTGGGGATCTGGCTCACCACGGACAATCCTGTCAACGCCCCGGCCAATCTGGCCGAGGTCTGGGAGTGCCCTCAGTTGGTGCGCATCCCCGACGGCGAGGGCGGGACCGCGTGGCTCGCGATGTTCTCCCTCTGGCAGAAGGACGACTTCCACGAGCACGCCCTCGGCACCGGTCACCTCGTGGGCCGCATGACCTCCGACCCGGAGACGGGTCTCCCGGTCTTCACCCCGGTCTCGGGCGGCAAGTCGGACCTCGGCCGGGACTTCTACGCCCCGCAGATCGCCCAGCTCGAGGACGCCGAGGACGGGACGCCGCGGGTGCTCCTCTCCGGCTGGGCCAACGAAGGTCCGGGCCGAGACGGCAGACGGGGCCGCACCCAGGACGAGATCGACGCCGCCGGCTGGGCGGGCGTGCTGACCCATCCGAGGACGCTCCGTCTGGTCGACGGCCGGCTCGAAGTGGCCCCCTTCGCCGAGGTCGACGCCTGCCGTGCCGGCGAGCTGCCCTTCACCGACCGTGCGGTGACACTGCCCGCGCAGGGCGAGGCGTCCGTCGTCGCGCGGGCGGACGCGACGGTGACCGTCCGCCTGGGGGAGACGGTGCTGCTCCGGGAGGAGCTGGCCGCGGGCCAGGAGCTCCGCGTGTTCGTGGATGCTTCGCTGCTGGAGATCTACCGGAGCGGCGGCGTCGCGACCACGCTGCGCATCTACCCGCAGCCGGGTGAGGAACTCCGGGTGGCGTTCGACGGCGACGCGCTCGCCAGCGCGTGGAGGCTCGCCCTGCCGGAGGGGTGAGGCCCTTCCGGCTTCGTTGAGTGCTCAGTAGTTGCGGGTTGATCCGGTCCGGACCCGCAACAACTGAGCACTCAAGGGCGGAACGATCAGGCCGGGGCCGGCCCCAGCGACCCCCGGTCCACGAAGCGTCCCCGGATGAGCTGCTCGCCCTCCAGGACACTCCGGTCCGGTGGAAGGTGCTTGGACGCTTTCCGGGCGACCCGCGGCACGGCCGACAGCAGCCGGGTCATCGCGGCGGCGCCGATCTCGCGCAGGGGGAGGGCCATGGTGCTCAGCGCGGGGACCATGGTGTCCGCGATGCGCTCCTCGTCGTCGTAGCCCACGATCGAGACGTCCCCCGGCACCTGGAGGCCGAGCCCCCGTGCGGCGAGAACGGCGCCGACGGCACAGCGGTCGTTGGCGCACAGCAGCGCGGTGGGCCGCTCGTCCGCGGGCACGGACAACGCCGCGCCGGCCGCGGCGAAACCATCCGTGATGTCCCAGCCGGTCGGGAGGACGGCGTCCTCCGGGAACGGCAGGCCGGCCTCGGCCATGGCCTCGCGATACCCGGCGAGGCGCCGCTGGGATGCGGGATGCGTCAGGGGGCCCGTGAGGAAGGCGAGCCGCCGGTGCCCGTGGGCGAGCACGTGCCGCAGAGCCTCCGCGCCGCCCCAGACCTCGTCCGGCAGGACGTTCCCCACATGACCGGGCCCGCGGGAATCGAAGCAGTTCGCGAGAATGGACGGCGCTTTTTCCATGCCGGCCGGCACCTTGAGCTCGCGCAGACCCACCGTGACGTACATGAGCGCGTCGACGTGCCGGTCCAGGAGCGTCTCGACGGCGCTGACGTCGCGTTGCTCGTCCAGTTCGGTGTCCAGGCCGAGGGTCACGAAACCTTGCGTCCGCGCGACGGCGTCCGCTCCGGCGATGATGTTGCCGTCCACCGGCCCGGAGATGACACGGTCCGAGACGATCCCGATCACGCTCGTGCGCTGATTCCGCAGGCTCAGAGCCACGGCGTTGGGTTTGTAATTCAGTTCCTTGGCCGCCTGACGGATGCGCTCCTGGCTCTCGCTGGCGATGTTGCCGTCCCCGTGGCCATTGAGCACCAGGGAGACCGCGCTGCGGGAAACCCCTGCGAGTTTCGCCACATCCTGGGCGGTCGCCTTGCGCTGCATCCAGATCCTGCCTTGATCCCGGCCCGCCGCTTCTGCGCGGGGTTCTCCCCAAGTTTAGCGATCCGCGGCCCCAGCTCCCGGAGGAATCCTGCGAACCGGGGTGAAAACCGCGCGTAAAGTCGGAACCATGAGCCACAGCACCACCTCGCCGCACGAGAGCCTCCCCACCCTGGACGAGCTGCTGGGCACGGCCCGCGTGGTCACGCTGCCCCTGCACGTGAAGTTCCGCGGCGTGACGCATCGCGAGATGGTGCTCTTCCGGGGCCCGGCCGGCTGGGCCGAATTCGGTCCCTTCCTGGAGTACGACGACGCCGAATCCGCCCGCTGGCTGGCCGCCGGCGTGGAGGCGGGCTGGCTCGGCTTCCCGTCGCCTCTGCGGACGGAGGTCCCGGTCAATGCCACGGTGCCCGCCGTCAGCCCCGACAGGGTCCCTGCCGTCCTCGAACGGTTCGGGCCCGTCACCGCCGTCAAGGTCAAGGTGGCGGAGAAGGGCCAGGAGCCGCACGAGGACATCGACCGGGTCCGCGCCGTCCGCCGCGCCCTCGACGCCGCCGGCTTGCGGGACGCGGCCATCCGCGTGGACGCCAACGGGGGCTGGGACGTGCCGACCGCCGTCGCGCAGCTGAACCGCCTGGCCGAGACCGGGCTCGAGTACGCCGAGCAGCCCGTGATGGGGATCGACGGTCTGGCCGAAGTGCGCTCGCAGCTGGGCGGCGCCGTGCGGATCGCCGCGGACGAGAGCGTCCGCAAGGAGGACGACCCGCTGAAGGTCGCCCGGGCGGGAGCCGCCGATCTGCTGGTGGTGAAGGTCGCGCCGCTCGGGGGTGTCCGGAAGGCGCTGCGGATCGTGCAGGAGGCCGGGCTGCCCGCGGTGGTCAGTTCGGCGCTGGACACGTCCGTGGGCATCAGCGCCGGGGTGGCGCTCGCCGCGGCGCTGCCGGACCTGCCGTTCGCGTGCGGACTCGGGACGGTCAGCCTGTTCCGGGAGGATGTGGTCCGCGATGCGCTGACGCCGCGGGAAGGGGTGCTCCCGGTGGGGCCGGTCGAACCGGACCCGGAACTCCTGGACCGGCACCGCGCGTCCCCGGACCGCGAGGCCTGGTGGCTCGACCGGCTGGCGCGCTGCCACGCGCTGCTGGACTGAACGGATGGCTGGACTGAGCAGATGGGTGGACTGAGCGGCCGGGCTGACCGGACCCGCCCGCCGTTCACCGGCTGTTCACGGGGTGCTGGCGCGCAGTTCAATCCCCGATGCGATTCTCCAAGGGAACACTCAGAATCCCCGGAGGTACCGTCGTGTCCGAAAACCGTACCCGCTTCCTGGAGCTCCTGCCGATGGCAGGCCACACCCGAGGCAAGCGAAGCCCCATCACCTGCGCCCTGAAGTGCGACAACGCCTGCTCGGGCGAGGTCTGCAACACCAGCCGCAATGACTATTTCCGTGACATCGCGTCCTCCGCGATGTCCCGCCGCTCCGCCCTGGGCCTGGGCGCCGCCGGTGCGCTCGCCGTCGTCTTCGGCAGTGCCGTGAACGGCGCCGCTCCCGCCGAGGCGTCCTCGACCCTGGCGCCGGCCGCGAAGGCCGGCTACGACAAGTCCCACCTGCGCTTCAGCGCGATCAAGCCCGTCGACGCCGCCGTCGACGAGTTCACCGTGCCGCGCGGTTTCACCTGGCAGCCCGTGATCCGCTGGGGCGACCCGCTGTTCAAGGACGCCCCGGCGTTCGATGTTAACGCCCAGACCGCGGCGGCGCAGGCTCGGCAGTTCGGCTACAACAACGACTACTCGGACATCATCACGGTGCCGGGCAGCAAGGGCCGCCGCGCGCTCCTGTTCGCCAACCACGAGTACACCAACGAGAACATCATGTTCTCCCCGGAGACGCCGGCCGCCGAGGCCCGCGCGATCGGACGCGCCGCCCACGGCCTGAGCGTCGTGGAGCTGGAGCGCCGCAACTCCGCCAAGCCGTGGAACTACATCCAGGGTGCGCGCCGCAACCGCCGCTACCTGATCGACACCAAGTACGAGCTGACCGGCCCGGCCGCGGGCAGCCCGCTCGTGAAGACCTCCCGCGACCCGGAGGGCCGCTGGATCGAGGGCACCCTGGGCAACTGCTCCGGCGGCACCACTCCGTGGGGCACGATCCTCTCCGGCGAGGAGAACTTCAACGGCTACTTCGTCACCCCGGGCGCCTCCCCGGCGGAGAAGCGCTACGGCCTGGGCTCCAAGCCGACGGCGCGTGGCTGGGAGCAGGACGACCCCCGCTTCGACACCCGCAACCCGGGCTTCGAGAACGAAGCCAACCGCTTCGGCTGGATCGTGGAGGTGGACCCGTTCGACCCGACGTCGACGCCGCGCAAGCACTCGGCGATGGGCCGTTTCAAGCACGAGGGCGCCAATGTGATCGTGGCCCGCTCCGGTCACGTGGTCGCCTACATGGGCGATGACGAGCGCTTCGACTACCTCTACAAGTTCGTCTCCAAGGGCAAGTACCGTGAGGGCGACCGCCGCCACAACATGACGCTCCTGACCGAGGGTGACCTGTACGTCGCGCGCTTCACCGGCGACTCCCCGGCGGCCGAGATCGACGGCACCGGCAAGCTCCCGGCCGACGGCGCGTTCGACGGCTCCGGCGAGTGGCTGCCCCTCGTGGTGGACGGCCGCTCCGCCGTCCCTGGCATGAGCGTCGAGGAGGTCCTGGTCCACACCCGTCTGGCCGCCGACAAGGTCGGTCCCACCAAGATGGACCGCTGCGAGGACGTCCAGCCGAGCCTGCGCACCGGCAAGATCTACGTGGCCTGCACCAACAACTCGGATCGCGGCAAGCCCGGCAAGGAAGGCCCCACCGAGGTCAACCCGCGCAGCCTCAACCGCGACGGCCACATCGTTGAGATCACGGAACGCGGCGACCAGACCTCCACGCGGTTCGCCTGGAACCTGCTCCTGGTCTGCGGCGATCCCGCGAAGAACGGCTCCACCTACTTCTCCGGGTTCCCGAAGGACAAGGTCTCGCCGATCTCCTGCCCGGACAACGTGGCCTTCGACTCGGTGGGCGACCTCTGGATCTCGACCGACGGCGCGCCCAGCACCATCGGCTACAACGACGGTCTGTTCAAGGTCACCCTGGAGGGTCCGGAGCGCGGCAAGGTGGAGCAGTTCCTCTCCGTGCCTCGCGACGCCGAGACCTGCGGCCCCGTCATCCATGACCGGGATCGCACGGTGTTCGTCTCGGTGCAGCACCCGGGCGAGGAGGGCAGCTGGGAGGAGCCGCACTCGTACTTCCCCGACTACGTGCCCGCCGGTGCGAAGCCCAAGCGTGGCCAGGCACGGGCCCCGCGTCCCGCCGTCGTGCAGGTGCTGCCGCGCTAGAAGTCGGACGCCGCTGAAGCACAGCCTCTGAGACGCGCCACGGGCCCCGGAACCGATGTTCCGGGGCCCGTGGCGTTGGGGACTACTTGCCGCTGCCGGTGAGAACGGACTCCTCCGTCGGGGCCGGGCCGGGGGACCGATGATGGCGCTTGCGGAGGAACTGCACGAGGAGCCCGGCGGCCAGGGCCCAGCACGCCGAGCTGAAGCCCCACGCCGAGAACCCTGAGGCGGCGACGATGAAGGTCACACTCGAGGAGTCCCAGTGAGCGCGGTCCGCGACAGCGCCGGCGATCGCGGACGCCAGGGTCCCGATGAGGGCCACCCCCGACAAGGCCGCGAGCACCCCCGCGGGGGCGGCGAGCATGATGACGGAGAGGCTCGCTGCGCCGAGCCCGAGCAGGATGTAGGTGACGCCGGCGGACACTCCGGCGATCCAGCGGCGGTTCGATGGCCCGGCTTCGGGTCCTGCGGCCAGGGCTGCGCTGATGGCCGCGAGGTTGACGGCGTGCCCGCCGAAGGGCGCCGCGATCAGACTTCCGGCGCCGGTGGCCACGATCCCGGCGCGCCAGGGCACCTGGTACCCGAAACTTCCGAGGACGGCTGCCCCGGGGATGTTCTGGGACGCCATCGTGATGAAGTACAGCGGCAGTGCGATCCCGGCGATCGCCTGAAGGTCGAAGACCGGCGCGATGAGTTCGAGGCGCGGGATGAACGACGCGCCGCTGATGCTCCCCGCCGACCCGCTGGCACTCACCGCGACCACGACGACGGCGACGGCGAGCGCGCCGGGGACGGCCCACCGTGGCCGCCACCAGCCGACCAGAAGCCAGGCCGCGAGCACCGGAAGGATGGCGAGAGGGCTGCTCTGCAGATCCTTGAACGGGGCCACGCACAATGGCAGGAGGACCCCGGCCAGCACCGCCTGGGCGATGTGAGGCGGGATTCTGCCGACCAGGGAGGCGAGCAAGGGCCACAGCCCGGTCAGGGTGAGCAGGAGGCCGCAGACCAGGAAGGCGCCCACCGCTGCGGGCCATCCCCCGGGAACCGCATGCACACTCATGAGAAGCGCCGCGCCCGGCGTCGACCACGCCGCCACCAGCGGGATCCTGTGATGCCAGGACAGCAGCAGGGAGGCGGCTCCCACCATGAGGGTGACCATGATGAGGCCGGAAGTCGCCTGCCCCGGGGTGGCGCCGACCGCTTGGAGGCCTCCGAGCACGACGGCGAACGTGGCGGCGAATCCCACGACGGCGCACACCACACCTGCGGTCAGCGGAGTGGAGAGCCCAGGGTGGGGAGTTCCATCTACAGAACGTTCCATATGTGGAACGTATCATGGGGAGATGACTGCGCTCAATATCGGTCGAAACGTCCTCGCCTTGCGGGAGGCGCGGGGCATGACGCTCACGCACCTCGCTCGCGAGGCCGGGGTCGGCAAAGGCACGCTGTCCGAGATCGAATCGGGCAAGCGCAACCCCACCGTCGAGACGCTGTACTCCCTGTGCGCGCCGCTCAACGTTCCTCTGACCGCCCTCGTGGGGGAATCCCCCGGATCGATTTCCGAGTCGAGCGGCGGCATCCGCACCACACTCTTGTCCGTCCGGCGGAATGCGAGCCACACGGTCGAGGTGTTCATCCTCGAGGTCCCGGAGGGGGCCGCGCACACTTCACCTGGCCACGGGCCTGGCGTGATCGAGCATCTGGTGGTCACCGAAGGCGCCCTTCAGGTCGGCCCGGTCGGCGAGACGGCCACGGTCGAGGCGGGGAACTCGTTCACCTGGACCAGCGACGCCCGCCACCACTACGCGAGCCCGCAGGGATCCGGGGAAGGCGTGCTGACCATCATCACGCCGAATCCCTGAGCCGTCCCTCCTTGCCGCGTCGTCCCGCCACGTCGGATTCACCTGGGCGGTATGACGGTGACCCTGGCTTTCCCGGCGGTTTTTCCCGATGATGGGTGAACAGTGCAGGGCGACGTGGGGGGGGGCGTAATGGTCGGCAGTCGGGTACGCAGGGATCGCAGGACGGTCCCTGCCGTGATGAGAACCGGTTCGGTCGCCGTGTGCACCGTCGCGCTGACACTCTCGGCGCTCGTGGCCGGACCGGCCGCTCAGGCGCTGGAGGAGCCGCAGCCGTCGGTGTCACCCTCCGTCGGGGTGACTCCGGCACCGTCTCCTGGCCCGTCCTTGGAGCCTTCCCCTGATCCGACGGTGACCTCCGCGCCGGAGCCGAGGGCCATTCGTCCGGGCTCGGTGAAACTCGAGGGTTCGCCCGCTTCCGGACGTTCGATCCAGGCGGTGGTCGCGGATTGGGAACCCGATGTGGCGGTCAGCTTCCAGTGGCTGCGGAACGGCGTTCCGGTCGACGGGGCCACGTCGGCGAGCCATCTCATCACCGCCGCCGACGCCGGAGCGACCCTGAGCGTGCGCGTCACCGGCGCCCGGGAGGGCTCGGAGTCCGTCCACGTGATGTCCGACCCTCTCATGGTGCCGGACCAGCTCAGCGGGAGCACTCCCACGATCGCCGGCAGCGCGGTCCAGGGCGGCACCGTGACGGCGCTCGCCGGGGCGTGGCCGGCAGGCGCCACCCTCAGTTACCAATGGCTGCGCAATGGGACGGACATCGCCGGCGCCACCCAGCCGACATACGTGCTGACGGCCGCGGACGGCGGCCAGAAGGTGTCCGTGCGGGTCACTGGCACGCTGGCCGGTCACCTCGACGCGGTCAGGACTTCCGCTCAGGTCCTGGTCCTGAGGACGCTGACGACGGCGGCTCCGAAACTGACGGGGACGGTAAAGGTCGGATCGGTGCTGACGGCTCAGCCCGGCGCTTGGGTGGCCGGGACGTCCTTCACGTACCAGTGGCTGCGCAACGGGGCCCCGATCGCCGGGGCCGTGGCAGCGGGTTACAAACTGGGCCCGTCCGACGCGGCCAGGACGATCGCCGTCCGGGTCACGGGAACGAAAGCCGGCTACGCTGCGGCGTCGAGGGCGAGCGGCGCCGTGACCGTTCCGAGGGTGCTGGCGGCCGCCGTGCCGACGTACACGGGAAAGGCACTGCTGGGGACGGTGCTCGCCGCGAAGAACGGGGCCTGGACTGCGGGAAGCACCTTCCGCTATCAGTGGTACCGCAACGGGGCCGCCATCGCCGGCGGAACCCGCTCGACCTACACCTTGGCCTCCGCCGACCTCGGCGCCCGGCTCACGCTGCGCGTCAGCGGCTCGAAAGCCGGATATTCGCCGGAGACCCGGTTGAGTGGGAAGTCGGGCGTGATCCGGCGCCCCGCCCCGGTGCTGTGGCGTCAGAACGATCCCCGCTGGGCGAACATCCGCGTGGGCGTCGCCCGGCTCGGGCCTTCCGGCTGCGTCCCGACGGCGACCGCGATGGCCTTGTGGTCCGAGGGGATCAAAACCAGCCCCTACGGTGTCGCGGTGACGATGAACCGCCTCGGCGACTACAACCGCACCGTGTCCGGGGCCGGCTCGCGCTCGATCGTCGCCGCCGCGAGGTACTACGGGGTGAAAGCCACCCCGATCACGAACGTCGCGGCCCTGCGCTCTTCGCTGAAGTCGGGCCACTCGGTGGTCGCGCTCATGCGTGGTCCGGGGTCCATCACCTGGCCGGGCACCACCCACGCCATCACGCTCTCCGGCTACTCGGCCAACGGCTCCACCTATGTCCGGAACCCCTATGCCGGCACGGTCAACGACTGGTACCACACCGACACGCTCTGGTTCTATCAATCCCTGGACCCGTTCGACCGCAATGCCGGCGCCGTCTTCTGGCAGATCGGGTAGGGAGTCCCAGATGGGGCCCGGACCGCGAACAGGGCTGTCCCGGGTGCTCCGGACGAAGGTTGGTGAAGGTGATGATGTTCCAGATCGTTCTGTGGGGAACCGGGGCGCTGCTGGTGCTGGGTCTGTGCCTCCACTGGTGGCGTGGCGAGGTGCGAGAGCGCCGTGACGCAGAGCGCGCAACGCGGTGGAGGAAGGCCACGGTCTGGAATGCCGATGCATCGGCCCGGGTGGTCCGGTTGTCACGCGTGGAGCCCGGGCGGGGATGGCTAGATGACGGTCAGGCCGTCATCGAAATCAGCCTTCCCGACGGCGACACTCGCCTGGCCGCCGGCTGGTACCTCGCGGTCGAGGGATGGATACCGGCCCAGAAGGCGGTGCTGGCAGGTCGCCCCGTGACGCTCGCGAGCGAGAACATCCACGACATGTTCCCGCCTGACACGCCCGCGCTCCATGACCGATTGATGGGCAAGGGGGAGCGGAAGGGCAATTTTCTCAGTCGGCTCCTTGGTTGGCGAGGGATGTAACCCCCTCCATTCGCGTGATGCCTTGCCGGGCCGAGGCGCGTCAGTCAACGGGAGTGTGAGGTCAGCTCCAACCGAAAGGTCAGCATCTTGGCTAGGCGCAGCAAGGCTCCGTCCGGTTCCGGTCGTGTGATCATGCTGAGGCGGACGCTCCAGGTGAAGGGAAGACTCGCGATCTTGTCGCCGGGCAGGCGTTCGGCGACGGCGGAACTGCGCGGGATGATGGCAGGCTCAGCTGCGAGCCGCGCCATGCGGATCGTTCCCGTCACGGTGGCCCCCAGCCGCGGAGTGCCTCCGAGCGCGACAACCCGTGCCGTGAGGTCGTGATCCCGGAGGTCGTACGTCGACGTGGGCAGAGACAATCCGGACAGTGGCAGGCGTCCAGTGGTGGGATGCGGCGCGCCTTCAGGGATCAGGACCACCATCTCATCGCGACCGATGTCATGGCCCGTCACGTCGGCAGGGAGGCGCCGCTGTCCGGCCACCGACACGATGGCGGCGTCGAGCATCCCCTCCGCGACCCAGTCGATGAGGGTGAGCCCATGATCCACCGCCTGGGTGATCGTCCGCCCGTTTCGCTGTGAGTCGATGAGGGGCAGAACGGTGTCGGCGAGCCCGTGAAAGCACCCGATCCTCAGGGGTGGATCGGTCGTGGCTGAGCGGATGTCGTCGACTATTCCGTCGAGATGGCCCAGGATGTGATCGGCGCGCCTGGCCATCTCGTAGCCCGCTGCTGTGGGTGAGGCGCCGCGTGGCCCTCGGGTGAACAGGGAAACCCCCATCCGCCGTTCCAGGCGGGTCAATCGCACCGAAGCCGATGCCTGGGAGATTCTCAGCCTCCGCGCGGCCGCGCCTATCGATCCCACCTGCGACACCGTCCAGACCAATTCCAGGTCATCAACATCCGGTCTGAGGGTCATAGTCAAATGCTATGTCCTGACGGACAGAATGAGCGCCTACTCTCCGGCCCTGTTTCCGCTGAGGATGAGTTCATGTCCTCCTTCCGACCCACGGCCACCCTCTTCTCGGCCGCCGTCATCATCGACGTGAGTTCGCGTGCGGCGTTCGTCGCCTTGCCGCTCATCGTGCTCAGCGAGACGGGCTCCGCGGCGCTCACCGGCGTCGTGAGCGGCGCCATGGCGTTGCCTCTGCTGCTGTCACCGTGGTGGGCAAGAAGGCTGCGTCACGCTGCTGCCCGGCCCGCGGTGCTCGCGGCGTTGACTCTCCTCGAAGCGGCCGGGGCGCTGCTGGTGCCGGTCGCCACGCTTTCCGGACATCTGACCGCTGGTGTTCTCGTCGGGGCGGGCCTCGTGTCCGGTGCGGGGCGCACTCTGACGCTCCCTGGACGCCAGGCATTGCTGGCTGAACTGGAACAGGAACGCACCGGATCGCCGGTCCGGATTCTCGCCTGGCAGGAAGCGGCCTCCCGCGCCACGAGCATCGTCGGGCCGGCCGTAGGGGCTCTCGTCGTCGCCGCGGGTTACGGGATCGCGTTGCTTTTCGCTGAAGCCGTGGCGATCAGTATCGGAGCCTTGCTGACCGTGACGGTGCGAAGCTCAGGCCCCACGGATGCGGACTACAAGTCCGGAGCCGTCCCGAAGCTGCGCACCCTTCTGAGGCGCTTCCCGGACATCCGGGCCGGATGGATCATCCGCGCGACGGCGGGGGCGACCTGGTTCGCGTTCTCGCTCGGCCTTGCCATCCAAGGGGAGCTGCAGCATCGTCCGGGCTACTTCTACGCGATCGGGCTGAGTAGCTACGCGCTCGGGGCTGTCATCGCCACGCTCACCGTCGGACGTTTGCCCTGGGTTGCTCCGAGCCTGTCTTTGGCCGCGCTCGGGTGGACCGTGAATGGCGCGGCCTGGGTGCTGATGGGGATATGGCCGCACGAATGGGGTTACGCCATCGGCGGGCTGGTCGGTGGAGCGGGGGCTGCCGTGGGGTTCGCGACCATCACGCGCCTCATCGCTGAGCGCACCGATGGATCTGAGCGGGGCGCGCTCCTCAGTGGTCAACTGGTGGTCGTGGAAAGTGGCACAGCCGTAGGAATGTTCGCAGGAGGATCACTGATCGAGCTGTGGGGGATCGGAGGGGCGTTCGTCATCACGGGAGCGGTCCTGACCGCCGTCGCACTCCTCGCGCCCCTGCTGCTCCGTAGCCGACCTCATGACCCGACAGCGAACCGCAGGAGGCAGGGCGTGCTGGCCGTGATCAGGCACTGACTCGACGGGGTCGAACCGTGCCGAGACGCGCGCCGGCGGGCCCGCCGCGTTCACAAGGGGGCTTCCGCCGTCCCGCGGCTCCGGGCTAGATTCGAAAGCACGATGACTATCCCAGAGCACCGCCGCCAAGCCACCGCCTACTGGACCGTCCGCCCAGGTCAGGGTGAACTCCGCAGCGAGGACCTCCCCGAGCCCGGAACCGACGAGGCCCTTGTCAGGACCCTCTACTCGGGCATCAGCCGTGGCACCGAGCTGCTGGTCCACCAGGGGCAGGTCCCGGACAGCGTCGCGGACGCCATGCGCGCCCCGCACCAGGACGGTGACTTCCCCGCCCCCGTGAAATACGGCTATCTCTCCGTCGGCGTCGTCGAACAAGGCCCCGACGACTGGACCGGCCAGACTGTCTTCTGTCTTCACCCGCACCAGGACCGTTACGTCGTCCCGCTCAGCGGGCTCACCAAGGTTCCCGACGGCGTCCCGCCCCGCCGCGCGGTCCTCACCGGCATGGTGGAGACGGCGCTCAACGCCCTCTGGGAGGCCGGGCCACGGCTGGGAGACCGGGTCGCCGTCGTCGGGGGAGGGTTGCTGGGTGGCACTCTCGCAACGCTCCTGCGGACGTTCCCGCTGGACCGCCTGGAACTGGTGGATGTGGATCCGGCCAAGGCGCGGATCGCCGAAGAGCTGGGCATCTCATTCGCCCACCCGGACGATGCGCAGGCGGATTGCGACCTCGTCTTCCACTGCTCCGCCACCAGCGACGGCCTGCACCGCAGCCTCCAGCTGGCCGGCGACGAAGCGACGGTCATCGAGCTCTCCTGGTACGGCGACACCCCGGTGCAGATCCCGCTCGGCGAGGACTTCCACGCCCGCCGCCTCTCGATCATCGCGAGCCAGGTCGGGGTGGTCTCAAAGGCACGCCGTCATCGCCGCAGCACCGCGGACCGCCTCGACATCGCGGTGAGCCTCCTGGAGGACCCCGCCTTCGAACTCTTCCTCAGCGAGGACACCAGCTTCGCCGAGCTGCCGCACACCATGGAGAACCTGGCGGACGACGACGGCGGGAGCGCCTGCCACGTCGTCAGCTACCGCGCCCCACAACCGGAGGAATGACCCATGTTCAGTCTCACCGTCCGCCGCAGTTTCATGATCGCCCACAGCCTCCCGAGGGAGTCCTTCGGGCCGGCCCAGGGACTGCACGGCGCGACCTTCGTGGCCGAGGTCGGCTTCCGCCGCGCGGAACTGAACGACGACTCCGTCGTCATCGACATCGGCGCGGCGGGGGACCTGCTCCAGGAGATCCTGGACCGGCTGAACTACAAGAACCTCGACGAGTTGCCCGAATTCGCCGGCCGGCTCACCACGACCGAGTTCCTCGCCCAGCACATCGCCGAACGACTCGCGGAGAAACTTCCTGACGACGCCGGTCTCGCCGGGCTCGACGTCACCCTCCGCGAGAATCCCGACGCCTGGGCCGGCTACTCCCTCGACCTCAGCCGAGGGCGATGAGCGCCCTCCGCTTCATCGTCCCGGGCAACATCGGCCACCGCTCCGGCGGCAACCTGTACAACGCCCGGCTGGCGGAGCACCTGGAAGTCCTCGGCGTCCGCACCGAGGTGGTGGCGCTCGACGGCGCGTGGCCGCCGGGTCGCCCCGAGGATCGTGAAGCCCTGACCCAGGCCCTCCGCGCCGCCCCTCTCGCGATCGTCGACGGCCTGGTCGCGGCCGGCGCCCCGGACGCCGTCGAAGCCGCCGTCCAGGCCGGCACCCGGGTGTGGGTGCTCTCGCACATGGCCTTCCCCGAAATCGCCGGGTTGGAGGGCCGGGCTCTCGCCGCGGCGACCGGCGTCATCTGCCCCAGTTCCTTCGCGGCCGCCCAGCTCCGGTCGCTGTACGGCCTGGAACGCGTTCACGTCGCCCTGCCCGGAACCCGGCCGGCCGAGCCCGCGGTCGGATCGCTGCCGCCGCGGATCATCTGCGTCGCGGCCCTGCTGCCGAACAAGAGTCAGCTCCTGCTCATCGAGGCGCTCGCCCGGCTCGCTCACCTGCCCTGGACGGCGTCCCTCATCGGTTCGCCGGACGCGGATCCGGCGTATGCCGCCCGGGTCGCGGCCGCCGTCGCGCACCACGGCCTGGAGGACCGCATCCGTCTGGCCGGCGAGCTCGACGGACAAGAACTGGAGGACGCCTGGCACGCCGCCGACCTCAGTGTCCTGGTCTCGGAGCGTGAGAGTTTCGGCATGGCCGTGCAGGAGTCGCTGGCGCACGGGGTTCCGGCGGTCGTCCGCCGGGGGACCGGGGCGGAGGAGGCTCTCGGTGCGGGCGGTCCCGGCGCGGCTGTGGATCTTGACCGCGGCGCACCCGCCCTGGCGGAGACCCTGTCGGCCTGGCTGGAGGATCCTGAGCTCGCGGCCCAGTGGCGGGAAGCGGCTCTGCTCCGGCGTGCGACGCTGCCCCGTTGGACGGAGACCGCCGAGACGGTGCTCGCGCTCCTGCGCGGGTGAGGTGCGTCAGTGAGACGCGCGACGCTCTCCCGGGCGGAGAGGCCGGCCCTACAGGTGTCGGCCCGAGTCCATGCGCTGGTGCAGGACTCTGATCACGTCGACGCCGTCGGCGGCAGCCACGTAGAAGATCAGGTGGCTGCCGATGGCATATTTCCGGTACCCCGCACGGATCTCATCGCAGGTTCTTCCCCGGGCGGGGTCTTCGGCGATGCGTTCCATCGCGGCATGGAGCTCACGGATAGAGGTCTCCGCCTGCCGCGTGTCCCAGCGCTCCGCCGTGTAGTCCCAGATGGAGGACAGGTCGGCTCGCGCGGCGGGGGTGAGCCGGAAGCTCATCCCTTCTTCTCGGCGATGAAGGCTTCCAGGTCGAACGGCTCGGGAGTTCCGCTGGATTCGCCGTCGGCGAGAGAAGCACGGAGCGCTGCCAGGTGCGTCTCCTGGTCCTCCAGCAGCCGCAGACCGGCCCGCACGGCTTCGCTCGCCGTCCGGAAGCGCCCGGATTTCACTTCCCGGGCCAGGAAGGCGGCGGAGTGCTCGTCGAGGCTGATCGAGGTGTTGCTGCTCATGCCTTCAAAGTACCAATAATTGGTAATCGCGAACAGGTGCCGCCCGGGACGTTCGCCCGCAGCGGGGCGGCCGAAACCCACCCCTGGTCCGCGCCGGGCCCGTGGCCTAGCGTGAGGTCATGACCATGAATCGTTTTGCGGGACGGGTGGTGTTCCTGACCGGGGCGGCCCAGGGGATCGGCGCGGCCACGGCACGGCGCCTCTTCGCGGAGGGCGCCACGCTGGTGCTCGCGGAGCGGAACACCGAGGGCGCCACGCGCGTCGCGGGCGACCTCGGGGACCCGGACCGAACCCTGGTGGTGCCCTGCGATCTGACGGACCGCGCGTCCGTGGACGGCGCCGTCGCGGCCGCGGTGGAGCGCTTCGGCCGGCTCGACGCCCTCGTCAACGTGGCAGGCGGCGCCCTGCGGCACCCCGGACTCCTGCACGGGATGGACGACGACGGCTGGAACCGCACGCTCGACCTCAACCTGAGCGGCCCCATGCGCTGCATCCGCGCGGTCGCGCCGCATCTGGGCCCGGGCGGGGCGATCGTCCTGGTGAGCTCGGTCAACGGACTGCAGGCCTGGGGCGGAGAGTCCTACTCGTCCGCCAAGGCCGGGCTCGTGGTCCTGGCCAAGAATCTCGCTGTGGAGCTGGGACCGGCCGGGGTCCGCATCAACGTCGTGGCCCCCGGGACGATCCGGACGCCCGTCTGGGACGACCAGGGCGGGCCGGACAAGCTCACTCCGCTGTACCCGCTGGGCAGAGTGGGGGAGCCCGAGGACATCGCCGCGGCGATCGCCTTCCTCGCCTCCGACGACGCCGCCTGGATCACGGGGATTACCCTCCCGGTCGACGGCGGCGGGGGAACCGGCCCGCTGCACGTCATGCAGCAGCTCCGACAGGTCCGGGACGAGGACTCATTCGAAGCGTGAGAAGGGTTCCGCGTATCGGAAGGCGCCCCGCTCGCCGTCGTACGCCGGAAGCAGCCTGACCTGGAAGTAATTGCCCCAGGCGGGGTCCGGGGCGCCGATGCCGTGACGGGATGCCGCGACCCAGCCGTGGCGGCCGTAGTAGCCCGGATCGCCCAGCAGCGCGATGAGCGGCTCACCCAGGAGGACGGCGGCGTCCACGGTCGCGGCCAGCAGGGCGGCGCCGACGCCCTGGCGCTGCGCGGACGGGATCACCGACAGCGGTCCGAGACCGAGCGCCGGCGCCGAGGGGGCGTCGCCGTCGTCGAGCGCGCCGCGTGTCGTCATGACGTGACCCACCACGGTCCCGTCCCTCTCCGCGACGAGGGCCAGCCCGGGCAGGTACCCGGGATCCTCCCGCAGCCACTCGATGAGCACCGCCTCGCCGGGATCCGACGTGTCGTCGACGGGCGGGGCCGCATGGGGCGCCTCGCGGAACGCGGCCGCGGTCAGGGCACGGATGGCAGGGAAGTCGGCAGGCGTCTCAGGCCTGATCAGGAGGGGCATGGGTCCAGCTTTCCACGCTGCGTGGCTCACGGGAAGCAGATCACGGGAAGCGCAGGACCACCTGCTCGCCGTCGCGGGCGACCACGACGCCGGTCAGGTCCTCCACGTGCACGTCCGGGCCGTGCGCGGCGGACGCGGTCCCCACTCCCACCACGGTCATGCCGGCCGCCCGGGCGGCGGCGATGCCTGCCGAGGAGTCCTCGAACACCACACACTCCTCCGGAGCGGCGCCCAGAGCGCGGGCGGCCGCGAGGAATCCCTCCGGGTGAGGCTTGCTGTTCCGCACGTCCTCCGCGCTGACCATGAGGGGCGGCAGCGGGACGCCGGCCGCCGACATCCGGGCGGTGGCGAGTTCGAGGGTGGCCGAGGTGACGAGCGCGTGCGGCGTCCCCTCCAGCGCCCGCAGGAAGGCCTGCGCTCCCGGCACCTCGTGGACACCGTCCAGTTCTCGGACTTCGCGAGCCAGCATGGCCTGATTCTCCGCCAGATTGAGCTCGTGATCGCGTTCCGGGAGCAGGACCGCCATGCTCTCCTGGCCCTGGCGGCCATGGATCACGCTGAGAACCCGCTCGGGGTCGAGGCCGTGGGACTCGCCCCACTCCGTCCAGAGCCGCTCCACCACGGCGGACGAATCCACCAGGGTGCCGTCCATGTCGAGCAGAATCGCCTTGACGTTCATGATGTCTCCCATGAACCCACCCTACGGGGCGTCCCGGAGTGCGGGCGCGGGACCCGGAAGCAGGACCTCACGGAACGAAGCGGTACCCCATGCCGGGCTCGGTCACCAGGTGTTCCGGGTGGGCCGGGTCCCGCTCCAGTTTCCGGCGCAGCTGGGCGAGGTAGACGCGCAGATACTGGGTCTCCTCCGTGTACGCCGGGCCCCATACGGAACGGAGCACGTGCTGCTGGGTGACGAGCTTCCCGGAGTTCTCCACGAGGAGCTGGAGGACGGCCCATTCACGCGGCGTGAGGTGCACGCGTTCGCCGTCGCGGGCGACCGAAGAAGCCGCGAGGTCGATGCGCAGTGTCCCGGCCTCGACCACGCCGGGCGCGAAGTCCTGCACCCGGCGCCGCTCCACGGCGCGCATCCGGGCCAGGAGTTCGTCCAGGCCGAAGGGTTTGGTGACGTAGTCGTCCGCTCCGGCGTCGAGCGCTTCCACTTTGTCCGAGGAACCGTGCCGTGCCGAGAGCACGATGATCGGGACCTCGGTCCAGCCGCGCAGGCCGTGGATCACCTCGGTGCCCTCCATATCCGGCAGGCCGAGGTCCAGGACCACCACATGGGGCGGGTTGTCGGCGGCGGCACGCAAGGCGGAGGCGCCGTCCGTGGCCACCGCGACGTCGTACCCCTCCGCCCGCAGATTGATCTGGAGGGCGCGGAGCAGCTGCGGTTCGTCGTCCACCACGAGGACCTTCCTCATGCCTGCTCCTCCTGTCCTTCGCGTGATCCGAGAGCCGTGCCGTGCGAGTGCGGCCCCGCGTAGAGCGGGAGCCGGACCACCATCGTCAGGCCGCCGCCCGGCGTCGGCTCCGCGGTGAGCTCTCCGCCCATCGCCTCGATGAATCCTCGCGCCACCGCGAGGCCCAGCCCCAGCCCGCTCGCCTGCGTGTCCAGCTGGCGGAACGGCTGGAACATCTCGGCCAGGCGTTCCTGGGCCACGCCCGAGCCGTGGTCCACCACTCGGAGCTCGCTCGCGGGACGGCCGTCCAGCACCGGTCCGAGAAGACCACCGGGGGTCGCCACCAGGACCACACCCGAATCGGGCGCGTGCTTGACAGCATTCTCCACGAGGTTCGCCAGGGCCCGTTCCAGCAGACCCCGGTCCGCGTCGACGGGCGGGAGATTCGGGGCGAGTTCCACGCGCACCTCTCCTTCGGACACCCCGGACAAAGCCTCCGGGACCACCTCCAGCCAGGAGACCGGCTCGTGGAGCACCGTGACGGCGTCTCCGGAGATCCGGGACATGTCCAGGAGGTTGGCGATCAGGGACTCCAGCCGGTGATTGCAGCTCTCGATGGTCTCCAGCATCTCCTCCTCTTCCTCCTCCGTCATCTTCCGGCGCTGGCGCCGCAGGGCCGTGGCGGCGAGACCGATCCCCGCGAGCGGCGTGCGGAGGTCGTGGGACGCGGCCTGCAAGAGAGACGTCCGGATGCGGTTGCCCTCCGCGAGCTTGACGGTGTCGGCCAGGCTCAGGGCCAGCCGGTCCCGTTCCAGGAGCGCGAGGAGATGGGACTCGAAGGCCCGGAGCAGTCTTCGTTCGCCGCCCGAGAGGACGCGCCCGTTCCACGCGAGCAGCGCGGTCGGGGAGAGCTCCTCGGCGGTGCCGGCCTCCGCCGGGCTGCCGGGCGCGGCGGCGCCGCTGGAGGCGCTGAGCCGCCAGCCGGCGTCGTCACCCGCGGCCTGCGAGCCGTCCCGCTCGAACAGCGACACCGACTCCAGCGAGAACTCCTGCCGCACCTGCCGGAGGAACTCCGCCGGGCTCTGGTCGCTCGCCAGCGACGACGACGCGAGCTCACTCAGCGTGACGGCCTCGGCCCGCGCCCGCCGGGCCTCCACGCTGCGCCGGGCGGACAGCCCCACCACCAGCGAGACGGCGATCGCGACCCCGAGGAACACGATCAGGGCGAAGAGATTCTGGGGATCGGAGATGGTGAACGTGTCCACCGGGGGCGTGACGAAGAAGTTCAGCAGCAACGAGTCCAGGATCGCCGCCGGGACCGCCGGCTTGAGCCCGCCCACGAAGGCGACCGCGATGACCACGCACAGGTGGGCCAGCACATGGGTGGCCAGGTCGAGCCCTTGGAACGGGGAGAGCAGCAGCGTGATGAGCGGCGGCCCCACGACCGCGAGCACGAAGCCCAGCGTGGTCCGGAGCCGGCTGAGCGACGGGGCGGCGGACGGCAGGGCGGCCTGCCGTCCGGTGAAAGGGTGGGTCACGAGGTGGACGTCGATGTCCCCGGAACCGCGCACCACGGCGTTGCTCACGCCCGTGCCGAGCAGCTGGTGGAGCCGTCCGTGCCGGGACACCCCGATGACGATCTGCGTGGCATTTGCGCCCCGGGCGTAGTCGAGGAGGGACGCCGCGACGTCCTCCCCGGAGACGTGGACGAAGCGGCCGCCGAGGTCCTCCACCAGGCGCTGCTGCGTGCCCAGCCGGCCCGCGGAACCGTCGTCCAGGCCGTCGGCGCGGCGCACGTGCACGGCCAGGAGGTCGCCGTCGTTCACCCGCGAGAGGATGCGGGCGGCACGGCGCAGGAGGACCTCGCCCTCCGGCCCGCCGGTCAGGCCCACCACGATCCGTTCGCGCGCGGGCCACGTGCCCTCGATGCCCTGGTGTTCGCGGTACCGGGCCAGACCTTCGTCCACCCGGTCGGCGAGCCAGATCAGGGCGATCTCCCGCAGAGCGGAGAGGTTGCCGAGCCGGAAGTAGTTGGCGAGGGCGGCGTCGATGTTCTCCGCGGGGTAGACGTCGCCCTGGCTCAGCCGCTGGCGGAGCAGCTCCGGCGCGATGTCCACGAGCTCGATCTGATCCGCGTGCCGCACCACTGCGTCCGGGATGGTCTCCTGCTGCCGCGTGCCGGTGATGGCCTGGACGACGTCGTGAAGCGAGGCGAGGTGCTGCACGTTGACGGTCGACAGCACGTCGATCCCCGCGGCCAGAAGTTCCTCCACGTCCTCCCAGCGCTTCGCGTTCCGGCAGCCGGGGGCGTTGCTGTGGGCATATTCGTCCACGACGGCGACGGCCGGCGCGCGCTCCAGCACGGCGTCGAGGTCCATCTCCTCCAGCGCGGCGCCGCGGTGCGTGTGGCGGCGGAGCGGCACCGTCTCGAGTCCGTCGAGCAGCCGGGCCGTCTGGGGCCGGCCGTGATCGAGGGCGACGGCCACCACCACGTCCTCGCCGGCGGCCCGGAGCCGGTGGGCCTCCTCCAGCATGGCGTACGTCTTGCCGACGCCCGGGGCCGCCCCGAGGAACACCCGCAACCGGCCGCGTCTCATGCGCCGATCCTAACAGCGCCGATCCTGACAGCGCGGGTGCCCTTCGGCGGACGGCCTCCCGGGCGTTCCACTAGTGGTTTCCGGTCTGAGGCGGCGCCGCCTGCAGGCGCTTCCCCAGCGCCAGGTTCAGCGTCGTGGTGTTGACCGACTCCTGGCCCAGGAGCGATTCGACCCCGGTGGTGGTGGACTGCCGGATGAGCGCCTGGACGTCGCCCAGGGACAGCCCCGTGGCACGGGCCACGCGCGGCGCCTGCAGCGCCGCGTAGGCGGGGGAGATGTCCGGGTCCAGGCCGGAGGCGGAGGACGTCACGGCATCCTCCGGAACCGCTGATCGGGCCACCCCTTCCCGGTTCGCGACGGCGGTGCGCGCCGCGTCCTTCGCCTCCTTCAGGGCGGCAGCCGTAGGGGCGAGGTTGGTCGCCGAGGACGTCTTCGGGTCCCAGCTCACGGCGGAGGGACGCGGGAAGAAGAACCGCCGTTCCGTCTCCGGCACGGGCTGGGCGAGGAGCGAGGAGGCGGCGGGCGCGCCGTTCACGCTCTGCACGGAGCCGTTCGCCTGGGCTGGGGCGATCGCCTGACCGAGTCCGAAGACCGCCAGGGGATACAGTCCGCCCAGGATGACGGTGAGCAGGGCCAGCAGGACGAAGGCCACGCGGAATTGTCGCAATGTCGCGGTCATGAGGTGCTCCTACGCGAGTCCGGGCAGCAGAGCCACCACGAGGTCGATGAGTTTGATGCCGACGAACGGCGCGATCAGGCCGCCGACGCCGAACACCAGCAGATTGCGCCGCAGCGCGTTCTGGGCGCTCACGGCGCGGTACTTCACGCCCTTGAGCGCGAGCGGCACCAGGGCGACGATCACCAGGGCGTTGAAGATCACGGCGGAGAGGATCGCGCTCTGCGGGGAGTGCAGACCCATGATGTTCAGCAGCCCGAGGCCCGGATATGCCACGGTGAAGAGGGCCGGGATGATGGCGAAGTACTTCGCGACGTCGTTCGCCACGGAGAAGGTGGTGAGCGAACCGCGCGTGATGAGCAGCTGCTTGCCGATCGCCACGATGTCCAGGAGCTTGGTGGGATCCGAGTCCAGGTCCACCATGTTCGCGGCCTCCTTGGCGGCCTGCGTCCCCGAGTTCATGGCGACCCCCACGTCCGCGGCGGCGAGCGCCGGGGCGTCGTTGGTGCCGTCGCCGGTCATGGCCACGAGCCGTCCGGCGGCCTGTTCCGCGTGGATCCGGGCCAGTTTGTCCTCCGGGGTGGCCTCGGCGAGGTAGTCGTCCACCCCGGCCTGCTCGGCGATCGCCGCCGCGGTCAGGGGGTTGTCGCCGGTGATCATGACGGTGCGGATGCCCATGGTGCGCAGTGTGGAGAACCGCTCGGCGATGCCGGGCTTCACTACGTCGGCCAGTTCCACGGTGCCCAGCACCTCCACGCCGCCCCGGGCGTCCTGCCGTGCGACCACCAGCGGGGTGCTGCCGCGCCGGGAGAGCTCCTCCACGGTGGCGGACACCGCACCGGGAAGCGCGCTGCCGCCGTCTTCGGCCCAGCGCCCCACGGCGGACGCCGCCCCCTTGCGCACCTTCACTCCGCGGTGGTCCAGTCCGCTCATCCGCGTCGCCGCGGTGAACTCCACGGTCTCGGCCGCGTCCGGACCGCTGAACAGGTCCTCGAGGGTGGGCCGCCCCTGAGCGGGGGAGGTTCCGTGGCTCTCGGCCAGCTCTACGATGGACCGGCCTTCAGGGGTCTCGTCGGCGAGCGAGGAGAGCCGTGCAGCCTCGATCAGTTCCTCCCGCGCCACTCCCGGGGCGGGGACGAACTCGACGGCCCGGCGGTTGCCGTAGGTGATGGTGCCCGTCTTGTCCATCATCAGGGTGGTGATGTCCCCGGCCGTCTCCACGGCGCGTCCGCTCGTGGCCAGGACGTTGTGCTGCACCAGGCGGTCCATGCCTGCGATGCCGATGGCCGGCACCAGGGCGCCGATGGTGGTCGGGATGAGGCAGACCAGGAGGGCCACGAGGACGATGGGGCTCGGCACCGCCCCTGCGAGCTGGGAGAACGGGACCAGGGTCACCGTCACCACGAGGAACGTGATGGTCAGGGCCACGAGCAGGACGTGCAGGGCGATCTCGTTGGGGGTGCGCTTGCGCTCGGCGCCTTCCACGAGGGAGATCATGCGGTCCAGGAAGGTCGCCCCCGGCTCGGCGCTGATGCGGACCACGATCCGGTCGGAGAGCACCGTCGTGCCGCCCGTCACCGCGGAGCGGTCGCCGCCGGACTCGCGGACCACGGGGGCCGACTCACCCGTGATGGCCGATTCGTCCACCATCGCGAGGCCTTCCACGATCTCGCCGTCGGAGGGGATGACGTCCCCGGCCTCGCACACCACCAGGTCGCCCCGGTGGAGTTCGGACGCCGCGACGGTCTCCTCGCCGGCACCGTGGAGCTTGCGGGCCTTCAGGCCTTCCCGACTGGCGCGCAGGCTGTCCGCCTGGGCCTTGCCGCGGCCCTCGGCGAGCGCCTCCGAGTAGTTGCCGAAGAGGACGGTGAGGGCCAGCCACACGGTCACTGCCAGGCTGAATCCGGCCTCCGGCGAGCCCGAGGCGAACTGTCCCACGCAGACCAGGAGGGAGACCGCCGTGCCCACCAGGACGGTGAACATGACCGGGGAGTGGGCCATGGCCCGGGGTGAGAACTTCTTCAGGGCCAGGGGCACCGCGCCCAGCAGGGTCTTGCGGTCCCAGCTGCTGCGGCGCTTGTAGCTGTGGCCGGAGAGCTCCTCCACGCGGGGTGCGGGAGCGGTTGCGGGGCGGGTGGTGGTGTCGTCGAATGCGGTCTTCATGACAGGGTGCCTTCTGCGAGCGGGCCCAGCGCGAGCGCTGGGAGGTAGTTGAGGGCGGTCAGCAGGACCGCGACGGTGCTGAGCATGACGGCGAACAGGCCGCCGTGGGTGGGAAGCGTGCCGGCCGACGCCGGAACGCGGGGCTGGGTGACGAACGCGCCTGCCAGCGCGAGCACCAGCACGATGCCCACGAAGCGCCCGAGCCACATGGCGATGCCGAGCATGGTGGACAGCGCGGGACCCGAGCTCGTGATGCCGCCGAACGCCGAGCCGTTGTTGTTGGCGCCGGAGGTGAAGGCGTACAGGACCTCGCTGAACTGGTGCGGTCCCTGGGCCGGGGCCTGGGAGAGGATCCCCGGGACGAGCACGGCGACGCCGGACAGGACCAGGACCAGGACGGGCACCACCAGGAGGTACAGCGCGGCGAGCGTCATGTGCCGGGCCTGGACCTTCTTGCCCAGGTACTCGGGTGTGCGTCCGACCATGAGCCCGGCCAGGAACACCGTGACCACGGCGATCACCAGCATGCCGTACAGGCCGGACCCCACCCCGCCCGGAGCCACTTCGCCCAGCATCATGTTGACCATGGCCAGGCCGCCGGCCAGGGGTGGCAGGGAGTCGTGCGCCGCGTTCACGGCGCCCGTGGACGTCAGCGTGGTGGCGGAAGCGAACACACCGCTCGCCGCCGGGCCGAAGCGCTGCTCCAGACCCTCGCCGGCACCCGGGAAAGCGGCCAGCGCCCAGGCCATCGCCGTCGTCGTGAGGGCCCAGAGGCCGCCCATCACGCCGAGCACCGTGTAGCCCTGACGGGCGTCGCCGGCCATGCGCCCGAAGACGTACGGCAGCGCCGAGGGGATCAGGAGGATGAGGAACACCTCGAAGAGGGAGGTGAAGGAGTTCGGGTTCTCGAAGGGGTGGGCGGAGTTGGCGTTGAAGTAGCCGCCGCCGTTGGTGCCGAGGAGCTTGATGGCCTCCTGGCTCGCGACGGGACCGCCCGGGAGGGTCTGAGAAGCCCCAGTGAAGGGGTTGGTCACGGTGCCGCTCCAGAAGTTCTGAACCACGCCGGCCACCACGAGCACGAGCGCACCGACCACGGCCAGGGGAAGCAGCACGCGGAGCGTGATCCGGACCAGGTCGGCCCAGAAGTTGCCCAGGTGGCTGGTGCCGAAGCGGGTGAGACCGCGCATGAGGGCCACGGCGACACAGATGCCGACCGCTGCGGAGAGGAAGTTCTGCACGGCCAGCAGAGCCATCTGCGCTCCGAAGCCGAGTGTCGTCTCCGGGACGTACACCTGCCAGTTCGTGTTGGTGACGAAGGAGATGGCGGTGTTCATGGACGTCCACGGATCCACCGCGCCCGGTCCGCCAGGGGTGTAGAGCCCCTGGAGCCGCAGCAGCAGGTAGATGACCAGGACGGAGACGATCGAGAACGCGAGCACGCTGCGGGTGTACCCGAGCCAGCCCTGTTCGCGGGTCGAGGACACCCCGGACAGACGGAAGAGGACCCGCTCCACGCGGGAGTCCTTACGGCCCTCCAGCGCGGAATGCAGGTAGAGACCCAGGGGCTTGTGCAGCACCCCCAGGAGCAGCAGCAGAACGGCGATCTGCGTGAGGAAGGACAGCCAGGAGTACTGCATCACTGCCCCTTGTCGGAAGACTTGTCGGAAGAGATGAGGGAGACCACCAGGTAGACCAGCAGCGCAGCCGCCACCAGCCCCAGGAGGGCCCAGACCAGGACGTCGACGGTCATTTCCGTCCCACCACCTTGTCGATCGCACTGGCCAGCCAGACCATGGCGCCGGACAGGAGCACGAAGACCCCCACCGCGATCACGTCGTCCATCTCACGTTCCTTTCGCCGCCCGGTGCGGGCGGACCATTCGCACTGGGCGCGGTTCACGCCGCACCCCGGACCGCGCCGCGGCCCACACCCTCAGTGAAGTCCTCTGAGGGGCCGTTGACGCCGCCTTTTACGCATCCTTGATGCGCCGGGAGCGAACCTTTGCACTTCCTTTACGCGGGCCGTGCGCGGGGCGTCGGTAAGCGGTGACGGCCTGGCGCGGGCCCGCCGGGAGCCGCTCACTACACTGGTCTCGTGACTGAGCTCTCCGCCCTCGCCTCCGCCCGGATCGTCGTCGCTGAACTGCTCGACGGCGGTGTGCGGCACGTGGCCGTCTCCCCGGGCTCGCGGTCGGCGCCCCTCGCGTACGCGCTCGCGGAAGCGGAAGCCGAGGGACGCATCACCCTGCATGTGCGCATTGACGAGCGTGCGGCGGCCTTCACCGCGCTGGGCGTGATCCTGGGCAGCGGGGCCCCGGCCGCCGTCGTCGTGACGTCCGGGACGGCCGTGGGCAACCTTCTGCCGGCCGTCATGGAGGCCGACCATGTCGCGGCGCCGCTCGTGGTGCTCTCCGCCGACCGGCCCCTGGAACTGCGCGGCACGGGCGCCAGCCAGACCACGGAGCAGATGGACTTGTTCGGTGAGCACGCGCGGTTCGCCGTGGACGTGCCCGCCGGGGATGATCCGCAGCGCGGCGTCCGGACCGCCCTGAGTGCCGCGACCGGCGCCTTCGAAGAGCTGCCGCCGGGCCCGGTCCAGGTGAATCTCGCCTTCCGCGACCCGCTCCTGCCCGGCACGGACGCGGAGTTCCCGGCTGCCTCCGAGCGCCGGCCGTTCCACTTCGCCCCGGACCCTGCGCCGATCCACTACGACGCCCCGGACGGCCTCGCCGAACACCGCACCCTGGTGCTGGCCGGGCACGACGCCGGGCCGATCGCCGAGGCGTTCGCCCGCGCCCACGGGTTGCCGCTGGCCGCGGAGCCGAGTTCCAACGCGCGCTTCGGTCCGAACGCCGTGGGGCCGTACCGGCTCCTGCTGGACCGCTTCGGCCCGGAGTCTGGGGAGCCGCTGGAACGGGTGGTGGTGTTCGGCCGTCCGACGCTGTCCCGTCCCGTCACCGCGCTTCTTGCCCGCCAGGACATCCCGCTGGCCCTCTACGAACCGGTCCCCGTGGCCTGGTACCAGCCGGGACGCCGCCTCGAACGCCCGGTCGCGACGCTGCGGGAGCTCTCCGAGTTCGCCGGGCGCGCGCCGGAGGGCTGGCTCGACACGTGGCTGCTGGCGGGGGAGAAGGCCCAGCACGGCATCGAGCAGGTGCTCGCCGGGGAACACGGACTCACCGGGCCTGCCGTCGCCGCGGCGGTGTGGGCGGCCACCCGGGGGCAGCTCGTGCTCGGCTCGTCCAACGGCATCCGCGACGCCGACCTGGCCGCCGCTCCCACGCGGGAACCCCTGGCGACGGTCCACGCCAACCGGGGCCTCGCAGGGATCGACGGCATGACCTCGACGGCGGTAGGCGTGGCCCTGGGGTCGGGCCGCGAGACCACGCTGCTCTGCGGTGACGTGACCTTCCTGCACGACGCCGGCGGCCTCTTCCTCGGCGCGGGGGAGGAGGAGCCGGATCTGCGCGTGGTGGTCCTCAACGATCAGGGCGGCGCGATCTTCAGCACCCTTGAGCACGGCGGGCTGCGCGGGGGCTACGAGCCCGCCGTCGAACGCCTCTTCGGCACCCCGCACACCGTCCGGCTCGACGCGTTGGCCGCCGCCTACGGCGTGCCGCACCGCGCCGTGACGACGACGGCCGAGCTCGACGCGGCTCTGGCCGAACCGGTGCGGGGCCGCAGTGTGCTGGAGGTCCGGTGCTCACGCGAAGGCCTCCGCGACCTCCACGCCCGCATCCGCGCGGCACTCTGACCCCGTTCTTCCCATCGACTGCTCCGTAGATGTCGTTCAGACCACCCAAAACGACATCTATGGAGCAGCCGATGAGTGGGCCAAGGTGACTCCGTTTAAACGCCGATCGACTGCTCCATACGATGCCGGAATCCCCGGAAAATCGGGGAAAACGACATCGTATGGAGCAGTCGATCAGAGGGGGAGAGACGCGTCAGAGCACGCGGCTCAGGAACTCCTTGGTGCGTTCGTGCTGCGGAGCGGCGATGATCGCCCGGGGGTCACCGGACTCCACGACCACGCCGCCGTCCATGAACGTCAGGGTGTCGCCGACCTCGCGGGCGAAACCGATTTCGTGGGTCACCACGATCATGGTCATGCCGGACTTGGCGAGGTCCTTCATCACGTTCAGCACGTCACCCACGAGCTCCGGGTCCAGGGCCGAGGTGGGCTCGTCGAAGAGCATGACCTCGGGTTCCATGGCCAGCGCCCGGGCGATCGCCACGCGCTGCTGCTGACCGCCGGAGAGCTGCGACGGGTAGTGGTTGATGCGCGATCCCAGGCCCACCATCTCCAGCAGCTCGGCCGCGCGCTTCTTGGCCACCGCCTTGCTCTGACCCTTGACCTGCATGGGCGCCTCGATGACGTTCTCCAGCGCGGTCATGTGCGGGAAGAGGTTGAACTTCTGGAACACCATGCCGATGTTCTGGCGCTGGGCTGCGATCTCCTTGTCCTTGAGATCGTGCAGGCGACCGTTCACCTCGCGGTAGCCGATCAGCTGGTCGCCCACGTGGATGCGGCCGGCGCTGATGGTCTCCATGAGATTCACGCAGCGGAGCATGGTCGACTTGCCGGAGCCGGAGGGCCCGATGACGACCGCCACCTCGCCCTTCTTCACCGTCATGTCGATGCCCTTGAGGACATGGTGGTGCCCGTAGTACTTGTGCAGGCCCTCGATGCGGACGAGGGGCTTGTTCTCTTCAGTCATATTCCTGAGCCTCATTGTCCGGAAATTCGCGGGGAGCCCTCGGCCAGCATCTGGGCCTTGAGCGCGTCCGGGTTGATCACCTCGGGTGCTCCGCCGTCGATGCCCCTGCCGTAGTACTTCTCGATGTAGTGCTGACCCACCATGAGGATGCTGGTGATGACCAGGTACCAGAAGGCGGCGATGATCAGGAACGGGATCGGGGTGTAGAGGCGGTTGGCCAGGGCGTTCGTGGCGAACGTCAGGTCGAGGGTGAACGGCACGGCGAGGACCAGCGACGTGGTCTTCAGCATGCCGATGGTCTCGTTGCCGGTCGGCGGCACGATGATGCGCATGGCCTGCGGCAGGACGATGCGCCACATGATCTTGCCGTTGGACATGCCGAGTGCCTGCGCGGCCTCCGTCTGGCCCTTGTCCACGGACTTCAGACCGGCGCGGAAGATCTCCGCCAGGTAGGCGGACTCGTTCAGACCGAGGCCAAGAATGGCCGGGATCAGACCCTTGGTGGGGTCGGAGAGCACCACGTGGACGAGTTCCGGCCCGAACGGGATGCCCAGGCTCAGCACCGGGTACAGCACGGTCACCAGACCCCAGAAGATCAACTGGGTGTACACCGGGGTGCCGCGGAAGAACCAGACCCAGAACCAGGCGGTCCAACGGAGCACCGGATTATCGGACTGCCGCATGATGGCCAGCAGGATGGCGAGCACGATGGCCAGAGCCATCGACGCCACCGTGAGCAGCAGCGTCCATCCGATGCCCTGGACCACACGCACATCGAGGATGTACTTGCCGACGATGTCCCAGTCGTACTTGGGGTTCGTGAAGAAGGTGCTGATGAACGCCAGCGCCGCACCGATGATGATGATGGCGCTGATCCAGCGTCCGGGGTGCCGCACCGGCACTGAGTGATTCAGCACCGGTGCGTCGTCTTTGTGACTCATGATCTACCTGAGCTTCTGGGGAGAGAGCGGATCAGGACGCGGCCGGAGCCGGGTTCAGCTCGGACTTGGTGATCGCACCTTCGGAGTTGCCCCAGGCGTCGAGGATCTTCTTGTAGGAGCCGTCCGCGATGAGGCTGTTCAGGGTGTCCTGGACCAGGGTCGCCAGAGCGGTGTCCGCCTTGGCCACGGTCACGCCCTGAGGAGCGGCGTCGTAGATGTCACCGATCTTCTCGAGCTGGCCGTTGGTCTGGGTCAGCGCGTAGCCGATGATGGGGGAGTCGGCGGCCATCGCGTCGATGGAGCCGTTCACCAGGCGGGTGGTGACGTCCGTCTGGTTCTTCAGGGTCACGATGTCGATCGGCTTCTTGCCGGCGTCGACGCACTTCTTGTTGCGGTCCTTCAGATCCGGGTCCTCCTGGACGGTGCCGGTCTGGACGCCGATGGACTTGCCGCAGACGTCATCCAGGCTGAAGCCCTTGGGGTTGCCCTTCTTGACGGCCCAGGTGGTGCCGGCCTTGAAGTAGCTGACCATGTTGACGGCCTGGAGGCGCTCCTTGTTGATGGTGAAGGAGGAGATGCCCAGGTCGTACTTGGGGCCGAGCGCGGGGAGGATGCCGGTGAACTCGGCGGTCTGGACCTGGACCTTCAGCCCGAGCTTCGCGCCGATGGCCTTGGCGATGTCGACGTCGTAGCCGATCGGGGTCTGGCCGTCCGCGTCGAGGAATTCGGCCGGTGCGTAGCTGGTGTCGGAGCCGACCACCAGGGTGCCCTTGGTCTTGATGGCGGCCGGGACCTTGGCGGCGAGGGCGTCATCCTTCTGGACGGTGCTGGGATCGAACGTCGCAGCGCTGGAGGAGCCGGAGGACGGCTTGGAACCGTTGTCTGCCGTCTCGGAGGCATTGGTGCAGGCGGAGAGAGCCAGCGCGCCGATGGCCAGTACGGCTGCCGTCTTGACCTTGGTGCTACCGAAGAGGGAGCGGTTGAACATCATGATTTTTACCCTTTGTTGCGCTGGGACCTGGAGTTGAGTCCGCTTAAGTGTAGTCACGCATTGAGAGGTGCGTCACAGTCAACTTGCATTGACTATTGGACAACGCCGCGCCGCGAAGCACAAGCCTTGAATGTTGCCTGACGGTAAATTCTTCAGCTCCGCCTCGCTGTGTGACTCCCATCACTAAAGCGCAGATCGGAGGCCGGCGGGGAATCTGACTCGCCATTGTGTCCGGTATTCCGGACGCGAAAGACATGCTTCGGAAAACGACGACGCCGGCGCACCGTCCTGCGGCACAGGGCCGGTCACGCCGAAGGAAGTGAGCTCGCGGGCGGCACGGCTCGAAGCGTCGCTGCGTGGGGGGTCGCCGCACGGAACGCCGGAAGAGCCCGCCCGGCCTCACGCCTCAGGATGCGACGTTGAGGGCTTCCAGCATCGGGCGGAACTTCGCCCAGGTCTCCGCGAGTTCGGACTCGGGGACCGACCCCTCCACGACGCCGCAGCCGGCGAACAGCCGCGCCGTCGACCCGTCCAGGAGTCCGCCGCGCAGTCCGATGCCCCACTCGCCGTTCCCGGCGGCGTCGAGCCATCCCACCGGTCCGGCGTAGGGGCCACGGTCCAGATGCTCCAGTTCGCGGATGATCGCGCCGGCCGGCAGGGTGGGCGTTCCGCACACGGCGGCGGTCGGGTGAAGGGCGTTGACCAGGGCCAGGGAGGACGGGATATGCCCCTCGGCGTCCAGGAGCTCGGCCTTCACGTCGGAGGCGAGGTGCCACACATTGGGCAGTTCCAGGATGAACGGTTCCTCATGGGCGTCGGTGGCTTCGGAGAACGGTTCGAGCGCGTTGACCAGGGAATCGATGGCGATCTGGTGTTCGTGGCGCTGCTTCACCGAACCGGCGAGAACTCGCTCGGCGTAGGCGGTCTCATCCTCCTCCGCCGTGCGTTCCACGGCGTCCCGGCGGTCCAGGGTGCCGGCGAGGACGCGGGCCTGGGCGGTGCGGCCCACCACCTGGATGAGCATCTCCGGGGTCGCCCCGACGAAACCGTCCACGCGGTAGGTCCAGCATTCGCGGTACTGCCGGGCCAGCCGGGCCAGGACGTTCTCGGGGACCACGGCGGAGGGCAGGTCCACCTCGACGTCGCGGGCCAGGACGATCTTCTCGACGGCGCCCGAGCGGATGCGCGCCACACCTTCCTCGACGGCGGTCATCCACTCCGCCTCGCTCAGCGAGCCCGGGCGGATGGGGGCGTCCAGCGCGGGGCGCTGCGCGGCGTCGTCGTCCGAGGACTGCGGTCGGGGGAGCAATCGCTCGACGGCGTCGCGGACATCGTCCTCCGACGGCGCGGAGTCCGCGAAGGTCGAGAGGGTCGCCCAGCGCAGGCCGTTCCGCTGGCCGATGACGAGTTCGGGCACCACGAGGCGCGAGGCGTAGCCGGACGTCTTGGAGAACGCGAAGGATCCGAAGGCGGCGGGGCCGGTGCCGGGAAGGCCGAGGGGGTCGTTGACCTGCGCCGTCAGCGACAGGGCGCGCCACCACTGCTCGGCGAGCATGAAACGTTCCGGGCCGGAGACCTCGAAGCGGGTCACTTCGCCGAAGCCGAGGAGGCCCGAACCGCGGCGGATCCAGCTCAACGCGACGGCGGGGGCATGAGGGTCGGCGAGGAAAGCCGCCAGACCGTCCTCGGAGGCGTCCTCGCCCAGAGGTACGGTGGTGCTCTTCAGCGTGCTGCTCATGATGGAACAAGGGTACTCCCGAACTGCGACTCGTCCTGTTCAGCGCCGGTTCCGTCCGCCCTCTCCGAACCGTCGTCAGGAGAGCGTGGTCACAAGGAATCCGTGGTGGTCGCGAATGTTTGCGACAATGAGACGGTGAGCAGCACACCGATCCGAGCCTCGCTCGACAAGCGTCCCGAAGAAGTAGCCACCATGTTCGACGATGTTGCGCCGAAGTACGACGTGGTCAACGATGTCCTGTCCCTCGGGCAGACGCGGCGGTGGCGCAAGATCGTCTTCGACGCGGTCGGCGCGGTTCCGGGGCAGCGCGTCCTCGATCTGGCGGCCGGCACCGGCACCTCCAGCGAGCCCTACGCGGACGCCGGGATCGACGTCGTGGCCTGCGATTTCTCCCTCGGCATGCTCAAGGTCGGCAAGCGCCGCCGCCCGGACATCGACTTCGTGGCAGGCGACGCCATGAACCTCCCGTTCGAGGACGACAGCTTCGACGCCTGCACCATCTCCTTCGGCCTGCGCAACGTGAACGAACCGCGCAAGGCCCTCGCCGAGATGCTCCGCGTCACCCGCCCCGGCGGCCGGATCGTCGTGGCGGAGTTCTCCCACCCGACCGTCCCCGTGTGGCGCACCATGTACACCGAGTACCTCATGCGCGCGCTCCCCGCGATCGCCCGCAAGGTCTCCTCCAACCCGGACGCCTACGTCTACCTGGCCGAGTCGATCCGCGCCTGGCCGAACCAGGACGAACTGGCCCACTGGCTCCAGGACGCCGGCTGGGAGGACGTCGCCTACCGCAATCTGAACGGCGGCATCGTCGCCGTGCACCGCGGCGTCAAGCCCCTGACCGACGACGCCGCAGCCTCCACCGCACGCCCGGCGCCCGCCGCGCGCTAGAGGGAGCCCGGTGAACGTTCTCATTGTCGGCGCGGGTCCCGCCGGGTCCACCGCTGCGCACTACCTCGCCCAGGACGGCCATGAGGTCACGGTCCTGGAGAAGACGTCCTTCCCGCGCGAGAAGGTCTGCGGCGACGGGCTCACCCCGCGTGCGGTGCGCGAGATCCAGCGCCTCGGGCTGCCGCACGAGGAGGCCGACGGCTGGCGCCGGAACAAGGGCCTGCGCCTGATCGCCGGCGGCCGCCAGGTGGAACTCGCCTGGCCCGAGGTCGGCGATTTCCCGCAGTACGGCCTGATCCGGACGCGCCTCGGCTTTGATGAGGCGCTCGCCCGCCACGCGGAGGCCTCGGGAGCCACCGTCCTGGAACGCCATTCCGTCACCGAAGCGCTGCGCGACGATTCCGGACGCGTCATCGGCGCCCGGGCCGCGATCCTCGACGAGCGCGGACGCAAGACCGGCGAGACGCGGGACTTCCACGCCGACGTCGTCCTCGCGGCCGACGGCAACTCGACCCGCACGGCAGTGTCCCTCGGCGTGGCCAAGCGCGACGACCGCCCCCTGGGCGTGGCCGTCCGCGGCTACTACACGAGCCCCCGGCACGAGGACGACTGGATGGAGGGCTGGCTCGAGCTGCCCGGCAAGGACGGCAAGCCGCTGCCCGGCTACGGCTGGATCTTCGGTGTCGGGGACGGCACCTCGAACGTCGGCCTGGGCATCCTCAACTCCTCCAAGGAATTCGGCCGCCTCGACTACAAGCAGGTCATGCGGGACTGGGTCGCCGCCATGCCGGGCGAGTGGGGCTACCGCGAGGAGAACCTGGTGGGCGAGATCCGCGGCGCCGCCCTTCCCATGGGCTTCAACCGCACTCCGCACCACCTTCCCGGGATGCTGCTGCTCGGCGACGCCGGCGGCATGGTCTCACCGTTCAACGGCGAGGGCATCTCCTACGCGATGGAGTCCGCGCGCTTCGCCGCCGAGCACCTCATCGACGCCGATCGTGCCGCCCGCAGCGCCACCTCGGCGGGCGCCGCCGAACGTGCGCTCGACGCCGGCCTGGCCGCCTACGCCGCCCAGGTGCGCGATGAATGGGGCAGTCACTTCACGCTCGGCCGGGTGTTCGCGCGCCTGATCGGCAATCCGCGGATCATGAAACTGGCACTCCGCACGGGCATGCCGCTGCCCGCGCTGATGCGGTTCGTGGTGCGCATGCTCGCGAACCTCACGGACCCCCGGTCGGGGCGTTTCGAGGACTCCGTGATCGCTCTGCTCGAACGACTGGTGCCCGCCACGTCGAACACCGGAACGGCGCCCGCCCCGCGTGCGTCACAGACCCTCCCCGCGACTCGTTAGGCTTTAACCGTGAGCACACCCGCAGACCGCACCTGGACGCACGCCGGACACGGACCTTCCAGCGCCGTGGAACCCGAGCCGAGCACTACGGCCATCGCCACCGGCCTGACCTTGCCGCGTGGCTTCGCCGCGATCTCCGAGGATCAGGTGATCGGCCCCGCGCTGACCACCAACCTGGCCCGTGTGGAGAAGATGCTGAGGGAGGCCATCGCGAACTCCGATCCCCTGGCGGACGCCACCTCGCGTCACCTGGTGGAGGCCGGCGGCAAGCGCATCCGCCCGCTCCTGGCCCTCCTCTGCTCCCACCTGGGCGACTACACCCGCCCCGAGGTGCTGCAGGCCGCCGTCGTGGTGGAGCTGACGCATCTGGCCACGCTGTACCACGACGACGTCATGGACTCCGCGCCCTTCCGCCGTGGTGCGCCCACGGCGCATGAGGTCTGGGGCAACTCGGTGGCTGTCCTGACCGGCGACCTGATCTTCGCCCGGGCCTCCATCCTGGTCTCCGAACTCGGTGGCCGTGCGCTCGGCATCCAGGCCCGCACCTTCGAACGTCTGTGCCTCGGCCAGCTGCACGAGACCGTGGGGCCGCGGGAGGACGAGGACCCCTTGCAGCACTACATCCAGGTGCTCGCGGACAAGACCGGCTCCCTCGTGGCCGCGTCCGCCCAGCTCGGCGCGATCTTCGCCGGCGTCGATGAGACCGTGGAGAACGTCCTGGTCGAGTACGGCGAGAAGCTGGGCGTCGCGTTCCAGCTGGCCGATGACGTCATCGACGTGACCAGCGCCCGCGTGAAGTCCGGCAAGACCCCGGGCACCGACCTCCGCGAAGGCGTGCCGACCCTGCCGGTCCTCCTGCTGCGGCAGGCCGCCCGCGACGGCGACGCCTCCGCCGCCGAGGTGCTGGCGCTCGTGGACGGTGACCTGAGCGGTGATGAGGCCCTGGCGGCCGCCGTCGCCGCGCTGGGCGCGCACCCGGTGACCGAACAGTCGTGGGCCGTGGCGCGTCGCTGGGCCGACGAGGCCATGACCGCTCTGGAGCCGCTTCCCGAAGGCGTGGTCAAGGAGTCCCTGGCGAACTTCGCGCTGGCCGTGGTGGACCGCACCGCCTGAGCCCCACGGCGGTCCCACCTGGACCGTTGCGTTTTGACACTTCGTGACAGCATCCCGGCATGGTTCTGGACCGTGCCGGGATGTTCTGTTTCCGGATGACGTCCTGTGAGCCGGAATTACTCCACGGCGGACAACGAAACAGACCCGCAGGACATCTAGGGGGGATATCTGTCCGACGGGCCTGTTTCCTGGAAAATCAGGGGCTGCTCGGAAGGGCCCCCGAAAGAACCACCTTAGGAGGAGGCGATTCCTGAGGTCAGCTTATGACGGTTCTTGTCATGCAGTCCAGTCATTCACTGATAATTCACGTGCCGGGGGAGAAGTGAGAGTCAGGACTCGTCGTCGTCATCCTCGAAGGCCCAGGCCAGCATGTCGAAGGTGAACTCGGAGAAGGTGCCGTCCTCGCTCTTCCATTCGCCGCGGGCGTTGTTCTTCCGCCAGACGATCGGGTCCGGGACGCTGAGGTCGCCCACCCGGATGCCCCAGGTATAGCTCTCGTCCTCGTCCTCCAGGAACATGAGGAAGCCCTCGTCGTCGACTTCCAGCTCTTCCGGGTCCCAGAAGTAGTGGTAGGCCTCCATGATGTCTTCGCAGCCGCCGAGGGCCAGGTAGAACTCTCGCATGGCCTGGGGAAGCGTGAGCTTCAGCCCGGCCAGGGCGGCGTCGAGCTCAGCCTCGGGGATGCCGTCCTCTTCCTGCCAGTCATCGGCCAGGTACTTCGGGACAAGCGCGCGGTACTTCTCCAAGAACATTTCGCTCATGGGTTCCATCCTATCCAGTGGAGCAAGCCCCCCGCGGTGGCCTGGGACGGAGCTCACGGTGCGCGTGGTTCTGCGCCGCGTGTGGTCGCCGTGCGCGTGGTTCACCTTGCACTTTCTCGGGGCTCAGCGCCGGGAAGCCCGAGAAAGTGCAAGGTCGACGGCGGCGACCTCCGGAGCGCGGGGCTTGCAGGCGTCAGGCGGGCTCTCCTGGCCGCCAACCGGACCGGAGGAGCGCTTGCCGGACACGGAAGACCGCCCGGGGCGGAGTTCCGTGGAGGTCCGACGCCCCGAGCCGCACCTCCGTCCAGCCGAGCGCTTCGGTGACAGCGGCACGGTCGATGTCGCGGCGGTGCTGCCGGGCGGCGGCGTGGGGCTCGCCGTCGTACTGGAGAGAGATCCGGTGCCCTGGATAAGCGCCGTCCGGCCAGAGGACCGGCTGACCGAATTCGCCGCGGAGCATGACGTTGAGGTCGGGTTCCGGGAGGCCCGCTGCCGTGAGGGCCAGGCGGAGCCGCGTCTCCCGAGGAGAGTCGGCGCCGACCCGGACCAGCCCCAGAGCCCTTCTGGCCGTGACGATGCCGCGTGCCCGCGGATGCCGTTCGAGCATCTCCGCGAGGGCTGTCGGCGTGGTCCACGGGATACGGGGCGCCGGGAACCCCTGGGGATGAGCGCAGATCAGATGATCCCCCGCGATGACCAGTTCCTCGAGGCTCAGATCCCGGGCCAGATCCAGCCAGGTGCGCGCCGCGGTCGTGATGCGGAGGCCGTCGAGGATGCGGACCTCGTCGGGTGCGAGGTCGAGGCCTACGCCGACGACACGACGACGGCGGGCCGGCGCAGTGCCGGGCGGGCTGCTGAGGTGGACGGGCCACAGCGGCTCGTGGCGGCGTGGGAGGGGAACGCCTTGCAACGCGGCCGCCGTGAACAGGACGAAGGTGTCGTTCGGGCGCAACTCGGCGAGGGCCCGGACCTCGTCGGCGGCCCGGAGGTCGACACCTGCCGGGCGCCGGAAACCGTTGGTGATGATCTCGAGATCCCGCGCGTACAGTCGGCTGCGCGGGGTGCCGTCCCGCAGTGCCTCACGGAGCGTGAAGGACGTGCCCCTCAACTGAGGAGGCAGGGGGCTGGCGCGCATGGTCCAGTCTGGACCGGAACCGGGGTCACGTGCAGGAGTTATCCACAGTCTGTCCGGCGAAGCCCGCGTGGTGGCCGGAGCGGTGGCCCGGAACTCTGGTTCACCTTGCACTTTCTCGGGGCTCAGCGCCGGGAAGCCCGAGAAAGTGCAAGGTCGACATCAAGGGCGGCCCAAGGTCGACGGCGGAACGCTCAGTCGAGCTGACGGTGCCAGCCGTGCACGGCCAGGGGGACGTACCAGTGGCGGCGCCAGGCGGTCACCCGGAAGGCGAAGACGAGGGCGGCGATCGTGAGGCCGGTGACCGGGTTGAACCAGCCGAGATGCCAGACGAGCGCGGTCAGCGCCGCGCCGCAGAAGGCCGGGAGCGCGTAGATCTCGCGGGCGTCGAAGAGCGCGGGCACCTCGTTGGCCGTGATGTCGCGCAGGACGCCGCCGCCCACGGCCGTGGTGACTCCCAGCAGTATGGCCGCCACCGGGTTCGCGCCGAGGGAGATGGCCTTCAGCGTTCCGGAGATGCAGAACAGGGCGAGCCCGCCGGCGTCGAACAGGGTGAGGAGGGAGGTGACACGCTGCACGCTGTTGAAGAAGATGTAGACGAGGGCGGCGGCCAGGATCGGCGGCACCAGGTAGATGGGCTGGCCGAACGCGGAGGGCAGGTGCACGCCGAGGATGACGTCGCGGACCACGCCGCCGCCGAGGCTCACGAGGCACGCGAGAAGGACCGAGCCCACGACGTCGAAGCGCTTGCGGGCCGCCAGCAGCGAGCCGGAGACGGCGAAGAAGAACACGCCCAGCAGGTCGAGGGCCAGGAGGCCGGTGTCAAAGGACATGGCCTTCCCTTCCGCTCTGTCCGTGCGCACATCAGGGTTCCGGAACGGGCCGCCCGACATGCTTCGCAATCAAGGTTAAGGCACCGGGGGACCGCTCGCGTTACGCTCCCAGTCATGACTCACAGCCCTGTCCTGATCGCGTGCTCGCACGGAACCAGCAATGCCACCGGCGACGCCGAAGTGCGCGAGCTCCGACGAGCCGTGTCCGCGCTCCGCCCCTCGCTGGACGTGCGCGAGGCCTACGTGGACGTGCAGGAGCCGGCCCTCCCCGACGTGGTGGCCGCCCTGCCTGAGGGCGAGCCGGCCGTCATCGTGCCGGTGCTCCTGAGCGTCGGGTACCACGTGAAGGTGGACATCGCCCAGGCCCGGGAGTCCCGGCCCCGGACCTCCGCGGCGGCGCCGCTCGGCCCGGATCCGGTGCTGGTGGACGTGCTGGAGGAACGCTTGAGGGAGGCCGGAGTGGCGGACGGCGACGCCGTCGTCCTGGCCGCCGCCGGCTCCTCGAACCCGGCGGCCTCCGCAGCCGTGGAGGACGTCGCGGGGCAGCTCGCCACCCGCCTCGGCAGGCCGGTGACCTGCGCCTACGGAAGTGCGGCAGAGCCGAAGGTGCCCCACGCGGTGGAGGCGGCCCGGGCGGCGGGGGCGCCGCGCGTCGTCGTCGCGTCCTATCTCCTGGCCCACGGCTGGTTCCATGACCAGCTCTTCAAGGCCGGGGCGGATCTGGTGACCGAGCCGCTGCTGCCGTCGGAGGCGCTGGCGGGACTCGTGCTGAAGCGCTTCGACGAGGCCGTCGCCGCCGCTCCCGGCGCGTGACGAAATATTGCCCCCCGTGTCGTCACATGTCCGGTGACCTTGGGAGGCCAAAGTGGCCCACCCTACATTTTCTGTATGACCGACACAGCTCTAGCCGGAGCGAACCCCTCACCCGAAGCCCGTCCAGCACGCACGCCGCGCGCGGGCCGGCCGGCCGCCAAACCGCATGGCCAGTGGAAGGTTGACGGCACCACGCCGCTCAACCCGAACGAGGTGTGGAAGCAGGAGGACGGTGGGCTCAGCGTCCGCGAACGCATCGAGACCATCTACTCCAAGGATGGCTTCGACTCGATCGACGGCACCGATCTCCATGGACGCTTCCGCTGGTGGGGCCTCTACACGCAGCGCAAGCCCGGGATCGACGGCGGCAAGACCGCCACGCTCGAGCCGCATGAGCTCGAGGACAAGTACTTCATGCTCCGCGTCCGGATCGACGGCGGGGCGCTCACCACGGAGCAGCTGCGGGTGATCGGGCAGATCTCCGTCGACTTCGCCCGAGGCTCCGCGGACATCACCGACCGCCAGAACATCCAGCTGCACTGGATCCGGGTGGAGGACGTGCCGGAGATCTGGCGCCGCCTCGAAGCGGTCGACCTCTCCACCACGGAGGCCTGCGGCGACGTGCCGCGTGTCATCCTCGGCTCGCCCGTGGCCGGCATCGCCAAGGACGAGATCATCGACCCGACGCCGCTGATCCACGAGATCGCGGACAAGTTCATCGGCGATCCCGAGCTGGCGAACCTGCCGCGCAAGTACAAGACGGCCATCACGGGCCACCCGTCGCAGGACGTGGTGCACGAGATCAACGACTGCGCCTTCGTCGGTGTGGTGCACCCGGAGCTCGGCGTCGGCTACGACCTGTGGGTGGGCGGCGCGCTGTCGACGAACCCCATGCTCGGCAAGCGACTGGGCGCCTTCGTCACCCCGGAACAGGGCGCCGAAGTGTGGCATGGCGTCACGCAGATCTTCCGCGACTACGGCTACCGCCGCATGCGCACCAAGGCCCGTCTGAAGTTCCTCCTGGCCGATTGGGGTCCGGAGAAGTTCCGGCAGATCCTCGAGGACGAGTACCTCGGCTACCGGCTGGCCGATGGCCCCGCCGCACCCAAGCCGCCGACTCCCGGTGACCATATCGGCGTCCACGAGCAGAAGGACGGGCGCTTCTTCATCGGCGTCGCCCCCACGGTCGGCCGCCTGTCCGGTGAGAACCTGGTCCGCCTGGCCGATGTCCTGGAGACCCACGGCTCGCAGCGTCTGCGCACCACCCCGCACCAGAAGCTCGTGGTCCTCGACGTCCCCGGCGACCAGGTGGAACCGCTCATCGCCGAACTCGACACCCTGGGCCTCTCCGCCCGGCCGAGCGTCTTCCGGCGCGGCACCATCGCCTGCACCGGCATCGAATACTGCAAGCTGGCCATCGTCGAGACCAAGGTCACCGCGGCCACGGCCATCGCCGAACTGGAGCGGCGCCTCGCCGACCTGGTCGAGGCCGGCACCCTCCCCGACGCCCTGAGCCTGCACATCAACGGCTGCCCCAACTCCTGCGCCCGCATCCAGACCGCGGACATCGGGCTGAAGGGCATGATGCTCCCCGTCGACGGCGGCGACCCGGCTCCCGGTTTCCAGGTGCACCTGGGCGGCGGGCTGGCGTCGACCTCCCGCGAGGAGGCCGGCCTCGGCCGCACCGTCCGCGGCCTCAAGGTCTACGTGGCGGATCTGCCGGATTACGTGGAGCGCGTGGTCCGCCGCTTCGTCGCCGACCGCGCCGAGGGCCAGAGCTTCGCCGAATGGGCGCACGCCGCGGACGAGGAGGCACTGCAATGAGCACGGACATCCGCACTGACAAGGGCCTGCGCGCTCCCGAGGAACTGAAGGCCCTCGCCGAGTCTGGCGCGGCCGAACTCGCCTGGGACGCCCCGGCCGAGGACGTCATCGCCTGGGTGAAGCGCAACTTCGCGACGCCGGCGGTCACGGTGGCGTGCTCCATGGCAGACGCTGTGCTGCCGGCCCTCGTCGCCGAGCAGCTGCCCGGCGTCGACGTCCTCTTCCTCGACACCGGCTACCACTTCCCGGAGACGTACCAGACTCGCGATCTGGTGGCCAAGACCCTCCGCGTGAACGTGGTGGACGTGCTGCCGGAGAACACCGTGGAGCAGCAGGACCGACTGTTCGGCAAGGACCTGTTCGCCCGCGACGCCGCCTCCTGCTGCAACATGCGCAAGGTGGTGCCGCTGCGCCGCAACCTGGCCGGGTACGAGCTGTGGTTCACCGGCGTCCGCCGCGACGAGGCCCCCACCCGCACCAACACGCCGCTCGTGACCTGGGATGAGGCCAACGGCCTGGTCAAGGTCAACCCGGTGGCGCCGTGGAGCTACGAGCAGCTCATGGAGTACTCGGACGAGCACCTGCTCCCGTCCAACCCGCTCCTGACCCAGGGCTACCCGTCCATCGGCTGCCAGCCGTGCACGAACAAGGTCGCGCCGGGAGCGGACCCGCGATCGGGCCGTTGGGCCGGATCCGACAAGACCGAATGCGGGCTCCACACGTGAGCGGTCCTGCCTCTCGTCTCCGCGGTGCGGAGGACTTTCCACGCGGCTTAGACACACTCGCTCGTTCCTCGCTCGCGCGATGCGCCGCTTTCGAAAAGTCCTCTACACCGCTCGCAGCAGGGCTCGGCTCGCGCGATGGGTCACCCGCATGCGTCCTGCCCGGATCTTTGCGAAGGATCCCCACCAACTTCCTGACCGAAATGAGCTCCTGATGACCGAACTACTGGAAGAGGCTGCTGTGGCTGACAACCGGCTCGGCACGCTTGACGCCCTCGAAGCCGAGGCCATTCACATCATCCGTGAGGTCGTCGCCGAGTTCGAGCGGCCCGCGCTGCTGTTCTCCGGCGGCAAGGACTCCGTGGTCATGCTGCACCTGGCCACCAAGGCGTTCTGGCCGGGGAAGGTGCCGTTCCCGGTGCTGCACGTGGACACCGGGCACAACTTCCCCGAGGTGATCGAGTTCCGTGACCGCACGGTCGAGCGGCTCGGGCTGAAGCTCGTGGTCGGCTCCGTGCAGGAGTTCATCGACCGCGGTGAGCTTCAGGAGCGCGCGGACGGCACCCGGAATCCGTTGCAGACCGTGCCGCTGCTGGACGCGATCCAGCGGAACAAATTCGACGCCGTCTTCGGCGGCGGCCGTCGCGATGAGGACAAGGCCCGCGCCAAGGAGCGCATCCTGTCCCTGCGCGACGAGTTCGGGCAGTGGGATCCGCGCAATCAGCGGCCCGAGCTGTGGAACCTCTACAACGGCCGCCACACGGTGGGCCAGCACGTGCGGGCCTTCCCGATCAGCAACTGGACCGAGCTGGACATCTGGCGCTACATCGAGCGCGAGGGCATCGAGCTGCCGGGCCTGTACTACGCCCATGAGCGGGAGGTCTTCGCCCGGGACGGGATGTGGCGTGCCGTGGGCGAGGTGTCCCAGCCGGCGCCGCATGAGGAGGTCATCACCAAGCTCGTGCGCTACCGCACGGTGGGGGACATGTCCTGCACCGGCGCCGTGGAGAGCGACGCCGCGGACGTGGCCGCCGTCGTCGTCGAGGTGGCTGCCTCGACCCTGACCGAGCGTGGCGCGACCCGCGCCGATGACCGCATCTCCGAGGCGGCCATGGAAGACCGCAAGAAGGACGGGTATTTCTGATGAGCACCGCACTCGCGTCCAGCACGCTGTTCCGTTTCGCGACGGCCGGCAGCGTCGACGACGGCAAGTCCACCCTGGTGGGCCGCCTTCTGCATGACTCCAAGGCGATCCTGGCCGACACCCTCGACGCCGTCGCGCGCACGAGCGCCGACCGTGGCTTCGGCGGGGAGAAGGGCGGCCTGGACCTGGCGCTGCTGACCGATGGCCTGCGCGCCGAGCGGGAGCAGGGCATCACGATCGATGTCGCCTACCGCTACTTCGCCACGGACCGCCGCAGCTTTATCCTGGCCGACTGCCCCGGGCACGTGCAGTACACCAAGAACACGGTGACGGGCGCGTCCACGGCGGACGCGGTGGTCGTGCTGATCGACGCCCGGAAGGGTGTCCTCGAACAGACCCGACGGCACCTGTCCGTCCTCCACCTGCTGCGCGTCCCGCACGTGATCGTCGCCGTGAACAAGGTGGACCTGGTCGACTTCGCCGAGCCCGTGTTCCGGGAGATCGAGGCGGACATCCGCCGGGTCTCGCAGGAACTGGGGATCGGCGCCGCGCAGGCCGATGGAACCGCGGATCACGCCGACGTCCGGGTCATCCCGGTGTCCGCACTCGACGGTGACAACGTCGTGGACCGTTCCCCGCGCATGCCCTGGTATGACGGCCCGTCGCTGCTGGAGGTCCTCGAGACCCTGCCTGCCGCGGACGAGCTGGAGGACGAGCACGAGGCGTTCCGCTTCCCCGTGCAGCTCGCGATCCGTCCGCAGGGCGCCCTGGCGCCGGACGCCGTCGCGCGTGGCCTGGACGTGGAGGAATACCGCGACTACCGCGCCTACGCGGGCCAGGTGGCCGAGGGCACGGTAACGGTCGGCGACCCGGTGGTCGTCCTGTCGCCAGGCCACGAGCCGCGCACGACGACGGTCACCGGCATCGACTTCGCCGGCACCTCCCTGGACACGGCCTTCGCCCCGCAATCGGTGGCGCTGCGCCTCGCCGACGAGATCGACATCGCCCGCGGTGACACGATCGCCGCGGCCGGCACCGTGGGGGAGAGTTCCGCGGATCTGTACGGTTCCGTGGCGTGGCTGTCCTCCAAGCCGCTGCGCGAAGGCGCCCGGGTGTTCGTCAAGCACGGCACGCAGACCGTGAAGGCGATCGTCCGCTCGGTCTCCGGCAAGCTGGACCTGGACACGTTCGAGGTGCAGCCCGCCTCCGACCTGGAGCTCAACGACATCGGCGAGGTCCAGATCCGTCTGGCCGCGCCCCTGCCGTTGGAGCCGTATGCCAAGCACCGCCGTACGGGTGCGTTCCTGGTGATCGATCCCGCCGACGGCAACACCCTGGCCGCGGGCATGGTCAAGGAGCACCCGGGCGACTCCGAGGATGAGCGGTACTGGATCTAGCCCCGCCTACGGCTCGCGAGGGAACAGATGAGGCCCCTTCCCGGTGTGGGAAGGGGCCTCAGCTGTCACTTCGCGGAGCGGGATTCCGGCGCTAGGGAGCGCACTGGAACTTCGCGTCGCCCCACACCCCGTGGGCCCCGTTGATGGAGCCGGAGGGCTTCACCACCAGGTCGAGGTAGTTCACACCCCTCAGGTCCACGTCCACGCTCTCCGGGGCGAAGCCGGGCACGTAGGTCCGCGAGGTGTAGGCCGTGGCGCCATCGGCGTTGACGGAGAAGATGATGTTCCCCGCGAACCCCTTCTCCAGGCCGACCTGGGAGGTGAACCGCGTGCACTTCCCGCCCAGGTAGTAGGTGATCCGGGATTCCGCATGGACCCCGAGACCCTTGGTGTAGCTGGGGCTCGTGCCCGTGGCGGGATCCGTGTAGTTCAGCGCGAGCGGCAGGTCCGGCGAGGTCGCCGTGTCCTTGTTCGCGACGTCCTTGCCGATCACGCCGTAGCCGTTGACGGCCTGGACCCACTCGACGTCGGACGCGTACACGGCGCCGTGCGGCACGGCGGGCAGCGGCTGGGTGGTCACCTGCCAGTCGAAGAACTTCACCCGCGTGTCGGTCGGAAGCACGACGGCGGCCAGCTCCTTGGCCGGGTTCAGCCGGACCATGTTGGCGAAGGCCTGGTACTTGTACTGCGTGTACTCCGGGGACGCGCCGTTGGCGTTGTTGCGGCCCTGTTCGGACACTGCCACCACGCCGCCGCCCAGCTCCTTGGGCTGCAGCCAGTTGGGGAAGAAGATCCCCTGCTGTTCGGTGCTGCCGTCCGTGTACCGCAGGGTCAGGACCGGGGTGGTCCCGCCGCCGACCGCCGCGGAACCGAGCACCGCCAGGTGCGTGCCCTTGCCGCTGACCGCGATGGTCTGGCCGTCGAGTGCTGTGGCGTTGGGGACGTCGGGCCCGACGCTCGGCCAGGTGAAGTCCACCTCGCGGGGCGTCCCGGCGTAGACCGGGACCTTCCCGCCGGGCTTCACCCCGCCGGCCGGGACCGTCGCCTGGGCGAGCTGCTCCGCGGAGAAACTCGCCCCGCCGCCGTCGAAGTTCCCGGCGCTCTTGTTCGCCACCGTGGTGACCGCGACGTTGTTGAACGCGGCCTGCAGGGATCCGTAGGCGACGTAGATCGAGTTGCCGCCGCGCACAGTCTGCGCGCTGCCGTCACGCGCCGTGTACGACGCCGTCGCCGCCAGCTGCTGCGACCCGGCGGCCGCGCTCGGGCCGGGGCTCACCGTGAAGCTCGCGGTCACGGACTGCCCCGCCTTGACCTCGGACGCGGTCGCGCCGGAAGAGGAGACGAGGGTCCACCCGGCCGGGAGTGCGGGCGCGATCTTCACGCCCGTCTTGCTCCAGGTCCCGGTGTTCACGAACTGCGCGGTGAACGTCGTCTGCTTGCCCTGGAAGACCTCCTTGTCGACGCCGACCCGCAGTTCCGCGGCCTGCGCCTCCTGGGTCTTCCCGGCCATCGGCCCGGCGTTCTTCAGCTGGACCGTGGCGCTCGCTGACGACGCCAGGGGAGCGGTCTTGACCCGCACCACCGAGGTGGCGGCGTCGTAGAACCAGCCCTGGGCGGCGGCGTCCAGCGCGGCCTGTCCGGAGACCCGGGGGAGGACCGCGGAATCGGTCTTCACCTGCTGCGGCGCCGTGCCCACGTGGGCGTTGATCAGGTACGGGCGGGCGGCGGCCATCCCGGTGTAGGAGCCCTGGCGTGCGCCGACGGTGACGTTGACGGTGCCCGTGCCGAAGTCCGGGGCGTCAACGGTGAAGGTCTGCCGTGCCGACTTGCCGTTCTTGTAGTCGCGCGTGACCTTGTCGTCCTCGTACAGGGTGAAGGAGGACTTGCCCTTGGCGAAGGCCTCCACCGTGACCGCCGAGTCCTCGGGGACGAGCGAGGCGTTGCGCGCCACCTTGCCCTGCGGGATCACGGCCCCGACACGGACGAAGAGCGGCAGCCGGTCGAGCGGTGCGTCGTAGCCGTTGAGGATCTGGCCGCCGTCGTAGACCTTGCCGGTCCAGTAGTCCGCCCACTGCTGACCGGCGGGCAGCTGGATGCCGTTCCGCACGGTGCTCTGGGTGTAGACCGGGGCCACGAGGAAGTCCGATCCGAGCATGAACTGCTGGTTCGCCTCGGCCGAGTAGGACGCGGCCTGCTCCGGGAACTCGAGCGCCATGGAGCGCATCATCGGAACGCCCGTGGAGTGCGAGTCCTGGGCCAGGGTGTAGAGGAACGGCATGAGCTGCTGCCGCAGCTGGAGGTACTTGCGGTTGATCGCGGTGGCGTCGTCGCCGTAGAGCCAGGGGCGCTTGTCCGTCGGGGCCCAGCCGGACATGGAGTAGAGGGCCGGTGCGAAGGCCTTCCACTGCAGGTCGCGGACGTAGGACTCCTTGGAGCCGCCGAAGATGCCGTCGACGTCACCGGTGGTGAACGCCAGGCCCGAGTTGCCCGCGCCGGTGAGAGCCGGGACCTGCCAGCGGATCGCGTCGAGGTTGCCGCTGTGGTCGCCGGTCCACTGCATGCCGCAGCGCTGGGAACCGGCCCAGCCTTCGACCATGAGCGCGGTGCCGCGTGCGGAGGAGTTGTCCTCGATGCCCTGGTGGGCGGACTCGCAGCCCGTGAGCGCCTGGCGGTAGCCGGAGCCGACCCACGCGACGTCGAGTTTCCGGAGCCGCACGCCGGCCTGGCCCACCTCGTAGGCCTGGTTGGTCAGGGAGCGCTGCGTCCAGAGACCCACCTTGAGGTTGGTCTCGTCCTGGATGCTCTTCACCGTCTCCGGCAGTTGCTGGTACTCGCAGCCGTAGCCGTCGTTGACGAGCATCCAGCCGGCGGGCATGTCGTGGGCGACGAACTGCCGCGCCGTCTTGATGGCGTCCGGCGTGCGCTGCTTCGCGCCGTCGGGGTCGCCGTAGCCCGAGGAGGAGTAGCCCGGGTTGGAGCGGTTGTAGCAGTCGGCGTCGCCGTACTCGAGGGCGTAGACCGGTGGCATCATCGGTCGGCCGGTCAGCTGCGTGTAGCCGTCCAGCGCCGACTTGTAGTCGCCCACGAAGTAGTAGGCGTCGAAGCGCTTCTCCTCGTGCGTGGTGCTCGGCGACGCGCCGAAGTCGTAGCTGCCGCGGGCGAAGGTGTCCCGGAGGACGCCGTAGCCCTTGCTGGACATGTAGTACGGGACGGCGTTGGGGTAGCCGTCGTCGGTCCAGTTGAAGTTCTTGGCGATGTTGATGACCGCGCCGGTGTGGATGGCACGACCGTTCTGCATGCCGCCGCCGATGAACTGCTCACCGGCCTGAGGTGTCAGGTGTTCGGTGGTGCTCTTGGCGCCGAAGCTCAGGGGCGCGGACTCCTCGAAAACCGTGCTGCCGTCCGGGCGGGTGACTTTGATGCGGCCGGTGGACTTCTCCACGGCGACGCGGACGGCGTCGGTGGAGGCGGTGACCCAGTCGCCGTCGCTGAGCGTGAGCCCGGTGCCGGGGAAGCTCTTGGCGCCGACGACGATGTCGGCACTCTGAGCCGGGTCCCCCTGGTCCGTGTTCGCGGGATCGGTGAAGGCCCCGCCGGGGGCCGCCTCGATGCGGAAGGTCTTGGAGTCCAGGAAGGTGATCCGGAAAGCGCCCTTCTCGGCGGTCAGGTTCACGGTGCCGCCGTCGCGTGCGACGCCGGTGACGGCGCCGAGGGTGCTGCCGCTCTGGTCGACCGGGACCTCTGGGGTCACGGGCTTGACCTTGACGGGGGTGCCGGCATCGGACGCACTGGTGGAGGGAGTGGTGGTGGGTTCGGGTGCGGCGACGGCCGCGGACAACGGGGAGAGCGGTGCACAGCTGAGCGTGACGGCGGCGGCCAGGGCCAGGAGGTTCCTGGTGTGGCGGCGTCGTTGCCGTGTGTGCACCCCGGAACGGGCGGGGTGCGGTCTCATGGGCGGCCTTTCTTCATGCATTGAGGTGATGAAAAAATCGGTTAACCGTGCACTAATAATCAGTTGCCGGGACGGGGGAGTCAATGGTTGGTGTGAAACGATTCACAGATTGCGCCGGCGCAGAGGTGCCGGCCGGCGCGCCGGCCGGGGCGTGCTGCGCGGGTGTGTTCGAGTGGTTCCGGGGCGCCGGGGTCGGTTTCTAGGCTGGGACGCATGACTTCGGCACCCTTGCGCCCCACGCCCGGGCAACTGGCCTGGCAGCACGACCGGATGGGCGTGTTCTTCCACTTCGGCGTCAACACCTTCCACGGCAAGGAATGGAGTGACGGAACGCTGCCGGCGTCGAGTTTCGACCCCGCCGAGCTGGATGCGCGGCAGTGGGTCCGAGCGGCGCGGCTCGCCGGGGCGAAGTACGTGGTCCTGACCGCGAAGCATCACGACGGCTTCTGCCTCTGGCCCACGGCGACGACCGCGTATTCGGTGGCCTCCTCGCCCTGGAGGGGTGGCGCGGGGGACGTCGTCGCGGAAGTAGCGCAGGCGTGCCAGGAAGCGGGGCTGAAGTTCGGACTGTACCTTTCGCCGTGGGACCGGAACGCCCCCTGCTACGAGGATCCGGAGGCCTATGACGAGTTCTACCTGGCGCAGTTGCGGGAGCTCTGCACGCGGTACGGGCCGCTGCACGAGTTGTGGTTCGACGGCGCCGGATCGGAAGGCCGGGTCTACGACTGGGAGCGGATCGGCGCCGTCATCGCCGAGCACCAACCCGGCGCGATGGTGTTCAACATAGGTCCCGCCACGATCCGCTGGGTCGGCAACGAGGACGGGCTCGCCGAGGATCCGGTGGAGTACGTCGTCTCCTCCACGGCCGTCTCGAACTATGTGAGTGACTCCGCCGCGCTGGGCCAGGAGGCGTATCTGCCTCCCGAGTGCGACGTCTCGCTCCGGCCGGGCTGGTTCTGGCAGCCGGCCGAGGAGCCGAAGTCCGTGGACCATCTCCTGGCCATCCACTACCGGTCGATCGGCATGGGGGCGAATCTCCTGCTCAACCTTCCGCCGGATCGCCGCGGCCTGATCCCTGAGGGAGACGTCCAGCGACTGGTGGAGTTCCGGGCTGAGCTGGACCGGCGCTTCGGCAGGCCGGTCGAGGCGGAGGTGAGCCGGAGCGGACCGGGGGAGTGGGTGCTGGATTTCGGCCGGGACGTCCCCCTGGACCACGTGGAGCTCGGGGAGGATCTGTCGGAGGGCCAGCGGGTGGTGCGGCATCGGCTCCTGACCGACGACGGCGACGTCCTCGCCTCCGGTCTGACGGTCGGCGCCCAGCGCCTGCACGCCGTCGTGCCCGTCACCGCGCGGCGGCTCCGGGTGGACGTGGACGGCGACGGCGCGCGGCCGGCGTTCGCGCGGGCCTACGACACCCGGGGCGCACCGGTCCCGGTGATCGAGTACGCGGCCCCGACACACCGGCCGGAGGACTGAGTTCCCGGGCGCTCGGGGCTTCCGGGAGCGCGGGCGCTGAACCGGCCGGACTTCGCGCGACCCCGGACACGGCGAAGGCCCGGCGGCTGGGAAGCCGCCGGGCCTTCAGACGTTGTCAGTGTCGCGTCAACGTGCCGCACCCATGGACTTCGAAGCCCCGCGCGTTGGAGGGGATGGTCACGATCATCGGACCTTCCGGAAGGTCGATGTCCATGATCTCCTCGAACGTACCGCCAAACCCGCTCAGTGTCCGCCAGCCGCAGTATTGCCCAGCGTAGCCGTAGTAGGTTCCCGGCTGGATGTCGATTCCCACGCGGTAGGTCCCATCTGCTGTAATCCGCGTGGCGCGGGGCCCGCTGGGGCTCACGGTCGTCCAGGAACCGCAGCGTCGTGATGTGAATCCTACGTCGCCCGCGTTGATCTGAACGTAGGTCCGGGCGGAGCCGAAGTAGTTTGCGTTGATGTCGTCCAAACGACCTCCGAAGCCACTGAGACGTTCCCAGTAGCAATCCGGACCTCCGCCTGTCGCTCGGTAAAGGCCCGGTTTGATCTGGGCTCCCACACGGTACGTTCCGTCACCACGGAGCACGGTCACGGGCCAGAGCGGGAGCTTCACGGGGGCGCTCGTGGCGGCCTTGGCGTCGTAGTACGCGCGGCTCGCCATCACGCGGACGGACAGGGAACGGCCGTTGTCGGCCGCTCCGACCTTGTACGTCCGGCCCCGGGCTCCGGCGATCGCCGAGCCGTTCCGGTACCACTGGTAGGAGAGGCTGCTCGGCGCCGGGTTGTAGCTTCCGGCATTGGCCGTGAGGACGGAACCCAGGGCGAGGCGTCCCGTCACTGTGGGCGCGGCTTTCAGGACGAACAGCGCTTTGCCCACCCCGGTCGCTGACGTGGTCACTGAGCGCGTGACATAGCCCGGTTTGGAAGCCGTGACCTTCACGTTCACGCGGGTGCCGATGTATCCCGTGTTCAGGTAGAGCGCGTATCCCGTGGCTCCCCGGATGGCGGCGCCGTTCCGGTACCACTGATACCGGAGAGTGGTGCCGGCGGGCCACGACTGGGTCACCTTGACGGTGTTGCCGTAACGGTGTGTCCCGGTCACCGCCGGTGACTTCGTGGCCACGAGGAGCCCGACCGCGATGGTCCGAGCGGCGGAGAAGCGGTCCACCGAGGTGTAGCCGGGCTTGGCCGCGCGCACGCGGACCTTCAGCGCCTTCCCGTTGTCCGTCGCGGTGGTGGTGTACGTGCGGGCGATAGCCCCGGCGATCGCCGTCGTCCCGCGGTACCACTGGTACGTGACGGTGGCTGCGGCCGGTGCGGACACGCCGGGGTTCGCTGTCTGAACCTGGCCGACCCGAGCCGTTCCGCTGATGGTCGGCACGGCGACCGAGGTGAAAGCGGCGCTGGTGGCGGTGACCTGTGCCGACTGGAACTCGTGGTCCGTGAACCCCTCCGCCGAGAGGGTGATGATCCCTTGGAGAGGCCTGCCGACATCCGCCGGGCCGACCACATACCGCTCCGCCGTGGCACCGGCGATCGGAACGCCGCCCCGGTACCACTGGTAGCGGAGGGCGCCGCGGAAGGCGGAGTCATCCCAGGCCGGCGTGGCGAGCGTCAGGGTTTCGCCGACGACGGCTCGTCCGGCGACGGCGTTGCTCCAGGTGAGGCCCGTGAACTCGGCGTTCCGCACGACGAGGGGCGTTGACACGGCATCGGTTCCGGACTGGGTGTCCTCCCGGGACGCCGTCACCGTGAGCTGGACGGCCTTCCCGGCCATGGAGGGCAGCAGCACCAGGGAGTCGATCTCTCCGATGACGTGGTCGGTCGTCTGAACCGCCGTGCCGTCGACGGTCCAGACGAAGAGGAACTTCGTCGCGCCCTCCCACAGTCCTCCCTTGGAGGTGAGGGTCTGGCCGACCACCGGTTCGCCGTGGACGACCGGAACCGCGGTATTGCTCGGCGCCGGAACGTGGGTGGGTTCGGTGGTCGCGGTCGGGTCCGGAGTCGGCGCCGTCGTTTCCGTGGGCTCCTGGGTGGGTGTGGTGGTTTCGGTCGGTTCCGGTGACGGGGTGTCCGTCGGCGCCGGGGTCTCCGTGGGGCCGCCGGTCGGCTCCCCGGTGGGTCCGTCCGAGGGCGTTTCCGCGATGACCGACGGCGCGGTGACGGTGGCGGGAACGGCTTGTGCCGCCGGTGCCATCAGAAGTCCTGCGAACAAGGTGATGGCGCCTGTGGCCGCCACGAATCCGGCGGCGCGGCCGGAACGCGGCCAGGCATGGGTGTTCCTGAAGAATGACAAAGAGATGCTCCCCCGAGTGATGTGATCAGTGATCTGATCAGCACGATCGTAGGGACATCCGTCACGATCCCACAATGGTTTCCCGGATTTATGGGGATAAGACGGGCCGGGCGGCATGTGCAAGTGGCGCGCCGCCGTCGTCGTCCGCCAATGGGAAAGACGCCCGGCCGCCCGGGAATTTTCCATGCAAACGCATGGTTTTCGTGGTCGTGAACAGCAAAAAGATCGGATTCCTGTCCTTTGGCCATTACGGTCGATCCGCAGGATCGCACACCCAGGACGCCGGTGAGTCTTTGCGGCAGGCCATCGAGCTCTCCGTCGCCGCGGAGGAGCAGGGCGTGGCCGGGGCCTTCTTCCGGGTCCATCACTTCGCCCGCCAGGGCGCGGCTCCCTTCCCCCTGCTCTCCGCCATCGCGGCCCGCACCACGACCCTCGAAATGGGCACGGGTGTCATCGACATGCGGTACGAGAATCCCCTCTACATGGCTGAGGAGGCCGCCGCGACGGACCTCATCAGCCAGGGCAGGCTCCAGCTCGGCGTGAGCCGTGGTTCACCCGAACCGGCGCTCAACGGGGCCGAGAACTTCGGCTACATCCCGCGCGACGGCGAGACCCCCGCCGACATGGCCCGTCGCCACACGGATCTGTTCCGCCGCGCGATCACAGGCACCGGGATCGCTCCGGCGGACGCCGGCGACGGCCGTCCGGGTCTGCTGCTGCCGGTCGAACCGCAGTCGCCGGGCCTCGACCGCCGCATCTGGTGGGGCGCCGGCACCCGCGCGACGGCGGTCTGGGCCGCCGAGCAGGGCATGAACCTCATGAGCTCGACCCTCCTCACCGAGGACACCGGAGTGCCGTTCGACCAGCTGCAGGCCGAGCAGATCCGGGTGTTCCGTGACGCCTGGAAGGAGGCCGGACACGGCTGGACGCCGCGCGTCTCGGTGAGCCGCAGCATCATCCCGCTCGTGTCGGAGGAGGATCATCACTACTTCGGTCTGCGCGGTCAGGTCGAAGGCCGCGACCAGGTCGGGTGGCTGGACGGGGCCGTGTCCCGCTTCGGCCGGTCCTACATCGGGGAGCCCGACCAGCTGGCCGAGGAGCTGGCCCGCGACGAGGCCGTCCAGGAGGCGGACACCGTCCTGGTGACCATCCCGAACCAGCTCGGCGTCGACTACAACGCGGCGCTGCTGGGCAACATCGTCAAGCACGTCTTCGGACAGGGCTGATCGTTACCCCCGTCGACTGCTCCACAGGATGTCGTTCTGAGTATTGTCAGGCGTGAATCGGCATCCTAGGGAGCAGTCGATCCGGGGGAGTGCGGGGAGACCAACGGGGCCGCCTTCCGTGTCAGCAAGGGCACGACGGCGAGCAGGCCGAGCAGGAGCACGACGGCGCCCCATCCAGGGGTGTCCGGGACGTGGTTGCTGGCCGCCTTCAGGGTGAAACTCAGCAGGACGAACGCTCCGATGATCCCGAGCGCCACCAAGGCCCAGCCGGTTCTCCGGAGCGGGGTGCGGAGAGCCCGGAACGCGGCGAGAGCCACGAGGACGAGCAGCAGCACGACGACCGCGAACAATCCGATGAATCCGGTCATGAACAGGGCGGACAGGGTGGCGTCCTCGCCCGAGTCGGCGGGGGCCATGCCGGGCTTGAACAGGACGACGGCCACCGACACGGGCGTGTCCACGTGGGAGTCGCCCCGGGTATCGCGGCTCGTGAAGAACGGCACGGTCAGCCCACCGAGGAGCAGCGCTGCGGTGACCAGGGCGTACGCGCCGACCAGGACCCGCTCGAGCCGGACGACGCGCCGGGCGAGGTCAGGGTCCGCGGCAGCCCGCCGGGTTCCAGGGTCCTGATCGCTCATGCTGTTCTCCTCACCCACGCGGATCGAGGGCGCTCACTCGCTCCGTCCACCGTGCTGGATCGGGCCACGCCCACTCGTTCCAGCTTGCGGCCTCGTCCGGACCAGGGGCAATGGGCAGAGGTCCCCACGGGCGTCGAGCGTCCGGGCCCACCCCTCCTCGATAGACCCCCATCGACTGCTCCGCAGGATGCCGTTCCGAGCGAATTCTCGGAGAAAACGGCATCCTGCGGAGCAATCGATCCAGGAGCGGTGCGACGACGGCGCGGGGCCGCCACCGTCGTCGACGGCCCCGCAACAATCCGGACGGCGATTGGAGCGGAGGGCCGTCCGTCCTAACGTGGGGGACAGTCGCCCGGCCGGACCGCCGGGCCCGCACCGAAGGAGCCCCCATGATCAGCCAGCACGAATACTTCGACGGCAACGTCCGCAGCCTGGGCTCCGGGGACGACGACGGGAAGTTCACGGTCGGCGTCATCGCCCCGGGCGAGTGGACCTTCGGCACGTCCTCCCCGGAACGCATGCAGCTGGTGCGCGGCAGCTGGGACGTGAAGCTCCCGGCGGAGAGCGGCGAGTGGGTCCGCTATGAGGCCGGCTCGGCGTTCGAAGTCGAGGCCGGGGTGTCCTTCACGGTCATGACCAGCGACCCCGTGGCCTACATCTGCTCGTACGAGTGACGCGTACGGGTGCTCCGTCAGGTGGGAGACTGCGCCGGTGAAACAGTGAGTTTGCGCTGAAACAGTGAGTCCAGCTCACTGTTTCAGCGCAAACTCACTGTTTCGGCGGATTGACCGCGTGCGGCCCGGCCCTGTCAGATCGACGGTCCGGCCTCGGCCGCCGCTTTGAGGAACTCGTTCCGCTGCCGGATCAGCTGCGGCATGTACCAGCGGAGGACCAGCAGCTCTGCGAGGCGGCCGAGCGGACCCAGCGGGGCGGCGAAGGTGATGTCGTCGCGCAGGAGGGTGCCGCCGTCGTCGTCGGCGGTGAAGCGGTGTTCGTGGCGCCAGAGCCTGAACGGTCCGTGGAGCTGCTCGTCCACGAAGTGCGACGGCTCGCGGTACTCCGTGATCCGCGACGTCATCCGGATCGGGACCCCGAAATGGCGGGCCTGCCAGGTCACGGTGTCGCCCGGCCCCATGCGGCCCGACATCACGCCGGCCACGGCGCGCTCACCCGAATCGGCCATGGAACGGGTGTGCGCGTCGACGTCGAGGGAGAGGCCGAAGACCTCCTCCGGCCGCGCCGCGATGCGGATCTCCTCGCTGAAGCTGATCACGGTACCCAGCCTAGTTCCGAGGCGCTATGTGACCTTCCGTGACCTTGCGTGAACCGTCGTTTCGGCAGCTTTGATGAGTGTTACGCGTCACCCCTATGGTTTTCGCATGGCTCTGATGGACATCTACCCCACGGCACTGCGCCTGCTCGGCCGCCCCGTGCTGGTGGTCGGCGGCGGCAAGGTCGCCGCGCGGCGCGCCAAGGGCCTGCTCGACGCCGGAGCCCGGGTCACGGTGGTCGCCCCCGAAGCGGTGGAGACGATCCGCGACCTCGCCGACGCCGGACTCCTCCACTGGGAGGCCCGCGGCTACCGCACCGAAGACCTCGACACCCCCTGGTTCGTCCAGACCGCCACCGGCGACCCCACGGTGGACGCACAGGTCGCGGCCGACTCCGAGGCCCGCCGGATCTGGTGCGTCAATGCCGGTGACCACGAGAGCTCCGCCGCCTGGACGCCCGCCGTCGCCAGCGTGGACGACGTGAAGATCGCGGTCAACGCCGGAGCGGATCCCCGCCGCGCGATGGCCGTCCGCGACGCCGTCGCCGCGGCCCTCGACGAAGGCGCCCTGCCGCTTCGCCACCACCGCCGGGGCACCCCGCGCGGCGGTCAGGACACGAGCCGGGCCAAGGGAAGCGTCGCCCTCGTCGGCGGCGGCCCGGGCGATCCCGGCCTCATGACCGTCCGCGCCCGGCAGCTCCTGGCGGAGGCCGACGTCGTCGTGGCGGACCGCCTCGGCCCGCGCTCCGTCCTGGACGGTCTGCCGGAGGACGTCCGCGTGATCGAAGTGGGCAAGACCCCCGGCCATCACCCCGTCCCGCAGGACGAGATCAACCGCATCCTGGTCCGCGAGGCGCTCGCGGGGAACCACGTGGTCCGGCTCAAGGGCGGCGACCCGTACGTTCTCGGCCGCGGCGGCGAGGAACTCGCCTTCTGCCGTGAGTACGACGTCGACGTCCAGGTGGTCCCGGGCGTCACCTCCGCGATCTCCGTGCCCGCCGCGGCCGGCATCCCGGTGACGCACCGCGGGCTGGCCACGGGCTTCTCCGTCGTCACCGGCCACGATGAACTGGGCAGCCTGCCCGCCCGGCCGGACCACACCGTGGTCCTCCTCATGGGCGTCAAGGCCCTGTCCCGGTCGATGGACACGCTCGCCGCCTCAGGGCTCCCGCGGGACACCCCCGTGGCGATCGTGGAGCGCGGCTACGCGCCGGATCAGCGGGTCACCGTGGCGACCGTCGCGGACATCGCGGACCGCGCCGCCGACGTCGGGGTCGAGAATCCTGCCGTCATCGTGGTGGGGGACGTCGTCCGGCTCAGCCCCTACGCCCCCGAGCATCTTCGCCTCACCCACACTCATGCACTCTGATCGAGTGCTCCACAGGACGTCGTTCTCGCCGGAATCCCAGCCTGGAATGACATCCTATGGAGCAGTCGACGAAAGGAACACAGCCGTGTCAGAACTCCCCACCCCCTCGAACGCAGCCGTCGGCTCCGCGGAGCGCCCGCTGCGCGTCGCCGTCATCGGCTCCGGTCCGGCCGGCGTCTACGCCGCGGACATCCTCACCAAGAGCGATGAGGTCAAGAGCGGGGAGCTCACCGTCAGCATCGACCTGTTCGACCGCTACCCGGCGCCGTACGGCCTGATCCGCTACGGCGTCGCCCCGGACCACCCCCGGATCAAGGGCATCGTGAACGCGCTGCACAAGGTGCTGGACCGCGGCGACATCCGCTTCTTCGGCAACGTCGACTACGGCACGGACCTTTCCCTTGATGACCTGCGGAAGCACTACGACGCGGTCATCTTCGCCACGGGCGCCATCAAGGACGCGGACCTCAACATCCCCGGCGTCGAGCTGGAGGGTTCCTTCGGCGGCGCGGACTTCGTCTCCTGGTACGACGGCCACCCGGACGTCTCCCGCGAGTGGCCCCTGGAGGCCAAGGAGGTCGCGGTCATCGGCAACGGCAACGTCGCCTTGGACGTGGCCCGTGTCCTGTCGAAGCATGCGGACGACCTGCTGGTCACCGAGATCCCGGACAACGTCTACGCCGGCCTGAAGGCCAGCCCCGTCACGGACGTTCACGTCTTCGGACGCCGCGGCCCCGCGCAGATCAAGTTCACCCCGCTGGAGCTGCGCGAGCTGTCCCACTCCCAGGACGTGGACATCATCCTCTACGCCGAGGACTTCGAGTTCGACGAGGCTTCCGACGAGGCGATCCAGAGCAACAACCAGATCAAGACCATGGTCGGGACGCTGACCAACTGGTTCGCCGAGCAGCCCGAGGACCTCTCCGAGCTGACCGCCTCTCGCCGTCTGCACCTGCATTTCCTGCACTCCCCGGTGGAGATCACCGACTCGCCCGAGACCCCGGGCAAGGTGGCCGGCATCCGCTTCGAGCGCACCGAGCTGGACGGCACGGGCAACGCCCGCGGCACCGGCGAGTACGTGGACTACCCGGTCCAGGCGGTCTACCGGACCATCGGCTACTTCGGGTCGCCCCTGCCGGGCGTCGAGTTCGACCACCGCAAGGGCGTCGTGACCAACGACGGCGGCCGCGTCCTGGACGTCTCGGGCGCCCCGGTGCCGGGCGTCTACGCCACGGGCTGGATCAAGCGCGGACCGGTCGGCCTCATCGGCCACACCAAGGGTGACGCCCTCGAAACCATCACCCACCTGCTGGAGGACCGCACGGCCCTCCCTGTGGCGGACGACGCCGCGGAGAACGCCGTGGTCGCGCTCCTCGAAAGCCGCGGCGTGCAGTACACGAGCTGGGATGGCTGGAACCGTCTGGACGCCCACGAGCGCGCACTCGGCGCCGAGGCCACGGCCAACGGCGGCTCGCACGGGGTGAGCGTCGAGCGCGAGCGCATCAAGGTCGTGTCCCGCGAGGAGATGGTGAGCATCTCGCGTGACGGGGCGGGCGCCGTCGTCGGCTCCTGACCTCCGCACGGCGCCGCACGTTTGGCGCCTTGAGTGCTCAGTTGTTGGGGGTGTTTCCGCCAAACACCCGCAACAACTGAGCACTCAACGCCGTTAAGAGCCTTCAGCTTCGGGATTCGGCGATCTCCAGGCCACAGCGGACGCTCCGTTCCGCGGTCTCCGGGTCGCCGGAGGAGAGGGCCGTGAGGAGGTCCTGATGTCCCGGCTGGAGGCTGGGGTCGAAGTCCCGGTGCTCGGACTGGTTGAGCAGATCGCGCTTGAACGCCCCCGCGAAGCCCGAGTAGAGCTGTTCCAGCAGCGGGTTGCCGCTGAGCCGGGCCACGCCGCGGTGGAATTCCCAGTCCAGGTCCGCCCACTCGGACACCCGGCCGGCGTGCCAGGCCTCGAGTGAGGCGTCCAGGATGCGCTGCAATTCCTCGATGCCCGGGGCCTCCGCGCGCTGGGCCGCGAGCCGCGCGGCCTGGGTGTCGAGGACCTGACGGACCTCGAACACATGGGCGGCGGTGTGCTCGCCGACGCTCCGGCTGGCCGTGCCCTCCAGTTCGCTGCGGGCGCGGACGTACGTGCCATCGCCCTGCCGGACCTCCAGGACGCCGGCGTGGGCCAGGGCCTTGATGCCCTCCCGCAGGGTGCCCCGGGAGACCTGGAACCGCTCCATGAGCTCCGATTCGGTGGGGATCCGCTGCCCGATCTCCCAGGCGCCGGACGCGATCGCCTCGCGGAGCTGCCGCGCGACGGCGGCCGCCAGCGGCTGCCGTCCCTCCGGGTGATGCAGGCCGCCCGTGGGGGTGGCGGACTTCGACGTGTTCCGTGCGGCGCTCACAGGATCACTCACCGCCCCGGGAGGCCTGCTGCGATGCGACCACCACGCGGGGTCCGTGCCCGCTGTGCAGACGCCCCAGCACGAAGGCGGCCACGGTCAGGACGACCGCGACGCCGACCGCCACGCCCAGCGGCAGGATCCACTGCCCGGTCAGACCGTGCAGGAGGCCGATGCCGAGCGGGCCGAGTGCCGAGAAGAAGTACCCCAGCGACTGCGCGGCGGTGGAGAGCGCCGTGGTCTCGGCGGGGGTGCGGCCGCTCTGGCTGATGATCGCCAGGACGAGTGGGAAGATGCCGAGGCCCAGGCCAGTGAGGCACGCGGACAGCAGGGCCGTCTGGATCGGCGCCACCATGAGGAGGATGATGCCGGCCACCGTGCATGCGGCGGGGATGGCGAGGGCCCAGGGGCGGGTGCTGTTCCGCGAACCGAAGGCGAGGAACAGCATGCCCGCGAACATCGACACGAACTGCATGACACCGAACATCAGACCGCTCTGCGTGGCGTCCATGCCGTTGTCGCTCAGGATGTAGGCGTACCAGCTCATGACGGCGTAGGCGAGGAAACCCTGCGTCGAGAAGACGATCGCGATCAGCACGGCTTTGCGGCCCCGGAGCGCGGCCCAGATGCCGTGGTGCTGCTCGGGTGCGACGTCGGGGGCCAGGTTCCGGCTCCGGCGGCGGCCGAGGGCCAGCGGGATGAAACCGAGGAGGCCGAGCGCGGCGATCACGGACCACGAGGCCAGCCCGGCGGACGGGGAGCCCAGCGCGTGGGCCAGGGGGACGCTGACGGTGGCCGCCGTCGTCGCGCCGATGGTCATGGTGAACGTGTATAGGCCGGTGACCAGCGAGGTCCGGTCCGCGTGGTCCTGACGGATCAGCACCGGCATGGAGACGTTGCAGATGGCCAGGCCGCTCATCGCCACCACGGAGCCCACCAGCAGCGCCACGGTGCTGGGGATGCCGCGGATCGCGAGGCCGCAGGTCAGCAGGAAGAGCGCGAACACCACGGTGTTCTCCACGCCCAGGCGGCGGCTCAGGGGATTGGTGGCGAGACCGGCGAACGCGAAGCACAGCGTCGGGATGCTCGGCAGGAGCGAGGCGATGAAGGCGCCGTAGCCCAGGGCCTGCTGCAGTTCGTGGAAGAGAGCGGCGGCACTCGTGATGCCCACCCGGAGGTTGAGCCCCACCAGGATGACGCCCACCAGGGCGAGGAGCACCTTGCGGCGCCCCGAGCCACCCGTTCCCGTGGCGAGGGCCGAGGCGTCGGCGAGAGCGGCGGGACTGAGGATGGGCGCGGTGGATTCCGAGGTGGGTGTGGCTGGCATGTTCTAAAGGTTAGACCTTTAGTCGTTCTGGTATGCCATTCAGTGACGGACGCCACAGGAAGTGGCCGGTGCAAGGAGCGGCTCAGCGCGTCCCTAGCCGCGAGATCGCGAGGGCCAGCCAGAGCTGGACGCGGTCCGCCGTGGTCGAGGGGTCGTAGCCGCTGAGCTCGGTGATCTGGGCCAGGCGGTACCGGACGGTGTTGCGGTGCAGGGTGAGTGCCTGCGCCACGGCCGCCACGGAGCCGTCGTGTTCGAGATAGCTCTCCAGGGTGCTGAGCAGCCCGGCCCCGTGCGCGGCGTCGAAATCGTAGAGCGGTTTGAGAGTCTCCATCGCCATGTCGGACAGCGGGACGTCCTCGCTCGCCAAGAGCAGCGACGTCAGGCTGAGCCGTTCGGGTTCGTTCACGGGCAGTCCACGGGCGACGGCGTCGCGCGCCTCGAAGTAGCTCCAGCGCAGACCGTTCGCCTTGGCGTAGTGCCCGCCGATGCCGATCGTCGCCTTCAGCCCCGCCTCGGCCAGTAGCGCGTGCACGGCCTTCGCGGCGTCCACGGCGGTCTTGTCCTCCGGCGTGATGATGAGCAGCTCCGAGTCGACGACGGCGGTGGGGACGCCTTCGAGCTCGGGCGGCAGGGGAGTGGACATGATGGCTTTGTTCTGGGCCGGGGTGTTGCCCGGCGCCGGCCGCACGAGGATCACGACCTGACGCTTCGCCGCCGCGACGCCGATCGTCGAGAGCCTCGTCCCGGCGTCCTTCGGGTCCAGCACGCCGCGGATGACGTCCTGCATGACCTGTCCGGCCAGCTTGCGGGAGGCGTCGCGCTGGTGCTTCTGGTTGTTCAGTTCGAGGCTGATGAGGCTCTTCGCGTAGTCGAGGATGCCGGCGTCCCGGAACGGCTCGCGGACCTGGAGGGTGGTGGCGTCGCGCTGGCCTGTGGAGATCGCGACGTCCAGCCAGTGCCCCGAGTCGGGTTCGCCCACGGATCCGGCCGTGGTGCTGAAGATCTCGCGCCCGTAGCGCCGCAGCCGCAGATCCGTGCGGAGCAGTCCCGCCAGCTGCCGCAACAGGGCGGGGAGCCCGCCACCCGAGAGGAGCGAGCGGGCCAGGACCTGGTGCCCGGAGAGCATGCGTTCCAGCTTGGCCAGGTGGTCCGCGTGCTGCGCCTCCGCCACGAGCTTCCCGAGCGCGATGAACGGGGTCTCGTACGGGACCTCCACCACGGGGATGTCCCAGCGGTTCGCCTCCGCCACGAGAGCCGGGGGCACCACCTCGGAGGACAGGCCCGTGCCGAAGCCGATCCCGACCGCGCCGGAGCGCTGCACCATGCGGACGAAGTGACGCTGCGCCGCGGCCGTCTTCTGACGCAGTCCCGTGGTCAGCACCAGCTCGCCGCCGCTCAGGAACCGCTGCGGGTTCTCCTGCTCTGTGACCGCCACCCATTGAATGGGGGTGGAAAGGGTCGACTCGGCGGCCCCCACCTTCTTAAGCTTGAGAGACGGAACGGACAGAAGTGCCGCCAGCGTGATGGACATGAACCCATCATAGAAGTCCTTTGGACTCCCGCACAGCACGCCCGGGGTTTGGCTGTGCACCCGCCTATACATCGGCGAGCTTTCGTCACCCTATGCTCGAAGTCACACCCGTCGCAGGCGACTAAGAAGGAAAGAGTCCCCCATGACTGCAACCACCACCGAACTCAGCTACCGCCTCGAGCAGAAGCGCAGCATCGGCGAGTTCCCCGGCCCCAAGTCCCGCGAGCTGGCCGCCCGCCGTGACGCCGTCGTCGCCGGCGGCGTCGCCTCCTCCGTCCCCGTCTACATCGCCGATGGCGATGGCGGCATCATCAAGGACGTGGACGGCAACTCCTTCATCGACCTCGGCTCCGGCATCGCCGTGACCAGCGTGGGCGCCTCCGCCCCGGCCGTCGTCGCCGCGGTCCAGGAAGCCGTGCAGCACTTCACGCACACCTGCTTCATGGTCACCCCGTACGAGGGCTACGTCGCCGTCGCCGAGAAGCTCAACGAGCTCACCCCGGGCGACCACGAGAAGCGCTCCGTGCTGTTCAACTCCGGCGCCGAAGCCGTTGAGAACGCCATCAAGATCGCCCGCAAGGCCACCGGCCGCAACGCCGTCGTCGCGTTCGACCACGCCTACCACGGCCGCACCAACCTGACCATGGCGCTGACCGCCAAGGCCATGCCGTACAAGAGCGGCTTCGGCCCGTTCGCCTCGGACATCTACCGTCTGCCGATGAGCTACCCGTACCGCGAGGAGAACCCGGAGATCACGGGCACCGAGGCCGCCAAGCGCGCCATCCTCGCCATCGAGAAGCAGATCGGCGGCAGCGAGGTCGCCGCGATCATCATCGAGCCCATCCAGGGTGAGGGCGGCTTCATCGTCCCCGCCGAGGGCTTCCTCCCGACCCTGGCCGCGTGGGCCAAGGAGAACGGCGTCGTCTTCATCGCCGACGAGGTCCAGGCCGGCTTCTGCCGCACCGGCAAGTGGTTCGCCGTCGATCACGAGGGCGTCGTCCCGGACCTGATCACCATGGCCAAGGGCATCGCCGGCGGCATGCCGCTGTCTGCCGTGACCGGCCGCGCCGAGCTGCTCAACGCCGTCCACGGCGGCGGTCTGGGCGGCACCTACGGTGGCAACCCGGTGGCCTGTGCCGCCGCTCTCGCCGCGATCGAGACCATGGAGCAGTTCGATCTGAACGCCCGTGCCGAGCGCATCGGTCAGCTCATCCAGGACCGTATGAACTCCCTGGCCGGCGAGCTCTCCGTGATCGGTGACGTGCGTGGCCGCGGCGCCATGCAGGCCATCGAGCTCGTGGTGGCCGGTTCCAAGGAGCCGAACGCCGCGCTGACCAAGGCGATCGCCGACTACTGCCTGGCCCAGGGTGTCATCATCCTGACCTGTGGCACCTACGGCAACGTGATCCGTCTCCTGCCGCCGCTCACGATCGGTGAGGACCTCCTCAACGACGCGCTCGACGTCCTCGAGGCAGCGATCCGCGCCAACGCCTGAGCCTTCCCGGCTCCGGCTCTCTGAGCCTGGCCGCCCGTCCCGACCGTTCACCTGCCCGCGAACGGTCGAGGCGGGCGGCCTTGTTTTAACCAAGCCGCCCGCCCCGCCCCGCTCAGCGGATCAGCGCAGCACCACCATCAGCGCAGCACCACCGTGCGCGCATGGCCATGTCCGTCCAGCGCGACATCCAGTGTGAGCGGCGAGGTGCTCACCACGGTCACGCCGGGATCCCCACTCACGACGCCGGACACCGCCACCCCCGCCAGGCTCACCCGGGCGACGGCCTGGGTGCGGCTCGGGTCGGAGAGCGCGACCGTCACCGTCCCGTCGTCGGCCTTCCGGAACGCCAGGGAGCACGGACCGCTCACGGTGACGCCGTACCCGGGAGACGCGTCCGCCGGGGTGGCCGCGAAGAAATTGGCCAGCGTCACGCCCTGGGCCCGGTCCTCCACCATCTGCACGTCCGCCGTGTTCGAGATGACCCGCACCGAGGGGTTCGCGGACTCCTTGAAGGTATCCGAGTGCTCCGCCCCCGGCAGCATCAAGTACGCGTAACCACCGCCCTGAGGCCCCGTGCCGTGGCTGTGGGTGATGGTGACGTAGTCGCGGTCCTTGACATCGTCCGTGCCGCCCGTGTCCGCGCCGGAGTTGATGGCCTTCCACGTTCCCGTGCGGGCCACCACCGCCACGGTGACGTCCCCGCTCACGTTCTCCGCGGGCAGCAGGACATACCCGCCGTGACCCACGATGTGGGCGTTGCGGGTGACTTTCACCCCGGCCGCACCGGGAGACAGGGTCCGCTTGCGGTTGTCGGTGCGCAGCTCCGGCGCCTTGCCGGGCGGGAAGGCACGGTTCTCCAGCGTGGTGATCACCTCATGCGGGCCGGAGGAGGTGATCCCGGCGCCCAGGCAGACCACCTTGTCCTCCAGGAAGAACCACGACTTGCGCGCGCTGAGGGTCTTGTTGAAGTTCAGGTGATCCATGCCCTGGACACCCCAGTGGCCCTCGAAATCCAGACCACCCGCGAACGCCTGGTACGCCCGGGGGATCCCGGTGCCGTTCGTCGCCCCGCTCTCGCGCGGTTCGGCGGTCACGGTCGTTCCGGGCAGACGGTACGGGTCCACGGTGGGCCAGAAATCGGCGCTGTACTGGGACGGATCGGCCGGGGTGTAGACGAAGGTCAGTCCGTCGCCCTGGTACCAGCCGAGGTTGTTCTCGAAGTTGCCCCATTCGTAGCGGCCGATCCGCTTCGAGGACACGTTGACCACCGAACTGAACCCCGGCCGGTGATGCACCAGGCGGTCCTGGTCCCCGAACGCGCGGGTGACCACCGGGGCGGGCGCCGGGGCGATGGAGGAGTCCTTGAGGGCCGAGGTGACCAGCAGGGACTTGGCGATGCTCTGCCCGGGCAGGCCGAACAGGGAGACGTCCGTGCAGCGCTCCAGCCAGCCCTTCACGAGGGAGAGGTACCGGCTGCGGTACGGTTCGCCGGCCCCCGGCGCCAGCAGCAGGATGGCCGTGATGGCGCCGGCGCCGTCCACGTAGTCCGGGTTGGCCTGGCGGGACACCGCCCGGCCGCGGACCGTGTCCATCATGCGTCCGTTCCAGATGAAGGGCGCGTAGCTCGCTTCCACCGCATCGAGGATGACGGACTTCTTCGGGTCGGTGACGTCCCAGGAACTCCCGCCCAGCAGGCCCAGGATCTCGGCGATTCCGCCGAGCGTGACCACGCCGTAGGTCCCCACATACGGGAGATAGCTGTGCTGGACGAACGAGCCGTCCGCGTAGAAGCCATCGCCGCTCGTGACATAGCCGAACACGCTGTTCTTGCCGTTGCGCACGGTGTCGCTGAGGGCGTCGCGGGCCAGGGCCACTTCGTCCGGCCGGCCGTCGAGGATGCCGCGCAGGGCGCAGGAGAGGGCCTTGTCCGTCCGGTTCGCGCCGGTCTCCGCGAGGCTGGTGCCGCGGCCGCGCCAATTGGGGTCGGGGGTGAAGTACCGTGCCGCGGCCAGGAGGGAGGAGCGCAGGGCGGCGGGGACGACGTCGTGCAGCAGGACCAGGATGTCCGCGGCCTTGCGCGGCACGCCGATCTCCCAGAACCACCAGTTGCCGGCGGCCCGCATGCCGCTCTTATAGGCGGTGGTGCTGAGATAGTTCAGCGCCGCCACCAGATCGGAGGCCAGTTTCGCGTCGCCGTGCTGGGCGGAGCCCGCGGTGGCATGCGCGAGAGCGAGGTCGAACAGTCGGTTGAAGCTCACGCCCATGTTGCCGGTGGCGTCAGCCGTGCTGCCGATGCCCGTGAGCGGCAGGTCGGCCCAGAGGCCAGACGTCCCGCTCGGGGTGATCATGGACGCCCAGGTCTTAGTGGCGGCGTCGCTCATGGCTTGGAGTGCCGGGGCGAGCTCCGGGACCGTGGCGGCGCTGCCGTCCCCGGCCAGCATCAGACGACGGCGGGCCACCAGCTCGTCCAGCGAGGCCACGGGAGCGGCGCTCGCCGAGGTGGCCGTGGCGCCCAGGAGCGCGCCGGCCCCCAGGAGTGCGAAGAGGGTTCTGCGATTCAGCTCGGCGGACAACACGGACCTCCAGTGCTCGGGGAGTGGGTAGTCCGAGCCTAAAGGTGAGTGTTCTTGATCACAATAGGTTGAAAGTGTTCATTTACTTTCACCTCCGCCGGACGCGGATGGTATGACGCAGTGCGTCCACGGTGAGGATGATGAGCCCGATCCACACCAGGCCGAAGCCGATCCAGCGCTCGGGGGACATGTGCTCGTGGAGGACCAGGGTCGCGATGATCAGCTGGAGCGTCGGCGCCAGGTACTGCAGCATGCCGATGGTGGTGAGCGGGAGGCGGGCCGCGGAGGCGCCGAAGAACACCAGGGGGACGGCCGTCACCGCGCCGGACGCGGCCATGAGCCAGAAGTGGGCCGAGCCGTAGCCGGTCACCGTGGCCGCCTGGTTCAGAGTCAGCGCCACCATGGTGACGGCGGCGAACGGCGCCAGGACCAGCGTCTCCACGCTGAGGCTGGTGATGGAGTCGACGCCGGACCCCACCTTCTTCTTGACCAGCCCGTAGAAGCCGAAGCTGAAGGCGAGCGTCAGGGCGATCCACGGCAGCTTGCCGTACGCCACCGTCAGCACGACGACGGCCAGGAACCCGATGCCCACGGCGGTCCACTGCAGCGCCCGCAGGCGTTCCTTCAGGACCAGGACGCCGAGCAGCACCGAGACCAGCGGATTGATGTAGTAGCCCAACGAGGCTTCCACGGCCTGGCCGCTCATCACGCCGAACGTGTACGCGAGCCAGTTCACTGCGATGAGCAGGGCGGCGATCGCCAGGACGCCGAGCGTCTTCGGCCGCTTCAGGACGAGGGTGAACGTCTTCCAGGACCGGGTGACGGTCAGCAGGATGGCGCAGAAGAGGAGGGACCAGAGCACCCGGTTCGCCACGATCTCCACCGGGCCGGCCGGAAGCAGCAGCATGAAGTAGAGCGGCAGCAGGCCCCAGAGGGTGTACGCGCCGACGCCGTAGGCGAGGCCCTGGCGCTCCCGCTTCGCCGCCTGCTCGGCCACGGCGCCCGAGGTGCCGGCCGGGTTGCCGCCGGGGGCGCCGCTCACGGGGGTGGTGGGAGCGAGTGTTTTCGAGATGGGGTCCGTCACGTGGGCACAACCGGCCGCACGCGGGCGTTATTCCGAACAATTAGAATAGTTCTGCCTGTGCTAATGGCATGGGCACTGTCAACCTTGGAAGGTCAGCTCTTGTCTGTCGAGTCTGTGCACACATCCGCCCGCCCTCTGCGCGTCGCCATCATCGGTTCCGGCCCGGCCGGCGTCTACGCCGCGGACATCCTCACGAAGTCGCAGGGCGTGAAAGACGGCGAAGTGCAGGTCTCGATCGACCTCTTCGAGCGCTACCCTGCGCCGTACGGCCTGATCCGCTACGGCGTCGCTCCCGACCACCCGCGCATCAAGGGCATCGTGAACGCCCTGCACAAGGTGCTGGACCGCGGCGACATCCGCTTCTTCGGCAATGTGCACTTCGGCCAGGATGTCAGCCTCGAAGACCTGCGGAAGCACTATGACGCGGTCATCTTCGCCACGGGCGCCATCAAGGACGCCGAGCTGAACATCCCGGGCATCGACCTGAAAGGCTCCTTCGGCGGCGCGGACTTCGTCTCCTGGTACGACGGCCATCCGGACGTGCCGCGTGACTGGCCGCTGGAGGCCCGGGAGATCGCCGTGATCGGCAACGGCAACGTCGCGCTCGACGTGGCCCGGGTCCTGTCCAAGCACGCGGATGACCTGCTCGTCACCGAGATCCCGGACAACGTCTACGAGGGTCTGAAGAAGTCCCCGGTCACGGACGTCCACGTCTTCGGACGCCGCGGCCCGGCCCAGGTGAAGTTCACCCCGCTGGAGCTGCGCGAGCTCTCCCACTCCCGCGACGTGGACATCGTGCTGTACCCGGAGGACTTCGACTTCGACGAGGCCTCGGATGAGGCCATCAAGACGAACAACCAGGTCAAGACCATGGTCAACACCCTGACCAACTGGCTGGTCGAGGAGGCGCACGAGGGCGAGGACGCCGCGTCCCGCCGTCTGCACCTGCACTTCCTGCACTCCCCGGTGGAGATCCTGGAGGATTCGGAGCGCCCCGGCCATGTGGGCGGCATCCGCTTCGAGCGCATGGAGCTGGACGGCACGGGCAACGCCCGCGGCACCGGTGAGTACCTGGACTACCCCGTCCAGGCCGTGTACCGCGCCATCGGCTACTTCGGCTCGCCCCTGCCGGGCCTGGAGTTCGACGAGCGCCGCGGCGTCCTCAAGAACGACGGCGGCCGCGTCCTGGGCGCGGACGGCGCCCCGGTGCCGGGCGTCTACGCCACGGGCTGGATCAAGCGCGGACCGGTCGGCCTCATCGGGCACACCAAGGGTGACGCCCTCGAAACCATCGGCTACCTCCTGGAGGACCGCCTCCAGCTGCCCGCCGCCGTCGAGCCGTCCGAGGACGCAGTCGTCGCCCTGCTCGAGGAGCGCGGCGTCGAGTACACGACGTGGGAGGGCTGGAACCGTCTGGACGCTCACGAACTGGCCCTCGGGGCCGAGGCGACCGCCAACGGAGGTTCGCACGGCGTGAGTATTGCGCGTGAGCGGGTCAAGGTGGTACCCCGCGAGGAGATGGTGAGCATTTCCCGAGGTCAGTAGGCCTTTTCGGAGAATGCGGGACATGAAGTGTTCATTTCCTAATCTCATATGGTGGACGAGTACGGGTCGTCCGAGGGGTGGACACTACCCTTGTGACGATCCTTTACACGACACAGAATGTGGACACCGATGAACATTCTCCGTACCAAGTCGATTGAGCAGTCAATCGCAGACGCCGAAGAGCCGGGGCGCCGGCTCAAGCGTTCCCTGAGCGCCTGGGACCTCATGATCATGGGCGTCGCCGTGGCCGTCGGCGCCGGCATCTTCTCCGTTGGCGCCAAGGCCGCCGCCAACTTCGCAGGCCCCGCGGTCACGCTGTCCTTCGTCATCGCCGCCGTCACGTGCGCGCTGGCGATCATGTGCTACGCCGAATTCGCCACGGCCATCCCGGTGGCGGGTTCGGCGTACGTCTTCACCTACGCCACCCTCGGTGAGGTCCTGGCCTGGATCGTCGGCTGGAACCTCATCCTGGAACTCTTCACGGCCGCGGCCGTGATCGCCAAGTACTGGGGCATCTACCTCTCCAAGGTCTTCGACCTGGTGGGCGTCAAGATGCCCGAGGCCATCAACGTGGGCGGCCTGGACGTCTACTGGGGCGCGTTCCTCATCGTGGCCATCTTCACGGTCCTGCTGGTGCTCGGCACCAAGCTCTCGGCCCGGGTGGGCAACGTCTTCACGCTCATCAAGATCGCCGTGGTGCTCTTCGTCATCATCGTGGGCTTCTTCTACATCAAGGCCGAGAACTACACCCCGTTCGTCCCGCAGTCCGTGCCGAGCGCCGGCAACGCCGTGGAAGACGTCATGAAGCAGTCCCTCTTCGGCTTCCTGACGGGCGCGGCCCCGGCGCAGTACGGCACCCTGGGCATCTTCGCCGGTGCGGCCCTGGTGTTCTTCGCCTTCATCGGCTTCGACGTAGTGGCCACCTCCGCGGAAGAGGTCAAGAACCCGCAGAAGACGCTGCCCCGCGGCATCTTCGGCGGCCTGGCCCTGGTCACGCTGCTCTACATCCTGGTGTCCCTTGCCCTGACCGGCATGGTGTCCTACACGGACCTCGCGAAGGCCAAGAACCCGACCCTCACCACCGCGTTCGAGGCCGTCGGCAACACCGACGCCGCCAAGATCATCGCGTTCGGCTCCCTGATCGGCCTCACCACGGTCATCATGGTGCTCCTCATGGGCCTGGCCCGCGTGGTCCTGGCCATGAGCCGCGACGGCCTGCTGCCGCGTGCCCTGTCCAAGACGAGCGACAAGCACTCCACCCCGGCCCGCACCCAGATCCTCTGTGGCGTGGCCGTGGCGCTGGTGGCCGGTCTGACGCAGGTGGACATCCTGGAGGAGATGATCAACATCGGCACCCTGTGCGCCTTCGTGATGGTCTCGATCGGCATCCTGGTGCTGCGCCGCAAGCGCCCCGATCTGCGCCCGGCGTTCCGCGTGCCGCTCGGCCCTGTGCTCCCGGCCCTGTCCGCCGTGCTCTGCCTCTACCTGATGACCAACCTGGCCGTGCAGACCTGGCTGTTCTTCCTCCTCTGGCTCGTGCTCGGCTTCGCCATCTACTTCGCGTATGGTCAGCGGCACTCCCGTCTGAACGAACGCTTCACCGAGGCGAAGGAGTTCGTGGGCTGATCCAGCCCGCGCCTCCCACCGCTGAGCCGGTGCACGACGACGGCGCCGCATCCCGTGAAGGGGTGCGGCGCCGTCGTCGTCCGCGGGGAGAGCACGCGAGCGGCACGCTGCCGAGGCGCCGTTATCTCGCGGCCCGCCTACGGCTCCGGAAGGCTGTGGGGTCCTAAGATTGCGCTTATGGCGCGTCCTCCCCGACCCGAACGTAAATCAGAGCTCATGCACGACATCCTGCTGTACCTGCAGGACAAGTCGATCGCCGACCTCACCTTCCGCACCCTCGCCGACGGACTGGGCATCAGCAGCTATGTGCTGGTGTACCACTTCGGCTCCCGAGAAGAACTCATCTCCCAGATCGTGCACGCGATCGAAGCCCGGCCCTCCGAAGTGCTGGACCCGGAGCTGGTCACCACCGGACGGGACGAATTCGAAGCCTGGCTGCGGACCGCCTGGAAGGTGGGGCTGCGCGAGTACGGCATCCAGCTGCAGCGTCTGCATTTCGAAGCGGCCATGCAGGATTCCGTGCTGGACAAGCCCCGTGGCAATGGTGGCAAGCTGTACCACTCCTGGGTGGACGTGGTGCAGGAATGGCTCAGGAACCAGGGCCTGGGCGAGCCGGAGGCCCGCCGTACGGGGCGTCTTTTCGTGGCCACCCTGACGGGCCTGCGGTACGACGTGATCGTCACGGGTGAGCGCGAGGCCGCCACGGAGGCCTTTGAGCGGCTCCTGAAGTCGTTCTTCCTCACCATCGACTCGGAGCTGAAGCGCGGCGCCTGAGGCTGTGAGCATCGAGATCCCATTTCAGCCGCTGCCGATCGATCAATCGTCGGTCAGGTACCTGCGGGGCCCCGACTCCGCTCCGCGGGCGGGCGTTCCGGCGGGGGTCACGCACGAGTTCCAGTGGTCGCACAGCACGGCATATCCCGGCACCTCCAGGAAGTTCTGGGTCCACGTGCCGGACTCTTACGATCCCGGCGTCCCTGCCTCGGTCATCGTCTTCCAGGATGGGTGGTGGTACCTCGATCCCGAAGGTGAAGTGCGGGCCGGCATCGTGTTGGACAATCTCGTCCACAGTGGCGACATCCCCGCGACGATCGGGGTCTTCGTCGATCCGGGGATCGTCGTGGGAGCCGCCGAGCCTAAGAACCGGAACATCGAATACGACGCCTTCGACGACCGTTACGCGACGTTCCTCTTGACGGAGATCATGCCGCGGGTATCCGAACGCTTCTCCATCTCCTCGGACCCTGCTCACCGGGCGATCTGCGGCGGCAGCAGCGGTGGGAACTGTGCCTTCACGGTGGGCTGGCATCGGCCGGATCAGTTCCGCAATGTCATCGGATTCCTCTCCAGCTTCGCCCAGATGCCAGGCGGAAATCCCTATCTCGAGCTCCTTCCTTCCACTCCACCCAAGCCCCTGCGGATCTTCCTGCAGGCCGGTCACCGCGATCTACGGTGGAATGAGGCTGAACGGAACTGGCTGGCGAACAATCTCCGGGTCACGGCCGCCCTGGCGGAGGCCGGATACGACGTTCGGCTTGTTCTGGGCGACGGGGGCCATAGCCCGAACCACGCCGGCGTTCTCTTGCCGGACGCCCTGCGCTGGATCTGGAGGGACTGAGACCTTCCACGACGGACCTTCAACGACGGCGTTGACGGCGTCAGCGACCTGCGGCCCAGGGATCGCGCTGAGGCGTGTTCACCTGACAGACAAGGCAGAGTTCCGTCTGTTGCGCCGTGTTACTCTGACGATCGTCACAAGAAAATCGCTGGAGAATTTCACTCGCACAGTGCTCCAGTGCCTGAAAAAGGGGAAACCATGAGCAAGACCATCGTCACGCGCGCCCTCGGCGTCGTCGCCGTTCCGCTGCTGGCCGTGAGCCTGAGCGCCTGTGGCGGCCAGAGTGTCGCGGACGCCTGCTCCAAGCTGGACAGCGACATGAGCGGCATCAGCACCGAGCTGCAGTCCAACATGAGCAAGTTCGCGTCCGACCCGAAGGCCGCCGCAGAGGGCCTGAGCAAGTTCTCCGACAAGCTCGCAGAGAGCGTCAAGGGCGTCTCCAACCCGGACGTGAAGCCGAAGGCCGAGGCCGCCAGCTCCGCGTACGCCGACTTCACCGCCAAGATCAAGGCCGCCGCCGCGGACCCGTCCACCGCCTCCTCCAAGATGACCGAGCTGTCCAGCTCCGTCACCAAGATCCAGGAGAGCTTCACCGAGCTCGGCAAGGTCTGCAAGAAGTAACGTTCTCGGCACTTCGCCGTCGGACGGGAAAGGCCCCGGTGTCACCAGTCGGTGACACCGGGGCCTTTCAGCGTCCGGTGTGGACTACTTCTTGAGCTCGAAGCGGTCGTTCTCCATGACCTTGGCCCATGCCGCGGCGAAGTCGCTGACGAACTTCTCCTGAGCATCGTCCGAGGCGTAGACCTCGGCGAGAGCGCGGAGTTCCGAGTTGGCGCCGAACACCAGGTCCACGCGGCTGCCGGTCCAGCGGCCGTCGGCGGTGGTGTAGCTCTGCTCGTCGTCCGCCGGGATCCAGGTCTGGCCGAGGTCCAGCAGGTTCACGAAGAAGTCGTTGCTGAGGGCGCCCGGGCGGTCGGTGAAGACACCGGTGTTGGAGCCGTCCCAGTTGTTGCCCAGCACGCGCAGACCGCCGAGGAGCACGGTCATCTCCGGAGCGGAGAGGTTGAGCAGGTTCGCGCGGTCGATCAGCAGGTACTCGGCCGGCAGGTTGATGTACCCGCTGTTGTAGTTGCGGAAGCCGTCGGCCACCGGCTGCAGCCAGGCGAACTGCTCCGGGCTGGTCTGCTCCTGGGTGGCGTCCACGCGGCCCGGGGAGAAGGGTACGGTGACGTTCTGGCCGGCCGCCTGTGCGGCCTTCTCGACGCCGACATTGCCCGCGAGCACCACGACGTCGGCGAAGGACACCTTGACGGGGGAGGTCGCGTTGAAGTCGGCAACGATGCCCTCCAGGACGGAGAGGACGGGCTTCAGCTTGTCCGGCTGGTTCACGGGCCAGTTGACCTGCGGTTCCAGGCGGATTCGGCCGCCGTTGGCGCCGCCGCGCTTGTCCGAACCGCGGAAGGACGCCGCAGCCTTCCACGCGGTGGAGACAAGTTCCTCGACCGTGAGGCCGGATGCGGCGATCTTCTCCTTGAGCACGGCGATCTCGGCGTCGCCGATGGTCTGCTCCGGAGCGGCGGGCAGCGGATCCTGCCAGATGAGGTCCTCGGCCGGGACCTCCTTGCCGAGGTAACGGACCTTCGGGCCCATGTCACGGTGGGTCAGCTTGAACCAGGCGCGGGCGAAGGCGTCCTCGAAGGCGGCCGGATCGTCCTTGAATCGCAGGGAGATGGGGCCGTAGATCGGGTCCTCGCGCAGGGCCAGGTCGCTCGTCAGCATGCGCGGCTCACGACGGCCTTCCGAGTGGGCCATGGGGACCATGTCCGCACCGGCGCCATTGGTGGGGCGCCACTGCTTCGCGCCGGCGGGGGACTCCATGAGCTCCCACTCGTACGCGTAGAGGATGTGGAAGAACTCGTTGTCCCAGCGGGTCGGGTGGTAGGTCCAGGTGACCTCCAGGCCGGAGCCGACGGTGTCGTCGCCGAAGCCCGTGCCGTAGCCGTTCTTCCAGCCGAAGCCCTGGTTCTCGAGCGGAGCTGCCTCGGGGTCCGGGCCGATCTGGTCGTCCTTGTGGGCGCCGTGAGTCTTGCCGAAGGTGTGACCGCCGGCGATCAGGGCGACGGTCTCCTCGTCGTCCATGCCCATGCGGCGGAAGGTCTCACGGATGTCGATGGCGGAGGCCAGGGGGTCCGGGTTGCCGTCCGGGCCTTCCGGGTTCACGTAGATGAGGCCCATCTGAACGGCGGCGAGGGGCGCTTCCAGGTCGCGGGCGCCCGAGTAGCGCTCGTTGTCCAGCCACACCTTCTCGGGGCCCCAGTAGACGTCGTCGTCGGCTTCCCAGACGTCCGGACGGCCACCGGCGAAACCGAAGGTCTTCACACCCATGTCCTCGAGGGCGACGTTGCCCGCCAGGATGAACAGATCGGCCCAGGAGATCGACTGGCCGTACTTCTTCTTGATCGGCCACAGCAGGCGGCGGCACTTGTCCAGGCCCACGTTGTCCGGCCAGGAGTTCAGGGGAGCGAAGCGCTGCTGGCCCGCGCCGCCGCCGCCACGGCCGTCGTGGGAGCGGTAGGTGCCGGCGGAGTGCCAGGCCATGCGGATCATGAACGGGCCGTAGTGACCGAAGTCGGCGGGCCACCAGTCCTTGGAGTCCGTCATGAGAGCCGTCAGATCGGCCTTGACCGCGTCCAGATCGAGAGCCTTGAAGGCCTCGGCGTAGTCGAAGCCCGGGTCGAGCGGGTTCGCGACCTCAGGGTTCTTCGCCAGGATCTTCAGGTTGAGCTTGTTGGGCCACCACTCAGTGTTGGCGCTGCCCTTGGTGGGGTGTACACGGCCGCCGTGGGCGACAGGGCATTTAGAGACGGTGCTCTCAGACACGGTGTTCCTTCCGGGGATGGTTGATACGGGTGTGAAGGGAAGTTCTGGGGCCGGGGCGCGGCTCAGTCGCCGTCCTGGCGTTCGGCGGCGAGGCAGTCCTGGCAGATGCCCTGGTAGAGGACGTCCGCGATCTGGATGCTCATGGGCTGCTGGTCGTCATTCCAGTGGGGATGCAGACAGGGCGCATGTCCGACGGCGCAGTCCACGTCCTCGATGCGCCCGCAGCGGGTACAGATGGCGTGGTGGTGGTTGTCCCCGGTGCGTGTCTCGTACAGCGCGGGGGAGTGCGGCGGCTCGAAACGCCGCAGCATCCCGAGTTCCGTCAGGTCACCGAGGACCACGTAGACGGACTGCGCGGAGAGGCCCGGGAGCTCGCGCCGGGCCAGATCGAGGATGTTGTCCGCGGTGGAATGCGGATGGGTGTCGATGGCTGCGAGCACGGCAAGGCGCTGCTTGGTGACGCGCCGTCCGGCGGTGCGCAGCTGCTCGGACCAGGCCGAGGCCCGATCGGGGAGTGCCGTGAACTGGGACATGACCCCATTCAAGCACTTATTTTGACTAGCTCGCAATTAGTGGCGGGAAATTCCCAGGAATATGTTCGGCGGACCCGGAAGAGGGGCTCAGGACTCGACGATCCTCTGGTTCGTATTGGTGTAACTGATCGAGTCGGCGGTGCTTCCCACGAGCCCCATCGTGACCCGCAGGAGTCCCGGCGCGACGTCGTCCAGCGGGGGCGGCGTGTCGGTGCCGAGCGTGAGCGAGCGGCCGCCCGCCGTCGTCGCGGTGACGGAGCCGAGGTACACGTCGACGTGACCTTCGAGCTTCATGGTGTCCGCGGTGGTGACCAGGCCGGGGCCGTTCGGAGGGCGGACGGTGAGGGAGAAGCCGGTGATGGTGATCGAGTCGGCGCTGATCTTCAGCGCGCGCACGCTCCCGCCGTCGACCGTCGGCACCGAGACGATCCCGATCGAGTGCAGGCCGGTGAACGAGAGCCCACGGGAGCCGAGGGAGGCGGGCGTCCTGGTGAAGATCGGGGCACCGTCCTCCCGGGCGGCCTTCACGGGCTTCTTCGGGGAGGGCTTGGCGCTGGGGGACGGATGGGCAGGATCGGAGGGCGCGGACGACGGCGATCCGCCGGGCGCGCCGGTTCCCGGGGTGCCGGCTCCCGGAGTGCCGGGCAGGGGGATGCTCGGCGCGGGGATGCCGGGCACGCCGCCGGACCCGTTCCCGGGGGTGCCGGGTGTCCCGGCGCCCGGGGCGGGGGTGGTCGCAGAAGGCTTGGGCGTTCCGGGGGTGGGGGACGGCGTCGGGGAGTCGCAGGTGAAGAGGATGGGGAGGCAGAAGGCTGCGGGCTGGGTCGCGGGGGCCTGGGCAGCGCCGAGGGTGAAGGGTGTCACCAGCACGGCGCCGGCCAGCAGCGCTCCCAGTCCGCGGCGGCGGTGCTGTGTCATGAGGCGTGTTCTCCCTGGGGTGCGGGACTCCGTCTCATCCAGGCCGCCACGAGCACGCCTCCGGTCCCGGCCAGCAGCATGCCGATCAGGAATCCGCCGAGATTCACGCCCACCAGTGAGTACACGGCGACCGCGAGGGCGAGCACGCCGTAGAACACATGGTGGTCCGGCATGGTCATCGACAGGATGCCCAGCAACAGCAGAGCGATCGGGATGATGGTCGCCTGAAGGCCTTCGATGCCGAGCTGGACGTGCAGGTGACCGATGTCGAGCTGGCCGGAGAAGAACATCTCCACGCCGCCGAGCGCCACGAGAAGGCCGCCGATGAAGGGGCGCTCCTTCCGCCAGGTCCGGAAATCGCTCGCCGCGGGAGCCTCGGACGTCTCCGGCGCCTCAGTCGTTTCGGAGGCGAGGATCGACTCCAGGGGCTCCGTGGGCTCCGTGGGCTCGGCCGGTTCCGCCTGGGACTCCGCGGCGGGCATGACCGTGTGCCGCAGCGTCCGGTCGGCGTCACCGCGCCGCGCCCGTCGCGGGGCCTGCGGTGTCAGGCCGTTCTCCGCCAGACTGCCGTCGCCGTTCAGAAGCATCCCTTGGACCCGTCCGTCAGCTCCAGCTTCATCCCGTTGAGGGTGAAGACGGAGGCCTGAGTGCTCCAGGCCGTCTGCTCGAGGTTCTTGATGGTGACGGTGTCGGCGTCCTGGGCGAAGTCGCCGGGCGTGCCCTTCGCCGCCGTGTTGACGGTGGACGCGTCCACGCCGATGCGGATCTTGCCGAACGAGGCGTCACCCTTCAGGCCGGTCATGCCGATCTGAAGGTCGGATGCGGAGGCGGGGTTGCCGCCGCCACCGGCCTTGATGAGCACGCCGACCTTGCCGAGGGGGGTGTCGGTGGTGACGGCCTGGCAGAGATCGCTCAGCGTGGCGCTCTTGATGTTGGCGATGGCCACGGTGTGGTTCTTGCCCTCGGTGTCCCGCGCGACGCCGGCGTACTGGGAGAAGCCGGTGCCTTCCAGTGACGAGGCGCCGATCTGGAACTGACTGCCGGAGACGGCGAAGGAGACGGGGACTGCGCCCTGGGCGATGCCGCCCATCAGAGCGCTGGCGACGAGTGCGGCGGGGACCGCGGCGAGCACGATGCGGGCTGTGTGCGAGGAAGTGACCTTACGGAGACGCTCAGACCTGGGGAAATTCATCGGACCTCCTGGAACGGGCGCCGACCCCTTCGGCGGCGCGCATGTGACGAAGATAACTTTTTAGTTGACTTAGAGTCAATAGTGGTCCGTCGAGGCGCGCTGCGCCGGGGCGGGGGAGGACCGCCAGAGTCAGCCTGCGGCGTATGGCGTTCCGTGGCGTTCACCGTGGCCAGCGTCAGTAGACTCAGAGGGTGTCCGAAGTGCAGCGCATCCGCCTGAGTCCAGAGGAACGCCGGGCTCAGCTGATCGCCACCGGCGTCAACTTCCTGGCCGATCATTCCCTCGATGAGCTGACGATGGACGAGCTGGCCCGACGGGCCGGGGTCTCACGGCCGCTGCTGTTCCACTATTTCGAAACCCGGCAAGGGATGCACCTGGCCGTGGTGACGAAGGCCAGGGACAGTCTGCTGGTCGCCACCGAGCCGCGCCTCGACCTGCCGCCGCGGGAGCGGGTTCACGAGACCCTGCTGAGGATCACGCATTTCGTGCAGCAGCACCGCGGCACCTTCTACTCGCTGGTCCGCGGCATCGCCAGTGGCGATCCGGCCGTCCGGACCGTCGTGGACGAATCCCGCGAACTCAACGCGGAACGTCTTCTGGACGCGTTCATCGAGCTGGGATTCGAGGACACCGCCATGCTCCGCGTGGCCTTGCGCGCCTGGGTCTCCTACGCCGAGGAGGCGCTGATCAGCCTGGCGATCGAGCGCGACACCGACGCGGACGCCGTCGTGCGCTTCCTGGAGGCCGGGCTGCGGGGCATGGTCGGTGCGACTCGTGAACTTCAGGCGCCGGACTACGCTTAGCCGGTGCGGAGATTCCTGGCTGACCTGACGCCCCTGCGGGAGAGTCCCGCCTTCAAGCGCCTCTGGATCGGGACCGCCGTCTCCAACGCCGGAAGCCAGCTCACCGTGGTGGCACTCAGCCTCGAGGTCTACAAGATCACGCAGGAGAGTTCCTACGTGGGCCTGCTGAGTGTGTTCGCCCTGGTCCCGCTCGTGATCGCCGGGCTGTTCGGCGGGTCGGTCGCGGATGTGTACGACCGCCGGACGGTCGCGATCGTCGCCTCCGCGGCACTCTGGCTGAGCGCGCTGGGACTGGCCGTGCAGGCCTGGCTCCACCTGGAGAACGTCTGGCTGCTGTTCGCGCTCGCCGCCGTGCAGAGCGCCGCGCTCGGTATCAACGCCCCGGCGCGCTCCGCCATGATCCCGCTGCTCGTGCGCCCCGAGCTGCTCGCGTCCGCGAACGCCCTCAACATGATCACCTTCGGTCTCGCCACCATGGTGGGGCCTCTCCTGGGCGGCTTTTTGGTGGCGTCGCTCGGGTTCGAATGGACCTACACCCTCGACGCGATCAGCTACTTCGTGGTCATGTGGGCCCTGTTGCGGCTGCCTGCCATGCCGCCCGAGGGCGCGCCCCGCACGGTCGGGGTGGCGAGCGTCCTGGAGGGTTTCCGCTTCCTCGGCACCCGACCCAATGTGCGCATGACCTTCATCCTGGACCTCATCGCGATGATCACGTGCCAGCCTCGGGCACTCCTCCCGGCCATCGGCGCCGTGATGCTCGGCGGCGGGGAGACCACGGTGGGCATCCTCCTCGCGGCCTTCGCGCTGGGCGCCTTCCTGGCGGGTCTGTTCAGCGGTCCCCTCAACCACGTGCGGAAACAGGGTGTCGCCGTGGTCTTCTCCATCATGGCGTGGGGAGCGAGTCTCGGCGCCTTCGGCCTCATGGTCGTCCTGGCCGGCGACGGCGGCCGCCACGGCGTCACGGTCTGGCTCCTGCCCGCCGCGCTCTGCTGCGCCGCGGCCGGGGTGGCGGACTCCATCAGCGCCGTCTTCCGCAGCACGATCCTTCAGGCGGCCACGCCGGACGAGTTCCGGGGCCGGCTCCAGGGCGTCTTCATCGTGGTGGTGGCCGGCGGGCCGAGGCTCGGCGACATGCTGGCCGGCGGCGCCACCACCTGGTTCCGTGAAGGCTGGGTCCTCCTGATCGGCGGGCTGGTGTGCATCCTGATCACCTGGGCGGTGTCGCGGGCGCAGAGCGGATTCCTGGCCTACGACGCGCGGAACCCGGTGCCCTGAGTGCACGTTGGACCGGAGAGACGCTGGAGAATGGAAAGAGACCAGCCGCCCGCCCGGCACCGTCCGGGGCTTTCGCGAGTGAGGAGCCACCCGTGCACAATCATCACAACGGCCTGAAGACCGCAGCGCTCTTCGGAGTGCTCTGGGCGGTGCTTCTGGGGCTCGGTGCGCTGATCGGGTTCTGGACGCGCAGTGCCGCCCCGATCTGGATCATGGCGTTGATCGGCGTGGCCACCACCTTCTACAGCTACTGGAACAGCGACAAGATCGCCATCCGTTCCATGCAGGCCGTGGAGATCCCGGAATCCCAGGCGCCTGAGCTGTACCGCGTGGTGCGGGAGCTCTCCCAGACGGCCGGCCAGCCGATGCCGCGGATCTACATCTCACCCACCATGACCCCGAACGCCTTCGCCACCGGGCGCAATCCGCAGCATGCCGCGGTCTGCGTGACCCACGGCATCGTGCAGCTGCTGAACGACCGGGAGCTGCGGGGCGTCCTGGGCCATGAGCTCATGCACGTCTACAACCGGGACATCCTGACCTCGTCCGTCGCCGCGGCGGTGGCCGGCGTCATCACCTCCGTGGCGCAGTTCATGATGTTCTTCGGTGGCGGCAGCCGCGACGGCGAGCGGAACATGAACCCGCTCGCCGCGATCGCGATGGCGCTCCTGGCACCCTTCGCCGCGTCGCTGATCCAGATGGCGATCTCGCGGACCCGCGAGTACGACGCCGACGAGGACGGCGCGAAGCTCACGGGCGACCCGCTGGCGCTCGCCTCGGCTCTGAGCAAGATCGAGCGCGGCGTCAGCCAGTACCCCCTGCCGGCGGAGCAGACGCTCGTGAACACCTCGCACCTCATGATCGCCAACCCGTTCCGCGGCGCGAACGTGGCGAAGCTGTTCGCCACGCACCCGCCGATGAAGGACCGGATCGCCCGTCTGGAGCGCATGGCGGGCCGCTGAACCCTTCGTATCTCGCGAGAAGCCAGTGGAGCTCCACCCCGGGCCACGGGGTGGAGCTCCACTGGCTTCTCAAGGCGCGGCCTTCCCAGAAGAGCGCAGGGCGCCCTAGGCGAAGAGCCCCTGGCCCACGTACTCGCCCGGCTTGATCCCCGGCGGCACGGCGAACAGGCCGGAACCGGTGTGCTTGAGGTACTCGACGCTCAGCCGGTCGCTGGACGCCAGGCGGTTCTGCATGGGCACGAACTGCGTGCGGGGATCCCGGACGAAGGCGATGAAGAACAGGCCCGCGTCCAGCCGGCCCAGGGAGTCGTTGCCGTCCGTGAAGTTGAAGCCGCGGCGCAACATCTTCACGCCCTTGTTCGTGGCCGCGTGCGCCAGCCGCACATGGGAATCCATGGCGATCAGGGGTGCGTCGCCACGCCCCTTGGCCTCGAAGTTCGGCTCGGTGAACTCCTGGCCACCGGACAGCGGGGCGCCGGTGGACTTGGTCCGACCGATCACGGCCTCCTGCTCGCCGAGCGACGTCCGGTCCCAGACCTCGATGTGCATGCGGATCCTGCGCGCCACGAGGTAGCTGCCGCCGGCCATCCACTGCTCACCAGGCTTGCCGCCGGGGGCCACCCAGACGTGCTCGGCCAGCTGCTCCGGTTCCTCCGCCTTGAGGTTGGCGGTGCCGTCCTTGAAGCCGAAGAGGTTGCGGGGCGTCTGCTGGCTGGTGGACGTGGAGGACGTCCGGCCGAAGCCCAGCTGGGACCAGCGCAGCCGGGCCCGGCCGAAGGCGATGCGGGACAGGTTGCGGATCGCGTGGACGGCCACCTGCGGGTCGTCCGCGCATGCCTGGATGACCAGATCCCCGCCCGTGCGCTGAGGTTCCAGCTGATCGCCCGGGAAGTGCGGGAGCTCGATGAGGGCCTCCGGAAGGCGGCCGGAGAGACCGAAGCGGGGCGCGCCGTCGTCGGTCACGAAGAAGGAGCGGCCGAAACCGAACGTGATGGTCAGGTTCGACGCGGAGAGGCCCATGGCCTCGCCGGTGTCCGACGGCGGGGCCTCGTAGTCGCCGCCCACGGCGCCGCCTTCGCCGGCCTCACGCCCTGCGGCCATCGCCTCCGCGGCAGCCGTCCAGTCCTTCAGGAGGCTGACGACGTCGTCCCGGCTCGTGGCGGTGACGTCGAAGGCCGCGATGTGCAGGCGGTCCTGGACCGGCGTCACGATCCCGGCCTGATGCTCGCCATGGAACGGGACGACGGCGGAGGCCGCGGGCTGCGCGTCGGCGCCGGACGGGCGCGTGACGGCGTAGCTCGCCGCGGCACCGATGGCGCCCGCGCCGACCAGCGACGCGGTGGTGAGGAGCCCGCGCCGGCTGACCCGCGGGCCGGAGGACGACGGAACGCCCGCCATCTCCTGGGAGGTGGTCTCCTGGGAGGCGGCGGGCGGGACCGGGGTGCTGTCCTGCTCGGGCATGATTAGAGGACCACCGCGGCGGTCAGCTGGCCGAGGGGCTCACCGAGAGCGTCTACCAGGGCGGCGAGCTGCTTGACCTGGTCGGGCGTCAGCTCGTTGTAGTACTTGAAGCCGTCGCCGACCTTGTACTTGTCCAGCTCGGTCTGCAGGGCCGCGAACCGCTGATCCAGGGTCTTGGCCAGTTCGGGCTTCTTCAGGGCCACCACGGGGCGGAGGTTCTGGTAAGCGATGCGCGCGCCGTCGACGTTGGCCTGGAAGTCCCAGAGGTCGGTGTGGGACCAGATCTCCTCTTCGCCGGTCACCTTGCCGGTGGCGACCTCGTCCAGGAGCTCCTTGGCGCCGTTGCCGAGCTTGTCCGGGGTCAGGGTCAGCGTGCGGGTCCGCTCGAACAGCGTCTGAGTGTCCGCGACGAGCTTCTGGGACAGCTTCTGGCGTTCGGCCGTGGTCAGCGCGGTGTAGCCCTTCGGCGGGAAGAGGTCCTTCTCGGCCTTGTGCCAGCCGGTCCACTGCTGACCCTTCTCCAGGTCGGCCTCGCGGAGGTCCAGGCTGGGGTCGAGGTCGCCGAACGACTCGGCCACGGGCTCGATGCGCTCCCAGTGCATCCGCACCGAGGCGTAGAGGCTGCGGGCCTTCGCGGCGTCACCGGAGGCGTAGGCGGCCGCGAAGGCCTTGGTGCCGGTGAGCAACTGCTCGGTCTGGTCCTTGACGTAGGAGACGTACTGCTTGGTGGCGGTGTCCAGGAGAGCCTTGGTGTCCGAGTCCACGGAGGCGGTGGTGCCGGATGCCTCGACGGTGAAGGCCGAACGGATGCCCTCGCCCTGCATGCCGGGCTTGCAGGCGGTGAGGTACTTGCCCTCGGGAGCGGTCACCACGAGCTTGCGGGACAGGCCGGGGCCGATGTTCTCGACCTCACCGACGATCCGCAGGCCGTCCTCGGCCAGAAGGTAGAACTCGGTGACCTGCTGGCCGTCGTTCTTCACATCGAACGTCAGGTGGCCGCTCTTCGCCGTGACGGTGCTGAGTTTGCACTCCTTGTCCGTGCTGCTCACGGAGATCGGACCGTCCGTGGCGCCGGCGGCCGGCTTGGCGTTGTCCGTGCAGGCGGTCAACGCCAGAGGAGCGACGACGGCGAGGACCGCGAGGGAGCTGAGGGCGCGACGAGGGGAAGCGGGCATGACTGTCCTTGGAGAGTTCGTGAGGGAGAGGAATCAGGAGACGGGGGCGGCGGCGCGGGAGACGACCGGCGCGGTGTCCGCCGGGAGGCTCTGCGTGGCACGACGCGCCGCGGCGGCCTTGCGGGCGGCCTGCGAGCGGCGGTAGTTCCGCAGGTAGAAGTACAGGGTCGGGACCACGTAGGCCCACCAGGCGATCGCTTCCAGCCAGGTGGTGGCCGGGGAGAAGTTGAAGGTGCCCTTGAGGAGCGTGCCGTACCAGGAGTCCGGCGGGATCGCGCCGGAGACGTCGAACGCGAGGTGGTGGAGGCCCGGGAGCAGGCCGGCTTCCTGGAGGTCGTGGATGCCGTAGGAGAGCACTCCGCCGGCCACCAGGATCAGGAAGATGCCGGTCACGGTGAAGAACTTGCCGAGGTTGATCTTGAGGACCCCGCGGTGCAGCAGGTAGCCGAGCAGGACCGCGACGGCCAGGCCGAGGACCGCGCCCAGCAGCGGGACGGTGCTCTCGCCGGTCGCCTGCGCGGCGGCCCAGAGGAACAGGGCGGTCTCGAGGCCTTCGCGGCCCACGGAGAGGGCGCCCACCAGGATGATGCCCCAGGCGGCGCCGGTGGCCGCGGCGTCGATCTTGCCGTGCAGTTCGGTGCCCAGCGTCCGGGCGGTGCGCGCCATCCAGAAGACCATCCAGGTGACCATGCCGACGGCGACGATCGAGAGCGATCCGCCGATCGCTTCCTGCGCCTCGAACGTCAGGCCACGCGGGCCGAAGGTGAGGAGCGCGCCGAACGCGATGGAGATGGAGACGGCGGCGCCGATCCCGATCCAGAGTTTCGGCAGGAGGTGGGAGCGTCCGCTCTTGACCAGGTAGGCCATGAGGATCACGACGACGAGGGTCGCTTCGAGGCCTTCGCGCAGACCGATCAGGAAGTTCCCGAGCATGCTGGATTCCTTGCTGTGTATGGGGTGCAGCGCGGCCCGGGGAGGGGTGCGCCGAGCAGAACATTACTCTCTCGGCTGAATTATGCAAACTTTATGTTGGCTATTGAAGTCAGGTGAGCTTGGCCTCGGTCCGGCACGGCTCCGCGGCCGGTCCGCGGCGACCTCCGCAGACGACGACGGCGGGCGCCTCCGCGTGGGAGGCGCCCGCCGTCGTCGTGGGCTGGCTCGGTGCGGCGCCGATGCGCCGGTCCGGCTAGCTGCGGAAGTTCACGAACTGGAGGTCGACGTCCTCGAAGTTCTTGAGCAGCGCCATGGTGGCCTGCAGGTCATCGCGGGACTTGGAGGTCACGCGCAGCTCGTCGCCCTGGATCTGGGACTTGACGGACTTGGGGGCCTCGTCGCGGATGAGCTTGTTGATCTTCTTGGCGATGTCCTGCTCGATGCCTTCCTTGATGGAGGCTTCGATGCGGTACTCCTTGCCGGACGGGAAGGGCTCGCCGGCGTCGAGGGACTTGAGGGAGATGCCGCGCTTGATGAGCTTGGACTCGAAGACGTCCAGGACGGCCTTGACGCGGTCCTCGGAGTTGGCCTTCATGAGGATCTTCTCGCCGCTGAAGTCGATCTCGGCGTCGACGCCCTTGAAGTCGTAACGCTGGGCGATCTCCTTCTGGGACTGGTTGAGGGCGTTGGCAACCTCTTGCTTGTCTACCTTGCTGACAACGTCGAACGTGGACTCGCCGGCCATGATTCTCCTTAGGCGGTGGGTGGTTTCTTCCTACGAGTTTAAGGCCTGACGCCTGGGAAAGCGCGGGGAGGCGGGCTCGTGGCTCACAGTTCACTCTCAGCTGATCTCTGGGCGGAACTCATCCGGGCCGGGGAGAGTTGCCTCAGTAGGAACTCCACAGGGGTTCCCGGAATGAACGAAGGCAGGAGAAGTCATGACGGCGGAACGCAAGCAGGACGCGGTCCCGGCCTCGGCCGGCAAGCAGAGCAGCCGGACGGCCACGGTGATCAAGGGTGCGTCGGCCGCGCTCGCCTCCGCCGCAGTGGTGGCCGCGTCCGTGGCCTTCGCCCCGCAGGCCGCGCCTCAGGCCCGGGTGAACGGCATCCACGCGGACCTGCAGCGCGCGGTGCAGCTCAAGCAGCTCACGCCCGAGCAGGCCGCACGTTTCGAGGAGCGCATGAGCCGCACGATCCTGGGGTCCGGCGAGGGCTCCGGCGAGGACGCAAACCAGGCCTGATCCTCCGTCCGAAGGGCCTGAAGAGGCCCGATTCGATTCTGCGGAGAATCTTCTGTAAAGTTGTCTTGCTTCCACTCGCCGGAAACGACGGGCGGAAGTGCTTCTTCGTGAAGCTCGGCAGATTACCCGAGCGGCCAAAGGGGGCTGACTGTAAATCAGCTGGCACTGCCTACGGGGGTTCGAATCCCTCATCTGCCACCAGGGAAAGGCCCGGAACCACATGGTTCCGGGCCTTTCGCGTTTCCTGGGACAAGTCGCCGTGCCGGCAGCCGCCGACGCGCCGGGGGCGGCCTCGGCCGTGAGCGGGCTCAGTTCTCCAGCGCGTAGCCGTCCAAGTGGTGGACCAGGCGGCGGCCCAGGCCGCCGTCGAGCTGGATCCAGAGGGTGGTGCGGTCGTGCGTCATGCCGTCGACGTGGCCGACGATGCGGTCGCCTCGCTGGTCCGCGAGGGCGATCGGCTGGCCCGACGGGATTTCAGGCCAGAGGTGGTTGATCTCAGTGGCGCCCAGTGCACTCACGGCAGTCTCCTTTGCTGCTTGTTCTCTTCGTAATGACCTCATTTTCCAGGAGTTGAATGAATGGCGGGTGAACTTCCGCCGTGAATTACCCCCAGGTCGGCTTCGCCCTTCGTCCACATGCGATGCGCATTTCCTTGTGCCGGACCAGACCATCGCCGAGCATGAATGTCATGAACACCCCGACCTTGGACACCGACTCCCTGGTGCTCCGTCTGCGCGCCGCCGGTTGCGTCTTCGCCGAGGAGGAGGCCGCCATCCTGGAGGAGAGTGCGCTGGACGAGGCGCATCTTCTCCGGCTGTGCGAGCGGCGGGAACGGGGCGAACCGCTGGAGCAGCTCGTCGGCTGGGTGGATTTCGGCGGGCTGCGGCTCTCGGTGGGGCCCGGAGTCTTCATCCCCCGGCAGCGGACCCTCTTCCTGGCCAGGCTGACGCTCGCCGCTGCGCGAGAGCATTCCGCCCCCGTGGTGCTGGAAGCCTTCTCCGGGGCGGCTCCCGTGGCCGCCTGGGTGGCGCACCACCTTTCCGGGGCGACGGTTCATGCGAGCGACGCCGACGCCGTCGCGCTGGCACATGCGGAGAGGAACCTCGGCTCCGGGGCTGCGGTGTCTCGGGGGACGGTGCTGTCGGCGGTGCCGCCGCGGTTCCGCGGCGCCGTCGACGTCCTGGCCGCGGTGCCGCCGTATGTTCCGGAGTCGGAGGCCCTGTTCATGTCCCGGGAATCCCGTGAACACGAACCCGGCGCGGCCGTCTATGCCGGAGCGGACGGGCTCGACTTCGTCCGGACCGTGATCGACGAGGCCGATCCGTGGCTCAATCCCTCGGGGCGGATCCTCCTGGAGATGAACCGTGAGCAGCTCGCCGCGGCAGCCGCTCACGCCGAAGTGGCCGGGTACGACGTGGAGTGCCTTGTCGCGGAGGACGGCCACACCGGCGTGCTGCGCCTGTCCCGGTCCGGGTCTTCCGCACTAAGTTACTGACAAGTAACATAAGGGCATGCACCTCATCTTCCGGACCCTCTGGCTGCTGTTCGCCTCGCGTCGCCGTTCACCATTGAGCATCTGGGGCACGTCCAGTCTGCCGATGCGTGCCCTGCCGACCGACGTGGACATCGCGGTCCACATCAACAACGGCATGTACTTCTCCCTCATGGATCTAGGCCGTTTCGACCTCATGGTCCGTGCCGGGGTGTGGGGGCGCATGCGCAGGAAGGGGTGGAGTCCCGTGGTCTCCGCCCAGACCATCAGCTATCGCAAGTCGGTCAAGCTGTGGCAGCGCTACACGATCGAATCCCGCATCATCGGCCTCGACGCCAAGGCCATCTACTTCGAGCAGCGCATGGTCGCCAACGGCGAGATCTATGCCCGGGCCTACATGGCCACGCGGCTGGTCCACCGGGGACGTCCGGTGAGCAACGAGGAGATCATCGCCGAGGTCGGCCCCGTGCCGGAGGACCTCGTACTGCCGGAATGGATCCACGAGTGGCGTTCCGACGTCGCACTGCCGGGGTCGCGCACGCCGGCGCCGCATGAGTGGTGAATGACCCCGCGGCCCGGTGAAGGTGCGGCTCAGCGGCCGACGTCGCGGGTGCGCAGGACGAGCGCGGCCAGCGCCATCAGGACGATCGTCCCGCCCCACATCCCGGCGCAGGCACCCCAATCGACGCCCTGACTGAACGGGTCGGAGCCGAAGAACCAGTGGTACGGCGAGAAGTCCAGGAGCCACTTGGCGGAGTCGCTCTGCTTGCCCACGGCGTTGAAGACGTAACCGAGCACCGCGACGGCCGCACCGAGGATGAGTCCGTGGACGCGGCGTCCCCGCAGCGCTCCGCCGAGCAGGGCGGCCGCGGCACTCAGAGCCAGCAGCCCGGCGTAGCCGAGGGCCGCGCCCGCGACCTTGCCCAGGTCCAGGTTCAGCTGGGACGGGCCGTTGAGCACCGCCACCGCGCAGTACATGACCAGCACCAGGAAGAGCAGCCGCACCAGGATCGCCAGCGCACGCCCCGCCACGAGCTGCACCCGGGTCACGCCGTGCACGAGGGTCAGTTCCAGCAGCCCGGATTCCTCGTCACCGCCGACCGCCGACGCGCCCCAGGCGATCGTGGCCATGCTGAGCAGCAGGAAGCCCAGCAGCCCGAACAGCGTCGACTGGGTGTATCCCGGGCCGCTCCCGAGCTGGTCGTAGTTCAGGGTCCTGACCAGCTGGGCAGGCAGCGATTTCAGCAGCTGCTGCATCTGCCCGTTGCCCACCATCGAGGGGAACAAGGGCAGGTAGAGCGCCGCGGCGGCCACCAGACCCACGGCCCAGGCGAGCGTCGCCCGCCAGGTGTCCACCACTCCGCGGGTGAAGATCGCGAACATCTCAGGACTCCTTCCGGGCATGCCGCTCATGGCGGCCGCCCCGTCGTTCCGCCTCCGCGGGATGCGCGGAACCCGGGTGGGTGCCGTACAGGGTCAGCACCGCCTGCTCCAGATCGGGCTCTTCCAGCACGACGTCGGTGACCGGCAGGGCGGCGAGGGCCGCGAGCAGGGGGCGGACGCCGTCGTGCACGCTCGCCTCCAGTCGTCCGTCCGGGAGGGCGGTCAGGCCGTCGACGCCGGGGACGCCGCGCAGGCGCTCGAGAGCGTCCTCGCGCTGCTGGTCGCCGTCTTCGAGGCGGACCCGCAGGGTGCGGACCGCGGTCGCCCGCAGTTCCTCGACGCTCGCGTCCGCGACGATCGTCCCGGCGCGGAGGATCGCCACCCGGTCCGCGCTCTGCTGCAGTTCGCTCAGCACGTGGGAGCTGAGCAGGACCGAGCGGCCGTCCGCACGGACCTCGGAGATCATCGAGAGGAACTCCTGTTGGAGGAGGGGGTCCAGACCGCTGGTCGGTTCGTCCAGGATGAGGAGTTCGGGGTCGTGCATGAAGGCCTGGATGAGCCCGAGCTTCTGCTTGTTGCCTTTGGAGAGCTCGCGGACCTGCTTGTCCAGCGGGACGTTGAGCCGTTCGGCGAGCTCCTCGATCCGGCCGTGGCGCACGGGGCCGCTCAGCCGGGCGAAGTGCTGGAGGAGCTTGCGGCCCGTGACCCGGGATTCCAGGATCAGTTCGCCCGGAAGGTAGCCGATCCTGCGGCGCAGCTCGGGGCCGGCGTGCCGCGGGTCCTCACCCAGCACCCGGAGCGTCCCGCTGCTGGGCCGGATGATGTCCACCAGGCATCGGAGCGTGGTGGTCTTGCCGGCGCCGTTCGGCCCGATCAGGCCGAGGACGGAACCCGGCGGCAGCTCGAAGCTGAGCCCGTGGAGCACTTCGTTCCGCGCGAAGGACTTGTGAAGGGATTCGACGCTGATGCTGACTGGACTGGTACCGATTGAACTGATGCTGGACGACATGTCAGGCCTCCTGAGGTTCGTCGTGGTCCGGGGAGGTGGCCTCCCGGTAGGCCGTGAGGAAGGCGTCCGTGGTGTAGAAGCCGTGGGTGTAGAGCTCCAGGCCCGGCCCGCCGATGCGCTGCATGACGCTCTGCCAATCGCCCTCCACTCCCAGGGCCTCCGCCGCGATCGGGCCGAAGGCAAGGGAGCCGACGCTGGTGAGGGCGGTGAGGACGGCGACTCCGCGGATGTCGGTGAAGGGCCGGACGGTCCCGTCCTCGATGCCGCTGCGGATCACCGATTCGCTCAGCTCCACGAGGTGCTGGAACAGCGAGGCGCTCGTGGCGGTGCCCTCCAGCAGCGCCTGGCGGAGATAGTCCATCTCCAAGGTGTAGCCCTCCGGATTGCGGTTGAACTCCGCCATGAGGTGTTTGAGTCCGCCGGGCCGCATCTTGCTGCTCGCCCGTTCGGTGGTCACGCCGAGAACCTGCTCGTCACAGGCTTCGCGCAGACCGGCGGCCGAACCGAAATGGTGGATGAGCAGGCCGGGACTGACCCCGGCCTCCGTGGCGATGGCGCGGAGGCTCGTTTTCGCGAAGCCGTCGCGGGCGTAGAGCCGGATGGCCGTGTCGCGGATCCGGGCCTTGGTGGTGAGGTCGTCCTGTGGTGCTGAACGCATGTTTAAGATACTAAACACGTGTTCAATGGAAGGGTAGAGTCGCGGCCGAAAACGTCACGCCCTCAGCGGAAAGGGCGCGGGCACGGTGGCCAGGCGACGTTCGGGTGGCTACCGTGGAGACATGGCTACCGTAGACATCACCGGAGAACAGTTCACCGAGACCATTCAGGGCAACGACATCGTGCTGGTGGACTTCTGGGCCGATTGGTGCCGACCCTGCAAGATGTTCGCCCCCAACTACGCCGCCGTCTCGGAGAAGCACCCGGACGTCTTCTTCGCGAAGGTGGACACCGAGACGGAGCAGCAGCTGTCCGCCGAGGCCGGTATCACCTCGATCCCGACGCTCATGGCCTTCCGCGAGCAGGTCCTGGTCTTCTCCCAGCCCGGCGCCATGTCCGCCCCGCAGCTCGAGCAGCTCGTCGAGGCCGTCAAGGGCCTGGACATGACCGAGGTTCACGCTCAGGTCGCCAAGGCCCAGGCCGAAGCCGGCGAGACCGACGAGGACTGAGCTCCCCTTATTCCGTGCCGACGGCCCGGTGAGCGCCCCAGCGGGCGCCGCCGGGCCGTCGTCGTCCGCGGGGCCGGAAGGGTGGCCTTCTAGACTGTCCGCATGAGCCTCATTCCGGAGCAGGACGAGCAGGAGCGGCCCGGCCGGAGCCGCGTCGCGACCGCGGCCATGACCATCGGCGGGTTCGTCCTGCTGCTCTGGGTCATCGAGCTGGTGGACACCGTCATGGGCCACCGGCTCGACTCCTTCGGGATCAGGCCGTGGAACCCGTCCGGGCTGAGCGGGATCCTGTTCGCGCCGCTGCTGCACCTGGGCTGGGGACACCTGATCGCGAACACCGGTCCGCTGCTGGTCCTGGGTTTCGTGATCCTGCTGTCCGGGGTCGGGGCGTGGCTGCGCGTCACCGCCGTGGTCTGGCTCGTGGGCGGTATCGGCACCTGGCTCACGGGTGGGCCGGGATCGCTGCACCTCGGCGCCTCCGGGCTGGTGTTCGGCTGGATCGTCTATCTCGTGCTGCGCGGAGTCTTCACCCGGAGCGTGCTCCAGATCGCGCTCGGAGTGGTCATCCTCCTCGCCTACGGGGCCGTTCTCTGGGGTGTTTTCCCCGGTCAGACAGGGATCTCCTGGCAGGGGCACTTGTTCGGCGCGATCGGCGGAGGGCTGGCGGCCCGCCTCGAAAAGCCCCGGCAGGACAGCCCCGAGGTCTGGCCGCCGACACGTACCAACCAGTAACCTGCCTCACATGGACTCCTACACCGCCGGGGACGCCAGCGTCCCGCTGCTGAACCGGACGATCGGCGACGACTTCGAAACCGTCGTCCAGCGTTTCCCCGAGCGGGAGGCACTCGTCGAGGCGGGACTTCCCGGCCATCCTCCGCGCCGATGGACGTACCGCGAGCTGAACGACGACGTCGACCTCCTGGCGCGTGCCCTCCTCGCCGTGGGCATCGGCGTGGGGGAGCGGGTCGGCATCTGGAGTGCGAACTGCGCCGAGTGGACGGTCCTCCAGTATGCGACGGCCAAGATCGGCGCCATCCTGGTGAACGTCAATCCCGCGTACCGCACGCACGAGCTCGAATTCGTGGCCCGGCAGAACGGCATGCGAATGCTGGTCCTCGCCCCGGACGACCGGAACAGCGACTACGTGGCCATGGCCCGAGCGGCCGTCGAGCACTGTCCCGAACTGCGGGAACTCGTCTTCCTGCCCGGCAACACCGAGACCGATCCGCAGCTGAGCCTGCGCGAGGGGGTCCCGCAGAGCCCCGGGGAATGGAGCTGGAGCGGTCTGCTCGAGGAGGCCGCCGTCGTCGTGCCGGAAGCGCTCGCGGAACGGATGGCGGGACTGGATCCGCGCGATGCCATCAACATCCAGTACACCTCCGGCACCACGGGGTTCCCGAAGGGCGCCACCCTCACGCACCACAACATCCTCAACAACGGCCACCAGATCGGCGCCCTCCTGAAGTACACGAAGGAGGACAAGGTGGTCATCCCCGTGCCGTTCTACCACTGCTTCGGCATGGTGATCGGGAATCTGAACATCTTCTCCTACGGGGGCGCAGCGATCATCCCGTCGCGCTCGTTCAACCCGGCGGCCGCGCTGCGGGCGGTGCAGGAGTTCGGGGCGACGTCGCTCTACGGGGTGCCGACCATGTTCATCGCCGAGCTGGCCCTTCCCGACTTCGACTCGTACCGGCTCGAGACCTTGCGGACCGGCGTCATGGCGGGGTCACTCTGTCCGATCGAGGTCATGAAGCGTGTGATCGGGGAGATGCACATGAAGGACGTGGCCATCTGTTACGGCATGACCGAGACCTCGCCCGTCTCCACGATGACCCGCGAAGGCGACACCCTGGCACAGCGCACCGAGTCGGTGGGACGCACGATGCCGCACTGCGAAAGCCGCATCATCGATCCGCTGAGCGGTGAGGTGGTGCCGCGGGGTGAGATCGGCGAGCTGTGCACGCGCGGCTACGTCGTGATGAAGGGCTACTGGGATCAGCCGGACAAGACCGCGGAGGCCATCGACGCAGACGGCTGGATGCACACCGGGGACCTCGCCCGGATGGACCAGGACGGCTATGTGGTGGTGGAGGGCCGTATCAAGGACCTCGTGATCCGGGGCGGGGAGAACATCTATCCCCGGGAGATCGAGGAGTTCCTGTACCAGCACCCGGACGTTCAGGACGTCCAGGTGATCGGTGTCCCGGATGAGAAGTACGGCGAGGAGCTCATGGCCTGCATCATCCTGAGGCCCGGGGCGCCTGCGCTGACGGTGGAAAGCCTCCGTGAGTACTGCGCGGGACGCCTGGCGCATTACAAGATCCCGCGGTATCTGGAGCTGCGGGAGAGCTTCCCCATGACGGTCTCCGGCAAGATCCGGAAGGTCGAGATGAGGGAGGAAGCGGTGAAGAGGATGGGGCTGTAGGGCAGGGCATGAGGTTTCCGGTGCCGCCGGGCCCGAGCGAAGCCGGGGCCCGTCCTCTGTGGCATCGCGGGCCTGCGGGACCGGCGCGCGCCACCGGGCGGAGCCCGCCCGGCGTCAGGGGTGTTTCAGGACGTCGAAGCGCACCTCGCCCTGGCAGATGGAGGTGATCTTGATCCGGTACCCCCAGAATTCCAGTTCGTCTCCGAGCTTGGCATCCTTGAAATCGAGGTGCTGCCCGGGCGCGGGTTCCTCGACGTCGAAGGTGATGCTGGCGGTCGCGGGTGTGGTCGAAAGGTTCACGGTGTAGATCCCGCCGGAAGGGGTCTTCTCCGCACCTTCGGGGTGTTTCGGCAGGGCCGGGAACACCGCGTGGGCTGATTGACGGAGGGCGTACCCGCCCTGGGAGGTGCAGCTGGGGTTCTGGGCCATGGAGGTGCTGTCCTTCGGTTGAGGAGCGGGGGCGGCGGGGGACGTGCAAGCCGCCGCCCCGAGGGTCAGGGCCGCGGCGAGAGCGGCTGAGGTGAGGATCCGTCTCATCCCGTGATCACCGCATGCCCGAACATGGATTCGTACTCCTCTTTGCTGATGTGGAGAGGTTCCTTGTGGGGTCCCCACGGGTTCTGCAGCACGAGTTTTCCAGAGTCATCCACTCCTGTCACGAAGAACTCGTGGCCCGCCACGTAGCCGTCCGGTGCGTGGGGAGGAGCCTCCCCCTTTGTGCCGATGATCACCGGACGTCCCGCGTCGGCGGCCTTCCACACATCCGAGGAATCATGCGTCTCGGTCAGCTTGCCATCGGTCAGGTACTTCATGGCATCCGTGCCGTAGTTGCCTTCGATGGCGCGATAGTGACCCGGCCCGTACCGTTGATCGGCCGGCTGACCTGGATTCACCGGGTCGTTCGCGTCGTCCTCGTTGTAGACCTGGGCGAGCGCTTTCTCCACATACATCGACCAGGTGCCGCCTGAATTCCCCTTGGCGCCCTGAGGATTGCCGTTCTCATCGGCCGGGACGTCCTTCGTGACGGTGACCCAGCGCTCCTGACCGCCGTCGTTCAGTTTCACCGAGACCGTGCCGTTGCCGTTGTCGGTGACATGATCGCGGGCCCAGTTCGGGTCCTGGTCGATCAGGGCGCCCAGTCCGGCCATGACGACGCAGTCGCCGTAGCCTCCCTGACGGATGTCGAGAGTGGACTGCGAGGTGGAGATGACGGGCCCCTTCGGGGTCATCCATCCCTTCGCGGCCTGGGGACCCCCGTCAGGATTGGCGGGGTCACCGGATGCGATGCCATCGGGCTGGGCCCACGGGATCTGGGCCTTGATCCGTTCCACCTGCTCGGGGGACGCCTTGGCGAGGAGCTGGTCCAAGACGGCCTGACGCTCGAAGGCGGTGGTGCCTCCCCAGTTGAAGACGCCCTTGCCATCGGAGGCGAGGCCGTTCCCCAGATTCTTGAGCTCGTCGTCGGACAGGGTGCCGACGAGCTGGTTCAGCTGGGCCGGGGTGAGGCCCTCCAGGGCCTTGCGGAGGTCGTCGACGTCGGCGTCATTGCCCTTGAAGAAGTTGTCGGGGTCGGCGGCCGCATGGATCTTGTCCCGCAGGTCCTTGAGCTGGTCATCGGAAAGATCGGGCTTCCCGCGGTCGGGAAAGCGTGGGACCGAATGGTCCGGGCGGCCGTCAGAGGAGTGGCCTGCGCCGTCTCCGGGGGCCGCCGCAGTGGTTCCCGACGGGACGCCTGCGCGGCTGGCGGATTCCTGCTCGTCGGCATTCCGGAGGACGGCCCGCTCGGCGTTTCCCAGCAGAGCGCGTGCCTCGGCCAGCGCTTTGCGATGGATCGAACCCCAGTCCGTCCTGAACTGCAAGCCGTCCGGACCGGTCCACTGCCGTGCCGCTTCGATGCTCTGGCTCAGAGTGGCGTCCAGGCGTGAGAGGGTGTCGCGAGATGTCTTGATCCGCTGCCCGAGTTGCCGCAAGGCCGAGACATCGGCCCCGTAGAACGTCCCCACGTAGTTCCTCCAGAGTTTGGTGTTATTCACACTCTAGGGCGTGGAGGAGTGAAGTGACATGGGCAGCGCTCCCCATGGGGAAAATGACGGCGTCGTACCTGCCACTCCGGGAGTGGAGCGCTCAGACCGCCTCGGGATCCTCGACCAGAAGGCCGACCAGTTCGCGCAGCTCGTCTGCCTCCACGTTCGCCCCGAAGGCGGGGTTCCCCGGCTCGAGGCGTGCTCCCGCGGACAGCGGGCTCAGGACCACCGGGTCGAAGCCCAGGGCGTCGACCAGGTCTGAGACCGCGTCCAGATCCGGTTCCAGGTCGCCCGCGACGGCGATCGCCTTCCGTCCGGGCGCCCCGGCGAGCCGGGCGCCTTCGTCCAGGTCGTGATAACCCATGTGGTTGAAGGCCTTCAGCACGCGGGACTCGGGCAGGAAATCCTGCACGATCTCGCTCGTGGACGTGGCAGGGTTCCGCAGGTCCTCGCGCAGGCCGTCCGTCTCCCACCAGTAGTTCATGGCGTCGATCACCGGCTTCCCACGGAGTTCCTCGACCGGGAGGCTCTGGTACTTGCCCAGGGGCAGGGCGAGGACAACCAGATCCGCCCGTCGCGCGGCTTCCTCCGGACGCACCGCGACGGCGCCCGGCGCCAGCACGGCGGTGATGAGGGAGATCTTTGCGGGGTCGCCGGAGCCCGAGATCAGCACCTTGTAGCCCGCCGCCACGGCCAGGCGGGCCAGGACGGTGCCCACCTTTCCGGCGCCGAGGATGCCGAGGGTGAGGGGGTTCTCCTGCTGTGCCGTCATGGTCGGACGCCTTCCGCTGGGCAAATGAATTGACATGTCAATAGTCCGCTCCTACAGTTGACATGTCAACTCGGGAGGAATCATGGCCCACGCACCACACCGCCCCGGATCCGCCCGGGACCATCTGCCCACGCGGGAGGAACTGCGCATCTGGCGGAACTACCTGGAGACCGCCGAGGCTCTGCAGGCCCGGCTCGCGGCGCGTTTTCTGAGCGAGACCGCCCTGTCCGCGGGCGACTATCAGGTGCTCCTGGCGCTGAGCGAGGCGGAACGGAACACCCTGCGCTCGTCCGAACTCGCGGATCTGGTCGGCTGGGAGCGCAGCCGGCTGTCGCACCATCTGGGCCGGATGGAGAAGCGCGGACTCATCAGCAGGAACACCTGCACCGATGAGGCGCGGGGCATCGACGTGCGCGCCACGGACCACGGTCTTGAGACCTTCCGGGCGGCGTCCGTCCCCCACCTGAAAGCGGTGCACGAGCTGTTCCTCGAGGCCTTCACACCGGACGAGCTTGCGGACGTCGACCGGGTGAGCCGGGCCCTGCGCCGGAATCTCGGACTCGAGCAGGGTGGGCGGAAGTGAGCGGCGCCGTGGCGGGCGACGGCGCCCGGCGCGCCGCCGTCGTCGTCATCGGGGCGGGGCAGGCCGGCCTTTCCGCCGGTCACCACTTGCGGCGCAGCGGCTTCGTCAGCGCGCTCGCGGAGCCGGACGCGGAGCGGGGCTTCGTGATGCTCGACGCCGAGGAGCGGCCGGGCGGCGCGTGGCAGCACCGCTGGGCGTCGCTCACCATGGCGACCGTCAACAACATCTTCGACCTGCCCGGACTCCGGCAGCCCTCGGTCGATCCGGGCACACCCAGCCGGACCGCCGTTCCGGAGTACTTCACCGCGTTCGAAGAGTCCGAGCATCTCCCGATCCTCCGGCCGGTCACGGTGCTTTCCGTGTCCCGTGTGGACGATGATCCGGCGGGCGAGCTCCTGGTCGAGACCAGTGCCGGCCGATGGATCGCCCGTGCGGTGATCAATGCCAGCGGCACGTGGACCAACCCTGTGCTGCCCGACTACCCGGGACAGGACACGTTCCTGGGCCGACAGCTCCACACGAAGGACTACGTCTCCCTGGACGAGTTCGCGGGGCTCCGCGTGGCGGTGGTGGGCGGCGGGATCTCGGCCGTGCAGCAGCTCGAGGAGATCTCCCGGGTCGCCACGGTCCGGTGGTACACCCGGCGCGAACCGGTCTTCCGCGAGGCGGGGTTCAGCCCGGAAGTCGAAGGGCGCGGGACCATTGAGAAGGTCACCGCCGACGCCGAGGCCGGCAACCCGACCGGCAGCATCGTCTCCTACACGCAGCTCGCCTGGACACCATACGCTCGGGCGGCCAAGGCCCGCGGAGCGCTGGAGCGACGTCCGATGTTCACGGCCATCGAGCCCTATGGCGTGCGGGAGGCGGACGGCTCCTTCACCGGAGTCGACGTGATTCTCTGGGCCACCGGGTTCCGGCCGGCTCTGGCGCATCTGGATCCGCTCGGCCTGCGCAACGCACGGGGAGGAATCGAGGTCCGGGGCACTCAGGTGCTGGCCGAGCCGCGGGTGCATCTGATCGGTTTCGGCCCCTCGCAGTCCACCGTCGGGGCCAACCGCGCCGGACGGGACGCCGTGAACGGGATCGTCCGGTTGCTCGACCGGGAGCGGGTCCCGGCCGGGGGCTGACGGCAGCCGTCCGGAGGCGTAGCGTGGCGGGTGGGCAGGCTTTCAGCGAGGAGAGGAACCCGAATGGCCGACGCGACACAGCCGGGACCACTGGACGTGACGTTCACCGCCACGCTCGTGACGAGTCCCGCCAAGGGCGGCTGGACCTATGTGCAGATGGACGGTTCGGCGGAGTTCTTCGGAACCCGTGGGCTCGTGCGGGTCAGCGGCACCGTCGACGGCGAGCCGTTCGACAGCTCCTTCATGGCCCTGGGCGACGGCACGCACAAGCTGCCGATCAGCGCGGCGCTGCGGCGACAAAGCGGCAAGACCACGGGCGACGAGGTGACGGTCCACCTGACCGAGCGGCGAGCCTGAAGGGTCGGCTTCGCGGTCTCAGTGGCGTCGATGATCCTGGATCGTCATCTTCGGTCCGAAGCGCGGCACCCGGACTCCGGCCGCGTAGAGCATCCGGACGATCCGTTGCCTCTGGCCTTCCCAGGGTGCGAGGAGACGCAGCATCCCGGCGTCGTCGGTCCGTTCGCCGGTCAGCGCGAAGCCCACGAACTTGGCCAAGTGGTAATCGCCCACGGAGATGGAATCGGGATCGGCGTGCGTGCGCTGGGTGACTTCCGCCGCGGTCCACACCCCGATGCCCGGGATGCACTGAAGCCCCGCGGCGGCTTCGGTGGCGCTCTTCTCCGCCAGCCGTTCGAGGCCCGACGCCGAGCGCAGCGCTCGCAGGACCGTCGCCGACCGCTGGGGGCCGACCCCGGCGCGGTGCCACTCCCAGGACGGCACGCGCAGCCATTGAGCGGCCGACGGCGCCACCATCAGCCCGGCGGGAGCCACCCGGCCGGATCCCGGCGCCGGTGACCCGAACCGGCGCACCAGATAGCGGTAGCCTCGGCGGGCCTCGAGCGTGGTGACTTTCTGCTCGAGAATCGTGGGCACGAGCGACTCGACCACCCGCCCCGTGGCAGGTGCCCGCAGGCCGGGATTCCGGCGTCGTGCCTCTTGAACCAGGGGAGGCAGGGAGCTGTGGAAGGGGCCGGCGTCGAAGCTGGTCCAGTCGTCGGTGAGGCCGAGGAGGGCCGGAGCGGAGGCGATGGCGTGCGCCGCGCCGTCGCCCCAGGCCCGTGCCCTCAGCTCGTCCCGGTGGTGCGTGAGCAGGAGGGACACCGTGCCCTCGGGGGTACGGAATGCCATCCAGAGTCCACCCGGGTGTGGGGCGAAGGTGAGGTCGCCGTCGCCGCGTTGCAAGGGGAAGCAGGTGGCCGCGAGCGAGTAGTGTGCCGGCGCCTCCCAGACGCCTTCCGCGTCGGGCGACGCGGCGACCGGGACCGGGCGTGCGGCGGGTGCCGCAGTGCCGGAGGCACGGGAGACGGGAAGCACGGAGGTCACTGCAGCATCATGTCACGGGACACTGGACGCTTCCTTTCGCCGGGTCGTTTCAGGGGGGTTCCTTTCATCGCCGCCGGGTGCGCGCTCACCGGAAGTCCCGCGAGGAGGTCTTGGCGCGCAGGGGAAGGGCTTCCAGTCGATCGGCCACCAGATTGATGACGCCCTCCTTGCTGCGCTCCATCAGGCCTCGCACCACCATGGCCTTGGCGGTCTGCGCGACGCGGCGATAGCGAGTCCACACCCCGACGCTGCACACTACGTTGAGGATCCCGGTCTCGTCCTCGAGATTCATGAAAGTGATGCCCTGCGCGGTCTGAGGCCGCTGGCGGTGGGTCACGAGCCCCGCGACCTCCACCCTGGTGCCGTCCTCCGCGCTGCGCAGAGCCGTGATCCGCAGGACTCCGCGCGCGTCGAGGGGGCCCCGGGCGTGCCGGACCGGGTGGTCGTCCGTGGCGATGCCGGTGGCCCACAACTCATACGCCACGGCTTCCTCGTCACCCAGTTCGGGCAGGAGGGGCGGCTGGATGTAGGGCTGCGTGCCGGGGAGCTGACCCGGCCGTTCGAGCGCGGCCGAACCCGCCTGCCAGAGGGCCTCACGACGGCTGAGCCCCAGGGATTCGAAGGCTCCGGCCGAGGCGAGCGCTTCGAGCTGTTCCGCGGTGAGGCCGGTGCGCCGGGAGAGATCCGTCAGGCTGAGAAAGGGCCCGTTCGCCTCCCGTTCGGTCACGATGCGTTCGGCAAGGTCCTTCCCGATACCCGTGACGGCGGCGATCCCGAGCCGCACGGCATGGGTGCCGTCGCGGCGGTGGGCCTCGCTGTCATCCGGGGCTTCGGGATCGAAGAGCCCGACCTCCGGCTGGAGGTCGTCCAGGCAGGAATCGAGCCCGCGGGAGGGGGTCCTATGGGATGAGGGCTCGTGGGATGAGGCTCCGCGGGATGAGGCGGGTGTCCGGGGAGTGCCGTGGCTCCGGGCGGAGTCCTGGTGCGCATCGCCGGGGTCCGCGCCGTCCTCCGGTTCGCCGTCGTCCGGCTCCAGGCAGGCTTCCGCCCGGGAACGCAGGATGTCCGGGCGCAGCACCCGCACCCCGTGGCGCCGGGCATCGGCCACCAGGGTCTGCGGCGAGTAGAAGCCCATGGGCTGAGCCCGGAGGAGAGCCGCCAGAAATGCGCCGGGATAGTGCAGCTTGAGCCAGGAACTCGCATAGACGAGCAGCGCGAAGCTCAGGGAATGCGATTCCGCGAAACCGAAGTTGGCGAACGCCTTGATCTGCAGATAGATGGTCTGGGCCTCCTCGGGACTCAGTCCGTTCTCCGCCATACCGGCGAAGAGCTTCTTCTTCAGGCTGTCGATCCTTTCGATCCCGCGCTTGGAGCCCATGGCCCGGCGCAGGAGATCGGCGTCCTCGGCACTGCATCCGCCGATCGCCATGGCCATCTGCATGAGCTGCTCCTGGAACAAGGGGACGCCGAGGGTCCGTTCGAGGACCGGCTTGAGGAGAGGATGCGGGTAGGTTTCCGCTTCTTCCCCGGAACGGCGCCGGATGTAGGGGTGGACGGCGCCGCCCTGGATGGGGCCGGGCCGGATGAGCGCGATCTCCACCACCAGGTCGTAGAACTCCCGTGGACGCAGGCGGGGGAGGGTGCTCATCTGCGCCCGGGACTCCACCTGGAAGACCCCCACCGAATCGGCCCGGCAGAGCATGTCGTAGACGGCGGGCTCCTCCTTCGGCAGATCGGCCAGGGTCCAGCGCTCGCCGAAGTTCTCCTCGACCAGGTCGAAGCAGTACTGGAGCGCTGCGAGCATCCCGAGGCCCAGGAGGTCGAACTTGACGAGCCCCATCCACTCGCAATCGTCCTTGTCCCATTGCAGGACCGTGCGGTTCTCCATGCGTGCGTGCTCGATCGGCACCACTTCCCCCACGGGGCGTTCGGTCAGGACCATGCCGCCCGAGTGGATGCCGAGGTGCCGCGGATAGCCGAGCAGCTGCTCCGCGAGGGCGAGGACGGGTTCCGGGATGACGGCGTCGTCCGAGGGGCTGGCCGAATCCGAGGCTCCCTTCGAGGAGGACGAGGACCCGGAGGGTCGTGACAACCTGGATGGCCTGGAGGAAGGGGAGGACTGGGAGGGCTGCGGCCGGCTCTCCGTGGACTTGCCCTCCGCCTCATCGCCTTCTGCCGCTGCCGGATCCGCGGAGGATTCCCGGGCCTCCGAGAGGGCGTCCCAGCGGTTCAGCTGCTTGGACCAGGCGTCTTGTTGCCCCTGGCTGTAGCCGAAGGCCTTCGCGACGTCCCGCACGGCGTTCTTGGGCCGGTAACTGATGACGTTCGCCACCTGTGCCGCATTGGCCCGGCCGTAGGTGGCATAGACGTGCTGAATCACTTCCTCGCGCCGGTCCGAGTCGAAATCGACGTCGATATCGGGTTCCTCCTCCCGCAGGCTCGAAAGGAAACGCTCGAACGGCAGGCGGTACTTGATGCTGTCCACAGCCGTGATGCCGAGGAAGTAGCAGGCGGCGGAATTCGCAGCGGATCCCCGGCCCTGGCAGAGGATGCCCCGGCTCTTCGCGAACTGGGTGATCTCATGGACGATCAGGAAATAGCCCGGGAAGTCCTTCTTCTCGATCACGGCCAGCTCCTGCTCGACCCGCGCCCGCACCTCCTCCACGGGCGCCGGCCCACGCCACCCTGGCCCAGGAGTGCCATACCGTTCCGTGATGCCCTGCTCCACCAGTTCCCGCAGATACGACATGGGCGTATGGCCTGCGGGAACGTCCTGTTTCGGCAGTTTCGGGCGGGCCGACCGGAGGGAGAAGGACAGCTGATCCGCCAGGAGGACCGTGTTCTCCACCGCGCCCGGATACCGTGCGAAGCGCCGGGCCATCTCCGCCCCGCTTCTCAGATGAGCCCCGTCGCTTGCGGGGAGCCAGCCGTCCATCTCATCGAGGCTCCGGCGTGCCCGCACCGCGGCGAGGGCCGTGGCCAGCGGGTGACGGGTCGGCTCCGCGAAATGCACCGCGTTCGTGGCGACGCAGGGCAGCCCCAGCCGGTCGGCGATCGCGGCGAGAGCGTCGTTGTGGGCGCTGTCGAGAGGGTTGCCGTGATCGAACAGCTCGACGGCGACGCCGGCCGGCCCGAACCGCTCGACGAGGCGGCGCACGGCGTGTTCGGCGGCGGCTTCCGGACTGCGGAACCCGGCGTCCGCGCCGGCTCCCGCGAGGGCCCGCCGGACAGCCCCTTTCCGGCAGCCCGTGAGCACCACGGCGTGTCCGCGCAGCCGCACGGCGAGGTCGTCGAGGTCGAACACGGGGCGGCCTTTCTCCGCACCACCGGCCAGCTGGGCCTGGGTGATGGCTCCGGAGAGGCGGTGATACCCCTCTTCACCCCGCGCCAGCACCAGGAGATGCTCCCCCTCGGGATCGGCCACTCCGTTCTGCGGGGCGCTCAGACCGAGGGACAGCTCCGCGCCGAAGACGGTCCTGAGCCCGTAGGCTTCGGCGGCCTCGGCCAGTCGGACCACTCCGTAGAAGCCGTCGTGGTCCGTGATGGCCAGGGCATGCAAGCCCAGCTTCACGGCTTCTTCGACGAGTTCCTCCGGAGAGGAGGCTCCATCCAGAAAGCTGTAGTGGGAATGCACATGGAGCTCGGCGTAGGGGACGGTGGACAGGGTCCGGGCCGCCCGCTCGCGGCGTCCGCTCCGCGCGGGGCCCGGCTCCGCCGTCGTGCCCTCGCCTTCGTCTTCGCTTTCGCCGGAGCGCTGCGGGTCCGCGCTGAGAGATGAGCCGTTGAGAGGTGCGACGCTGAGGGGCGAGACGGTGTCGACGGCGGAGTCCACGTCGGAGGTCCCCGAGGCTGCGGCGAGCAGCTCGGGGAGCGGGATGTACGGGCCGCGTTTATGGGACCACGCGGGGCTGTCACCGCCGTCGCGCTCGATCGGAGCCCGTCCGGCGTCGGTGCGTTTGGTCTTCCGTTTCCCGGCACGCCGGACCTCGGTGCCGTCGAGGATGTCATGGAGCTGCTGCCATGGCATGGAGGGGTTGTTCCAGCCCACCGTCTTCTCCTTTCCGCTGTTCAGAGTGACCGCTGTTCAGAGTGGCTGCCCCGCCCGCTCACGCTGCTAGTCGTACCGTGCTTCCGCCCACCATTCGCCGCCCTCGCCGAGCAGAAGCCAGGCTTCGTTCTCGCTGTCGAGGATCTGAAAGCGCTCGGCCTGGCGTTTCTCCTCCGCATCCCACCAGCGCTGCCGCAGCAGCCAGGGTCCGGCCCATCCCACGACAGCCCGGCGCAGGGCGCGCGGGCCGGGCGAGAACCAGGCCGGCGGTGCGGCCAGATCCCCCCGTTCCCCGACCTGCAAGGTGCCGGAATGTTCGTCCAGCAGGCGGACGGGGAGGGGTTCGGGGAACACCGTGGCGGGCAAGGGATCCGGGACGGCGCCGGGCCAGGGCCGTCCGGCACGTGCCGCCGTGCCGGAGGGGGCTTCCTCGCCCCAGGGCACCAGCAGACTGCGTTCCGCCAGGAGACGGCCGCCTCCCGGCACGGGGTGCAGCACGGAGCCATGGCCCAGCATCGTTTGGAGACGCCGGAGACCGTGATCGAGGCGCTCGTCCACCCCGCCGAACAAGGCCTGACCTCGGCGGCCCAGCAGATCCACGGCATCCGGGATGATCCTGATCTGGATGATGGGCGCGCCGAGGGCTTCGCCCGTCATCCGCCAGCGGGCGCCCGGAGCGGAGGTGTTCGCCGGGCTCGTCTTCCGGCGTGCCGCAGCCGGAGTCCCCGACGACTGGAGCTGCCAGCGGACGCGGTCCACGACGTCGCCCGCGCCGAAGTGATGCGGGTGTCCCCAGCTGCGTTCGGAACGATGCCCGGCGTCGTCCATGATGCTCACCCGCAGGGTGGTGCAGGCGAGTCCTTGCCGGCGCAGCCGCTCCACGAATTCCTCCGCGGTCGGACGCACGGCGAAAGCGATCTGATCCACCCGGTCCAGGCCGGGTTCGAACGTGATGGTCCGGTCCTGCGGAGGGGGTGGGATCCGTGGCACGATCTCCCGTGGATCCCGACCACAGGCGCAGGCGTGGGCCAGGAACCCTGCGGAGCCGAACCGGGAACGGACATCCGACGGCGACAGGGCCGCGAGGCTGCCCAAGGTCTGGATGCCGAGCCGGATCAGGAGGGAGACGAGCCGGGGCTCGCCCAGGACCGTGACCGGGATCCCGGCGAGGAAAGCGGGGGAGTCTCCTTCTTTCACGATGAACAGCGGTGAGAGCTCCGTGGTGCTGCGCGCTGCCTGTTCGGCCGCGAACACCGAATCGGCGATCCCGGCCCTCGCCTCGAGTCCCAGCTGCGCGGCCGCTTCAAGGGCGGCGCCGACGGCGGCCTCCTCGCTCCCGTAGTACCGGACGGCGCCCCGGGCACGGATGACACACAGCCCGGGCCGGAGGATCTGCACCCCCGGCAGCATGGCCTCGAGGGCCGTGACGACCGGTTCGAACTCCCGGGAGTCCCGGTCAGGGTCGGCGTGCAGCGTGACGAGGTCGGGGCAGCGGGACTGCGCTTCGCGGACGCGGATGCCCCGGACCACACCGGCTGCCCTGGCCTCGGACGAGCAGACCGCGACGAGACCCTTCTCGAGGAGCGCCGCGGGGACGCGTTCAGGGATCTCCTCGGCCAGCTGGGCCGCGACGAGGGGCCAGTCGGGAAACCACACGATGAGGGCCCGGGGGACGCCGGACGGCGTTCCCGTGTCCGGTGTCCCCGTGTCCGGTGTTCGCGCGTTCATGGTGAGACCTGCACGAGGGCAGGGCGACGAACCGTCGACGTGCGCGGAGCCCGGGACGCTGACTGTCCTCCGGTGCCCTGCCACGTTCCGGCGCCGTCCAGGTTTCCGGAAGAATCCAACGACGCGAGATCCAGGGATGCGGTCCGGGTGCGCCCGCGGTGCTGGAGCTCCAGTTCCACCCGGTGCCGCCGCAGATGCCCATGGCCGTCACCGAGTCCTTCCCAGTGCGAGCCGCGCACCCGGAGCAGTCCCTCGCTCTGCGGCCAGGGGCCGAGAACCAGGAGCGTTCCGCCGCGTTCGCGCAGGCGTGAGGCGAGGCGCGCGGCATCCCCGGGGGAGACCTTGCCGGGCGGCCGCACCAGGAGCACGGGGAGGACGTCCGCAAGGGTCGAGATGACGGGGACCCACTCCGGTCCGGTGTCCGGGACGAGCACGAACCGTTCGAGCGCGACGCCGAAGCCCGCGGCGGCCTCGGCGCCGAAGTCGGGGATGCCCGCCGCGCCGCACCACTGGCCGTTCGCGGACGGCCCGGCGAGCAGGGCCATGGCCACCGAAAGAGGGGTCGCGAGCGAATACGCCGCTCCGCCCTTCAGTCCATAGGGGAAAAGCCCTCGAAACCCCGGAATCACGGGGTGGGAGCCCTCCCTGTTGCCCCTGCCCTGCATCACGTGGATGCGTTCCTGGAGCGCGCGCAGACCGTCCTCCGCGGAGGCGGTGGAGACGGAGCTGAGCGGGAGTGGCATGTCTCCATTATTCGAAAGTATGTTCGATTAAGTCAATCGGGCGAAGAGGTGCCTGTGGATACTTCGGGCCCCTTTCCGGAGGGGCCGCCGAAGCTCCGGGAGGGGCCGTTCCGGGCGCTTTTCTGCGGGTTCCGGGGACCCTTCCGGAGCGGCTGGTGACGTCGTCGCTGGTCAGGTGTCCGGCGAGCGGTGACGGCGCTCGGCCGGGCGTGGTCAGGCGCGCCGTGCGCCGTCGTCGTCGCGGCGGAGACCGCTCCAGCCTGCCGCGCCGGCGACCGCGCTGAGGCCTGCCAGTGTGAGGAGCGCGGCGGGCAGGGTCCAGACGGTGGCGAGCGCGCCGACGAGGAGGGGCCCGCCGGCGTCGCCGAGTTCACGTCCCATTTCGGCGCTGCCCATCGTCCGGCCCATCCGGTCCTCGGGCGTCGTCGCGGCGAGGTGAGCGAAGGCGAGCGGCGTCAACGTGCCCGCCATGGTGCCGAACGCCAAGGTCGCGGTGAAGAGGGTGACGACGTTCGGCCAGAGGGCGAGGAGGGCGAGGCCGCCGGCGGCCAGGGCCATGCCGATGGCGCTGCCGGTCGAGGTCCGGAGCCGTCCTTCGTCGTGCAGGCGTCCGATGACCGGTTGTACGGCTGTCGAGGTCAGGGCGAGCAGGGCCACGGCGGCGGCGCCCGTCAGGGGATGAAGCTCCAGGCGGACCGCCAGCAGGGGCAGGAAGCCGACCGCGACGCCAAGAATGCCGGTGGTCATGGCCATCAGCAGGGTGGGCAGCAGGAAGCCGCGCGTCGTCGTCTGGCGCATCAGATCCTTGAGGGTCGAGCGCTGCCGGGGCGCCGGGGGCAGCGTCGGAAGGCCGCGGCTCACCCAGGCGGTCGCGGCCAGGGCGAAGAGCGCGAGAGTCAGATAGAGGGACTGGATCCCGAACCAGCCGGTGAGGGCGATCCCGATCGGCGGTCCCAGCACATACCCCAGGCTCTTCCAGGCGCCGTACCGTCCGAAGTAGCGGCCGAGCCGCTCTTTGCCGGCCAGTCGCGCGACCGCGGCCGACGACGCCGGGGAGAACGCCGATGCGGCCGCGCCCTGCCCCAGCCGGGCGAGGGCCAGCATGGCGGGGGAGGCGCTGAGCAGGGCCAGGAGGGACGCCGCGGCGAAGGCGATCAGCCCGCCGATGATCACCGGTTTCGCGCCGATCCGGTCGCTGAGCGCGCCGAAGACCGGTTTCAGGACGACCTCGGCCAGATCGTACAGCGCCAGGACCGCCCCGAGTCCCAGAAGGGTCAGCCCCAGATCGGCGGATTCCGCGCCCAGGACCGAGGCCACTCCGTGCGCTCCGAACGCGGAGGTGAAGCCCGCCAGATAGAGGGGGATGAGAGGCCGAGCCGTGTCATTCGATGCCGTCACATCAAACAATGTAACACCTGTTACAAGTTCCGGTGTGTCCTGAGTGGGCGATCAAGGTCTGTCAGGTGTTACGGTCCAAGGCATGGGTGCAGAGATCGAATGGGTTCTTGCCGTCGTCCAGGTCCCGGCCGAGCCGTCGCGGCACCGGGTGGCCGTCTGGCGTGAGCTGCGCCGTGCGGGAGCCGTCCTCATTTCGCAGAGCACCTGGGCGCTGCCCGCCACCGAACCTTTCCGCTCGGCGCTGGAGAAGGCGGCACAGCTCGCGGCCGACGGCGGCGGGACTCTCGCGACGTTCGACGCCGGCCCGCGGGACAGTGCCTCCCGGGACTTCGTCGATGCCGCGTTCCGGGCGGCTCGGGTGGATGAATGGCGTGAGTTCCTGGCCGATTGCGGGAAATTCACCGACGAGATCGACCGCGAGATCGCCAAGGAGAAATTCACCTTCGCCGAACTCGAGGAGGAGGAACAGAGTCTGGACCGGCTGCGCCGCTGGTACCGGGATCTGAAGAGGCGCGACGTCCTCGCCCTCGCGGAGGCGCAGGAAGCGGCCGACCGGCTCTCCGGGTGCGAAAACGACCTCACCCGGTTCTCCGAGCACGTCTACCGGGCGACGCGCGAGCCGGGAGTCTGAACCCCCTAGGGGCCTTTCCACAAGTCCGCGTGACCTTGGATTTCCACATCCCTCCCGCCGCCCCCGCACTGTCAGTGGCAACGGATAGAGTTGATGCCATGAAGTACGCGGAGTCCGTCCTGGACCTGATCGGCAACACGCCCCTCATCAAGCTCAACCACGTGACGGAAGGCATCGAAGCCCCCGTCCTGGTCAAGCTCGAATACCTCAACCCTGGCGGGTCCATCAAGGACCGCATCGCGGCGAAGATGGTCGCCGATGCGGAGGCGAGCGGCAAGCTCCAGCCCGGCGGCACCATCGTGGAGCCCACCAGTGGCAACACGGGTGTGGGTCTGGCCCTCGTGGCTCAGCAGAAGGGCTACAAGTGCATCTTCGTGGTCCCGGACAAGGTGGGCGAGGACAAGCGCGCCGTGCTGCAGGCGTACGGCGCTGAAGTCGTGGTGACCCCCACGTCCGTCGCCCCGGACAGCCCGCAGAGTTACTACGGGGTGTCGGACCGTCTGGTCCGCGAGATCCCCGGCGCCTACAAGCCGGATCAGTTCTCCAACCCCGCCGCCCCCGGCAGCCACTATGAGTCCACCGGTCCCGAGATCTGGCAGGACACCGACGGCAAGATCACCCACGTGGTGATCGGCGCGGGCACCGGAGGCACCATCACCGGCACCGGCCGCTACCTCAAAGAGGTCTCCGCGGACCGTCCCGCATCCGAAGGCGGCCAGGTCAAGGTCATCGGCGCGGACCCGGAAGGCTCCGTCTACTCCGGCGGCACGGGACGCCCGTACTTCGTCGAGGGTGTGGGCGAGGACATGTGGCCCGGCAACTATGACAAGTCCGTGCCGGACGAGGTCATCGCTGTCTCCGATGCCGACTCGTTCGCCATGACCCGCCGGCTCGCCCGTGAAGAGGGCCTCCTGGTGGGCGGATCCAGCGGTATGGCCGTGGTCGCCGCTCTGCGCGCGGCCAAAGACCTCCCGAAGGACGCCGTCGTCGTGGTGATCCTCCCGGACTCCGGGCGTGGTTACCTCGCCAAGATCTTCAACGACCAGTGGATGCGGTCCTACGGCTTCCTCCCGGGTGCCGAAGAGGACACCGTGGGCGCCGTGCTGGAGGGGAAGAACGGGTCCCTGCCGGACCTGGTCCACATCCACCCCAACGAGTCCGTCCGCGACGTCATCAACATCATGAACGAATACGGGGTGGACCACATCCCCGTGCTCTCCGCCGAACCGCCCGTGGTGATGGGTGAGGTCCTGGGATCCGTGGACGAACGCACCCTGACCAGCAAGCTCTTCCGCGGCGAAGCCAAGATGACGGACAAGATCGCGGATCACATGGGGGAGAAGCTGCCCGTGATCGGCTCCCTCGAGTCCATCTCCGCGGCCCGCGCCCTGCTCTCCGAGTCGGACACCATCATGGTGACGTTCGTCGGAGCGCCCGTCGGCATCGTGACCCGTCACGATCTCCTCGCCTACCTCAGCAACTGACGCCCACCGGCACACGCCTCATCGAAGGGAAATCCCATGTCCCATGCAGCTGACCGCCCCGCGGGGTTCAACACCACCGCAGTCCACGCCGGCCAGGCCTTCGAACCCCGGACCGGCGCCGTGGTCCCGCCCTTGCACTTCTCCTCCACTTACGCCCAGGACGGCATCGGCGGCCTGCGCGACGGGTACGAGTACGGCCGTGGCGGCAACCCCACCCGTGACGCACTCCAGGAGCAGCTCGCCGCGGTGGAAGGCGGCAAGTACGCCTACTCCTTCGGTTCCGGCCTGGCCGCGGAGGACGCCCTGATCCGGGCCCTCTGCCGCCCGGGGGACCACATCGTGCTGGGCAACGACGCCTACGGTGGCACGTACCGTCTGATCTCCCGCATCCACGGGGACTGGGGCATCGGCAACACCGCCGTGAACCTGGCGGATCTGGAAGCCACCGCTCAGGCCGTGCGCGACCACCAGACCCGCCTGCTCTGGGTCGAGACGCCGTCGAACCCCATGATGCGCATCAGCGACATCGCGGCGCTCGCGGACATCGCCCACGACGCCGGGGCCCTCCTGGTGGTAGACAACACCTTCGCCTCCCCGTACCTGCAGAACCCGCTGGCGCTGGGTGCCGACATCGTCATCCACTCCACCACCAAGTACATCGGTGGACACTCCGATGTGGTGGGCGGCGCCGTGGTGCTCAACGACGAGGAACTGGCTCAGAAGGTGCAGTTCCTGCAGTTCGCCGCCGGTGGCGTCTCCGGCCCCATGGACGCATTCCTCACCACCCGCGGTCTGAAGACCCTCGGCGTGCGCATGGACCGTCACTGCCAGAACGGACAGGCCGTGGCCGAGTGGCTGCTGACCCGTCCCGAGGTGGAAGCCGTGCTGTACCCGGGTCTGCCCGACCACCCCGGTCACGAGCTCGCCGCGAAGCAGATGCGCGGCTTCGGTGGCATGGTGTCCGTCCAGTTCAAGGGCGGCGCCGAGGCGGCTCGTAAGGTGGCAGAGTCCACCCGCGTCTTCACTCTGGCGGAATCCCTGGGCGGCATCGAGTCCCTCATGAACTACCCGGCCGAGATGACCCACGCCTCGGTCAAGGGCACCGAGCTGGCCGTTCCGGACAACCTGCTGCGCCTCTCCTGCGGCATCGAGGACGTCGAGGATCTCCTGGCGGACCTGGAGCAGGCCTTCGCGCAGCTCTGATTCTCCGGGACTCCGGCACGAAGCGCCGGTCGAGCACGAGGCCCCTCACGGGGCGGTGCTCGGCCGGCGTTGTGCGTTGAGGCGCTGTCGGCCGTTTTCCGGAATCGAACGGGGGCGAGTGGACGGGTTCGGGCGGTTCCCCTACCGTTTCAAGTACGCCGAAGGATACTCACAGGTGAGGAGCTCATGGCATGACCGGCACCCCTTCATTTCCCGCAGGGTCGCCCTGCTGGGTCGAGACGCTTCAGCCCGACCCGGAATCCGCGGCGTCCTTCTACGGTGAGCTGTTCGGCTGGACGTTCGATGAGGCAGGGCCGGACGGCTCCCGTGTCGCGCGCCTCGACGGGCGGAGCGTGGCCGGCGTCGCGCAGGCACCGCCGATCCTCGACCGGGGCGCCTGGGTGATGTACGTCCTGGTGGGTGACCTGGACGCGACCGTCGATGCCGTCCAGGAAGCCGGGGGCACGGTCCTTGCCGGGCCCCTGGAGATCCGGGAGGGTGAGCGCTCCGCGCTCTTCACGGACCCGGCAGGCGCGGCGTTCGGAGCACGCGAAGGCATCGCCTCGACCGTCAGCGAAGCGGTCGATGTGCCTGACGCCTGGCAGATGAGCGCACTGCACACCCCCGACGTCGAGGCGGCCGGCGCGTTCTATGCCGCGGTCTTCGGGTGGCGGATGGAGCCGGTGCCCGGTTCGGCGCTCGCCCTCTGGCGCCTGGACGGCAGCACCCGCAAGGCCTCCGATCCGACCCTTCCCGACGACGTGGTCGCCGTGGCCACCCAAACCCCCGCCGCCTCGGGCGTGCCGACCCATTGGGCCATCAATGTGCAGGCCGCCGACGTCGACGACATCGCGCGCCGCGTCGTCGAGCTCGGCGGGTCCGTGCTCATGCCGCCGACGGATGCGCCGGGCTTCCGGAACGCTCTGATCGCTGACCCCCAGGGCGGCGTGCTCGCTCTCAGCCAGATCATCAGGTGACCCGGTCCCCTCTGCTGTGGGCTGCTCTGCCCGTGGCAGAGAAGGGTCCCGGTCCGGGGCGCCCAGGGTGACGATGGCTTCATGACTGATGCTCCGAAACAATCCCTCTTCTCCGAATCCATGCGGCGCGAGTTCTTCGAGCGCCGGGTCCTGGTCCTGGACGGCGTCCTCGACGACGACAACGGCACCGTCCTCGCCACCCAGCTGATGCTGCTGGCCGCCGAGGATCCATCGGCGGACATCGCCCTCTGGATCCATTCCCCGGGCGGCTCCGTTCCCGCGATGCTGGCGATCCGGGACATCATGCGGACCATCCCCAACGATGTCTCCACCCTCGCCCTGGGTATCGCGTGCAGCGCCGGCCAGTTCCTGCTCTCCTCCGGTGCCCGGGGCAAACGGAAGGCGCTCCCTCACGCCCGGATCCTGATGCACCAGGGATCGGCGGGCATCGGGGGAACCGCGGTGGACATCGCCCTGCAGGCCGACGATCTTCGCCATATGCGCGACACCGTCCTCGGGCTGATCGCCCGGGACACCGGGCAGCCGGTGGAGCGCATCCACGAGGACTCCCTGCACGACCACTGGTACACGGCGGATGAGGCCAGGGCTTACGGGTTCGTCGACACGGTGGTCGGCTCCTTCGAGGACTTCCGGCCGTCGTCGCGCATCGCCGCAGGGTTCGCGCATTCCACGGGAGGGGCCGTCCGATGAGCAGCTACACCATCCCGAATGTCATCGCCCAGCATCCGCGCGGTGAACGCATCATGGACGTCTACTCGCACCTGCTCACCGAGCGGGTGGTCTACCTCGGCACGGGGATCGACGCCGGCGTCGCGAACGCGCTCATCGCGCAGCTGCTGTATCTCGAGGCGCAGAACCCGGAGCACGACATCCAGCTCTACATCAACTGCGAGGGCGGCGATCCGAGCGCCATGCTGGCGATCTACGACACCATGACGTTCATCAAGCCGGACGTGGCGACCACCTGTGTCGGCCAGGCCGTCGCGGTGGGCGCGGTGCTGCTCGCCGCCGGCGCGGCCGGCAAGAGGGCGGCGCTTCCGCACTCCCGCATCGTGCTCCACCAGCCCGCGGCGCAGGGCCGGGGGACGATTCCCGACCTCATCCTTCAGGCCGACGAGGTGATCCGGATCCGGTCGGACATCGAGGGGGCACTCGCGCTCCACACGGGCCAGAGTGTCGAGACCCTTCGCCGGGACACCGATCGGGACCGGACGTTCACCGCTCAGGCGGCGCGCGACTACGGTCTCCTCGACCTCGTGATCACGAGCCGCTGAGGGCCGCGCCGGGATTGAGGTTCAGGCGGCCAGCGCGAAGCACGTCGCGCTGGCCGTGCTCTGCTCCACCGCCGGACGCTCGACCGTGAGGGCCTGCGCGACGTCGAGCGTGAGATCCACCAGGGTCACGTCCAGGGCACGGGCCACGACGGCGATGATCTCGCTCGACGGCTCCTTGCGGCCACGCTCGATCTCGGACAGGTACTGCGTCGAGACGCCGGCCCGCGCGGCGACCGTCTCCAGGGTCTCGCCCCGCTCGGTCCGCCGGCGGCGCAGCGAACCGCCGAGGAGGTGACGCCACAGCGGCTCCCGCCTCAGGGGGCTCACCGGCGAGAGGTGAGCGACGACGTCGGGGGCTTCGGAACGCTGTCCGGGGAAGGGATTCTCAGCCATGCTTCATCGTAAGACGGCGGGCTGCCGGGCAGGAGGTTCTCTGCTGTCAGCAGAGAACCTCACCGCGGCGAGAGCGCGGCCGCCTCGGACGGCGGCTCCGGGGACACCGCCATCTCCGGCACCACGACGATCTGGACGTCGTCCTCGTAGACGACCCGGCCGGGATCGTCCGAGTGGAACAGCTCGCAGGCGACGTCGTAGCGGCGCAGGAGGTCGACGTAGAAGTCGACCCTGGTCAGGAGGTGGTGGGCGGTGGACTTGAACCAGGCCTGTGCCGCCGGATTCGCGACGGGATCGTAGACCGACTTCGCCGGGGTCGGATAGGCGGCGTCGTAGTAGTCATTGGCGCTGCGCCAGGACGCCCAGTCCTCAGGGCTGAGGCGGCCCTGCTTCGCCAGCCGATTGGCCAGCGCGAAGATCCCTAAGTGGATCCCTGTGCTGTCGGGCACCGGGGACTGGTAGCGGAGGAATCTCTGACTCATACCGACCAGCCAAGCAGACGAGGTGGAGACACGCCCGGAACGCGATGGGGTGTCGTGCGACAGGTCCGCGTCCCGCCCGAGGAGCACCCGAAGGGGACGTCTGCCTGGCGCTGGGATGACGAGCGACGAGGTGCAGGACGGAACGCTGCGCAGGTGATTCGACGTCATGGCGCGTTCAGGTGGCGTTAGGAAGTCTGCTTTAAACTGACTCGCACCGGGCCCGAAAACGCCTCACCCTCTACCGACTGTGTCCGCACCCCGCGCGGGCCGAAGGAATCGTTGTGCCACTCCGTCGACCGATCCGCCCCCTGATTTTAGCCCTGTGCACCCTTCTGGCAGTCGCCGGCTGTTCCGCAGATCCGGCACAGCCTGCGTCCTCATCGGCCGCCACCCAGGAACTCGCCGTGCAGGCCGTGAACACGAGCGCCGAAAGCTCTGACGCCGAGTCGGCGAGGAGTGCAGAGCTCCTGCGCCTGACGCCGGCCGACCTGCACGCGGAGTCTTCCTGGGACCTGCCTCGCTACCTGGTTCAATGGCCCGCAGTACCCGGACATGACGGTCTGACACGGAAGATCCGGGAGCAAATGGAGGCGTGGAAGAAGGCGTACGTGACCTCGATGCGCGGAGCCGAGCGTGCGAACCTGAGCGCCTACTGGTCGGCGACGCTGAACCACGACGGGATCGTCGGAATCCGCCTGACAGCGGAGACCACGGCGGCCGACAGCGCGACGGAGAGCGTCGCCCTCTACGGAGACCCGGCGAACCCGTGGACTTCGAAGGACCTGCTGCGGAGCGAGGACCGTCCGGCGCTCGCCACGATGATGCGGGAGGCCGCTCAGAAGTTCACCCGCGAAACCCCGGATCCCGGCATCCCGCCTGCGGATCCTTCGGACCAGGTCTTTCAGGACGTGAGTTTCACCGATGCCGGGCAAGTCCAGATCCGGGTCAGGCCGGGCGAACTGGCATCGATGTCGCAGGGAGTCCTGCAATTCACGATTCCCGAGAAGCACCTGTCGCCTCTCGGGGAAAAGGTGCGGGCCGCGGTCCTGGCCCAGGGCCGCGAGAACCGTTCCACGCCATCTGCGTCCGCCACACCGGCTCCCAGTGCGTCTAGCCGCACGAACTGCGCCGTGGCCAAGTGCATCGCCCTGACCTTCGACGACGGCCCCGGCCCGTACACGCCGCAGATCCTCGACACTCTCGAAGCGAAGAAGGCCAAGGCCACGTTCTTCATGCTCGGCCCTGCGGCGCAGTCGCAGCCCGACATCGTGCGACGGATGGCTGCCCTCGGCATGGATCTCGGCGATCACAGCTGGTCCCATCCGCAATTCACCCTCCTCTCGCCGAACGAGGTCAAGCGGGAGGTCCGTTCTCAAGCGGACGTCATTCAGCGCCTCACCGGCCGGCGGCCGATGGGGGTTCGGCCACCCTACGGGGCTTTCGACCAGTCGACCCCTCATGAGGGCTTCCCCTTCATCCTCTGGGACGTCGACACGGAGGATTGGAAGAACCGTGATGCCGCCATCACGACCCGTCGAGCGATCGAAGGCGCCCATCGTGGCGCCATCGTCCTCATGCACGACATTCATCCCTCGACAGCCAAGGCCCTCCCCGGCATCATCGATCAGCTCAAGAGTCAGGGATACACCTTGGTCACCGTCTCAGATCTCATCCCCCAGCTGAGCCCCGGGAGCGCTTACTACTCGGGAGCGACCGGGAAATAGTACCTCCGCCCCCGGCACGGACACCCTGCCCCAGAAAGCGGAACGCCGGCCGCGCGCCGCACCCCCGAAGGGGAACGGCGCCCGACCGGCGTTCCGGGCCGGAACCAGGCGCTAGCCGGAGATGCCGGGCCGGCCGTTCTCCTCACGGCCGGTCAGACGACGGCGGAACGTCGGGTCCTGCTCGGCCGTGATCTCGATGTCGTACCAGCCGTTCTTCGTCTCCCAGCCGAGCGGCTTGCGCGCCCCCGGCTTCAGGCGCACCGTGGTGGTCCGGTCCCGGTACTGCAGCGACGTCAGGCGCAGGGTCGCCGCGGCGGTCCCGTTGTTCCGCAGCTCCAGGTGCAGTGAGTCACCCGTGCGGCGGTCCACGGAGACGTCGACGCCGGCCGCGGCGCCCGTCGTCGTGCCCTTGAGCTCGTACTGGAAGCGGTTCGGGCCGGTCACGATCAGGTCGACCCGGCCGTTCGGCGCGGGGAGGCGGACGGTCTCCGCGGACTTCACGTCCACGTGCCGCGGCTCGGTGACCTCGCCAGCGTAGCCGTACACGGTGAAGTGCGTGGAGCGGGTGCCGGTGTTGCGCAGCGACAGCTCGACGCCGTCGTCGTGCAGCGAAGCGGCGACGCGGGGCCGGTAGGGGAGAGGCCGCGCCGGGCGGGTGCCGCGTTCCTGAATCGGGGCCACTTGCGCGACCGGGGGAACCGGGTGCCAGCGGCCCACGGCGGCGGGCACGGGCGCCGGGTGATCCAGCTGCGGCGGGGTGCCGCCCGCCGTGAAGTCGAAGACGCCGGTGAGGTCGCCGCAGACCTCGCGCCGCCAGGCTGAGATGTTCGGTTCCTGCACGCCGGTCCACTGTTCGAGGAAGCGCAGCACGGAGGTGTGGTCGAAGACCTCGGAGCTGACGTGCCCGCCGATGGTCCAGGGGGAGACCACGGTCATGGGAACGCGCGGGCCCAGGCCGATGGGCCGGGCCGTGGTCCAGTCGGTGGACTCGCCCGAGGCCGGGCGGGGCTGGACGGGCGGCGGGACGTGGTCGAAGTAGCCGTCGTTCTCGTCGAAGTTCAGGAAGATCGCGGTGCTGTCCCAGGTCTCCGCGTCGCTGGCGACGATGTCCAGCATCCGGTAGACGAAGTTCGCGCTGCCCACGGGCGTGGAGGAGCTGGGGTGTTCCGAGTCGGCGGCGGAGGGGACCAGCCAGCTGACCTTCGGGAGCGTGCGGCCGGTGATGTCCGCCGCGAAGCGTTCCAGCAGCGTGTCCGGGCGGCCGCGGTGCATGGCCTTGTCGAACAGGGCCTGGTCGGCCTTGCTCAGGCGGGCGCGCCCGGCGTCGAGCTGCGCCAGCAGACGGTCCTGTTCGGCGGGGGTCTTGCCGTGCAGGGAGTCGTAGAACTCCTCGGTGGTGCGGAAGTTCCCGTCCACGGCCGCGAGCATGGTGTGCCCGATCTTCTTGAAGGTCTGGAAGTACTCGACGGCGTTGTCCGTGAAGTTGTCCCAGTCCTGGTAGATCCGCCAGGACACCCCGGCCTTTTCGAGGCGCTCGGGATAGGTGGTCCAGTCGTAGCCGCCGTGGGCGTAGTCGTACGCCGCGTTGGTGACGGCGCGCTGCGTGGAGCCGGGTTCGTAGCCCGTGGTGCCGCTCCAGAGGTAGGTGCGGTTGGGGTTGGTGGAGCCGTTCACGGAGCAGTGGTAGGCGTCGCAGATGGTGAAGGTGTCCGCGAGTTCGTACTGCAGCGGGATGTCGGCGCGCTCGTAGAACGTCATGGTCGACGGGCCCTTCGCGGGGATCCACTGGTCGCACCAGCCGTTGTTCCAGGCCTTGGTGGTGCCGGCGAACGAGTGGTCCAGGGCGCCGAGGTACTGGATGTCCGAATCCGGCCGGCCGGCGAGCTCCGCGGCTTTGCGGAGCGAGAACGGCAGGACCGTCTCGCCGGTGGGGCGGGCTTGTTCATACATGCTCTTGCCGTTGGGCAGACGGGTGATCGACCGGTCGCCGTAGCCGCGCACGCCGCGCAGCGAGCCGAAGTAGTGGTCGAAGGAGCGGTTCTCCTGCATCAGGATCACCACATGCTTGATGGACTGGAGGCCACCCGGGCGGACGGGCCGCGCCATGGCTGCCTGCACCGATGGCGGGAGCAGGGAGCCCGCTGCGGCCAGTGCGGTGGCGGCGGCGGTGGCGCCGAGGAAGCCGCGGCGGGAAAGGCCGGTGGATTCGGGGGTGGGGTTGCCGTCCGGGGAAGCGGGAGGTAGCGACGTCATGCGAATGCCTTCCGTGAGGGGGTTGGGACCTCCCACGCTAGAAGGCCCCGGTGAACCCACGGTGACTTGTCTGTACATCTTCCGGCAACCACCCGAACAGAAGTGCGCGGTGCCTCTTCTCGCCGCGAACCGCCACTTGTGGCCCGAATCCGAGGTGGATATGGGCCACAACTGGCGGTTCGTGTGAGAGGAGGGAAGGGGTCAGGCTGCGGCGCGGGTCTTCCGGTTGCCGAACCACCAGGCGATCTCGACCAGCACGATGCCCACGGCCGCGACGCCGAACGCCGTCCAGAGCTGCGCCGGTCCGCCGATCTCGAGCTGCAGCACCGAGCGTGCCCCGGGGATCGCGAACATGGCCACCGTCCCGCCGATCATCGCGGTCAGCAGCAGCGCCTTCCACCAGGTGTACGGCCGCGCGACGATCGCGAGCACCCACAGGGCGATCGTCATGAGCGTCAGCAGGGCCGCGGTCGAGCTCTGCGCCTGCGGCACGGCATCGCCGCGCACCATCAGATAGGACACGAACGCCGCGATGCCGACGACGACGCCGGCCGGCAGCGCGCGCCGCAGGACCCGGGAGGCGAAGCCCGGCTGAGCCCGGTCATGGTTGGGCGCGAGGGACAGGACGAAGGCGGGCAGGCCGATGGTGAACCACCCCACGATGGTCACGTGCCGGGGCAGGAACGGGTACGGCACCTGGTCCAGCCCGATCAGCCCGGGCAGCCCCACGAGAATGGCCAGCAGCACGGAGTAGACCGTCTTGGTCAGGAACAGCGTGGCGACGCGCTCGATGTTGCCGATGACCCGGCGCCCCTCGGCCACGACGTGAGGGAGGGTGGCGAAGGAGTTGTCGAGCAGCACGATCTGGGCCACGGCACGGGTGGCGGGGCTGCCGGCGCCCATGGCCACCCCGATGTCCGCGTCCTTGAGGGCCAGGACGTCGTTGACGCCGTCGCCCGTCATCGCCACGGTGTGGCCCTTGGACTGCAGAGCCTTGACCATGGCGCGCTTCTGATCCGGGGTCACCCGGCCGAAGACGGTCCCGCGGTCCACCTCGTCCGCCAGCGTGGCCGGGTCGGCGTCCAGGGTGCGTGCGTCGACGGTGCGCTCCGCCCCGGCCAGGTGCAGGGACCGGGCCACGGCGCCGACCGAATCGGCGTTGTCCCCGGAGATCACCTTGACCTTCACGTTCTGCTCCGCGAAGTACTCCAGGGTGGCGGGCGCCTCGGCCCGGACCTTCTGTTCCAGGATCACGAGGGCCGCCGGAGCCTGGATCGTGGCGGAGTCGAGGTCGCGGGCACGGGCCAGGAGCAGCACGCGCAGGCCGGTGGAGCCGAAGCGGTCGGTCTCGCGGCGCCACGGTTCCAGTCCGGTGACGCCTGCGGCCGCGGCGGCGTCCAGGAGGACGTCCGGCGCTCCGAGGAGCCAGCTGCCGGAGGCGTCCGCGGCGGCGTCGCCCTGGAAGGTCGCGCCGCTGTACTTGCGGCTGGAGGCGAAGGGCAGGGTTTCGGCGACCTCCCAGGCCGGTGCGGTGGGGTAGGCCTCGCGGATGGCTTCCATGGAGGCGTTGGGCCGCGGGTCGCTCGCCGCCAGCGCCGCGAGGGCTGAGGCGGCCAGCTGCCGGGTGGCGCCGTCGGCGCCGGGGGTGGCGCCGGCGTCGTCGTCCGCGGAAAAGTCGCCCGGGGTCTCCACGGAGCCCAGCCGCATGGCGTTCTCGGTGAGGGTTCCGGTCTTGTCCGCACACACCACGTCCACGCGCGCCAGGCCCTCGATGGCCGGCAGTTCGTTGACGAGGCACTGGCGGCGGCCGAGGCGGATGACGCCGACGGCGAAGGCGATGGTGGTCATGAGGACCAGGCCTTCCGGGACCATCGGCACCAGGGCGGCGACCATGCCGCGCAGGGCGTCGGACAGGGCCTGGTGTCCGGAGAGCTGGTTGTAGATGGAGAGCACGCCGGCCGGGATGAGCAGCCAGGTGATGACCTTGAGGATCTTGTTGATGCCGTTGCGCAGTTCCGAGTTCACCAGGGTGAACTTGCTGGCCTCCGCGGAGAGCTTCGCGGCGTAGGCCTCCGAGCCGACCTTCGTGGCCCGGTACAGGCTGGTGCCGGAGGAGACGAAGCTGCCGGAAAGGACTTCGTCCCCGGGAGTCTTGGCGAGGGCGTCCGATTCGCCCGTGAGCAGGGACTCGTCCACCTCGAGGCCGGAGGATTCAAGGACTTCGCCGTCCACCATGACCTGGTCGCCGGGGCCGAGTTCGATGAGGTCGTCCCGGACCACGTCCTCGGGCGCGATCTCCTGGCTGGTGCCGTCGCGGCGTACCCGGGGTTTCGCCTGCCCGACGATCGCGAGCCGGTCCAGGGTCCGTTTCGCCCGGATCTCCTGGATGATGCCGACCACGCTGTTCGCGATGATCAGGAGGCCGAACGCGGCGTCGATGAAGTACCCCGTGGACACCACGATCGCGGCGAGAACCGCGAAGATCGCGTTGATGCGGGTGAAGACGTTGGCGCGGACGATCTGCCAGGTGCTGCGCCCGGTGGAGTCCTCGGTCCGGTTGACGGCGCCCGCCGCGACGCGTTCGGCCACTTGGTCCGGTGTCAGGCCTGTCAGGGGCGCTCCGGGACGGTCATCGAGGGTCTGCACGGTGCTCACGAAGCCCAGCTTAATCGCGGCGCCTGGGCCGCGCCTCGGAGCGCGGGTGGAGATGCGGGTGCGCCTCCGGGATGACGCTGCTCCTCCCGACGTTGTGTGCTCAGTAGTTGCGGGTCCCGGCGGCCAAGACCCGCAACAACTGAGCACACAACGCAGCAAGGGGGCGGACGACGACGCCGGCTCAGGCCATGCGGTCCAGCTCGGCGAGCGTCACCTCGTGGAGGAGGGGCTCACCGCGGGCGGCGCGGGCAGCCTCCGCGATCGCGCTTCCCGCGAGCCGTTCCAGCTCGGTGCCCAGGGAGCCGGCGATGTGCGGGGTGAGGACGACGTTCGGCAGGGTGTAGAGCGGCGAGTCCTCCGGGAGCACCCAGGGAGTGGTGACATCCAGGATCGCGTCGATGTCGCCGAGGGCCAGGCGTTCGATCAGCGCCTCCTGGTCCACGAGCTCGCCTCGCGCGGTGTTGATGAAGGTGGCCCCTGGCCTGAGGGTTCCCAGCAGCTCGCGGCTGATCATCCCGGCGGTGCTGGGCAGGGAGGGCACGTGGAGGGACACGACGTCGCTCGTGGCGACGAGTTCGTCCAGCGGGAGCAGCGTCGCCCCGAAGGACTCCGCCTGCGCGGGGCTCAGATAGGGGTCTGCGACGCAGAGTTCCAGCGAGTACGGCTTCAGGAGACGCAGCACGTGCCGTCCGATCCGGGACGCCCCGATGATCCCCACCCTCCGACGGTGATTGCCGACATCCGGGAACAGCGTGAGGGGATCCAGTCCCGCGCGCTCGCGGTGCAGCAGGCCGCTGAGCCGGAAGACCTTCTTGTTGGCCAGCAGGATCATGGCCACGGTGTACTCCGCGACGGGGATGGCGTTATCGTCCGCGGCCGAGGTGACCCGGATCCCCCGTTCCCAGCACTCGCGGGAGAGATGCGGCTTCACCGTGCCGGCCGCGTGGTGGATCGAACGGAGCCGCGGGGCCCGGTCCAGGACGGCGCCGTCGATCCAGGCCGTGCCCCAGCAGGTGAAGAGGGCGTCGACCTGTTCCAGGATTTCGAGGGCCTCGGGGGAGCGGTACTCGGTGAGGGGCTCCCCGGTGACCAGCGAGAGTTCCGGCGGGAGATTCCGCAGGACGTCCTCCGGGAAGAACTGCCCGGCGGTCGCCCCGGGCATGGCCAAGGCGACGCGATACGGGGAGGAGCCGGGGCGGGAGCTGCTGGACGTGTTCATCGCTCTCTACTGAACGCTCCGGCGTTCAGATGCACAACCAGATGAACAAAGACGGACGAATGCGCCGGATCCGGCGCACCCGCCCGTACGGAAGGTGTCAGATGGCGCAGCCGGCGACCGGCGCCGAGGCGAGATCGGTGAGCGCGTAGTCGTAGGTGGCCGGGGAGGTCTTCGACCCGGCGGCCGCTGACACCCCGGTGGTGGGGTCGATCTTGTACAGGCGGCCCGACCCGTCCGCCGCGTAGAACAGGCCGCTGTCCGCCGTCGTTCCGGAGCCGAGCCATGCGAAACCGTAGATCGACGTCGTCAGCGTGGCCACCGGGCCGGTGACCTGGCGGATCGGCGAGATCGTCACTTTGGCCCCTGCGGCCAAGGTCGCCGTGAGGTATTCACACAGCCAGACCTGTCCCGAGCTGCCCGCCGCGGTGCTGTAGATGAGTCCGTACAGACGTCCGTCCGCGGTGAAGGTGATGTCCGGGATGATCGTGCCCGACGCCGCGACCGCGGCATTGGCGCCGCCCGCCGTGAGGCCGACGCCGCTGAGCACGTAACTGCTGCTCAGCGTTCCGGCGCTCAGCGGCGTCGCGCGGGCGATCTGTGTGGTGGACAGCGCGGTGAGGTTGGTGATCATCCACAGATCCCCCACCGGATCGCAGGCCATGCCGCCCCAGGCGGCCCAGGTCGGCATCGAGGGCAGGGGTCCGACCACCTCGACGGTCGGCTGCTGCCCCGCGGCCCCGGCCCGCGCCCGGTAGATGTTCGGGTACCCGTTGTTGTAGCGCGAGCCGTAGAACACGTAGGAGGGGCCGGTGCAGCCGGGGGAGACATAGGGCCCGAAGGCGAGGTTGGACGACCAGTACGAACCGGCGAACTGGCCCGAATTCTGGTTCACGGTGTAGCCGCCACCGGTGTCGGCCGGGTCGCCCTGGTACCGGAAGACCACGCTGCCGGAGGACCCGTAGAGGCCGCAGGGGTCGAACGTGGGGCACGGGTCCGGTGTCGGCACCGACGCCGCGAGGGCCGGGGCCGCACTGGTCATCGCGATGACGGGGATGGACCAGGCCGCTCCACGCACCACCTTGCGCCGGTCGATCTGATTCCTGGGGGCATCGGCGGGGACGGGGGCGTTCGCGGTCATGTTCTCTCCGAGGGGTGGCCGGCGGCGGACGGTGCCCGCGGCTGAGCGAGAGCACGTGTTCACTTCGATGCTACGCGAACGACGGCGGACGCACCCCGGACCCTGCAGCGCCCTCTACAGCCCGGCCCCTTACAGCGCCAGGCCGGCCGGAAGCTGCGTCCGGGTCGACTGCCGCGGCACGAACTGCGGCGAGAGGGCCACGCGCTCGCGGGCGCAGAACCCGTCCCGGACCCGCTGGAGGCAGAGGCTCGCGGCACGGTGACCCAGCTCGAACTTCGGCGGGGCCACGGCGCTCAGGGGGAGCAGACCGAGGGAGGCGATCTCGTCGTCGTAGGCCACGACCTCCACGTCCTCCGGGACCCGGACGCCCTGCTCGAGGAACAGTTCCGTCAGGGCGAGCGCGCAGCCGTCGTTGTGAACGAGCACGCCCCGGATGCCCTCCGCCCGGCAGCTCTCGGCGAGGCGGGCGAGTGCGGCGCGGTGGGCCTCGTGCCCGTGCGCCGAGGACGGGATCCGCACCACATGCGGCGCGTGGCCGGTGAGTTCCAGGGCCCGGCGGTACCCCGCCTCGATGGGCGGCGAGTTGGGGCTGTCCTCGAGGATTCCGAGCGCGACCGGCCCTCCACTGGACTGCACCCAGCGCCGCACGAGCCGTTCGGTGCCGCGCACGTGATCGGTGAAGACCGAGTCCCACGGGCCCGGGTCGAGGACGTTCTCCAGCGGCCGTTCCACCAGGACGACCGGGATCCGGGCGTCGTAGAGTGCTTCCAGCGTGGGGGTCGGACCGTCGTCCGCGCCGAGCGGGGTGATCAGGAGGGCGTCGATCGGCGATGCGAGGAAGCGCTTGAGCAGCCGCAGTTCCTCGTCGGGGTCGTAGCCGCTGACGCCGAGCACCAGCCGGGCGCCGGCCTGCTGGGCGGCGCGGCCCGCTCCCTTGATGATGAGGGAGAAGTAGTACTGCGAGGTGGGGACCAGCAGCCCGATCGTGAGCTGGCTCGGCGCGGCCGGACGGAAGGCGGAAGCGCCGCCGGGCAGGCCGTCGTCGGCCGGCACCGCTCCACCGTGCACGCGACGCAGCACGCCCCGGCGCTCCAGCGTCGCGAGGTCACGCCGCAGGGTCATCCCGGAGACCCCGACCTTCTCCGCGAACTCGGTCGCCATCAGCTTGCCGGAAAGCGTGAGCTCCTGCTGGATGAGTGCGTGCCGCTCCTCGGCGTGCATGATCCCCCTCGGGTGTTCAGTTTCTTTCAGATGAACGATGTTCCTTCCAACTGAACAGGCCCGCCCCTAGCGTGGTCAAGAGCTGTCCGGGGTCTGACCGCCCAGCGCCGCCTCTGCGGCGCCCTCGGGCAGGGGAGAGGGTGAATGGACAGGTGAACGACGACGCCGCGCAGCGCCGCGCGTACTGGTTCGGCTTCGCGGACCGGCAGCTCCTCGCGGTGCGGCCGTACTTCTCGCCGGGACACGCCTTGCTGCGGCTCCCTGGACGCCCGGCGTTCTCCGGCGTCCGCTCCGACGAGCTCGAAGGCTTCGCCCGCACGTTCCTGCTGGCGGCGCTGCGGGTCGCGGGGTCCGGCGACGACCCGCACGGACATCTGGACTGGTACCGCCCGGGACTGGTGGCGGGCGCGAGGCGATGGACGGGCGAGGGCGCCGACGCGGCGCGGGCAGCGGGCGAGGGCGCCGACGAATCCTGGAACCCCGTCGTCAGCCGGACCCAGGCCTTGGTCGAGGCGGCGTCCGTGGCGATCGGGCTGCAACTGACCCGGCCCTGGCTCTGGGACCGCCTGGACCCTCAGGAACAGGACACGGTCGCGTCCTGGCTGCAGGGCGCGGGGACCGCCGACCCCTGGGACAACAACTGGGTCCTGTTCAACGCCCACGTGGCGGAGTTCCTGGCCGGCGTGGGCCGGGATCACAACCCGGATCACATCACTGCGGCCCTGGACCGGATCGAGGATTGGGCCGTGGACGGCGGATGGTACCGCGACGGGGACAACGGCGGCACCGGCGACTTCTTCGACTACTACTGCGGCTGGGCCCTGCACCTCTACCCGCTGCTCTGGTGCCGGTTCGCCGCAGACCGGGCGGTCGGCGGCCCTCACCCCTGGGCGGCCGACCGGCTGCCCCTCTACCGGGAACGGCTGAGCGAATTCCTCCGGACGTACCCGGCCTTCTTCGGCGGCGGAGGGGAGCCGGTCTTCCACGGCCGCTCGCTCACCTACCGTTTCGCCGCGGCAGCTCCGCTGGCGCTGGGCGCGCTCTTCCTGGAACCGGGTGACCCGGGCGGGGATGCGGAGTCTCTGGCGCGGGCCGGGACCCTGGCCACGGCGACCCTCCGATACTTCGACACCCCGGAGGCGTTCCCGGAGGGGATCGCCTGCCTCGGCTGGCAGGGGCCGTACGAGCCGATGATCCAGAACTACTCCGGTCCCGGCTCGCCGTACTGGTCCTCGAAAGCCTTCCTGGCGCTCCTGCTCCCGGAGGGCAGCCCCTTCTGGAGCACGCCTGCCGAAACGACCCCGGCACGTCCGGACGAAACCACTCTCATCCCCGGGCCCGGCTTCCTCCTGCATCGCGGACCGGACGGGATCGCCCAGCTGGCCAGCCACGGCAGCGACAAGCACTACGGCCCCAACAATGACAACGCTCTCTACAGCCGCTTCGCCTACTCCAGCCGCACGGGGCCGTTGCGGCTGCCGGGGCAGGGTCTCGGCAGCGGCACCGACCCCGTCCCGTCCGAGGCGGTGGACAATCACCTGGCCGTGCTCGACGCCGCGGGCCGCGCCTCGTGGCGCAGCCGGATCCACCGCCTGGAGACCCGCCCCGGCACAGTCTCCGGAGCAGCGGCCGCGAGCTTCCACCGGCCGGTCTGGACGGTCACGGAGGACGAAGCGGAGCAGCCCCTCACCGTCGCCACCGGCACGACGGCGCACGGCGGCTACCAGCTGCGCGTGCACCGGGTGCAGCTTCCGTCAGGTCCTGCCGGGCGGTACGACGGATGGTCCGTCCGCGAGGGAGGCTGGGCCGTCACTCCCGGGGTCCACGCCACCCTGTGGCCGCTCACGCAGGGCCCGCTCGCGCAGGGACCTCACGCGCAGGGGAGCGCCGCCGTCGTCGTCGGGGAGATGCAGGGGACCACCGCCTTCGGTGAGGCGCGGTGCCCGACGGTCACCACGTCACTGAGTGCCGCCACGACACTCCTCGCCTCCGTGCATCACCTCGGGCTGGAGGCACCCGGGCACCGGCCCGGACCGTTCACCCTCACCGAAAGCGGGGGATGGGTGCGGGCGTCGGTCCGGATGCTCCCCCTCCAGGACGAGGAGGGGGAGCCGTTCACCCTCGGGCTCGAGTTCAGGACACCCGGGACGTGAAGTAGGCGCGGGTCGCGGAGGAGAAGCGCGCCCAGAGCAGCAGGCCGATCCCCAGGACGGCCAGCACCAGCACGACCACCAGGGTCCCGCCCACGCCGCCGGCGGCGGTCTGGGAGAACTCCGGCTTCGCCCACTGGACGATCCCGGACACGAAGGCCACGGTGAGCAGCACCCCGCCCAGGAGCGGCAGGATGCCCCGCAGCCAGAGGTTCCGGGCCGAGTCCCGCAGCGTGTGCCGGAAGGTCCAGACGCACGCGAACGCGGTGACGGCGTAGTAGAAGGCGATGAAGACCGTCACGGCGTTGGCGGAGTCGATCATGACGTTGGCGCCCAGGAAGGTCAGCGCGAGGTAGTAGACCCCGGCGGCGCCGAACACCACCCAGGAGACCGTGCGCGGCGCCTGCGTGGCCGGTTCCACGGAACCGAGGCGTGCGGGCAGCGCGCCCTGACGGCCCATCGCCAGCAGGCTGCGCGTCACCGGGAGCACCGTCGCCTGGGCGCCGGAGAGGATCGAGCCCAGCAAGGACACGAGGACGACCCATCCCCACGGGCCCAGCGCCGTCTCCCGCAGGGCGCCCATGACGTCGCCGGAGTTGTCCGGGTTGCCCAGGCCGATGCCGCTGGTGTCCGTCGAGGCGAACATCATGAGCAGCACCGTGAGGGCCAGGTAGATCACGACCAGGGCCACGGTGGAGAGCAGTGCGCCCCGGCCGGGGGTGCGGGAGGGATCGTCGCTCTCCTCGTTCAGGGAGAAGCAGGTGTCCCAGCCCCAGAAGAGGAAGATCGCCAGGAGCACGCCCTGTCCGAGCCGGGACGGGTCCTGGAGGGCGGCGCCCAGATCGAACCAGCCCCAGTGGAAGACCTCGGCCGAGCCGTCGCGGACCACGCCCACCACGAGGGCGATCGCCAGGACGCCCAGGGCGATGTACTGCACATAGGTCAGGGTGCGCTGGACGTTCTCGCCCATCCGGATGCCCCGCGAGTTGACCCAGCACATGCCGGCCATGATGACCAGCGCCGTCGGGACGGTCAGCCAGGGGGACACTTCCCAGGAACCTCGCGAGATGAGGGCCCACAGGTACTGCGCCGCCACATGCCCCAGATTCACGAGGACCACGACGCTCGCCACGGCCGTGGCGAAACCGGCAGCCCACCCGCTGTACGGCCCGAAAGCGCGCCGGACCCACGTGAAGGACGTCCCGCAATCGGGTTCGCGCGCGTTGAGCTCCCGGAAGGCCAGAGCCACCAGGAGCACCGGCGCGAAGCCCAGCACGAGCGCCAAGGGGGCGAAGTCGCCCACCCGGGACACGATCAGCCCCAGCGTCACGGACAGCGCGAAGACGGGCGCCGTGGAGGCCATGCCCAGCATGGTCAGATCGCCCAGGTCCAGGATCCCGGCCCGGAGGCCCTTCGGCGTGACGGCGACGGCGGACGAGGGGCCGCCGTCGGTGATGCCCTGACGGCTCATGCCGCACCTCCTGTGAACGCCTGCGCGGCTTCGGCTTCCAACTCCGCGGCGGTGGGCGCCGGGGCGTCGATGATGTTCGGGACGAAACGGCAGAAGAAGTCCGTGACGGGGCCGTCCGACTCCCGGATGCCGCAGCCCACGGACTCGCCGCCCACCACCCAGAGGCCCAGGACCGGGTGGCTGCCGTCGAAGTCAGGGAGCTCCTGGTACTGCTGGTAGCACCAGCCTTCCCGGCCGTAGTCGCCGGGCTGTTCCAGGTCGATGCCCGGGGCGTGGATGCGGATGTTGTCGCCTTCGCGGCCGTGCAGGGGCTTGGCCACCCAGGCGGTCAGGTCGCGAGGCGAGTCCAGATACGCGGGCAGGAGGTTCGGGTGCCCGGGGTAGAGGTGCCAGAGGGCGGCGAGGAGCGCCTTGTTGGAGAGGAGCATCTTCCAGGCCGGCTCCACCCACTGCGGGTTGACCTCACGCCGCAGGAGGTACTGGCCGAAGGGCTCCTTGGCCATGAGTTCCCAGGGGTACAGCTTGAAGATGGTGCTGATGGGGAAGTCGTCCATGTCCACGAACCGCTGGTACCCGTGGTTCCAGCCGATGTCGGACATGTTGATCCCGACGGTCGCCCAGCCGGCCTGTTCGGCCACGTCCCGCATGTAGCCCGTGGTCATCCAGTCCTCGCCGGAGTCTTCCTCCTCCGCGTGCGCCAGGTGCAGACGGGACATGCCGGTCCGGGCCTGGTAGCGCCGCCACTGCTCGATCAGCGCCTCGTGGATCCCGTTCCACTGGTCCTTCTCCGGCATGACGTCCTGCAGCCAGTACCACTGGGCGAGCGACGCCTCGATCAGACCGGTGGGGGTGTCCGCGTTGTATTCGAACAGCTTGGCGTCCCCGCCCTTGCCGTCGTAGGCGAAGTCGAAGCGGCCGTAGATGTCCAGGTCGCCGGCCTCCAGGGACGCGACGGCAAGCTCACGCGCCTCGGGTCCGATGCCCAGGTCACCCATCGCCCCGGTGCCCAGGAATCGCGCGGCCTCCAGGCACATGCGGTGCATCTCCTCGGCCACGAGTTCCAGGCGTTCCACCTCGTCCATCTGGAATTCGTAGTAGGCGTTCTCGTGCCAGTACTCCACCTGGGTGCCGTCCGGCTTGGTGCTCGTGGAGAACACCAGCCCCACGGATTCGATCTTCTCGCGCCAGTCCGGGCGAGGGGTGGCGGGTTTGCGTTCCATGCTCAGCCTCCCGTGCTTCGGCCGCCGGAGCTCTTGCCGAAGCCGCCGCGGCTCGTCGTGCTCTTGGTGAAGCTGCCGCCTTTGGAGGAGAAGCCCTTCGCGGCGGTCGAACCCTTGGGGAGGGTGGACGTGCCGCCCGAGTAGTTCTTCACCGAGGAGCCGATCGCGGGGATGCTGCTGCCGCGGGGGAAGAAGTACCAGCCGTAGTGCGTGTGGCTCCGTCCGGCCGTGCTGCTGGCCCCGGAGTCCTCGCACTTCGAGTCCTCCACGCGCTGCTGCGTGGATTCGTCGGTGCAGACCTGGGCGTAATCGTCGTCGTCGTTCTGGCTGGCGACCACCGCCGTGATCGTGCCGGCCAGCAGGGCGGTCACACCAAGGGTGATGACGACGGTGCGACGTCGCTTCCGCTTGGTGTTCCGGCGTTCGGTGGCCTCGGCTTCGAGGGCGAACGGGTCGACGGCGGGTGCGGGTTCGCTGCCGTACCCGGCGGGGGAGTGACCCGGAGCGGCTCCGCCGTGGGGCGGAATGCCGGCGCCGTAGGGCGGCTGGGCTGGAGCGCCGGCCGCCGCGAGGTCTTCATGCAGCGGCGGCTGAGGCGGCTGCCAGGGAGGGGTGGGGGAGGAGCCGTCCTTGCGCCGTCCCGCACCACTGTCCGCCGGCGGCATGCCGGCGGGATCCCCCTGTGGGGGCTGCTCCGCTCCGGACGGTGTGTCGTTGTGGGCCATGGGCCTGTCCTCCCCGCGAGTGCTTCCGTGGCCTGGCGCCGCGGCCCGTCAGACGGGCGGCGCATCCGGCACGGTGTGACCGATCACGCTCAGTGTACTGAGACGGGACCGGAAAGGGAGGCGGATGACATGGGGAGGACTGCCCATCGCCCCCCGGAGGCTCTGGGATCGACCTTCCGCAGGCCTCGGCCCGGCCTGCGAGACTGGTGGCATGACGCAGACGCAGAACTGGGCGCTCACCCGCACCTGGGCCCGGAGACTGTTCGGGGTGCAACGGCCCGGGCTGGGACTCGTCCTGGCGATCGTCCTCCCGGCTGTCCTGGAGGCCGCGGTCACCGCCACCGGGTTCCGGGACTTCCCGGTCGTCATGCTCCTGCACCTGGCGGTGGCGGTCCTGGTGGCCGCGCTCGGCGGGCTCTGGCCGGCCGTTCTGGCCTCGGTGGTCGCGACCCTGCTGCTCAATCTCTTCTCCACCCAGCCCATCGGGTCCTTCCACATGGTCGACCCGAAAGCGGCGGTGACCGTCGTGATCTTCCTGGTGGTGGCGTGCTCCATGGCGCTCGCGGTCGGCCTGGCCGGGCGTCGCGCGATCCAGGCGGAACAGGCCCGCGACGAGGCCTCGCTCCTCAACGGTCTCGCCTTGCGCATTCTGGGCTCGGATGACTCTCTCGAGTCCTTCCTGCACCGCCTGAGCGAAACGCTGGACGGCCGCCCGGTCTCCCTGCTCTCCGTGGAGGACGACGGCGCGTGGCCGCAGGGCGCGCAGGTGGAACGCCTGCTCGCCAGCACGTCGCCCGAGGCGCCGGTGCGGTCGGCGGCAGCGGAGGCCGCCGTCGCCGTCGGGGACCAGTACCGGCTCCTGGTGGGCGGAGCCGAACTGGATGCCCGGCAGCAGCACCTGCTCGGGGCGTTCGTCGCCCTGGTGGTGGCCGTGCGGGAGCGTCAGGAGCTCGTGGTCAGCCAGCGGGAGAACGCGAAACTCAGCGAGGGCAACGTCATGCGCACGGCCATCCTCCAGGCCGTGTCCCACGATCTGCGCACGCCGATCGCAGCCATCAAGCTCAATGTGGCCACGCTGCGCCAGCCGGGCATCGAATTCAGTGCGGAGGAACGGGCGGAGCTTCTGGCCTCGGTGGAGGATTACACGGACCGGCTGTCGTCGCTCGTGGCGAATCTGCTGGACATGTCCCGGCTCACGGGTGATTCGGCTGCGCCGCTGCTTCAGCCCGTGCGCTGGAACCAGGTGATGGGATCGGCCCTGCAAGGCGTCCCGGCCGGCCTGGTGACGGTGGACGTCGACGGGCGGCCGCCCGTGGAAGCGGACCCGGGCATGCTGGAACGGGTGGTGGCGAACATCGTGGAGAACGCCGTCCGGCACGGGCGCGGCTCCCGGATCATCCTCACGGCCCGGGAAGGCGTGGTGCTGTGCGGTCGGCCCGCCGCGGAACTGCGGCTGGCGGACCACGGCCCGGGCATGGACCTGGAACGACAGGAAGAGCTGTTCCGGCCCTTCCAGAGCCTCCACGATTCCTCGCAGGGAGGGGTCCGGGGCGTGGGCCTCGGGCTTGCCGTCGCCCGCGGCTTCACCCAGGCGATGGGCGGGCGGCTCCACGCGGAGGAGACGCCGGGTGGTGGCGTGACGATGGTGCTGACCTTGCCGCTGTCCGCGGGCCCGGGCGAGGCTGGAAAGGGCCAGGCGGGACCGGGCCACGTGGGACCGGGTCCGGCGGACACGAACGCATCGACGACGGAGGGGCGGCCATGACGAAGGTCCTGGTGGTGGAGGACGAATCCGGCATCGCCCGCGCGCTCCAGCTGAACTTCAAGGCCCACGGCTACCAGCCCCTGCTGGCGCCGAATGCCGCCGTGGCCCGACGGCTCGCCGCCGACGAGCAACCCGAGGTGGTCATCCTGGACCTGGGTCTGCCGGATGAGGACGGCGTGGATTTCATCCGGTGGCTGCGGCAGTGGAGCCTGGTGCCGGTGATCGTGCTGTCGGCGCGGCACGGGTCGCAGGACAAGGTGGCCGCGCTCGACGCCGGCGCCGATGATTACGTGACCAAGCCCTTCGGCATCGAGGAGCTCATGGCGAGGCTGAGGGCCGCGACCCGGCGCTCCGCCGTCGTGCAGGAGATCCCGCAGGTGCAAGGCGCGGATTTCACCGTGGACCTGGCCGCGCGGAAAGTCATACGCGACGGGGCGGAGGTGCGGCTGACGCCCACGGAGTGGAGCATCCTCGAGATCCTGGTGCGGAATCAGGGCCGGCTGGTCAGCCAGCAGCAGCTGCTCCTGCAGGTGTGGGGGCCGGCGTATGCCAAGGAGACGCAGTACCTCCGCGTGTACCTGAACCAGCTGCGCCGCAAGCTGGAGAAGGACCCGGCCACGCCGCGGCACCTCATCACCGAGGCGGGGATGGGGTACCGCTTCGAGCCGTAGGGGCGCAGGTCAGGCCTTCACCATGAAGCGGGAAGGGTCGTCCAGTGGCCCGAAACCGTGCTGCTCATAGAGCCCGTGCGCGTCGGCGGTCGCCAGGAGCACGCGCCGCAGGCCCAGGGGCTCGAGGTCGGCGGTGACCCCGGCGACCAGATCCTTGCCGACGCCCTGGCCCCGGACCGCGGGATCCACGAAGACATCGCAGAGCCACGCGAAGGTCACCGCGTCGGTGACCACCCGGGCGTAGGCGACCTGGCGGCCCGTGGACCGGTCGAACACTCCGTAGTTCCGGGACGAATCCATGGCGGCGTCCTGCGTCCGCCGCGGCCGGCCCTGCGCCCAGTAGGACTGCTCGCTGAGCCAGCGGTGCACCTGTTCACGGTCCATGTCATCGAGCTGGGCGGAGAAACGGTAGGCGGAGTCCATGGCCTCACGGTAGTCCGGACTCCCGGGGGCGGCGAGTCGAAACGGGCCGTTCCCGGTCGGTGGGGGCTTTAGTAGGCTGGTCGCATGCATCCCGGAACCGTCCTGGCCGTGTGCCGCGTCCACGAACTCCGACCCGACCCCGAGGGCCGGGTGGGGGTCACCGCCATCGACAAGCGACCCGTCGAGGGTCCCGTCACGGTGCACCGGCTGGGCCTCCACGGCGACATCCAGGCGGACCGCGCGAATCACGGCGGGTTCGACCAGGCGGTCTACGCGTACTCGCAGGAGGACGCGGACCACTGGGCCGCGGAACTGGGCCGGGACGTCCCTGCCGGGTATTTCGGGGAGAACCTGCGCCTCGCGGGCATTGCCACCACGCAGGCCGTGATCGGTGAGCGCTGGCGGATCGGCACCGACGTCGAACTGGAAGTGACCTCGCCGCGCGTCCCGTGCGCCACCTTTCAGCGCCGCGTCGAGGAGGCGGCCTGGGTCCGCCGTTTCACGCAGGAGGGCCGGGTGGGCTGCTACCTCCGGGTCATCAAGACCGGCGACATCCGCGAGGGCGATCACGTGCACCGGGTGTACGTCCCGGACCACGGCATCACCGTGGGGCAGTGGTTCAGCGAGCCGACCCTGGAGATGATCGACGCCCTGCGGGACGCCGAGGCGGACGGTCATATCGTGCTGCAGGACGAGTACCACGTGAAGTTCGAGAAGCTGGAGAAGCGCCTCGGCCGCTGAGTCGCGCCGCTGATTTCTGAGCCGGGCTTCTGAGCCGCGATCGTTGTGTGCTCAGTTGTTGCGGGTGTTTCGCCACGGAACCCGCAACAAGTGAGCACACAACTCGGTGGGAGCGACCACACGCCGACGACGGCGTCCCGCCCCTTCTGTGGGCAAGCTAACACCGCGGGCTGCCGCCGCAGTGTGGCGCCGGGCCCGGGGCGTCCCGTATGATGGAGACATCCCCCAATCCGGTTTTCCATTTATCCTGCCCAATTTTTGAGGCAGGACAGGTTGAACAAGGGGTCCACAGGGTGTGTGGGCAATTCATGGAACGGCCGGCTGAGCACGTAGAGGCTCGGAAGAAAGCACTGCGCAGAACTCGCTGAGAGAGCGACAGGGATGCAGTGGGATGCCTGGCCATGGGATTGCAAGAGCGCTGGGTTTCCGAGCATCGGGTCAACCGGCTCCGATGCCCGTACTGGCGGCCGCCCCTGACTGTGTGTGCCCGCCCGGCTGGAATGAATGAGGTTCCTCCACCGTGCCCGAAAACAATCTGACTGACGACAACTCCGCCGAGACCGTCGACACCGAGACCGTCCAGGCCCCCGAAGAGACCACCGCCGCTCAGGCCGTGGACGCGGCTCCGGCCGACGCCGAGACCACCGCCCCGGAGGGCGACGACGACGGCGCCATCAAGTTCACCGACCTGGGCATCGACGGCCGCGTGCTGGCCGCCCTGAAGGACGTCGGCTACGAGAAGCCGTCCCCCATCCAGGCCGCCACCATCCCGCTCCTGCTGGAAGGCCGCGACGTCGTCGGTCTGGCCCAGACCGGCACCGGCAAGACCGCCGCGTTCGCCATCCCGGCCCTGTCCCGCATGGCCGAGCTGCACGACACCAACGGCCCGTCCCGCAAGACCCAGGCACTGGTCCTGGCCCCCACCCGCGAGCTCGCGCTCCAGGTGGCCGAGGCCTTCACCTCCTACGCCAAGCACATGGAGGACTTCACCGTCCTCCCCGTCTACGGTGGATCCGCCTACGGTCCCCAGCTGGCCGGCCTGCGCCGCGGCGCCCAGGTGGTCGTCGGCACACCCGGTCGTGTGATCGACCACCTCGAGAAGGGTTCGCTCGACCTCTCCGAGCTGCAGTACCTCGTGCTCGACGAGGCCGACGAGATGCTCCGCATGGGCTTCGCCGAAGACGTCGAGAAGATCTTCCAGGAGACCCCGGACGACCGCCAGGTCGCCCTCTTCTCCGCCACCATGCCCGGCCAGATCCGCCGCATGTCCAAGCAGTACCTGAACAACCCGGAAGAGATCTCGGTCAAGTCCAAGACCACCACCGGCGCGAACATCCGCCAGCGGTACGTGCAGGTCATGGGCCCGCACAAGCTGGACGCCATGACCCGCATCCTCGAGGTCGAGGACTTCGACGGCGTGATCGTCTTCGTGCGCACCAAGATGGCCACCGAGGACCTGGCTGACAAGCTCAAGGCCCGTGGTTTCCAGGCCGCCGCCATCAACGGCGACATCGCTCAGGCTCAGCGTGAGCGGACCGTGGAGGCCCTGCGCGACGGCCGGATCGACATCCTGGTCGCCACCGACGTCGCGGCCCGAGGTCTGGACGTCGAGCGCATCAGCCACGTCGTCAACTTCGACATCCCGCACGACACCGAGAGCTACGTGCACCGCATCGGCCGCACCGGCCGTGCCGGCCGCAAGGGCGACGCGATCCTCTTCATGACCCCGCGCGAGAAGTACCTGCTGCGTGCCATCGAGCGTGCCACCAAGCAGCCCGTGGAGCACATGCACCTGCCCACCGCGGAGACCGTGAACAGCCTGCGCATGAGCAAGTTCGCCGACCAGATCACCGAGACTCTCGAGTCCGAGGACCTGAACGCGTTCCGCGACCTCATCGCGTCCTACGAAGAGGAGCACAAGGTCCCTGCCGCGGAGATCGCCGCGGCCCTGGCCGTCATGGCCCAGGGTGGCAAGCCCCTCCTGGTGGAAGAGCTTCCCGCGACTCCGGAGTTCCAGAAGCGTGAGCGCAACAAGGACGGCTTCAACTCCCGTGGCCCGTCCCGCTCGGTCACCGAGGGCAACGCCACCTACCGCATCGCGGTGGGCCGTCGCCAGCGCGTGCTCCCCGGCTCGATCGTGGGCGCCATCGCGAACGAGGGCGGCCTGAGCTCCTCGCAGATCGGCGGCATCGACATCCGCAGCGACCACACCCTCGTGGAGCTGCCGGCCGAGCTGACCAAGGATCAGTGGGCTGCTCTGTCCCGCACCCGGATCGGCGGCGAGCTCATCCAGCTCGAGCTCGACAACGGCCGTCGTCCCAATCGGGAGCGCAACGACCGCGGTGGTGACCGTGGCTTCGGCGGCGGACGCGGCGGCAACTTCAAGGGCAACGGCGGATTCAAGCGCGAATTCCGCAAGTCCGACGAAGGCGGCTTCAACCGTGACCGTGGCGAGCGCGGCGGTTCCGACCGTGGCGACCGCGGTGGCTTCACCCGTGACCGCGGGGAGCGCAGCAGCGCCGACCGTGGCGGACGCTCCTACTCCGAGCGCAACGAGCGCAGCTATGATCGGGACAGTGGTTCCCGCGGTGGATACGGGGAACGGCCGCGCACTGGCGGCTACGGTGAGCGCTCCGGCGGTGACCGTGGCAACAGCAGCTTCGGTCAGCGCAAACCGCGCCACGGCAAGGGCGACTTCGGCGGACGGAACAAGTGGTAAAAGACTTCTCTGAAGAGGCGTTCACCCCTGGGGTGGGCGCCTCTTCGGCGCATTCAGGGCATGGTCCGGCGCACCGGGAGGATGCTCCCGTCGACGCGGTTCCTGCGGGCGCTGGGCCGGACGACGGCGAGGGCGTCGGGGCGCATGTCGCGGGACTGGACCCCGACGACGCCGGGACCCCCGGCGAGGCGCCCGAGGAGCCCGAGGAGACGGAGGTGCTGGCCGCCGTCGTCGTGCCGGAAAGACCGCAGGAAGTGACGGTGGAGGAGGGGGAGACCCTGGAGTCCATCGCGGCGCGCTGGGGTGTCGACGCGGGCGAGCTGGCGGCACTGAACGCGTGGTTCGTGCCGAACCCGGGATCGCTGTTTCCCGGGCAGGTCCTGAGGCTTCCCGACTGAGCCCACGGAGAGCCGTAAAGGGCCGGTGAGCTGGGCTGATGTGATCTGCGTCAAAGACGGGGCGCGGGTGCGCTCTCGATTTGGCGCGCGGCCCCGGATCCGGTAAAGTATTTCTTCGTTGCCCCCTTAGCTCAGTGGTAGAGCGCGTTCTTGGTAAGAACGAGGTCGCCGGATCGATTCCGGCAGGGGGCTCTGGATGAGTGGCCTGTGTCAAGGCGGTTTTGACCGGCTTGGCATGGGCTTTACTCATCCGTGGCGGCGTAGCTCAGCTGGTTAGAGCGCACGACTCATAATCGTGAGGTCCCGGGATCGAGTCCCGGCGCCGCTACCGAGAAAGGCCCCCGGAACGTCAAAGTTCCGGGGGCCTTCTGCGTTCCTCGCCTCACCCCCGATCGACTGCTCCATACGATGCCGTTTTCGCGGAGAAAAGCGTGATTCCGGCATCGTATGGAGCAGTCGATCAGGGGCTGAGGGGATCAGGGGCTGATGAATCGGAATCCGAGCTGCTGGTACAGCCGTCGAGCCGCAGTGGCCGAGTCGTCGACGCGCAAGCCGACCTCCACCTGCTGCGCCATCAGGACCTTCTGCACGAGGGCCCGCCCGATCCCGGATCTCCGGTGTTCGGGGAGCACGAAGAGATCGATGATGAAGGGTCCGCGGGGCACGTCGTCCCACGGCGGGTCGGACACGGTCAGGATGGCGCCCGCGAGCACGCCGTCGCGCCAGGCCCCGAACGAGGACGATCTCAGCAGAGCGCCGTATTCACCCTCCCATGCCGCCAGGACGTCGGCGGTGGCTTCTTCCAGGGACATCTCCTCGGGCGTCCCCAGGTAGGTCCGCCAGTACGCCTCCCCGACCGCCGCGAGGTCCTCTTGCGTGACCGCGCGGAACCGCACCCCCGGAATCGGCTCGTGTGAGACCGGTGGCTCGGCGTTCGACAGCATGAGGGAATTGGGCATGCCGCTGAGCGTAGGAGGCGTGGAGCGGGATATCAAGACCGGCCGCGTGAGGCGGAAGGTCTGCTGATCGGTGCAGTTCCCTCCCCGCATCTCTCCCCGCCCCCGATCGACTGCTCCAGAGGATGCCGAAATCGCGGAGAAAAGCGTGATTCCGACATCGTGTGGAGCAGTCGATCCAAGGGAAGACCGGCTCAGGTCATCGTGAAGTCGTACTCCACCGGAAGCGGCTCCCCGGGGACGGCCGCCTCCCAGAGCTCCCGCAGCACGTTCACGCCCTCCCGGAGATCCGGGACCTCGATGCCGGCCTTCAGGATCTCGGCCACCTCCTGCGTCCGGCCCAGGGCGTGCAGGGCCCGGGCCCGCAGGAGCAGCAACCGCCCGTGGAAGAATGCCGTGGGATCCTCGAACGGCACCCCCGACAGCAGCGCGAACGCCTCCTCCGGCTCACCCGCCTCGAGGACCGCCTCCAGCGCTTCGGCGAGCAGCCGTCGGTCGTCGGGCACGAGGGCGCACGCCGTGCGGTAGCGGGCCACGGTCTCACGGCGCGCGTCCTCCCTGTCGCTGACGCCGTCGACGACGCCGGCCCGCCCCCGCGCGATCAGGGCGAGGCCGCGGTGGGCCAGGGCGGTGTCACGGACGGTGAGCCCGGTCGTCGCCAGATCCAGCGCCTCCAGATACAACGCCCGGGCCTCCTCGACCCGGCCCGCACCGTGCGCCATGAACGCGCGATGGATCACGGCCGCCGGGTCATCCAGCGCCGCGAGCCGTTCCTCCCACAGTCGCCCGGCCGGCTGTGTGGCGGCCCCGGGGAACGTGCCGTCCCGGAGCAGCGCGAGCCACGGTTCCTGCTCGGCGCTCAGCGAGGACTCGGGGAACGGGGTGCCCGTGGGGAACGACGGGAGGCCGGACTCCTGGCGCACCAGCGTTTCGAGAGCGCCCCAGCCGTGCCCGTGGCCGAGGACCTCCTCCACCGGGAGATCCATCCGCGCTTCGGCGGACCGGTGCGCCTCCTCGAGGGCCGCGCGGTCCAGGAGTCCGTCGACCCGTTCGCCGGCGTGAGCGACGGCCTCGGACCATTCCTCCGTGTGCGCCAGGGCCGGGTCCAGGGCGGCATTGCCATAGGCTTCGGTCCAGCTCCAGGACGACCCGCCCGGAAGAGGGAGGTGCTGGAACTGCGTCTGCGCGAGCCCCGCCTGGATCTCCGCGTACTCCCCGCCGTCCGGGGTCAGCCAGCGCTGCCAGTGGCGGCCGCCCTCGCTCGTGCCCCAGACGAAGAGCTTGCGGCCCCTCAGCCGGTCGGTCGAGAGCATGGCGAGGCCGTCGCCGTCGTCGTCCGCGGTGAGCACCCACTTCCGCGCCGCTTCCGGGACGTCGAAGAAGAAGTCGTTGGCATGGCGGTTCCGGGCCGGCCATGTGCAGTCGCGGCCCTCGTAGCGGCTGGGGTCGACCACGGTGATGCTCGAATAGTCGCTCGAGTAGGCCGTCGCGGCAGGGGCCAGAACCCGGCTCCCCGGCGTCTGGGGGACGGCGGCGTTGGACCACCAGTACATCGGCACGTCGTGATCCTGGGGGTTGGTGATCCGCACCGAGACGAAGAGGACGGGCGAGTCCTCGGGCAGCCACGCGTCGACCTGGAACACGACGCCCCGCAGGCGTTCGTACTCCCAGAAACGCAGCACGTCCTGTCCGTCCGGCCCGCGCACGATCCCGTGGTGCAGCGGAGCGCACGTCGTGGGGGAGTGGCCCCGCGTGCCGATGTTCCATTCGATCCCGCCGGCGAACCAGGCGTTCCGCAGCGCGAAATTCGCCAGTTGCAGCGTGCCCGGCGTGTGGAGCAGCTGCTTGCCGCTCCTCTTGTCGAACAGCTCCCACAGCCTGCCGCCCCAGCCGGGCAGGAACACGGCCCGCAGCAGCGCGTTCTCCAGCACGACCGTCTCCACCTCCCGGTCCTCCAGCGTCCGCCCGTAGCCGTCCTGCGCGGTGTAGGGGTGCAGACTCGGCGGATACCCGTAGCCGATGTCCCCGAGTCCCGCCGCCGCGCCCGACGCGGGGTCGTACGGCATCTCCGGCAGCGGGCCGAGGAGCGGCAGCGTGCTGTCCGGACCCAGCGGGGCGACTTTCAGGCGGCGTGAGGAGGCGGTGATGCTGACCATGGGAACTCCCGGAGACGACGACGGCGGTGGGCTCGGGCGGGCGACCCGTCACGGCGCCGCGCTCACCGCCGATTCTCGCGGGGCCGCGCGGGACGGTCCAGGGCGGCGGCGCGAAGTGGTCGGCAATGAACAGAACGGTCTCTCGGCGGAGCCATTCCGGCAGCACCCTGTCCCGATCGACTGCTCCACAGGGTTCCATTCCCGCGCGGAGATCCGGTCGAAGTGGAACCCTATGGAGCAGTCGATCCGGGGCGTAGTCTGAGGACCGGACGAGGTGGGGGCCGTGGCGCGCCCCGCCGCCTCCGGACTCGACCGCATCACTTCCTTGAGGGACCGCCATGACAGAGAACAACCCGGGGGACCCGTCCCGGCCGCAGAACCCACCGCCGTCCTACCGGCCCGCTCCGGGCTATCCGCCGCACAGCGCTGGAGGTCCCGGGCAGGGCCGTGGCCAGAACGCGGGCGGGCCAGGCCAGAACCAGCGGCCCGGCCAGAATCCCCCAGGCCAGGGGAATCCCGCAGCCCCGGGCTACGGACCGGGACCGCATCAGGCCGCGTACGGCCAGCCCGGGTATGGCGGGCCCGGATTCCCACCGCCGCTGCCGGCGCAGGGCAGACAGTCCAACGGCTTCGGCATCACCGCGCTGGTCCTGGGCATTCTGGCGCTGCTCGCTTCCCTGATCCCGTTCGTGGGGTTCATCGCGTTCATCCTGGGGCCGCTGGCCATCCTGTTCGGCATCCTGGGTCTGGCGCTGCGCCGGAACGCCGGGAAGGGCCCCTCGATCACGGGCATGGTGCTGGGCGCCGCGAGCATCGTCGTCGCTCTCGTCGTCACGTCGCTGACGGCCGTGTTCCTCGGGCAGATCACCGAGAAGAGTGGCACGGCGGACGCGACCACGTCTCCGAGCGCCGAATCGACCCCCTTCGCTCCGGCCACCGGGCCCGAGGCCACGCCAAGCAGCACACCCAGCGGCACGTCCGGGACCGATGCCGTCGCGGGCAGCAAGGTGGAGCTCATCGCCACCGTGAGCAAGGGCAAGGCGAGCGTGACGTACAGCGTGGGCGGCGACAGCGCCGACAAGGACTTCACGGGCCGGTTCACGAAGCAGGGGACGCTGGACGACGTCATCGGCCTGGCGACGATGGTGATCGTGGGCGATCCGCTCGTCGAGGACCAGCAACTGGGCTGCGAGATCCGCGTGGACGGGAAGACCGTCAAGAAGGAGACCGGGAAAACGGCCGTGAGCTGCACCGTCACCAAGACCCCGTGAGCCCGGGGCGCCGTCGCGCCCGCCGCCGTCGTGCCATCGACTCCGCCGCCAGCCTGGCCGCCACCCGGGCCGTCAGCCCCTGATCGACTGCTCCCTACGATGTCATTCCCCGTCGAATCCCGGTGAAAAGGGAATCCTGTGGAGCAGTCGATGAGGGGTGGGGAGGGCAACCCGATCCGCACCGGTGCCGGGCAGCCGTACCGGCGCGGCGTCGGCGTCCGGTTCGGCCGCGCCGCATCACACTTTGGTAAACAGGTGTTGTGTGCTGCGCATCACATTCGCTAGTGTTGCGTCTGGCCTGAACTGGCAACACTTCTTTCAGATGTGGCCCGGGCCGGCGAGCGTGTGTTCCCACGCGCTGGAAGACTGACAAGGAAGTTCTCCGATGGCAACGAACAAGATCGCCCTGCGCAGTGTTATCGCACTCGCCGGGGTTTCCGCCCTGGCGTTGACGGCCTGCACCGGCCCGTCCGGCGGGGGGACCTCCACCGGAGGCAGTGGTGGGACCACCATCGCCTACGGCACCACCGACAAGGTCACCGCACTTGACCCGGCGGGTTCCTACGACAATGGCTCGTTCATGATCATGAACCAGGTGTTCCCGTTCCTCATGAACTCCAAGCCCGGCAGTGCCGAGCCTCAGCCGGACATCGCGGAGTCCGCCGAATTCACCAGCCCCACCCAGTTCACCGTCAAGCTGAAGTCCGGTCTCAAGTGGGCCAACGGACATGTCCTGGATTCCAAGGACGTGAAGTTCAGCTTCGACCGTCAGATCAAGATCAACGACCCGAACGGCCCCGCCAGCCTCCTGGGCAACATCGCCTCGATCACCGCCCCGGACGCCACCACCGTGGTGTTCACGCTCAAGCAGGCGAACGACCAGACCTTCGCCCAGATCCTGTCCAGCCCGGCCGGCCCGATCGTCGATGACGAGGTCTTCCCCGCGGACAAGCTGCTCTCCGACGAGGACATCGTCAAGGGCAAGGCCTTCGCCGGTCAGTACGTGATCGATTCGTACAACAAGAACACCCTGGTCAGCTTCAAGCCGTACTCCGATTACAAGGGCCTGCTCGGCGCTCCCGCCAACAGCGGCGCCACGGTCAAGTACTTCACGGACCAGAGCAACATGAAGCTCGAGATCCAGCAGGGCACCATCGACGTGGCCAACCGCAGCCTCAGCGCCACGGACATCGATGACCTCAAGAAGGACTCCAAGCTCAAGGTGCACGTCGGCCCCGGTGGCGAGATGCGCTACGTGGTCTTCAACTACGACACCATGCCGTTCGGCGCCAAGGCTCAGGGCGCGGACCCGAAGAAGGCCCAGGCCGTGCGCCAGGCCGTCGCCAACTTGGTGGACCGCCAGGCGATCGCGGACCAGGTCTACAAGGGCACCTACCTCCCGCTGTTCTCGAACGTGCCCAGCGGCTTCCTCGGCGCCAACACCTCCTTCAAGGACCTGTACGGCACCGACGGCAAGCCGGACGCGGACAAGGCGAAGAAGGCTCTCGCCGACGCCGGCGTCGCCACCCCGGTGGATCTGAAGCTCGAGTACAACCCGGATCACTACGGCAAGTCCTCCGGCGACGAGTACGCCATGGTCAAGGATCAGCTGGAGAAGTCGGGCCTGTTCAAGGTGGACCTGCAGTCCGCCGAGTGGGTCACCTACAACAAGGCCTCCAAGGCTGACGCGTACCCGGTCTACCAGCTCGGCTGGTTCCCGGACTTCTCCGACCCGGACAACTACCTCACCCCGTTCTTCCCCAAGGGCGGCTTCATGAACAACCACTACTCGAACCCCGAGGTGGACAAGCTCATCGCGAAGCAGCTCACCGAGAAGGACAAGACCCAGCGCGAGAAGGACATCCAGGATGTCCAGAAGCTGCTGGCGCAGGACATCTCCACTCTGCCGCTCCTCCAGGGCGCTCAGGTGGCCGTGTCGGGTGCGAACGTCAAGGGCGTGGACAGCACGCTGGACGCCTCCTTCAAGTTCCGGCTCGGCAGCGTTTCCAAGTAACACGACGGCAGGGGGCCGGGAAGCTTCATTCCCGGCCTTCTGCCGTTTCGGCTGTCAGCTCCTGACCGCCGCCCGGTGGCCGGGGCTGCAGTCCCCGGCACGGTCACGCACATCTCGACGCAAGGTTCCCCATGTCTTCCATCATCGAAGCTGAGTCGCCCGAGGCACTCAGCCCCGCTGCCTCCCCCCGGAGCAGCGGGGGAGTGGGCCGGTACATCCTGGTCCGCTTCCTGCTCATCTTCCCCACGATCTTCATCCTCGTCACCCTGGTCTTCTTCCTCATGCGGGTCACCGGCGACCCCATCACCGCGGCACTGGGCGGACGCCTGCCGCAGGACCAGCTCGACGCCAGGATCCACGAGGCCGGCTACGACCGGCCCATCCTCATCCAGTACTTCGAGTACCTCGGCCAGATCGCCACCGGCAACTTCGGCACCACTATCTCGGACCGCCGGCCCGTTGCGGAGATGCTCGCGACCTTCGGCACCGCGACGCTGGAACTGACCTTCAACGCCCTCGTGGTGGCCTTGCTGATCGGCATCCCGCTGGGCATGATCGCGGCCCACAAGCGGGACAAGGTGCCGGACGCCATCCTGCGCTTCTTCGCCATCCTGGGCTACGCCACCCCCGTGTTCTTCGCGGGCCTGCTGCTCAAACTCACCTTCTCCGTGGCACTCGGCTGGCTCCCGGTCTCCGGGCGCGCGTCCACCACGACGGAGCTGGCCATGAGCCAGCTCGCGGCCCCCACCGGGATCTACTGGCTGGACGCGTTGCGCAGCGGAAACCTCGACGCCTTCGGTGACGTGGTCAAGCACGCGATCCTCCCGGCCATCGCCCTCGGTCTGCTGACCGCGGGCATCTTCCTGCGCCTCGTGCGCACCAACCTGATCGGCACACTCGGGAAGGACTACGTGGAGGCCGGGCGTTCGCGCGGTGTGAGCGAGTACCGTCTCGTCACCAAGCACGCCTACAAGCCCGCGCTCATCCCGATCATCACGGTGATGGGCCTCCAGATCGCCATGATGCTGGGCGGCGCGGTCCTCACGGAGACGACGTTCGAGTGGAAGGGCCTGGGCTATCAGCTGGCGCAGTACCTGACCGCCCGTGACTTCGTGGCCGTGCAGGGCATCGTCATGCTGCTCGCCGTGATCGTGGCCGTGACCAACTTCGTGGTGGACATCGTGGCCGCCATCATCGACCCCCGGGTGAGGTACTGATGTCTGCAACTCCGACGACGCCGGCCTCCGTGCCGCCGCGCCCCCAGGGCGGTTCCTGGCTGCGCCGCCTTCCCGTCATCTCCCACTTCCGCCAGAGCGTCGGCCTCCAGCGCGGCATGCTCGTGCTGGGCACCGCGCTCACGGTGCTCTTCGTCGTCGTGGCTCTGCTGGCGCCCGTGATCGCGCCGTACGGCTACTCCCAGATCTCCGACGCCGACGGCACCTTCCCGGCGCAGGCTGCCCCCGGCGGCAAGCACCTCTGGGGCACCACGGTGGGCGGCTATGACGTCTTCTCCCGTGCGGTGTGGGGTTCCCAGACCGCGGTGATCGTGATCCTCGTGTCGGTCGCGCTGTCCCTTGTTCTCGGCGTGCTGCTGGGTCTGCTCAGCGGTTACCTCGGCGGCTGGGTGGACCGGATCCTGGTCGTGGTCGCCGACGCGATCTACGCCTTCCCGTCCCTCCTGCTGGCCATCGTCATGTCGATCGTGATCAGCCACGGGCAGTCCAGCTTCTGGGGCGGTGTGCTCGCCTGTGCGTTCTCCATCACCGTGGTGTTCGTTCCCCAGTACTTCCGTGTCATCCGCGCGGAGACCATCCGTCTCAAGGCCGAGCCGTTCGTGGAGTCCGCCAAGGTGGTGGGCGCTTCACCGTGGCGCATCATGGGCCGCCACATCTTCAAGAACGCCACCCGCACCCTGCCGCTCATCTTCACGCTGAACTCCTCGGAGGCCATCCTGACGCTGGCCGGTCTGGGCTTCCTGGGCTTCGGCATCGAACCGACGTCTGCGGCCGAGTGGGGCTTCGACCTGAACAAGGCCATGTCCGACGCCTCGTCCGGGATCTGGTGGACCGGCGTCTTCCCGGGCGCCGCGATCGTGCTGACCGTCCTGGGCCTCACGCTCATGGGTGAGAGCATGAACGATCTCAACGACCCGCGACTGCGCGGACGCCGCAGGCCGGGCCGCAAGGGCACGTCCCGTGGCGCCGTCGCCGGTTCCGCTCAGGGCGCCCAGAGCGTCCCGGGTTCACACGGAAAGGAAGCCACGGCATGAGCGCGGCAGCACATCGCGGGGCGACCGGTCCCGCGCGGCAGGACAGTGGGGCCGCGGTCCTGGACATCGGGCACCTGAACGTCACGTTCGCCACCGACGGCGGGGACGTCCACGCCGTCAAGGACGTCAGTCTGGAGGTGCGTCCGGGAGAGGTCCTCGCGATCGTCGGCGAGTCCGGCTCCGGCAAGACCGTGACGGCGCGGACCATCCTGGGCCTCCTGCCCGAGACCGCGACCAGCCAGGGTGCCGTCCTCATCAACGGCCAGAACGTGGTCAGCGTCAGCCCGGCCGAACTGCGGAGGATCCGCGGCCGGGACGTGGCGATGGTGTTCCAGGAACCGTCGACGGCTCTGAACCCGGTGTTCACCATCGGCTGGCAGATCGCCGAGGGCATCCGGGCCCACGCCCGCGACGGGCAGAAGGTCTCGGCCAAGGACGCCAAGGCCCGTGCGGTCGAGGCGCTGCGCAAGGTCGGCATCCCGGAGCCCGAGGTCCGGGTGGACTACTACCCCCACCAGCTCTCCGGCGGCCAGAAGCAGCGCGTGGTCATCGCCGCGGCGCTGGCGCTGGATCCCGGGCTGATCGTGGCGGACGAACCCACCACGGCGCTCGATGTCACCGTGCAGGCGGAGATCCTGGAACTTCTGCGGGAGCTCCGGGACGACTACGGCACGTCGATCGTGCTCATCACCCACAACATGGGCGTGGTGGCGGACCTGGCCGACCGCGTCGTGGTCATGTACCGCGGCGACGTGGTGGAGGAGGCGCCGGTCCGGACCCTGTTCGCCGAGCCGAAACAGGACTACACCAAGGACCTGCTGGCTGCGGTGCCCCATCTGGGACGGAACTCCGCGTCCGAAGGCGCCACGGGTCGGCTGCACCAGGATGGCAAGGTCCTCGTGGAGGCGAAGGGCCTGAGCATCGAGTTCCCGGGCCGTTTGGGCCGCCCGGGTTTCAAGGCCGTGGACGATGTCAGCTTCACGATCCGGGAGCGCGAGGTCTTCGGGCTGGTGGGGGAGTCGGGTTCCGGCAAGTCCACCATCGGCCGCGCCATCGCGGGCCTGAACCGGGTCACGGGCGGCAGCCTGACCGTGTTCGGGCAGGAGATGCTCGGGTTCCGGGAGAAGAACTTCAAGCCGCTCCGCAAGGACATCGGGTTCGTGTTCCAGGATCCCGCGGCATCCTTCAACCCGCACCTCACCATCGGGGAGTGCATCGCCGAACCGCTCATCATCCACCGGAAGCCGAGCGCGGCCGAGGCGCGCAAGCGTGTCGGCGAGCTGCTCGAATCGGTGCAGCTGCCGGCGTCGTACGCGTCGCGTTACCCGCATGAACTCTCGGGTGGGCAGCGGCAGAGGGCCTCGCTCGCGAGGTCCCTGGCACTGAACCCGCCGCTCGTGATCGCGGACGAACCCACCTCCGCACTGGACGTCTCCGTGCAGGCCAAGGTCCTGGAGCTGTTCCGGGACATCCAGGAGGAGTACGGTTTCGCGGCGCTCTTCATCAGCCACGACCTGGCCGTCGTGGACATGCTCTCCCACTGGGTGGGCGTGCTGCTCAAGGGCCGGCTCGTGGAGCAGGGCATCGGCAGCCAGATCATGGGCCACCCGAGCCAGGACTACACCAAGCGGCTCATCGCCTCGCTGCCCGTGCCGGACCCGGACGAGCAGGCGGCACGCCGCCAGGCCTACCGGGCGGGCCTGAGCGCCGGAGCCTGACTCACCGCCGAGTTCGGGGGGATCGTGCCGAGACCGGGGCCCGCAAGCCCCGCCTCCGGAAGCATCCCCCGAACTCGGCGGATGGAACAATGGCGGCATGGAACAGCCAGAAGTCACGACGACAACGGGCCGGGTCCGGGGGCACTGGCGGACCTTGGGCGCGGCGTCGCCTTCCCGCAGCGCCGTCTTCCTGGGGATCCCGTATGCGGAGGCTCCGGTGGGATCCCTGCGGTTCGCCGCCCCGGTCCGGCGGCGCTCCTGGGACGGCGTGCGGGACGCGACGGCTTACGGGCCCACGCCGCTGCGCGGGGACCCGGGGATCACCCTGATCCCTGAGCCGAGCATCCCCGGCGACGACACGCTCAATGTCAACGTCTTCACGCCATCGCCGGATCCGTCGGCCGCGCTGCCGGTGCTCGTGTGGATTCATGGCGGTGGTTACGTCTCCGGTTCCTCGGCGGGGCCGTGGTTCGACGGGCGTGCCTTCACCCGCGACGGCGTCGTCCTGGTGTCGGTGTCCTACCGCCTGGGGTTCGAGGGATTCGGCTGGGTCGGTGACGACGACGGCGGCGGCAATCGTGCGGTCCGGGACTGGCTCCTGGCCCTGGAGTGGGTTCAGGAGAACATCCGCGCGTTCGGCGGGGACCCAGCCCGAGTCACGATCGCCGGTCAGTCGGCAGGAGCCGGCGCCTGCCTGACCCTGCTGGGCATGCCCGCAGCGCAGCATCTCTTCCACGCGGTCTGGGCCAGCAGCCCGGCCCAATCGACGGTCATGCCGGCCCAGGCCCGGGCCACCTCGGTCCGCCTCGCGAAGCTCTTGGGCGTGGACGCTTCGGCCGCGGGCTTCGGGTCCGTCCCGGAGGACCGGATCCGCGCACTGCAGAGCAAGGCCGCGCACGGGCGTCGCAGTCCGCTGTCCGTCCTGCGGGGAATGGTCGGCGGAGACCTTCCTTACGCACCGGTCGTCGACGGCGAGCTGATCCACTCGCCCGCACGGCAGGCGGTGGCGTCCGGCGTCGGTGGCGGCAAACCACTGGTGCTGGGCTGCGCCGACGACGAGTTCGTACTGCACGCCGACCGGCTGGAGGGCCTGCTGAACCGGCTCCCGCCCGGAGTGCTGCTGACGTCGCTCGGCCTGCGGGGCTCCGTCCGGGACTACCTCGGCGCCACGCGCGGACTGCCCGGCCCCCGGACCCCGGTCCGGGTTCTGGGGCGATTCGTGACGGACAGCGTGTTCCGGGCGCCGGCCCTCGACCTCGCCCGGCGACGGACCGGTCCCGCACCCACGTGGCTCTACCGGTTCTCCTGGAGCAGCCCGGCACGCGGTTTCGCGGTGCATTGCATCGACGTGCCGTTCTTCTTCGACTGCCTCGACGGCGGGGAGTCCTCCGACGCCGGACGGGCGGCGATCGGGAGCCTTCTCGGGGATGATCCGCCGCAGCGCCTGGCCGACGCGGTCCACGGGGACGCGGTGCACTTCGTCCGCGAAGGGTCCGTGGGGTGGAGCCCGATGGCGGACCAGGACGCGGTGATCGCCAGGAACTACGGAGTGCCGTTGTCCACGGACCTGGACGCCTACACTTCGGCCCGCGTGCTGCTCCGCCGCGGCTGACGGCACCCGCCCGTCGCGTTCGGGGGATCGTGCCGAGGTCCAGGCCAGCAGACCCCGGTGCCAGAACGAACCCCCGAACCCGGCGGATGGAACAATGGCGGCATGGAACAGCTCGCACTCATCGTCGGATTGCTCTTCGCCACGGTGCTCGCCGTCGGCCTCGGGGACCGTCTGAAACTCCCGTACCCGGTCCTCATGCTGCTCATGGCCATGGTCATGACCTTCATCCCCGGGTTCCCCGAACTGGCGATCGACCCCGAGCTGATCCTCCCCGTCTTCCTCCCGCCTTTGCTCTTCGCGACGGCGCAGCGCAGTTCGTGGCAGGTGTTCCAGCTGCGCTGGCGGACCCTGCTGTGGCTCGCCGTCGGGCTCGTGGTGGTGACCACGGTCTTCGTCGCCGGAGCGGCCTGGCTCCTCATCCCGGGGATCGGCATTCCCGCGGCCATCGCGCTGGGCGCCATGGTGGCCCCGCCGGACCCGGTCGCCGTCGAGTCCGTGGCCGGCAAGGTCCACATGCCCCGCAAGCTCATGAACATCCTGCAGAGCGAGGGCCTGTTCAACGACGCGGCCGCCATCGTGATCTTCCAGGCGGCCGTCGCCGCGACCCTGGCGGGCCGGAACCTCGACGCCAGCCTGGTGCCGAAGTTCCTCCTGGGCATCGTCTTCGCCGTGATCATCGGCGTGCTCATGGGCTATGCGGCCAAACTCGTCACCTGGCTCGTCACCGCGGGTGTCGCGCGCACCGCCGTGAGCCTCGTGGTCCCCTTCGCCGCGTACATCCTGGCGGAGGAGGTCCACGCGTCGGGCGTCATCGCCGTCGTCGTCGTGGCACTGGAGATGAAGCGGCACGCACGGCCCGAGGACGCCTCGGAGCGCGTGAGTCAGGCGGCGTTCTGGGACGTGGTGGAGCTGCTGGCCACGGGCCTGGCCTTCGGCCTGGTCGGCCTCGACATCCGCCAGGTCATCCACCACGAGGGCGCGGGGATCTTCGCGATGGTCCCGGCGGCCATCGCGGTCTGCGCCGTGGTCGTCGTGGTCCGGTTCCTATGGACCTGGCTGTACCTGTCCACCCGGCGGTCGCTGTACCGCGGTGACTGGGTGGGCATGCTCAAGGACGTCATCATCCTCAGCTACAGCGGCATGCGCGGCCTGGCCACCCTCGCCCTGGCGCTCGCTCTGCCGCTGGTGCTCGACGACGGCTCGGCCTTCCCTGCCCGCGATCAGATCCTGGTGACCGCGTGCGCCGTGCTCCTGGTGACGCTCGTGCTCCCCGGCCTGACGCTGCCGGCTCTCATGAAGGTGCTCAAAGCTCAGGATGACGGCGCCGAGGAGAAGGAGGCCACCCGCATGCTCGGCCGCCGGGCGCAGAAGGCCGCCATGCTGGCACTCAAGGAGAGCGAACTCGTCAACCAGCTCACGCCCGAACAGCAGGCCATGATGGCCAAGCGCTTCAAGTCCCTGCACCTGGAACTGCAGGGAGCGGATCCGGAGCACCCCGGCAAGGGCCTCCCCGACGACCTGCGCGAACGCTTTGCCAAGGGCCGTGAGCTCATGGTCGCGGCGCAGACGATCGCCCTCGACGCCGCCCGCCAGGAGGTGCTCGTGGCCCGCAAGGAACTGGGCATGGATCCCGAGGTGGCGGACCATGTGCTGCGCCAGCTCGACCTGCGCACCATGGTGATGCCCAAGACGGACTGAGCCGCCCGCGCGCCGCTGTTCAGACGCTTGCCGTGACTGGCGGCGTCACGCTGGGCCGTGAAAGAGTTCGTGTATGAGCCAGAACACAGAACACGGGTCCGCCACGGGCCGGATCATCTACGGGTGCATGGGTCTCGGCGGAGCCTGGGAGCCCACTCCGTACACCGAGGCGGACGTGGCGCAGGCGTCGGAGGTCATCGATGCGGCCCTGGCGATCGGCGTCGAGCTGTTCGATCACGCGGACATCTACCGCTTCGGCAAGGCCGAGGCCGTGTTCGGCGAGGTCCTGGCGGCGCGGCCCGAGCTGCGGGACCGGATCCTCCTGCAGAGCAAATGCGGCATCCGGCTCCACGAGAACGGCCTCAACAACTACTACGACCTCAGCTACGACTCCATCATGGAGCGCGTCGAGGGCATCCTGGGCCGGCTCCGGACCGACCACCTGGACACACTCCTGTTCCACCGGCCGGACCCACTGCTCAACCGCGAGGAGGCCGCCCGCGCGGTGCGCGAACTCCTGGCGGACGGCCGCATCAAGGCGCTGGGCGTCTCCAACATGTCCACGGCGCAGATGGAACACCTCCAGGACGCGCTCTCCACCCCGCTGGTCGCGAATCAGCTCGAGATGAGCCTCGGCACCCGCGACTGGCTGGATTCGACCGTCACGGTGAATCACCGTCAGGGCGCGGGCAACCCGTTCCCGCACGGTACGCTGGAGCACTGCATGAGCCGCGGCATCGAGCTTCAGGCGTACGGGTCGCTGGCCAACGGCCGCTACACCGGCGGAGTGCCGGCTGAGAATCTGAGCGAGGCGGACCGCGCGACGGCGGACCTGGTCCAGGAGCTCGCCGCTGAGTTCGGCGTGGCGCCGGAGTCAGTGCTGCTCGGCTGGCTCATGAAGCACCCGGCCCGCATCTCCCCGGTGATCGGCACGACAAACCCCGGCCGCATCGCGGCCTGCGGCGACGCGATCGCGGTGGCCGAGCGGATGGACCGGCTGCAGTGGTACCGGCTCTGGATCACGGCCCGGGGCGAGTTCATCCCGTAGCCGTCAGGCCCGCACAGGGAACTCGCGGCGCTATACCGGTCTAGGGCCAAGGTGACGCTTGTCGCTCGGAATCTGTGAGAAAAGTCAAATAAAACCAGATATGACTGTCCGGGGCCCACAAACGCTTGGGCGGGTGCGGCCCCGGACCGGTACCGTATTCTCATGAGTTCTTCCGTCACTTCCACTGGTCGTCCCACTCGAAAAGTCAGCCCGGACATCGCCCGTTCGTGGCTCCTGGTCAACGCCATGAAGACGGAACTCTTCGATGACGCCGCCGCCTCCCGCGCGGACGCCATCATCCTGGACATCGAGGATGCCGTGGACCCCTCGCACAAGGACGAGGCCCGCGACAACGTCCGCGGCTGGCTGGAAGCCGGCGGGCAGGCCTGGGTCCGCATCAACGACGCCACGAGCCCCTTCTGGGCCGATGACCTGGCCGGCCTCCGCGGCACCCCGGGTCTGCTCGGCGTCATGCTCGCGAAGACCGAGTCCGCCGACCAGGTGACCGAGTCCTACCACCGCATGGACGGCAAGACCCCCGTGATCGCCCTGGTCGAGTCCGCTGTCGGCATCGAAGAGGCCAACAACATCGCGAAGGGTCAGGGCTGCTTCCGCCTGGCCTTCGGCTCCGGCGACTTCCGCCGCGACACCGGCATGGCGGCGACCCCGGAGGCCATGGCCTACCCGCGGGCCAAGCTCGTCGTCGCCAGCCGCGTCGGCGGTCTTCCCGGCCCCATCGATGGGCCCACCGTCGGCAGCAACCACCCGATCCTGCGCGAGCAGAGCGCCATCACCGTGACCATGGGCATGACCGGCAAGCTGTGCCTCGCCACGGACCAGACGGCCATCATCAACGAGGTCATCAGCCCCACGCCGTCCGACGTCGCCTGGGCCACCGACTTCATGAACGACTTCGAGGCCAATGGCCGCGTGATCCGTGACGGCTCCGACCTGCCCCGCCTGGGCCGTGCCGAGAAGATCATGAAGCTCGCCACCGCCTTCGGCGTCACCCCGGCGCTCTAGAGCGGGCCTCGTCGATGCTGGGTGACTTCTGGGCGAACGCGTCCACGGTGTACAAGACCGTGGTGTTCAGCGCCCTCGGCTTCATGGTGGTGGGCCTCGGCCTGAACATCATCGGCCTGGTGAAGCACAACAACCCGCTTGCGATCGGAGCGCTCCCGGTCATCGGCGTGGGTCTCCTGCTCCACGTGGTGGGCATGGTGATCCGCACCCGTGAACTCCGGAAGGGCCGCCCGGGGAAGTAGCCCCCGCCGTCGTCCTTCACCGCGAACCGCCACATGGTGCCCGTATCCGTCACGGATAGCGGCACCATGTGGCGGTTCGCGTTTCCGGGGCGGTCTCCGGTCCGGCGGGCCGTCGGACGATAGGCTTGTTCCATGAGTATCAATCCCGATCTGCAGGGCCGCAGTTACCCGGCCGCCGAGGTGTACGAGGTGGGCCGCGAGAAGGTCCGCGAGTTCGCCCGCGCCGTGAAGGCCACCCACCCGGCACACTTCGACGTCGAGGCCGCCCAGGCGCTCGGCCACGCCGATCTGGTGGCGCCGCCCACCTTCGCCATCATCGTGGCGCAGCGGGCCGACGCCCAGCTGATCGAGGACCCCGCATCCGGGATCGACTTCTCCCGCGTCGTGCACGCGGACCAGCGCTTCACGCACCACCGCCCCATCGTCGCCGGTGACCGCCTGGTGGCCGAGCTCCACGTGGACACCGTCCGCGGCATGGGCGGCGGCGCCATGATCACCACCCGTTCGGAGATCTCGACCGTGGACGGCGAGAAGGTCGCCACCACCACGTCCTCCATCCTGGTCCGCGGAGAGGGACAGTAATGCCTGCACTGAATCGACCTGCACTCAATGAGCTGGAGAAGGGACAGGAGATCGGCCGTCGCGTCGTCGACGTGAACCGCGTCGACCTCGTGAAGTACGCCGGGGCCTCCGGGGACTTCAACCCGATCCACTGGAACGAGGCCTTCGCCCAGGGCGTGGAGCTGCCCGGCGTGATCGCCCACGGCATGTTCACCATGGGCTCGGCCGTCCAGCTGGTCACCGACTGGGCCGGCGATCCTGGCGCGGTCGTCGACTACCAGACCCGCTTCACCAAGCCGGTCCTCGTCCAGGACACCACCGGCACCGAGGAGCCGGGCGCGCAGGTCGAGGTGGTGGGCGTCGTCGGCGCGCTCGACGAGGAGTCCGGCACCGCCCGGATCGACCTCACCGTCACCTTCGACGGCCAGCGCGTCCTGATGAAGGCGCAGGCCGTGGTGAAGCTCTCCGCATGACACAGCCGACGCTGGCCGACCTGACCACCACCCACGTGGGCGGCTCCGCGGGCCGTTACGTGGAGGCCGACTCCGAAGCCGCGATCATCGACGCCGTCCGGAGCGCAGACGCGGCGGGGGAGGACCTCCTGATCATCGGCGGGGGCTCGAATCTCCTGGTGTCCGACGACGGCTACCCCGGCACCGTCCTGCGCATCAGGTCGCGGGGCATCCAGGTCTCCTCCGAAGAGACCTGCGGCGGCGCCACCGTCACGGTCCAGGCGGGGCACCCCTGGGACGAATTCGTGCACCACAGTGTGCTGCACGCGCACTCCGGGGTCGAGGCGCTGTCGGGGATCCCCGGCAGCACGGGGGCGACGCCGGTGCAGAACGTCGGCGCGTACGGTGCGGACGTCTCGCAGACCATCGCGCAGGTGCGGACCTGGGACCGTGGCACCAACGCCGTCCGGACGTTCACCCTCTCCGAGCTCGAGTTCGGGTACCGGGACTCGATCCTCAAGCGGACCACGAGCAACGGGTCCCCGCGCTTCGTGGTGCTGAGCGTGACCTTCCAGTTCCCGCTGGGCCGCATGAGCGCCCCGATCCGCTACGCCGAGCTCGCCCGCACCCTGGGTGTGGAGCCGGGAGAGCGGGCCAACGCGCTGGAGGTCCGTCACGCCGTGCTCGAGCTCCGCAAGGGCAAGGGCATGGTCCTGGACCCGGAGGATCACGACACATGGTCCACGGGGTCCTTCTTCACGAACCCGGTGGTCAGCGAGGCGGACGCGGCCCGGCTGCCCGAGGACGCCCCTCGGTACCCGGCGGGCGACGGGTTGGTGAAGCTGTCCGCGGCCTGGCTGATCGACCACGCGGGGTTCCCGAAGGGTTTCGGCCTGGCCGAGGATTCCGTGACGGGCGGCCGCGCCTCGTTGTCCACCAAGCACACCCTGGCACTCACCAACCGCGGCGACGCCAGTGCTCAGGACATCCTGGCCCTGGCGCGCGAGGTGCGGGGCGGCGTGGAGGCGGCGTTCGGCGTCGTGCTCCACAACGAGCCGCTGCTCATCGGCCTGGAGCTCTGACCCTCACCCCATCGGCTGTCCCCACGCCGGTGGGGACAGCCGGCCAGGGCAGTCAGGCTTCGGGTTCGTCGAGTGAGCAGGCGCGGCTGAAGAGCAGGTAGCTGAGGGCCGAGGCGCAGGCTCCGGTGAGGAAGACCTGGCTGAAGGCGAGGGTCTGCGAGGTGGGTCCGCCCACGAGGAACAGGCCGATCACGGAGAACGCGATGGCCCCCGAGAGCATCATGAGCGCGCCGAAGTAGAAGCTGCGCACCATCACGGGCAGCTCGTTGCTGAGGGAGAGCTGCCACCGTGCGGAGCGGGGCTTGTCCAAGGGCTGCGAGAACACCGCGCAGGCCAGGAGGACGATCGACAATGCCGCGGCGGTCGAGCCGACCACTTGGATCATCTGCAGGGTGCTCGACACCTTGAGACCCGAAGTGATCGCCACGAACAGGGCCGCGCCCATGCCGAGGATCGCCAGCAGCCAGCCGGGCACGGCCAGGCAGCGGCTCATCAGGCGCATGTTCGGCCAGAGTTCTCCCAGGGTCACCCATCCACCTTATCCGGTGCGACGCCGACGGGCCGGTGTCGCACCCCCTGAGCCTAGGATGACACCATGGCCTCGACGCTGACTCCACGCGACATCCCGCGTCTCCGGCTCCTCAGCCACGGGCTGCTGCCGGCGCCGGAAGGGTTTCCCCGTCCCGCTTTCCACGCCCCCGAGGACGTGGTGGGCTGGATGACCGCCGTGCAAGGGCAGGACTGGTACTCGGTCCCGTGGTCGATCGGCGCGCGGTGGACCGGCGGCGCGACGACGGCGGCGCAGGCTTCCGGGGCCTCCGCGGCTGCGGTGCGACAAGCCTTCGCCGACGGCAGGATCGTGCGCTCGTGGCCCATGCGCGGCACCCTGCACACGCTCCTCCCGCAAGACCTTCCCCTGTTCCATGCCCTGACCTCGGAACGCCTCCTGAAGTCGATGGCCTCCCGGCACCGGAACCTGAGCATCGTCCCGGAGGACTGGGAGAAGGCCCGCACCGTGGTCCGTGCGACCCTGCGCGGCGGCGGCAGGGCGACACGGGCTGAACTGTTCACGGCCCTCGAAGAGGCCGGACAGGGCACCAAGGCTCAGCGCGGAGCTCACCTGCTCCTCGTCCTGTCCATCACCGGGACCCTCGTTCAGGGGCCTGCGGACGGCAAGGAGCATCTCTTCGTCCTACAGGACGAGTGGATCACCTCGCCGCGCGAGCTGTCCGTCGACGACGCCCTCGATGACCTGCTGGAACGCTACGTCCGCAGCCACGGCCCCGCGACCATCCGCGACTTCGCCTGGTGGACCGGCCTGCCTCTCGGCCCGTGCCGGGAAGCGCAGCTTCGGCTCGGCGACCGGGTGCGCGAGTACGAGGGCGTCTGGCTGCTGGGTGAGGAGACTGCCGCGTGGCTGGACGCCCGTGACGGCGAGCCGCTGCCGGGCGCGCGGTCGTTCCACCTGCTGGCCGGCTTCGACGAGTACATCCTCGGGTACACGGACCGTAGTCCCGTCCTCGCGCGCGAACACTTCGACCTCATCGTGCCCGGCGGCAACGGCATGTTCAAGCGCACCATGATGAGTGGAGGCGTGACAGACGGGACGTGGTCCACGGACTCGCGCGGCGCCGTCGTGCTCGAACCGTTCGACGCGGACGGAGCCCGACCGCACCGTTCGAGCGCGGCCCGGGTGGCCGCCTATCAGCGATTCATGGGCACTCAGCGCGTGTAGGTGTTGTCTTTGCCGGTGTCCGAGCCGGGAAGCCTGACGCCGGAGGACCAGTTGAAGGTGTTCGAGTCTCCGCTCACGGTGAGGCCGCCCAAGGCGCCGCTGAGGACCACCGTGTTCCGGTCGCCGGTCACGGCGAGGGATTGGACCTCGTGGGCGTTCAGCGAGCCGCCGTCGGCCGCGAGCGTGACCTTCCCGGCTTTCCGGCTGAGAGTCACCGTGGTGTCCGCGCCGGACACGGTCAGCGTGGAGATCTCATCAGCGTTGAGGCTCGCCTTGGCGCCCGTCGTCTCGACCGCATCCCAGGTCTTGCCGATGACCGCGGAGCCGGGCCCGGTGACGACGAGCTTCTTCGCCGAGTCGATGTTCGCGCGCACCTCGGCCCCGGACAGGGTCACCGTCCCGCACTGGCCGGTGAGGACGGCGGAGGTGCTCTTCGCCGAGATCACGACGTCTTCGCCATCGCTGCAGGTGCTGTCTGCGGTGATCTCCCGTGGACCAGTCGCAGACGGCGCCGTCGTTCCGGTGCCGGAGGCCTGAGGCGTGGAACAGCCCGCGACCGTGAGCACGAGTAGCAGGCCTGCGACTGCGGCGCGTGCTGCACGTGACGAAGGTGCGGCGTTTGATGAAGGCGTGGTGCCCGATGAGAGCCCGGTGCGTGTCATGGCAATTCCCTCTGCGTGACGTCGACTGGTGGCTCCGATCCTAGCCGCTTGTGCGGCCTACGAGCCGGGCCCGTGTCATCGCCCTCGGCTAGAGCCCGATACGGTCCAGAGCGGCGCGCAGCCGCTCCACCGTGCCATCGACGTCGCCGAGCTTGTCCAGCCCGAACAACCCGACCCTGAACGTGGCGAAGTCGTCCGGCTCTCCACAGTGCAGCGGGACACCGGCGGCGACCTGGACTCCCTCCCGGGCGAAGCGGGCTCCGGACTTCAGCTCAGGATCGGTGGTGTGCACGACCACCACGCTCGGCGCTGCGTACTCCGACGCCGCCACCGACGGCAGACCGCGTTCCGCGAGGAGCTCCCGGACCCGCCGGCCCAGCTCGTTCTGAGCCGCCCGCAGTTCCTCGTAACCACGGTCCCGCGTCTCGATCATCTGGGAGAGGTTCCGCATGATCGTGTCCGTGGGCATCGTCGCGTGATAGGCGGCCCGGCCTTCGCGGTACGCCTCGGAGATGTTCAGCCAGGTCCGCAGATCCAGTGCGAAACTCGTCGACGCACGGGACTCCACGATCTCGCGGGCCGACGAGCTGAGCATCACGTAGCCGACGCCGGGAGAGCCGCTCCAGCCCTTCTGTGGGGCGCTGAGGAGGACGTCCACCCCGAGTGCCTGCATGTCGACCAGCAAGGCGCCGGAGGCGATGCAGTCGAGCACCAGCACGCCGCCCACCTCGTGCACGGCGTCGGCGAGGCCCCGGACGTACTCGTCGGGGAGGACCATGCCGGCCGCCGTCTCGACATGCGGCGCGAACACGACGGCGGGCTGCTCGGCACGGATGGCGGCCACCACCTCGTCGAGCGGGGCCGGCCTCCACGCCGCCTGTGGACCCTCGCCGTCCGGGCGGGCGGCACAGACCGTGACGCTCGACGCGATGGAGCCGGCGTCGAGGATCTGGGACCAGCGATATGAGAAGAGCCCGTTGCGCACCACCAAGGCGTGCGCGCCCGTGGCGAAGTGCCGCGCGACCGATTCCATGGCGTAGCTCCCACCGCCGTTGACGAGGGCGACGGCGTCCGCGGAGTACGCGGTGCGGAGGATGTCCAGCGTCTGCTGCATCGCGGCGATGAAGCGCTGGGACATGTGATTCAGGGACCGGTCCGTGAAGACGACCGAGTACTCCAGCAGGCCATCGGGATCGACATCGGGACGGGGCAGCTCAGGCGTGGGCAGGTTCATGGCTCCATGGTGGCATGACCGATGCGGCAAGCACAGCACCAGGGACACCCTGTGGACGGAGTCATGCACAGAGGCGGGGACCGTTGCGCGGCCCCCGCCACGAGGACGGCCGCCTGGCGCCGCCTCCCAGGGCACCCATCAGACGCCGCCTCCCCGCCGTCGTCGTGCCCGGAAACGACGGAAGGCGCGGACACTCCCGCAGGAGTCCGCGCCTTCCAGGGAAAGCCGGAACGGTCAGAGACGGCCGGTGGCGATGCTGACCATGCGGCGCAGAGGCTCGGCGGCGCCCCAGAGGAGCTGGTCGCCCACGGTGAAGGCGCTGATGTACTCCGGTCCCATCTCCATCTTGCGGATGCGGCCGACGGGGATGTTCAGCGTTCCCGAGGCGGCGACCGGGGTGAGGTCGTTCATGGACGCCTCCTTGACGTTGGGAACGACCGTGGCCCACTCGTTGTCGGCGTCGATGATCTTCTCGATCTCCTCGACGGACAGGTCCTCGCGGAGCTTGAGGGTGAGCGCCTGGGAGTGGGAGCGCATGGCGCCGATGCGTACGCAGAGGCCGTCCATGATGATGCGGTCCGCGTCGGTGGTGCCGAGGATCTTGTTGGTCTCCACCCCGGCCTTCCACTCCTCGCGGCTCTGGCCGTTGCCGAGGTCCGAGTCGATCCAGGGGATGAGCGAGCCCGCGAGCGGCACACCGAACTGGGCGGCGTCCACGCCGTCGCGCTGGTGGGCGAGCACCTTGCGGTCGATCTCCAGGATCGCCGACGCCGGGTCCTGCAGCTCACTGCTGACCTCGGCGTTCAGGGTGCCGAACTGGTTGAGCAGCTCGCGCATGTGCCGTGCGCCGCCGCCCGACGCCGCCTGGTACGTCATGGAGGTGCCCCACTCGACCAGGTTGTTCTTGAACAGGCCGCCCAGGCCCATGAGCATGCAGGAGACGGTGCAGTTGCCGCCGATGAAGTCCTTTACGCCGGACTCGAGCCCGCGGTCGATGACGTCACGGTTGATGGGATCCAGGACGATGATCGAGTCGTCGTTCATGCGCAACGTGGAGGCGGCGTCGATCCACAGACCGTCCCAGCCGCGGGAACGCAGCGCGGTGTGGACCTGCTTGGTGTAGTCGCCGCCCTGAGCGGTGACGATGATCGGCAGCTTGGCCAGGGTGTCGATGTCGAACGCGTCTTCCAGCGTGCCGGCGCCCTCAGCGAAGGACGGGGCGGCACCTCCTGCGTTGGAGGTGGAGAAGAAGACGGGGTTCAGGCTGGCAAAGTCATGCTCTTCCTGCATGCGCTGCATGAGGACGGAACCGACCATGCCACGCCACCCGACAAAACCTACGGAAGGCACGGCTGCGTTAGTCATGACCTGATTTTACGGGGAAAGACGCCCGCGTTTCCGCCGGTTACGTCACACGGGTGTTGGGAACGGTGTGGAAGCGCACGACGGCGGGTGGTTGGGGCCGTGGTGGGGCGGGGCCGGGCGGGTCGGGGCCGGGTCGGCGGTTCCGGTGCCCTTATTTCTTTTCGGCGCCCCAATTGAGGCGCCGAAAAGAAATAAGGGCACCGGAATCAGCGAACCGGTCGAGCAACAGGGGACGGCAGCCCACGACGGCGGTCGGGCGCCCTCACTTGATCGGGTCCGGGATTCCTTTGCGCCGGCGCAGGGCTTTGGCGCGGGCCTCGCGGAGTGTGGCCTGTGCGCCGATCCAGGTGCACGCGCCGAGGACGACAAACCCGACGACACCGAGCCAGGCTGGGCCGGCCGAGGTCGTGCACGAGTAGATGAAGGCGATCAGACACGTGAGAGCGGTTGCCAGGACGCCGAGCGTCAGAATCGTCATGCCCCACACGCTGCGGATCTGAGACTCGAGGCCGTGCGTCGAGTTGCCGTATTCGTCGAGCGTGTAGCTGTGGAGTTCGCCATCCTTGCCGCGGGCGAGGATGTGAGGCCCGGCGAGCAGCTTGTGCCGGGCCCGGGCCTGCTCGTCCCGCAGTGCACGCTCAGGATCGACAGCCATGATCAGGAGTCCCTTCGTGGAAGCATCTTTGTCTCGGTGGAGAGGACGGCGCGGACTTGATCTCGGATTCGACGGGGGAGTGATCTTCGGGCTCTGCGGCTTTCAGCGCGCTCGTGCCATCTCAGAGGAATCGCATGAGTCATTGTGCGCGATACCCTTCCTCGCCGGGAAACGGCCGGATGCTGTCGGGGAAGTTCTCACGCGTGATGGCGATATCCCCAGGGTGTTCCTCGAACCACCGGCGGGCCTGATCGTCCGAGACGGTGTACCAAGCCTTTGTGAGACTGCGCTCCCGGCGGATCTTCCGGGCCTGGAGTTCCTCACGGAGCGAGCCGATCCCTGCGATGGCGCCGAGACCGAAAAGGACCGTGAACAGCAGTGCGATGAGCGTCAGGGCGAGGTTGAGTGCCAGGATTCCAATGATCGTCGCAGCCAGGCAGACCAGTGCGACGGGCGTCAGAATGATGGTCCCGAGCAGAAGAAGGATTGGACTGGCGGTCGAATAGGAGCCACTTCGCGCGGCGCCACCCATGCCCCACTCGTTGGCTGTGTAAGCGGTGATGCCTTTACCCTTGCCCAGGCCGTAGTAGTAGCGGCGGGAACGGGTTGGCTTCTGTGCTGTCACCGGGATGGCGTCCTCCTCGTGGACGGGGCTGTCGCGGTACTACCGGCGCGCTGGGAGCGGCAGAAGTCAGGTGTGCGAGCTCGGAGCATCGTTGTGACCGGGGCCGTCGTGATGGACGCGGTCCCGCGGCGGCCGCACCGTGCCCCGTCGCCGGGGCGGATTGACGCGGCGTCGACGTCGATCCCGGAGCGTCCAGAACACCGACAGTAACGAGAGCACCACCACGACGACTCCTGCACCGAGGATGATCTCCATGGTCACGAATCCTTCCGGGCGAGGGTGCGGGCGGTAGTCAGGTCACCCGCCGCAGTGTATTTGGAGCCAGCGGAGCGACGCGAGGTCGGTCTGATGACAGCCCGACCCTGCAACGGCGGTCGGGCGCTCTCACTTGATCGGGTCCGGGATTCCTTTGCGTCGGCGCAGGGCTTTGGCGCGGGCCTCGCGGAGTGTGGCCTGTGCGCCGATCCAGGTGCTGGCGACGCCGATAGCGACAGCGACGAGGATCATCCACGCCGGCCCGTCCGGTGTCGTGCAGGTGTAGATGAAGGCCACCACGCAAGCGATGGTCCCCGCCAGAATGAACAACGTCAGAAGGGTCATGCCCCACACGCTGCGGATCTGAGACTCAAGGCCGTGAGTTGAGTTGCCGTACTCGTCGAGCGTGTAGCTGTGGAGTTCGCCATCCTTGCCGCGGGCGAGGATGTGAGGCCCGGCGAGCAGCTTGTGCCGGGCCCGGGCCTGCTCGTCCCGCAGCGCTCGGTCAGGATCGACAGCCATGATCAGGCCTCGAAGACGCCCTGGATGGCCTTCACCAGGTCCGCTTCGCCCACCGGAATCTCTTCGACGGTCTCCTCGCCGAAGGTGTACGTGCCCATGATCCACTGACCGTCGGTGTTCTTGATCAGCAGTTTCGGAGCTTTGGCATCGCCGTTGGGAGTCAGGGAGACACCGCCACCGGCGTGCTGTGCGAGGTGGCTGCGGGCGATGAACAGCACGGCTTCGGCGGTGGAGACCTCCGGCCGCTGCGCCATGGCCCACCACGTCAGGCCGCCTCGGGCCTGGAGAAGGACAGCGAGGTCGTTGGTCCCGACAAAGGTGATCTGATCCAGTGAATCCGCTGTCATCAGGGAGACCGAAACGAAGTACTCACCCCGGCTCAGGGCGTCCGCCACCGCCGCCACCGGACCTTCGACTTCCAGTTCATCTGCCTCAGTGAGAGTGGCAAAACCGCGGGCGATGAGACTGGACGCACCTGCCGAAAACACAAGCTGATTTCCCAGGTGTTCTCCGAGCCCCAAGCCGTGAGCGCTCCGCTCGGAGGCCCCTCCCGGATTGAGGCTCAGAAGAACCAGGAGTTCGGCGAAACCGAAGCCGATCTGGTCAGGGATCTCTGCGGCGGTTGCTGTTGTTTCCGTCATCGTGCTGTCTGCTCCCTAGTAATCAGAATCCGAAGAATTTCCCGACGGCTTTGGCGCCGTCCGCCAGCGCCCCGCCGACTTTCTTGGCACCGTCGACCACGCCGCTGACGGCGCCGTCCACGACATGCTTCACTGCAGGAACATTGTCGTACAGAGTCCACCCTGCCGTGATCACGCCGGCAATGACGTTAGCCGGCGGAGGAGCGAAGACGGCTACCCCGCCGAGAATTGCCTTGGCCGTCGATGCAGCACCCCCGGTGACGTCTCCATGGCTGAATTTGTCGACTGCGGATAGACCATCCATGCCGATTCCGAGAACGCCCAGCCCCTTGGTCGCGACATTGAACGCCTTGAACGCCGTGCTGTCGCTCGCCATCCCCATGAGCTTGTGCCAGTTCCCGCTGACGGCGTCGCTCGTACTGTTGAATGCCCTGCTGAGCCCCGTGGCCAGCGCCTCGTCCGGCCAGTTCTGAGGCTTCATGAGATCCCAGGCCATCCGGCCATAGGAACTGAACGGGTTGAGGGCATTCGCCCCGAAGACCTTTCCCATGGCGGCCAGATCGAACAGCCCGGCACGGAGCTTGGGGAAGGCCTTGGCCATGGACCATGCACTCCAGCCCTTACGGAAGGGCGAGTTCTTGTCCTCGAGCCAATCGGGGACCCACGGCAGACCGTGTCCCCCGTTCCCACCCGGTCCGCCGCCCGGACCACCTGGCATCGGGCCGCCGCCGGAGCCGTGGGCCGCGTTCGACGCGGTCTCCTGCTCGTCGGCCTGCGTGAGCAGGAAGCGCGACTGCTTCTTGAGCGCCGACGCCGCGTTCATCAGCACCGTGCGGTGACTGCTGTTCCACTCCGACTTGAACCGGACCGCGTCCGGCCCCTTCCAGGCCTGCGCGCTGTTGATGCTCTGGCCGAGCTGGCTCGATTGCTGGAGCAGATTCTCCGATGCCTTACCGAAGGTCTGCGCCAGAGTGCGCAATTGCGCGACATCCGCGCCCCACACCGTGCTTCCCATCAGGACTCCTGTCGCCCTCTGTCATGTTCATCCACCAGCGAGAGTATCCCGGATGCCCGTCGGCGAGCGATGGGGAGCACTCCCCATCGGCTCATTCCGCCTGGGAGGATTCCTCCGCCAACGCGGTCCGCCGCTTCTTCAGGGCCCACCAGGCTCCGAACACGAACACCTGGGTGACGAGCACCAGGACGATCACCCCGGGGATCCGATTGCCGGCCAGGATCATGAACAGTCCCAGGACGGCGGTGACGAGACCGAGCAGCGGGAAGAGCATGTACCCGAGCACGAACAGGACGTCGGAGCGGGTCAGAAGGTGTTTCATGCAGGCCTTTTCAGAATGCGGGGAGGGGGCGCTCAGGCGCTTTCCCAGAGGGTGAAGCGGTAGCGGGTGCCGTTCGCGGAGGTCAGCCAGCGGTCGGTGCCGTCGTCCTCCGGGGCGGGCTCGACGGCGGTGCGCCGCCACGAATCCGGCAGTTCGGGCGCGTGGGTGTCGCCGTCGGCGTCGGAGTCGATCAGGGTGATGACCGCGAAGTCGGCCTCCGGCAGGGACTGCCGGTAGATCTGCCCTCCGCCGATCACCCAGCGGAGCCCGTCCCCGGCCTCCGAGAAGGCCGCCTCCAGCGACGGCACGACGACCGCGCCCTCCGCCTCGGGCGTCCCCGCCCAGTCTTCGCGGCGGGTCACCACGATGTTGGTGCGGCCCGGGAGGGGGCGGAATTTCGCGGGGAAGGACTCCCATGTCCGGCGGCCCATGATCACGGGACGGCCGGCGGTCATCGAGCTGAAGTGCTTGAGGTCCTCCGGGACGTGCCACGGCATGGTCCCGGCGTTCCCGATCACGCCGTTCGCGGTCTGCGCCCAGATCAGACCGGTGCCCCGGAGCCCGGAGCGGATGCGGTCCGCGAACGCCGTGGGCCCTTCGCCGCTCATACGGCCACCGGGGCCGTGATCCCCGGGTGGTGCTGGTAGTCGACCACTTCGAAGTCCTCGAACTCGTAGTCGAAAATGCTCTCCGGGACGCGCTTGATCTGGAGCGTCGGATACGGCAGGGCTTCGCGGCTGAGCTGGAGTTCCACCTGCTCCACGTGGTTGTCGTAGATGTGGCAGTCGCCGCCGGTCCAGACGAAGTCGCCCACCTCGAGGCCGGCCTGCTGGGCGACCATGTGCGTCAGCAGGGCGTAGGAGGCGATGTTGAACGGCACCCCGAGGAACATGTCCGCGGAGCGCTGGTACAGCTGGCAGGACAGCTTCCCGTCGGCGACGTAGAACTGGAAGAACGCGTGGCACGGGGGCAGTGCCATGTTCGAGATCTCGGCGACGTTCCACGCGGAGACGATGTGGCGGCGTGAGTCCGGGTTCGACTTCAGGTTCGCCACCAGTTCGGCGATCTGGTCCACGTGGCTGCCGTCGGGGGTCGGCCACGAGCGCCACTGCACGCCGTAGACGGGGCCGAGTTCGCCGTCGTCGTCCGCCCATTCATCCCAGATGGTGACGCCGCGCTCCTGCAGCCAGCGCACGTTCGAGTCGCCGCGCAGGAACCAGAGGAGCTCCAGGGCGAGGGACTTGAAGTGCACGCGCTTCGTGGTGATCAAGGGGAAACCCTCGGCGAGGTCGAAGCGGATCTGGCGCCCGAAGACGCTCCGCGTCCCCGTGCCCGTCCGGTCCGATTTGTGGGTGCCATGATCCATGACGTCACGCAGCAGGTCCTCATAAGGCGTGGGGATGCTCATGGATTCAGTCTAGCGGGCCAGGCGCCGGCGGCCGAGGGTCGTGACCACGCCTGTGGATGGCCCGGTTCAAGGCCTCGGGACCCACCCCGTGATGGCGCGCGACGGCGAGCAGCTCCTCCAGCGCGGCGGCCACCGGCGCGGGAAGCCCGTGAGCCTCGTCGCCCTGGCGCAGTGCCCCGGACTCGCGCGGCGGCGCGACGACGGTGCTTCCCGAGCGTCGCGCCGTCCGGATGAGTCCCGCCGCCTCCAGTTCCCGGTAGGCGCGGGCGACCGTCCCGGCCGCAAGGCCCAGGTCACCCGCCAGGGCCCGGACCGTGGGGAGCCTGACCCCGTCCGCCAGGACACCGTTCCGGATCATCGCCTCCAGCTGGGTCCGCACCTGCTCGAACGGGGGAACGGGGGAGTCGAGGTGGATCTCGATCCGGGCGTTCATACGTGATGGGGTTCCGGGACATGAACCGCGTCCTCCGGTTCGGGGACCGGATCGACGGCGCTGAGTGACCAGAGCAGCACGGCCAAGAGGGTCAGCACGGTGCCGCCGAGCTGGGCGAGGCCGAGGATGACGGTGGACACACCGCCCTCGTCCGTCCGCCCCGTGATCTCCACGGGGAGCCTGATCTGGAAGAGCAGGAAGGCGGAGACGCAGAGCAGGATGGCGCCGCTCCACAGGGTCAGCCGCTGCCAGCGCTCCTGGGTGACGGCCTCTCGGTCCAGGCGGATCGTGGCGGGCAGCACCGAGGTGAGGGTGCGGACGGCGATCCGGCGCGCGGTCAGCAGGGTCAGGACAATGATCGCGAGCGAGCCGAGACCGCACACGATGATGGCGGGGATGGCGGTCTCGCTGTGGTCTCCCTCGGTGGACGCGACGTTCCACAGCACGGTCGCCAGCGCGACGAGGATGGTGATGCCGCAGAATAGGGCCACCGTCAGGGTCGAGGCGCGGGGGAACGGCAAACGGACAGGTGGAGCCGGGTGGGTCTGACCTGCCGGGGTGTCTTGCGTCATCCGGGGGTCCTGGGGGATCTTCCGCGTGCACCACAGCACCCAGAGCAGGAACAGGACTCCGGCCGTGAGGACGATCACGGTCGAGTGCAGCCCCGCTCCGTACAGGCCGATCGACGGGACGAGGATCAGGAGGGTGGCGAGCCCGAACGGCACGGCCGGCACGACCGCGAGACGGTGCCACCGCAGCGCCGGGTCGGCGGGTTTCGGGTCGGACACCGGCCGGAAGAAGGGGATGGGCCAGCGCCACATCACGAGGAGGACCAGGACGTTGAAGGCCGCTCCGGGTTCGATCCAGGAGGTGGCTCCGAAGCCCGGCACTTTCATCCCTGCGAACCCTGCGGCGATCGCTCCCAGCCCGGACGCGATGGTGGCGGAGGTCCGGAGCAGCCTGTTCATGGACAGGGTCCGCAGGTAGGAGTTCTCCCGGCGGGTCAGTCCCGGCAGCTGGTGCCGGTGGGTGATCAGCAGGAGCACCGCGACCGTGCCGGCGGCCAGCACGAGCCATGCTCCGCCCAGCCAGGCCGCGACCTCGACGCCGGGGAGCCGGCCGGGATTGGGCACGGCGTAAGGGGAGGGGTCCTCGCGCGGCGCCATCCCGGCGAACCCGAGCGTCGCGAGGATCATGAGCTGGCTGATCAGGAACACGAGTGCCGTGACCGTCGTGAGCGGCTTGGGAAGGAAGTCGATCAGCCGTCGGGGCTGGATGTCCGCGACGCGCACGGACCGCCGGTCGCCGGGGTAGCTCCACTGGCCGAGAGCGTGGATGCCGAGGACCAGCAGGACCGGGACGAAGAGCATCCACGGCGCCGGCGCGGGGCTGAACTGCGCCTGCTGGACCTCCCAGAACGTCGAGGCTCCGGCCAGTGAACTGGCCATCCAGCCGAGCACCCCCACGGTGAGTGAATGCCGGGCGGCGGTGGCCTGCGTCGCCCCGTGCGGGCCCGCGGACACCATCCGGCGCAGCAGCAGGAACAGGATGACGGTGCCGGCCAGGCCCATGCCGAATGGAACATAAGGCGTCAGCTCGTACGGAATGCTCATCTCAAACCCCCAATTTTGTATCAAGTGTTTGATACAAACCTGGAGGTGTCAAGAGCATCCCCGCCCCTTGACCACCGCGAGGGAACAGCTGACGCCCTCATCCGCGGCGGGAAGGGGCGTCAGCTGTTCCCTCGCGGGAAGGAGGGGTGAACTAGAGTGCGGCGGCCTCGAGGAGCGCTGCCACCTCGGCGGGGCCGAGCCCGCTGACCGGCTCCTCCGTGCCGTTCGCGGAGATCCCGGCGAAGCGCCAGCCCTCGGCATCACGCGTGACCTCGTAGGAGCTGTTGCGCTCCTGGGTGCTGACGGTGACGGTCGCCTGGCTGCCCGGGTTCTCGTCGGCGTGCTGGTGCAGGATCGACACGGCCGTCTGGGACGCGGTCAGCTCCTCCGGAAGAGGGGTGGCGAACCAGGTGCTCAGGATGCCCGGCTGGAACAGCATCCGCATGCCGTCGGCCTCCACCATCACGAGGCGCGACGACGCGCCTTCGCCCGCGCTGACCTGCAGCGTGATCCAGAGCCTGCCGCCTCCCAGCACCTGCGCGACGGCGGATGCCGCACCGCTGATGCCGAGGCCGTCCTCCTCGGGCTGCACGAAGCCGCGGGCGGCGAGCCCGGAGACGCCCACCTCGGAGAGCGTCGGGTCCGCGGCCCAGGTCCCGGCGTCGAGCGCTTCGACGGAGCGGTCGTGGCCCGGCCCCTCGAAGCTGCTCAGCAGGAAGGCCAGTTCGGCGATGCCGAAGCCGATCGGCTCGGGTGCTGCGTTCTCAGTCATCAGTCGATCCTTCAGTCGTCGAAAGGCCGGTACTGCTCCACCGCCACCACGCGGGACCGGGAGTCCTTGCGCACGTGGAGGACGAGCACCTCACCCGGGGCCAGGTACGGGTCCCGGGCGGGCAGGCTCTGGGCGAGCGGCGCTTTCATGTGCCTGGAGACCTGCTCCAGGATGGTCGGGAGGGTGGGCCGGTGCACGCACACGGCGGCGGGCACACCCTTGTCGAAGACCGCCTCGATGGCGGCCGCCGTCTTCTGGGGTTTGCGCTCGTGGCTGTGCTCCGTCAGGGCGTCCACGAGCTTCACCTTCGCCTTCGTCGCCTTCACATAGGGCGCGATGGTGGAGATGCAGCGTTTCCACGGGCTGCTGACGATCCGCTCCGGACCCCACACGGCCAGGAGCCGCCGCACGGCCTGGGCCTGGCGGAGTCCCGAGGCGGCCAGGGTCCGGTCCCCTTCGCCCTTCGTCCAGGACGCACGGGGTTTCGCCTTCGCGTGGCGCACGATCACGAGGGGCCAGGTGTCGAGCGCGTCGTCCTCGAAAGCCGCCACGAGGGCCGCCAGGGGCGCTCGGTCGGACGGGTTGCTGAGCAGTTCCGCCGCACGCTCCGGAGAACACCACAGGAGGCTGTCCACTTCCTTGCCGTCCTGCTTGACCTTCGCGTTCTGGGCGTTGACGGCCCAGTAGTGGACCACCTTCAGGCCGGACGCCACGCGGTAGTGGATGCTCGGCAGGGGGATTCCGAGGGAGGCGGTCAGCCCGATCTCCTCGAAGATCTCCCGCGCGCCGCATTCGGGCACCGTCTCGCCGTCGTCGAGTTTCCCCTTCGGCCAGGACCAGTCGTCGTAGCGCGGGCGGTGGATCAGCAGCACCTCGAGCGCCCCACGGGTGACGCGCCAGGGCAGCCCGCCCGCGGCGACGACCGCGATCTTCTCGCCGGGATGTTCGGACTGGTCGGCGACCAGCGCATCGGCACGTGCTGCGGGCATCAGCGGAGGGACCCCGTGCGCTGGCGGGAGCGGGAGGCGAGCAGCCACGACTGGATGTCCAGGAGCGGCGTGCCGTCCTCGGCGAGGTGGTGGCGTTCCCACTCGCCGTCGCTGTCCAGGTGCCAGCTGGAGGTGCCCGGGTCGACATAGCGGTTCATGAGATCCAGCAGTTCCTGGATGTCGTCCTGGTTGGTCAGCTGCACCAGGGCCTCGACACGGCGGTCCAGGTTGCGGTGCATCATGTCGGCGGAGCCGATGTAGACCACGGGGTCACCGTCGTTGGCGAAGGTGAAGACCCGCGAGTGCTCCAGGAAGCGTCCCAGGATGGACCGGACCGTGATGTTCTCGCTCAGTCCGGGCACACCGGGGCGCAGGGAGCAGATGCCGCGCACGATCACGTTGACCTCCACCCCGGCCTGGGAGGCGCGGTACAGGGAGTCGATGATCGCCTCGTCCACCATGGAATTGACCTTGATCTGGACCTTGGCCTTCTTGCCGGCCCGGGCGTTCGCGATCTCCTGGTCGATGCGTTCGATCAGGCCGCTGCGCACGGAGCGCGGGGCCACGAGCAGACGCTTGAACGTCGACTTGGGGGCGTAGCCGGAGAGCTGGTTGAACAGCTTGGACAGGTCCTCGCCCACCTGGTGGTTGGCGGTCAGGAGGCCCAGGTCCTCGTAGTACCGGGCCGTGCGGGGATGGTAGTTGCCCGTGCCGATGTGGCAGTAGCGGCGGATGCCGTCCGATTCCTGCCGGACCACCAGGGAGAGCTTGCAGTGCGTCTTCAGGCCCACGATGCCGTACACCACGTGCACGCCCGCCTGCTCCAGTTTGCGGGCCCAGGAGATGTTGGCCTGCTCGTCGAAGCGGGCCTTGATCTCCACGAGGGCCAGGACCTGCTTGCCGGCCTCGGCCGCGTCGATCAGGGCGTCCACGATCGGGGAGTCGCCACTCGTGCGGTACAGGGTCTGCTTGATGGCCTGGACCTTGGGGTCCGCGGCGGCCTGCTCCAGGAACGCCTGCACGGAGGTGGAGAAGGAGTCGTACGGGTGGTGCAGGAGGATGTCACGACGGCGCATGGCCGCGAACACGTTCGCCGCCTTGGAGGTCTCGGACTCGTTCAGGTACCGCGAGGTGTGCGGGACCTGCTTCGGATAGTGCAAATCGGCGCGGTCGATCCCGGCGATGACCGAGAGCCCGCGGAGATCCAGCGGCGCCGGGACGGCGACCACTTCGGATTCGTCGATGCTGAGTTCGCGCACCAGGAGTTCCCGCACGGCAGGGTTGATGTCCGTGGTGACTTCGAGGCGGACGGGCGGGCCGAAACGGCGGCGCAGCAGTTCCTTCTCGAGGGCCTGGAGGAGGTTCTCGGCGTCGTCCTCTTCGACCTCCACGTCCTCGTTACGGGTCACGCGGAAGGTGTGGTGCTCCACGACCTCCATGCCCGGGAAGAGCTGATCGAGGTGCACCGCGATGACCTCTTCCAGCGTGATGAAGCGCGCCACGCGCCCGGGCACGGCGCCGGCGCGTGGGCCGTCGACGGCGATCAGGCGCGGCAGCTGGTCCGGCACCTTCACACGGGCGAAGAGCTCCTTCTGGCTCACGGGGTTGCGCACCACCACGGCCAGGTTGAGGGACAGGCCCGAGATGTAGGGGAACGGATGGGCAGGGTCCACGGCCAGAGGGGTCAGGATCGGGAAGACCTTCTCCGTGAACATCGTGCTGACCCGGTGCTGGGCCTCACTGTCCAGCTCGTCCCAGTGCATGAGATGGATGTGCTCGTACGCCAGGGCCGGACGGATCTGCTCGGCGAAGACCCGGGCATGACGTTCCTGCAGCGCGCTGGCGGCCTCGCTGATCTGCTCCAGGACCTCCACGGGGCTCAGGCCGGCGGGGGACGGCACGGCCAGGCCCGTGGCGATGCGGCGCTTGAGGCCGGCCACGCGGACCATGAAGAACTCATCCAGGTTGGACGCGAAGATGGAGAGGAAGTTGACCCGTTCCAGCAGGAAGAGATCCGGGTCCTCGGCGAGTTCCAGCACACGGGCGTTGAACTTCAGCCAGGACAGCTCGCGGTCCAGGAAGCGGTCCGGGCTGATGTCGCCGTCGGGCAGCAGATTCGGCTCCTGGAATTCGGGAAGCTCGATCCGGTCCTGCGTCGCGCGGGCGGCGTTGACTTCGGACGAGCCGAAACGCTGGGAGAGCCTGCTCACGGTCCCCGTGGAACCCTTGTTGTCGCTGCTCATGCCACACTCCTTAAACCGCAGTCGATCCACCTCAACCTTACAGAACCGGAACGGTCAGGAAGCCGGGTTTTTCCGGTACATGACGTCGCTGTCCCAATGGGTGAATCCGAGGCTTTCGTAGAGCCGCACGGCGGGGGCGTTGTCGGCCTCGACGTAGAGCAGCACGGTGGCCGCCCCCCGGTCCCGGAGATGCGTGATCCCGCGCCGCGTGAGGACCTTCCCGAGACCCTTCCCCTGCGCTTCCGGCACCACTCCCACCACGTACACCTCGCCCTGGGGGCCGTGCCCGTCGTGGGCGGATTCCAGCTTGGTCCAGTGGTACCCGGCGATCCGGTCCGCCTCGTCGAGGACCAGGAAGAACCCCTCGGGATCGAACCACGGCTCGGCCTCGCGCTCCTGGAGGTCCCGCAGCGCCAGGGCGCCTTGTTCCGGGTGATGCGCGAAAGCCCGCGCGTTCGCCTCGAGCCAAGCGGCCTCGTCCTGGCCGGGCACGAAGGTGCGCAGCCTGTAGCCGTCCGGAAGGGCGTCGTCGTCGACGGGGGAGACCGCGGACGGCGTGCTCAGGCGCATCCGCCACAGCTCGCGCACCCGGGTGAAGCCGAACTGTGCGGCGAGGTCCTCGGCCGCCGCGGCGTCGCCGTGGGACCAGGCCTGGATGCCGTCGAGCGTTCCGCGGCTCGCCTGGAGCTCCCCGGCCAGGCGCAGGCCGACCCCGATGTTGCGGTAGCCGGGGTGCACCGCCATCTCGAGGACGGCGTCGTCCCCGGTGGTGACGAGCACCGCGAAGCCCGCCAGGACGGCGTCGCGCGCCGACTCCTCGTCGGCGAAGGGGTCTTCCGGGGAGTAGACCAGATACGCCTCCACCTGCTGACCGTCGTTGCCCCCGGTGCGCAGGGCGATGAGGGACTGCTCGGAGACGCTCGGGGTGCCGTCCGCCGCGGAGGAGGCTTTCAGGAGCTCCGCGGTCTCGGCGAGGACCCCTGCGTCGAGCGGCGCCAGGTGACGGTGGACCGGCCAGTGGGAGGCGTTAGCGCTAGTCATGTCACCAAGGCTAGTACCGGTCGCGCGGACGCGTCCCGGACCTCAGGCCGCAGATTCCGGTCCGGCCTTCCGGGCTGTCCTTCAGGCCTGGGCGTGCTGCTCGTCCTGCTCGCGGGTCATGGTGAGGCGGTAGCCGACGTTGCGGACGGTGCCGATCAGCGTCTCGTGGTCCGGGCCCAGTTTGGCGCGCAGGCGCCGGACGTGCACGTCCACGGTGCGCGTGCCGCCGTAGTAGTCATAGCCCCACACCTCGGTGAGGAGCTGCTGACGGGTGAAGACGCGCCCGGGATGCTGGGCGAGGTACTTGAGGAGTTCGAACTCCTTGAAGGTCAGGTTGAGGGCCTCGCCGTTGATGCGGGCGGTGTAGCTGGCCTCGTCGATCACGACGCCGGACGCGCGGATCTCCGTGTCCGCCTCCTCCTCGGCGCTGCGTCCCCGGGCCAGGGCGAGCCGGATGCGGGCCTCCACCTCGGCGGGGCCGGCGGATTCGAGGACGACGTCGTCCACCGCCCACTGAGACGAGATCGCCGCCATGCCGCCTTCGGTGAGGATCAGCAGCAGGGGCACGGACAGGCCCGTGGCCTTGAGAAGTTTGGTGAGGGAGCGGGACCCGACCAGGTCCTTCCGGGCATCGAGGAAGATGATGTCGCACGGATCGGTCTCCAGCAGCGCCGTCGGCTCCGCCGGGAGGATGTGCACCCGGTGATTGAGCAGTTCGAGCGCAGGCAGGATGTCCACCGACGAATCGGTGCTGTTGGTCAGTAACAAGAGTTGCGACATTGTCCCCTCCAAGGATCTGGAGCGCGTCGTCGAGCCTGATGACCCAGTATATCGAGTCGGCCCCTGCATCTAGTTATTCCCGTCACAATGTGGACGGGGTGGCGGGCGGGAGCTGTGCGGGGATGGGCGTGGAAGCTCCCGATGGGGGAGGATGGCTGTGTGAGCCCAGCCGCTGAACCTTCCAAGAACGACGACGCCGGATTCGCCCTCCTGGGCCACGGCGCCTCCCGTGCAGGCTCCGGCCGCGCCGGGGGCTTCTTCTCGACGGGTCACGGGTACCGCACGGTGGGTGTGGCGTCCCTCGTGGCGCTCGCGGTCCTCGGCGTCTCGCCCTGGCTCGGCCCCACCACCCATGCCGTGACCTGCGCCGTCCTCGCCGTCGTCTTCGGCCTGGCCTGGCCCCACTACCTCGGCATCCCGGCGCGCAAGACCCTCGGCGGCATCATCGCCGCCGTCGGGGCTCTCTCGGTGCTCGGGGCGGCGGTCTCACCCGGCCCTGGATTCCTGGCATGGGCGGCTCCGCTCATCGCGCTGGGGATCATGGCCGTCATGCTCGTGGAGCTGATCCGCGGCACGGGCCAGCCGCAGCGCCTCGAATCGACGTTCGGCGCGAGTGGCGGCGTGGTCCTCTCCGCGCTTGCGGGCGGCTGGGTGGCCAACGTCCGGCTCGGCGGCCTGCGGGAGATGCTCGTCATCGTGGTGGTGTGCGCCGCCGTCGCGGTGTGCGTAGGCCTCATCCGCTGGCCCGACAGCATCGTGGCGCCGCTCGGCGTGGTGCTGGCGGTGCTGGTCGGCCCGCTGGTCGGCTGGTTCAATCCGCACGTGTCCATGCTGCCCAGTGCGGCGCTCGGACTGGCGGCCGCGGTCCTCGTGGTGAGCTTCCGCCGGCTCATCACCTTCCGGGTCCACAGCGCCTCCCTCGTGGGCGCCGTGGCCCTCGGTCTGGGGCCGGTGCTGGCCCTCGGCAGTGTGGCGTATTTCCTCGGCAAGCTCCTGCTCGTTTAACCGTTAGGATGAAGTCATGTCCGTCCTTGCATTTGAAATCTTCTTCCTGGTCCTCCTCGGCGTCGCGAGCATCGCGATGGCCTGGTTCGCCGGCCTGGTGGTGTACCGCCTCTTCAAGGGCCAGAAGTAAGCCGTGCCCGTCGAGATCCCCAGTGACCTGACGCCTGAGCTGGTCCCTCTCTCCTGGTTGATCGGGGAGTGGGAGGGCCGAGGCCGTCTCGGCACAGGTGAAGAGGGCTCCGAGCACTTCGTGCAGCGCGCCACCTTCGCCCACAACGGTCTGCCGTATCTGCAGTACCGCGCCGAGAGCTGGCTCTGCGATGACGAAGGGACCATCCTGCGTCCCCTCACCGTGGAGATGGGCTTCTGGGCGCTGGAACGCAAGCTCGTGGACGCCGACGGCGGCCCCGGCATGCTTCCGGCCGACATGGTCCCCGCGCTGAAGACGGCGGATGACGTGGAGGCGCTGCGCAACGACGACGGCGGCTTCGACATCTCCGTCTCCATCGCCCATCCCGGGGGCATCTCGGAGCTGTACTACGGCCAGATCAAGGGGCCGCAGATCCAACTGAGCACTGACATGGTCATGCGGGGCAGCCACTCCAAGGACTACTCGGCGGCGACCCGCATCTTCGGTCTGGTGGACGGCAAGCTGCTCTGGCGCTGGGATGTCTCGCAGGGCAAGTCCTCGGACGACTCGGCGGAGGGCAACGGCGGCCTGGAAGCCCACGCTTCGGCCATCCTCAGCAAGCTCGCCTGACGCTGCCCGCCCGGGACATCTCGGGCGCGGAATAGCTCCCACCCCGGGAAGGTTGCACCCAGTATGGAGTACACAAGCCCTCTGTTGTCGCGCCCTTCAGCCGTGGCGGGAGCCGGTGTGGACAGCCCGGTGGCCGCCCACTACGGGCAGCCGCTCAAGGAGCAGCGGGCCCTGGCCGCGGGACGCGCCGTCGCGGACCTCTCGCACCTGGGCGTCGTCACGGTCAGCGGTCCCGACCGGCTCTCCTGGCTGGACACCCTGTCCTCGCAGCGCCTGAACGGCCTCGCCGAGGGCTCCTCCACGCAGCTTCTCCTCCTCGATCTTCAGGGCAGGATCGATTTCGACATCCGGCTGGTCGATGACGGCACGACGGCGTGGCTCCTCGTGGAGCCTGGCCTCGCCGAGTCGCTGGCCGCTTTCCTGGACCGCATGCGTTTCATGCTGCGCGTCGAGGTGCAGGACGTCAGCGCGGACTGGGCCGTGGTCGGGAGCACCGGACCGGTGCCCGCCTTCGAAGGTCTCCTGTCCTGGCAGGACCCCTGGCCCGAGGTGACGGAGGGCGGTTACTCCTACGCCGCCGTCGACGTCGAGCAGCACCCGGGCCGCGACCGCCCGTGGCGCGAGTGGCTCATACCTCAGGCGGAGCTCGCCGAGCGGACCGCGGACCTCGAGCTGGCCGGCATGATGGCCGTCGAGGCGCTCCGGATCGCGGCGTGGCGTCCCCGGCAGGGATTCGAGACGGACAACCGCGCCATTCCCCACGAGCTGGATCTGATCCGCACGGCCGTCCACCTGTCCAAGGGCTGCTACAAGGGCCAGGAGACCATCGCCCGGGTGCACAATCTGGGGCATCCGCCGCGGCGTCTCGTGCTGCTCCAGCTGGACGGATCGCAGCACACGCTTCCTTCGCTGGACAGCCCCGTGGTGCTGGACGGACGCACGGTGGGCCGGCTCAGCAGCGTGGCACAGCATCACGAGATGGGGCCGATCGCCCTCGCCCTGATCAAGCGCAACGTCGATCCCGCCGCCGTGCTGAGCGTCGTCGACGCGACCGGGTCGCAGGATCCTGACGGCAACCCGGTGGAGGAGACCTACGCGGCCGCGCAGGAAGTGATCGTCGCCCCCGAGGCCGGCCAGGTGGTCGGCCGCCAGAGCGGATTCCTCCGCGCTCCTCGCTGAGGCCGGGCGGCGTCGTCCGGAACACCACCTGACGAGAGCCATTTCACGCGACAGACTATTCCACGTGGAATAATCGGTGTGGAATGATGGTTGCAGGCGTCGACCGGGTATGAGCCCGTGACGTTTTCCGCCGGCCACCCCACCACCTCGGAAGGAACCACGCTCCATGACCTCTCCTTCCCTCACCCCGCTCAGCCTCGCGGCGCTGGGGCTGCTCCGTGAGAAGCCCATGCACGCCTATGAGATGTACCAGACCCTGATGTTCCGCGGCGAGGACCGGACCGTGAAGGTCCGTCCCGGCACGCTCTACCACGCCGTCTCCCGGCTGGAGGAGCAGGGCTTCGTGGAGGAGGACGGAGTGGAGCGCGACGGCAAGCGGCCCGAGCGCACCGTCTACCGCATCACCGCGGCGGGAGAGGACGCCCTGGCGGCGAACCTCATCGTGCTGCTGGGGGATGCCTCCAACGCCTATCCGCCGTTTCCTCTGGCCCTGGCCGAATGCCACAACCTGCCGAGCGAGGTGGTGGTGGACCGGCTGGAGGCCCGGATCGCCGGACTGTCCGAACGCCTCGCGGAGTACGGCTCGGCCGAGGCCCGGGCCGTGGAGCGCCAGGTCCCGCGCCAGTTCTGGCTCGATGTGAAGTACCAGCACCACTTGCTTGCCGCGGAGATCGACTGGCTCACCGGCCTGGTCGCCGAGATCCGCAGTGGGGACCTGGACATCAGCGTCCCCTCCTGACCCTCACGGCGGGGAGCAGGCTTCCCGCCCTTTTCCGACCGACTCGACAACGACACCGAAAGGTTCCGACGTGGAACAGATCGCCCGACCGTGGCCCGCCCTCTGGTCCCTCGTGGTCGGCTTCTTCATGATCCTGGTGGACAGCACCATCGTGAATGTCGCCAACCCGAAGATCATGGAAGGCCTGAACACCGACATCAACGCCGTCATCTGGGTGACGAGCGCCTATCTTCTCGCGTACGCCGTGCCGCTCCTCATCACGGGCCGCCTCGGTGACCGCTTCGGTCCCCGCAACCTCTATCTGACCGGCCTGGCCGTCTTCACCCTCGCCAGCCTCTGGTGCGGTCTGGCCGGCGACATCGGGATGCTGATCGCCGCCCGCGCCGTCCAGGGCCTGGGCGCCGCCCTCATGACGCCGCAGACCATGGCCGTCATCACCCGCATCTTCAAGCCGGAGGAGCGCGGCTCCGCCATGGCCCTCTGGGGCGCCACCGCCGGTGTCGCCACCCTCGTGGGCCCGCTTCTCGGTGGTCTCCTGGTGGACAGCCTCGGCTGGGAGTGGATCTTCTTCGTGAACGTCCCCGTGGGCATCATCGGCTTCATCGCCGCCGCGCGCTTCGTCCCCAAGCTGGAACAGCACCAGCACCGCTTCGACTGGCTCGGTGTGCTGCTCAGCGCCGTGGGCATGTTCCTGCTGGTCTTCGGTCTGCAGGAAGGCCAGAGCTACAAATGGGGCACCGTCACCCCGGGCATCACCGTCTGGGGTCTCATCACGGCGGGCATCGTCGTGCTGGTGGTCTTCGTCGTCTGGCAGTCCGTCTACCGCCGCCGCTACAACGGTGAGCCGCTCATGCCGCTGGACCTCTTCAAGGACCGCAACTTCAGCCTGGCGAACCTCGGCATCAGCCTCATGGGCTTCACCATCAGCTCGATGATGCTGCCCATCATCTTCTACATCCAGATGGTCCGCGGGCTGACGCCGACCCAGTCGGCCCTGCTCATGGCCCCCACGGCCGTGGTCTCGGGTGTCCTGGCGCCGTTCGTCGGCAAGTGGATCCCGCGGATGAACCCCAAGGTCATCATCCCGCTCGCGTTCGGGCTGATGTCGCTCTCCCTCTTCATCTACTCGTTCCTCACGACGCCGGACACCCCCGTGCTGATGTACCTGATCCCGGCCGCCATCATGGGTGTGGCGAGCTCCGGCATCTGGGCGCCCATGAGCGCCACCGCGCTGCGGAACCTCCCGCCCCGGAAGGCGGGCGCCGGTTCGGGCATCTACAACTCCACCCGCCAGGTGGGTGCGGTGCTCGGTTCGGCCGCCATCGCGGCGCTGATCCAGGCACGTCTGGCCGCGGAGCTCCCGCAGGCTCCGGCCGGCAAGGGTGCTCCGAGCGGCGAGATGGCCACGGGCGTCCTGCCCGAGTTCCTGCACGCCGGGTTCTCTTCGGCCATGGCGCAGTCGATCGTGCTGCCCGCCTGCGCCATCCTCGTGGCCGCCGTCGCCTCGCTGTTCTTCATCCGGCCGGCAGCGACCGCGCCGGCCCCGGAGCAGGAGAAGGTCTCGGCCGACTGACGCGGCACCCGGCGGGCCATGAGGCGATGGCTCGCCGGGCGGAGTCGGGACACGGAAAAGGACGACGACGGCGGGTGGGCACCCGCCGTCGTCGTCCTTTCGTGTGTCTGCAGGCCGGCCGGCCGCCGGAGCGGCGCTCAGCCGAAGAGGACCGCGGCCTCCTCGTAGCGGTGCAGCGGCACGGTCTTGAGGCGGCCCAGAGCGTTCTCGAAGGTGACGTGCTCGATCTCGGTGCCCTTGAGTGCGACCATCGTGCCCCAGCGGCCTTCGACCACCGAGTCGATCGCCGCCATGCCGAGGCGCGTGGCCAGCACGCGGTCGAAGGCGCTCGGCACGCCGCCGCGCTGGATGTGGCCCAGGATGGTCGCGCGCGTCTCGATGCCGGTGCGGGCCTCGATCTCGGGGGCGAGCTGATCCGCGATGCCACCCAGGCGCGGGCGTCCGAAGGTGTCCAGACCCCGCTCGGAGTGGGGCGCCTCGAGGTGCTCCGGGACGAAGCCCTCGGCCACCACCACGAGGGGTGCGCGCCCACGCTCGTGGGCCTCGGTGACCCACTCGGAGATCTGCTCGATGCTGACCTGCTGTTCCGGGATGAGGATGGCGTGGGCGCCGGACGCCATGCCGGCGTGCAGCGCGATCCAGCCGACGTGGCGGCCCATGACCTCGGCGATCATGCAGCGGTGGTGGGACTCGCCGGTGGTGCGGAGGCGGTCGATGGCCTCGGTCGCGATCTGCACGGCGGTGTCGAATCCGAAGGTGTAATCGGTGGCGTCGAGGTCGTTGTCGACGGTCTTCGGGACGCCCACGATCTTCAGGCCGGCGTCGGTGAGACGACGGGCAGCGGCGAGGGTTCCTTCGCCGCCGATCGCGATGATGGCGTCGATGCCGAGGCGCTCCATGTGACGCATGATGGTCTCCGGGCCGCCGCCGTTCTCGAACGGGTTGGTGCGGGACGTGCCGAGGATGGTGCCGCCCTGCTTGGCGATGCCGCGGACCATGGTGCGGGGGATGTCGATGACATCGCCTTCCACCACGCCTCGCCAGCCGTCACGGAAGCCCACGAACTCGTGGCCGTGGATGGCGATCCCCTTGAGGACGGCGCCGCGGATGACGGCGTTGAGTCCGGGGCAGTCGCCGCCGCTGGTCAGGATGCCGATTTTCATAGCTCAGAGGCCCTTCGTCGATGAAGCAGTGTTGAAGAGCGCCCCGTTGAGCCCACGGCAATTCTACGGTTTTCTGTGACCCAGATGACAAATGGCCCCCCGTTCATGAACGGGGGGCCGTGCTCGTCGCGGGTCGCGCCGCGGCTGTGCCGCGACGTGCTTCCTGGTGACGTGATGGTTACTTGACGCCGCGGTTCTGCAGGAAGCCCTGCAGGATGATCCGGTCGTCCTTGCCGTCCGGCAGGAGGAGCCAGGCCGCCAGGTAGACCACGAAGGCCGGTCCGGGCAGGAGGCAGAAGATGAGATAGCCGATGCGGATCCAGGCCACGTCCACGCTGAACTTGGCGGAGAGCCCGCCGCAGACGCCGCCCAGCCAGCGTTCCGGTCCACGCTTCAGGCCGAGGCCCCTGATGATGCTGAAGAACTTGTCCATGTCTCTAGCCTTCCGTGTCGGGCGTGCTTTGTCACGCGATGCCGGAGCCGCTGCCGGGCGTCCGGTGGTGGTCGGTGGTCCGGCCGGCGGTCGATCTCCGTGCCGCGGCGGACACGAGACCCCCGATGACGAGGGCCGCGCCCGTCCCGATCATGAGGCCGATCAGGACGTACGTCCCGTCGAGCGCCACGAGTCCCAGCCGGGAGACGATGAGGAGCCCGGCGAGTGCCATGATCAGCAGCCCCCAGACGATGGTGCTGACCCTCGGCCCGCCGCGGCGTTCCTCGGGAGCGACGGCGGGAACGGTGAGCGGAGCGACCGCGGGCTGAGGGTCCGTGGCCGACGCCGAGGGAGCGTCGTGCCACGGCTCGCCGGCGGCGTCCGCAGGGCGGGCCGCGGGCGCCTCGGGAGCCCCGGGCCCCCCGACGGCCTCGTCCGCGGACGGGGCGGCGTCGAAGCGGTGGGTCGCGGGAAGCGCCGTGCTGACGGCCTCCGTGCGGGGGACTGCGGTGTCATCGGTGTTCTCCTGGTCCGCGTCCTGGGGGGATTCGTGGGTGTTCATCAGAGGCTTCCTTCCTGGACGGAGATGTTGCTGAAGGTTCCATCGAGTTCGATGACCAGCGGCTGGCCGGGCTTGCCGTCGTTGTAGGTGCGGGTGCCCTTGTCGGCCACATGGCCCGTGTCGGTGCCGTCCTGTTCCAGGGAGGCGAAGGTCAAGTCGGTGCGGATCTGCACCGGGATGTTCTCCGGGATCACCAGGGTCAGATTGCCGGCGGTGACATCCAGCGGGACCACGACGCGGCTGCTCAGCGGCGCCCCGCCGCCCAGGCCGCTCAGGTCGACGGTGCCCTTGCCGCCCGTGAGGTCGAAGCCCTGCCGGGCCTGTTCGACGCCGGCCGGAGTCCAGTCACGGTTCTGGAAGTGCAGTCCTTCGGCCCGCGGCGCGATCGTGAAGAACGCGCCGATGATCAGGCCGACCACCGCCAGGAACCCGAGGAAGCCCGAGGTCCGCCCGCGGATCCCGGCGATCAGGACGCCGAGGCCGAGCACTGCCGCGCCGCTGGCCAGGACCACCGCGGTGGAGGCCGCGCCGAGGTCGATCACGCGTGCAGCGTCCAGAGCCTTGAGCGCACCACCCACCAGCAGTGCCAGACCTACGAACACCGCGACGAGCGTGCTGCCGGGACCCTGCCGATGCCGCGGGGTCTTCGGAGGCCGGGGCGCGGCGGGAGGCGTCGCGCGGGGCGGCGCCGGGGCTGACGGGGCCGCGAGCGACGGCGCCGGAAGCGGCGGCGCCGGGAGGTCCGCCGTCGTGGTGGGCTGGTAGGACGGCGCAGGCGCCGCTGTCCCGGCGGCGGAGGCCGTGAACGGCTGCGGAACGCCGGTGGCGTCCCACCCCGTGTGCCGGAAGCCGTCCGCGGGCGAGCCCGGAGCCGTCGGCGCATCGGGCATGGGGTCCGTCCCCGCGCGCCGGGCGTCCTTGGCACGCTTGTGCTGAATCACGTAGTAGATCCCGAAGGCTGCGGCGCCCACCCAGACGAGCGTCCAGAACAGGGCGTTCACTCCGTTCCAGCCCCACTCCCAGAATCCGCGGCCGAGGCTCGGGAACCCGATGATGGTGGTGATGAGCGCGCCCGTCATGCCGCCGCTCCACCGCCCTGCGGCCGCTTCCTGGACATGGATGCGTCCGTCGGGCTCGGGCAGCAAGGCCCAGGCGATGCCGTAGGCGAGGACTCCGACGCCGGCGAAGACCGCCAGGACGATGAAGATGCCGCGGACGATCAGGGGGTCGATCCCGAAGCGGTCCGCCAGGCCGCTGCACACCCCGCCCAGCCAGCGATCGCTGCCGCGCCGGATGCCGAGACTCCGGATCCAGGAGAAGAAGTCCTGGGACGTGTGTGCCGTGCGGGGCGCCTCGTGCGAGGTCCCCGGCCCCTGCTGGCCGGCCTCCGCCGTGGCCCCGACCGGCTGCCGGGGCTCCTCTGGTGTGGTGCTGTGAGTGTTCATGCTTCGATCCTCCCGCCTGGGGGAGTGGCGCCTCTACTGGGGGATACCCTGAAGCGCCCCTGAGAGCGCCCTGAGATCCCTGATCGGCAGGCCGGGGAGACCCTGTTCCGTGGTTGGATGGACGACATGACGACAGCCGCCGAGCGCCCGCCCCTGGTCCGCAGTGGCGACCGCATGATCGCCGGGGTCTGCGGCGGGCTGGCCGCCCATCTGGGCTGGCCGGTGAAGTTCGTGCGGCTCGGAATGATCATTGCGGCGCTCGCGGGCGGCGCGGGTCTGGTCTTCTACGGCTGGCTCTGGACCATGGTCCCGACGGCGGATGAGGACGCCCAGCGGAAGGCGGCGCGGCCGGCGTCGCCGATCGCCCCCGCCGTCAGCGGCCCGGACCAGGGTGCGGCCGCCGGAACCGGCGCGCAGACCTCCGCCCCGCCGTCGGGGGCGCCGTGGCTGCGCACGCGCGGCGCCCGGGACCGGTCCATCCCGTACGGCAAGGAGGTCCTGCTGGGGGCGGGCCTGCTCCTGCTCGCCGCGATCCTCATCGCGCGGCAGCTGGGCGTCGACGTCCCCCTCGGAACCCTCATCCCCGTGGCGGCGATCCTCGGCGGCGCGGCCATCGCCTGGATGCAGCTCGACGAGACTCGCAGGGCGCATCTCGTGGACCGGACCAAGGCCGATCAGGCCGGGGGCTGGGTGCGGCTGCTGGCCGGCCTCGCGCTCGTGATGGCCGGCGTGCTGGTCATGGTGTCCGGGGCGGGATCCTGGGAGCAGACGTGGCTCGCGCTCCTCGCGTCGGTGACGGTCCTGGGCGGGGTGGGGCTCGTGCTGCTCCCGTGGGGGCTGAAGTTCTGGAAGGACTTCGAGGCCGAACGTGCCGGGCGCATCCGGGAGACGGAACGCGCCGAGATCGCGGCCCATCTGCATGACTCGGTCCTTCAGACGCTCGCGCTCATCCAGCGCCGCGCGGGCTCCGAGCAGGACGTGGTGCGCCTCGCGCGGGCTCAGGAGCGTGAACTGCGCACCTGGCTCTTCGGGGACACCAACCGCGACGCCGGCCTGTTGGCCGAGCGGATCAAGGCGGCCGCCGCGGAGGTGGAGGATACGCACGGCCACCCCGTCGACGTCGTCAGCGTGGGTGACGCGGCCATGAGTGAACTCCACGAGGCCCTCGTCCAGGCGGCGCGCGAGGCGATGCTGAACGCCGTCCGGCACGGCGGCGGGGCGGTCTCCGTCTATGTCGAGTGTTCGGAGCGCGGGGCTGAGGTCTTCGTCAAGGACCGCGGGCCCGGCTTCGACGTGGACGCCGTGCCCGAGGACCGCATGGGCGTGCGGGAGTCGATCATCGGCCGCATGCAGCGCCACGGCGGCACGGCCGTGATCCTCAGCGACGAGGACGGCACGGAAGTTCGCCTGAGCCTTCCCGCTGCCACTCAGACCCGCGACGGCGCGGAGTCCCGGAGACCGGACCCCCGCAAGCCCGGTTCGCCGGCGCCGGGACAGCAGACCTCAGACCCACGGAATGGAGACGACGCATGACCGACCAGAGCCCCGCCGCGCAGGCCCGCACGACCGCCCGTGTGGTGATCGTCGATGACCACGCCATTTTCCGTTCCGGTCTTCGGGCCGACCTCGGCGCCACGATCGACGTGGTCGGGGAGGCCGGCTCGGTGGATCAGGCCGTCGAGGTGATCACGCATGAACTGCCGGACGTCGTGCTTTTGGACGTCCATCTGCCGGGAGGCCTGGGCGGAGGAGGACGTGAGGTGATCAACCGCTGTTCAGCCCTCCTGGGCCAGGTCCGCTTCCTCGCCCTGAGCGTCTCCGACGCCGCGTCCGATGTCGTGTCCGTCATCCGCGCGGGCGCTCGCGGCTACGTGACCAAGACGATCTCCGGCGAGGAGATCACGGCTGCCGTGCACCGCGTGGCCGGCGGCGACGCGGTCTTCTCACCGCGCCTGGCCGGATTCGTCCTCGATGCCTTCGGCACCGCGGTGGAGGACATCGCCGACGATGAGCTGGACCGCCTGTCGGCCCGTGAACTGGAGGTCATGCGTCTGATCGCACGCGGCTACAGCTACAAGGAGGTGGCGAAAGAACTCTTCATCTCCATCAAGACCGTGGAGACCCACGTTTCGGCCGTCCTCCGCAAACTGCAGCTCTCCAACCGCTATGAGCTGAGCCGCTGGGCCGCCGAGCGGCGTCTCCTCTGAGCTTCTTCAGACCTGCACGATCGTTCTCACAGCCCGCGCATAGCCTGGGCCGTCTCCTCGCACAGCGGGACTGAGCACTCTGAGGGGAGCAGTCCGCGACCGGCGGACCTTTCCCGAGGAGAACCGTGAACGTCCTTGCCCGGAGCGTAGGCAATGCCTTCCGCAACACCATCAGAACGACGGCGGTGGTGGCCGTCCTGGCGGTCGCCATCGGCCTGGCCCTGGCCATGCTCGTGGCCAACCAGGCCGTCGGGGCCAAAGTCCAGGAGCTGAACGCCTCCGTAGGGACCGTCCTGACCGTCAATCCCGCGGGTGGCCAGGGGTTCGACGGCGGCGGGGAACCGCTGACCGAGGCTGAGGCGAAGACGGCCGCCGCGGTGCCACATGTGCAGTCCGTCGTCTCGACGAAGGCCCTGCGCCTTCGCACGGAGAGCTCGTCGTCCGCCACGCAGGAGCCGGCGTTCGGCGGACCCGGCGGGCAGAGCTCCGCCGTGACCACGAGCCTGCAGCCCGCCATCGACGCCGGCACGCTGGGTCGGCGCAACAACTCCGGCTCCACGGAGGGCGCCGGCGGCGGGGGCTCCGGCGGCACGCAGAACCGCACCTTCCAGCTTCCCATCACGGCCACCGGGACGGGAGCCGAGGTGGACAGCTCCGGCAAGGCCCTGAACATCACCGCGGGCGCTGGGCTCGGCGATTACACGAAGGCGAGCACCAAGGCCCTGGTCGGCACGACGCTCGCCGCCAAGAACAGCCTCAAGCCGGGGTCGGTCTTCACGATCAACGGCAAGAACTACACGGTGGCGGGCCTCTTCGACGCGGGCACCGAATTCGGGAACAACGCCGTCTATCTGACGCTGCCTCAGGCCCAGGCTCTGGCGGGCACCACCGGCGAGGTGTCCAGCATGATCGTCACGGTGGACTCCATGGCGAACGTCGACTCGACCCGCACCGCCCTGCAGGCAGCGCTGGGTTCCGGCAAGGCCGACGTCACGCAGGGACAGCGCAATCTGGCGAGTGCCGTGAGCTCGCTGGACAGCGTCAAGAACATCTCGATGGTGGCCTTCATCGCCTCGCTGGCCACGGCCGGGCTGGTGGTCCTCTTCATCATGGTGCTGCTCGTCCGGGAACGCCGCCGCGAGATCGGCGTCCTGAAGGCGATCGGCGCCCCGAACCGCACCATCGGCCTGCAGTTCGTCCTGGAGGCGCTCGTCCTCGTGGCGCTGGGCAGCGTCGTCGGCGGTGTCATCGCCTCCTTCGCCAGCAGCGGGATCGCCTCGGCCCTCGTCAGCTCCAACACGGCGGGGGCGGCGGCCGGGCGCCGTGGCCAGGGCGGAGGCTTCGGCCCGGGCGGCGGGGGAGGCGGCTTCCTGGGAGGCGCCAATCAGCTCCTGACCTCGGTCAACGCGAGTGTCTCCCCGGGTGTCATCGCCCTGGGCATCGGAGCCGTGTTCGTGGTGGCCATCATCGGCGCCCTGGTTCCCGCGCTCCTGACCGCGCGCATCCGCCCCATCGAAGTCCTGCGAGGAGAGTAGTCATGATCGAAGTCAAGGATCTGGTCCGTCAGTTCAGCTCCGGGGACCGCACCATCAAGCCGGTCAACGGCGTCAGCTTCCAGCTCGAGCGCGGGGCGTTCGCCTCGATCGTGGGCAAGAGCGGCAGCGGGAAGAGCACATTGCTCTCCCTGCTCGGCGCGCTGGACAAGCCCACGAGCGGCGACGTCGTGGTGGATGGCGTGAGCCTGGCCGGACTGCCGGACGCGAAGCTCACGGCCTACCGCCGCAAGGACATCGGGTTCGTCTTCCAGCAGTTCAACCTGGTGCCGAACCTGACCGCGCTGGAGAATGTCATGCTGCCCATGGAGTTCGCAGGCCTCGGCCGGAGCGCGCGGAAAGCCCGGGCCCAGGCGCTGCTGGAGCGTGTTCAGCTGGACCCGGAGAAACACGTCCGGAAGGCCAATCGCCTCTCCGGTGGCGAGCAGCAGCGGGTGGCGATCGCCCGTGCGCTGAGCAACGAACCCAAGCTGATCCTGGCCGACGAGCCGACCGGCAACCTCGATGAGCAGACGGGGGAGCACATCGTCGAGCTGCTCAGTTCGCTGAGCCGCGAGAACCGGACCACGGTGCTCGTGGTCACGCACGACCGTGGCCTCGCGCAGAAGACCCAGCGGCGTTTCCGTCTCCAGCAGGGCACGCTGCGGGAGGAGGAGGCGGCACGGGCCTGATCGCGTTCCGTGAACGGCGGGGGCGTCCTCCATTGGGGGGAGGATGCCCCCGAGCGACCGTACCGGTCCGGTGCAGCTCTTGACAGCTCGGTCGATGTGTTGACAGCTTGTTCCTGGACGCCGTGACACCGTGTTAAAGCGCGGACGGCGCCCATTCGCCTCGCCAACCCATGAGCACTCAGGAGACCAGTCATGACCGATCGTCAGGAACCATCCATCCTGCCCAGCCGACGGAGCATTCTCGGTGGCGGCCTCGCCGTCGCCGGCCTCACCGTGGCGGGCATCGCCGTCGCGCCGGCCGCGCAGGCCGCGTCCTACGTGCGTCCCGTGAAGGACCCGGCCGCCCACCCGATCACGGCTCAGTGGCGCCAGCCCGGTTCCTGGGCCGCCGGATACCACACGGGTGTCGACATCGGGTGCCCCGTCGGCACCCCGGTGTACGCGACCATCGGCGGCGACGTCCGCACAGGCCGGGCCAATTGGGGCGCCGCTTACGGCACCATGATCCTCATCAATGACAACGTCGACGGTTCGGACTGGGGGTACTGCCACCTCTCGCGCTCCGTGGTGAGCGAGGGGCAGCGCGTCGCGACCGGCCAGCTGATCGGCTACTCGGGCAACACCGGGAACACCACCGGACCGCACCTGCACCTGGAACGCCGCCCGCGCTACGGCGGCTACGGCACCGACAAGAACCCCAACCTCTGGCCGTGAGCTGAGCCCGCGCACGGCCGGAGCGCACGGGGCAGGGTGATTCCCGGCCGGCATCCGGGCGGCTTCCCAGGAATGCCTGAACCTCCTGACGCGTTCCGGTGAACGTGACGGACCTTCAAGCCCAGTGGGAAGCCAGCGCTTCCACCGTGTTGGACCTCTCCGAGGGCGAAGCTCTTCCGTGGGCTTCACCCTCGGTCTGGTTTCTGGTGCTCTCCGGGACCGTGATGCTGCGCTGGAACGGGCAGGAGCGGTCACTCCCGGCGTCTGCGGCCGTGTTCCTCCGGCAGGCCGCGCGCTTCCGGGCCCGGGCGGTGGAACCGAGCCGCTTGCTCCAGGTCGATATGGCGGAACTGACCGGCGCCGCCCTGCCGGAGCCGGCGATCGTGCCTGACTTCAATGCCCGGCACCATGGCGTCACGGATTTCGTGGCCGCCTGCCCCTTGAGCGGCAAACCCACCGTGCGGGACTTCAACCGCGGATACGGGCACCTGATCGGCGGCGCGATGCTCGTCTCCCTGGACACGGCGGAATCCGTGGGGGAATGGGACCCCGGGGTGTGCCGGGCGGCGACCGCCATCCGGCAGGATCCGGGACATCCGTGGACTCTTCTTCAGCTGTCCAGACTCGCCCTCCTGAGCCGTTCGGCCCTCGCCGAACGATTCCGCGCGCAGACGGGCGTGACGCCCATGCAGTACGTGCGCCAGGAGCGTCTCGCGCGTGCGGCCCATTTGCTGCGCCACGGCGATCAGCAGATCAGCCAGATCGCCGCGAGTGTCGGTTACGCATCCGATGCCGCCTTCGTCCGGGCCTTCTCCGCGGAGCGGGGAACCACCCCGGGACGCTGGCGTGCGACGGCGGGCTGAGCGGGCAGCAGCGCGAAGCCGACGCCGGCCAGCACCGCCGCACTCGCCGCGGTGAGGAAGACCGCGGCCAGGCCCGCGTGGTCGAGCAGCACGCCTCCGACGATCGCGCCCAGCGTGATCGCCGCCTGGAACGCGGTGACCTGGAGACTGACCGCGGCCTCGGCGTCGTCCGGCTCGACCGTCGTGACCCACAGCTGGGTGGTCACCGGCACCAGATTGAATCCCAGGCCCCAGGCCAGGCTCGCGACCGTCAGGGATGCCGTGGTGCCGCTCTGCGAAGCCAGGAGGAGCGAGACGGCCAGGACGAACGGCCCCAGGGACACCGCGAAGCGCAGCCGGCGTGAGATGGCTCCGGCCAGGAAGTTCCCCACCAGGCCTCCCGCGCCCCAGAGCAGGAGCAGCCAGGCCATGGCGCCCGGGTCGACCGCCTCGATGGCGAGCCGGATGTACGGGTAGGCCGTGAAGTTCGCGAACGCGGCCAGCCCCACGCACAGGATGCCCATCATGAGACGGCGGTGTCCGAGGGCCCTGCGCATCATGGCGAAGCCGGCGGACGGATGCGCCGGCACGGAGGGCAGCGTCGCTGCGAGGGTGAGGGTGGCGAGGGCGCCCACGCCGGCCGCCGCCCAGAAGACCTGCCGCCAGCCGAGCGCACTCCCGACGACGGCGGCGAGCGGCATCGCGACGATGGTCGCGACGCTCGTGCCGGTCGCCAGAGCCGTGGAGACCAGGGCGGCACGCGCCGGCAGGACGTGGACCCCGGCCCCGAACGCCAGCGACCAGTAGCCCGCGATCGCCACGCCCAGTGTCAGGCGGCCGAGCAGCAGCATGGGGAAGGACGGGGCGAGCGCCACGAGGATGTTCGCCGCCGTTCCGACGCCGAGCAGGACGACCAGGACGGTCCTCCGGTCGGTGCGGGGCACCAGGCTGGCGAGGCTCGGGGCGGTCAGAGCGCCGGCCAGGGCCGTCGCCGCCACGGCAAGTCCAGCGGTGCCGTCACTGACGCCCACCTCGGCGGCGATGAGGGGCAGGACGCTCGCCGGGAGGAATTCGCTGGCCACCAGCATCGTGATGCCGAGGGCCAGAGCGGTGATGGCGAACGGAGGGCGTCGGAGAGCGGTGGCTTTCATGGTCACCACTGTGCCGGGCTTGGCCGGGCGCGGATTGACCGGTCGTCCGCGGCTCTTGCCCCGTCGTCCTGAAAGGGCGTCTGAATGCCGTCCCGGACGCGCTTCCGACGACGGGGTCATCCGGATCCTGTCGTCCGGATCCGGCGGAAACACGACCGCCCCGCACCGTGCGGGACGGTGCGGGGCGGTCAGCGGCGATTGGTGGCAGCCGAAGCTCTGCGGCTCAGGAGGCCTTGCCGAGGAACTCCTGCAGGCGGCGGACGCCTTCGGCGAGGTCGTCGTCGCCCAGGGCGTAGCTCAGACGGAGGTAGCCGCTCGGGCCGAACGCCTCACCCGGCACCACCGCGACCTCGACCTCGTCGAGGATGAGCGCCGCCAGCTCGGCACTGGTCTGCGGAGTGGCGGTCCCGCCTTCGGCCGTCGGGAACGACTTCCCCAGCAGCCCGCGGACGTCCGCGTAGGCGTAGAAGGCGCCCTTCGGCGTCGGGCACTCCACGCCGTCGATCGCGTTGAGGCCCGCGGTGATCGCCTGGCGGCGACGGTCGAAGGCCACCTTCATCTCATCCACCGCGGTGAGCGGGCCGGAGACGGCGGCCAGCGCGGCGATCTGCATGATGTTGGAGACGTTGCTGGTGGCGTGGGACTGCAGGTTCGTGGCCGCCTTGATGACGTCGGCCGGGCCGATCATCCAGCCCACGCGCCAGCCGGTCATGGCGTACGTCTTGGCCACACCGTTGAGGATGATGACCTTGTCGCCGAGCTCCGGAGCGGCCGCCGCGATCGAGGTGAACGGCACGCCGTCGTAGGTCAGGTGTTCGTAGATCTCATCCGTGACCACCCAGAGACCCTTGGAGGCGGCCCAGGCGCCGATCTCGGCGACCTGCTCCGGGGAGTACACGGCGCCCGTGGGGTTGGAGGGCGAGACGAAGAGCAGCACCTTGGTGTTCTCCGTCAGGGCGGCTTCGAGCTGCTCCACGGTCACCAGGTAGCCCTGTTCTGGACCGGCGAAGACCTCCACGGGCACGCCGCCGGCCAGCCGGATCGCCTCCGGGTAGGTGGTCCAGAACGGGGTCGGGACGATCACCTCGTCGCCCGGATCGAGCAGGGTGGCGAAGGCGTTGTACACGGCCTGCTTGCCGCCGTTGGTCACCAGGACCTGGGAGGCGTCCACCTGGTACCCGGAGTCACGGAGCGTCTTCTCCGCGATGGCCTGCTTGAGCTGGGGCAGACCCCCGGCCGGCGAATAGCGGTGATACGCGGGATTCTTCGCGGCCTCGATCGCGGCTTCCACGATGTACCCGGGGGTGGGGAAGTCCGGCTCACCCGCCCCGAAGCCGATCACCGGACGGCCCGCGGCCTTGAGGGCCTTGGCCTTCGCGTCCACCGCGAGGGTGGCGGATTCGGCGATGGAGGAGATGCGTCGGGAGATGCGTGAAGAGGGCATGGGGCGGAGTCCTTCGCGTGTTTTTCAGCGTGATCCCGGGGTCAACCGGCACCTCCAAGCTTAGGCTCAGGTGCTCCGTGAGGCACAGCCGGAACCGGCGATGAGTCCCACTTAGACGTTTTCCCACATCTTGCGTATAGTTGTACCTCGGTGTTGGAAGCCGAAAGGCCATCCGACTCCATAGGGTAGTGGCGCAATTGGTAGCGCAGCGGTCTCCAAAACCGCAGGTTGCAGGTTCGAGTCCTGTCTGCCCTGCGCATGGTTAGCTCCAGGCGTGAGCCGGGAAAACCACAGCACCAGCACTGAGGCTTGCCGAACGGTAGCCGCACGGGTTCGTCAGAACAGCACGGCAAAGAAGAGCGAGGGAACAGTGACCGATACTGCCGCCAATGACGCTCAGGGCCGTCCAGCCAAGAGCGGTGGGAAGAAGGGCAAGAAGCTGGGCTTCTTCGCCCGGATCGCCCTGTTCTTCCGGCAGATGATCGGCGAGCTGAAGAAGGTCGTCACCCCGACCCGCTCCGAACTCCTCAACTACACGCTGGTGGTGCTGGTCTTCGTGGCGATCGTCATGCTGATCGTCACCCTCCTTGACCTCGCCTTCGGCGTGGGCGTCGGCTGGGTGTTCGGCGGCACGGGTCCCACGGAACGCTGACCGACTGACTTTCCGCAGGCCACCGGATCGCCCCCGCGAGGGGGTCGAGATGGCTGCCTGTGGAATTGAGCCATTTAAGTGGGATGCCCCTCTGGGTGGCTCGGCCGCCCCGAGCGTACCCACGCTTGCAATGCACTACCGACGAAGCAGGAGACCACGTGTCTGAGCAGGAGCTCGAATTCAGCGAGGCCGTCAACCAGGACGTCGCCCCGGAGTCCCAGGACGCCGTCGAGGCTGACACTGCTGCGCCCGAAACCCCGGCCGCCGAGGCCGAGGAAGCGGAAGCCGTCGCCGAGGCTGACGACGCGGAGGCGAGCGAGGAGAGTGACGACGTCGCTCCCGCTGCACCTGCCGAGGATCCCCTCGAGGCCTTCAAGGCCAAGCTCCGCCGCCAGGAGGGCGACTGGTTCGTCGTCCACACCTACGCCGGTTACGAGAACCGCGTGAAGACCAACCTTGAGACCCGCGTCCAGACCCTGGACATGGAGGACTACATCTTCGAGATCCAGGTCCCCATGGAAGAGGTCGTGGAGATCAAGAACGCGCAGCGCAAGGTCGTCACGCGCGTGCGCATCCCGGGTTACTGCCTGGTCCGCATGGAACTCACGGACGCCTCCTGGGGCGCCGTCCGCCACACCCCGGGCGTCACCGGCTTCGTGGGCAACGCCCACAACCCGGTCCCGCTGAAGCTGGATGAGGTCGTCTCCATGCTGGCTCCGGTCTTCGAGCAGGAGCAGGCTGAGCAGGAAGGCGGCAAGCAGGCCCGCGTCGCCGCCGCTCCGGTCCACGTCGACTTCGAGGTCGGCGAGTCCGTGATCGTGAAGGAGGGCCCGTTCGAGACCCTGCCCGCCACGATCTCCGAGATCAAGGTCGAGTCCCAGACCCTCGTGGTCCTGGTCTCCATCTTCGAGCGCGAGACCCCGGTCACGCTGGCGTTCAACCAGGTCACCAAGATCTGACACCCCGAGATTTCGTTCCCGGACCGTGCTGCTTTAGCGGTTCTGGAACGTCCGGCCACCTCGCCAAGGTGGTCACCCAACTGAGGCGCACTCCTGTTCCTCAGTAAGCAATTGAGAGAAGGACCCTACATTGGCTCCCAAGAAGAAGGTCACCGGCCTCATCAAGCTGCAGATCCAGGCAGGTGCCGCCAACCCGGCCCCTCCGATCGGTCCCGCGCTTGGTCAGCACGGTGTCAACATCATGGAGTTCTGCAAGGCGTACAACGCTGCGACGGAATCCCAGCGCGGCAACGTCATCCCGGTCGAGATCACGGTGTACGAGGATCGCTCGTTCACCTTCATCACCAAGACCCCGCCGGCTGCTGAGCTCATCAAGAAGGCCGCAGGCGTGGCCAAGGGCTCTGCAACCCCCCACACCGTCAAGGTCGCCAAGCTGACCCAGGCACAGGTCGAGGAGATCGCCACCACCAAGCTGGCCGACCTCAACGCCAACGATGTCCAGGCTGCTGCCAAGATCATCGCCGGCACCGCTCGCTCCATGGGTATCACGGTCGAGTAATCACGGCCTCAGGCCACCCGCCGGTTCGCCGGCACTTCGAAATTCATAACGTCCCGTGCAACGACGGGGCAGTGGCAGGGCCGAGCGCGGTCCGCAGACCACAACTGCACAAGGAGAAATACGCAGCATGGCAAAGCGCAGCAAAGCATATGAGGCAGCCGCCGCCAAGATCGACGCGGAGAAGCTTTACGCTCCGGCCGAGGCGGTCACCCTGGCCAAGGAGACCAACCCCTCCAAGTTCGACGCGACCATCGAGGTGGCTTTCCGCCTGGGTGTCGACCCCCGTAAGGCCGACCAGATGGTCCGCGGCACGGTCAACCTGCCGCACGGCACCGGTAAGACCGCCCGCGTCCTCGTGTTCGCCACGGGTGACAAGGCTGAGGCCGCACTGGCCGCAGGCGCCGACTTCGTGGGTTCCGACGACCTGATCGAGAAGATCTCCGGTGGCTGGACCGACTTCGACGCAGCCGTCGCGACCCCCGAGCTCATGGGCAAGGTCGGTCGTCTCGGTAAGGTCCTGGGTCCGCGTAACCTCATGCCGAACCCCAAGACCGGCACCGTGACCCCGGACGTCGCCAAGGCTGTCAACGACATCAAGGGCGGCAAGATCGACTTCCGCGTCGACAAGCACTCCAACCTTCACTTCATCATCGGCAAGGCCAGCTTCGACGCCGAGAAGCTCGCCGAGAACTACGCCGCTGCTCTGGAAGAGGTGCTTCGTCTGAAGCCGACCGCCGCCAAGGGCCGCTACATCCAGAAGGCCACCGTGGCCACCACCTTCGGCCCGGGCATCTCGGTGGACCCGAACGTGACCAAGGTCGTCCTCGGCGCCTAGTCGCCCCTCGCAGGCTTCGCCTGCAAGGCCCGTCCTGACGACGGAGGCCATCCCTGACAGAGGCCGCTCAGCATCGCTGGGCGGCCTCCGGCGTTCCCGGGCGCCGGCCGCACCGCACCGGACCGGACCGTGCGGTGCGATCGGCCGGATCCGGCGGAGCGGCGCCGGGTTAGGGTGGGGGGATGACGGAGTCGACCTTCAGCATCGAACAGCTGGTCCTGCCGGAGTCCCTGGAGTCCCCGGAGGCGCGGGACTTCCCGGACGTGTGCACGCTGTCCGACGAGCTGGTGCTCCGGACGCGTGGCACTCTGGATCTGGCCACTCCGAACCGGGCGCGCTTCATCCTGTGGCGGGACACCGAGTACGCCCGGCTGCGTGTCTACTTCGTGCGCCTCGAAGGCAGGGTGGTGGCCCGCGCCTGGATCCACCTGCCGCTCAAGGACAACCTCGACACCGCCTGGCTGAGTGTCGGCGTGCATCCGGACTTCGAAGGCCGCGGTCTCGGCCGTGCCCTGGCGGACCATCTGGAGGCCGTGGCGCTCAGTGAGGGCCGCACCGTGGTCCAGATGGGCACCGAACACCCCATGGGCACTGCGGACGACGACGGCGAGCGGCTCCTCCCGCCCACCGGCAGCGGCAGCGTCCCCGCGGCGTCGCGCTCGGTCCGGTTCGCGCTGCGTCGCGGCTACGAGCTCGTGCAGGTGGAGCGGACGAGTGTGCTCGAGGTGTCCGAGGAGTCCCGCCGGGCGGCCCGCGCGCTGCTGGAGGAGGCCGCCGCCCGTGCCGAGGAGTCGTACGACCTCGTCACGTGGTACGACGAGACGCCGGAGGAGTACGTGGAGGATCTCGTCCGGCTCTCCACGAGCATGTCCACGGAGATCCCGCTCGGCGGCCTGGAACTCGGCGAGGAGGTCTTCGATGCCGGCCGGGTCCGCGAGATCGACGCCCGTCGCCGTGAGGGCGGCGTTCGTGCGGTGACCACGGCGGCCCGTCACCGGTCCACGGGGGAGCTCGCCGGCTACTCCGTGCTCGAGTACCTGCCGGACCACCCTGAGGTGGGGGAACAGGACAACACCCTGGTGCTGCCGGGCCATCGCGGGCACGCGCTGGGCCAGTGGATGAAGGCCGCCAATTTGGAGCGGCTCCTGGAGGCGTTCCCGGCGGTCCAAAGGATCTACACGTACAACGCGGACGAGAATCAGCACATGCTTGCCATCAACATAGCCATGGGCTTCCGCCCGGCCGGTCACGACGGCCAATGGCAGGCGCATCTGGACGGCCGCGCGACTGCAGGGGAGGGGTCATGAGCATCCGGATCGAGCAGCTGTGGATCCCGGACACCCTCGACGGTCCGGACGCCGAGGACTTCCTGGCGGCCGTCGACGTCTCACGCCGGGTCCGGCTCGCCACGTGGGGGACCGACGACCTCGCCTACACCCCGCTGGAGAAGCTCTACGAACTGCGGGACCCCTACGAGCGGCAGGTGCTGCTGACGGCGACCCTGGACGGCGTGATGGTCGGCGTCGCGGACATCTCGCTGCCCTTGCTGGGGGACATCGACGTCGCGGAGTTCACCCTGGACATCCTGCCGGAGGCTCAGGGCCGTGGCGTGGGCCGGGAACTGATCCGCGCTGCGGAGCAGTTCGCCCGCTCCGAGGGGAGACGGCATCTTCTGGTCGACACGAACCATCCCGCGGCCAGCCTCGGGGACACCGAGGACAGCCTTCAGCCGGACAGCGGACCGGGTTTCGTGCCGCTCGCGAGCCGCTCCGTCGACTTCGCCCAGCGCAGCGGCTACACCCTGGAGCGGATCGAGCAGTTCAGCTCCTGCGCCCTGCCGCTGGACACCGTGCTGGAGGGGCAGCTCACGGCGGAGGCCGAGGCCGCGAACGACGGCCGGTACCGTCTCCACCACTGGCGGGACCGCTGCCCCGAACGCTGGCTGGCGGACATGACCGCGCTGGACTCCTCGGCGGAGGATCTCACCCTCGCCGCTGCGGCGGACGCGGGTGTGCCCGCCACCGTCTGGGAGGACTACGACGTGGAGGCTCTGCGGCGCGCGGAGGAGATCGCGATGGCGCAGGGCCGGCGGACGGTGGTCACCGCCGTCGAGCATGTCGAGACGGGCGTCCTGGTGGGCGTCACCACCATCAGCGTGCTGCCGCAGCGGCAGGACGTGGTGTTCCAGGACGAGACCCATGTGCGGCTCGCGCACCGGGGCAACAAGCTGGGCCTGCTGCTGAAGATCTCGAACATGCAGCAGCTGCAGGACCTCTTCCCGGATGTCCGCGTGATCTATACCTGGAACGCCCTGGAGAACCGGTACCTGCTCACCGTCAATCAGCAGCTGGGGTTCCGGACCGCGGGGGTGACGGGCCTCTGGCAGAAGCAGCTGCCCGACCTCCGTCAGCCGCACCTGAGCTGAGGCCGGTCCGCCGATTTGCCCGTCCGGCGGGGCCTCCCGTAAGCTGGAAACACCAAAGACCGTCGGTTGTTGGATATCCCTGTGTTTTCTGCCCTGCAGAACCGTGTGGATCTCCATCGAAGGACCCTTCAGCATAAGGGCGGCCGGCGCAGGTGAACCGAGCGAGAAGTCTGATCTTCCACGCCCCGTGCGCCTGCGCGGGGCGTTTTTTGTTGGTGCCCCTGAGTACCTGATGCGCGGCTCACGCCGCGAGCAGCGAGGACCTTCCTGACCGGCCTGATTCCCCGGAAGGAGGGTTATGACAACGCCGAACAAGGTGGCCGCAGTTTCTGAGATCACCACCGATTTCAAGGAATCGACCGCCGCTGTCCTGACCGAATACCGCGGGCTCTCTGTCGCACAGCTCAAGGAGCTGCGTCGTTCCCTGGGCGCGGAGACCAAGTACTCCGTCGTCAAGAACTCCCTGACCGCGATTGCAGCCAAGGAAGCCGGTGTCGACGCGTTCGACGGCCAGCTCGCAGGCCCCACCGCAATCGCTTTCATCAAGGGCGACGCCGTTGCTGCCGCGAAGAGCCTCACGGACTTTGCCAAGGCCAACAAGCAGCTGGTCATCAAGACCGGTTTCTTCGAGGGCAAGGCTCTTAACGCTTCGGAAGTTGCCGCTCTGGCCGCTCTCGAGTCCCGTGAGCTGCAGCTCGCGAAGGTCGCCGGTGTCCTCAAGGCTCCGGCTGCCGCAGCTGCCCGCATCATTGATGCCCTGCGCATCAAGCTCGAAGAAGAGAACGGCGCTCCGGCGCCCGCCGCTGAGGAAGCACCTGCCGAGGCTCCGGCCGAGGCCGCTTCCGAAGAGGCCTGATCCTCTTCTCCCCACCCACACACTGTGGTGCGCAGGCACCAACTATAGGAAGGACGCCAATCATGGCGAAGCTCAGCAACGAAGAGCTCATTGAAGCTTTCAAGGAACTGACCATCATCGAGCTCTCCGAGTTCGTCAAGCTGTTCGAGGAGACCTTCGAGGTCACCGCCGCAGCTGTTGCCGTTGCCGGCCCCGCCGGTGGCGCTGCCGCTGAAGAGGCTGAAGAGAAGACCGAGTTCGACGTCGTTCTCGAGGCCGCCGGCGACAAGAAGATCGGTGTCATCAAGGAGGTGCGCGCCCTGACCTCCCTCGGCCTGAAGGAGGCCAAGGACCTCGTCGACGGTGCCCCCAAGGCCGTCCTCGAGGGCGTCAACAAGGAGACCGCCGAGAAGGCCAAGGAGCAGCTCGAGGCTGCCGGCGCCACGGTCACCGTCAAGTAGCACCTGCTGCTGGTCGGTTCCCCGGTCCTCTGAGGATCGGAGACTGTCTGCTGAGAAGGTCCCGTCCACTTCGGTGGGCGGGACCTTCCGCGTTAACGGGGGTGGGGGAGCGCTGCGTGGAGCGGCGCGGCGAGGACGGTCGGTAACCTCCGGTGAACAATTCAGGAATCGTTTCACAACTCCTTCCCAGGGGTGTGACGGCGGCCTAGACTGGCGCTTTGGGCCCCTCGGTCCATCCTCCCGCGCCCGGTCTCCGGGCGTCTTCCCATCGTCACCCCGCAGAGGTAAACCCATGAGTGAAACCAGCACCGTCAGCCGCCGTGCCATGCTGAGCGCCGCCGTCGTCGCGGGCTCCAGCGCCGGAGCCCTTCTCGCCGCCGCACCTGCCGAGGCGAGCCCCGGCCACGGCGCCAAGCGCTTCCGTCTGACCGTGCTCGGCACCACGGACCTGCACAACAACGTGTTCAACTGGGATTACTTCAAGGACACCGCCTACACGGACAAGGCGGGCAACCAGATCGGCATCGCGCAGGCCTCGTCGCTCATCAAGGCGGTCCGCGCCGAACGCGGTGAGTCCAGCACCCTGACCATCGACGCCGGCGACACCATCCAGGGCACGCCGCTCGCCTATTACTTCGCCAAGATCCGCCCCGCCTCCCGCACGGTGAAGCACCCCATGGCCCTCGCCATGAACGCGGTGGGCTACGACGCCGTCGCACTCGGCAACCACGAGTTCAACTACGGCATCGACCACCTGCGCACCTGGGAGCGCCAGCTGACGTTCCCCGTCCTGGGCGCCAACGTCCACGTGGCCGGCCGCGCGGCCCGCGCCTTCAGCCCCTACGTCCTCAAGCGCGTGCGAACCTCCGCCGGTTGGGTGACGGTGGGCATCGTGGGCTTCGTGACCCCGGGCTGTGCCCTGTGGGACCGCCACAACGTGGAGGGCAAGCTGGACTTCAACGGCATCGTCGAGGAGGCGAAGAAGGTCATCCCCGAGGTGCGTGCCGCCGGCGCGGACGTCGTGATCGTCTCCTGCCACTCCGGCGCGACGCCGGGTTCCTCCTACGGCGACGCCCTGCCGTTCCCGGAGAACGCCTCGAGCCAGCTCGCCGAGCAGGTGCCCGGGATCGACGCGATCCTGGTCGGCCACGCACACCAGGAGATCCCGGAGCGGTTCGTGACCAACACGGCCACGGGTCGCCAGGTGCTGCTCACCGAACCCCTGCGCTGGGGCATGCGCGTCTCCGTCATCGACCTGGACCTCGTCAAGGAGCGGGGCCACTGGAAGGTCGAGACCGCCCATTCCCACCTGCTGGACGCCAAGACGGCGCCTGAGGATCTCGCCGTCGTCAAGGCCGTCACGTCGGCCCACCGCGAGGCGGTGAAGTACGTCAACACCGCCATCGGCTCCTCCACGGCGCCACTGTCCACGGCCACGGCCTGCTGGGAGGACACCGCGGCCATCGACGCGATCAACTTCGTCCAGGCGACCCGGATCAAGGCCGAACTCGCCGGTGGTCCGAATGCCGCGCTGCCCGTGCTGTCGATCGCCGCGCCGTTCTCCCGCTCGGTCGACGTGGCCGCGGGTCCGCTCACCATCCGCGACATCGCGGGCCTCTACATCTTCGACAACACGCTCCTCAGCATCAAGCTCACCGGCGCCCAGCTCAAGGCCTATCTGGAGTGGTCCGCGACGTACTACAAGACCGTCACGGGCGCCACGGTGGCCGCCGGCGATCTGACCAACGCCCCGACGGCGCTGGCTCCGGCGGGCACCCCGGATTACAACTACGACATCGTCTTCGGCCTCGACGCGCCCCTGGAGTACAGCATCGACGTCGCGCGTCCGGTGGGTCAGCGCATCCAGGGGCTGAGCTACGGGGGAGCGCCCGTCGCGGACGGCGCGGAGTTCGCCCTGGCGATCAACAACTACCGTCAGAGCGGTGGCGGCAGCTTCCCGGGGGTCACCCAGGCTCCAGTCCTGACCAACAGCCAGCAGGAGATCCGTCAGCTCATGATCGACTACGTGGTGGAGCACGGGGTCCTGGATCCCGCGGCCTTCGCCCGCAGCGACTGGAAGCTGGTGGTCAACGGCCAGCCGCTGACCGTCACGGCCTGATACGGCTCACTGAATGCGAGAGGCCGGCCGGGCACCCAGATCACTGGATGCCCGGCCGGCCTCTCATGTGAGGCAGGAGCTGCGATCAGTCGCGGTAGAGCAGAAGTGCCTCGCCTTGACCGCCACCGCCGCAGAGCGCGACGGCTGCCTTGCCGTGGCCGCGGCGCTTCAGCTCGAAGGCAGCGTGGAGTGCCAGGCGTGCGCCGGACGCGCCGATCGGGTGGCCCAGGGCGATCGCCCCGCCGTGGATGTTGCAGCGGTCCAGCGGGTAGTCCAGGTCCTTGAGGGACTGCACGGCCACCGACCCGAAGGCCTCGTTGATCTCGATGAAGTCCAGGTCCCCGGTCTCCCAGCCGGCCCGGCGGAGTGCCGCCTGGATCGCGTGGGACGGCTGCGAGTGGAGCGAGTTGTCCGGGCCGGCCACCTGTCCGGGGCTGCCGACGACGGCGAGGTAGTCCAGGCCGTGGTCCTCCGCGTACTGGCGGGAGGCCAGGACCAGGGCGGACGCGCCGTCGGAGAGGGGTGAGGAGTTCCCGGCCGTGATGGTCCCGTCCGTCGCGAAGGCCGCCTTGAGGCCGCTCAGGGTCTCCAGAGTGGTCCCCGGGCGCACCCCTTCGTCGGTGTCCACGATCAACGGGTCGCCCTTGCGCTGGGCGATGCTGAGCGGCGCGATCTCGTCGGTGAAGACCCCCTCCGCGATGGCGTCGGCCGCGCGGTTGTGGGACGCGGCGGCGACCTCGTCCTGGGCCCGGCGGTCGATGCCGAGCGTGAGATTCAGGCTCTCCGTGGACAGACCCATCGACTGGCCGTCGAAGGCGTCCGTGAGACCGTCATGCGCGGCGTGGTCAAGCGCCTGCACGGTGCCGTAGTTCCAGCCCTGCCGCGAACCGGGCAGCAGGTGCGGGGCGCGGGTCATGGACTCCTGGCCGCCGGCCACGACGACGTCGGCCTCGCCCGAGCGGATGAGGCGCGCGGCGTCGATCACGGCGGTGAGCCCGGAGAGGCAGACCTTGTTGAGGGTCACCGTGGGCACGTTCCAGCCGAGGCCGGCTCCCACCGAGCTCTGACGGGCCGGATTCTGACCGGCGCCCGCCTGGAGGACCTGCCCCATGATGACCGCGTCGACATCTTCGGGGTCGATCCCCGAGCGCTCCACGGCGGCCTTGATGGCGTGGCTGCCGAGCTGGACGGCGGTCTTGCTGGCGAGCTGTCCGTTCAACCGGCCCTGCGGTGTGCGGGCAGCGGCGAGGATGACAACGTCATTGTTGTTTTCAGTGCTGGACATGGGCCTTCGCTTTCCGTGGTGTGGTTCTCCACCAAGGCTATCGCGTGGTGGCCTCGTCTTCGGCGGCCTGCCAGGATGGTGGAGACAGCAAGGCAGTGAAGGCGATGAAGGAGCACCCCGTGACCGAGTCCACAGCCGGGTCCACAGCCGGAAGCGCATCCCCGGGGACGACCGGTTCCCAGGAGCCCACGGACCCGCAGGATCGCGTCAGGCGAGCCGCCGCGGAGCGGGGCCTGGAGATCGAGATCCGGGAGCGGCCCGCGGCAGGATCCCTTCCGGAGGCCGCGGCGCTGCTGGGCATCCCGCCGTCGGGCATCGTCAAGACGCTCGTGGTCAAGCGCTCCGACGGCACCTACCTCTTCGCCCTCGTCCCGGGCGGGCGCGCCATCTCCTGGCCGAAGCTGCGCGCGGTGGTGGGGGTGAACAAGCTGCGTCTGCCGGAGGCCGAGCTGGCTTTCGAGGCCACGGGATTCGTGCGGGGCACCATCACCCCCGTCGGGAGCACCACCGACTGGCCCGTGGTCGCGGACGAGTCGATCGTGGGCCGGAGGGTGGCCATGGGCGCCGGCGCGCACGGGTACAGCCTGTTCGTCGACGCCGATGAATTGATCCGGGCCTACGGGGCCACGGTCGCCGACATCACGGTCCCGGAGGACTGACGGCGGCTCGCCGGGCCCCGGCTCGGCTTGACGCGGGCACCGCGACTGAGGTAGACATATTCGTTTCTGTCCTGTATCGTGGATATTTGCGTCTTCCCTCTGTACCTTCGGCCTTCATATAGCGGTGGGCTGGTCGTGTCTGTGGCATTTAAGCAAAGAGTGCTTATGCCGCTCAACGGTCCCGGGTCATATAGCGGTCCCGGTCGGGTGGTGCCAAACGCGTCGTGCGCTTTGGACACTCAATGGGGGAGGGCTGTTCAGCCCGAAGGTCTGTGGAAGGAACCCTCTTGGTCGCCTCGAGCACCCCAAACAATGAAACCGCTACCACTGATGGTGCGACTCGTCGCATCTCATTCGCGAAGATTCACGAGCCGCTTGACGTCCCGAATCTGCTCGCACTCCAGACGGACAGCTTTGACTGGCTGGTAGGGAACGAGCGCTGGCAGGCCAAGGTCGCCGCCGCTGTCGAAGCCGGCGACGAGTCCGTCGCCACGACGTCCGGCCTGGCCGACATCTTCGAAGAGATCTCCCCGATCGAGGATTTCCAGGGCACCATGTCCCTGAGCTTCTCCGACCCGGAGTTCTACGAGCCCAAGTACACCATGGCCGAGTGCAAGGATCGCGACGCGACCTACTCCGCCCCGCTGTACGTCAAGGCTGAGTTCATCAACAACAACACGGGCGAGATCAAGCAGCAGACCGTGTTCATGGGTGACTTCCCGCTGATGACGGAGAAGGGCACCTTCGTGGTCAACGGCACCGAGCGTGTCGTCGTCTCGCAGCTGGTCCGTTCCCCGGGCGCCTACTTCGAGAAGTCCCCGGACAAGACCAGTGACAAGGACATCTACTCGGCCCGCATCATCCCGTCCCGGGGTGCCTGGTTCGAGCTCGAGATCGACAAGCGCGATCAGGTCGGCGTCCGTCTGGACCGCAAGCGCAAGCAGTCCGTCACGGTGCTGCTGAAGGCCCTCGGCTGGACCGAAGGCCAGATCCTGGAGGAGTTCGGCCAGTACGACTCCATGCGCGCCACCCTCGAGAAGGATGCCACGCAGACCCAGGAGGAAGCCCTCCTGGACATCTACCGCAAGCTGCGTCCGGGCGAGCCGCCCACCGTCGAGGCCGCCCAGAACCTTCTGGACAACCTCTACTTCAATGCCAAGCGCTACGATCTGGCCAAGGTCGGCCGTTACAAGATCAACCGCAAGCTCGGCATCGACCGCCCGCTGTCCGACCGTGAGGCCTCCATCCTCCACGTCGAGGACATCGTGGCCATGATCAAGTTCCTCGTGGCACTGCACGCCGGCGAGACCACCATCAAGGGCGTCCGTGACGGCCAGGAAGTGGATCTGCGCGTCGAGGTCGATGACATCGACCACTTCGGCAACCGCCGCATCCGCGCCGTGGGCGAGCTCATCGAGAACCAGGTCCGCACGGGTCTGTCCCGTATGGAGCGCGTGGTCCGCGAACGCATGACCACGCAGGACGTCGAGGCCATCACGCCGCAGTCGCTGATCAACATCCGCCCGGTGGTGGCAGCCATCAAGGAGTTCTTCGGAACCTCGCAGCTGTCCCAGTTCATGGACCAGAACAACCCGCTCTCGGGTCTGACCCACAAGCGCCGTCTCTCGGCTCTTGGCCCGGGTGGTCTGTCCCGTGACCGTGCCGGCATGGAAGTCCGTGACGTGCACCCGTCCCACTACGGCCGCATGTGCCCCATCGAGACCCCTGAAGGCCCGAACATCGGTCTGATCGGCTCGCTGGCCTCCTACGGCCGCATCAACGCCTTCGGTTTCATCGAGACCCCGTACCGCAAGGTGGCCAACGGTGTCGTCAGCGACCAGGTCGAGTACCTGACCGCCGATGACGAGGCCGAGGTCGTCATCGCCCAGGCGAACGCGCCGCTGGACGCCGACAACCGCTTCACCGAGGACACCGTCCTCGTCCGTGAGCGCGGCGGTGGAGGCGAGCCCGTGCTCATCCCGGCCGAGGACGTGCAGTACATGGACGTCTCCCCGCGCCAGATGGTGTCCGTGGCGACCGCCCTGATCCCGTTCCTGGAGCACGACGACGCCAACCGCGCCCTCATGGGTGCGAACATGCAGCGTCAGGCCGTGCCGCTGGTCCGCGCCGAGGCCCCCTTCGTGGGCACCGGCATGGAGCGCGCCGCAGCCGTGGACGCCGGCGACGTCGTGGTGGCCAAGAAGGCCGGTGTGGTCTCCGAGGTCTCCGCCGACCTCGTGGTCATGCTGAACGACGACGGCACCGAGACGAGCTACCGCATCGGCAAGTTCTCCCGGTCCAACCAGGGCAACTGCTACAACCACCGCGTTCTGGTGGATGAAGGCCAGCGCCTCGAGGTCGGCGGCATCATCGCCGACGGTCCCTCCACGGACCAGGGTGAGCTCTCCCTCGGCCGCAACCTCCTGGTCGCGTTCATGTCCTGGGAAGGCCACAACTTCGAGGATGCCATCATCCTGTCCCAGCGCCTGGTGGCCGAGGACGTCCTGTCCTCCATCCACATCGAGGAGCACGAGATCGATGCCCGCGACACCAAGCTCGGTGCCGAGGAGATCACCCGTGACATCCCGAACGTCTCCGAAGAGGTCCTGGCGGGCCTGGATGAGCGTGGCATCATCCACATCGGCGCCGAGGTCGAGGCCGGGGACATCCTGGTCGGCAAGGTCACCCCGAAGGGTGAGACCGAGCTGACCCCGGAGGAGCGCCTGCTGCGCGCCATCTTCGGTGAGAAGTCCCGCGAAGTGCGTGACACCTCCCTGAAGGTGCCCCACGGCGAGTCCGGCACCGTGATCGGTGTCCGCGTCTTCGACCGCGACAACGACGACGAGCTGCCCCCGGGCGTGAACCAGCTGGTGCGCGTCTACGTGGCCGCGAAGCGCAAGATCACGGACGGCGACAAGCTCGCCGGCCGTCACGGCAACAAGGGTGTCATCTCCAAGATCCTGCCGATCGAGGACATGCCGTTCCTGGCGGACGGCACCCCGGTGGACGTGGTCCTGAACCCGCTGGGTGTCCCGGGCCGAATGAACGTCGGTCAGGTGCTGGAAACGCACCTGGGCTGGGTCGCGAAGACCGGCTGGAAGATCGAAGGCGAGCCGGAGTGGGTCAAGAACCTTCCGAACCTGCCCCGTGAGACCGCGCCGAACCAGACCCTGGCCACCCCGGTGTTCGACGGTGCACGTGAAGAGGAGATCGCAGGCCTGCTGAACTCCACCAACGTGACCCGTGACGGTGACCGTCTGATCGACGCCTCCGGAAAGACCCGTCTGTTCGACGGCCGTTCCGGCGAGCCGTTCCCGGACCCGATCTCCGTGGGCTACATGTACATCCTGAAGCTCCACCACCTGGTGGACGACAAGATCCACGCCCGGTCCACCGGTCCGTACTCCATGATCACGCAGCAGCCGCTGGGCGGTAAGGCCCAGTTCGGCGGTCAGCGCTTCGGTGAGATGGAAGTGTGGGCGCTGGAGGCCTATGGCGCGGCGTACACGCTCCAGGAGCTCCTCACCATCAAGTCTGACGATATCCACGGCCGCGTGAAGGTGTACGAGGCGATCGTCAAGGGCGAGAACATCCCGGAGCCGGGCGTTCCCGAATCCTTCAAGGTTCTGATCAAGGAAATGCAGTCGCTCTGCCTGAACGTGGAGGTCCTCTCCACCGACGGCACCACGATCGAGATGCGTGACTCTGACGATGCAGTCTTCACGGCTGCCGAAGAACTGGGCATCGATCTGTCCCGCGCAGAGCCCAGTTCCGTCGAAGAGGTGTAGTGACGTGCGGCGGCGGCTCCGGCCGCCGCTGCACCCCACCTCTTCCTGACAGTCAAGACTTAGAGACAAGAGAGAACAGGATTCCATGTCCAGCGAATCTTCCTTCGGCCTCATGCAGATCGGCCTGGCCACTGCGGATGACATCCGTGACTGGTCCTATGGCGAAGTCAAGAAGCCGGAAACCATCAACTACCGCACCCTGAAGCCGGAGAAGGACGGTCTTTTCTGCGAGAAGATCTTCGGTCCTTCCCGTGACTGGGAGTGCTACTGCGGCAAGTACAAGCGCGTGCGCTTCAAGGGCATCATCTGTGAGCGCTGTGGCGTCGAGGTCACTCGTGCCAAGGTGCGCCGTGAGCGCATGGGCCACATCGAGCTCGCCGCTCCCGTCACCCACATCTGGTACTTCAAGGGCGTCCCGTCCCGTCTGGGGTACCTGCTCGACCTGGCGCCGAAGGACCTCGAAAAGGTCATCTACTTCGCCGCCTACATGATCACCAGCGTTGACGAGGAGAACCGTCACGCCGAACTGCCGAACCTCCAGATCGAGCACGACGTGGAGAAGAAGCAGCTGATCGACACCCGCGACGCCGACATCGCGGCGATCGCCCGTGACCTCGAGGACGAGCTTGCGCGCCTCGAGGGCGAAGGCGCCAAGGCCGCCGACAAGAAGAAGGCCCGCGACTCCGCCGACCGTCAGATGGCGAACGTCCGCAAGCGTGCGGACGCCGACATCGAGCGCCTCGAGCAGGTCTGGGACCGCTTCAAGAACCTCAAGGTCGCCGACCTCGAGGGCGACGAGGGCCTGTACCGCGAGCTGCGTGACCGTTACGGCATGTACTTCGAGGGCTCCATGGGCGCCGAGGCGATCAAGAAGCGCCTCGAGACCTTCGACCTCGCTGCCGAGGCCGAGCTGCTGAAGGACATCATCCAGAACGGCAAGGGCCAGCGGAAGACCCGTGCGCTCAAGCGTCTCAAGGTCGTCAACGCCTTCCTCACCACGGACAACAGCCCGCTGGGCATGGTCCTGGACGCCGTCCCGGTGATCCCGCCGGAACTGCGCCCGATGGTGCAGCTGGACGGTGGCCGCTTCGCGACCTCCGACCTCAACGACCTGTACCGCCGCGTGATCAACCGCAACAACCGCCTCAAGCGTCTGCTTGAGCTGGGTGCTCCGGAGATCATCGTGAACAACGAAAAGCGCATGCTGCAGGAAGCTGTCGACAACCTCTTCGACAACGGCCGTCGTGGCCGCCCCGTCACGGGTCCGGGCAACCGTCCGCTGAAGTCCCTGAGCGAGATGCTCAAGGGCAAGCAGGGTCGTTTCCGTCAGAACCTCCTCGGCAAGCGCGTCGACTACTCGGGCCGTTCGGTCATCGTCGTCGGCCCGCAGCTGAAGCTGCACCAGTGTGGTCTGCCCAAGCAGATGGCCCTGGAGCTCTTCAAGCCGTTCGTGATGAAGCGCCTCGTGGACCTCAACCACGCGCAGAACATCAAGAGCGCGAAGCGCATGGTCGAGCGTTACCGTCCGCAGGTCTGGGACGTACTGGAAGAGATCATCACCGAACACCCGGTGCTGCTCAACCGTGCACCCACCCTGCACCGTCTGGGCATCCAGGCCTTCGAGCCGCAGCTCGTGGAGGGCAAGGCCATCCAGCTGCACCCGCTCGTGTGCGCCGCCTTCAACGCGGACTTCGACGGCGACCAGATGGCTGTGCACCTGCCCCTGAGCCCCGAGGCCCAGGCTGAGGCGCGCATCCTGATGCTGTCCTCGAACAACATCCTGAAGCCGTCCGACGGCCGCCCCGTGACCCTCCCGTCGCAGGACATGATCATCGGTCTCTACCACCTGACCACCAAGCGTGTGGGCTCTGCTGGTGAAGGCCGGATCTTCTCCTCCGTCTCCGAGGCGATCATGGCGTTCGACGCGCGGGAACTCCACCTGAACTCCAAGGTGAAGATCCGCCTGGACAACTTCGTGCCGTACGAAGGCTGGGAAGGCCCCGAGGGCTGGGAGCCGGGTCAGCCGGTTCTGGTCGAGACCTCCCTGGGACAGGTCATCTTCAATGACACCCTGCCCGCGGACTACCCCTGGGTCGAGGCGGTCGCCGACAAGGGCGAGCTCTCCCGGATCGTCAACGATCTGGCCGAGCGTTACCCCAAGGTCGTCACCGCCGCGACGCTGGACAACCTCAAGGACGCCGGTTTCTACTGGGCCACGCGCTCCGGTGTGACCGTCGCCGTGTCCGACATCGAGGTCCCGGCCGCCAAGCCGGAGATCCTCGCGGGCTACGAGGAGAAGGCCGCGAAGATCCAGAGCCAGTACGACAAGGGTCTGATCGACGAGGACGAGCGCCGTCAGGAGCTCATCGAGCTCTGGGGCAAGGCCACGGACGAGGTCGCCTCGGTCATGCGCAAGTCGCTGTCCCCGATGAACACCATCAACCGCATGGTGTCCTCCGGTGCCCGTGGTAACTGGATGCAGGTCCGTCAGATCGCGGGTATCCGTGGCCTCGTGGCCAACCCCCGTGGTGAGATCATCCCGCGTCCGATCAAGTCCTCCTACCGTGAGGGCCTGTCCGTGCTCGAGTACTTCATCGCGACGCACGGCGCCCGTAAGGGTCTGGCCGACACCGCTCTGCGTACCGCCAACTCGGGTTACCTGACCCGTCGTCTGGTGGACGTCTCGCAGGACGTCATCGTCCGCGAGGCCGACTGTGGCACCGAGCGTGGTCTGGTGACCCCGATCGCCCTGGTCGACGAGAACGGTGAGCTGCGTCTGGACGAGAACGTCGAGAACAGCGCCTACGCCCGCACCCTGGCCGTCGACGTCGTCGACGCCGAGGGCAATGTGCTGGCCGCCGGTGGCAGTGACTGCGGTGACGTCGTCATCGCCGAGCTGTTCGCCGCGGGCATCACCGAGGTCAAGGTCCGCTCCGTGCTGACCTGTGAGTCGACGGTGGGCACCTGTGCTCTCTGCTACGGCCGTTCGCTGGCCACCGGCAAGACCGTGGACATCGGCGAGGCTGTCGGCATCATCGCCGCTCAGTCCATCGGTGAGCCCGGCACGCAGCTGACCATGCGTACCTTCCACACGGGTGGTGCCGTGTCCGCCGGCGGTGGCGACGACATCACCCAGGGTCTGCCCCGTATCCAGGAGCTCTTCGAGGCCCGCACCCCGAAGGGTGTGGCCCCGATCTCCGAGGCTGCCGGCCGCGTGAGCATCGAGGAAGGTGAGAACTCGGTCCGCATCGTCGTCACCCCTGACGACGGCACGGAGGAGCTGGCTTACCCGATCCTGCGCCGCTCCCGTCTGCTGGTCGCCGACGGCGAGCACGTCTCGGTGGGTCAGAAGCTCGTCCAGGGTCCGGTGGACCCGAAGCAGGTGCTGCGCATCATGGGCCCCCGTGCCGCGCAGAAGTTCCTGGTGGACGAGGTTCAGGGCGTGTACCGCAGCCAGGGCATCGGCATCCACGACAAGCACGTGGAGGTCATCGTCCGCCAGATGCTGCGTCGCGTCACCGTGATCGAGTCCGGCGATTCGGATCTGCTGCCCGGCGAGCTCGCCGAGCGTGGCCGCTTCGAAGGCGAGAACCGCCGCGTGGTGTCCGAGGGCAAGAAGCCGGCCTCCGGCCGTCCCGAGCTCATGGGCATCACCAAGGCGTCGCTCGCCACCGAGTCGTGGCTGTCGGCCGCTTCCTTCCAGGAGACCACCCGTGTGCTCACCCAGGCGGCCATGGAAGGCAAGAGCGACCCGCTGCTGGGCCTCAAGGAGAACGTCATCATCGGTAAGCTCATCCCGGCCGGCACCGGCCTGCCGCGCTACACCGATGTCAGCGTCGAGCCGACGGAGGAGGCCAAGGCGAGCATCTTCTCCGCTCAGGCCTCGTTCAGCGACTTCTCCTACGACCCCATGGGTGTCGACGGTGGCAGCGAGTTCCACGCCATCCCGCTGGATGACTACGACCTCGGCGGCGACTACCGCTAAGGATCGCAGCGCATCTGATGCGTGACAGGGAGGGCCTCACCGGATTCCGGTGGGGCCCTCCCGCGTTTCCGTGAACCCGGGCGCCCGGCGCTTCCGGTGAGTGGCCGACGACGGCGGCCAGGCGCCGTCGTCGGCCCCGAGGGGAAGTGCCACGGGAGAGGGGAGCGCGGCCAAGCGTGCGACCGGCCGCGATTCACGGGAGCAGGCGCCGCCGTGGTACAGTTGATCTGATTGATTTACGTGGCAGCGGACACCGTCCATGTTGTGGGGAACTTGCACAACGAATGCCACGATTTTGCATGCCTGGGGCCCTTGCGGATTGTTCGGATCGGGGCCGGGTGTGCATCTCTTTGAAGTGCTTCGCCCTGGCGTTCCTGTGGTTCAGTCCGCAGACTGACAGGCCGGGGCAAAGCAAATGGGGAGCGGCTGGGAACGGCCGCTCCAGATGATGGAGAACACGAACAGTGCCTACTATTCAGCAGCTGGTCCGTAAGGGCCGCACGCCGAAGGTCTCCAAGACCAAGGCTCCTGCCCTTAAGGGCAGCCCGATGCGCCGCGGCGTCTGCACCCGCGTCTACACCACCACCCCGAAGAAGCCGAACTCGGCTCTCCGTAAGGTCGCCCGTGTCCGCCTCAACGGCGGCGTCGAGGTCACCGCGTACATCCCGGGTGTGGGTCACAACCTGCAGGAACACTCCATCGTGCTGGTGCGCGGTGGTCGTGTGAAGGACCTCCCCGGCGTTCGCTACAAGATCGTCCGTGGTGCCCTCGACACCCAGGGTGTGAAGAACCGCAAGCAGGCTCGCAGCCGCTACGGCGCAAAGATGGAGAAGAAGTAATATGCCTCGCAAGGGTCCGGCCCCCAAGCGGCCGCTCGTTTCGGATCCGGTTTACGGTTCCCCGCTGGTCACCCAGCTGATCAACAAGGTTCTCGTGGACGGCAAGAAGTCCACCGCCGAGCGCATCGTCTACGGTGCCCTTGAAGGTGCCCGCGAGAAGAACGGCAACGATCCCGTCGCCACCCTGAAGAAGGCCATGGACAACATCAAGCCGAGCCTTGAGGTCAAGTCCCGCCGTGTCGGTGGCGCCACCTACCAGGTTCCGGTCGAGGTCAAGCCGGGTCGCGCCACGGCGCTGGCCCTGCGCTGGCTCGTCGGTTACTCCAAGGCCCGTCGTGAGAAGACCATGACCGAGCGCCTCCGCAACGAGATCCTGGATGCCTCCAACGGTCTCGGCGCCGCCGTGAAGCGTCGCGAAGACACCCACAAGATGGCCGAGTCCAACAAGGCCTTCGCCCACTACCGCTGGTAAAAACACACGAACCGCCGCCGGCCTCCTCGGTCGGCGGCGGACGTGTTGTCCATCTCAAAGGGAGACACCGTGGCACAGGACGTGCTTACCGACCTTAACAAGGTCCGCAACATCGGCATCATGGCCCACATCGATGCCGGCAAGACCACTACTACGGAGCGCATCCTCTTCTACACGGGTGTGAACCACAAGATCGGTGAAACGCACGACGGTGCGTCCACCACCGACTGGATGGAACAGGAGAAGGAACGCGGCATCACCATCACGTCTGCCGCCGTGACCTGCTTCTGGAACAAGAACCAGATCAACATCATCGACACCCCCGGTCACGTGGACTTCACCGTTGAGGTTGAGCGCTCCCTGCGCGTCCTCGACGGCGCCGTCGCCGTCTTCGACGGCAAGGAAGGCGTGGAGCCGCAGTCCGAGACCGTGTGGCGTCAGGCCGACAAGTACAACGTCCCCCGCATCTGTTTCGTCAACAAGATGGACAAGCTGGGCGCTGACTTCTACTTCACCGTCGACACCATCATCAGCCGCCTGGGCGCCAAGCCGCTCGTCATGCAGCTGCCGATCGGTTCCGAGAATGACTTCATCGGTGTCGTGGACCTGCTCGAGATGCGTGCCCTGGTGTGGCCCGGCGATGCCAAGGGCGACGTGACCATGGGCGCCTCCTATGAGGTCCAGGAGATCCCGGCCGATCTGAAGGAGCGTGCCGAGGAATACCGCGCACAGCTCGTGGAGACCGTCGCCGAGTCCTCCGAGGAACTCATGGAGAAGTACCTCGAGGGCGAAGAACTCACCCTCGAGGAGCTCAAGGCCGGCATCCGCAAGATGACCGTCAACTCCGAGCTCTACCCGGTGTTCTGTGGCTCCGCCTTCAAGAACCGCGGTGTGCAGCCGATGCTCGACGCCGTCATCGACTTCCTGCCGTCCCCGCTGGACGTGCCGGACATGGTCGGTCACAACCCGCGCAACGAGGAAGAGGAACTGGTCCGTAAGCCCAGCGCTGACGAGCCCTTCTCCGCTCTCGCCTTCAAGATCGCGGCACACCCGTTCTTCGGTCAGCTGACCTTCGTCCGCGTGTACTCCGGTCACGTCGAGGCCGGCGCCCAGGTGGTTAACTCCACCAAGGGCAAGAAGGAGCGCATCGGCAAGCTCTTCCAGATGCACGCCAACAAGGAGATGCCCGTCGAGGGCGCCACCGCGGGCCACATCTACGCCGCCATCGGTCTGAAGGACACCACCACGGGTGACACCCTGTGCGATCCGAACAACCAGATCGTGCTGGAGTCCATGAGCTTCCCGGAGCCCGTGATCTCCGTGGCCATCGAGCCGAACTCGAAGGGTGACCAGGAGAAGCTCTCCACGGCCATCCAGAAGCTCTCCGCTGAGGACCCGACCTTCCAGGTCTCCCTCAACGAGGACACCGGCCAGACGGTCATCGCCGGCATGGGCGAGCTCCACCTGGACATCCTGGTGGACCGCATGCGCCGCGAGTTCAAGGTCGAGGCCAACGTGGGCAAGCCCCAGGTCGCGTACCGCGAAACCATCAAGAAGGCCGTTGAGAAGGTCGACTTCACCCACAAGAAGCAGACCGGTGGTTCCGGTCAGTTCGCCAAGGTGCAGGTTTCCTTCGAGCCGCTCGAGACCACGGACGGCACCTTCTACGAGTTCGAGAACAAGGTCACCGGTGGCCGCGTTCCGCGCGAGTACATCCCCTCCATCGACGCAGGTATCCAGGACGCCATGCAGTTCGGCATCCTGGCCGGCTACCCCATGGTGGGTGTGAAGGCCATCCTGATCGACGGCGCTTACCACGACGTCGACTCCTCGGAAATGGCGTTCAAGATCGCCGGTTCCCAGGTGTTCAAGGAAGGCGCACGCCGTGCCAACCCGGTTCTGCTGGAACCGCTCATGGCCGTCGAGGTCCGTACTCCCGAGGAGTACATGGGCGATGTCATCGGTGACCTCAACTCCCGTCGTGGCATGATCCAGTCCATGGAGGATGCTGCAGGCGTCAAGGTCATCCGTGCCAACGTTCCGTTGTCCGAGATGTTCGGCTACATCGGTGACCTGCGTTCCAAGACGCAGGGCCGCGCGGTGTACTCGATGACCTTCGACAGCTACGCCGAGGTTCCCAAGGCTGTGGCTGACGAGATCATCCAGAAGAACCGCGGCGAGTAAGTTGTCGCACCCCGGTGGGGGAGGCCTCCGTGCTTTCCCCGCCGGCGTCGCGTGGCTTTCGGCAGCTCGCCGAGGGAGCCGCGACATTCAGGCCCCAGGGACCAACCGGCCCCTGAACCGCAATTTCATCAAAACCCCTGCCCCCAAGTAGACTTGTACAAGTTCTGCCGCGACACCCGTAGCAGAGTCAGCACGTCACTTGAAAAATGTTCTAGGAGGAACCTGTGGCAAAGGCAAAGTTCGAGCGGACTAAGCCGCACGTCAACATCGGCACCATCGGTCACGTTGACCACGGTAAGACGACGCTGACGGCCGCCATTTCCAAGGTGCTGTACGACCAGTACCCGGATCTCAACGAGCAGCGCGACTTCGCTTCCATTGACTCTGCTCCGGAAGAGCGCCAGCGCGGTATCACCATCAACATCTCCCACGTGGAGTACCAGACCGAGAAGCGTCACTACGCACACGTTGACGCCCCCGGTCACGCTGACTACATCAAGAACATGATCACCGGCGCTGCTCAGATGGACGGTGCAATCCTCGTGGTTGCCGCCACTGACGGCCCGATGGCTCAGACCCGTGAGCACGTTCTGCTCGCCCGCCAGGTTGGTGTCCCCTACCTGCTGGTCGCGCTGAACAAGTCCGACATGGTCGAGGACGAGGAACTCCTCGACCTCGTGGAGATGGAAGTTCGTGAACTTCTGTCCTCGCAGGACTTCGACGGCGACAACGCTCCCGTCATCCGCGTCTCCGGTCTGAAGGCTCTGGAAGGCGACCCCAAGTGGGTTGCTTCCGTCCAGGAGCTCATGGCCGCCGTCGACGAGTCCGTTCCGGACCCGGTTCGTGACCGTGACAAGCCGTTCCTGATGCCGATCGAGGACGTCTTCACCATCACCGGTCGTGGCACCGTGGTGACCGGCCGCGCCGAGCGTGGCACCCTCGCCATCAACTCCGAGGTCGAGATCGTCGGCATCCGCCCGGTCCAGAAGACCACGGTCACCGGTATCGAGATGTTCCACAAGCAGCTCGACGAAGCATGGGCCGGCGAGAACTGTGGTCTGCTGCTCCGTGGCCTCAAGCGCGACGATGTCGAGCGTGGCCAGGTTGTGGTGAAGCCGGGTTCCATCACCCCGCACACCAACTTCGAGGCCAACGTCTACATCCTCTCCAAGGATGAAGGCGGCCGCCACAACCCGTTCTACTCGAACTACCGCCCGCAGTTCTACTTCCGCACCACGGACGTCACCGGCGTGATCACCCTCCCCGAGGGCACCGAAATGGTCATGCCTGGCGACAACACCGAAATGAGCGTTGAGCTGATCCAGCCCATCGCCATGGAAGAGGGCCTCGGCTTCGCCATCCGTGAAGGTGGCCGCACCGTTGGTTCGGGTCGTGTGACCAAGATCATCAAGTAGTCACTGACTGATGATTTCCGGCTGATGCCGGTGTGAAGGCCCCGCTGCTTCGGCAGCGGGGCCTTTGCTTTATCCTCAGGCGCTGCTCGCATGCGGCCGTGCTCACTCGACTTCGGCGACCGGCAGGGAAGGAGCGACGGCGCTGCTCACGGGCCCCTGAGGGAGCTTGGCGGGCATCTTGCCGGGTCCGGAGGCACTGGGCCGGCGCGACGCTCGTCTGGGCGCGGGCCGCTCCCGCTGGGTCGGCTCCGGAGTGGCGCGTGGCAGGCGTACCGGCATCTCGCGGAGCGGTCGGTCGGAGGTCCGCTGGGAGGCCGATTCGCTATTCCCTTCCAGATGCGCCATACTTGAAGGGTTGTTCAAGCGCCCCTTCGTGCCCCGACCCGGATAATGCCGGGTGTCAGGGACCAGGCTGGGGACCAAACATGACCAATCCATCCACTGAGAACGGTGTGACGCGTCCAGAATCTGGCCGACACGCCCGACCGCGTGGGTCGGTTGCTCCGGTGGGTTGAGGAACCCGGGTCCAACTCGGATTCAGCTCATGCGGAGAGCGGTAGTCACGACTTCAAATGCCTCGGCAGCCGCACATAACAGCAAAGAGATGCGAATAGCGGTCCTGATCACTCAGGACTGAACCTAATGAAAGAGAGTCAGGCGACATGGCGGGACAGAAGATCCGCATCCGGCTGAAGTCATATGACCACGAGGTCATTGATGTTTCGGCACGGAAGATCGTTGAGACGGTCACGCGCGCAGGCGCAACGGTAGTCGGCCCGGTGCCGCTGCCCACGGAGAAGAACGTTTACTGCGTTATCCGTTCTCCCCACAAGTACAAGGACAGCCGTGAGCACTTCGAAATGCGTACTCACAAGCGTCTGATCGACATCATCGACCCCACGCCGAAGGCTGTTGACTCGCTCATGCGTCTCGACCTGCCGGCCGACGTGAACATCGAAATCAAGCTCTAGGGAGGTGCTGAGAGACTATGACCGCAACCCGCAACGTTAAGGGCCTGCTGGGCACGAAGCTCGGCATGACCCAGGTTTGGGATGAGAACAACAAGCTCATCCCCGTGACCGTCGTCCAGGCCGACTCCAACGTCGTCACCCAGCTGCGTGACGCAGACAAGGACGGCTACACCGCGGTTCAGATCGGCTTCGGCCAGATCGACCCGCGCAAGGTCACCAAGCCGCTCGCCGGCCACTTCGAGAAGGCCGGTGTCACCCCGCGCCGTCACGTCGTCGAACTGCGCACCGCTGACGCCGAGAGCTACGAGCTCGGCCAGCAGCTCTCCGTGGAGCTCTTCGAAGCCGGTCAGAAGATCGACGTCGTCGGCACCACCAAGGGCAAGGGCTTCGCCGGTGTCATGAAGCGTCACGGCTTCTCCGGTGTCGGTGCTTCCCACGGTGCTCACAAGAACCACCGCAAGCCCGGTTCCATCGGTGGCGCATCCACCCCGAGCCGCGTCTTCAAGGGCCTGAAAATGGCCGGCCGCATGGGCAATGTCCGTCACACCACGCTGAACCTCACGGTTCACGGTGTCGACGCTGAGAAGTCGCTGCTCCTGATCAAGGGTGCCGTTCCCGGCGCCCGCGGCTCGGTCGTCCTCGTACGCACCGCCGTGAAGGGAGCCTAGTACCATGGCCAACACCATCAAGGTTGACCTGCCCGCCGAGATCTTCGACGTTCAGACCAACGTGCCGCTGCTGCACCAGGTCGTCGTCGCGCAGCTCGCTGCTGCTCGTCAGGGCACTCACAAGACCAAGTCCCGCGGCGAAGTCGCCGGCGCCGGTCGTAAGCCGTTCAAGCAGAAGGGTACCGGCCGCGCCCGTCAGGGTTCCGTCCGTGCTCCTCACATGACCGGTGGTGGCGTCGTCCACGGCCCGACCCCGCGTGACTACTCGCAGCGCACCCCCAAGAAGATGAAGGCTGCTGCTCTCCGTGGCGCCCTCTCCGACCGCGCTCGTAACGGTCGCATCCACGTGGTGGAGTCCCTGGTTTCCGGCACCACGCCGAGCACCAAGGACGCACGCGCCGCGTTGAAGGCGATCTCCGACCGCAAGAACCTGCTCGTGGTGATCGACCGCGCCAACGATGTTGCTGCACTGTCCGTGCGCAACCTCGTCGAGGTTCACGTTCTGTACGTCGACCAGCTCAACACCTACGATGTGCTGATCTCCGACGACGTGATCTTCACCAAGGACGCCTTCGACGCCTTCGTTGCCGGTAAGGACAACAAGACCGTGGAGGAAGCCAAGTGAGCGCCGTCTTCAACAAGGACCCGCGTGACGTCATTCTCGCGCCCGTGGTCTCCGAAAAGAGCTACGGCCTGATCGACGAGGGTCAGTACACCTTCCTGGTGGACCCCCGTTCGAACAAGACCGAGATCAAGCTGGCCGTGGAGAAGATCTTCTCCGTCAAGGTCGACACGATCAACACCATCAACCGTGCCGGTAAGCGCAAGCGCACCAAGTTCGGATGGGGGCAGCGCAAGAGCACCAAGCGCGCGATTGTCACCCTGAAGGAAGGCACCATCGACATCTTCGGCGGTCCGCTCGCGTAGCGGAGACCACTTTAACGAGGAATAAATTATGGCAATCCGCAATTACAAGCCGACCACCCCGGGCCGTCGTGGCTCGAGCGTGGCCGACTTCAGCGAAGTAACTCGCTCGACTCCGGAAAAGTCGCTGCTGCGTCCGCTCACCAAGAGCGGTGGCCGCAACAACACCGGTCGTATCACCACCCGTCACAAGGGTGGTGGCCACAAGCGCCAGTACCGCGTGATCGACTTCCGTCGTCACGACAAGGACGGCGTGAACGCCAAGGTCGCGCACATCGAGTACGACCCCAACCGTACGGCTCGCATCGCGCTCCTGCACTACGTTGATGGCACCAAGCGTTACATCATCGCTCCCAACAAGCTCTCCCAGGGCGACATCGTGGAGTCGGGTCCGAACGCTGACATCAAGCCCGGCAACAACCTGCCGCTGCGCAACATCCCGGTCGGTACCGTGATCCACGCAGTTGAGCTCCGCCCCGGTGGCGGCGCCAAGATGGCCCGCTCCGCCGGCGCCTCCGTGCAGCTCGTCGCCCGTGAAGGCCGTTTCGCCCAGCTGCGTCTTCCGTCCGGTGAAGTCCGCAACGTCGACGTGCGCTGCCGCGCCACCGTCGGCGAGGTCGGCAACGCCGAGCAGTCGAACATCAACTGGGGCAAGGCCGGCCGTATGCGCTGGAAGGGCGTCCGCCCGACCGTGCGTGGTGTGGCCATGAACCCGGTTGACCACCCGCATGGTGGTGGTGAAGGCAAGACTTCTGGTGGCCGTCACCCGGTCAACCCGAACGGCAAGCCTGAGGGTCGCACCCGCCGCCCCAACAAGGAAAGCGACAAGCTCATTGTGCGTCGTCGTCGTACCGGCAAGAACAAGCGATAGGAGCCTGGAAACATGCCACGCAGCCTGAAGAAAGGTCCTTTCGTTGACCAGCACCTCTTCGTGAAGGTCGCCAAGGAGAACGAAAAGGGCACCAAGAACGTCATCAAGACGTGGTCCCGTCGCTCGATGATCATCCCGGACATGCTGGGTCACACGATCGCCGTGCACGACGGACGCAAGCACGTGCCGGTTTTCATCACGGAGTCGATGGTCGGGCACAAGCTCGGCGAATTCGCCCCGACGCGGACTTTCCGCGGCCACGTGAAGGACGACCGCAAGGGCAAGCGCCGCTAGGCGCCTGACCTCGGTCTTAAGACGAGAGAAGGAAAGCAATGGAAGCCAAGGCTATTGCGCGTCACATCCGCGTAACGCCTATGAAGGCCCGGCGCGTCGTCAACCTTGTTCGTGGCAAGCAGGCGAATGAGGCTCTGGCGATCCTGAAGTTTGCTGAGCAGGCAGCTTCGGAGCCGGTCTACAAGGTAGTTCAGTCCGCCATCGCGAACGCCCGTGTCCTCGCGGACCGTGACGGCGTCGCGTTTGACGAAGGTGATCTGTACATCAGCGAGGCATTCGTTGATGAGGGTCCGACCATGAAGCGGTTCCAGCCGCGTGCCCAGGGTCGTGCCTTCCAGATCAAGAAGCGCACCAGCCACATCACCGTGGTTGTCGCTACCCCGGAGAACGAGGAGGCCCGCTAAGTGGGACAGAAAGTAAACCCGAACGGGTTCCGACTCGGCATCACCACCAATCACATCTCGCACTGGTTCGCGGACAGCAACAAGCCCGGTCAGCGCTACAAGGACTTCGTCCGTGAGGACGTCAAGATCCGCGAGCTCATGACCACCGGCATGGAGCGCGCCGGCATCGCCAAGGTCGAGATCGAGCGTACTCGTGACCGCGTGCGTGTGGACATCCACACCGCCCGTCCGGGTATCGTGATCGGCCGTCGTGGTGCTGAAGCAGACCGCATCCGCGGCGAGCTGGAGAAGCTCACGGGCAAGCAGGTTCAGCTGAACATCCTCGAGGTCAAGAACCCCGAGATCGAAGCTCAGCTGGTGGCCCAGGGCATCGCCGAGCAGCTCTCTTCCCGCGTGGCTTTCCGCCGTGCGATGAAGAAGGCCATGCAGTCCGCGCAGCGCGCCGGCGCCAAGGGCATCCGTGTCGCTTGCTCCGGTCGTCTGGGTGGCGCTGAAATGTCCCGCTCGGAGTTCTACCGCGAAGGTCGTGTGCCGCTGCACACCCTGCGCGCCAACATCGACTACGGCTTCTACGAGGCCAAGACCACCTTCGGCCGCATCGGCGTGAAGGTCTGGATCTACAAGGGCGATGTGACCGCGAAGGAGCTTGCTGCACAGCAGGCTGCAGCCCCGTCCCGTGGCCGCAACGAGCGTCCCGGCCGCCCCGGTGGCGACCGTCGTCGTCGCAACGAGCGTCCGGCCGCCGACGCAGCTCCGGCTGCCGAGGCACCGGCTGCTGAAGCAGCAGAAGGAGGACAGGCTTAAATGCTGATCCCACGTCGAGTCAAGCACCGTAAGCAGCACCACCCGGGTCGTTCCGGCGCTGCCACCGGTGGCACCGAGGTCACCTTCGGTGAGTTCGGTATCCAGGCGCTGACCCCGGCCTACGTGACGAACCGCCAGATCGAATCTGCGCGTATCGCCATGACCCGTCACATCAAGCGTGGCGGTAAGGTCTGGATCAACATCTACCCGGACCGCCCGCTGACCAAGAAGCCTGCCGAAACCCGCATGGGTTCCGGTAAGGGTTCCCCCGAGTGGTGGGTGGCCAACGTCAAGCCGGGACGGGTTCTCTTCGAACTCTCCGGTGTGAATGAAGAAGTGGCCCGCGAGGCACTGCGCCTGGCAATCCACAAGCTCCCGTTGAAGGCACGCATTGTGCGTCGCGAAGGTGGTGAATAGAAATGGCAGTTGGATCCAAGGATCTGGCCCCGGCACAGCTTGACGGTTTCGACAGCGAGCGTCTGGTTGCTGAACTCCGTAAGGCCAAGGAAGAGCTGTTCAACCTGCGTTTCCAGTCCGCCACTGGTCAGCTGGAGAGCCATGGCCGACTCAAGGCCGTGAAGCGCGACATCGCTCGCATCTACACGGTCCTGCGTGAGCGCGAGCTGGGCATTCGCCCGGAACCCGCTCCGGTGGTCGAGGCCAAGGAAGAGAAGAAGGCCAAGAAGTCTTCCAAGAAGGCCGAGGCCGTTGAGGCCGCAGCTACCGAGGAGGACGCCAAGTGAGTGAAAAGGATCAGAACGTGACGGAAACTGCTGCGCAGCAGCGCGGTTACCGCAAGACGCGTCGCGGCTACGTGGTCTCCGACAAGATGGAGAAGACCATCGTCGTCGAGGTCGAGGACCGTGTGAAGCACGCTCTGTACGGTAAGGTCATCCGTCGTACGTCCAAGATCAAGGCTCACGACGAAGAGAACACCGCCGGCATCGGCGACCTGGTTCTCCTCGCCGAGACCCGTCCGCTCTCCGCCACCAAGCGCTGGCGTCTGGTGGAGGTCATCGAGCGCGCCAAGTAAGACCGGCCGCTTGATCGCTCCACTGAGCAACGAGAAGACCCCTGCTCCCTTCTGGGAGCGGGGGTCTTCCGCTTTCTCCGGTTCCAGGCAACGGCTGCGTGCACCGTGCAGAAGGCGAACGACGACGGCGGCCTGGCCGCACGGCGTCGCGCGTCCACCGGGCGCCGGCCGGGATGTCGGAGGCGGCAGGTATTCTGTCTTCAGTGCGCGGGGGAGCGCCCCGCCGATGATCCTGAGGTGACTCATGCCGACTGACCTTGCCCGCCATGCCGCCGATTCGCACGGCCTGATCAAGGTGCGCGGTGCGCGCGAGAACAACCTTCAGGACGTCTCGCTGGATCTGCCCAAGCGGCGGATCACGGTGTTCACCGGGGTGTCCGGCTCGGGCAAGAGCTCCCTGGTCTTCGGAACCATCGCGGCCGAGGCGCAGCGTCTCATCAACGAGACGTACACGACCTTCGTGCAGTCCTTCATGCCGAGCCTGCCGCGGCCGGACGTGGACGAGCTGGAGAACCTCTCCGCGGCGATCGTGGTGAACCAGGAACGGATGGGCAGCAACTCGCGTTCGACCCTGGGGACCGTCACGGATGCCCATGCCCTGCTGCGGATCATCTTCTCCCGGGTGGGGGTGCCGAGCGCCGGTCACGCCGGGAAGTACTCGTTCAACCTGGCGGAAGGGATGTGCCCGGAGTGTGAGGGCGCAGGGGAGATCTCCGCGCTGGACGTGGACGTTCTGCTCGACCGGTCCCTGTCCTTGTCCCAGGGCGCCATCAAAGTGCCGGGCTTCACGGTGGACGGCTGGCTGATCAAGGTGCTGCTCGGGACCGGACGGTTCGATCCGGATCTGCCCGTGAAGGACTACGATCCGGAGACGCTCGACTTCCTGCTCCGTTCCCCGGCCGTCAAGGTCAAGATGGACAACGTCAACATGACGTTCCTGGGGCTGGAGACCCGGATCCGGCAGAGCTACCTGGCCGGTGGGAAGGAGCCAAAACAGGCACACATCAAGGCCTTCCTGGAACGGGCCGCCACCTTCGCGGAATGCCCGCTGTGTCACGGTGGCCGCCTCAACCAGGAAGCGTTGGCCAGCCGGATCGATGGACGGAACATCGCCGAGTGCGCTCAGATCCAGGTAACGGACCTGATCGAGTTCCTGCGGGGTGTGAACGAACCGTCGGTGGCGCCGGTGATCTCGAACCTGCTGGGCACCCTGCAGGCCCTCGTCGACATCGGTCTCGGGTACCTCAGTCTGGACCGGGCCTCCTCCACCCTGTCCGGGGGAGAGGCTCAGCGGGTGAAGATGGTCCGGCACCTCGGGTCGCCGCTCTCGGACGTCACCTATGTCTTTGATGAGCCGACCGTGGGCCTCCATCCCCATGACATCGCACGGATGAACGACCTGCTGCGAAGCCTGCGGGACAAGGGCAACACGATCCTGGTGGTCGAGCACAAGCCGGAGGTCATGGCGATCGCCGACCACATCGTCGACATCGGGCCCAAAGCAGGCATCCACGGCGGCGAGATCGTCTTCCAGGGCAGCTTCGAGGATCTCTCCTCGGCTCAGACCCTCACCGGACAGCACGTCGGCTCACGGGTTCCCTTCAAGGAGTCGGTGCGGACCGCGACCGGAGCCCTGGAGATCCGCGGCGCGAACACGCACAATCTGCGCGACGTGGACGTGGATGTGCCCACAGGCGTGCTGTGCGCGGTCACGGGCGTGGCCGGCTCGGGGAAGAGCTCGCTCATCCACGGGGCGCTCGGCAAGCGGGACGGCGTGCACGTGGTGGATCAGTCCGCCATCCGCGGTTCGCGCCGTTCCAATCCGGCCACGTACACCGGGGCGCTGGACCACATCAGGGCGGCCTTCGCCAAGGCCACCGGCACCAAGCCCGCCTTGTTCTCCGCGAACTCCGAGGGCGCCTGCCCCACCTGCAAGGGCGCGGGGGAGACCTTCACCGAGATCCCCGGCATGGCTCCGGTGGGAACGCTGTGTGAGGACTGCGGCGGCAAGTGCTTCACGGACGAGGTCCTGGAGTACCGCCTGGGCGGACTCAACATCTACGAAGTGATGCGGCTGAGCGTCGAGGAGGCGCTGGAGCGGCTCGCGGTGCCGAAAGCCCGGCCCATCCTGGAGCGACTGGCGCGGGTCGGTCTGGGATACGTCACCCTGGGGCAGTCGCTCTCCACCCTGTCCGGCGGTGAACGGCAGCGGATCAAGCTCGCCACGCACATGGGTAGCGACGCCGGGGTGTTCATCCTGGACGAGCCGACCACGGGACTCCACCTGGCGGACATCGACAACCTGCTCGGCCTGCTGGATCAGCTGGTGGACGAGGGGAACACCGTGGTGGTGATCGAGCATCACCTCGGCGTGGTCGCCCATGCCGACTGGGTGATCGACATGGGCCCGGGCGCCGGCCACGACGGGGGCACGGTGGTCTTCGAGGGCACCCCCGAGGCCCTGGCGGACTCGGACAGCCTCACCGGCCGCTATCTCAAGGCGTACGTGGCCTGAAACACCCCGGGATCCCGGCATTCGCACGGGATCCCGGTTCGTGGGGCCCGCCTTCGCTGTGCTAGGATATTGAGCTTGTATGGGTGCGTCATGCGCCCGAACAGATCCTCGTAAACCATCGTGCCAGTGCATACTGCCTCAGGGCCGGTCCCCGGCCAGGGGGCCCAGATGCGTCTGGAACGAGGGTTTAACCCTGTGCTGGCAAAATCCAGGCAGGGCAGAGACACCCCAACAACCGTTCCGCAAGGCTCGCACTGTATGCAGTATTTCAGCGTGAGAACCGGCGCGACGCAAGGAGTAAACATTGATTCAGCAGGAGTCGCGGCTTAAGGTCGCCGACAACACGGGTGCCAAGGAAATCTTGACCATCCGCGTTCTCGGTGGATCCGGTCGCCGCTACGCAGGCATCGGCGACGTCATCGTCGCCACCGTCAAGGACGCTATCCCTGGCGGAAACGTGAAGAAGGGCGACGTCGTCAAGGCTGTCGTCGTCCGCACCCGTAAGGAGCGCCGTCGTCCGGACGGTTCCTACATCAAGTTCGATGAGAACGCAGCCGTGATCCTGAAGAACACGGACGGGGAGCCCCGCGGCACCCGTATCTTCGGCCCGGTTGGCCGCGAGCTTCGCGACAAGAAGTTCATGAAGATCGTCTCGCTGGCCCCGGAGGTGCTGTAACTATGGGTGCAAAGATCAAGAAGGGCGATCTCGTCCAGGTCATCACCGGCGCTCGTCAGTCCCGTGGTGGAGACCGTGGCAAGCAGGGCAAGGTCCTGCGTGTGTTCCCGGAATCCAACCGCGTTCTGGTTGAGGGCATCAACCGTGTCACCAAGCACGTGAAGGCCGGCCAGACCCAGCGCGGCACCAACACCGGTGGCATCGAGGTCGTCGAGGCCCCGATCCACCTGTCGAACGTCGCTCTGGTGGATCCGTCCACCAAGAAGCCGACCCGCGTCGGTTTCCGTGTCGAGAAGGTTGAGCGCGATGGTGTGGAGCGCGAAGTGCGCATCCGCGTCGCCAAGGCCTCCGGGAAGGACATCTAATGACTGAGACCCTCGAGACTCCGGTGAAGATCGTCCCGCGTCTGAAGACCAAGTACGCCGAGAACATCAAGCAGTCCCTGCAGGATGAGTTCGAGTACGAGAACGTCAACCAGGTTCCGCGCCTTGTGAAGGTCGTCGTGAACATGGGTGTCGGTGACGCCGCCAAGGATTCCAAGCTGATCGACGGCGCCGTCCGCGACCTGACCGCGATCACCGGTCAGAAGCCCCAGGTCACCAAGGCCCGCAAGTCCATCGCCCAGTTCAAGCTGCGTGAGGGTATGCCGATCGGCGCCCACGCGACGCTGCGTGGCGACCGCATGTGGGAATTCCTGGATCGTCTGGTCACCCTCGCACTGCCCCGTATCCGCGACTTCCGCGGCCTGAACGGCAAGCAGTTCGACGGTAACGGCAACTACACCTTCGGTCTCACGGAGCAGGTCATGTTCCACGAGATCGACCAGGACGCCATCGACCGCGTCCGTGGTATGGACATCACGGTTGTCACCACCGCGAAGACCGACGAGGAAGGCCGCGCGCTGCTCAAGCACCTCGGCTTCCCGTTCAAGACCGAAGACTAATCCAACTACGTAAAAGGTCCACTGGCTCCGCCCGTGGAAACCGGTACGAGGAAGGGCATGAGCCCTCATGACCATGACTGATCCCGTCGCAGACATGCTGACCCGTCTGCGCAATGCAAACTCGGCGTACCACGACACCGTGTCGATGCCGTACTCCAAGCTGAAGGCCCGCGTCGCCGACATCCTGAAGGCCGAGGGTTACATCTCGGACTGGAAGGAAGAAGAGGCACGCGTCGGCAAGACGCTGACCATCACCCTTAAGTTCGGTCCGAGCCGCGAGCGTTCCATCGCTGGCGTCCGCCGTATCTCCAAGCCCGGTCTGCGCGTTTACGCGAAGTCCACCAACCTGCCGCACGTGCTGGGTGGCCTGGGTATCGCTATCCTGTCCACCTCTTCCGGCCTCCTGACTGACAAGCAGGCCGGCAAGAAGGGCGTGGGCGGCGAAGTCCTCGCGTACGTCTGGTAACGGGAAAGGAAGAGAAGAATGTCGCGTATTGGACGTCTCCCCATCACCGTTCCGGCTGGCGTTGAGGTCAAGATCGATGGAGCCGTTGTCACCGTCAAGGGTGCCAAGGGCGAACTGAGCCACACCGTGGCCAGCCCCATCGAGGTGGCCCTGGAAGAGGGCACGATCTCCGTGACCCGCCCGAACGACGAGCGCACTGCTCGCTCGCTGCACGGCCTGACCCGTACCCTGATCGCCAACATGATCGACGGCGTGACCAAGGGCTACGAGAAGAAGCTGGAAATCGTCGGCACGGGTTACCGTGTGCAGGCCAAGGGTTCTGACCTGGAGTTCGCTCTGGGCTACAGCCACCCGGTCAGCGTCGTCGCTCCCGCCGGCATCACGTTTGCCGTTGAAGGCCCGACCAAGCTCTCTGTTGCTGGCATTGACAAGCAGCAGGTCGGCGAAGTCGCTGCCAACATCCGCAAGCTGCGCAAGCCCGACCCCTACAAGGGCAAGGGCATCCGTTACGCCGGCGAAATCATCCGCCGCAAGGTCGGAAAGGCTGGTAAGTAACCATGGCCATCAGCATTAACAAGAAGCGCAACAGCAAGAACAAGACCTCGGCCCGTAGCCGTCGTCAGCTGCGTATCCGCAAGCGCATCTCCGGTACCCCGGCTCGTCCGCGCCTCATCGTCAACCGTTCGGCCCGTCACATCTTCGTGCAGGTCGTGGATGACACCGTGGCAAAGACCCTCGCCTCGGCCTCCACCATGGAAGCCGATCTGCGTGCGTTCGAAGGTGACAAGACCGCCAAGGCCAAGCGCGTTGGTGAACTGGTCGCCGAGCGTGCCAAGGCAGCCGGTGTTGAGGCCGTGGTCTTCGACCGCGGTGGCAACAAGTACCACGGCCGCATCGCCGCCGTCGCTGACGGTGCTCGCGAAGGTGGTCTGGCGCTGTGACCGAAGTGAACAACGAAAAGGAAACCCAGGTGACTGAAGCTGCAGCCGCTGTTGCAACTGAAACCACTGAGGCTGCCAACAACGACAACCGCCGTGGCGGCCGTCGTGGTGAGCGCGGCGAACGTGGTGGCCGTGGCGAGCGTGGCGGCCGTGGCCGTGACGCCCGCGAGGCCGAGAAGAGCCAGTTCGTTGAGCGTGTTGTAACCATCAACCGTGTCGCCAAGGTGGTCAAGGGTGGCCGCCGCTTCAGCTTCACCGCCCTCGTGGTGGTCGGCGATGGCAACGGCATGGTCGGTGTCGGTTACGGCAAGGCTCGCGAAGTCCCCGCTGCCATCGCCAAGGGTGTTGAAGAGGCCAAGAAGTCCTTCTTCCGCGTCCCGCGCGTCGGCAGCACCATCCCGCACCGCGTCCAGGGCGAAGCCGCCGCTGGTGTCGTGATGCTCCGTCCGGCTTCCCCGGGTACCGGTGTTATCGCCGGTGGTCCGGTGCGTGCCGTGCTGGAGTGCGTCGGCATCCACGACGTGCTGTCCAAGTCGCTGGGCTCCTCCAACGCCATCAACATCGTTCACGCGACCGTTGAGGCTCTGCGTCAGCTCGAGGAGCCGGCAGCTGTTGCCGCTCGTCGTGGCCTGCCGCTGGACGAGGTTGCTCCCGCAGCTCTGGTGCGTGCTCTGAACAACCAGAAGGCAGGTGCCTGAGCCATGGCAAAGAACCTGACTCCGTCCGACGCTCAGTTGGAAATCACCCAGATCAAGGGCGTCATCGGCGCCAAGCAGAACCAGCGTGACACGCTCCGCTCTCTCGGTCTCAAGCGCATCGGCCACTCCGTGGTCCGTTCCGCTGATGCCGTGACCGTGGGCATGCTCAACACGGTTCCGCACCTCGTAGAGGTCAAGGAGGCGAAGTAATGGCTGAGAAGAAGACTGCTGAGCCTGCAGCGACCGAAGAGAAGCAGCACGCTCTGAAGATCCACCACCTGCGTCCCGCCGCTGGTGCCAAGACCGCGAAGACCCGTGTGGGCCGTGGTGAAGGCTCCAAGGGTAAGACCGCCGGTCGTGGTACCAAGGGCACCAAGGCGCGCTACCAGGTCAAGGCCGGCTTCGCCGGTGGCCAGCTGCCGCTGCACATGCGCCTGCCGAAGCTTCGCGGCTTCAAGAACCCGTTCCGTGTCGAGTTCCAGGTGGTCAACCTTGACCGTCTCTCCGAGCTCTTCCCGGAGGGTGGCACCGTGACGGTGGCCGACCTGGTCGCCAAGGGCGCGGTTCGCAAGAACCAGCCCGTCAAGGTGCTCGGCTCTGGTGACATCACCGTCAAGGTCGATGTGACCGTGGATGCCTTCTCCGCCAGCGCGGCTGAGAAGATCCAGGCCGCCGGTGGTTCCGTCACCGCTCTCTGAGAGCCGGAACCGCTGAACGCGATCTGAGAACTCCCGGCACCCGGACAGCTGTCCGGGTGCCGGGAGTTCCTGCATTCGCGACGAATTACGGGGCTGACCGACACAACGGTTAGACTCTGATGTCGGGTTCAACCAGGAACCCACTCTCCTTTACCTCACAGATCCCTCAGGAGGACGCTTGCTCAGCGCATTCGGCCGTGCCTTCAGGACCCCTGACTTGCGACGCAAGTTGCTGTTCACTCTTGGCATCGTCACGATCTTCCGGCTCGGCGCGTTCATCCCGGCACCGGGTGTGAGCTATAACAACGTTCAGCAGTGTCTCCAGCTGACGCAGGGCAACAGCAGCCTGCAGCAGATGGTGAACATGTTCTCGGGTGGCGCCCTGCTTCAGGTCTCCATCTTCGCGCTGGGCATCATGCCGTACATCACCGCCAGCATCATCGTTCAGCTGCTGCGCGTCGTGATCCCCCGGTTCCAGGAACTGTATGAGGAAGGCGCCTCCGGGCAGACCAAGCTCACGCAGTACACGCGGTATCTGACGATCGCCCTGGGCCTCCTGAACGCCACCACGCTGGTGTCTCTGGCCCGTTCCGGTCAGCTGTTCCAGGGCTGTGCCCTGCCGCTGATCCCGGACAACAGCATCATCACGACGATCCTGCTGATCATCACCCTGACCGCGGGCACCGGCCTCATCATGTGGATGGGCGAGCTCGTGACGGAAAAGGGCATCGGCAACGGCATGTCCCTGCTGATCTTCACCTCCATCGCCGCCGGCTTCGTGCCCGCTATGAACGGCATCATCGGCGCCAAGGGCTGGGGCACGTTCATCGCCGTCCTGCTGGTCGGTCTCCTGACGGTCGCCCTCGTGGTCTTCGTCGAGCAGTCCCAGCGCCGCATTCCCGTCCAGTACGCCAAGCGCATGGTGGGACGCCGGACCGTGGGTGGCACCACCACCTACATCCCGATCAAGGTCAACATGGCCGGCGTGATCCCAGTGATCTTCGCGTCGTCCATCCTGTACCTGCCGGCGCTGATCGCACAGTTCAACACCCCCACGGACGGCCGTCCCGTCCCGGACTGGGTCGTGTGGATCAACAACAACCTCACCAAGGGTGATCACCCGTTCTACATGGCGGTGTACTTCCTGCTGATCATCTTCTTCACCTACTTCTACGTCTCGATCACCTTCAACCCTGAAGAGGTCTCGGACAACATGAAGAAGTACGGTGGCTTCATTCCCGGTATCCGGGCAGGCCGTCCCACTGCTGAGTACCTGCAGTACGTGCTGTCCCGGATCACCCTGCCAGGTGCGCTGTACCTCGGCATTGTTGCGCTCATCCCGCTGGTGGCCCTGGTCCTGGTCCAGGCCAACCAGAACTTCCCCTTCGGCGGCACCTCGATCCTCATCATGGTCGGTGTCGGACTGGAGACGGTGAAGCAGATCGACGCGCAGCTTCAACAACGGCACTACGAAGGGCTCTTGCGATGACAAGAATGCTGATTATCGGTCCTCCCGGCTCCGGCAAGGGAACGCAGGCCGAGCGGATCTCCGATCGTCTCGGTGTGGTGGCCATCTCCACCGGCGACATCTTCCGCGCCAACGTCAAGGGCGAGACCCCGCTGGGCCTGGAAGCCAAGAAGTACATGGACGCCGGGGACTTCGTCCCGGACTCGGTCACCAACCGCATGGTCCGTGACCGGCTGGGCCAGGACGACGTGGCGGAGGGCTTCCTGCTCGACGGCTACCCGCGCACTGTGGCGCAGGTGGACGAGCTGGACCAGATCCTCTCCGAGTCCGGCACCCGCCTGGACGTGGTGCTCCAGCTGACCGCGGACGACGAGGAGCTCGTCACCCGTCTGCTGGGCCGGGCCCTGGAGACGGGCCGCAGCGACGACAACGAGACCGTCATCCGCCACCGTCTGGATCTCTACCACGAGCAGACCGAAGCCGTGGTGGGCAAGTACGCCGAACGCGGGATCCTCCGCCGCGTGGATGGCATCGGAGCCATCGACGAGGTCACGGATCGCGTGATGGCCGCCATCGCGGAGGCCGTGGCGGACGAAGCCGCCAGCGCCTAGAAATCCCAGTCATGCCCCCGGACACGCTCCGGGGGCATGACTTTTCCGCCGACAGCCTCCTGGGAGGCGACGCGGAAGCCAGTAGCCCCGAGGGCCGTAAGACGCGGCCGGAACCGAAGGAAGACCTGTGGCATTCCACTCTCCCCGGATCGAATACAAGACCAACGCTCAGATGCGCATCATGCAGGAGGCTGGTGAGCTTCTCAGCCGCGCCCTGGACGCGGCCGTGGCCGCCGTCGCGCCGGGTGTCACGACCGATGAGCTGGACGCCGTCTTCGCCGCCGTGGTGGACGAGGCGGGCGCCCAGTACAACTTCCTGGGGTACCACGGCTATCCGAAGCACATCTGCGCCTCGGTCAACGATGAGGTGGTGCACGGCATCCCCGGACCGCGGGTTCTGGAGCCGGGCGATGTGGTGAAGATCGACGGCGGCTGCATCGTGCGCGGCTGGAACGCCGACTCCGCGCGCACCGTGATCGTGGGCGAGGGGGACTCGGAGGACGAGCGCCTCTCGGAGGTCACCCGCATGGCCATGTGGCACGGCATCGCGGCCCTGGCCACCGCCAAGTACGTGGGGGACATCGGCGATGCCATCGACGACTACGTCTCCTCGCAGAAGGGCAAGCCGTTGGGCATCCTGGAGGACTACTGCGGACACGGCATCGGCTCCCAGATGCACATGGCGCCCGATGTGCTGAACTACCGCAGCAAGCACCGTGGCCCGAAGATCAAGCCCGGCATGTGCTTCGCGATCGAGCCGATGCTGGTCCGCGGTGGGCTCGAGACCGCCGTGCTCGAAGACGATTGGACCGTGGTCACCACGGACGGTGCCCGCGCCTCGCAGTGGGAGCACTCCGTGGCCGTCCACCGCGAGGGCATCTGGGTTCTCACGGCACCCGACGGCGGCGCCTCCGAGCTGTCCAAGCTCGGCGTGACCGTGGCGCCGATCCCGGCGTGAGCCAGTTCGCCGTCGCGCATGAAAGCGCGACGGCGGCGCCGTGACAGGCTGCGCAGAGGCCCCCGACCGTACTGGTCAGGGGCCTCTGGCGTCCCCTCTCGACACGGCACGGAGGCGGCCGTCCCGCTCAGGCGAGCGGGAAGCTCGGGGGGAGCAGTTCCTCGAGCGGGCGTCGAGCGTGGTCGGAGTCGGTGAGCGAGGCCATGTAGTGGTTCAGGAAGTCCTGCGCACGTCGGCGGTGGTCACTCGTGTCCATGGTGACGACCTCGTGGTCCTCCACCACGGTGCGGCCTGCGACGACGACCCGTGAGATGTCCCGGCCGTCGGCGTTCAGGACCAGGGTGCGGATCGGGTCCGCGTACGGGCCGATATGGCGTCCGGTGAGGTCGAGGACGAAGTAGTCCGCCTGGCAACCCGGCGCGAGGCGTCCGAGGTCGTCCCGGCCGAGGGCTTCTGCGGGATCGAGGGTGGCGGAGCGGAAGAGGTCGCCCGCCTGGGCCGACGCCCGGTCTCCGGTGGCGGTCTTCTGCATCGCCATGGCGAGGTCGAGGCCACGGATCATGTTCGGCGGCGCCGAGTCGGTGCCCATCACCACCCGGATCCCGCGGGCGCGGTATGCGTCGTAGTCCTCCAGGACGTTGCCGTAGTGGGCGGAAGGGATGGGGCAGAACACCACGGTCGTCCCCGACTCCGCGAGGAGCGCGAGGTCGTCGCCGTCGCCGTAGGCGCCGGGCATATGACGGTGCCCGGGCACCGTCCAGGCGTGCGGGATGAAGGTCTGCTCGGCCAGGAAGCCGATAGAGTGGAGGTAGGGGAGGGGGCGCATCCCGGTGCGTTCGATCATGGTCTCCACCTCGGACACCCCCTGTGCGGCGTGGAGCCGGACCGGGATTCCCAGCTCGTCGGCCGCCTGACGCGTGAGCCGGAGTGTCTTCTCCGTCTGCGTCTCGATCCGCGCAGGCAACAGGGCCGTCCGGATCCGGCCGTCGGCCCGCCCCTCGTGGTCCCGGGCGAAGCGGATCGCCTCGGCCAGCCCGTCCAGGCCTCGCTGCTCGTCCTCGTGCAGGAGCACGCGCGTCCCGTCCGTGCAGGGGACGTGGGTACGGTAGCTGGGACCGAGGTACGCCCGCAGGCCGATGTTCTCGACGGCTGTGGCCAAGTGGGCCAGGTCTTCATAGTCCTCACACCAGTCGAGATAACTTTCTGCCGCGATCGGCATGAGGGTGGTGATGCCGTTGAGTGCGAGCTGCGTCAGGGCGAACTCGCGGCGGAAACGCAGTTCCTCGGTGGTGAAGACGGGGGAAGAACTCTGGAGATGAGCCTCGGAGCGGATCAGTCCGAGCCGGGTGGCGGGGCCGTGCCAGGAGTCGAAGATCGCGTGGTCGATGTCGGCGAGGGCGTTGAGATCGATGAAACCGGGGGAGACGATCGAGAGTCCCGCGTCGACCTCCTGGTCGACCGGTCCGGAGTAGTCCCGGCCGACGAACAGGATGGTGTCGTTCTCGTGGACCAGCTCGGCGTCCGGCAGGATGCGGTGGTCACCGTCGGCGTAGCCGATGATGAAGGCCGCCTTGATGCGGGTGATCACTCGTGTGCTCCTCGGATGGCAGGGTGTGCGGGTCCACCGGACGGGGACTCCGCCCGACCAGGATGGCATTCCCCGCGCCGCTGGGCCAGCAAGCTTCGCCGGTCATAGCCCGGGTGCGCTAAATCCAGGCCCGGTCATGGTTCATGGCCGGGCCGTGCTGTTTCTGCGGCGCCCGCCACGGCAGCCGGAGGCTACGGTGCCTCGCCACGACGCCCGAACGCGACGACGACGGCGGCGGCCACCGCTGAGGTGGCCGCCGCCGTCGTCGTGCTCAGGAGGGCGAATGCCCTACTTGGCGATCTTCGGCTTGACGTCCTTGGTGTAGATGCCCTCGAGAGTGCCCTTCAGGGTGGTGAGGCTGCTCTTCACGTCGGCCTTCTGGGTCAGGATCGCCGCGGCGGCCTTGGCCATCTCCTGGTCCGCACCCGGCAGGAACACGCGGGCGTTGTCCTGCTTGCGGGTCACGGCCAGCTGATCCATGGCGATCTTGATCTGAGGTGTCTTGGCCAGCGCCGAGGTCATGTCCGCGGACTTGCGGGTGGGCATGTAGCCGGTGGCCGCGGAGAAGAGTGCGGTGTTCTCCGGCTCCGTCACGAACTTCAGGAACGTGGCCGCGGCGAGCTGCTGGTCCTTCGGCACCCCGGCCGGGATGCCGAGGCCGGCGCCACCGGTGGGGCAGACCGGGTTCTGCGAGGCGGAGCCGCCGGGCAGGAAGCCGACGCCCACGTTGAACTTCGCGTTCTGCAGCACATCCACGAGGGAGCCCGTGGAGGACAGCGTGGCGGAGGCGATGCCCGCGGCGAAGTCGTCCGCGGAGTCCTTGGAGGAGACGCCGGCCCAGCCGTCCTTGTAGACCGAGTCCTGAGCGAACTGGAGTGCCTTGACGTTGGCGTCCGAGTCGGCGGTGATGTCCCAGTCCTTGGACCAGCCGCCGCCCTCACCCCAGAGGTTGTTCTGCAGGGTCCAGCCCGCGTAGCCGGCCAGTGCCGGGTACATGAAGGCGAACTGGGCCTTCGACGCGGCCTTGAGCTTCGGCGCCCATTCGGCGAACTCGGCCCAGGTCTTCGGAGCGCGGTCCGGGAGACCGGCGGCCTTGAAGTGGTCCTTGTTGTAGTAGAAGAGCGGGGTGGAACGGGCGTACGGCATGGCCCACTGCTGGTTGTCGTAGCCGTAGTCCGCCACGAGGGTCTCGCGGAAGTCGGACATGCTGAAGTCGAGCTGCTTGATCAGGCTGTCCAGCGGGATGATGCTCCTGTTCATGTAGTAGCGGAACCACCACACATCGGACAGGACGACGAGCGCCGGCAGTCCGCTCTTGGCGGCCTGTGCGGTCTGGAACTTCTGGGCGATCTCCTCGTAGTCCTTGCCGCCGGTGATGAGGTTGACCTTGATGTCCGGGTGCTTGGCCTGGAACTTCTCGATCAGCTGCTTCTCGACGTCCTGGGACTTGCCCGGGTGGGTGGACCAGAAGTCGAAGCTCGCGGCGGGCTTCACACCGCTGAAGTCCGTGTCCGCGGCGGCCTGGGAGGCCCCGCCACCGCTGGTGGAGGGACCGCCGCAGGCGGCGAGGGCGGCGGTGACGGCCGCGGCGGCGGAGAGGCCGAGGAATTGACGACGGCGCAGTGGCGTGTTCATGAGATGACCTTTCAGTGATGCTGGAGTGCGATGGTGCTGGTGTGGTGCCGGTGGGGAGGCGCGCCTCCCGGGGTGGGGCGGAGTTCAGCCCGTGACGCTGCCCTGGGTGAGGCCGGCGACGATGTAGCGCTGGAGCATGGCGAAGATGAGGAGGACGGGCAGGATGACCAGGACCGAGCCGGCCATGAGGATGCCCCAGCCGGCTCCGTTGCTCTCCGAGTTCTGGAGAAGCGTCAGGCCGACGGGAAGCGTCATGCTCTCCGGGCGGTCCGTGATGATGAGGGGCCAGATGTAGTCGTTCCACTCGCTGACCACGGTCACGAGGCCCACGGTGGCGATCGAGGGGATGGAGACCGGCACCACGACCCGCCAGAGACGGCGCCAGTGCCCGGCGCCGTCGAGCTCCGCGGCTTCCAGGATGGAACCCGGCAGCGTGAGGAAGTGCTGGCGGAGCAGGAAGGTGCCGAAGGCGGTGCCCAGGCCCGGCAGGATGATGCCCCACAGGGTGTTCTTCCCGCCCAGCCCGGCGATCAGGATGTAGTTCGGCAGGATCGACACCTGGGCCGGCACCATGAGCGCCACCAGGATGATCACGAACACGACGTTCTTGAACGGGAACCGGACGAACACCAGGGCGTAGGCGGTCAGGATGGCCAGGCTCACCTTGATGGCGGAGCCCACGGCCGTGACGATCACGCTGTTGAGGAAGAACTGTCCGAACGGCACGGTGGTCATGGCCGTGTGGTAGTTGTCCAGCGTGGGCGCCTGGGGCAGGATCTTCAGGTCCGTGGTGACGATCTCGCCGGGCTGCTTGAAGGAGCTCAGCACCATCCACAGCAGAGGCAGGAACACCACCAGGGTCGCCACGATCAACGGGATGTAGCCGCCCGCGAGCGTGGCCACGAGGTTCTTCCGGCTGAGAGCGCCGGGGCGGCTGTCGGTCAGAGTGCTCATGCGTAGTGCACCTTCTTCTCCACGAAACGCAGCTGGAGGACGGTGACCACCAGAAGGATGGCGAACAGCACCACGGAGACGGCCGCCGAGTAGCCGGCGCGGTTGTAGGCGCCGAAGGCCTGCAGATAGGCCTCGTAGATGAGCGTGCTCGTGCCGTTGCCCAGCGGCGTCATGATCCGGATCAGGTCGAAGGCCTGAAGGGAGCTGATCATGGTGGTGATGAGCAGGAAGAACGTGGTGGGGGAGAGCAGCGGCAGGGAGATGCTCAGGAACCGCCGCGCGCCGTTGGCTCCGTCCAGGGACGCGGCCTCCATCACCTCGGTGGGCAGCGACTGCAGGCCCGCGAGGAAGACCACGGCGCAGTAGCCGAGGTTCTTCCAGATGTAGACCACGATCACCATGACCAGGGCCAGCTGGGGGTCGTTGATCCATTCGGGGCTCTTCAGGCCGGCCCCACGCAGGATCCAGGCCAGGACGCCGTAGCCGGGGTCGAAGATGAACAGCCAGACCAGGCCGACGCCGACACCGGACAGGACGTACGGGGCGAACACCGCGGCGCGGGCGAAGGTGGTGCCCTTGACCTTGGCGTTCAGGGCCAGCGCGACCAGGAGGCCCAGGACCATCGAGCCGCCGACCGTGAGAACAGTGAACACCGCGGTGGTCCCGAGGACGCGCGGAGCGTCCGGGCTGGTGAAGAAGGCCAGGTAGTTGCCGAAGCCCACCACGGTGGCCTCGGCCGAGCCGAGGGTCCAGTCCAGGGTGGAGTAGTAGATGTTGTTCAGCAGCGGAAGGTAGGTGAAGACGCCGATCAGCAGGAGGTTCGGCGCTGCGAAGGCGAGGAACACCAGGAAGTCACGACGGCGCCGGGGGCTCCAGCCACGTTTCCGTTCCACCGCCGGAGGGGCGGGAGCGCCGGCGGCGGCCCGGGGAGGGGCCTGCGTCGCGGGGCGCTGGGCAAGGGGGATTTCAGTATCAGTCATCAAGGGAATCTGGGTCGTTCCAACCTGCGTCAGAACGCGCAGGACATGCCCACTTCACCACAGCGGCCCGCGTCGCGGCCCCGGTTTCCGGGCCGTCCGGGCAGAGTTCCCGGACACTTCAGGGCCGGTTCGCCGAACGGCCACCGGAGCGGCACCTCGCGTTCACAAACGAGGGGCGACTCCCGGTTCCGGGGGGGGGGCGTTCCGGAGAGACGTCCGCGGCGGACCGGGCCGCCGGAGGTGGACAATGAAGCCATGGGACGGATCACGGAGGTGCCCGGGGTGCGGGTAGGGCATGCGGAACGCATCGGCGAGGGCTGGCTGAGCGGGGTCACGGTGGTGCTGCCCCCTCCCGGGACCGTGGGGTCGGTGGATGTGCGGGGCGGTGGGCCCGGGACCCACGAGACGGATGTCCTGGACCCCAGCACACTGGTCCCCACGATTGACGCCGTGGTCCTGACGGGCGGCAGCGCCTACGGACTCGCCTCGGCGGGCGGGGCGCAGCTCTGGTGCGAAGAGCAAGGCCTGGGCTTCCCGGTGCAGGGCGGCGTGGTGCCGATCGTCCCCGCCGCAGCGATCTTCGACCTGGGGCGCGGGGGCGACTTCCGAGCGCGCCCCGATCTGGAGATGGGGTACCAGGCGGCGCGGGACGCCGGATCCCGTGAGCCGGGGCACGACGTCGAACGGGGCGCCATCGGAGCGGGAACCGGTGCGCTGATCGCCCAGGGCGCGTACAAGGGCGGACTCGGAACGTCGGCCGTCCACCTGGACGGCGGCATCGTGGTCGGGGCGCTCGCGATCGTCAACGCGTTGGGAGTCCCGCAGTTCCCGGCGGAGACCGGCGCGGCGGCGAGCCGGGAGAAATCCGGAAGCGCACAGAAGCATGCTCACGCTGCGCCCGCCGCCGGCTCGCTCAACACCACGCTCGCCGTCGTCGTGACGAATGCCGCGCTGGAGGTGGCCCAGTGCCGCCGGACCGCGACGGCGGCGCACGCCGGCCTGGCCAGGGCCCTGAACCCGAGCCACACCCTGGCCGACGGGGACACGGTCTTCGCGCTCTCGACCGGTGGATCGGCGGCATGGACCGGGCTGGATCCGGCAGCCAGGACGGCCTTCCTGATCGGGCTGCAGAGTGCCGCGGCGGAGGCCGTGCGCCTCGCGATCCTCGACGGCGTCGCCCAGGCGTCGGGTGTCACCACGCCGGCGGGGACGTTCCCGGCATTCGGCGATGGGGGTGCGTGATCCGTCGAAGGACGGCTATCATGACCCGATTTAACTTCTGGCGCCGGATGGCGTACAGTTGATGGTTGGTTGTCTGTTCCGTCATGCCCTCTGCGCTTCCGAGCGTGTGGGGTCGGCCCACTTCAGGGTGGGAATGCATGGACTGGCAGCCTGTGGGAATGATCCCACAGGAAAACACCCATTGCCTGCTGAGCACACCCGTGCTCTCCGGCACAACAGTTAGCGGAGGATATGGCCAAGAAGGACGGGGTCATTGAGATCGAAGGCGTGGTGACCGAAGCGCTGCCCAACGCGATGTTCCGTGTTGAGCTGACGAACAAGCACATCGTCTTGGCACACATCTCTGGAAAGATGCGTCAGCACTACATCAGGATCCTCCCGGAGGACCGCGTGGTGGTGGAGCTGAGCCCTTACGACCTCACCAGGGGTCGTATCGTCTACCGCTACAAGTAAAGACCGCTGTCCCGGTCCGCCGGGGCAGGGGACAACTGCAAACACGCAAAGGAACGCCATGAAGGTCAAGCCGAGCGTCAAGCAGATCTGCGACAAGTGCAAAGTGATCCGCCGTAACGGCCGGGTCATGGTGATCTGCGAGAACCCGCGCCACAAGCAGCGCCAGGGCTGATTCCCCTTCGGGGACCACACTGGACTGCTTGCCCACGCAAGTAATAGATAAGGCAGCACAAGCTGCGCTGGGACGTAATGGGCCCGGACAGCTAACCCCCGGTCGGAGGCTGGGGCCGCAGTGAAACTGCGGGTGTACTGCCTACGACCTCCGGTTCAATCAAGGAGTACCGCCAAACATGGCTCGTCTCGCTGGCGTTGACATCCCCCGCGAAAAGCGGTTGGTGATCGCGCTTACTTACATCTACGGCGTGGGCAAGACCCGTGCACAGGAAACCCTGGCTGCCACTGGCATCAGCCCGGACGTCCGGGTCAAGGACCTCAGTGACGCTGAGCTGGTTCAGCTGCGTGACTACATCGAGGGCAACTACAAGGTTGAGGGTGACCTTCGCCGCGAAGTGGCTGCTGACATCCGCCGCAAGGTCGAGATCGGCAGCTACCAGGGTCTGCGTCACCGCAGGGGCCTGCCGGTCCACGGTCAGCGCACCAAGACCAACGCTCGCACCCGTAAGGGTCCGAAGCGGACCGTCGCAGGCAAGAAGAAGGCCGGCCGCTAAACCCCTCGGGTTTAGCTCCAGGTTTCCCAAGAAACTTTCTGTAGGAGAAAAGCATGCCCCCGAAGACTCGTGGCGCTGTCCGCAAGCCGCGTAAGAAGGACAAGAAGAATATCGCGCTTGGACAGGCGCACATCAAGAGCACTTTCAACAACACCATCGTGTCCATCACGGACCCGTCCGGTGCTGTGATCTCCTGGGCTTCCGCCGGTGAGGTCGGCTTCAAGGGCTCCCGTAAGTCCACCCCGTACGCCGCGCAGATGGCTGCTGAGACTGCCGCGAAGCGCGCGCAGGAGCACGGTCTCCGCAAGGTGGACGTGTTCGTGAAGGGCCCGGGCTCCGGCCGCGAGACGGCTATCCGCTCGCTGCAGGCCGCCGGCCTCGAGGTCGGTTCCATCCAGGACGTGACCCCGAGCGCTCACAACGGCTGCCGTCCGCCGAAGCGTCGCCGCGTCTAGTAGCAGTGGCCTGGTCATGCCGTCATCACCGCCTCGGGCGGCGGTGACGGCATGACCGACGGAACGACGTCGATTTCCACTACCTGTGTTGCGTCATATAGCGGATGCTCGCTGAAAGGAAACATAAGTGCTCATTGCACAGCGCCCCACCCTCACTGAAGAGGTCGTTTCCGAAAACCGCTCCCGGTTCGTCATCGAACCGCTGGAGCCGGGCTTCGGTTACACTCTCGGCAATTCCCTGCGTCGTACCCTGCTCTCCTCGATCCCCGGCGCTGCTGTCACCAGCATCCGGATCGACGGCGTGCTGCACGAGTTCACCACTGTTCCGGGTGTGAAGGAGGATGTCACTGAGATCATCCTGAACATCAAGAACCTCTCGGTGTCCTCCGAGCACGATGAGCCGGTCGTCGCATACCTGCGCAAGCAGGGCCCCGGTGTCGTCACCGCTGCGGACATCGCTCCGCCGGCCGGCGTGGAATTCCACAACCCGGACCTGCACATCGCGACCCTGAACTCCAAGGGCAAGTTCGAGCTCGAACTGACCATCGAGCGTGGCCGTGGCTACGTCTCCGCTGCTCAGAACAAGGCTGGCGACTCCGAGATCGGCCGTATCCCGGTCGACTCGATCTACTCGCCCGTCATGAAAGTGACCTTCCGTGTGGAGGCCACCCGTGTCGAGCAGCGCACCGACTTCGACAAGCTCGTCGTCGATGTCGAGACCAAGCAGTCCATCGCCCCGCGCGATGCCGTCGCTTCCGCCGGCACCACGCTGGTCGAACTCTTCGGTCTGGCCCGTGAGCTCAACGTTGCCGCTGAGGGCATTGAAATCGGCCCGTCGCCCACGGACGCTGCTCTGGCAGCCGACATGGCGCTGGCCATCGAGGAACTGGACCTCACCGTCCGTTCCTACAACTGCCTCAAGCGCGAGGGCATCCACACCGTGGGCGAACTCGTGGCGCGTTCCGAGGCCGACCTGATGGACATCCGGAACTTCGGTGCCAAGTCCATCGACGAGGTCAAAGCCAAGCTTGTTGAACTGGGTCTCTCTCTGAAGGATTCGCCTCCCGGATTCGATCTCGCCGCCCGCGCGGCCGCGATCGATGAGGACGACGCGACCTTCAGCGACGAAGAAGCCTGATAAAGCAGATTTTGGTTCTCCCGGGCCGTTGATGGCCCGGTGAAACCACCCATCTAGGAGATAGAACTATGCCTACCCCCTCCAAGGGTCCGCGCCTGGGCGGTGGCCCGGCTCACGAGCGCCTGATGCTCGCGAACCTGGCCGCTCAGCTCTTCGAGCACAAGCGCATCACCACCACGGTCACCAAGGCCAAGCGCCTGAAGCCGTACGCCGAGCGTCTGGTCACCTTCGCCAAGCGTGGCGACCTCGCTTCCCGCCGCCGCGTGCTCGGCCTGATCAGCGACAAGGGCATCGTCCACGAGCTGTTCACCGACATCGCCAAGCAGGTGGAGAACCGTCCCGGCGGCTACACCCGCATCACCAAGATCGGCAACCGCAAGGGCGACAACGCCCCCATGGCCGTGATCGAGCTCGTGCTCGAGCCGCTCTCCGCCAAGCAGGCCGTCGTGGCCGAGGCCACCCAGGCTGCTGAGAAGGCCGCTCCGGCCGAGGAAGCCGCTGTGGAGGCTCCGGCCGAGGAGACCACTGAGGTCGTCGAGGAGACCGTCGAGGCTCCCGCCGCCGAAGAGGCCACCGAGGAAGCAGCTGAGGAGAAGGACGCCAAGTAAGGCTCCTTCCACCCAGTAGACTTTGGTCTATGCAGTTCGAAGAACCCGTCGTCATCCCTAACGGTGACGGCGGGTTTCTTCGTGTCCGGATGGGGCTGGCGTACGACGGCGCCCCGTTCCGTGGATGGGCCGTGCAGCCAGGCCTGCTCACGGTCCAAGGCGTGCTGGAGGAAGCCCTCGGAATGGTCCTCCGCCGCCCCGTGCGGCTCACGGTCGCCGGGCGCACCGACGCCGGTGTCCACTCCCGCGGCCAGGTGGTCCACTGGGACACCACCGAGCAGGAGTGGGAGCGCGTAGGCCGAGGGAATGTGGACGGCGCCGCCCATACGCTGCAGCGCAGGCTCCGCGGCACTCTGGCCAAGGTCCTCGGGGACTTGAACGGCGCCGTCGTCGTGCACAGCGTGGAGCTGGCGGCGGAGGGCTTCGACGCCCGCTTCAGCGCCCTGTGGCGCCGCTACAGCTACCGGATCGCCGACGACGCGCGGACCTGGGACCCGCTGGGCCGCTCGCTCGTGCTGTGGCACAAGAAGCCCCTGGACACCGAGGCGATGAATCGCGGCGCAGCACAGCTCCTCGGGCTGAACGACTTCCGGTCCTACTGCAAGCCCCGCGAAGGGGCCACCACGGTTCGCGAACTCCAGCGGTTCGACTTCGAGCGGGGTGCGGACGGGATCATCACGGCGCACATCCAGGCCGACGCGTTCTGCCACAACATGGTGCGGGCGCTGATCGGCGCCACGCTGACCGTGGGGGAGGGCGCCGAGCCGCCTCCGTGGCTCTGGGAGCGGCTGCTGGAGAAGAAGCGCGACTCTCGATCGGTCCTGGCGCCGGCGCACCCGCTGGTGCTGGAGTACGTCGCCTACCCCGAGGATGACCAGCTCAAGGCCCGCGCCGAGCAGACCCGGGCCGTCCGGGACTGAGACGTCGTCCCCTCCCAGGGGAGGGCTCCCCATTGACCTCGCCGTGTCGTGGCGGGAGGGTGATGACCATGGGTGGATTTCTCGGAGCCGACGTTGAACAACTACGCGCCCTCGCGCGCACGCTGGAGCGTGGAGCCCAAGACCTCAGCTCACGCCTTCGTTCACTCGATGCCCTGGTGGCGGAGCCCGGACCTTGGCAGGGTCCCGATCTGCAGCGTTTCCAGGCCACCTGGCACAGTGAGACCACCCCGGAGGCCCGCAACTGCATCCAGTCATTGCTGAGCGCGGCCCGCGCCTTGCAGCAGCAGGCGCAAGAGCAGGAGAAGGCCAGCGTGGCAGCTGGCGGAAGCGGGGCGACAGGCGCCGGAGGGGCGCCGCCGTCCGTCGACGGCAGTGACCGTCGATCTCAAGGCCGCGGCGCCGAAGGCGAGCGGGGCCGGGAGGGCGGAGGTCAAGGGGACCCTGGTGGTCACACCGATGGACCTCAGCCGTTGCCCAACGGCCTCGGCAAGCCTGTTCCGGGCACCAGCGTCCCCCGGCCTGAGGCGCCACCCTGGCGTTCGGACCCGGATTCGCAAGGCCACGGAACCTCGGACGCAGGTTGGGGAGACCACGCGAAGAAGCTCGTGGTGGAAACTGCGGCGGAAGCAGGCGGAGCCGGCTGGCCGGACGCGTCGAGGAATCTGCTGCACTACCTCGGCAATTCCGGGGAGCCCTTGACTCAGAACGTGGACCAGATGCTCAAGGACGTTCCACAGCTCAGAGGACAGGCTGACGCGGACGTCACCAACCTGGCGCGCAGTGCGGTGGCCGATGCCAAGGGTTCCGGAGCCACCGGTCCAGTGACCTATCCCGTCAGCACGGACTGGAAGGGCTATTACATCACCAAGGACCAGAGTGCCAACTGGTTCTATGCGACCGGCGGTATCCAGTACAGCACCCAGGGACAGGTGACGGTGTACCCTCCCGAGCAGCCCGGTGGCGAATGGCGCTACGTGACGGACACGGTTGTCAGCTACCGTGATCGGTACAACTGGGATGGGACCAAAGCCACGGACATCGGACCGTTTCACGTCACCGATGCGGAGATGGGGCATCTCAACGAGGTGGGGCTGGCGCAGAATTTCAACATGGTGGGGCGTTCCGGGAATCGCCACGGAGACGGAACGGTGTCATGAGAATATCCAGGGCCGCCCTGTGCGGCGCGATGCTCTTGATGACGGTCTCCTGCGCCGTGGGTCCAGTCCCGGAGCGCGGAGGACCGTCATCGCCTCCTTCCCCCCAGCACATCACGACCTCGTCGAAGGGCACTGCCATGACCACCACGGATCCACAGTACGCTCAGAACATCCTCGGACGCGCAGGACTCTCAGACCCCCCTCACCACGGAGACCTCACCAGTTCCACTGAAGGTCTTCAGAACTTCCCGGACGCCGCACTGGTCACCTTCACGGGGGAACGCAAGGCTGTCCTGGACTGGTGCCGGGACGCAGGGCTGGACGTGTTCCCGGATGCCGTGGTGGGGCCGCAGGACCGGGTCGTCCTCCGGGGTCACGGCGACGGCGAGGGGCTGGCGCTCTGCAGCAAGGACCGGGATTACGGGCGAGGGCCGAACGTCCGGGTGACCGTGGACGGCGCCGGCGCGACCGCCGTCGCGGTCTATTCACTTCCTGCGGGTCGTTGATCGTCCCGGCGCTTTTGCCTGAACGGGTCATTAACGATAAAGTTTTAAGTCGTTGTGCGTGTGCCCTCTCGATGTTGGGTGCCGGCCGGATGATTCTGTTGCATGGATCGTGTATCCGGTCGCGCTATCGAGCTTCGGGTCTCACTGGTTCCCTAGAGCCCTCACCTCTGATCCGGTCGCACAGGAACCCTTCAGCAGGAACTCACGCCTGCTGAAACTACTTTGAACGCCAGAACAAGAACGAGGCATACACCGTGCGTACGTACACCCCGAAGCCCGGCGATGTTGATCGCCAGTGGCACGTCATTGACGCAACCGACGTCGTCCTGGGCCGTCTTGCCAGCCACACCGCCAATCTCCTGCGCGGCAAGCACAAGCCGACCTTCGCCGCTCACATGGACATGGGCGACTTCGTCATCATCATCAACGCCGAGAAGGTGGCCCTGACCGGCGCCAAGCTCGAGCAGAAGCGCGCTTACCGCCACTCCGGTTACCCGGGCGGCCTCAAGAGCGTCAACTACGCCGAACTGCTGGAGAAGAACCCGGTTCTGGCCGTGCAGAAGGCCGTCAAGGGCATGCTGCCGAAGAACTCCCTGGCTGCCGCTCAGCTGACCAAGCTGAAGGTGTACCGCGGTGCTGAGCACCCGCACGCCGCTCAGCAGCCCCAGACTTTCGAAATCACCCAGGTCGCCCAGTAGTCCTGGCCACCACCCAACTTAGTTTTCAAGGAGAATCGTGGCTCAGAACGAAGAACTGACCACCGAGGCCGTCGAGGCCGAGGAAATCCCCACCAGCTACACCTCGGAGAGCGCCCCGGCGCAGGCTTCCGAGCAGAAGGAGCGCCCGGCCCTGACGGTGCCCGGCTCCGGTGTCGGCCGCCGTAAGGAAGCCATCGCCCGCGTGCGCGTCGTTCCGGGTTCCGGCAAGTGGACCATCAACGGCCGCGAGCTGGAGAACTACTTCCCGAACAAGCTGCACCAGCAGGAAGTCAACGAGCCGTTCCGCATCCTCGAGCTCGAGGGCGCTTACGACGTCATCGCCCGCATCCACGGTGGTGGCCCCTCCGGCCAGGCCGGTGCGCTGCGCCTCGGCATCGCTCGTTCCCTGAATGAGATCGACGTCGAGAACAACCGCCCGACCCTCAAGAAGGCCGGCTTCCTGACTCGTGACGCCCGCGTCATCGAGCGTAAGAAGGCCGGTCTCAAGAAGGCCCGTAAGGCACAGCAGTACTCCAAGCGCTAAATCGCGCCTACCAAGAAAGCGGCTCGCAGCGCGAGCCGCTTTTTTGGCACCTCGGCGCGATTCAGCGCTTGGCTCCACAAGCGCAGGTTTCTCGGCCTGCCAAGAAAGCGGCTCGCAGCGCGAGCCGCTTTTTTGGCACCTCGGCTCCTCAGGGCTCGGTGGCTTCTTCGCCTCCGGGTGTTTGGTGTCCCCCGGGGCTGTGGTCTTTCCCCTGCGCCACAGCGGCGGGGAAGGTCCGGATGACCGGGGGAAACGACGACGGCGGGGCGCGAGACGGCCTGGCGGTGGCCAGCTGGCCGTGCGCGAGGGGAACCGGCCCCGGAACGACGGTCTGCGCCGCCGGGGGTGCCGTCGGCTAGAATCGATCCGATGTCTAGATTATTTGGAACCGACGGCGTCCGAGGCCTTGCGAACGGACTGCTGACCGCTGAACTGTCCATGCAGCTGGCCCAGGCCGCGGCCGTGGTGCTGGGTCATAACCACAGCAACGGCAGCCGGCCACGCGCCGTCGTCGCGCGTGATCCGAGGGCCAGTGGCGAGTTCATCTCCGCCGCCGTCGAAGCCGGGCTCGCCAGCTCCGGTGTGGACGTCTATGACGCCGGTGTGCTGCCCACCCCGGCCGCAGCCTTCCTGGTGGCGGATCTGGAAGCCGACTTCGGCGTCATGATCTCCGCCTCCCACAACCCGGCGCCGGACAACGGCATCAAGTTCTTCGCCCGCGGCGGCCACAAGCTCCCGGATGAGATCGAAGACGCGATCGAGGCCCAGATGGAGCTCGGCTTCGAACGTCCCCAGGCGGCCGGCGTCGGACGCATCCGTCGCTTCTCCGACGCCGAGGACCGCTACATCCTCCACCTGCTGCGGTCCATCGCCCCGCAGCGCCTGGAAGGCCTCAAGATCGTGCTCGACTGCGCGAACGGGGCCGCCAGCGGTTGTTCCCCCGAACTCTTCAAGGATGCCGGCGCGGACATCGTGGTCATCGGCGCCGACCCGGACGGCCTGAACATCAACGACGGCGTGGGCTCCACCCACCTCGGTCCGCTCAAGGCCGCCGTGCTGGAACACGGCGCCGACCTGGGCATCGCTCACGACGGCGACGCGGACCGCTGCCTCGCGGTCGACCATGAGGGCCAGGAAGTGGACGGTGACCAGATCATGGCGATCCTGGCGCTCTCCCTCAAGGAAGCCGGTCAGCTCAGCCAGGACACCCTGGTGGCCACCGTGATGAGCAACCTCGGGCTCAAGATCGCCTTGCGCGACGCCGGGATCACCATCAAGGAGACGGCCGTGGGAGACCGCTACGTCCTGGAAGGCATGCGCGAGGGCGGCTTCAACCTCGGCGGCGAGCAGTCCGGCCACGTGATCTTCGCGGACTACGCCACCACCGGTGACGGCCTTCTGACAGGCCTTCAGCTGGCCGCTCAGGTGGCCCGCACGGGCCGCAGCCTCAAGGACCTCGCCGGCGCCATGAACAAGCTCCCGCAGCTCATGATCAACGTCAAGGGCGTCGACAAGGCCCGCGCCACTCAGGATCCGCACGTGGCCGCCGCCGTGGCGCGCGCGGAACAGGAACTCGGGGAGACCGGTCGCGTCCTCCTCCGCCCCTCCGGCACCGAACCCGTGGTCCGGGTCATGGTGGAGGCCGCGGACATGGAGACCGCCACCCGCGTGTGCGAGGACCTCGCGGCGATCGTCAAGGAGCACCTGGCGCTCGAGCCGACCTCCTGAGCCCCCGCTGCAGACGACGAAGGCCGCCACCCGTTCGGGTGGCGGCCTTCGGTCGTTCCGGGGAGAAGGGTCTGTGGGTCAGCGGTTCTTGAGGGAGTCGCGGATCTCGGTGAGGAGGGCGATCTGCGGATCAACCGCCTCTTCCTCCTCCTTGATGCCGAGCTTGGCATTGCGACGGGCGATCATGTGGTTCATCGGCATGACGACGACGAAGTAGATGGCGGCGGCGATGAGGACGAAGTTGATGATGGCTGCGATGACGCTGCCGTAGGCGAAGCCCTCCCAGGTCATGCCCGCGAGGTCCTTGGCATTGAACAGACGGGCGATCAGCGGCGTGAGCAGTCCCTTGACGATGGAGTCGACGACCGCACCGAAGGCGGCGCCCATAACGACGGCAACGGCCAGATCGACGACGTTGCCCTTCATGATGAATTCTTTGAAACCCTTGAGCATAAGCCTCAAACTAGCGCATCCAGCGCCCGATCAGGTGGCTTAAAGCTTACTTTTCTCCGAACGGCGTGTCTGGAAGTGACAGAAATCCACACTTTCTGCAACCGTTGCGGCCACAGATTGACAGCTTTTAGCAGGCTAGCGGTAGCCGGGCGCGGACGGCAGTCCGAAGTACTGCTCCAGAGTCTTGATGCCGCGGGCCTGCATGTCGCGGGCGGCTTCCGGACCGATGTACCGCAGGTGCCATGGTTCGGCGAGGTATCCCGTCACACCCTCCAGACCCATCTGGTACCGGACGATGAAACCGAACTCGTGGGCCCTCTTGGCGGCCCAGACGGCAGCCGGGGTGGACGCGAAGCACGGGACGAAGGCGCAGGCTCCGCCGCTGTCTCCGATGTCGAAGGCCCAGCCGGTCTGATGCTCCGAGTAGCCGGGACGCGCCGACGCGGTGTCCGCGCTGGCGGTGCCGCGGGCGTTCGCGTACGACTGGTACAGCCCCACCTGGGTGGTGTACGAGCGGTAGCCGCTCGCCAGGACCAGACCCACGCCGTCCTGGGAAGCCGCCGCGAACATCTTTTCGGCCGCCGTGGCGGTGGTCGCGTTCACGAGGGCCAGTTCGCCCGTGGCCGTGGCCGCGACCGCGGGGGCGCGCAGATCCTGCGGCGCGAAGTCCACGGGTTTGAGCGGCCGGTGCTTGTTCACCACAACCCACGGGCTCCGGGGGTCGTCGAACGAGTGCCGCGGTCCGCGCAGCGACAGGTACGGGGTGGCCTGCGTGGGTTTCGGCGTCGGCACGGTGGAAGCGGACGGCGACGGCGCCCGGGAACCGGAGGCGGAGATGCCGCCCGCGGCGGCCGGTGAGGCCGAGGCGGAACCTTGGGTCGGCGTCGTCGGCGAACAGGCGGCGAGGCCGAGTGCCCCGGCGCCGAGCAGGCCGGCCCGCAGAAGATCTCTCCGTCGTGGTTCCATCAGACCTTCCTGAGCAGCATGCGCCGGATCGAGTGATCCGGGTCCTTGGTCAGCACGAGCTGTGCCCGGCCCCGGGTGGGCAGCACATTGTGGACGAGGTTGGGTTCGTTGATGCGCTTCCAGATGTCCCGGGCGGTCTCCTCTGCTTCGGCGTCACTGAGGGACGCGTAGCGGTGGAAGTAGGAGTCCGGCTGCGAGAAGGCCGTGGTGCGGAGCTTCCGGAAGCGGTCCACGTACCACTCCTCGATGTACTGGGTCTTCGCGTCCACATAGATGGAGAAATCGAAGAAGTCGGAGAGGGCCAGGCCGAGACGCCCGTCCTGGCGGATCTGTGCGGGCGCGAGGACGTTCAGACCCTCCACGATCAGCACGTCCGGCCGGCGGACGACCACTTCGCGGCCCGGGACGATGTCGTACGTGACGTGCGAGTACCAGGGCGCCCGCACCTCCTCGGCGCCGCCCTTGATGGCCGCCACGAAGCGCAGGAGGGCGCGGCGGTCGTAGGACTCCGGGAAGCCCTTGCGGTCCAGGAGCTGACGACGGCGGAGCTCGGCCAGGGGGTAGAGGAACCCGTCCGTGGTGATCAACTCGACATTGGGCGTGCCGGGCCAGCGCCGCAGCATCTCCCGGAGCACGCGGGCGATGGTGGATTTGCCCACCGCCACGGAGCCGGCGACACCGATCACGAAAGGGGTCCGCTGGGTCTGTTCCCCCAGGAACGTGGTGGTGGCGGAGTGCAGCTGACCCGCGGCCTCGACATAGAGGTGAAGGAGCCGTGACAAGGGAAGATACACGTCCCGGACCTCGGCCATGTCCAGGGGGTCGCCGAGGCCGCGCAGGCGGTCCAGGTCCTCCTGATTGAGGGGCTGCTCCATCTGAGCGGCCAACCGCGACCAGGTCTGACGGTCCAGCTCCACGAAGGGGGACGCGCCGTCGCCCTGGTTGTCCATGCGGTGCAAACTCACCTAAGAGATTCTGCCCGCAGGCGGGGCCAGAATGAAATGCACACGCCCGGGCCGGTAGGCTTGTGCGCATGTGTGGAATTGTGGGATACACCGGCCGGTCCGCCGCTGCCGAGGAAGCGGAGCGCTCAGCCCTTGGCGTGGTTCTGGAAGGCCTCCGTCGTCTTGAATACCGTGGATACGACTCCGCGGGTGTCGCAGTGCTCGAAGAAGGCGGTGTCGCAGCCCGGAAGAAGTCCGGCAAGCTGGCCAACCTCCTGAGCGAGCTGGAAGCGCACCCGCTGCCGGAATCCCTGACCGGGATCGGGCACACCCGGTGGGCGACCCACGGCGGCCCGACCGACCAGAACGCGCACCCGCACCTGGCCGACGGTGGCAAGCTGGCGCTCATCCACAACGGCATCATCGAGAACTACTCCGAGATCAAGCAGGAACTGCTCGCCCAGGGCGTCGAGTTCCTCTCTCAGACGGACACCGAGGTGGCCGCGGCGCTGCTCGGCCAGCTCTACCGCAAGCTCTCGGAGGGCGCGATGGCCGGCGACTCCGGCACCGCCATCCTGACCGAGGCCATGCGCCAGGCCTGCCAGCGCTTCGAGGGCGCGTTCACCCTGCTGGCCATCCACGCCGACGCCCCTGAGGCCGTCGTCGCGGCCCGCCGCAACTCCCCGTTGGTCGTCGGCCTGGGCGACGGCGAAAACTTCCTCGGTTCCGACGTGTCCGGTTTCATCGACTACACGCGCCGCGCGGTCGAGCTGGGCCAGGACCAGATCGTCACGATCACCCCGGACACCGTGGAGATCACCGACTTCTTCGGGAACCCGGCCGAGGGCCGTGAGTATCACGTGGACTGGGACCCGGCATCCGCCGAGAAGGACGGCTACCCGTCCTTCATGGAGAAGGAGATCCACGACCAGCCTGAGGCCGTGGCCAACACCCTCCTGGGCCGTTCCGACTCCCACGGCAACCTGACGCTCGACGAGGTCCGCATCGACCCCGAGCTGCTCAAGTCCGTCAACAAGATCATCGTGCTGGCCTGCGGCACCTCCGCGTACGCCGGCCAGGTGGCCAAGTACGCGATCGAGCACTGGTGCCGCATCCCCACCGAGGTGGAGCTGAGCCACGAGTTCCGCTACCGCGATCCGATCGTGGACGAGAACACCCTGATCGTCTCCATCTCCCAGTCGGGCGAGACCATGGACACCCTCATGGCCGTCCGGTACGCCCGGGAGCAGGGCGCCAAGACCGTGGCGATCTGCAACACCAACGGCTCCACGATCCCGCGCGAATCCGACGCCGTGCTCTACACGCACGCCGGCCCGGAGATCGCCGTCGCCTCCACCAAGGCGTTCCTGGCGCAGATCACCGCCGCCTACCTGCTGGGCCTTTATCTGGCACAGCTGCGCGGTAACAAGTTCAAGGGCGAGATCAAGGACATCCTGTCCGACCTCGGCAAGATCCCGGCCAAGATCTCCGCGATCCTCGAGCGTGAAGAGGACATCAAGTCCCTGGGCCGCGACATGGCCGAGGCCAAGTCCGTCCTGTTCCTGGGCCGCCACGTGGGCTTCCCGGTCGCCATGGAGGGCGCGCTCAAGCTCAAGGAGCTCGCCTACATCCACGCCGAGGGCTTCGCCGCCGGCGAGCTCAAGCACGGCCCGATCGCGCTGATCGAGGAAGGCCAGCCGGTCTTCGTGGTGGTGCCGTCCCCGCGCGGCCGCGACTCGCTGCACTCCAAGGTGGTCTCCAACATCCAGGAAGTCCGCGCCCGCGGCGCCCGCACCATCGTGATCGCCGAGGAAGGCGACACGGACGTGGTGGACTACGCCGAGCACGTCTTCTACGTGCCGGAGACGCCGCCGCTGCTGGCTCCGCTCCTGACCACGGTGCCGCTGCAGCTCTTCGCCGCCGCTCTCGCCGAGGCGAAGGGCTACGACGTGGATCAGCCGCGTAACCTCGCCAAGAGCGTGACCGTAGAATAAGCGCCATGATTGTTGGAATCGGCGTTGACGTGGTGGACATCGAGCGTTTCAAGCGGCAGCTGGAGGGCACTCCGGCGCTGCGGGACCGGCTCTTCGTCCCTGCCGAGCGCGAACTGAACGACCGCTCTCTGGCCGCGCGTTTTGCCGCGAAGGAGGCGGTGGCGAAGGTTCTGGGCGCTCCGGCGGGCATGAACTGGCAGGACTGCTGGATCGGTCTCTCCTCGGAGGGACCCAGCATCCAGGTCAAGGGCACGGTCAAGGCCGTGGCCGATTCCAAGGGCATCAAGCACTGGCACCTGTCGATGAGTCATGACGGTGGGATCGCCACCGCCATGGTCGTGGCGGAACGCTAGACGACGAGCAGGACATGATCGGCGCTCATTCCGCGGATCAGGTGCGGGCCGCTGAGCGGCCCGCCCTGGACGCCGGGATGGGCGCCGAACTCATGCGCAGGGCGTCTTACGGACTGGCTCTGACGATCACCCGGGAACTCCGGGCCCGGCGCGCGCGGATCTACGGAGCCCGCGTGGCCGGACTGATCGGCAAGGGGAACAACGGGGGCGACGGGCTCTGGGCCCTGGCGTTCCTGGCCCGCCGCGGCGTGGCCGTCACGGCCGTCCTCGTGGACGTGACGGCCCATGCCGAGGGTCTCGCCGCGCTGCTGGCCGCGGGAGGCCGTGCGGTGCGCGTGGCGCCGGATGGTTCCGTGCCTGGCGGTTCCACGGACGACGGCGCGGCCCGGCTGCCGCTGTGCACGCTCACTGGGGCGCGGGACGAGTGCGTCCGGGCGGACGTCCTGATCGACGCGATCCTGGGCACGGGCGCTCGCGGCGGACTCCGGGGCGCTGCCGCGGGACTGGCCGAACTCCTGCTCCGTGAGCGCTCCGAGGGCCGCGGCCTTCCACACGTCGTGGCGTGCGACATCCCCAGCGGCGTCGATCCGACGACGGGCGAAGTGACCGGTCCGGTGCTCCCGGCCGGGATCACCGTCACGTTCGCCGCCGCCAAGACCGGGCTGTTCCTCCCGCCGGGAGCGGCGTCCGCGGGCCGGGTGGAAGTCATTCCGATCGGCGTGGAGGACCGTCTCGGGGAGCCGGTCGTGCGGCGGCTGGGTGCGGAGGACGTCTCGCGTCTTCTGCCACGGCCCGCGGCCGAGGGCCACAAGTACACCCGGGGCGTCCTCGGCGTGGTGGCCGGCTCGGAGGAATACCCCGGCGCCGCCCTCCTGGCCTGCGAGGGTGCGCTGTCGGCCGGGGCCGGCATGGTCCGCTACTTCGGCCCGCCCTCGGTGGCGGCCCTGATCAACGCCGCGCTGCCGGAGGTCGTCTGTCACACCGGGCCCGAACTGCAGGGCCGGGTTCAGGCCTGGGTCCTCGGCTCCGGGGTGTCCGGCGAGGAACAGCTGGACCGCTGCCGACAGGCCCTGAGCCTGGGACAGCCCGCCGTCGTGGACGCCGGAGCGCTGGACCTCGTGGGGGAGCGGGCCGAGCACCGTCCGGAGCTCATCCTCACCCCGCACGCCGGAGAACTCGCCCGGCTCCTGACCCGTCTGGGGACGGAGCGCGACCGGGCGGAGGTCGAAGCGACCGCCGGGGCCTCCTTGCGGGAGGCGGTCCGGCTCACCGGGACGACCATCCTGCTGAAGGGGCCGCACACCCTGTGCCACGAGCCCGGCGGGATCCTCTTCTCCCAGGCCGACGGCACACCGTGGCTCGCGACGGCGGGCAGCGGGGACGTCCTGGCCGGAGTCCTCGGCGCGCTGCTCGCGCAAGGCGGCGTGGCGCCGTCGTCGGTCGGGGAGATGGGCGACGCCGGACACTGGGCGGCCACCGCCGCTCTGGCCGCCGCGGTGCACGGCAGAGCGGGGCGGATCGCGTCGGGGGAGGCCGATGGCGGGCGCGGCCATTCGATCAGCGCGCGGGACATCGCCCACGCCGTACGCTTCGTGTGGGATGCTCCATGACATCCGCGTAGCGGAATCGACATCTGAGTGCACTAAGGTGAGCCCGCAGGGGCACCGGGACTATCGCCTGAGGAGGCACACCGCGTGGAGAATGTGAATCAGCAAGTCTGGCCGGGCAAGGCGTATCCGCTCGGGGCGACGTATGACGGCGCAGGCACCAATTTCGCGCTCTTCAGCGAACGCGCCGAGGCCGTGGAACTGTGCCTCGTGGACGACGACGGCAGCGAGCAGCGCATCCCGCTCACCGAGGTGGACGGTTACGTGTGGCACGCGTACCTGCCGGCCGTGCGTCCCGGCCAGAAGTACGGCTACCGGGTGACCGGCCCGTACGAACCCGAGCACGGCAACCGCTTCAACCCGAACAAGCTGCTCCTGGACCCCTACGCGAAAGCCGTGGCGGGACAGGTCGACTGGGATCCGGCCGTGTTCAGCTACGACCACGAGGACCCCACGCAGCGCAACGATGACGACTCGGCGCCGCATGTGATGCTCGGCGTGGTCATCAACCCGTTCTTCGACTGGGCGGGCGACCAGCAGCCGGGCATCCCGTACCACCAGAGCGTCATCTATGAGGCGCACGTCAAGGGCCTCACCCAGCTCCACCCGGACGTCCCGGAGGACCAGCGAGGCAGCTACGCGGGCATCGCGCACCCCTCGGTGATCAAGCACCTGCAGGAGCTCGGGGTCACGGCGATCGAGCTCATGCCCGTGCACCAGTTCGTCAACGACTCGGTGCTGCAGGACAAGGGCCTCTCCAACTACTGGGGCTACAACACGATCGGCTTCTTCGCGCCCCACAACAAGTACTCCTCCACGGGGGAGCAGGGTGAGCAGGTCCAGGAGTTCAAGGCCATGGTGCGGGACCTGCACCGGGCCGGCATCGAGGTCATCCTGGACGTGGTCTACAACCACACCGCGGAGGGCAACCACCTGGGTCCGACGCTGTCCTTCCGGGGCATCGACAACGCCGCGTACTACCGCCTGACCGATGACGATCCCCAGTACTACATGGACTACACGGGGACGGGGAACTCCCTCAACGCCCGGAACCCGCATTCGCTGCAGCTCATCATGGACTCGCTGCGGTACTGGGTGACTGAGATGCATGTGGACGGCTTCCGCTTCGACTTGGCGGCCACCCTGGCCCGTGAGTTCTACGACGTGGACAAGCTGTCGTCCTTCTTCGAACTCGTGCAGCAGGATCCGGTGGTGTCCCGCGTGAAGCTCATCGCGGAACCGTGGGATGTGGGGCCGGGCGGCTACCAGGTGGGCAACTTCCCGCCGCAGTGGACCGAGTGGAACGGCAAGTACCGGGATACGGTCCGCGACTTCTGGCGCGGCGAGCCGGCCGCTCTGGGCGAGTTCGCCTCGCGCCTGACGGGTTCGGCGGATCTGTATGAGCACTCCGGGCGGCGTCCGGTGGCCTCGATCAACTTCGTCACGGCCCACGACGGGTTCACCCTGCGTGACCTGGTGTCCTACAACGAGAAGCACAACGAGGCCAACGGCGAGGACAACCGCGACGGCGAGTCCCACAACCGGTCCTGGAACTGCGGCGTCGAAGGCCCCACCGACGATCCTGAGGTGCTGGCGCTGCGCTCGCGGCAGCAGCGGAACCTCCTGGCCTCGCTGCTGCTGTCTCAGGGCGTCCCGATGATCCTGCACGGCGACGAACTGGGCCGGACGCAGGACGGCAACAATAACGCCTACTGCCAGGACGCGCCGCTGACCTGGGTGCACTGGGACGAGGTGGACGAGCAGCTGATCGACTTCACCGGCCGGCTGAGCAAGCTGCGGCAGGAGCACCCGGTGTTCCGGCGCCGTCGCTTCTTCGACGGGCGCCCGGCCGAGACCTCCGAGGGCGAGTGGCTGCCCGATGTCGTCTGGCTCGATTCGGACGGCACGCCCATGACGGACGAGGACTGGAACAACGGCTTCGCCCGGACGCTCGCGATGTTCCTCAACGGCGGGGCCATCCAGGCGCCGGGGGAGCGCGGCGAAGAGATCCTGGACGACGACTTCATCCTCTGCTTCAACGCCCACGACGACGAGGTGGAGTTCACGCTCCCCGCCGAGAACTACTCCGCGTCCTGGACGCCCGTGCTGGACACCTCGGACCGGGAGCTCAAGGGGTCGCTCGCGGCGCGGTCGAAGGTCGCGGTGCCGGCCAAGTCGATGCTCGTGCTGCAGGGCTGGCGGGGGTAGGGCCCACTCGTGGAGTGATCACTTGGCCGGGGAAGCCACGCGGGCTGCCGATTCCTTGCGTAGCGCTCGGGCCGGAGCCAGTTCCGGCCCGAGCTTGTCGACGGCGGTCGTCAGGTAGCGTGCCAGGACGGCGTCCATGCGGGAGACGAGGCTCGTCTTGCCGCGACAGGTGACATCCGCGATGGCGATCTTTCGCGCTTCCGGGCCGGCGCCCTCCTTGCCGTCGGCGCCTACGAAATTGGAGCTCAGCGAGGCTGCTTTCGCTGGATCGGTCAAAGCGGGGTACCCGGCCTCGGTCATACAGGCCGACCAGTCTCCTAGTGCACTCTTGAGACCGTTGTCCTGCTTCGCACTGTGGACGGCCGGCTGAAGGGCTCCGAGGACGCGGCCGAATTCCCCGCTCGCATTGGCATCGCCATAGACGGAGAGGTAGCCGGTTCCCCGGCAGCCCTTCGTAAGGTCCGACTGCGACGGTGCGTTGATCGGGTCGAACCCGAGGTAAGCCTTGAGCTCCCCTGAAGGATCAGCGGCGGGAGAAAACGCGGGCTCCTCCCTGCCTCGATACCCGTTCGTCCTCGCCCCCTCGAGGCTCAGCGTGGGGAACCCGTGGAGTGAAGCGCTCATATCATCGAGGCGGTCGGCCTGTCCTCCTCGGGCGAAGTCGGGAAAACCAGCCGCGGCCATGCACTGAGAGCTGACTTTCATCCGGGCTTCGAAGACAGCCCGGGGCTCCTGGAGGAGGCTGAGCACGTCGCCGACGATCCCCGGCCTGGCGCTGGCCGCGGGAGCCACCGGACTCTGGTCCTCTCCAAAGGCCGAAGTGTCCGGCACAGGTCCGCCGTGAGGGGCGAGCGTTCCGGCGCTGATGGCGAGGACCGCCCCGACCGCCAGAATGCCAAGGCCCCAATTCCTTGTCTTCATGATCACCTTTCGTGGTCAGCTGTTCTTGACGGACAGCAGGCCGTGTTCGTATGCGAATGCGACCAGCTGGATCCGGCTCTTCAGCCGGAGTTTGGTGAGGATGTTCCCCATATGGGTCTTGACGGTGGACTCCCCGAGGTAAAGGCCTGCTGCGATCTCGGCATTGCTCTGTCCGCGCGCGGCCGCCAGGAACACCTCTTGCTCGCGCTCGCTCAGGCCATCCAGCACGGAGCGGTCCGTCACGGGCGGAGTGAGATAGTCCCTCAGCAGTTCATTGCTGGTCTTCGGGGCCATGACGCTGTGTCCCGCGTGTACGGTGCGGATTGCGGCGAGCAGGAACTCGGGGGTGGTGTCCTTCGTCAGGAACCCGGCTGCTCCGGCCTGGATGGCCCGCACCACAGCCTCGTCATGCTGGATGGTGGTCAGGACGATCACCTTCAGCGAAGACATCTCCGCGGTGAGCAGCCTTCGGGTAGCGGTGATGCCGTCCAGCTTCGGCATGCGGATGTCCATCAGCACGACGTCGGGTGCCGTCTCCGCGACCATGCCGAGAGCCGCTTCGCCGTCCGTCGCCTCGCCTACCAGTTCAAGGTCCGGCTGACTGCGCAGGATCATCTTCAGACCGGCGCTGAACAGCGGCTGGTCATCGACCAGGGCCACCCGGATCGGTGGGTTCGGCCCGGCGTCGTGGTTCGTGGTCTGGCTCATGGCAGCACCACCGTCACGGTGAAGTGGCCAGCGACGGCCTGCGCACTCAATGATCCGCCCAAGGCTTCGGCGCGCTGCCGCATGCCGGGGATGCCCAGCCCGAGGCGTCCATCTGGAGCCGCGGCATCGCCCTGAGGATCGATGACCGAGACGATCGCCAGTTCCACGCCGCCGCCGTGGAGCTTCGAGAGGCGCACATGGGCGCCCTGGGACCGCTCGCCATGGCGGAAGGCATTGGTGAGTGACTCCTGGACCACGCGATAGACGGCGAGCTCCTGGGCGGGAGACAAGGAGACTGCGTCCCTTTCCAGTCGGACGGGCATGTCGCTGCTGCGGAAACGTTCCAGCAGTTCCGGGAGATCCCGAAGGCCCGGAGCCGGGGCATCCTGGTCGGCCCCGGACTCGAGGAGGTGGCGCACATCCCGCAGGGCCGCCCGGGACACCGAGGCGATGACCCCGGCGGACTCCCTTGCCGTCTCCGGTTCTTCGAGCGCGATGTACCGGATCCCTTCTGCCTGGGCGGTGACCACGGTGAGCGAGTGCGCCAGAATGTCGTGAAGCTCCCGGGAGATCCGTCCGCGTTCGCTCTGGAGAGCCAGCTCGACTCCCTGGGCCTGTACCGTGGCCTCCGCCTTCAGCTGTGCGTCCTCACTGCGCTGCACGCGGTACACCACGGCGGCAGCGCCCCAGGCGGTGAGACACGCCGCGCCCGCCATGAGGAACAGGAAGATCCAGTAGACCAGCGGACGGAGCCGTCCATCGCCCGCGACAGGTGGGAAGTAGTAGGCCATCCAGATGTCATCACGGGTGCAGGCGGTCGCGATGAGAAGGCAGAGCGCCGTGCCGGCCAGCGCCGTCGAGGTGGGCGGCGTGCGGAGGAATCTCAGCAGCCGGGGAGCAAGCCGCCTCCCGGCGCTCGCCGTCGTGGTCCTCTGCTGTCGCAACAGCGTCAGGGTGGTGACGAAGAGCAGCAGCGGAATTGCGCCATAGCTCCAGACGCCGACGATGAAGGGTCCTGGGACAACCCCCAATGACTGTCCCAGGACCACCGCGCCGGCGAAGGCCACGGAAGGCCAAGGCGCGAGCGGTGCCGCGGCCAGTGCGGCGCTCAGCGCGATCGAGACGCTCAGGCTCCGGTCGAGACGGTGCCCCTCCACGATGAGTGCTCCCGCCAGGATGAATACTGCGGCGCAAGACGGTGTCCAGGTGAGCCACGCACGGCGGAGGCGTCGGACCACTGTCCGGAGGTCGGCGGGGCGCTTCCGGGGAGAGACCTCCGGAGAAGCCTGCAGCGAGCTGATCATGGAATTCAGCGTAGGGGAGGGGCTTGCCGGAAACATGTCGATCGGCAGGGGATCAACCCGGAGGGGGAGAGGAATCCTCCCGACGGTGATCGGCGCCGCCCCGGCCCCGTAGTGGGTGGAGTGGAGGCCTGGAACCGTGGTTCACCTTGCACTTTCTCGGGGCTCAGCGCTGCGAATCCCGAGAAAGTGCAAGGTCGAGTGACGGGGTGCTCAGTCGGGCTGGTCGCCGTCGCCATCGGGCCCTCCTGCGCCGGCAAGTCGACCATGCTCCGGCGCGTCACAGGTGGATTCAGCCCCGGCCCTCTGTGCACCGGGGTTCACTCTGCGGGACGCTCCTCGCCCGCGGGTTACTCGAGTGGCAGGATGGTGACGTGACTTACCTTGCTTCCCCTCAGCGCTACGACACCATGCCCTACCGCCGCGTCGGACGCAGCGGTCTGAAGCTGCCGGCCATCTCCCTCGGCCTGTGGCACAACTTCGGCGACGACAAGCCCTTCGAAACTCAGCGCGCCATCCTGCGCCGCGCCTTCGACCTCGGCGTCACCCACTTCGACCTCGCCAACAACTACGGTCCGCCCGCCGGCAGCGCCGAGACGAACTTCGGCCGCCACCTCGCGGAGGACTTCCGCCCGTACCGGGATGAACTCGTCATCTCCACCAAGGCGGGGTACCACATGTGGGAAGGCCCCTACGGTGAGTGGGGCTCCCGCAAGTACCTGCTCTCCAGCCTGGACGCCTCCCTTCAGCGCATGGGCCTGGACTACGTCGACATCTTCTACAGCCACCGCCCGGATCCTGCGACCCCGCTCGAAGAGACCATGGGCGCCCTGGACACGGCGGTCCGCTCCGGCCGCGCGCTGTACGCGGGCATCTCCTCCTACACCCCGGAGCAGACCCTGGAGGCGGCCCGCATCCTCAAGGAACTCGGGACCCCGCTGCTCATCCACCAGCCGAGCTACTCGATGCTGAACCGCTGGACCGAGGACGGCACGCCGAACCTCTATGAGGCGCTGGACCAGGTGGGCGCGGGCAGCATCGCGTTCTCGCCCCTGGCCCAAGGCATGCTCACCGACCGCTATCTGAACGGCATCCCCGCGGACTCGCGCGCCGCGCAGCAGCGGTTCCTCAGCGAGAAGGCGCTGACCGACGAGGCCATGGAACGCGTCCGTGGCCTCAACGAGATCGCCGCCGGGCGTGGGCAGACCCTCGCCCAGATGGCCATCGCGTGGATCCTCCGGGACCAGCCCAAGGGCTCCCCGGTGACGTCCGCGCTGGTCGGCGCGTCGAGCGTGCGGCAGCTCGAGGACACTCTCGGCGCCATCGACCGGCTCGATTTCACGGCCGACGAGCTCTCCGCGATCGACAAGTTCGCGGTCGAGTCGGACATCAACGTCTGGTCGCCGAAGCTGCACCGCAATTCCTGACCACCCGCACACGCGAGCGACGACGGCGGCCGCCCGACCGCCGTCGTCGCTCGCGTTCCGGGGCCGGGACTAAAAACGTGGCCCGGAGCGTTGTCAGGTGTTGCCGAGGGTTTTAGGGCCACTTCGGCGTGTTCGATAGACTGCATGAGCGCCTGAGGCATCGCCGCCGGGCGCTCGCTGCCGCTCCCCGGCCCCGGGTGGAGCCCGCAGTTCACGTATTTGACTAAGGAGTTCCGTGCCGTCACACCCCATTCGCGTTGCCATTGTTGGCGTAGGCAACTGTGCCGCTTCCCTGGTGCAGGGCGTCGAGTACTACAAGGATGCTGATCCGAACAGCACGATTCCCGGCCTCATGCACGTGGAATTCGGGCAGTACCACGTTCGCGACGTGCAGTTCGTGGCCGCCTTCGACGTCGACTCGAAGAAGGTGGGTCTTGACCTGGCCGACGCCATCGGCGCCAGCGAGAACAACACGATCAAGATCGCCGACGTGCCCACCACGGGTGTGACCGTTCAGCGTGGCCACACCCTGGACGGCCTGGGCCGCTACTACCGCGAGACCATCGTGGAGGCGCCGGAGGAGCCGGTCGACGTCGTCGCCGCCCTCAAGGCCGCCGAAGTGGACGTCATGGTCTGCTACCTGCCCGTCGGCAGTGAGGAAGCCGCCAAGTTCTACGCGCAGTGCGCCATCGACGCCGGCGTGGCCTTCGTCAACGCGCTGCCCGTCTTCATTGCCGGCACCCCGGAGTGGGCCGCGAAGTTCGAGGCAGCCAAGCTCCCGATCGTCGGCGACGACATCAAGAGCCAGATCGGCGCCACCATCACGCACCGCGTCATGGCCAAGCTGTTCGAGGACCGCGGCGTGACCCTGGACCGCACGTACCAGCTGAACGTCGGCGGCAACATGGACTTCAAGAACATGCTGGAGCGTGACCGTCTCGAGTCCAAGAAGATCTCCAAGACCCAGGCTGTCACCTCCAACGTCGAGGCCGAGCTCCGCGCCGACGACGTGCACATCGGCCCGTCCGACTACGTGGCCTGGCTGGATGACCGCAAGTGGGCCTTCGTCCGCCTGGAAGGCCGCAACTTCGGCGACGCCCCGGTGTCCCTGGAGTACAAGCTCGAGGTGTGGGACTCCCCGAACTCGGCCGGCGTGATCATCGACGCGATCCGTGCCGCCAAGATCGGCTTGGACCGTGGCATCGGCGGCCCGCTGCTGTCCGCCTCCAGCTACTTCATGAAGTCCCCGCCGGAGCAGGTCAACGACTCCGCGGCACGTGAGAACGTCGAGGCGTTCATCCGGGGCGACCTGGAGCGCTGAGGTTCCCCGCCGACCCGCACATGACGAAGGCCCCCTCCGATCGGAGGGGGCCTTCGTCATGCTAGGGGCCAGGGCCCGTCAGCGGGAGCCGTCGGGGCGCGTCAGCGGCGGCCCGCCTGGAGGCCAGCGCGTGCCATGGCGTCCGCGTAGGAGCGGCCCATGTCGATCAGCCACTCGGTCTGGCGTTCCTTGGAGCCGGCGAAGGAGCGGCCGTGCAGCGAACGGGCCTTGTAGACCTTGAGGCCGCGGCGCCAGATCAGCGGGTTGTCCGTCTTGAGGAGCATCTGGGCGAGGCGGTTGGCCTCGGTGCCGTGGGCGACGATCGCCGAAACGCGCGGGAGGATCCGCAGGAGGGCGATCAGGGGCTTGAGGCCCGCGCTGACCTGCTCGGGGGTCAGCTTGGCGTTGGGCTCGCCGGGGGTGAACCACGGGTGGGTGTTCCACGGCATCATCCACTCGGGACGCAGGCCCAGCTGGAACTGGAGGCCGAGCAGGCGGGTGGCCGCGGCGTCGTCGCCGGCCCACACCACGCCCTGCGGAGAGGCTGCGCTGTTATTGGAGAACAGGCTCAGGATGCGGCAGTCCTCCACCGAATGCATCGGGTCCACGTATGGCACCTCGAAGCCGGGGCGGAGCTTCCGGAGGAACTCGACGTGCTCGTTCACGGGCGCGATGTGCGGGGCGAAGAACGGACTGTCCGGCAGGGTGCGGGGCTCTTCGGCCGGGGCCTCGTCGGCATCGACGACGACGGCGGCGGCGTCTGCGGCGGCGGTCTCGGCTTCGGCTTCCGCGGCGAGGGCGTCGACCGCGGCTGCGGGCTGAGCGGCGGGTTCTGCTGCGACCGGCTCCACGACAGGTTCAGCGATGACCGGTTCGGCGACGACGGGCTCGATCCGGCGGGTGATGACCTCGCTCGCCTTCGGCGGAGACTTGACGGTCTTCTTGGCTGCGGCCGGCGCCTTCTGGGCGGCCGTGGTCTTGGCGGCGGGCTTGCGGCCCGGCTTCTTCGCCTCGGGCGCGGGGGCGTCCAGGTCGTCCTCGTCGACGAGGATGCCGCTCAGCAGCTTGTCCAGCTCGTCGAAGCCGTTGTCGTACTCGTCGTCGGGCTCATCGGTGTGGCCGAAGCCCTCGTCGTAGCGGGAACTACGGCTGTCGTAGTCCTCGTCCTCGAAATAATCCGTGTCGGCCAGGGCGGTCATGAGGGCAGGGCTCTCCTCGGGTCATGCGGGCCGGTTTCAGGGCGCAAGACAGTGCGCCCGGACCTGGCCGGGAAAGTGGGGTGAGGGGTGCCCACCGGAAAGCCGGTGAGACTGTCAATATTAGCAAGCCGCAGGCCTCTCTTGGAGCGCCCGTGGCACAGGTCTCTTCTCCGGCGGTTCATGACGGTCGGAGTGGCTTGACCCACCCGTGTGTGGTTCACCCACGGACATTTCCGTGGGTGAACCACGAAGGGGTGGGTCAAGCGACAGACCGGGAACGGGGAGCGTGGCCGGGTGAGGAAACGGGCCGAGGGGAATGTTCCGGCAACCTCGTTGACACGCATTGGTAACGCGCGTAACCTAAATCACATCGCGCAGGTAACGCGCGTTACTAGAGGACTTCATCACGACCCAGCACCGCCTCCGGGCGAAGCGGGCGAGGACAGGCACCGGAGCATTCAATGGCGAACATCACCCCCGCGAAGAAGCGGCGTCAAGGCGTCACCATGACCGACGTCGCGCGTCGCGCAGGGGTGTCCCGCACCACCGTCTCCTTCGTGCTCAGCAACCGGGAAGACGCGAACATCTCCGAGGAGACCCGCCAGCGCATCGCCGAGGCGGTGCAGGAGCTCGGCTACCGTCCGAACGCCGGGGCCCGGGCACTGGCCGCGCGCCGCAGCGACTGGTACGGGATCGTCACGGAGATCGTGACGGCGCCCTTCGCCGTGGACATCATCAAGGGCGCCCAGGACCAGGCCTGGAAGGACCGCCGGTTCCTGCTGGTCGCGCCTTCCGACCAGGCGGACTCCACGGGCCCGAACCGCGGTCTCGAGGACGCGGCGGTGGAGAAGCTGCTCGAACAGAGGGTGGAGGGCCTGCTGTATGCGGCCACCTACCACCGTGGCCTCCACGTCCCGGCCGCCGCCGGCGAGGTGCCGACCGTCCTGATCAATTGCTACGACGTCGACGGCCGCTTCCCCTCGATCGTCCCTGATGAGCGGGGCGGCGGACGGGTGGCCACCGAACGTCTGCTGCGCGCCGGCCACACCCGGATCGGCGTCATCGATCTGGACCCGGGGATCCCGGCGTCCGTCGGGCGGCTGGAAGGATGCCGCGAAGCCCTCGCCGCCGCCGGGCTGGAGCTCGACGACGAGCTCGTGGTCTCCGGACACGCCACGGCCGACGGCGGCTACGAAGCGGCCGCAACGATTCTTGACCGGTTCCCGGCAGGAGGGGGCAGACCCACCGCCCTGTTCTGCCTCAACGACCGGATGGCGATGGGCGCCTACGACGCCATCAAGGAACGGGGACTGACCATCCCCGGGGACATCGCCGTGATCGGGTTCGACAACCAGGAGCTCATCGCCGCCTACCTCAGGCCGAAGCTCACCACGGTTGCCCTGCCCTTCGAAGACATGGGCGCGCTCGGCGTGAAAACGCTGGCCGCGCTCACAGCAGGACAGCCGATCGCCGCCGACCGGCAACTGGTCGGCTGTCCGCTGCTTGAACGTTCTTCAGTCTGACCGCGAAATCACCGCTGAAGAACAATCCCACCCCACCTTTGCTGTAAGACAGGAATGAGACCACCATCATGACACACCCTCGTTTTCTGAGGGCTGCGCGGGTCACCGCCGCAGGCCTCGCCCTGGGGACCCTGCTCCTCACCGGCTGTTCCGCCAACCCCGGAGGGGCAGGCAAAGCCCCCGCGGCCGATGTGAGCGCCCTGCTCACCATCCCGCGGGAGGACATGGCGACCTTCGACAACAACTTCAACCCGTTCGCACCCACCGTGAACCCCCTGGTGCAGCAGGCCATCTACGAGCCGCTGCTCGTCTTCAACCCCGCCAAGGGCGACACCACGCCGTGGCTAGCGACCGCCTGGGACGTGGCCAAGGACGGCCGGTCCATCACCTTCACCCTGCGGGACGGGGTCAAGTGGTCCGACGGTCAGGCCTTCACGGCCGCGGACGTCGCGTACACCTTCCAGCTCCAGAAGAAGCTCAAGGGCGGCTTCGACTACCTGAAGTCCGTCACCGCGGACGGCAAGAACAAGGTGGTGTTCACCTTCACCAAGCCGTGGTCCCCGGCTCTCTACGACGTGGGGCAGCTGCCGATCGTCCCGCAGCACGTGTGGTCCAAGATCGCCGACCCGGCCAAGGACCCCAACACCAAGCCCGTGGGCACCGGTCCGTACACCGAGGTGGACGGCTTCCAGTCACAGTCCTACGTGCTGAAGAAGAACCCGCAGTACTGGCAGCCGGAGAAGCAGAAGATCGCCGGCATCAAGATGCTGGCCATGTCCGGTAACGACGCGGCCAACCTCGCGGCGGTCAACGGTGACGTCGACTGGGCCCCGCAGTACATGCCGAACATCGAGAAGACCTACGTCTCCAAGGACAAGGAGCACCGTCACTACTGGTTCCCGCCCACGGGGGCCATGATCAACTGGCAGCTCAACACCACCAAGGCGCCCTTCAACGATCCGCAGGTGCGCAAGGCCCTCAGCATGGCCGTGGACCGCGAGCAGGTGGCCAAGATCGGCATGAGCGGCTACGCCCAGCCGGCCGACTGCACCGGTCTCTCGGGGAACTACAGCACCTGGAAGGACCAGGACCTCGTGGCGAGCTGCACCTGGACCAAGCTGAACGTCGACGAGGCCAACAAGGCGCTCGACGCCGCCGGCTACCCGAAGGGCGCGGACGGCAAACGGACGCTGAAGAACGGCAAGCCGTTCGAGTTCAAGATCTCCGTGGGCGCCACGTCCTCCGACTGGCTCTCCGTGGCCAATGTGATCTCCCAGAACCTCCAGGCGGTCGGCGTGACCGCCAAGGTCGACTCCCCGGACTGGGCCTCCGTGGTCTCCGGCTACGAGCAGGGGACGTTCGACTCCGGCATCGTCTGGAGCGCCAACGACCCGAGCCCTTACAAGTACTTCGACACCATCATGGGCACCGACACCGTCAAGCCCGTGGGCACCAAGACCACGGACAACTACCACCGCTTCGGTGACCCCAAGGCCGACACCCTGCTGAGCCAGTTCGCCGCCGCCGGTGACGATGCCGCGCAGAAGGGCCTGGCCAAGAAGCTGCAGGCCGAGTACAACGACGCCGCGCCGGTGGTGCCGCTGTTCTCCGGCCCCGAGTGGGGCGCCTACACCGACGCCCGCTTCACCGGATGGCCCACCGAGGCGAATCCGTACGCGACCCTCTCGGTCCGCTCCGCCACGACCGTTCTGGTGCTCACGAGCCTCGAACCCCGGAGGTGACCCGGCGTTCCTGACCGGCCGGGCCCTGCTGAAGCTCCCGCCCGGTCGGTCAGGACACCCGGCTCGTCGCGTCACGTCGCGTCGCTCCGTGCCGGCGTGCCAGCCTGCCGTTGCCACCCCGCCGGGGCTGCTCCGACGGCGTGGCCGCTCCGGCTGCAGCTCATCACCCTGCACCTCACCGCCCCGCGGCGCCTGCGCGCCGTCGGGCTCCACCCTCCCTCCGTGCACCCGGCGGGAGCCCCATCAGCCATCCCGAACGGAGGGATCCCGTGCGCTTCATCCTGCGCCGCCTGGGTTTCTACCTGATCGCCTTCTGGGCATCCATCACCCTGAACTTCCTGCTCCCACGCTTCATGCCGGGGGACCCCGTCTCCCGCATGTTCGCCAAGTCGCAAGGCAAGATGCAGCCCGAGCAGCTCGAGGCGCTCCGCACCATGCTCGGTGTGGACGACCGGCCGCTCTGGCAGCAGTACGCCGACTACCTGCACAACATCCTGACCGGCGACATGGGCATCTCCATCACCCGCTTCCCCACGCCGGTCACCGAGGTCATCGCGTCCCAGGTGGGCTGGACCCTACTGCTGGGGGCCACCGCCCTGGTGATCGCCGCCGTCGTCGGCAATCTGCTGGGGATCCTCGCCGCCTGGCGACGTGGCGGCTGGGTGGACTCGGCGCTCCCGCCGGTCCTGATCTTCATCGGATCGTTCCCGTACTTCTGGCTCGCGATGGGCGCGCTGTACCTCTTCGGGGTGACGCTCGGCTGGGCCCCGCTGCGGCACGCCTACAGTGACGGGCTGGAACCGGCGTTCACGTGGGAGTTCCTCTCCGACGCCGGGGCTCACCTGGTGCTGCCGGCGCTGACGATCGTGCTCGTCTCGATCGGCGGCTGGATGCTCGGGATGCGCAACACCATGATCGCCACGAACGCCGAGGACTACATCACCATGGCCGAGGCGAAGGGCCTGCGCCCGGGCCGCATCATGTTCCGCTACGCCGCCCGCAACGCCATGCTGCCGTCCGTGACCAGCTTCGGCATGAGCCTCGGTTTCGTGGTGGGCGGCGCCCTGCTCACCGAGGTCGTGTTCGCGTACCCCGGTGTCGGGTACCAGCTGCTCAACGCCGTGCAGGGCCTCGACTACCCGCTCATGCAGGGTCTCTTCCTGACCATCACGGCGGCGGTCCTGCTGGCCAACTTCCTGGTGGACGTCCTCTACGTCCGCCTCGACCCGCGCGTGCGCAGCAACTAGGAGCCGACCATGAGCATCTTCACCGACCCCACCGTGGACGCCACGGCTGAGCACGAGCCGGCCCCGAATCCCGGCACGACGACGGCGCCCGTCGCCGGCGCGGCCCCGGCCGCCCCGCGGGGCACGCGGAAGCCGCGGCTGGGATTCCTGCGCGGCCTCCTGCGCAACACCAAGGCCCTGGTGGGCGTCACCATCCTCCTGGTCTTCGTCCTGCTGGCCCTCCTGGCCCCGGTCCTCTTCCCGGGGGACCCCTCCCGCATCACGGACCTGGCCAGCCTGGAACCGTCGCCCGAGCACTGGCTCGGCACCACCGCCAAGGGCCAGGACGTCCTGGCCCTCACCGTCCACGGCGCCCGCAGCTCCTTGCTCGTGGGATTCACCGTGGGGCTCGCCTCGACCCTCGTGGGCATCCTGGTCGGCCTGGCGTCCGCCTACTTCGGCAAGGCGATCGACGAGGCCCTGTCCCTCGTCACCAACGTCTTCCTGCTCCTGCCCGGCCTGCCGCTCCTGGTGATCCTGGCCGCGTTCCTCCCGCCCGGGCTCGGGACCGTGATCCTGGTCCTGATCGTCACGGGCTGGGCGGGGTCCGCACGGGTGCTGCGCTCGCAGGCCCTGTCCATCCGGTCCAAGGACTTCGTGGCGGCGTCCATCGTCTCCGGCGAAGGGACCCTGCGGATCATGTTCGCGGAGATCCTGCCCAACATGGCCTCGATCGTGATGGGCACCCTGCTGGGCTGCGTCATCTACGGCATCGGCGCCCAGGCGGGCCTCGAATTCCTGGGCCTCGGGGACATCAGCACGGTCTCGTGGGGCAACAACCTCTTCTGGGCCGGCAACGAAGGTGCGCTGCTGACCGGCAGCTGGTGGGTGTTCGTGCCCTCCGGGCTCTGCATCGCCCTCGTCGCCTTCGCCCTCGCCCTCATCAACTACGCCGTGGACGAGGTCACCAACCCTCGCCTGCGCACGATCAAGGCAGCGCGGCCGGCCGCCGTCGCACGCCGTTCTGGAAGGAGCGCGTCATGACCGTCTCCCAGGTGTCCTTCGGATCTCACGAGTCCGTCCTGGAAGTCACCGACCTCACGGTCCAGTACGTGGGCGAGGCCCGCTCCACCACGGCCGTGGACCGCGTGTCCTTCAGCATCGGGGCGGGGGAGGTGTTCGGGCTGGCGGGGGAGTCCGGCTGCGGGAAGTCCACCATCGCCAACACCCTCATGCGGCTGCTCAAAGGCCCCGCCCGGATCGCGGGCGGCTCCATCCGGTTCGGCGGCCGCGACGTCCTGGCCATGAGTCCCGAGGAACTCCGCCGGTTCCGCTGGCAGGACGTGGCGATGGTGTTCCAGTCGGCCATGAACTCCCTCAATCCGGTGCTCACCATCGGGGAGCAGATCGTGGACATCTACACCACCCACGCCGGCTACTCCCGCAAGGAATCCCTGCGCCGGGCGGCCCAGCTCCTGGAACTGGTCCGCATCGATCCGGTCCGTCTGAAGTCCTACCCGCACCAGCTCTCCGGCGGCATGCGGCAGCGCGTGGTCATCGCGATGGCGGTGGCTCTCAAACCGTCCCTGCTGATCCTGGACGAACCGACCACCGCCCTGGACGTGGTGGTGCAGCAGGAGATCATGGCGCAGATCAAAGAGCTCCAGCACGAGCTCGGGTTCTCGGTCCTGTTCATCACGCATGACATGTCCCTCATGGTGGAGCTCTCGCACCGGATGGCCGTCATGTACGGCGGGCGGATCGTGGAGACCGCACGGGCCGCGGACATCCACCAGCAGCCACGGCACCCTTACACCCAGGCGCTCATGGGCGCCTTCCCACCCCTGAGCGGCCCGCGTGTGCCGCTCACCGGCCTCGCCGACGGAGTGAAATTCCGGGACATCCCGGACCTGGAGGAAGTCTCCCCGGGCCACTTCGTGGCACCCGTCCTGGAAGGAGCGCTCCGATGAGCACCACCGACGTGTCCTCACTGGCGTCCGTGACCCCCACGGAGACGGTCCTGGAACTGCAAGGACTCAGTAAGACGTTCCCCCTGGGCGGGCTGTTCTCCCGCAAATCCACGCGGGCCCTCCACGAAGTGGACCTGACCCTGGGGCGGGGCGAGATCGTCGCGCTGGTGGGGGAGTCGGGCTCCGGCAAGAGCACCCTGGCCCGCTGCGTCGCCCGGCTGGAGACGCCCAGCTCAGGCAGGATCCTCCTCGAGGGCACGGACGTGCTGGCCAGAAACCGCTTCCAGGCCACGCGGGCCTACCGCTCCCGAGTGCAGATGGTGTTCCAGGACCCCTTCGGCTCCCTCAACCCCGTCCACCGGATCGAGCACTTCCTCCGGCGCTCCCTGGCGCTGCACGGCCGGACGGGCTCGGAGAAGGAGACCCGCGAGCGCCTCGAAGAGCTCATGGACGTGGTGGGGCTGGAGACGGCCATGCTGCACTCGTACCCGCACGAACTCTCCGGGGGCCAGCGCCAGCGCGTGGCGATCGCCCGGGCGCTCGCCGTGGAGCCCGAGGTGATCCTCGCCGACGAGCCCACCTCGATGCTGGACGTCTCGGTGCGGATCGGGATCCTGAACCTGATGCGATCGCTGCGTGACGAGCGGGGCATCTCCATGCTCTACATCACCCATGACCTCGCCTCCGCCCGCTACTTGGCGGACCGGACCGCCGTGATGTTCGCGGGGGAACTGGTGGAGGAGGGGGAATCGCTGGATCTCCTGGCGGACCCTCGGCATCCCTACACCCGCCTGCTCGTCTCGGCCGTGCCGGACCCGGCGCGTGCGGGCTCTTACGATCCCGCGCTGAGGGCGGAGCTGCGGGCGGCCGTGATGCGCGCGGCGTCGTGCCCGTTCGACGGCGACCCCGAGCAGGCCTGTTCCGCCGAGCGCCCCGTGCGTCACCGCGTGGGCGATCCCGCGCAGCGGCACTGGGTCCGCTGCCATCTCTACCGCCCGGCCGCATCCTCGGCCGGCCACGCACTCGCAGAAACCAAGGGGCACTGATGACCGAAACCCTGCACCCGCTCGCCCTCGTCCCGGAGGACGAGCTGGTGGCCCGCGCGGAATCCGATCCGCTACGGCCGCGCTTCCACTTCGCTTCGCCCGCCGGCTGGCTCAACGATCCCAACGGCGTCAGCCAATGGAACGGGGAGTATCACCTCTTCTACCAGTACAACCCCGAGGGGGCCTTCCACCACCGGATCCAGTGGGGCCACGCCACCTCGACCGACCTGGTCCACTGGACCGACCGCCCCGTGGCCCTGGTCCCCGGGGACGGGCCTGACGATCCGGACCGGGACGGCTGCTGGTCGGGGGTGCTGGTCGACGACGGCGGCACACCCACCCTGGTCTACTCCGGCCGGCACGGCGAGCGCGAGCTTCCCTGTGTGGCGGTCGGGAGCCCGGACCTCCTCAGCTGGACGAAGGAGCCACGCAATCCCGTGATCGCCGCCCCGCCCGCAGAGGTGGACGTGACCGCGTTCCGGGACCACTGCGTCTGGAAGGAGAACGGCCGCTGGCGGCAGCTCGTCGGCTCCGGGATCCGTGGCCAGGGCGGGACGGCGTTCCTGTACGAGTCCGCGGATCTGCGGAGCTGGGAGCTCCTCGGCCCGCTGCTGGTGGGGTCCGCGGCGGACGGCGCGTCCGGGGACGCCGACTGGACCGGCACGATGTGGGAGTGCGTGGACCTGTTCAGCGCGGGGAGCGGGGCCGCCGGTGACCCGGAGGCCCGGGACGCCCTGGTGTTCTCCGCCTGGGACGAGGGCGTCACGCACCATCCGCTCTACTGGACCGGACGGTATGCGGGCGACGCGTTCCTCCCGGAGGCGCTCCACCGGCTCGACTACGGCGGGCGCCACTTCTACGCCCCGCAGTCCTTCCGGGACGACGCCGGCCGCCGGATCATGTTCGGCTGGCTCCAGGAAGCACAGAACGAGCGGGCTGCGGTGGAGGCGGGCTGGGCGGGTGTCCTGAGCGTGCCCCGCCTGGTCCTGCCCGCTGCCGACGGGTCCCTCGACTTCGCGCCGGTCCCGGAGCTGGAGGTGCTGCGCCGGGACCACCGGACCGTGGAGCCGCGGGTCCTGGTGGGGCCGGAGCGTCCCGGGGACCTCGCCACTGCCGTGCTGCCCGTGGAGGGGGTCCAGCTGGACCTGGAACTCGACGCCGAACTGGCCCCCGGCTCCGAGCTGCGCCTCGGGGTGCTGGCGGTCCGTGCCGCCGGCCGGGCCGTGGAGGAGACGGCCGTGTCGGTGTCCAGGGACGCGGACGGAAACGGCATCCTGTCCCTGGACCGGAGCCTGAGCAGCATGGACACCACCTCCGGGCTGGATCGCTCCGGGCTCGCCGGACCCGTCCCGCTGCCGTCCGGCCGGGTCCGGCTGCGCGTCCTGGTCGACCGTTCCGCCATCGAGGTGTTCGCCAACGGCAAGCCTCTGACGGCTCGGGTCCACCCGACGCTCGGCGGGGGCCAGGTCACCCTCGGCGCCATGAGCGGGACCGTCCGTCTCCTGTCCTTCGACGCCTGGGCCATGGCGGACAGCACCCCGGACGGCCGCACGCTCCGTCCGTGACCCCACCCGGGTGCTCCGCCGGGCCGCCTCCGCACGGGAGGCCCGGCGGAGCCCCGGACCTCCGAGAACATCCACTGAGCACGTCCCGATCAAAGGTGATCCCATGCGCAAGATTCTCGCGGCCGGACTTCCGGCCCTTCTGCTGAGCACGGCCCTTCTGGCGATCACGCCGGCCGCGCCCGCCACAGCCCTGGGCTCCGGAGCGCCGCTCACCGCGGGCAGCACCACGAGCACGATGCCCGATCTGACGGGCCTGGCCGGCACCTGGACCCGGACGGCAGAGGGCGGGTACACCGCCGTCGCGGCCGCGAACCAGAACGCCCCCGCGGTCGGTGAGCAGGAGGTGGCCGGCACCGCGCGGTACACCGCCACTGTGACGGTCGATCCGGCGTCGCCCTACGGGGTGGGCGCGCTGCTGTTCCGGGCCGCCGCGGACGCCTCCTCGGGATATGCGGTCACCGTGGATCCGAACCTGGACCGCCTGCGGCTGTTCGACCTGGCGACCGGCCAGGACGTCGCCGCCCCCGTGTCGGTCCCGCTCGTCACCGGACAGGCGTACACCGTGGACGTGCACCTCGACGGGCCGCGGCTGCACATCGAGCTGGACGGGGTGCAGCGGTTCGACGTCACCGATCAGCGCTACACGCGCGGGCACGTCGGACTGCACGCGTACAACGGGACCGTGCGGTTCGGGCCGCCGGGGGTCCGGACCGTGGAGACGGAGCTGGACGGCTGGTCGGCTGATGCCGGCTGGCAGGCGACCTCGGCCGGGCTGCGGGGCGCCGCCACGTCCGGCGCCAACATCAGGGCGGTCGCGACGAGGGAGTCCCCGGCGGACCTCGACTTCAGCACCTCGGTCCAGCTCACGTCACCCTACGGAGTGGCCGCGGTGCTCTTCCGGACCGACGACGGCGCCACCACCGGTTACGCGGCAGAGGTGGACCCCAACGCGGGCCGGCTCCGCCTCTACCGGGTGGCGGACAACGTCACCCTGGGCACCTACGCCACCACCATCACCCTGAACAAGATCTACCGCCTCCGCGTGACCGCCACCGGGAGCCGCCTGGCCGTGCACTGGCAGACGGACTTCCTGACCCCGAACGGCGCCCTGCCCGTCATCACCGCCACCGACTCCACCGTGGGATCGGGCCACCTCGGTGTCCTGTCCTACAACGGCACCGCGGTGTTCCAGGCCCTCCATCTGCAGGGTCTGCAGACGTCCTTGCAGGGCTGGCGGACCGCATCCGGCACCTGGGAGCCAGACCCGGCCGGGGTGCGCGCGACGGCGGCGGCCACCCCGGCGGTGCGGTACGTCCCGGTGGTGGCCTCCGACGTCGTCGTGTCGCTCGACCTGAGCACCGGCTCCCCGGCCACCGCCTCCGTGGTGGCCCGCAGCGACACCGATGGCACGGGCGGCACCGAGCTGAGGATCACTCCGGCCTCGGGCACCGCAGCCCTCTACGACCGGGCCACGGGCACGGTCGTCCGTTCCGGCACGCTCCCGGCCGGCAGTTTCGCCTCCGCGGCGCAGCCGTACCGTGTCCAGTTCACCCTCCAGGGCGGCTCGGCCACCGTGCTCGTCGACGGGGTGAACGTCCTCTCCGGGACGGTGCCCGCGGCGGCCGGAAGCGGGTTCGCGCTGCTGGCGACCGGCGGGAGCGCGGCCTTCCAGAACGTCCGCGCGGATGCTGCGGGCGACTACATGAACGGGCTCTACCAGCCCGGCTATCACTACTCGCAGAACGCGGGCAACGCCTCGGACCCGAACGGTCTGGTGTACTTCGGCGGCGAATACCACCTCTTCCACCAGGACCGGGGCCGCTGGGCGCACGCCGTCAGCACGGACCTGCTCCACTGGAAGCCGCTGCCCATCGCCCTCCCCGTCATGGACGGCCTGGAGTCCTGGTCCGGTTCAGCCGTGGTCGACTCCTCCAATGCGAGCGGCCTGTTCGCGGGCGTCCCCGGCGGCGGGCTGGTCGCCTTCTACACCTCGTTCAATCACGACCTGCCCAACGGCAACCAGTCGATCCGCGCCGCCTACAGCACGGACAAGGGCCGGAGCTGGCGGCAGGTCCAGCAGTCGCCCGTGGTCCAGAACCCGGGCGGGGCCACGGGCGGCTGGGACTTCCGGGACCCCAAGGTCACCTGGGACCCGGCCACGGCCCGGTGGGTCATGACGGTGTCCGGCGGGGACCACCTCCGGTTCTACACCTCGACCGATCTGAAGACCTGGTCGTTCGCGAGCACCTTCGGGTACGGGGCCTGGGTGCGGGGCGGCGTCTGGGAATGCCCCGATCTGTTCCAGATGCCGGTGGAAGGGCAGCCCGGTGTCACGCGCTGGGTCCTGTACTGGAGCACCGGCGCCGTGCGGGCCACCAACGGGTCCTCCGCGCAGTACGTCACCGGGACCTGGGACGGCGCCACGTTCACGCCTGACACCACGGCGGCCCAGGTCCTGCAGGCCGACCACGGCCGGGACTACTACGCCGCCATGAGCTTCTTCGGCGCCCCGGACGGCCGGCGGATCCAGCTCGGCTGGATGAGCAACTGGGACTACGCGTTCAGCCCTCCCACGGGTCGCTGGAACGGGCAGCTCAGCATCCCGCGGGAGCTGAAACTGGTCAGCGTCCCCGGGGCGGGGCTGCGGCTCTCGCAGGCGCCGGTCGCCGAGGAACAGGCGCTGCGGTCCTCGACCTGGCAGACCACCGACGTCCAGGTGACGCCCACCTCGGCCAATCCGCTCGCCGCGGTGTCGGGACGGGCTGTGGAGGTCGAAGCGGAGGTGGGGCTCCCGGCGGCGGGGGCGGCGTCGTCGTTCACGTTCGGCCTGCGGCAGGGCGGCTCGCAGAGCACCGCCGTGCGGTACGACGCCCCGGCGAACACCGTCACCGTGGGCCGTACGGCCTCCGGCCGGGCCGATTTCTCCCGCTACTTCGCCTCCTCGGCGGCCGATGACAGCACGGCACCCTGGAGCACGACGACGGTCGGCGGGGAGAAGCGCGTGACCCTGCGGATCCTGGTGGACGCCTCCTCCGTGGAGGTGTTCGGCGGCGACGGCACGGCGGCGATCACGTCGCTCGTGTTCCCCGACCCGTCCTCCACAGGCCTGTCCTTCTCCGCGAGCGGCGGCACGGCACACCTCGTGTCCGTCAAGGTGCATCAGCTGGCCGACACGTTCCGGCTGGGCGGCGTCCCGCAGAGCACCGTGCCGCCGCAGTCACCGCTCGCGCCGTTCACGGGCACGGCCCGGCAGAATCTCGGCCCGTACTCGGTGGTCCCCGGCGGCCGCTGGGAGAGCACGGGCGCCGGCCTGTCCGGGACCTTCGATCAGGACTCGACCGCGCTGGGACAGACCACGCTGGCAGATGTGCGGGTACAGGCCACGGCACGCTTCGGCACGGTGCCCTTCACGGGCGCGCTGCTGGGGCAGGACCCGGCCCCCGAGCGGGGCTACGGCGGAGCCGGCTCGATCCTGCTGCGCTCTTCGGCCGACGGCTCCACGGCCTATTACGTCAACGTCGACCCCAATCTGGGGCTGGTCCGGGTGTTCGCCGTGATCAACGGGTCCCTGGATCCCGCCACCGGGACGCTCGCGTCGGTGCCGCTCCCGCTCGCCGTGAACACCTCGTACCGGGTGGACGCGTCGATCGTGGGGAACCGCATCACCGTCTCCCTCGACGGGTCGCCGCTGATCGACGTGACGGACTCCCGCCTGACGTCCGGGCGGGTGGGCCTGAACTCCTTCGGGGGCAGGGCCGCTTACCAGGACGTGGTCGTCACGCCGCTCTGAGCAACGTGACCACGAGCGCAGCACCACGAACACAGCCCCATCCCCAGCATCATCCCGAGAAAGGACCAGGAGACATGAGGAGATCCATCAGCAAGGACCGCAGCCCGGCCGCCGGCACGGGCGAGGGACCAGGGATGACCAGGCGATCCCTCGTCACGGGAGCCGGGGCGGCCGCCGTCGCGGCACTGGCGGTTTCTCTCACCGGCTCGCCCGCGGAGGCGGCGCCGGCAACGGACGGAGGACGAATGCGTCAGCGGCCCGAATTCCATCTCAGCGTCCCGGACAACTGGAAGAACGACCCCCAGCGGCCGGTCTACGTCAACGGCGAGTATCTGTACTACTACCTCTACAACGGGGACTATCTCGCGGGTGGTGGCGGCACCTCCTGGCGGCTCGCCACCACGCGGGACCACGTGTCCTTCCGGGACCGGGGCGTCGCCATCCCGAAGTTCACCAACCCCAATGGGGACTGCTGGTCGGGGAGTCTCGTGGTGGATGAGGAGAACACCGCGGGCTACGGCAGGGGCGCGATGATCGCGATCGTCACCCAGGCCCCGGAGGGCAGGCAGGCCCAGTACCTCTGGTACTCCACCGACGGCGGGCGCGGTTTCCGGCCGGGTGGAACGGAGCCGGTGCTGCCGAACCCCGGGGTCCCCGACTTCCGGGACCCGAAAGTGGTCTGGGATGCCGAGCGGCGGCGCTGGATCCTCGTCAACGCCGAAGGCCACCGGCTGGGCTTCTACGCCTCGTCCGATCTGCGGTCCTGGGCGAGGGTGGGGGAGTTCGTCCGCACCGACATCGGGCTGCTGGAATGCCCGGACCTCTTCCGGATGACCGCGGACGACGGGAGCGCTCACTGGGTTCTCGGCACCAGCGCGAACGGCAAGGGGCGCGGCCTGCCCGCCACCTACGCGTACTGGACCGGGACGTTCGACGGAGCGTCCTTCACCACGGATCACGACGAACCCCACTGGCTGGACTGGGGCTTCGACTTCTACGGCGCCGTCACCTATCCGGATCACCTGGCCTCCGGCGCGGAGAATCCCGCGCTCCGGCGTGCCATCGGCTGGGCCAACTTCTGGGATTACCCGCACAACACCCCCACGCTCGCGACGGACGGGTACAACGGGGATGACATGATCGTCCGGGAACTCCGTCTCGTCCGGTCGGGGAGCGGCTACCAGCTCGCGTCGAGGCCGCCCGCCGCGCTCGCCTCGTACGTGACGCGCACCCACCGGCTCGGCGACGTCCGGGTCCAGGGCACCCGGGACCTCACGATCCGTTCCGGCGCTTACGACCTGAGCTGCGAACTGGTCTGGGATCCGTCGGCGCCGCCATCCAACATCGGGCTGGAGCTGTGCCGGGCTCCCGGCGGAGGGCGGCACGTGGCGGTGGGCGCCTACCTCCGTGGCCCGTTCAGCTACGTCAACCGCCGGCCCACGATCAATCCGACGGGCGGTGAGTCCCAGGCCCCCATCGACCCGTCGACGGGACGGCTGGCGATCCGCGTCCTGGTGGACCGGACGAGCGTCGAGCTGTTCGTCGGGGACGGGACGGTCGTCCATTCGCACCGGGTCTTCCCGCTGGAGGGCGATGACGGCATCCGGCTCTACGCGAACGACGGCGACGCCACCTTCCGCGGGCTCACGGTCCGGGAGCTCAGGGTCAGGTAGGGGGTCACCCGGAATGACCCCCGGCTGTGTGGATCACCCACGGAAAATTCCGTGGGTAATCCACACAAGAGTGGGTCGGAGGGGAGACCGGGAACTCGGGGTCCGGGCGGGACGACGACGCCGGGCGGCCCGGTCCGTCAGACGGCGTCCAGTGCCTTGCGATAGGACGCCAAGGTGGCGCGGGCGGCGCTGTCCCAGCCGAAAGCGGAGGCGTGACCCACGGCGCCGAGGCTGAGCGCGGTGCGGAGGGCGGCGTCGTCGTGCAGGCGTTCCAGGGCGGCCGCCCAGGCGGTGATCCGGTGACCGTCCACGAGCAGTCCGCTGACGCCGTCATCCACGGCGTCGGCGAGCCCGCCCACGCGGGTTGCCAGCACGGGTGTGCCACAGGCCTGCGCCTCGAGCGCCACGAGCCCGAACGACTCGCTGTAGGACGGCATCGCCACCACGTCCGCGGCGCGGAACCAGGCGGCCAGCTCCTCGCGGGGCACCGCGTTCCGGCGGGTCACCACGTCGCTCATGCCGCTCGCGGTGATGACGGCGTCGATGTCGTACTGACGGCTGCCGCTCTGCTCACCCAGCAGGGTCAGTCGCAGCGGGATGTCCGGACGCCGGGCCCGGAGAGCGGCTGCCGCCTGGACCAGGACATGCGGTCCCTTGAGCCGCTGCATCCGTCCGGCGAAGACCACGTGGAACCCCGGGGGAGCCGGCGCCACCGGCCCGGTGGGGGAGAAGACGTCCAGGTCCACGCCCGGCGCCACCACGTCGATCGCGGCGGGAGAGGCGTCGTAGTGGGACTGGAGTTCGAGCGCCTCGGCCCGGGTGTTGGCGATGAGCCGCGCGGCGCCGTCCACCACGCACTGCTCACCCTCCTCCCGGTTCTCCGGCTCGGCGTGCTCCCCGGAGTGCAGATGCTGGTTCTTGACGCGCGCCATGGTGTGCATGGTGTGGACCAGCGGCACGTCCCAGGCCCGGGCCAGGTGCAGCCCGGCGACTCCGGAGAGCCAGTAGTGCGAGTGGATGAGCTGGTAATGGCCCTGAGCCTGCCGGGAACGGATGGCGTCCACCTCGTCGGCCATCCGGTGGACCAGGGCGGGCAGCTGCTCCTTGGGGATCCGCCGCTTCGGGCCGGCCTGGATGTTGTGCACGCAGATGCCGGCCTCGGGATGCTCGACGTCGGGCTGGCCGGGAGCCACCGCGCGCGTGAAGATCTCCACCTCCACGCCCGAGCGTGCCAGGGCGGACGCCAGGGACCGCACGTACACATTCATCCCGCCCGCGTCCCCGGAGCCGGGCTGCTCCAGCGGTGAGGTGTGGAGCGAGAGGAGCGCGACGCGGCTGACCGGCGGCATGATCCCTCCCAGGTGTGCGGGGCTGATTCGGCAGGGACGGAGGATGCTGACGTCCCTCAGAGACTGTACCGCTCCGCGGTGTCACGCCCGCGACGGGGGAGCAGTGACGTCGGCCTCGTGACGAGGGCTACGCGGTGGCGCCGGGAAACACACGGGCCACGCACCTAGACTTAACGGGTGACTTCCGAGACCCCGACCTCCCCGACCGTGCCGCACAGCCAGCCGGTGACCGCGCAGGACGGCGCCGCCCTCCCGGAGCGGGCTGCGATCATCGATCTGGCCGCCATCCGCCACAACGTCCGCCGGATGGCGGAGATCGCGGCGCCGGCGAAGGTCATGGCCGTGGTCAAGGCCGACGGGTACGGTCACGGCGCCCTGCGCACCGCACAGGCGGCGCTCGACGGCGGCGCGAGCTGGCTCGGCACGGCCCACGTGAGCGAGGCGCTGGCTCTCCGGAACGCCGGGATCGACGCGCCGCTGCTCGCGTGGCTGCACACTCCGGACACCGACTTCACCGCCGCCATCGAAGGGGGCATCGACCTCGGCTGCTCGGGCTGGGAACTGGAGCACATCGTGGCTGCGGCGCGCTCCGTGGAGCACCCGGCACGCGTCCACCTCAAGGTCGACACGGGACTGGGCCGGAACGGGTCCACGGTCGAGTCGTGGGACCAGCTCATCGGCGAGGCCATCGACTATCAGGATCAGGGCCTGCTGCGCGTGGTCGGCATCTTCTCCCACCTGGCCGTGGCCGATGAGCCGCACCGCCCGGAGACGGATCACCAGCTGGACGTCTTCCGTGAGGCGATCGCGCTCGCGGAGGACGCCGGGATCGACCCGGAGGTGCGCCACCTCGCCAACACCCCCGCCACCTTCACCCGGCCGGACGCGCATTTCGACCTGGTCCGCGTGGGCATCGGTGTGTACGGGCTCTCGCCGTTCGCCGATCAGCGCAGCGACGACCTCGGCCTCATCCCCGCCATGACCCTTCAGACCCGGGTGGCGAACTGCAAGGCCGTGCCGGAGGGCCAGGGCGTCTCCTACGGACTGCATTACAAGACCAAGGCGCCCAGCACGCTCGCCCTGATCCCTCTCGGGTACGCGGACGGCGTGCCGCGCATCGCCACGGGCGGGCCGGTCCGGCTCGCCGGTCGCACCTACCCCGTGGTCGGCCGGATCGCGATGGATCAGATGGTGGTGGACCTGGACGCCGCACTGGACGGCGCCGAACGGCTCGCCCTGGTGGGCACCCCCGCGGTGCTCTTCGGCTCGGGCCGCGACGGCGGGCCGCTCGCCGACGACTGGGCGGCCGCCGCGGGCACCATCAACTATGAGATCGTGACCCGGATCAGCGGCAGGGTCCCACGCGTCTATGTGGACAGCGAGGCGCGCCCGGATGTGGCGCCCGCGGAGGACGGCCCCGAGGCCCTGCGGGAGACCGAGACCCGCCAGGAGACGGACGCATGAGCGACGCCCTCTGGACCGCGACCTTCCACGTGGCCGATGTGGAGGAGACGCAGGCGCTCGCCGAGACGATCGGCGCCACCCTGAACGCCGGGGACCTGCTCATCCTCAGCGGCGGTCTCGGCGCCGGGAAGACGACCTTCACCCAGGGACTGGGCCGTGGCCTCGGTGTCCGCGAAGGCATCATCTCGCCGACCTTCGTCCTGGCCCGCCGCCACCCGAACCTGCCCGACGGCCCGCGCCCGGGCGGTCCGGACCTGGTGCACGTGGACGCCTACCGGCTGGGCAGCGCGGAGGAACTCGAGGACATCGACCTCGAGGAGACCCTGGACACCTCGGTCACCGTGGTCGAGTGGGGCCGTGACCGTGCCGAGCAGCTGTCCGCCAGCCGTCTGGAGATCGACCTGGAGCGCGCCACCGGCCAGGAGGCCGGGGAGGAGATCGTCCTGGATTTCGAGGATGAGGACGAACCGCGCACCCTCACCGTGACCGCGTACGGGGACCGCTGGGCCGAGCGCCCGGCCTGGGCCCGCACCACGGACGCATCAGCCACCCCGCAGGAAGGGAACCAGTGACGACAGTCCTGTCCATCGACACCTCGGCCATCGCCGGCGCCGCCATCCTCCGGACCGCGCCCGACGGCGTCGAGGTCCTGGCACGCTTCGCCACCGAGGACACCCGCAGCCACGCAGAGGTCACCGCCCCGGCCGTCGCAGGGCTCCTCGAGGAGACCGGCCTGACCGGCAAGGACCTGGACGCGATCATCGTGGGCGTCGGTCCGGGCCCGTTCACCGGGCTGCGCGCCGGGCTCACGGTCGCGCGCACGCTCGGCTTCGCCTGGGGCCTCCCCGTGCACGGCGTCATGAGCCTGGACGCCATCGCCGCGGAGGCGGTCGACGCCGGGGCGCCGGAGCGTTTCCTGGTCGCCACCGACGCGCGCCGCAAGGAGGTCTACTGGGCCCTCTACACGCACGACGCCGGCGCGCCGGTGCTGCTCGACGGCCCGCACGTGCAGCTCCCGGCCGAGGTCCCGCTCGGCGAGCTGCTGGGCGGCGCCGCGGCGCGTGGCACCGCCGTGTACGGCGCGGGCGCGGGGCTGTATCCGGAGGCCCTGCCCCCGGTGGAGGGCTTCGGGCATACCCAGCCCGGCGCCGTCGCGCTCGGAAAGCTCGCCCTGCGGCGCCTGGCCCGCGGCGAGCAGCTCCTGGACACCGAACCGCTGTACCTGCGGGAATCCGACGCCCAGGTGCCCGGCCCGAGGAAGCGGGCTCTGTGAGCGGGAACGACGAATCGCCCCGGAGGTATGTGGTGGATGAACGGGATCCCGGGTTCAGCCTGCGGGCGATGACCCCGGAAGACCTCCCGGTGGTGCACGGCCTGGAGGAGCGGCTGTTCCCCGAGGACGCCTGGCCCCTGGACATGTTCGAGGCCGAGCTGATGCAGCGGGACACCCGCGAGTACTTCGTGGCGACCATCGGCGGCACCGTCGTGGGATATGCGGGCCTCATGTGCATCCCGCCGATCGCCGATGTGCAGACCATCGCCGTGATCCCCGAGTTCGAAGGCCGGGGAATCGGCTCCGCGCTGCTGCGGACGCTGCTCCAGAGGGCGGCGCACGGACAGGCGGATGACATGCTGCTGGAGGTCCGGGAGGACAACCCCCGCGCGCAGGAGCTCTACCGGCGTTTCGGTTTCGAGCAGATCGCGGTGCGGAAGAACTATTACAAGGGCGGGGTCAACGCGCTCATCATGCGGCGGGTGCTGGACCCCGGGCCGGGACAGGACGCCGTGCAGGACGACGGAGGCAAGTCATGAACCGAACCGAACCGCTGATCCTCGGCATCGAATCCTCCTGCGATGAGACCGGGGTCGGGATCGTGCGGGGCAGCACGCTGCTCAGCAACACGGTGTCCTCCTCCATGGACGAGCATGTGCGCTTCGGCGGGGTGATCCCCGAGATCGCGTCCCGCGCCCACCTGGAGGCGATCGTCCCCGCACTCGAAGCGGCCCTGACGGAGGCCGGCGTCACCCTCGACGAACTCGACGGCATCGCCGTCACCGCGGGCCCGGGTCTCGCGGGCGCGCTCATGGTGGGCGTGAGCGCTGCGAAGGCGCTCTCGGTGGCCACCGGCAAGCCGCTCTTCGCGATCAACCACCTCGTGGCGCACGTCGCGGTCGGGCTCCTCGATCAGCAGGTCTTCGCCCCCGGTCCCGAAGGCTCCGCCGCGCTCCCGGAGAACCTCGGCGCCCTCCTGGTGTCCGGCGGGCACACGGAGGTGCTGCGCGTGCGGAGCATTCACGACGTCGAACTGCTCGGCAGCACGATCGACGACGCCGCCGGCGAGGCCTACGACAAGGTGGCGCGCCTGCTCGGGCTGGGGTACCCCGGCGGACCGGTGATCGACCGGCTGGCCCGCGAGGGCGATCCGAAGGCCATCCGGTTCCCCCGTGGCCTGACCCAGCCGAAGTACATGGGCACCGCGGAGGAACCCGGCCCGCACCGCTACGACTGGTCGTTCAGTGGCCTGAAGACCGCCGTCGCGCGCTGTGTGGAGCAGTTCGAAGCGCGCGGTGAGGAGCCTCCCGTCGCGGACATCGCCGCGAGCTTCCAGGAGGCCGTGGTGGACGTGGTGACCGCGAAGGCGATGCTCGCCTGCAAGGAGCACGGCATCACGGAACTGCTGCTCGGCGGCGGGGTGGCGGCGAACGCGCGGCTGCGCGAGCTGACCGCCAAGCGCTGCGCGTCGCACGGGATCAGCCTGCACGTGCCTCCGATCAGCCTGTGCACGGACAACGGCGCGATGGTCGCGGCGCTGGCGTCACGGCTCGTGATGGACGGCGCGGAACCGTCCAGCCTCGGCTTCGCCCCGGACTCGTCGCTGCCGGTGTCCACGGTCCTGCTGCCCTAGTTCTCCCCCGCGAACCGCCAGTAGGCGCCCGTATTCCTCACGGATACGGGCGCCTACTGGCGGTTCGCGTACCTCTGAGGGAGGGCCCTCAGGCCGCCAGTGCGTCGATCAGGGCGTTGGCCGTGGCGGCGCTGGACTGCGGGTTCTGGCCCGTGATCAGGTTTCCGTCGATCACCAGGTGGGATGACCACGGTTCATCGGTCACCACGGTGGCTCCGTTCTCCCGCAGACGGGATTCCAGGAAGAACGGGGAGAGGTCTCCCAGGCCGCCCTGCTGCTCTTCCAGATCGCTGAACGAGGTGATGCGGCGGCCGGCGAAGGCGAAGCCCTCGCTGTTCCGTGCGGAGAGCAGTCCGGCCAGTCCGTGGCACAGCGCGGTGACGGGCACGCCGTTCCGGTTGGCGCCGTCGAGCAGGGCGCCCAGCGCGGGGTGGTCAGTCAAGTCCTCCATGGGGGCGTGGCCGCCGGGCAGGAAGAGCGCGTCGAACTGGTCCGGGGTCACGTCCTCCAGGACCAGCGGGCTCTCGAGCGAGGACGCGATCCCCGCGAGGTAGGCGCGGTGGCGTGCCGCGGTCTCCGGATCCACCCCGCCCTGTTCGCTGAGGCTGAGGGGGTCGACCGTCGGTGCTTTCCCACCCGGCGTGGCGAAGGCGACGCTCAGGCCGGCGTCGGTGAACAGTCCGTGTGGGACCACGACCTCTTCCGCCCAATAGCCGGTGGGGTGAAGGGCGCCAGTGGAGAGGCGGAGTTCCGCGGCGGCGCTGATGACCATGAGGATGCGTTTCATGAGGGGCTCCTATCGATGGGGACGACGATCAGTCGGTATGGAGTGAAGCTCCATCCCATTGCGATTCTTCCCAGGACATTCTGGAGCCCATAAGATTTGTTATGAGAGGGGGCTTGCGGAATGAATCTTGACGTGCTGCAGAGCTTTCTGGAGATCTACCGGCGCGGGTCGCTGACAGCGGCTGCCGCGGCACGGGGGCTCAGCCAGCCGGCCATCAGCGGTCATCTGCGTCGTCTGGAACAGCAACTGGGCGAAGAACTCTTTCGACGGACGGGCCACGGGGTGAGTCCGACCGGCCGGGCGGACCGTCTGGCGCACCGGCTGGGCACCCACCTGGACGAGGTGAACGCCGCACTCCAGGAGAACGGCGCGGAGTGGGCCTCGGGCACGGTGCGGATCGGCGCGCCCGGCGAGATCACCGCTTCGCGGCTGGTCCCAGGCCTCTCGGGACTGGCTGGTCCGGGATTCCAGCTCCGTTTCGTGCCGGGCCACCCGGAGGCGCTTCTGCCGGAACTCGCAGCGGGACGGCTGGACCTGGTGCTGGCCTCGGTCCGGCCGCGGCTGCCCGGAGTCGAGGCCGTGCCGCTCATCGATGAGGAATTCGTGCTGGTCGCGGCGCCGGGTGTGGCGCGGCAGGTGGATCAGGAGCTGCTGGCGTCCTCTCCTCTGAAAGCGCTGGCCTCCGTGCCGCTGGTCGCGTATTCCGAGGAACTACCCATCATCCGTCGGTACTGGCGCAGCGAGTTCGGGCAGCGGCCCGGAAACCCCGTGGCGCTGCTGGTTCCGGACCTGCGGGCGGTGCTGGCCGCCGTCGTCGCGGGGGCCGGGGCGACGGTCCTGCCGCGGTATCTCGCCGCGCCCGCGGTCAGCAGTGGGCAGGCCGAACTGCTTCACGAGCCGGTGGTGGCCCCACTGAACACGCTGTATCTCGCTCGCCAGGCCGGGGTGCCGCCTACTCCGGCGGCGTCGCGAGTGGCCCGTCGGCTCGAGGAGCTGGCCGCGACCTGGGGCGATCTCTGAGGGCTGCTACTTCGGCGGCAGGGACGCGGCGTAGCCGACTCCGACGCGCACCCAGCGGGCCAGCCCGTCGTCGTCGCGGGTCACGTCGTCGGACACGCGGAGCCAGCCGTCCATGGCCCTGCCCCTCATGACCGCGCGCTCGACGCCGGGATGGGAGCAGAGCTCGTCGCTCGCGGCGGGATCCGCGCGGAGCATGAGGCCGCCCTGTCCGCTCGCGCTCACGGCCATGTTGCCGCCCACCAGGAAGGCGAGCCCGCCGAACATCTTCTTCTCGGTGAAGTCCACGGCGCCCGTCAGCAGATGACGGATCCGGGCCGCGAGTTCCTCGTCGTATGCCACGCCCTCATCGTCGCACCGGGACGAGGGAGCGGCAATGGTCCCCCGTCGCCAAGGAGCCGCGAAGGAACAGTTGGCGCCCGGAAAGCCCCGGGAGAGGGCATGATGTGTTCCCTCGCGGGCGGGGGGAGGCGCGATCAGGCGTCGGGGCCCTTACGCATCTGCTGGATGAGGTCGAGCACGACGGCGTGCAGGTCGCCGTCGCTCGCTTCCGCCACCGTGCGCTGTCGCTGGTAGCCGGCGCCCCGCTCGATGATCTTGTCCACATGGGCGAGTTCCTCGGAGCAGCCGAGCTTGGCCGCGATGGGCTCGAGGCGGTTCAGGACGTTGTTGCGCAGGTGGTCGGTGACCAGGAGCTCGTCGCCGGCCCGGTTCAGGATGATGATGGCGTCCAGGCCGTAGCGGGCCGCACGCCACTTGTTCTCCTTGAGGAACCAGCGCGGCATGGTGGGGATGGCCCACCCGGCGTCGAGCTGCTGCGACGCCTCCTCGACCAGGCACTGCGTCAGCGCTGCGATGGCGCCGACCTCTTCGAGGGTGGCGAGCCCGTCGCAGACGCGCATCTCGATGGTGCCGAGAGCCGGCACGGGGCGGATGTCCCAGCGGATCTCACTGCCGGTGTCGATCACCCCGGTGGTGAACATGTCGTAGACGTAGTCCTCGTACTGGCCCCAGGACTGGAAGGTGAAGGGCAGGCCCGCGGTGGGGAGCTGCTGGAACATGAGGGCGCGCTGCGACGCGTAGCCGGTGTCCTCGCCACCCCAGTACGGGCTGGACGCGGAGAGCGCCTGGAAGTGCGGCATGTAGTTCAGCAGCGCGTCCATGACGGGGAGCGCCTTGTTGCGGTGATCGAGTCCGACGTGCACGTGAACGCCGTAGATCACCATCTGGCGGCCCCACCACTGGGTGCGGTCGATCAGCTTGGCGTACCGCTCCTTGTCCGTGACGGGCTGGAGCTGCGGCGGGCTGAAGGGGTGGCTGCCGGCGCAGAAGACTTCGACGTCCATGGGGTCGGTGACTTCGCGGACGGCGTCGAGCGAACGCTGCAGATCGGCCTTGGCCTCGGACACGGTGTGGTGCACGCCGGTGACGAGTTCCACGGTGTTCAGGAGGAGTTCCTGCTTGATGTGAGGGTGTTCTTCGCCATCCTGGAGCCCGGGGTGGTTCGCGGTGACCTGGTCCAGGACCTCCTGGGCCACGGATGCGAGTTCGCCGGTCTGGCCGTCGACGAGAGCGAGCTCCCATTCAATGCCGAGTGTGGACTGCTCCGAATCTGCGAAGTCGATCTGCACCTGGTCCCCTCCTTCTCGCTCGGCTTCCTCTGAGTGGCGGTCAGGAGACCTTGCCGATGCTTGCGTAAGTCTAATATGCGAGGGGCCTCGGCCGAGGTGGTGAATCCTGCGTGACGGCGGGAGATGCGTCACGCGCTGACACATGACGCCGCGCGTCGCCGGGGCGACATGACCACTCCCGGAATTGCTAATGAGAATCATTCTCAGATAAGCTCTCTCCATGCATCTCACCATGGTCAGCTCCCTCGACAGCCACTGCCGCGCGGAGGCCGTGAAGCTGGTGGGCCGAGGTCACCGCGATTCGGTGCTCGTGCTCCACGACCTGCTTCCCGACTCCCGCGTCCTGCGCCGGGTGCACTTCCGCGACCGCATCATCGACCGCCAGGAGAAGCTCCTGGAACACGGCTGCCTGGCCTGCACCGTCCGCCTCGACGTCGTGCCGACCGTGCGGGAGTTCGCCCGCGCGGGCTGTCCCCACCTGGTGCTCGGACTTCCGCCCGGCGTGGCCGCGGGTCAGGTGCTGGAGGAACTGCGGATCAACGGGCCCGAGGATCTGGTGATCGACAACCTCCTCGTGGCCGTGGATCCCTCCGAACTGGAGGATCAGATCTGGGATCCGCGGACCCTGCACGACGCGGGTTTCACCCCGATGGCCTCCGACGACCGCGTGAGCGGCGAGTTCCTGGTGGGCGAGTTCGCGCTGGGGGACACCGTGCTGACCGTCCCCGGGCTGTCGACGTCCCTCGCCGCTGACCTCCCGACGGACCTCGCCGCGGACCGCGACGCCTCCGCCGCGCCGCCCGGTGCCGGCGCGCCGTGGTCCCAGGGCACACGCCTCCTGGGGCATCTGGCGCCCCACGCCACGGTGCTCTCGGCCGGGGACGACTTCAGGCCAGGCTGTCACGACCGGGCGCAGGCGCTCTCCCGTTCGCGTCCGGGCGCCGTGCTGGCCCTTCGGGAGCAGGATGAGGCCGAGGACCAGGCGACCTTCCGCACCGTCGTGCACCGTCTCGCCCGGCCCCTGCATCCGCTCCGGCTGCATCAGAAGCTCCCCGAGCTGGCCCAGGGCGCGCATTGGCTGCGCGGCACCCTGCGACTGGCCTCCTCCGGCTACCGGAGTGTGGCCCTCCAGGGCGTCGGCCCGCGCGTGTGGATGGAACTGGCCGAGCGGCCCGTACCCGGTGCGCGGCCGGAGGCGTTCGCCACCCGCTGGGGAGGGGGTCCGCTCACGGCGGAGGCCGCCGTCGTCGCGGTGACGGGGCGCGCCGAGGATGTCGACCCCGCCGAGGTCGCGCGGCTGCTCGACTCCTGCCAGCTCAGTGACGCGGAGCTCGCTCTCAACCCCGCGCGCTTCCCGGACCCCTTCGGTCTGCCGGAGCGGGAGCAGAGCGCATGGCCCGGCCTCTGACCGCGGCGGGCATCAGACCTCCAGCACCACCCTCGAGAAAGGAACAGCCATGAAAGTCCGCAATTCGCTGCGCGCGCTCAAGAAGATCCCCGGAGCCCAGGTGGTCCGGCGGCGCGGGAAGACGTTCGTCATCAACAAGAAGAACCCTCGCTTCAAGGCCCGGCAGGGCTGACCCCGTCACGGCCCGGCGTCCACGGACGCCGGGCCGTGCAGTTTAATGAGCGCATGGCGATCTTGAACAAGGACATGACCCTCTGCATCTCCCTCGCGGCGCGGCCCAGCAACATCGGGACCCGTTTCCACAACTACCTCTACGAGAAGCTCGGGCTGAACTTCGTCTACAAGGCCTTCGCTCCGGCCGATCTGGCCGCCGCGGTACAGGGCATCCGCGGCCTGCCGATCCGTGGCGCCGCCGTCTCCATGCCGTACAAGGAGGCCGTGATCCCGCTGGTCGATCACCTCGCGCCGTCGGCCGCCGCGATCGACTCGGTCAACACGATCGTCAACGACGACGGCGTCCTGACCGCCTACAACACCGACTACCAGGCCGTGGAGCGCCTACTCGCGGAGAACCGGGTCGACAGTGAGCTGTCCGTCATGCTCCGCGGCTCCGGCGGCATGGCGAAGGCCGTGGTCGCCGCGTTCCGGGACGCCGGCTTCCGCAACGTCACCGTCGTCGCGCGCAACGAGGAGAAGGGCCGCGCCCTCGCCGGGCTGTACGGCTTCGCCTGGCAGGCCGACGACGACGGCGGCCGCCTCGCGGACGGCTCGCAGGCCCAGGTGCTCGTCAACGTCACCCCGCTCGGCATGCGCGGCGCCGAGGAGGACGCGCTGTCCTTCCCGCACTCAGCGATCGAGGCGGCCGAGCTGGTCTTCGACGTCGTCGCCATGCCGTCCGAGACGCCTCTGCTGAAGGCCGCCCGCGCGGCCGGCAAGCCCGTGATCACGGGTGCCGAGGTGGCCTCGATCCAGGCCGAGGAACAGTTCGTGCTGTACACCGGCGTGCGGCCGGATGTGGAGCTCGTCCGCGAGGCGAGCGAGTTCTCCCGCCGCGAGGCCTGACGAACCCTCTTCCGAAGGACCTTCGGAAACCCTGTGCAGTCCTGTCCGGAACCCTTGGCGGCTCATCACTAAACCGTTATAGTTCCTGGCAGCGGCGCAGCGCTGCGCCGCCAGCGACCTGAAGGGCGGTATCTGAATGTCCAGTTCCAGCATGACCAGCAGGCGAACCTTCCTCACCGTGGGCGGAGCGGGCCTGGCCGGAGTGCTCGGCCTCGCAACGGCCCCCGCTGCCTCGGCGGCCGGCGGCGCGCCACCGGGTGCGCGCCCCGCGGCGACCCCGGCAGGCGCCCCCGTGCCGGGCAGCGGCGGCATCCCGGCCGGACCGTCCACCTTCGGGTGGAATCCCCGGGATCTGCTCGACTTCGACCCCGCGACGACACCGTGGGGCCGGCATCTGCGGTGCCTCCTGCCGCGGGCAGAACGCATCGCGCCGTTCGCGCCGACGCAGGCCCACCCCGACCTGGACCCGGCCGTCCAGCTGTCCACCCTGACCATCGACGACGCCGGCTCGGTCTACGAAGGGCGGAACCAGGCGATCGGCCAGGAACCGTATGTGTACACGCAGCGGTACTGGCCGTACATCGACATCTGGGGGACCTGGCACGGGCAGGTTCTCGCTTCCGTGCCGGACGATGTGGTGAAGAACCCCTCCGCCCCGGGCCGCGACTACGGCGTCATCGACATCCCGAACCCGGGTTGGACCGAAGCCGCGCACAAGAACGGCGCCCGCGCCATCGGCGGCTGGTTCTGGCCGCGCAGCACCACGGCGTTCGACGAGTTCCTCGTGCAGCGCGCCGACGGCGGATTCCCGGTGGGGGACAAGATCGTGGAGCTGAAGCAGTACTTCGGTTTCGACGGTCTCTTCATCAACCAGGAGGCCTCGATCACCAAGGCCCAGGTGGGCAAGCTGTTCGAGCTCTTCCGGTACATCAAGTCGATCGACCCGGACTTCTATCTGCAGTACTACGATGCGGTGCTGCCGGACAGCGGCGTCCTGGACTACCAGAACGAACTCAACGCCCGGAATCTGCCCTCGCTCGGCACGCCGGGGGACCGCGCCGTCGACTCCATCTTCATCAACTACGACTGGCCCCGCGTGGATCCTGGTCTGCGGAACAGCGCGGCAGCGGTCAAGGCAGCCGGCTTCGACCCCCGCGAGGTCGGTTTCGCCGGGGTGGAGCACCAGAAGGGCGGCTTCCGTCCGATGGAGTGCTTCGGGGACCTGGCGGCGCCGGGGAAGCCCGGCCCGCTCTCGGTCGCGCTCTTCGTGGACAGCGAGTTCTGGCTGGACGCCGCCCACCGCGGCGAGGTCCATGACCCGGAGGGCCGTGCGCGGTACCGCGATCTGGAGCAGAAGTTCTGGTCCGGGCCCACCGGGAATCCGGCGGAATCGGGCCGCCTGGAGCCGCGGAAGCCTCCGTACCGCAGCGACGTGCTGAACTACCGGCAGTGGGACGGCATCGCCCATTCCGTGGTCGAGCGCTCGCCATACGGTGCGCTGCCGATCGTGCACTCGTTCAACGTGGGCGTCGGCTCGTCGTTCAGCGTCGGGGGACGGACGGTCAGTTCGCGGGGCTGGGACAACCAGGGCATCGCCGACCCCTCGCTCAGCTGGCAGTACTGGACGGAGGGGCGGCTCGCCGTCGTGCTGGACGAGACCGCCTCCTACGACAGCGGCCACAGCCTCTCGGTTTCCGGCACGGGCGTGCTGCACCTCTTCAAGACCGACCTCCGCCAGAGCCGTGCGGTGCAGGTGGAGGTGGTCGCGAGCCCCGGTCTGACTCAGGAGGTGGGGGTCACCCGGCGGTCGAAGCCGGGCCGCATCGAGTGGCGGCCTCTCACGCGCGACGCCGGCGCCTCAGTCCCGTGGGCACCGTACCGCGGCGTCATCCCGGCCGACCGCGACGCCGTCGTGCGGCTCTCGCTGCGGATCAGCGGCACAGGACGGCTCGGACGCCTGTCCTTCCGGGAGGCGGGAGCCTCGCCGGCCCCCGCGCCCGTGCGTGGCCTGGCGGTCCGGACGGTCGGTGGCGGCACGGATGTGGAGCTCACCTGGACTCTCCGCAGCGGCGCGACCGCGTATGACGTGTTCCAGGGGGATCTGTGGCTCGGCAGGACGCACCGGGACGCGTTCTTCTCCCCGGCGGTGGACCTGGCTTCGGGCCGGACGTTCTCCGTGGTGCCGATCTCGGCCGCGGGGATCCGCGGGGCGGCGGCCCAGGCCACGCTCGCGTGATGCCGCGCCCTGAGGCGCTGTTCGCGGGTCACCGTGCCCGCGAGCGGCGCCTCAGGGCCGGCCCTGCTCAGCCCCGTTCGACCGGTTCCACGACGATCACCACGCGGCCCTGGCCGATCCTGGTCAGGACCAGTGTGGCGTGGTTCCCGCCCTTGCGCGGCTTGCCCGGCAGGAGGAGCTTCCGGAGTTCCTCGGGTGTGACGGCGGTGCCGCGCTTCTTGATGTCGAGGCTGCTCACGTCGTGGGCCTTGACCCAGTTCCGGAGCGCCTTGACGTTGTACGGCATGGTCTCGAGGATGCGGTAGCTCCGGGCGAACGGCGTCGCGAGAGCCTGCCCGCTTGCGAGGTAGGCGATCTGGGGGTCGAGGAAGTGCGCCCCGACCTGTTCCGCCAGATCTGAGACGAGTCCGGCGCGGATGACGGCCCCGTCGGGTTCGTGGAGGAAACCCTCCACCGGGCCGGTCTGCGCCTCCGGGCTCTCGCCGAACTCGGTCCCGGAGGTGAGCTCCACGCGCCCCGCGGGTGTCAGCAGCAGCGCTGAACGCCGGACGCCCTCCCGGGCCAGGGCGTTGAACCAGAGGGTGACCTCCGTGACGTCGCCGTCGACGGACACCCACTGTGCCTCGCAGCCCGCCGGGATCGATTCGTGGGGCATGCCCGGGCCGAACTTCACGCCGACGGCCTTCCCGTCCGCGGCGAGGCGCTCCACGAACGACAGGGGAGGGGAGAAGGCCTCGGGATCCCACAGCCTGGCCGAGCCGGACGTGGAGACCTCCCGCCGCGCGGGATCCAGCCACACGCCGTCGTACTCCGCGAGGTCCAGCGTGGTGGCGTCCGTGTGCAGCACGCGCGCCTCCGGGAAGGACCGGAGGTTCACGGCGGCGCAGGTGGCGGTCTCCTCGTCCCGCTCGACGGCGGTGACCTCGAGGTCGAGGGACGCCAGGGCCAGCGCGTCGGCGCCGAGGCCGCAGCCGAGGTCGATCACGCGTGCCACTTCGGCCCGGCGGTACCGTTCGGCGTGCAGGGCCGCGACGTTGAGCCTTGTGGCCTGTTCCAGGCCGGCCTGGGTGAAGAGCATGTCCTGCGCGAACGGGCCGAACTTCGCCTCCGCCTTCGCCCGGAGCCGGCTCTGGGTCAGCAGGGCGGCGACCAGGGCCGGATCATGTCCCTCTTTACGAAGCCGGAGGTTCTGCGCCAGGGCGTCCTTCTCAGAGTAGGGTTCCAGCGAGTTCAGCAGGGAGAAGGCCTCGGCCGTGAGCAGGGGCGCGATCTGGCCGTCGGGGGTGGGCATGGTTCCAGCCTAGTGCGCGGGCCGGCGTCGGAAGGGCCGCGGGCGGAGCGGGCGTCCAGCCATGGCCGGTAGGCTGGCAGTATGAGCGCCCACCAGCCCAGATCATCCGCCTCGAGCTCCCGGAAGGTGCTGGTGGCCTTGCTCGGCGAGTACTCGCGGGCCCTGCTGATCGTGGGCGTGGTCGTGCTCCTGGTGGCCTTCGCCGTCCTGGGCGTGCTCTGGGTCCTCGACACGTTCAACGCCGCGGTGTACTCCGTGGACGGCAAGAACATCGCCGACGCCACCGAGGAGGCGAAGGGGCTGCGGGAGATCTACTCGCCCGTGCGCGCCGGGGCCTGGGTGGTCCTCATCCTCGCCGCCGTGTTCGCCGCGCTCGGCGCCGTCGGGCTGTATCTCAACCGGGACAACCGCCCGAAGGGGCAGGATCCTGAGCAGGGCGACCTGGGTGTCGAGGACATCCTCGACTGACCGTGCCCCGGCGTCGCGCCGAACGTCGCGGCGGATGTGTTCCGCCGATGACGAATAGTTGGCACTCGCCTTGACCGAGTGCTAACGCATCCCTACAGTTGCTATTAGCACTCGTACCCCTCGGGTGCTAAGCCCAAGGTTGCTGCCGGCACCGCGACGACGGTTGGCACCGCGGCTGAAGACGTAAGAAATCTCATGAAAAGGAGAGATCGTGTCGGTCTCCATCAAGCCTCTTGAGGATCGTATTGTCATCCGCCAGCTCGCCGCTGAAGTGACCACCGCTTCCGGCCTGGTCATCCCGGACTCCGCTCAGGAGAAGCCGCAGGAAGGCGAAGTCGTGGCCGTTGGCCCCGGCCGCGTGGACGACAATGGCAACCGTGTTCCGATCGACGTTGCCGTGGGCGATGTCGTGCTGTACTCCAAGTACGGCGGCACCGAGGTCAAGGCCGGCGGTGAGGAGTACCTGGTGCTGTCCTCCCGCGATGTCCTGGCGATCATCGTCAAGTAACGCCCCTACAGCTCATGTAGCGCAGATCCCCGCACCGTGACCGGGTGCCCGGCCTGGCCGGTGCCCCCGTCGGTGGCGGGGATCTGCTCTTGAAAGGACACTCATGGCAAAGCAACTGGCGTTCGACGACGCCGCACGCCGCGCGCTCGAGGCCGGTATCGACAAGCTGGCCAACACGGTCAAGGTCACCCTCGGCCCGCGCGGCCGTAACGTCGTGCTGGACAAGAAGTGGGGCGCCCCCACCATCACGAACGATGGTGTGACCATCGCCCGCGAAGTCGAGCTGGACGACCCCTACGAGAACCTTGGCGCTCAGCTCGCCAAGGAGGTCGCCACCAAGACCAACGACGTGGCCGGCGATGGCACCACCACCGCCACCGTCCTGGCCCAGGCCCTCGTCAAGGAAGGCCTCCGCAACGTGGCCGCCGGCGCGGCCCCGGGTGAGATCAAGCGTGGCATCGAGACCGCGGTGGAAGCCGTGGCCGACCGCCTGCTGGAGAACGCCCGCGAAGTGGAGGGCAACCACGTCGCGAATGTGGCCGCCATCTCCGCGCAGTCCGAGGAGATCGGCGAGCTGCTCGCCGAGGCCTTCGGCAAGGTCGGCAAGGATGGTGTCATCACCATCGAAGAGTCCTCCACCACCCAGACCGAGCTGGTCCTCACCGAGGGCATGCAGTTCGACAAGGGCTACCTGTCCCCGTACTTCATCACGGACCAGGATCGCCAGGAGGCCGTCCTGGAGGACGCCTTCATCCTGATCAACCAGGGCAAGATCTCCAGCCTTCAGGACCTGCTTCCCCTGCTGGAGAAGACCCTGCAGGCCAACAAGCCGCTGTTCGTGATCGCTGAGGACGTCGACGGCGAGGCCCTGTCCACGCTGATCGTCAACCGCCTGCGCGGCACCCTGAACGTGGTCGCCGTCAAGGCTCCGGGCTTCGGCGATCGCCGCAAGGCCATGCTGCAGGACATCGCGATCCTGACCGGTGCCCAGGTCATCTCCCCGGAGCTGGGCCTGAGTCTGGACCAGGTGGGCCTCGAGGTGCTCGGCACCGCGCGTCGCATCACGGTCACCAAGGACTCCACCACGATCGTGGACGGCGCCGGCACGGCCGACGACGTCGCCTCGCGGGTGGCTCAGCTGCGTGCCGAGCTGGAGCGCACGGATTCCGAGTGGGACCGTGAGAAGCTCCAGGAGCGTCTGGCGAAGCTCGCCGGCGGCATCGGCGTCATCAAGGTCGGCGCCGCCACCGAGGTCGAGCTCAAGGAGAAGAAGCACCGCATCGAGGACGCCGTGTCCTCCACGCGTGCCGCTCTCGAAGAGGGCATCGTCTCCGGCGGTGGTTCCGCTCTGATCCACGCCCTCAAGGCGCTGGATGAGAGCCCGGCCGTCGCCGCCCTTCAGGGCGACGCCGCCGCTGCCGTGGGCATCGTCCGCCGCGCTCTGGCTCAGCCGCTGCGCTGGATCGCCCAGAACGCCGGCTTCGACGGCTTCGTGGTGGTCTCCAAGGTCTCCGAGCTGGAGAACAACCACGGCTTCAACGCCAAGACCGGCGAGTACCAGAACCTCATCGAGGCCGGCGTCATCGACCCGGTCAAGGTGACTCGTTCGGCTCTGCGCAACGCGGCCTCGATCGCCGCGCTCGTGCTGACCACGGAGACCCTGGTCGCCGAGAAGCCCTCGGACGAGGACGAGCACGCAGGTCACCAGCACTGACCCGTCTCTGACGCTGAAAGGCCCGGATCCCCCCAATGGATCCGGGCCTTTCGTGTTGTCAGAGCCGGCTCAGCGGCGGCTCACCGGCCGGGCGTGGCGCTCGGCTTCGGCGCCGGGGTGACCGGAGCTGGAGTGACCGCCGACGACGGCGCGGGGGAGCGCGGCGCGGACGTCGCGCCGGTGCCGGGCACGGCGCCGCCCGGTGTGGTCTGGCCGGGCGTGGTCGGGCTGGGCGCGGGGCTCATGCCCGGGGCCGGGGCCCCGGACGTGCTCCGCGGCGCCACGACCCACGGGCCGGGATCCTCCGCCGGAGCCAGATCGATCGGGATGCTGGACCCGTCGTTGGTGAAGAACCGGACGTTCTCCAGGCGCGTGCCGTCCGGGCCGTAGACGAAGAACGGTCCCACGACCGAGCCGTTGTGGCAGACCCCGTCGAACAGGGTGCATAGTCCGCCGGCGGGGACGTACCCGGTGTATTCCTCGGTGCTGTTCGCCACCGAGATCGCCATGGGCACCGTCAGGAGAGACGCGAAGACCGTCACCACATTGGTGATCGTCCGCAGCCGGGCAGGCCAGTGCCCGGGCCGGAGGACCTTGGTGCTCCAACTGACGCTCAGCACCACGCAGAGGATGAAGAACGCCCACGTCAGCGGCCCGTGCGGGAAGACGAAGCGAGGGACGCCCGATCCCCACGCCGATGCGACGATCTGATACACCGTCCAGGCCCGAACCACCCACCAGAGCGGTCGCAGCAGGACGAGGAAATCCCAGGTGGCCCGTACGAGGGGGTATCGATCGGCGGCGAGGCGGAGCTTGGCGACGGTCTCGCGGTATATGGCGGTGAAGCCACGCGCCGCGCCGGACCGGCCCTCGGTCCTGGGGGCGAGCCCGGCGGACGTCCGCAGTTCCGCCGCATACGAGGCCGGCGATTCCAGCGGCGCCGTCCCGGACTCACGGAACTGCTCCAGGAGGTCGGCGTCGAGGCCTTCGGTCAGCTCGTCGACGTCGTGCTTCGGCAGATCGCCGAGCTCGCGGCGGACGGCCGCGGCGTAGTCGGCGATGGCAGCCGGGACGCCCGTGGTTCCAGTGGTGCTCATTCCGTCTCCTGGGTGGTCTCGGTGGTGCGGGTGCCGGGGAGCGGACCCCCGGAGATCAGCAGGTCCATGCTGCGTGAGAAGTCCTGCCATCCTTTAGCCTGGACCTCCAGCAGGGCCTTGCCCTGCGTGTTGATGCCGTAGTACTTCCGGTGCGGGCCCCCGTCGGAGGGCACGACATAGCTGCTGAGCGCGCCTCCGTTGTAGAGGCGGCGCAACGTGCCGTACACCGAGGCGTCCCCGACCTCCTCGAGTCCCGCCGCACGGAGCCGTCGGACGACGTCGTAGCCGTAGCCGTCCTCACGCTCCAGCACGGCCAGGACCGCCAGGTCCAGGACGCCTTTGAGCAACTGCGTGGTTTCCACGGATCCCCCTTTCCGACTTCATGGTTCGTCCACGGATCTTCTGCACACGACACTACTACGCAATGCACACTAGTCAAGAGTGCGGAGTAGGCCAGCAGGTCCCGAGGAGGCGCATAGCCGGCGCACAGGCTAGAATGTAACGATGAGATAACGCTCCAACGGTTGGATAGGTATGCTCACCGCGACGATGAAGAACGCCCTGACACGGCTCTCCAGAGGCCCGGCCCGCACGGCCGGCGCCTCGAGCCCTGCCCCGAACCCGGAAACGGGTGCGGCGCGTTCCTTCCGTCCGGAGATCCAGGGGCTCCGCGCCCTCGCGGTCCTCATGGTGGTGACGTACCACGTCTGGTTCGGCCGGGTGTCCGGCGGCGTGGACGCCTTCCTGCTGATCTCCGCATTCCTCATGACGCTCCAGTTCACCCGCCGCTTCGAGCGCGGACAGCGGGTCAGTCTGCCGAAGCACTATCTCCACGTCTTCCAGAGGCTCCTGCCGGCGGCCGTCCTCGTGATCGTGCTCGTGCTGCTGGCCGTGCGGTTCCTCGTCCCTGCCACCCGCTGGGCGGACATCATCGGTCAGGGCCTGGCCTCGCTCTTCTATGTGGAGAACTGGGCCCTGCAAGCGCAATCCGTGGACTACTACGCCGCGGATCACTCGATGGCCAGCCCCTTCCAGCACTTCTGGTCGCTCTCCATCCAGGGCCAGATCTTCATCCTGTGGCCCCTGATCTTCGTGCTCTGCGGCCTGCTGGCGCGGAAGTTCGGGTGGAATTACCGGGCCGTCCTGATCCCGGTCTTCTCCCTGGTGTTCATCGCCTCGTTCGTCTTCTCGGTGCAGTACACCGCGAGCCACCAGACGCTGGCGTACTTCGACACTTTCGCCCGGATGTGGGAGTTCGCGCTGGGCACCCTGCTGGCGCTCGTCCTGCCGTTCCTGAATTTCCCCCGCACGGTGCGGATCGTGCTGGGCTGGGCCGGCGTGGCCGCCATGCTGAGCTGTGGGTTCATCCTCGACGTCCAGGGAGCCTTCCCCGGCTATGTCGCCCTGTGGCCGACCCTCGCCGTGTCCGCCGTGCTCGTCGCCGGAGCCACGGAATCCCGGGTGGGAGTGGACCGGATCCTCAGCTCGAAGGCACTGGCCCGGCTCGGCGGGAACTCCTATGCGCTGTACTTGTGGCACTGGCCCGTGCTGACCCTCGCCCTGGTCGTGGCCGACCGTGAGTCCGCCGGCTTCCTGCTGGGCCTGGGCATCATCGTGTTCTCCCTGGCAGCCGCGGTGCTCACCACGCGCTTCGTGGAGAAGCCTCTCCGGAGCTGGAGCTGGGTCGAGCGCCGTACGAGCAACGCGGTGGTGGCCACCGTGACCCTCGTGATGTGCGCGGCCGTGCCACTGACCGCCTGGCGGGTGGATTACAAGGCGAAGGCCATGGCGCCCGTGAGCGTCTCCACCGCCACCAACCCGGGCGCCACCAGCCTGGAGCCCGGCTATGTGCCCGACGATCAGCCGGCCACCGCCGTCGTGCCCCAGCCTGAACGGGTCGGCAGTGACTGGTCCACGCTGGAGGGCGGCTGCGAGGGCGCGTTCGCCCCGAGCCAGGGTGATGAGGTCATCCGCAACTGCGCCCTGCAGCCGGCGGAAGGGACGGCCTCCAAGACGGTCCTCGTGGTGGGTCATTCCCACGCCCAGCAGATGCTCGCCGCCATCAAGCCGCTGGCCGCCCAGCAGAACTGGAACCTCATCGCAGACGTGAAGGGCGGCTGCCCGTACTCCGCCGTGGAGCCCACGGGCAACGAGGAGTGCGACGCCTTCAACGCCGATCTGCGCCAGTACATCAAACAGCTCAAGCCGGATCTCGTCATCACCATGGCGACCCAGTCCACGCCGGACTCCCCGGACGAGCAGCTGAGCACCGGTTTCGAGAGCACGGCCCGTGACCTCGGCCAGCAGGGCATCAAGGTGGTCGGTCTGCGGGACAACCCGCGCTCCTCCAAGAACCTCGCCGAATGCGCGCTGGTGAAGGGCGTGGACAACCCCGGCTGCGTGATGCAGCGGGATCAGGTGCTCCCGACGGTGCCCGCGTACGCCTCCTTGGAGCCGGTCCTGAAGAACACCACGTTCATCGACCTCAGCGACTACATCTGCCTGCCCACCACGTGCCCCCCGGTCGTCGGGAAGGTCCGGGTCTTCCTGGATTCGAACCATCTCACCGAGACGTTCGTGGACACGCTCGCGGCTCCGTTCGCCTCGGAGTTCACCCGTCTCATCAAGTGGTGAAGCTCACGACCGCCCGGAGGAACAGCGGCCCCGCTCACCGCGTTTAGAATTAATCAACTACGCACGGACCAGACCCGTAATGACTGGCTGGTCATCTGTTGCACACCCACCCGGTATCCCCGAAAGAGGCGCACTCATGACCACCCCTGAACACGACCCGTTCGGCTTCGTGGGACTCACCTACGACGACGTCCTGCTCCTGCCCGGCCACACCGACGTCATCCCGTCGGATGCCGACACCTCGTCCCGCATCTCCAAGCGCATCACCGTCCAGACCCCGCTGCTGTCCGCGGCCATGGACACCGTGACGGAATCCCGCATGGCCATCGCCATGGCGCGCCAGGGCGGCCTCGGCGTCATCCACCGCAACCTGTCCATCGCGGACCAGGCGGACCACGTGGACCGCGTCAAGCGCAGTGAGTCCGGCATGATCACCAACCCGCTCGTGGTCGGCCCGGACGCCACGCTCCTCGAGCTGGACCAGCTCTGCGCCCGCTACCGCGTCTCCGGTCTTCCGGTGGTCGACGCCGACAACCGCCTGCTCGGCATCATCACCAACCGCGACACCCGCTTCGTCCCCGAGAGCGAGTACCCGAACCGCCTCGTGCGCGACGTCATGACCAAGATGCCGCTCATCACCGGTCGCGTCGGCATCACCCGTGACGAGGCCTCCGATCTCCTGGCGAAGAACAAGATCGAGAAGCTCCCGCTCGTGGACGCCGACGGCCGTCTCCAGGGCCTCATCACCACCAAGGACTTCACCAAGGCGGAGCAGTACCCGCTGGCCACCAAGGACGAGGAAGGCCGCCTCCGCGTGGGCGCCGCCATCGGCTTCTTCGGGGACGGCTGGGAGCGCGCCATGACCCTGGTCGAGGCCGGCGTCGACGCGCTGTTCGTCGACACCGCCAACGGCCACTCCCAGGGCGTGCTGGACATGATCGCCCGTCTGAAGGCCGAGAAGTCCGCCGCGCATGTGGACATCATCGGCGGTCAGGCCGCCACCCGCGAGGGTGCTCAGGCCCTGATCGACGCCGGCGCCGACGGCATCAAGGTCGGCGTGGGCCCGGGCTCCATCTGCACCACCCGCGTCGTGGCCGGTGTGGGCGTCCCGCAGATCACCGCCATCTACGAATCCGCCAAGGCCGCCATCCCGGCCGGTGTCCCGCTGATCGCCGACGGCGGTCTGCAGTACTCGGGCGACATCGGCAAGGCCCTGGTCGCCGGCGCCGACACGGTCATGCTCGGTTCGCTCCTGGCCGGCTGTGCCGAGTCCCCGGGCGACCTGATCTTCGTCAACGGCAAGCAGTACAAGAGCTACCGCGGCATGGGCTCCCTGGGCGCCATGCAGAGCCGTGGCAAGAACACCTCGTACTCGAAGGACCGCTACTTCCAGGCGGACGTCTCCGGCGACGACAAGCTGATCCCCGAGGGCATCGAAGGCCGCGTCGCGTACCGCGGACCGCTGTCCTCCGTGGCGTACCAGCTGGTGGGCGGCCTGCGCCAGACCATGTTCTACGTCGGCTCCCCGAACATCGCCGAACTGAAGGCGCGTGGCAAGTTCGTCCGGATCACCCCGGCCGGCCTCAAGGAGAGCCACCCGCACGACATCCAGATGACGGTCGAGGCGCCGAACTACACCTCGCGCTGAGTCCCGGTGCGGCGCTGAACCTCTGAGCTGAGCGGCGCCTTTCGGAAGCACGACGGCGGCGGGTCACCTACCCAGGTGACCCGCCGCCGTCGTCGTCTCTGGTCCGCTCGCCCCGCCGGATGCGCGAACCGCCACCTGGTGCCCGTATCCGTGGGGGATACGGGCACCAGGTGGCGGTTCGCGTGAGGGGGGAGGCCTCTCAGGACTCCGTGGGCGCCGGGAGAGTGCTGAGAAGGACCTCGCGATGGATCTTCGCGGCGTCCTCGTGCAACTGGACCCCCGCGTCGGTCAGGCCCACCACGAGGGAGCGCCGGTCCTCGCTGCAGGCCGAGCGGTGGACGTAGCCGCCCTTTTCGAGGCGGTCGACGATCTTGCTCAGGGCGCTCTGCGTCATGGGGGAGACCTGAGTGAGGTCCTTCATGCGGCACTCCGCGTCCCCGTACTCCGCGAGCAGGTCCAGGGTCTCGAAGTCGTTCAGCCCGATCCCGAAGTGCGAGGCCAGCTCGCGGTCCAGGGTGTTGGAGGTCTTGAGATAGCAGCTTTGCACGGAGCGCCATTGCTCCACGAGGGCCGCGGCGTCTGTAGTTGACATGCCGCTATTTTAGTCCATGACGGAATATTTTTCCATGGAAACATTTTCCTTGTCATTCGATGATGCGTCATATAAGTTGTTGCCATGGATTCAGGAAGCACACTGACCGCAGCCCCCGTGACAGGGGCCGGCCCCCGGACCTCCCCGGCATCCGGCCTGGCTGTCTCCGACCTTCTCTGGAGCCGCCGCACCTGGCTGCTCCTCGTGACCCTTTGCATCGTTCTCGCCCTCGACGGCCTCGACGTCTCCATGGTGGGCGTCGCCCTCCCTTCCATCGGCCAGGAACTCGGGCTCGGAACCGGGTCCCTGCAGTGGATCGTCTCGGCGTACGTCCTCGGCTACGGCGCCCTGCTGCTGCTCGGCGGCCGCATGGCGGACCTCCTCGGCCGCCGTCGGGTGTTCCTCGTGGCGCTGAGCGTCTTCGGCCTGGCCTCCCTGCTGGGCGGTCTGGTCAGCGACCCGACGCTGCTGATCGCCACCCGATTCATCAAGGGACTCGCCGCCGCGTTCACCGCCCCGGCCGGTTTCTCGATCATCACCACCAACTTCGTCGAGGGCCCCGCCCGCAACAAGGCGATCTCCATCTACGCGACCTTCGGCGCCAGTGGCTATTCGCTGGGCCTGGTGGTCGGCGGATTCATGACCGAGCTGAGCTGGCGCTGGACCTTCCTGGTCTCCGTGCCGGTCGCCGCCCTGGTCCTGCTGATGGCCCTCCGGTTCATCCCGCGTGACCGCCCCGCAGCCGAAGGCGGACACGACATCTGGGGAGCCGTGACGCTGGCGCTCGGCATGCTCGGTCTCGTCTTCACCGTGGTCCAGGCCCCCGATTCCGGCTGGACCTCGCCCTTCACCATCGGAGGGTTCGTCCTCTCCGCCGCGGTGCTGGCGCTGTTCGGGCTCATCGAGACCCGCACCCGTCACCCGCTGATCCGCTTCGGCATCCTCCGGGAAGGCTGGGTGGCCCGCGCCAACCTGGCGGCCGTCGCGCTGTTCGGGTCCTACCTGAGCTTCCAGTTCATCGTCACGCTGTTCCTGCAGTCAGTTCTCGGCTGGGCGCCGCTCTCGATGGCACTGGCCCTGCTGCCCGCCGGACTCCTGGTGGTCAGCAGCGCACCGTTCGCGGACAAGCTCATCGACCGCTTCGGCGCGACCCGCCTGATCGTGGTGGGCCTGACCGCCCTGACGGCCGGATACGCGTGGTTCCTGCGCATCGGCCCGGACATCAACTACGTGGTGGACGTCCTGCCGTCGGTCCTTCTCCTCGGTGTCGGCTTCGCCCTCGGGTTCCCGGCCATCAACGTGCAGGCGACGGCGGGCATCCACGACGATGAGCAGGGCCTCGCAGCCGGCCTCATCCAGTCGAGCACCCGGGTGGGCGCGGCTCTCGTCCTCGCCGTCACGACGGCGATCGTCACCTCCGGATCACATGGCGGTTCGCCGACTCACGATGCCTCGGCCATGCTCGCCCAGTTCCGCCCGGGCCTCGTGCTCAGCATGGTGATCGCGGTGGTGGGGCTGGCCATCGCGCTGTTCCCGCAGCGCCGCCGGTCACGCGTCTGACCCACCCGCGCCCCTCTCCCACGCGCGAAGGAACAGTTGATGCCCCCACAGCCCGGTTGTGGGGGCATCAACTGTGACTTCGCGAGACGGGGTGGTCCGTCAGACGGTCAGAGGGGCCCGTAGCTCGCGTTCCCGACGGGGTCGCGCCACGTGGCCACGTCCTGTTCCAGGAGGGACCGGAGGGCCGGGTCGGTGGTGGCGCGCTTCCGGAAGGATTCCCGGGCTCGGCCCTGGATGGCCGAGGGGACCACGATGCAGGCGGTGAGCACCAGGACGAAAAGGACGTACGCTCCCACGAGGCCGGTCACGGTGGCGGCGCCCCTGGAGGCCATCCCTGGCGCCATCGTGGCGAGGACCCCGCCCAGCACCAGTGCCAGGAACCCCGCCATGATGAGTCCGCCGCGCGCGGAGCCCGGCCCGCGGGAGATCAGGGTACGGGACGTGTCAGGCAGCGCCGAACGGACGCGCTTCCAGAAGATGAGTCCCAGGACCAGCAGTACCGCACCCAGGATGCCGAGTGCGAGGACGGCGGCCAGGGCGCCCGTCATGACGGTGATGAAGGCGCCGGCGAGGATGAGGACGGGGCCCGTGCCGATCGCACTGCTCCACGCCGCCGACAGCGTCCCCTGGGTATCCGCCAGCTGACGGAGCCGGGAGGGCGCGTTCGGCGGGCTGACCCGGGCGAGCTCCGGATCCAGCCAGTAGTCCAGCGGATGGGAGGGCTGCTGCGAAGGCGCCGGGTAGGGAATCGCCATCGAGCGTCAGAGGCCGAGGCCTTCGCGCAGGCGCGCGTCCAGCTCGTCCTTGGCGAGCGGGGTCGACGGAAGGTTCTCGCCGTCGCCGAGCGCGAGGGACAGGGACCCGTCCGGATCGGCCTTGACGTTCACCGCCCGTGACGTCCCGTCCGCGAAGTGGCGGCGGAGCGTCGCGGCGGCCGGCAGGCCGTCGGGAGCGGTGCCCAAGTAGTAGTTCACCATCTGGACGGCCGTGAGGAACATGCCCTCGGAACTCGTGAGGGGCCGCAGTTCGTGCACGCCGTACTTGCTCAGGCTCAGCACGAGCGCGCCGTCGGCGGCCCCGAAGAGGAAGTAGACGTGGTCCGCGTCCGGGGTGACCAGGGCGACCTCGAGCCAGGCGTCGGAGGATGCCAGCACGCCGGTGACCGCAACGGCGGGGCCGGTGGGCAGCAGGCTGTCCTGCTCCACCGTCATGAGACCGCGCTCCAGCAACGTGGCGACGCCCGCCTGTTCCAGCGGCGCTCCCGCGGCATGGTCGAGCCGGAACATCGTCTGGCACTTCTGCGCGCCAGGCGTCCCGGCCAGGGCGATGAGGGCGATGAGCTCGTGCTCGGTGATGAGCAGGGGTGCGTCGTCTGGGGTGGTGGTGGTCATGTCAGCCTTCGTGTCGACGTTTCTGGTTCTCAGTCTAGGGAAGCCGGATCATCAAGTGAGCCAGCCCCAGACCTTCTTGGCGCCATCGGCCACCGCGTCCACGGTCTTCTTGGCGCCGTCGGCGACGGCGTTCGCCACGTTCTTGGTGCCTTCCCAGACGTGCTTGGCCCCATCGGCCACCATCTCCGAGGCGGATCCATAGCCGAGATGAGTGGCGAGCAGACCCATGCCGCCCCAGGCCACACCCGCGACGGCGAAGAACGGACCTGCGCCGGGTATGAAACTGCCGGCTGCGAGCACGGTGGAGATGCCGCCGTCGATCGCCATGCCGGTGTTGCCCGTGGCGAGGCCCTGGGTGAGCTGGAGACCGCCGGTCACCACGCCCAGCCCGCCGGACAGGCGGCCCAGCATCGACGTTCCGTTGAGAAGCTGGGTGCCCTTGACGTACCCGGCCTCGGCGGCCATGCCGTATTGAGCGCTCAGCCAGGGCCACTTGGTCAGCTCGGTCACCAGGCCGCCTTTGGCCATGGTCGCCAGGAGGTTGTCCGTGTAGAGGCCGGCGCCGGTCACCAGGCCGTTGCCGGCCCACCATTCGGGGCTGCCGGCCACGGAGAGGATGCCCTCCAGCCCGGTCGGGGCGTCCGGGCTTCCGGGGCCACCCGAGCCGCCCGCCCCGCCGGAGCCTCCGGGCGCGCCGGGGCCGCCACCCGGGCCTCCGCCGACGGAGCCGCCGTTGGTGCTGGCACTCTGTTGTTCGTCCGCCTGGCCGAGGAGCAGCTTCGACGCGTCGCTCAGCGACTGGGACGCCTTGTGCAGCATGGGCCGCAGCGTGCTGCTCCACTCGCGGCGGAAGCGCTCGCCGTCGTCGCCCTTCCAGGCGACGCCGGACACGAGGCTGTTGACCTGCATCTCCGTGTTCTTCAGCCGCGAGCCAGAGAGGCCCATCGACTTCGACAGGGCCCTCAGTTGCTCGACATCGGCACCGTAAAAGCCCGGGGCCATGGTTCATCCTCCTCGATGGGACACCACTCTTCCGTGCCAGCCTAGGGTCTGCTCGCCTCCGGCGCGATGGGGAGGGGTGCCCATGGGACGGAAGAAGGTCGCGGAACCGTCCTCTGCCGGGTGTACGGCGCGGTCTTCGAACGTGACGCCGGTCGTTCGACGCCGGCGAGAACAGTGCCGCCGTGACCAGGCACGCTGTTACTGTGAGGGCATGTCACTCACGGTGTGGATCACGGCTGTCGAACCCTTCTCCGCAACGACCGTCCGGCAGAGCGAGGGACGCCGGTGACGGCGCACAGCCTGCCCTCGGGAGGCGGTTACACGGAGGGCTCCATCACCCAGAACGTGTCGGGCCCTCTGACCCGTTCCGCGGTCTTCCTGGTGCTGTCCGTCGAAGACGACCCGGGCGCCCTCGACACCGTCCGCGATGTCCTCTCGGATCTGGACGGGCTCGTCAAGACCGTGGGTTTCCGCGATCTGAACGGGCGCCTGTCCTGCACCGTGGGAATCGGCGACCGCATCTGGGCGCCGCTGTCCGGCCTGCCCAAGCCCGCGGAGCTCCATCCCTTCCGCGAGATCGTGGGCAGCACGCACACTGCTGTCTCGACTCCGGGTGACCTGCTCTTCCACATCCGCTCTGACCGCCAGGACCTCTGCTTCGAATTCGAGCGCCTCCTGCTCGCCGCCCTGGGCACGTCCGTGAGCACCGTGGACGAGGTCTCCGGGTTCCGGTACTTCGACGCCCGTGACCTGTTGGGTTTCATCGACGGCACCGCGAACCCCGTCGGCCCGGACCTCCCCGAGTCCGCCCTGGTGGGGGAGGAGGACCCTCAGTTCGCCGGCGGCAGCTACGTGGTGGTCCAGAAATACCTACACCCGATCAGCGCGTGGCAGGGTCTCACCACGGAACAGCAGGAGAAGATCATCGGCCGCACCAAGGCCGAAAACATCGAACTGGACGACGCCGTGCACGGCCAGAAGTCCCATAAGACCCTCGCCACGATCACGGATGAGAACGGCGAGCACGACATCGTCCGTGACAACATGCCGTTCGGCACCCCGGGATCCGGCGCCTTCGGCACCTACTTCATCGGGTACTCCCGGCACCTCTGGGTGATCGAGAGGATGCTCGAACGCATGTTCATCGGAGATCCTCCCGGACTGCACGACCGGCTGCTGGACTTCTCGACGGCGGAGACCGGCACCACGTTCTTCGTCCCCACCGCCGGGATGCTCGCCGCCCTCGACGACACCGCCGCTGCCGCGGCGGCTCCGGCGCCGCCCGCCGAGGGGAACGTGCCCGCGGTGGCGGAGCCCGTCGTCGTCGCACAGGAGGCCGCTGTTCCCGCCACGGCAGGTGCTGCACCCGCCGCCGGCTCCCTGGGGATCGGTTCCCTCCGGAACGCCCCCACTCCCTGATCGCCCCTGAACGCCTTGCCCGAGCACGCCTGCCGAAAGGACCAGTCATGAATCACCTGCTGCGCGAACACGCTCCGATCACCCGGGACACTTGGGCGATGATCGACGACGAGGCGAAGACGCGGCTGTCCGCGGCTCTGGGCGCCCGCCGTCTGGTCGACTTCGCCGGCCCGCTCGGCTGGCAGCACTCCGCGACGTCGACGGGCCGGGTCGGTCCGGTCGTGTCGGCACCGGCGGAGGGCGTGATCGCCCGGCCGCGGAAGGTGCTCCCGCTCGCCGAGGTCCGGGCCGGCTTCTCGATGTCCCGCGAAGAGCTCGATGCCGCCACGCGCGGAGCCGTGGACGTGGACTTCGCGACCCTCGACGCCGCGGCCCGGAAGATCGCCGAGGTCGAGAACTCCGCAGTCTTCGACGGCTGGGACGAACTCGGCATGACGGGCATCGCCGCGGCCTCCCCGCACACCCCGATCCAGACCGGCGACGACCCCCGTCGGCTCGCGGTGCACGTCGCCGCCGCGGTCGCCGCACTCAAGAACTCCGGGATCGGCGGCCCTTACGGTCTCGCCCTCGGCTACGACGCGTGGGTGAACGCGACCGGCGGCAACGACATGGGCGGTTCGCCGCTCCTCACGCACCTGCAGCGCATCCTGGAAGGCCCCGTGCAGTGGACCCCGGGCATCAACTCCTCCGTGGTGCTGAGCCTTCGTGGCGGGGATTTCATCCTGGAGAGCGGCGAGGATCTGGCCGTGGGGTACGCGGACCACTCCGCAGCGAGCGTGGAGCTGTATCTCCAGGAGACCTTCAGCTTCCGGGTGGCGACGCCGGAGGCCGCGATCGTCCTCGCCTGAGCGACGCAATCCGTCCGGAACCCGCTTCACGATAGAGTTGGACGCGTGACTTACGAGATTGAGATTGGCCGTGGGAAGCGCGGACGCCGTGCGTATGGACTGGATGACATTGCGATCATCCCCAACCGCCGGACCCGTGACCCGCAGGACGTGAGCGTGTCCTGGCAGATCGACGCCTACAAGTTCGACATGCCGGTGATCGCCGCCCCCATGGACTCGGTCATGTCCCCGGCCACGGCCATCCGTCTCGGTGAGCTCGGCGGCCTCGGCGTGCTGGACCTCGAAGGCCTCTGGACCCGTTTCGAGGACCCGCAGGCCCAGCTGGACCGCATCGCCGAACTGCAGCAGGAGTCCCCGAGCGAGCTCGTGACCCGCACCCTGCAGGAGATCTACCAGGCTCCGATCCAGGCCGAGCTCATCACGCAGCGTCTCGCCGAGATCCGTGCCGCCGGCGTCACCGTGGCAGGTTCGCTCACGCCGCAGCGCACCCAGGAGTTCTACAAGACCGTCGTGGCCGCCGGCGTCGACATCTTCGTCATCCGCGGCACCACGGTGTCGGCCGAGCACGTTTCCAAGACCACGGAGCCGCTCAACCTCAAGCAGTTCATCTACGAGCTGGACGTCCCCGTGATCGTGGGCGGCGCCGCCGGATACACCCCGGCGCTGCACCTCATGCGCACCGGTGCGGCCGGCGTCCTCGTGGGCTTCGGTGGCGGCGCCACCACCACGACGCGCCGCGCCCTCGGCATCCACTCGCCGCTGGCCTCGGCCATCTCGGACGTCGCCGCCGCACGCCGCGACTACCTCGATGAGTCCGGCGGGCGCTACGTGCACGTGATCGCCGACGGCGGCATGGGCACCTCGGGCGACATCGTGAAGGCCATCGCCATGGGCGCCGACGCCGTCATGCTCGGTTCCGCACTGGCCCGCGCCGAAGAGGCTCCGGGCAAGGGCTGGCACTGGGGCGCCGAGGCGCACCACCCGGAGATCCCGCGCGGCGACCGCGTCCAGATGGGCACCGTCGGTCCGATGGAGGAGGTCCTCTTCGGGCCGGGCCACCACACGGACGGCACCTCCAACCTGATCGGCGCCCTGCGCCGGTCCATGGCGACCACGGGCTACTCGGACCTCAAGGAGTTCCAGCGCGTGGACGTCGTGGTGCGCCCGCGGCACTGAGCCGTCCCGCACCCGCTGATCCACACGACGACGGCGCGGCCACCCGGGAGGGGGCCGCGCCGTCGTCGTCGATCGGGGCTGTTTCCTGCCGCTGCCGCTGTCTGTCCGGCCACTACTCGCTGAGTACGCTATCGAAGGTCTGAGTCCGCTACACGATGTAGCGGACTCACACCCCCGATAGCGGACTGGACCCGACCCCGCGGTGAACGGCCGAGCCTGCGGGGGGCACGTCCGTGACGGAGTGGTGACAGCGGAGATTTCCCGATTCAGCGAGTGCGGGGTACGTTCCTCACATATCGCACGTTCTTTGGGGGATCGAGTCATGGTGAATTTTCGCGTGCAGCATCAGGGTGCTTTCCGGCGCACGGGCGGAGCCGCCCGAGCGGCGGCGTTTCTCGTGGGGGCGGCCGTGCTCCTCACCGGGTGCTCGGGGTCGGTGAGCACCACTGGGCGCAGCACCTCGTCGTCGTCCGGAGCGCCGACCGCCAGCTGTCTCAGCCCGGAGCCGACGGTCACCGTGACAGCGACGGCGGGTGTCGAGCCGTCGTCGACTGCGACGGAATCCGAGTCGACCGCGCCCTGTCCGACCGCGACGGAGACCGTCACCGTGGCCCTGCACCGGTCGGGCGAGACCTGCGCGAGGAGTGGCGACACCTACCTGGCCGTGGAACCCGCTCTGCTGTGTTTCAGGGACAAGGCCGGCAAAGCACTGTGGATGACGGCCGCCCAGGTGCGTCAAACCCAGGTGGAGATCGCCAAGGCCAAGGCCGCGGCCGACGTGGCGCGCAAGAAGGCTCAGGCGAAAGCCCAAGAGGCGGCGCGGCAGAAGGCCGCCGCAGCTGAACTGCAGAAGGCGGCGGCTGCCGCGGCTGCGGCCCAGAAGGTCGCCGCCGAGGCCCAGAAGGCCCAGGCACCGGCGGAGCAGACGCCTCGACGGTTCGTGCCGGAAGCACCTCAGAACCCACCCGCGCCAGAGGCGCCCGCGGTTCCGGCGGCCCCGGACCCGGGCTCGGTGTACTACCCGAATTGTGCGGCGGCCAGGGCTGCGGGAGCCGCCCCGATCTACGCCGGTCAGCCCGGATACCGGCCGAAGCTCGACCGGGATGGCGACGGCGTCGCCTGCGAATAGAGGGCTCTCTTCAGCGACGACGACGGCGCGGCCACCCGGGAGGGGGCCGCGCCGTCGTCGTGGTCGGGGCTGTTTCCTGCCGCATGCGCCTCCCGCCCGGCCATGCCGCTGAGTACGCTATCGGGGGCCTGAGCCCGCTACATCATGTAGCGGGCTCAGGCCCCCGATAGCGTACTCAGCCGGGTTTCAGGTGCTCGCTCCGGGCGTCCAGCCGCCGTCGAGCAGTTCCTGGATCCGGGAGAACTCCCGCCGATGCCATTGCGCATGCTGCTTCCGGCATGCGCTCGCGGGGACCAGCGACCACTTGCGGTGGTGATGAGTGCAGATCCGCTCGACCAAGGTGCCCTTCTCCGTCGGTTCCAGGCGGAGTTCGAATCGTTCCGCGGGCCCGGTCTGGCCCCAGCTGCGCGCCACCAGCCTGTGGTGGGGGGTCTCTTCAAGGATCTCGACCGCGGCGTGGAACTCCTTCCCCGCACGCTGGGCCACCAGGTGGTGGATTTCGCCGGCACCCTCAGACGGCGGAACCGCGTACCCGCGGACGGCTCCGGGAACCAGCAGCGGCGCGTACTCGGCGGGCCGGAGAAGGTCCCAGATCAGTTCGACGGGAGCGAAGATCTCGGCGCTGTCGCGCATCTCCAGGACACGGTGCTTTCCGGCGTCACGGTCTGGTCCTGAGGTCCACCACGGCATGGGGTCAGCGTATCCACTCCCGGATCCCGGGGCGAACCGGAAGGAGACGCCGGGCCGGAGAACATCAGACCCCGGTGAAGTACCGCTCAACGGCCGTCAGGTACTCCTCGTTCCACGCGTGATGTCCGGCCTGATGCTTCTCGACGCTGACCGGGGCGTCAGGGCCATGGCTGAAGAAGGAGATGAGCGTCAGTTCCGTCCCTTCGCCTGAAGGCACCAGATGGTATTCCTGACGGGACAGCGGATCGTGGCTGCCCCAGTTCCTGATCACCGCCAGGCGATTTTCAATCTCCTCAAGTACGACGATGGCGCTGAATTGCTCCTCGCCGTCGACCACGGCGAGGAAACACTGGATCGTGCCTCCGATCTCGGGCTGAGCGGGGGCGGAGAACGTCTGGACGATGTCCGGGTTCAGAAGGCGAGCCTTCTCCGCTGGACGGATCAGGTTCCAGACAGCGTGCGGCTCGGCCGGGACCACTCGCGAATTTCTGACGGTGAACAGCGACGGCACGTCGGAGGGGCCGTTCTTCTTCGATCTGAACCATGGCATGGTGCCAATCTAACCTCAGAAGCCAGGCCCGCGACTCGTTGCCCGCGGTGTCGAACCGACCGCATTCGCCCCTGCCCAAGGAGCCCCCGAAAGACTAGGGTTGAACCAAGTCTTAGCCACGCATATCGGGAGTCTTCCATGAGCCAGAATGCCAGCAGCAAGGTCCTCGGTCCGGAGCAGCGCGAGCTGTCCATCGAGGCACTCAAGAAGACCACGGAGCCGGGTCAGGAACTCGACATCCTGATCGTGGGCGGTGGTGTGGTCGGGGCCGGTGCCGCCCTCGACGCGGTCACCCGTGGTCTCAAGGTCGGAATCGTCGAGCAGCGCGACTGGGCCTCGGGCACCAGTTCCCGTTCCTCGAAGCTCATCCACGGCGGCCTCCGCTACCTCGAGATGCTGGACTTCGCTCTCGTCACGGAAGCACTGCAGGAACGCGGCCTGCTGATCCAGCGCATCGCGCCGCACCTGGTCCGTCCCGTGCCGTTCCTGTACCCGCTCTCGAAGAGGTTCGTCGAACGTCCCTACGTCGGCGCCGGCATCCTCCTCTACGACACGCTCGGCATGACCAGCGGCAACGCCCGCGGCGTCCCCATGCACAAGCACCTCACGCGACGTGGCACGCTCAAGGCGGCTCCGAGCCTCAAGGACGACGCCATGGTCGGCTCGATCCGCTACTACGACGCCCAGGTGGATGACGCCCGCCTGGTGGTGAACATCATCCGCACCGCCGCAGGCTACGGTGCTCACGCCGTCAACCGCATGAAAGTGGTCGAATTCCTCCGCGAGGGCGAGCGCGTGGTGGGCGCGCGCCTGGAGAACATGGAGGACGGCAGCACGTTCGACGTCGCCGCCAAGCAGGTCGTGAACGCCACCGGTGTGTGGACGGACGAGACGCAGGCCCTGGTCACCGACCGTGGTCAGCTCAAGGTGCGCGCGTCCAAGGGCATCCACCTGGTGGTTCCCCGCGACCGCTTCCAGTCGACGGTCGGCCTGATCCTCCGGACCGAGAAGAGCGTCCTGTTCGTCATCCCCTGGGGACGGCACTGGATCATCGGCACCACGGACACCGACTGGAAGCTGGACAAGGCCCACCCGGCCGCCTCCAGCAAGGACATCGACTACGTCCTGGAACACGTCAACAAGGTGCTCAAGCGCCCTCTGACCAGGGAGGACGTGGAGGGCGTGTACGCCGGGCTCCGTCCGCTGCTGGCCGGCGAAAACGACTCGACGGCGAAGCTCTCCCGGGAGCACGTCGTGGCCCACCCTGTGCCCGGCCTCGTGGTGGTCGCCGGCGGCAAGCTGACCACGTACCGGGTCATGGCCAAGGACGCCGTGGACGAGGCCGTGCGCGGTCTCGACGACCGGGTCGCCCCGAGCTGCACCGAGGGCATCCCGCTGCTCGGGGCCGAGGGGTACAAGGCCGCCTGGAACCGCCGTCATCGCAGCGCCGATGAAGCCGGGATCCATGTGGCGCGGGTGGAGCACCTGCTGAATCGCTATGGTTCCGAGACGCAGGAGCTGCTCGACCTGATCCGGGAACGCCCGGAGTTGGCGGAACCGTTGCCGGGAGCGGATGATTATCTGGGCGCCGAAGTGGTCTTTGCGACTACCCATGAGGGCGCCCGTCACGTGCATGATGTCCTCACCCGCAGGACCAGGATCTCGATCGAGTCCTGGGACCGTGGGGTCTCCGCAGTGCCGGTGGTGGCCCGCCTCATGGGGGAGGTGCTCGGCTGGAGCCCTGTCCAGGAGGAGAGCGAGGTCAAGCACTACCTGGCCCGTGTGGAGGCCGAACGCCTGTCGCAGGAGCAGCCGGACGACGAGTCCGCCGATGCGGCACGGATCGGCGTGGATGACATCATCCCGCTCCGCTGAGGACGACGCCTGGAGGCGCCGTCCGGTGGTGCTCCCGCAGCGATGCGGGAGCACCACGATCGAACGTTGACTGAAAGGACGCCCCCGTGGCTGAGGATCTGAACCGCTATGACGCTGAGCTCACCCTGCCCAGCATGGTGATCCTGGAGATGGAAGCCACGGATCGCGAGGACGCCGCTGCCCAGCTGGCGCAGCGTCTGTTCACCGCCGGCCGGGTGTCCAATCTGGAGCGGTTCCTGGAAAGCGTCAACTCCCGCGAGCATCAGATGGCGACCGGACTGCCGGGCGGCATCGGGCTCCCGCACGCCCGCAGCGAATACGTCACCCAGCCGTCGATCGCCGTCGGCGTCACCAAGTACGGGCACTCGCTCGACTTCGGCGCGGCCGACGGCCCTGCGAATCTCATCCTGCTGATCGCGACGCCGGCCCAGTCGTTCTCCGAGCACCTCGAGGTGCTGGCGACGCTGGCGCGCTCGCTGTCGAAGGAGAGTTACCGTGAGTCCCTGCGCCGGGCCCACGACCCGGAGGTCATCGCCGAGCTGATCAACACCTCGCTGGTGTTCTTCGATCACTGACCTGGCCACCGGCCTCGAGGTCCCATCAGATTCCCTCCCCTTAAACAGACTTTCCCCGGCGCCGAAGCGCCGGGGAAAGTCCGTTCAGGCAGGGAATCCGTCACTCACTGCGCCACGACCTCCACAGGGCGGCATAGGACCCGTCGAGCGCCAGCAGCTCGTCGTGGCTGCCCAGTTCCGTGATCCGGCCGTCCTCCACGACGGCGACCCGGTCGGCGTCGTGGGCGGTGTGCAGACGGTGGGCGATCGCCACCACGGTGCGGCCGCTCAGCACGGCGCCGAGGGAGCGCTCCACACTGCGGGCCGCCTGCGGATCGATGAGGCTGGTCGCCTCGTCGAGCACCAGGGTGTGAGGATCGGCCAGGACCAGGCGGGCCAGGGCCAGTTCCTGAGCCTGCGACGGCGTCAGCGCGTGACCTCCGGAGCCCAGCTCCGTCTCCAGGCCGTCCTTGAGAGCGGAGAACCACGGGCCGGCGCCCACATCGTCGAGGGCGGCGAGCAGCTCGCCGTCGCTCGCGTCCTCCTTGCCCAGGCGCAGATTGTCCGCCAGGGTGCCCACGAACACGTGGTGCTCCTGCGTCACGAGGGCCACCTCACGGCGGAGTTCCTCCACCGGCAGGTCCACCAGGGGCACACCGCCGACGGTGACCGCTCCGGACGTCGGCGGGTTGATGCCCGCGATCAGGCGGCCGAGCGTCGACTTGCCGGCGCCGGACGGACCCACCATGGCGAGCCGCTCCCCGGGCACCAGTTCCAGATCCACCCCGTGCAGGACGTTCCGGCCGGCGCGGTAGGCGAAGGTCGCGCCGCGCAGGGAGATCCTGCTGCCGTCGGGGGTCTCGCCGCTCACCTCACGGTCCGCGGGAACCTCCTTGACGCCCACGATCCTCGCAAGCGAGGCGGCGCCGAACTGCAGTTCGTCGAGCCACATGATGAGCGTGTTCACCGGTTCCACGAGGGCCACGGCATACAGCGCGACGGCGGCGACGGACCCCGCGGACACGGCGCCGACGGAGACCAGCCAGCCGCCCCAGAGCACCACGAGCACGGCCGGGAGCCACAGTGCCAGCTCGGTCACCGGGAACAGCATCGAGCGGAGCCAGAGCGTGTACTTCTCCGCTTCGAAGCCTTCACGGATCGCGGTGCGGGTGCGGTGGATCCGCTGTGGGCCGAGGCTGAGGGCGTCCACCGTGAGGGCGCCGTCCGCCGCCTCGGAGATGGTCCCGTCGATGGTGCCGTACGCGGCGTGCTCGCGCTGGTAGCCGGGTCCGGAGCGCTTGAGGTACCAGCGGGTGACCGGGATGATGAACGGCGCGCTGACCAGCAGCCCCAGGCCGAGCAGCGGGGACACCACGAACGCCGCGGCGAGCGTCAGCGTCACGGTGACCACGGCGACCAGGAGGCGGGGCACGCCGAAGCGCACCGCGTGGGAGAGCGCCTCGACGTCGTTGGTCGTGCGGGAGAGCAGATCGCCCGTGCCGGCGCGTTCCACGGTGGAGAGCGGCAGCGACGTGACGTCACCCATGAACTCCTCGCGGAGGTCGGCGAAGACCTTCTCCCCGAGGACCATCGAACGGTAGGACGCGAGGCGCTGGAGCAGCGCCTGTGCCACGACCGACCCCAGGAGTGCGACGCTCAGGGCCGTCACCGTGGACATGGTGGTCCCCGAGGTCACGGTGTCCACCAGCCGCCCGATGATGAATGGCCCCACGAGGCCCATGATCGCGGCGGCCGCGTAGAAGACCATGACGCCGACCAGGCCGCGCTGGTTGCGCCGGAGCAGCCGCCAGGCCTCCGCGCGGACCTGTGCGGAGGCAGCGATGGGCAGGCGGTTGCCAGGACGGGGGAGAGCGGCGGCCGCCTCGGGCAGGCTCTGACGCGCCTCGTTCTCCTCCAGCAGAGGTTCCTCGAAGGACTCCACCGTGTTACTCACTGCGAATCACGACCATTCGGTACTCGGGACAGCGCTCCAGCAATTCGGCGTGGGTGCCGGTGAGTGGTGCGCCGGTTTCGGGAAGGTAGATGACGCGGTCCATCGCGTGCAGCAGCAGCGGGCTCGCGGTGGTCACGAGGGTCGCGGCGCCACCGTGACCGGTCAGCGCGCCGCGGGAGTGCGAAAGCCCCTCAGCGATCCGCGCTTCGGTGTGAGCGTCCACCGCGCTGGTGGGCTCCACCAGGAGCAGGAACTCGGCCTCGCTCAGGAGCGCCCGGGCGAGGGACAGCCGCTGGCGCTGGCCACCGGAGAAGCTGCGGCCCTTCTCATCGACCTCATGATCCAGCCCCTCCTCCAGCGCGTCCAGGATGTCCAGGCCCGCGGCGGACTCGAGCGCCTCCAGGATGCGCTCGTCGCTGTGGCGGCCCTGCGGGTCCAGGGCGCTGCGCAGGCTGCCGGTGAACAGCTGCGCCTCGGCCTGGCTGAACACGATCCTCCGGCGGATGTCGGCCAGCGGATACGCCTCGAGAGGGAGGTCTCCCCACAGGACGTTGCGGGACTCGGCGTCGTCGAAACGGCCCAGCCGCTTGGCCACCGCGGCCGAGCGGCCCGGGTCCGAGCACACCAGCGCGGTGAGCCCGCGCGGCGGAACCGTCACGCCGCTCTCGCCGTCCTCCAGCGGGGACGACGACGGCGGCGCGGACGTGCCGTCGTCGCTCACGAGAGGCGGCGCCCCCAGGAGCTTGCTGACCTTGCGCGCGCCGACGATGCCGCGGATACCCACGTTGAGGGCCTCGGAGCCGGTCCGGATCGGAGCGACGAGGAACACCGAGAACCCGTACAGGGACATGAGCTGGCCCGGGGTGATCGTGCCGTCCAGGGCCAGTGCCGCGCCGGTGAAGGTGAAGAACACGCTGAACGCGCCGCCGATGAGCAGCTGTGAGGCTTCCAGGGTCGCGACCGACTTCGCCACCTCGATACCCTGCTGGCGCGCGTGCTGGGAGCGTTCGCGGTACCGGTTGACGAAGATGCGCTCGCCGCCGATGCCGCGGAGCACCCGGAGGCCGGCGACCGTGTCCGCCCCCACGGAGGACATCTTGCCGGTCGCCTCCCGCTGGGCCTGCTGGCGCTTCTGGAAGGGCTTGACCATGAAGACCAGGAGGGCTCCGAGCACGGGCACGCCGACCAGGACCGCGAGGCCCAGCGGCAGGTGGATGCCGGCCACGAGCGCGGAGACGACGAGGTAGGAGACGATCGAGCCGGAGAGCCGGGCCGTCACGTCGAAGAGCTGCCCGATGCGCGGGGCGTCGTTGGACGCGACCGTCACGATTTCACCGGTCGGCACGGCCCGTCCCACGGACTCCCCGCCACGAGCCACCTTCACTCCGATGAGCTCCTTGGTGGTCAGGGCCGCCTGGAGCCAGTTGCTCACGGCGAGGCGGTGCCGGATGGTGGTGGTCGCCGCCTGGATGGCCGCCAGGCACAGGAAGATCGCCGTCCAGAACAGCAGCGCGCTGAAGTCCTGGGCGACCACGCCCAGATCCAGGGCCTTCCCGATCACGAACGGGGCGAAGGCCTGTGACAGCATCCAGATGATGCCGAAGAAGAATCCGCCGATGAGCGTGGGCAGCTGCAGACGTCCCAGCCAGAGCAGGAATCCGCGGGGGGAGAGACCGAAAGGCTCGTTGGAACGGGGGTATGGGTACTCTCGCACAGCGCCAGCCTAAATGAGGCCTGAGTCACAGGGAAGTTCATATGAAAGATTTCTTTCGGGAAGTTCTGGAATAAAGCGTTCTTGCAGGTGGAAGGCCGTTCTGTTACAGGCGCCGGACCGGTCGCGAGGGCCTGCTCGGGCCGCGTGGGGGTCGCGCGGGCGGGGAGTGGCTTTTGGGGAATTCCGAGGTTCAGCAAGTACGGTGGAATGGTGCTGAAAACTGCCCTTAAGCCGCGTTGGATCGCCGGATTGCTCTTCGCGCTGCTGGTGTCCACGGTCTTCGTGCTCCTCAGCCAATGGCAGTTCGGGCGCTCCACGGAGCAGGAGAAGACCCCGGACAGTGCGCTGGAGTCACCCCGGCCCTTGAGCGAAGTGCTCAAGCCGGGCAGTTTCTTCCCTTCCTCGGTCGCGGACCAGATGGTCACGCTGACCGGGCACTATGACCCTTCGCGCCAGGTGCTGGTCAAGGACCGGCTGCTGGACGGCCGGAGCGGCTTCTGGGTGGTCACCGCGTTCGCCGTCGACGGCGCCCCGCGCCTCGCCGGGGCGAAATCAACCCCCGCCACCTGGATCCCCGTGGCCCGTGGCTGGATCGCGTCGGAAGACCAGGCTCCCCGGGCGCCGCAAGGTCAGATCGCCCTCACGGGTCGGCTGGTCCCGTCCGAGGCCCCCACCGTCACGCAGGATCTCCCGCAGAGCAGCTACGCGAATCTGTCCGTGGCCGAACTCATCAACGTCTGGGATGTCTCGAGCTACCAGGGCTTCGTCGGCGCCAGCCAGGAGAAGAGCGCCGGGCAGGATGTCGGGGCCCGTGACGACTCGGACCTCAAGCCCCTGCGACTGAAGGCGGCGCCTCCCGAGCAGGGCGTGAACTGGCTCAACATCTTCTATGCCGTGGAGTGGGTGGTCTTCGCAGGATTCGCCCTCTTCATCTGGTGGCGACTCGTGAAGGACGACTACCAGCGGCAGCTTGAAGCGGAAGAGGACGCGGCGCTGTTGGCCCGCCACGAGTCCGCTTCGCAGAACACCCCCGATGACCACAGGAGCAGCGAATGATCGACCCCAAGCCCGCAGGCACCCCCGCCCCTCGTCCGCGGCGTTTCGGAGGGACGGAACAGCAGATCCGTTCCGCGCTGAAGTTCTACAAGGTCCTGGCGTACGCCACGGGCTCGTTCCTGCTGCTGCTCTGCGTCGAGCTCATCCTGCGGTACGGTTTCGGCCAGTTCCTCTTCGCGGGCGGCACCAACGCCGTGACGGGGCAGCCGCACGGCTTCGGTCTGGCCAGCGCCGACCCGGCCGGTGTGGTGGGTGGTGCGAACCTCTCCATCATCGTGCTGATCGTGCACGGCTGGATGTACGTGCTGTACCTGATCTCCAACTTCCGCCTCTGGAGCCTCATGCGCTGGCCGTTCGGCAAGCTCGTGGTCCTGGCCCTCGGCGGTGTGGTGCCGTTCCTCTCCTTCATCGTCGAGAAGAAGACCCACGCCGAGGTGGAGTCCGAACTCGCGGCGAACCCCCAGGGCGCCAGCCGCTACTGAGCGGTCCGTTTCACCTGGTCACGACGACGCCGGGCGGTCGCGCTAATCGGCTGCCCGGCGTCGTCGTGCAGCAGGATCCGGCACACGACGGCGGCTACTCGCCGCCGCTGTGACGGCCCCGGTTGTGAGCCGCGCTACTCGGAGGCCGTCCGGTGTGCGGGGGAGTGCCCCGGGACCGTATCCTTGAGGGGTGACCAATTCCCCCGCAGCTCAGACTTCTCAGCGCCCCGTGCTGGTGGTTGACTACGGTGCACAGTACGCGCAGCTGATCGCCCGCCGCGTGCGTGAGGCGAATGTGTATTCGGAGATCGTTCCGCACACGCTCAGCACCGAACAACTTCTGGCCAAGAACCCCGCCGCCATCATCCTTTCGGGTGGTCCCTCCAGCGTTTACGCCGAAGGTGCCCCGAACGTCGGCGCGGACCTTTTCGAGGCCGGCGTCCCCGTCCTCGGCATCTGCTACGGCTTCCAGGCCATGGCCCGGGCCCTCGGCGGCGAGGTGGCCCAGACCGGTCTCCGCGAGTACGGCTCCACCGAGACCACCCTCGTCGGTGAGCCTCACTCGCTCCTGGAAGGCGTGACCGACCACCGCTCGTGGATGAGCCACGGCGACTCGGTGCACCGCGCTCCGGAAGGCTTCGAGGTCCTCGCCACCACGGCGGGGGCCCCGGTGGCGGCCTTCGCCAACGAGGAGAAGTGCCTGTACGGCGTGCAGTGGCACCCCGAGGTCAAGCACTCCGAGAGCGGCCAGAAGATCCTCGAGAACTTCCTTTACAAGGGCGCGGGGCTGGAAGCCAACTGGACCACGGGCAACATCGTCGAGGACCAGGTCGAGCGCATCCGCGAGCAGGTGGGCGACGCCCGCGTGATCTGCGGTCTGTCCGGCGGTGTGGATTCCGCCGTGGCGGCGGCTCTGGTGCAGCGCGCCGTGGGCGACCAGCTGACCTGTGTGTTCGTGAACCACGGACTGCTGCGCGAAGGCGAGGCCGAGCAGGTGGAGCGCGACTTCGTCGCCGCCACCGGCGCCAACCTCTACGTCGCCAACGAGCAGGAGCGCTTCCTGAACGCCCTGGCCGGGGTCAGCGATCCCGAGACCAAGCGCAAGATCATCGGCCGCGAGTTCATCCGCGCGTTCGAAGAGGCCGAGCGTGCGATCATCGCCGCAGCGGCTGCCGACGGCGAGAGCATCAAGTTCCTGGTCCAGGGCACTCTGTACCCGGACGTCGTCGAGTCCGGCGGCGGCGAGGGCACGGCCAACATCAAGAGCCACCACAACGTGGGCGGCCTGCCGGAGGATCTCCAGTTCGAACTGGTGGAGCCCCTGCGCACGCTGTTCAAGGACGAGGTCCGCGCCGTCGGCGCCCAGCTGGGTCTTCCGGCCGAGATCGTGGGACGCCAGCCGTTCCCGGGCCCGGGTCTGGGTATCCGCATCGTCGGTGAGATCACCGCCGAGCGTCTGGAGCTGCTCCGCAAGGCCGACGCGATCGCCCGCGCCGAGCTGACCGCTGCAGGCCTGGACAACGAAGTGTGGCAGATGCCCGTCGTGCTGCTCGCCGATGTGCGCAGCGTGGGTGTCCAGGGCGACGGGCGCAGCTACGGTCACCCGATCGTCCTGCGTCCCGTGTCCAGCGAGGACGCCATGACGGCCGACTGGTCGCGCCTGCCGTACGACCTGCTCGCCCGCATCTCGAACCGCATCACCAATGAGGTGGACGGCGTGAACCGCGTGGTGCTGGACGTGACCAGCAAGCCGCCGGGAACCATCGAGTGGGAGTGATCCCACCTGGCTGTTGAACCGTGACCGGTCCGCTCCTGCGGGCCGGTCACGGCTTTTTCCCCGGAATTCCGCTGGACTTTGGCAAGTCGTGGGCGTTGCAAGCCCCGGTGGCGCTCCGGGGCGGATACCCTCGAACGTATGCCTATCTGGTCCAAAGCCTCACGCGCCAGTGCAGCCAGTGCAGAGAAGAAGGAACCCGTGTCGGAGAACCCACAACACGACGAACGCTCCGAGGAGCTGAGCCGCTGGCTCGCCGCGTTCGCGCCGGTGTCAGGTCCGGACACCCTGCTGCGCTTCTCACGCACGGCGGACGGCACCATCGACCTGGCGCACGCCCACCCGTCCGGCCTCGCCCAGCTGATGGCAGGCCGCAAGACCCGCCTGTCCACGCTCATCCGCGAGCCGCAGGATTACACCCGTGCGGCCCGGGCCGCACGGAGCATCCGCGCCAAGGTCTATGAGATGGGCAATGAGCGGGGCATCGACGTCGGCTACCTCTCGGCCGGAACCGCCGTGTGGACGTCGGCCGTCGGCGGTAAGCCGCAGCGTGTCACGGCTCCGGTCCTGCTGGCCGCCATCAGCCTGAGCCTGCGTCCCAGCGGCGACGACTATGAACTTCAGGTCCTGGAGCAGGCGCGCATCAATCCCGCCCTCGTCCGGCACCTCAAGACTGTGCACGGCATCATCTTCGACGTCAACGCCCTGGCCCGCCTGGCGTACAGCACCGCCCGCTTCGATCCGCAGCCTGTGCTGGAACGGATGGAGACGGTCATCGCGCCCATCCATGGCGCCGAGATCCTCCCGGAGCTGCTGGTCTCCACCTTCGCCGACCTCCCGCAGGACCTGGACGACCCGTGGATCAGCGATCGTCACGAGCTGATCTCCGCTCTGGCGGATCCGAGCAGCGTGGAACCGCGGGTGCCCATCACGGCCGAGGAGTTCGTGCCGCTGGACGAGCGTGACCCGGCGGACGAATTCCTCCTGCTCGACGCCGATGCGTCCCAGCAACTGGCCCTCGACGTCGTCCGCGCCGGAGACTCCGTGGTCGTCTCCGCGCCTCCCGGCACGGGTCAGACCCAGACGGTGATCAACGCCCTCGGTGAGCTCGTGATGGCTGGGAAGTCCGTCCTGGTCGTGGGCGAGCGACGCACCTCCCTGGCTGAGCTCAATCAGCGGCTCGCGGGCCTCGGTCTGGAGACCCTGGTGCTGCCTCTGAGCACGAGTTCCAACCCGGCGCAGCTCAAGGCCCAGCTGATCCAGGCGATCGTCCGCAATGAGAAGGCCGAGGAGCCACAGCTCGAGCAGCTGCACAGCACGCTGCGGGCCCGCCGGCATTCGCTGGCAGAGCACGTCGCCTCGCTGCACAACGTCCGGTCGCGGTGGGGCTGCTCTCCCTACCAGGCGATGCAGGCCCTGGCCCGGGCCGTCGCCACCGACACGACGCCGGGCACCACCGTGCGCCTCAAGCGCAGCGTCCTGGACAGCATCAAGGACCGCGAGGCCACCGCGACGCAGCTGATCCGTGCCGCCGAACTGGGCAGCTTCACCCGGTCCACCGTGACGAGCGAATGGCACGGTGCGCGTCTCCTCACGCGTAAGGAAGCCCAGGAGGCGCACGAGACGGCGACCCGCCTGAACACCTCGGTTCCGGAGCTCCGCCGCCGCATGGAGGAGTTCGCCGAGCAGGCTCAGCTCCATCTCGGCGCGAACTTCCACGAATGGGGCGAGCAGCTCGGGCTGTTCCTCGGCATGCGTGACAGCCTCAGCCGCTTCTCCGTGGAGATCTTCGACCGCGACGTCCATGACTTCATCGCGGCCACGGCCCCCAGTGCCTGGCGCCGCGAGCGGGGCATCGAGATGACGAGCCTGGGCCGCGCCAAGCTGCGCAAGTACGCCAAGGAGTTCGTCCGTCCGGGTGTGCACATCCTCGACCTGCACGAGAGCCTCAAGGAAGTCCAGGTCCAGCGTGAACAGTGGTCCAAGTACGCGGCGTCGCAGCGGCACCCCGTGGTGCCCTCCGGCCTCGCAGACCTTGACACCCGGTACACGGAGGTCAAGAAGGACCTGCTGACCCTGAGCCAGGCGCTCAAGGGAACCCGCGGCGGCACCGATCTGCAGGAGATGCCGCTGGCCGCCCTCGAGGCTCGTCTGGCCTCGCTGAGTGGCGACACCGAGGCTCTGGAGACCCTTCCCGAGCGCACCTTGATCCTGGACAGTCTGCGCGGCCAGGGTCTCGACGAACTGCTGGATGACCTGGCGGCCCGCGAGGTCCCCGCCGAGGCCGTCAGCGCCGAACTGGATCTCGCCTGGTGGCAGTCGGTCCTCGAAGCCATGATCAGCGGCGATGATTACCTCGCGATGTCCGACGGCGACAGCCTCCGCACGATGGAGGGCGAGTTCCGCCTCGCGGACAGCGCTCACGTCGCCAGTGGCGCCGGACGCCTGCGCTGGTCGCTGGCTCAGCGCTGGCGGGACCTCGTGCAACGGGAGACCCGCCAGGCCGAGCTCCTGCGCAGCCTGCTCAAAGACGGCCGCGTCAGCATGGCCGCCCTCTGGGCCCAGGCTCCGCAACTGCTCTCCAGTCTGGTCCCGATCTGGACGGTCAGCCCGCACTCGCTGTCGCGCGCTCTGCCGGCCGGTGTCCACTTCGACGCGGTCGTGCTGATCGATGCTGAATCCACCGCATTGCGCAGCGCGCTTCCGGCGTTGGCGCGGGGCACCCAGGTGGTGGCCTTCGGTGACGCGAGCATCGGCTCGCCGCGTGCGTTCTCGGTCGCCGTGGAGCGTCCCGACGATCGTGCCGATGCCACGCAGACGGTCACGAGCGCACTCGACGCCCTGAACGAAGTGCTGCCGGGCGTCGAACTGCGCAACGCGTACCGCTCGGTGGACGAGGATCTGAGTCTCCAGCTCAGCCGGTCCTTCTACGGCGAGCGACTCAACCGCCTGCCCGATGGCAACGCGGTGACCGGGCTCGACCGTTCGATCGTGGTGGAGTACCTTCCGGACGGCACGGGTCTGCCGGTTCAGGGCAAGGAGGCCGTGGAATCCGTCATGGCCGAGGTCAATCGCGTGGTGGAGTTGGTCTTCGAACACGCGAGGACCCGTCCGCGGCGTTCTCTCGCGGTGGTGACGAGCACCCTGAACCATGCCGCGCGCATCGGCGAGGCCATCAGGCTCCAGTTGCCGAATCACCCCCTGCTGGCGGACTTCTTCCACGGCACCGGGCCGGAGTCCTTCCGTGTGGTGGATCTGGAACGTGCCCGCGGCCTGGTGCGGGATCACATCATCTTCTCGCTCGGTTTCGGACGGACGCCCCACGGACGGGCCCTGCACAGCTTCGGGCCCCTGTCGGCTCGCGGCGGCCGGGCCAAGTTCGCTCTGGCCATGTCCCGGGCGCGCCAGCATCTCCATGTCCTCAGCTGCTTCAAGCCGGAAGACCTGGACCGCAGTCGCCTGAGCCACGGCGCCGCGGACTTCTACGATCTGCTGGATCGTGAGCTCGGAGGAAACTACTCCTTGGGCAGCCACGCGTCCCGAGCCGCATCGAGTGACCCGAGCCTGGGGGAGGACGCTCTGGTGGTCGACCTCGCCGAGCGTCTCAGGGTCCGGGGCGCCAGGGTGTGGCACCAGTACGATGGCGCGATCGATGTGGTGGCCGCGGCCGACCCTCTGCACACCATCGGCAAGGACGACTCGGAGATCCCCACTCCGGTCGCCATCGAGTCCGACGGCACCGCCGCCTACCAGAAGCGGTCCATCCGTGAACGGAGCAGGCTGCGTCCCGAGCTGCTGGAACGGATGGGCTGGCGGCATGTCTCCCTCTGGACCATCGAAGTCTTCACGGACCCGTCCTTCTGCGCCGACCGGATCGCCTCCTATCTCCACCTGGACGGCGACGACCAGAACGGAACCGAGAACACCGCCACGGGTTTCATGACGCAGGTGGATCTGGACGACGACGGAGCGTTGTGAGCGGCAGGTCTGAAGGTTCGCCTGACGACCGGGACAGGCTCCCGGCAGCAGGCCGGAAATCTGAATCCACGACGACCGGTGCGGCTGGTCCGCGCGCTGCCGCGGACGACGCCTCCGGCGTCGGCCGGAAGCGTCGGGGCTCACGCCGGGCCACCGTCCAGGTGACACGGCTGGACGTGGCCGTCGGGCAGTCCATGGTGCTGCCGGCGCCGGGGAAGGTCCCAGGGAACCCATCATCGTCTGCGGCAGGCGGGAGTCCGACGGCACAGCCCACCGGAGCTGCCGAGCCCACGGCCGCACCCTCACCGGAGCCCCGTCAGCGAAGCGGTCTTCCGCAGGGCATCCTGCCGGACAAGGCCGCGGAAGACCTTGATGGTGTCTGGGGCGGATCGGCGGGGAATCCGGAGCGGGACGACTGGCTCAAGGAACAGCGGCCGCCGCACTGGGACTGACCGCAGACCGGGCGGACCAGGCGATGCGACGACGGGTGTCGCGCCAGGCGGTGTCATCGGACCAGCACGAACGACAGGCGCCCCTGACGCTGGACGCCGGCCAACGACCTGGACTGCGCTGACGTCGCGCCCACCACCACGAGACCCGGCGACTCGTCCCCTCCGAGCCAGGAGCCGGAACTTTTGTCCCCTTGCCCGATCCAGAGGACCGTGACCTGGGATGCGAGAACCTGAGGACCTGGGTCTCCGGCTGTCCGGGGTGTTTCCGGCCCTGATTCGGGACTGAGGATCACGTCGATGAGCTGACCTGGGCTCAGAATACGCAGCGAAGAGGGATCGGACATCCGCAGCGGCACCGCCGTGGTGCCGGGTGGGGTTCCGGTGAGGAGACCGGGACCGGTCAGCGAGGTGTCATCGAGCACCTGACCGCGGCGCAGGGGAGTGGCCAGCCGTCGTCCGAGCAGTGGCGTGGGATCGCGGTAGCTGCCTTCGGGAACCGCTTGTGGTGGGAGCTGCACCGTCGTCAGCTGGTGTCGGTCCAACGTGGCGCCGGCGGGAAGCTCCGCGGAGGCCGCCACCACCGAAGTCCGGGCTGCGGGCTCCGGTGTGAGCTGGTACACCGTGAGACTGGCTGCCGCGGCAAGGCCGGCCGCCGCGAGGAAGCGGCGGTGGCGGATGGTCCAGGAGCGGACTCGATCCGTGGTGGACGTGCGGGGCGGGCCGGACGATGGATTCCTCATACCTTGAGGCTAGGGAGCGACCGGACTCCCGAAGGTGCTGATGCCGTCTATGTGGACAGCAGAGGCGCCACTCTGGCCTCCCCCTGTGGAGGAGACCAGAAGGGCGCGGATCGGATCAGTTGCCGCCGCTCGCGGGCGTCGCCGCGGGAGCGGGTGAGCTGGACGCGGTCGAGGCGGCCGGGACGGTGCTCTGCGAAGAGGAACCGCGGGAGTCGGTGCGGTAGAAGCCGGAGCCCTTGAAGACCACTCCGACACTGTTGAACTTCTTGCGCAGCGTTCCGCCGCACTCGGGGCACGTGGTCAGGGAGTTGTCACTGAAAGACTGGACGATCTCGAAATCGTGGCCGCAGTCCTTGCAGGCATACGCATAAGTCGGCACGGATTCTCCTCAGTTCTCTGGGTCCTGAACGGATACGGATTAGCACTGTCAGGTTCCGAGTGCCAATTCTATCAAAGAGGTCAACGCCCGGACGGTGGAATCACTTCCCAAAGGACCGCCACTGCTGCTCCGTCACCACGGCATCCACGGGACGGTCGAGCGGCCCGACGGCGAACGAACCCTCCGGGACGAACTCCGAGTCGAAGACCAGAGCGGCCAGGGGCACGTCGTGCCCGGTGTCCGCCAGGGTCGCCAGGAACCGGTCGTAGTAGCCGCCGCCCTGTCCCAGCCGGTTTCCCGCCGCGTCCACGGCGGTCGCCGGAAGGAACATCACGTCCAGCCCGGGGCCGTCCGCGGCGAACAGCTCCTGGAAGCCGAGCCCTGGACCGACGGGTTCGTCGACCGGGGCGAACGTGCTCCGGCGGACTTCGATGCCCGGATGCCAGCGGACCCACTCCATGAGGTGCCCGGGAAGACAGACCGGGACCAGGACCGTGCAGCCTCGCTCCCGGAGGGCCCCGAGGAGGGCCAGGGTGGGCGGTTCGAGGGCGGCGTTCAGGTAGCAGGCGACGCTGGGGGCGGACGACACGTCAGCGGGCAGTGCCGTGCTGAGCCAGGCCATCGCCTGCGCCGCGAAGGACCCGCCCAGCCGGGCGGCGTCGTCGTCGGTGCGGAGAGCGGCGTCCGCGCGACGCCGGGTGCGCTGGACGGTCCGGAATTCCGCTTTGTCTGCTGGCATGGGCTGAACCGTCATTCTGTCGCAGGAAAACTCGGGAGGAGGGAGTGGTGACTGTATCGGCTAGATTAGTCCTGTGACCGAACAGAAGCAGATCCGTAAAGCCGTCATCCCGGCCGCCGGCCTGGGAACCCGATTCCTGCCGGCCACGAAGGCCATGCCCAAGGAAATGCTGCCGGTGGTGGACAAACCGGCCATTCAATATGTGGTGGAAGAAGCATCCAGCGTCGGTCTGGACGACATTCTGATGATCACCGGCCGCAGCAAGCGGGCCCTGGAGGACCACTTCGACCGTGTCCCGTCGCTCGAAGCGACGCTGGAGGCGAAGGGCGACGCCCGCAAACTCTCCGCGATTCAGGAGTCCACGAACCTCGCCGACATCCACTACCTCCGCCAGGGCGACCCCCTCGGTCTGGGCCACGCGGTGCTGCGTGCCCAGCAGCACGTGGGTCAGGAACCGTTCGCGGTGCTGCTCGGCGACGACCTGATCGATGCCCGCGACGAGCTGCTGTCCACCATGATGAAGGTCCAGCAGAAGACCGGCGGATCCGTGATCGCCCTCATCGAGGTCGAGCCGGACAAGATCAGCGCCTACGGCTGCGCCGACATCTCCCCGGTGGAAGGCGAGGACTTCGTCCGGGTCAGCCAGCTGGTCGAGAAGCCGTCCGTCGAAGAGGCCCCGTCCAACCTGGCCGTGATCGGCCGCTATGTGCTGCACCCCGCCGTGTTCGACGTGCTCGCCCACACCGAGCCCGGCCGGGGTGGCGAGATCCAGCTGACCGACGCCCTCCAGACGCTCGCCGCCGGCGAAGGCGAGGGCTACGGGGTCTACGGCGTGGTCTTCCGCGGCCGCCGCTACGACACCGGCGACAAGCTGAGCTACCTCAAGGCCGTCATCCAGCTGGCATCGGAAAGTGAGGACCTGGGTCCTGACCTCCGCACCTGGCTTGGCGAGTTCACCTCCGCTCTCTGACGCCGCCGCCGGTGCGTCAGGTTCCGTACTGGCCCGTCACCCTGGAACACGGTGACATCGTCCTGAGGCCCATCCGCCAGAAGGACCGTGTCGAGTGGACGACGGTCCGTCAGCGCAACAAGGACTGGCTGCAGCCCTGGGAGGCTAGCAACCCGAATCCGGGCGGCCGTCTGCCCAGTTACCGCGAGATGGTCAGCTCGCTGCGGACTCAGGCGCGCCAGGGCAGTGCTCTGCCGTTCGTGATCACCGAGCGCAGGCCTGGCCTGGCGGCCCCCGCGATCGTCGGTCAGCTGACCGTCTCCAACATCATGTGGGGCTCCGCCATGATGGCGAGCATCGGGTACTGGGTCGATCAGGACCGGGCCGGGCGGGGCATCGTGCCGACCGCGGTCGCCCTCGCCACGGATTTCTGTTTCGAGGAGCTCGGTCTGCACCGGATGGAGATCAACATCCGTCCGGAGAATACGCCGAGCCTGCGCGTGGTGGAGAAGCTCGGTTTCCGCCCGGAAGGGCTGCGGCCGGCGTTTCTCCACATCAACGGCGAATGGGCGGATCATCTCAGCTTCGCGTTGACGGCCGATGAGGTCCCCGGCGGCGTCCTGAACCGCTGGCTCACCAGCAGATGAGTCACCGGCGCCGTCATTTCCCGGCGAGTTGGGCGACACACTAGGTCAAATGGTCAGGCGTGTGGTGAGCACCCCCTAACGTGAAGACTGTGGATTTCCCCATGAGCAGCTCAGTGGTCCTGGTGGCTGCAGTCGCGTTCTGGCTCCTGGGGATCGCTCCGTCACTTCTGAAGCGCCGCGTCCGGGTCAGGACCGTGGAACCAGAGGGGGAGGGGCGTCCCGTTTCCTTGCCGGTGGCGAGGATCGGGCCCACCGTGACAGTGCAGGACGGCAGCGAGGAGGAAGAGACCGTGCCCATGGAGAATCCAGGCCAGCAGGATCTCTTGGAGAACCCTGTCCGTCGTCCCACGATCAAGACCGGCCGGGCAGCGCTTGCACTGCTGGGCGCCGTCTCTCTGGCGGCCGTCCCGGTGACGGCCGTCCTCACCCTGTTCTCGGTCGTGGCGCCGAGTGCCCCGCTGCTGTGCCTTTTCGTGACCGTGGCGTGCGTCGCGGTCCTGCGGCAGCTGGCCAAGCGTGATCGTCTGCGGCGGGTGGACCGCGCGTTCCAGGATGCGATGTCCTCGTCGTCCGTCCCGACGCGCGACGTCGCCGTGGAGCGTCCGCTGTCATCGCCCAGCGAGCCTTTCGACGGTTCCCCCGCGGAGCCGGTCAAGGAGGCCGAGGAGCCGCCGCTGACGGCGGCCGAGCTGCGTCAGGCGGCCCTCGCCGTCGCGCGGGAGATCGGTGACTCCGAGGCGGAAGCCGATGCGACGTGGGAACCCGTCGATGTCCCGAAGCCCCTGTACGTCGATGCGCCGCGTGCGGAGCGTCCCGCTCCGGAGCCGCTCGACCTGCCCGAGGCCCCCAAGCCCGAGGGCAAGCCGATCATCAAGGACGCGCTCAAGCCGGATCTCGCGCAGGCCGTTCAGGCCGGCGCGGCGAACGTCGCCGTGGTTGGACAGGGCCAGTCGGCCCTGCGGAATCTCGACGCGATCCTGCAGCGCCGGAGGGCCTGAGCACCGCGTTTTTGAACTTGCGGCTGTTTCTTTGTAGTCTGATCCAGTTGGTTCCCGCGAGAGCGGGTCCGGGGCTATAGCTCAGTTGGTAGAGCGCTTCGTTCGCATCGAAGAGGTCAGGAGTTCGAATCTCCTTAGCTCCACAGTTTCACCGAAGGCCCCTCCTGCTCAGGAGGGGCCTTCGGTGTTTCCAGGGCAGTGCGGGCTTCCTGCGCCGCCGAGACGTCACCGTTGCCGCTTGGCGGCCTTCTGCGCGAGCTTGAGGAGGTTGGCCGCCTCGCGGAGTTCGTCCGGGCTGAAGCCGAAGTGATGCGCCGTGCGGATCCAGGCGTAGGTGTCGGCGGCGGAGCGGTGATCCCCGAGGCGCGCGAAGCAGGTGGCCAGGGCGAAGGCCGAAGGCCGGGCACGCTGCAGGACGGCCGGCTCCGGGGCGACGCCCGCGATGTCCAGGACGTGCCGATGCGCCGTGGCCGAATCCGCGAACAGGGCGAGACGATCCAGCAGCAGGCTCTTGTTACGGAGGGCCTTCACCGCCCGGAGCCGACGTTCCGGCGACGGCACTGCGGCCTGCTGGACCCACAGGAGCCGGTCGTAGGCCGCCAGGGCGCCGTGGACGTCTCCCAGGTCATCGAGCAGCACCGCGCAGTTGTAGAGTGCCGTCTCGCGCGCGCTGACGATGTCCCCGTCCTGAGAGCCTTCCGCGAAGCGGTCGAGCGCGTCGTAGACGTTCAGGGCGGAGGCCGGATCACCGAGCTGAGTCTGGGCCCGGGCCAGGCGGAGATGCGCCCGCGCATTGATGCGGGCGGCGCGCGTGTCGAGGTCCGGGCGTGGCGGCGCGGCGCGACCCGCCACGAGGGAGAGCTCCTCCCAGCGCCCCGCCTCCTCGAGGAGCCCGCCCAGGGCGTCGAGCGCGGCCAGCACCAGCAGGACCGTCGCCTGGTCCGAGGGGTGGGTTTCGGCGTCGTCGGTGATGGAGCGCAGCACTGCCTCGGCATGCGCGAGCCGGCCGTTGTCTACCGCCTGGTCCGCTTCGTCGAGGCGTGCCCGCAGATCGCGGTAGCGGGCGCCGGAAGCGCTGTCCGACCGCGCCATGATCGGCACCTGGAGGATGGCCAGATTCTCACGGGCCAGCCGCACGGTGTCCTGGATGTCGGCTTCGCTGCTCTCGCCGTGCCGGGCGATCAGGGAGCTCAGGAGCGCGACGGCGGTGTCCTTCCGGCCGCGCTCCGCCTCGACCGTGGCCTGGAGGAGGAGCCGGCGGGCGTCGAGCCCGCGGATGTGCGGGTCCTCGTCCCGTCCGAACAGGACACCGAAGCGGGACCGTGCGGCCTCCTGTTCCTCCGGAGACACGTCCGGGGACTGCCAGAGCGAGAAGAGGGAGTTCGCGGCCTGGGCCCTCAGCCCGGGGTCCTCCGCCGTGGCGAAACGTCCGAGGAGCTCCTCGATGGCGGCCCGGGACTCCGTCTGGTGCCCTGCTTCCCGCAACTGCCGTCCGTGCCAGTACAGGGCCTGGGCGATGACGCCCGAGGCATCCGGCAGGCCGTCCTCCGCGGCGAAACGGGCCGGGATCGATGCCAACAGCGCCCGGGCCTCCTCGCGACGGCTCACATCGTCCAGGCGGAGCGCCCGCTCCAGCTCAGCGAGCGCGAACGGCACGCGCAGCTCGGGATCCCTCTCCGCGCCGGGGAATCGCCGCGCCAGGTCTTCGGAGAGCGCGACGGCGCGCACCGGGTCCCCGAGCGCGGCGGTCGCTTCCGCCACTCGGGCCGCCAGCCGCAGCCGGGCGGCGACGGTCACCGGGCTGTGGTCCCCGGCGAATGCGGCGTCCGCGTGACCCAGGACCCGGAGCGCCGTGGCCGTCCGGGAAGACTCCTCGCCCTGCCGGCCGTACCGGAGCAGGAGGGCCCACAGCAGGCCGTCCCGGAGTTCGTCGTCCGGATGCGCGGCGAAGCGGTCGATGAGAGCCCGGTGGCGGGCTTCGGACTCGGCTTCCCGCGACTCCTCGGGGACACGGAGCAGCACTTCGTCCAGGAAGGAGCGGTGCTGTGCGAATCCGCGCCGCGTTTCCTCGGTCAGGGGCAGGGCGAGCACGTCGTCGGCCAGGGATCGGACGGACTGCGCCTCCGCGGCGTCACCCTCCGCGGCGTCCCCTACTTCGGCGTCCAGGAGCAGCAGCACGGAGCGATGCAGAAGGGGCCGCGCCTCGGGGAGATCCTTCGCCTCCTCGATCACCCGCCGGAGCAGTTCGAGGCTCTCGACGCGGCCGTCGTCGAGCCCCAGCCGGGTCTTCGAGGCCTCATACAGTGCCTGGAGGCGGACGGTCCGGAGACGGGGATCGTGCTCGCCGGTCAGCGAGAGGGCCACGTGCTCGAAAGCGTGTGCCACGGCATTCGCCGGGCGTCCGAGGTGCCGTGCGAGCAGGCCGGCGGTCAGCAGGGCCTCGGCACGGGCGCGCCGGATGGCCAAAGGCTCCGCGGGGTCGCCGTACCGGTCGGTGTAGGTCTCGGCCGCGCGCAGCACGTCCACGAGGACGATCGCGTCGGGATCGGCGCCGTGGATCCATTCGATGGCCTCCAGCTCCGCGAGGGCGCAGGCTTCCCGGACCGCGGGCGTTTCCACACCGGCCGTCAGCCCGGTGAGCAGCCGGAGGCGTTCCGGCACGAGCGGATACGTCTCGGGGGTGGTTCCGAGCCGGAGCAGGAGGCCCACGGCCTCGGCCAAGGCGACAGCCTCCGGTTCGTTCCGGGCCGGCTGGGCGTCCGCCAGCGCGGCACTGAGCAGCTCGACGGCCTGCTCGTCGTCACCGCCGTCGGACAGGACACGGACGAAGGCGAGGAACTCGGCGTCGATGCTCATGGTGCTCCCTACATCCAGCCCTTCTTCTTGAAGATCAGATACAGCAGCGCGGCGAGGGCGACCATCATGCACACGGCGAGCGGATAGCCGAAGGGCCATTCGAGTTCCGGCATCTCCCGGAAGTTCATGCCGTAGATGCCGGCCACGATGGACGGGGCGAAGAAGATGGCGGCCCAGCCGGAGATCTTCTTGACCTGTTCGTTCTGAGCGAGGGTCACCTCGTTCATCCGGTTCGCCGTCAGGGTGCCGTCCAGGGTGAGGGCGTTCTGGAGGATTTCCCGGAAGGAGTTCACCCGGGCGATCACGGACGCGACGTGGTCACGGACGTCCCGCAGATTGCGCTGCAGTTCCACGTTGACCTGGTACTTCGTGAAGCCGCGTTCCAGGACCTCCATCATGTCCGGGAGCGGCTGGATGGCACGCTGGAACTGGATCACTTCTCGGGTGAGTTCGTAGATGCGCCGGGACACCGTGGAATCGCCTGCGAAGAGCTGGTCCTCGATCTCGTCGATGTCGTTCTCCAGGCCGGCCACCACGGGGGAGTAGTCGTCCACCACCTTGTCGAGCACGGCGTACAGCACGGCCTCCGGGCCCATGCTGAGCAGCTCGGGATTGTCCTCCAGGCGCTTCCGGACGGCGGCGACTCCCTGGGTCTCGGCGTGACGGATGGTCACCACGAAGTCCGGACCGGTGAAGATGTGGAGCTCGCCGAACTCCACGGTCTCCGTGGAGTCGATGTACCGGGCAGGGCGGAGCACGGTGAACAGCGTGGAGTCGTACCGTTCCAGTTTGGGACGCTGATGCGCGGTGACGGCGTCCTCGACGGCCAGCGGGTGGAGTCCGAACTCCACCGCGATGTCCTTCATGTCCTCCTGGCTCGGACGGTACAGGCCGAGCCAGGCCATCCCGCCGGTCTCCTCCATGCACTCGCTGGTCTGCAGCACGGACTGCGGTTCGAGAATCCGGCGGCCGTCCACGTAGACGGCGTTGTCGATGATCGTCACGGCTTCATTATGGATGAGCGGAGGCCTGGGCGCGCGCTGCGCGGGCATTCTCCTGCACATCCAGAGCCCGGCTGAGCAGTGGTTCGGTGCGGTAGGCGATGTGGGTGTGGAGGGCCAGGACGGTCTCGGTCCTGATGACGCCCTTGATGCGGACCACCTGGCGGAGCGCGGACTGGAGCTGGTGGGTGTCCGTGGCGGTGAGCCGTACCCACAGGTCGCCGCGGCCCGAGATCTCGTGCACCTCCAGCACTTGCGGGATGAGCCTGAGGGCGGCGATGACGGAGTCCAGCTCGCGGTGGGTCACTTCGATCGTGACGAACGCGACGACGTCGTATCCCACCGTTTCGAGGTCGATCTCCCGGCCGCCTCCGGTCAGCACGCCGGAGCGCTGCAGGCGCCGCAGCCGCGCCTGCGCGGTGTTGCGGGCGATGCCCAGGACTTCACTGAGTTCGCTGACCTGGATCCGCGGCTCGCGGACGAGCTCCAGCAGGATCTTCAGATCGGTGGCATCGAGATTGTTCAATTGCGCACTCCAGCTCAAGAGACGGCGAATCTGTTGAATGTTTTGCGCAATTTTCTCTGCGCACACTGATCGATAGTACGGGAATGCCTCATGATCTGAACAGGCCTCGACCCAGGGCCTGAGAGCTTCGCGACGGCACACCCACCGTCCACAGCCGCGAGGAAGATCCCGATGACCGTCATCAGTGAACTGCGTATGCGCCCGGCCGCCCGTGAATGGGGCTGGGAAGCGTCCACCACGGCCCGCCTGGTGCTGTCCGGCGTGGTCATCTTCGTGCTCCTGGTCGGAGCCAATCTGGCCACCCCGCTCTACCCTTCGCTGCAGGCGGAGCTCGCCCTGGGGCCCTTCGGCACCACGGTCGCCTTCTCCAGCTACGTGATCGCCCTCGTGGCCACCCTCGTGCTCGCCGGCCACTGGTCCGATCACATCGGACGCCGCGCCGCACTGGTGGTCTCCGTGGTGGTGGGTCTCGCCGGCACCGCCGTGTTCGGCCTGGCCCAGAATCTGCTGATGCTGTGCGGTGGACGGGTGCTCCAGGGTGTCTCGATCGCCCTCGCCACCGGCGCGAGCGCCGCGGCCCTGCGCGAACTCCTGCCGACCCGCCCGGAGTGGGCCTCCCGCTTCACCTTGCTCTCGTCCTCCGGCGGAGTCGCAGCCGGGCCCGCCATCGGCGGTCTGCTCGCGCTGCTGCCGGGCGGCCGGACCGCGCCGTTCATCGTGCAGATGGTCGTCCTGGCGCTCCTTCTCGTGCCGCTCTGGCTCATCAAGGCCCGACCCGCCATCATGCGCGCCGAGCACGGCTTCGACCACCGGGCCCTCGCGCCGCGCCGCCTCGGCGTGCCGTCCCAGGCCCGCGGAGCGTTCTGGCTGGCGGCTCTGGTCGGGTTCCTCAGCTTCGCCATCTTCGGCTTCCAGCTCTCCCTGGCACCCGGGTTCTTCGCCCAGGGGATGCACCTCAGTTCGCTGCCTCTGGTGGGCGTCCTGGCAGGTCTCTCCCTCGGGGCTTCGGCCCTGAGCCAGCTCACCGGCTTCTCCGGCAAGGCGACCGTTCCCGTGGGCCTCGCGGTGCTGGGCCTTTCGATGCTCCTCACCGCCTGGGCCAGCAACACCTCCGCGCTGTGGCTGCTGGTGGTGGCGTCCGTGGCGGCCGGCTTCGGTCAGGGCCTGTCCTTCCGGACCGTCTTCAACCGCGCGGCGATGGCCGTGTCCCCGGATCAGCACGCGCAGATGGTGTCCACGGTGTATGTGGTGACCTACCTGGGGAGCGCGGTGCCGGTGCTCGGCCTCGGCCTCGCCGCCGCGGTCTGGGGAATGACGACGGCGGTCACCGCCTTCGCGATCCTGGCCGCCGTGGCCGCGTTCCTCCTGGCTCTCGCGTCCCTGCGCGGTCCTCGCCGGGTCTGACGGTGGCAGGGCGCCTGAACGCCCACAACCCCGGTCGGGTCGGACTTCAGTCGGGCCGCCCTCAGTTGAGCAGGCCCGAGTTCCCGTCCATGTGCTCGAACACCAGGGTGGTTTCCGTGTGACCGACCACCGGGTCGGTCGCCAGGTTGTCCAGCACCCAGTCGCGGAGTTCCTCCGTCGTGCCCACGGCGATGTGCAGCAGGTAGTCCACTGAGCCGGAGGTGTGGAACGTGGACAGCACGGCGGGAAGCCGAGGGACCCTCGCCGTGAACTGATCGATCTGATCGCGGTCGTGCGCCCGGAGCCGGACGGCGATCAGCGCTTGGACGCTGCGGCCGATCGAGGCGAGATTGAGCTCGGCCGTGAAGGACTTGATGATGCCGCGTTCCTGAAGGGTCCGGGTCCGCATCAGCGCCGTGGAGGGTGCGATGCCCACGTCCTCGGCAAGCTGCTTGTTGGAGATGCGGGCGTCCTCCGAAAGAATCCGGATGATTTTCCGGTCCACGTCGTCCAGGGTTTCGCCGTTGGCGCCCGGATTGCGAAGATTCTTCGCTGAATCGGCCATTGTTCCTCCGCTTCGAATGTCACTACATGATACGGCGGGGCGGCGATTCGCGAAATGCCGGATCAGCGCTCGGATGCGGCCGCGAGGAACGGCGCCAGAACCTCCTGCAGCGGGGCGGTGCTCGCCTGCCGCCAGCCGGTGCCGGCCCAGAGGTTCACCCCGTCCGCCAGGCCTTGCCGTGCGGCCTCGGCACGCAGCGGCGCGGTGAGGTGGTGGATGGCGGGGTACGCGTCCGGGGCCAGGGCGTCGTACTCCCGGAGGAAGGCGTTCTCGAGGCCGCGGGCCCGTCGGCCAGTGAAGGCTCTCGTCATGCGGGTCGCGACGAAGCGGGGGTCGCCCAGGGCGTCCTTGTGGACGGGGCGTGCCCCGGACTCGGGCGTCCGCAGCAGTGCGGTGCCGAGCTGCACCGCGGAGGCTCCGGCGTCGTAGGCCGCACGGGCGTCGGCGGGCGACATGATGCCGCCCGCGGCGATGAGCGGCAGGGGGATGTGCCCGGCCAGTCCGGCGACGAGGCCCGCGGCGTCGTCCGTTGCAGGCGGTTCGCCCGGGAGGAAGCGGCCCGAATGACCGCCAGCACTCTCGTGCTGGACCACCAGGGCGTCGACGCCGAGAGCGAGCGCCGCCGCGGCCTCCGCGCGGTGGGTCACCGTCGCCCAGAGGCGGGTGCCGCGGGCCTGGAGCGCCTGGGCGTCCTCGGCGGACGGGAGGCCGAAGGTGAAACTGACCACCGGCGCCGGGTGCTCCAGCAGCAGGCGGATCTTTGCGGGGTAGTCGTCATCGTCGTCGAGGACCGGCTCGGGCACCGCGACCCCCAGACGGTCCGCCCAGGGACGCAGGGCTTCCGCGTAGTCGAGCACGGCCTGCGGGTCGACGGGAGCGGAGTCCGGAACGAACAGGTTCACTCCGAACGGGGCTCCGCCCAGCACGGCGGAACGCGCCTTGATCTCCTCGAGCTGAGCGCCGAGCTCCGCGGCACTCCGGTAGCCGGCGGCGACGAATCCCATGGCTCCGGCGTCCAGCGCGGCACTCACGAAAGCGGTGCTGCTGGTTCCTCCCGCCATGGGCGCCGCGATCACACGAGACGGCAGCGGCATGCCGTCGTGGGTTCCTGACATGGGGTTTCCTCCTGCGTACCCTTGGAGTCGTGACTACTCCAAGCCATCCTGCCACCGAGCTGCCCGAGACCGCCTCCCACGAAGCCGTGGCCATCGACATCGGGGGCACGAAGACCCGCGGCGTGCTGCTGCGGAACGGTCTGATCGCGGGTGACCTGACGGTGGGCAGCGCCAATGTGCAGAACGTCAGCGTGGACGCCGCTCAGCAGGCTTTCGCCGAGCTGTTCGCGGGCCTCGCCCCGACGGCCGTGGCCCGCGTGGTGGTGGGCGCGGGAGGCGTCGACACCGAACAGGACAAGCACGCCCTCGCGTCCCTCATCCAGCCGCACGTCCCGGGCGCGCACATCACCGTGGTGCACGACTCCGCCCTCCTGCTGGCCGCCGCGGGAGCGACAGCCGGCGTCGCTGTCATCGCCGGGACCGGCACTGCGGCCTGGGGCCGCGACACCTCGGGACGGGAATCCCGCTTCGGCGGCTGGGGCTACCTGCTGGGCGACGAGGGCAGTGGTTACTGGCTGAGCCGCGAGGCCGTGCGCCACTCGCTGCGCCGCTTCAATTCCGGTCTGGAAGCCGACGCGCTCGCGCTGGCCCTGTGCGAGTCGGCCGGAGCGCCCGACGTCGCCGGGCTGATCGCGGCTTTCCATCACCCTGACAAGGGCCGCCGCTACTGGGCGGAGCGGAGCCGCGTGGTGGTGGACGCCGCGCGGGGCGGCAATGAAGGGGCCAAGGACATCCTGCGCCGCGCCGCTGACGAACTCACGACCCTTGCTCTCGGCGTCCTGGACAACCTGGGCATCGAAGGACCCGTGGTGCTCGGCGGCGGTCTGGGTCAGCACGTCCCGGAGATCTCGGTCCCGTTCCGCGAGGGCCTGGCCGCCCGCGGCCACCACGACGTCCGGGTGCTCGATCAGGAGCCGGTGTTCGGAGCGGTCGCGCTGCTCACGGCCGGGTAAGGGCCTTCTGCCGGTTGGTCCTGGTGGTTTGGGCGCGCCCGCGCCGTCGAAGCCGGGGCGGGGCTGCTACAACTGACGCATGGGGTGGTTCGGCCGATGGTTCGGTGGTGGTGTGGAGGACTGGCCCCGCGACCCCCTTCTGGATCCGTTCCGGGATGCCGTGTGGCAGCTGTCGAAGGATGGCCGGGTCAAAGGGTGGGTGACGACGTCGGTCGCCCCGATGCGGGCTCTGCCCGCCTTCTGGCTCCGGCAGGAGCAGATGTGGAGCCAGGTGCATTGGGCCGATGGCCGCCGCGAGTTCCTGGAAGAGGACTACGACCCCTGGGTGACCGTCAGCGAACTTCTCGAGGGCCACTTCACCGCCGGCGCCTCCCGATTCGAACGCGATGAAACCTACGATGCGGTGCGGGTCACGGGCGCCGAACGGGACTGGCTCTGGGAGGAACTGGACCACGGAGTGGAACCGAGCGCGCGGGACTGAACCGGACATCGCGGGTTCACTCGCCGCAGCGGGACGATGGCTCTGATCTATGATTCAGCTCATGCATTCCGACGGACCAGACGACCTCCGCCGGCGAATGGCGGAATCCTTCGCGTGGAAGACAAGTCCCGACAGCGGAAGTCAGTACTTCAATCTGTATACGTGGTGGCGGGACCCGGACATCCTGGGAACGGTCGGCGATCTGCTCGCGGCGCCCTTTCGAGAAGCCGGACCGACGGTCGTCATCGGTCCGTCCGCCAGCGGTTACATCACCGGTGTGCTTGTGGCCACGAGCCTGTCGGTGGGCTTCTGCCCCATTCGGAAGGACGCTGCGCCGTCGTTCGACGTTGATCCTTGGATCACCGTCACCAGCCCGCCCGATTACAAGGACCGCCATCTCGAGCTGGGTCTTCCCAAGGGGTTGATCCGTCCCGGTGACCGTGTGCTCGCTGTCGACGACCTGATTGACAGCGGTGGCCAGCTCTTGGCATTGCAGCGCCTCGTGGAGACCATCGGAGCGACCTGGCTCGGCGCTTCGGTCCTGATCGACAATCTCAAGGAGCCGCGGCTGAGACGGCAGCTGAACCTCAAAGCCGTCTTTCACAGCCGGGACCTCTGATCGCGGTCACGCACAGCCGCGCCGCGAGTGTCCGCCGCTCACCTTCGAGGCACTCGTATCGTAGGTCCATGAGCAGCGAAGCGAACCCGGCACGCCTGGCGGATTACACTCCGGAATGGCCGCGGCGCGCGGCGGTCCTTCTGGACACGATTCAAGGCGCGTTCCAGGGGATTGACGGGGCGCAGGAGGCAGCTTTCGACCACATCGGTTCGACTGCGGTGCCGGGGTTGGCAGCCAAACCGTATCTGGACTTGCAGGTTCGCATTGAGCCCTTGCCGCAGGAGGCCGAGCTCATCCCTCGCCTTGAGCGCCTGGGGTTCGTACGCGCTCGTGGGTCACGGCCGGACTCTCCGGGCGTGAACCATGACATTCCACGCGGTGATCAGGACGTTGAGGCATCGGTGTGGAACAAGATGCTCTTCTGGAGCGAATCGGACGATGCGATCCTGCACATCCGGAGGAAAGTTTCTCCATGGGGTCTTTACACGGTGTGGTTCCGCGATTGGCTCAGAGCTGACGAAATCGTCCGGCAGCGGTATGAAGCAATCAAGAGGACGCTGAGCGAGCAGCAAGTCGGAAAGCGGGACTACGACGACTACACGTTGGCGAATACGGCGTTCTTCGACGAGGTTCAGCAGGAGTTTGAGCAGTGGGCAGCCACGGTTGGGGTTGCGCACCGTGATCGGGCACCGGGTGGCTGATGGCGGTCACGACCGGTGGCGGAGCCGAGGTTCAACGTAGTGGGGAGACAGGATTCAGGACCTCTCCTCACCGCCCCCGGGCTGTGAGGCACACCCTCAGGAATCCCGACACCAGAACGTTCCGAAACCTCCTGTTCTCCGTTGTCGGTGTCACGGCGTACCTTGTGGGTAGGACCCGAAGAGGAGCACGTGATGGAAGACCAGCGATTGAATGCCAGGGAGCGGTGGCCCGAGGCATTCGAAGGCCTGAGCGCGCTGCAGACGCATGCCCTGGAGCAGGCCCTCGTGTCCTCCTGGCACGAGGGAGTCGAACCGACGACGGACCTCGTCCGGGACATCGCGGCCCGCGCCCGGAGTGAGATCAGCTTCGATGAGTTCAGGCAGCGGGTGCTGCGGCGCGCCGGAGTTCGGTGATGGACACCTTGCCCGGCCCGGATGCCGCCGCGCAGGAGGACGACGTCTATCCGGACACCTATGACCCGGCCACAGGCCGTGCGGTGCTCCGGAATCTCCATGGGATCCGGGATCACGCCACCCTCGCCACCGTCGAGTCGGAACTCGCGACCGCGCGGTTCCGGCAGCTGCTGCAGGGCGTGGTCCGGATTCCGATCGAACCGGACACTTCGTATCTGCAGGACGTCCACCGGCACCTGTTTCAGGACACCTACACATGGGCCGGTGAGCTGCGGACCGTGAACCTCGCCCTGGGGGAGTGGGTGTTCCCCGACAGGAACCTGCTGAGAACCCATCTCCGCCCTCTCCTGTGCACGGCGGCCACCACGGACTGGCGCAGGACCGACCACGAAGGCTTCGCCCGCATGGCGTCGATCCTCTTCGCGGGGCTCAACCACGTGCGGCCTTTCCGCACGGGCAATGGGCGGATGATCATGGCCGTTCTGCATGAGATCTCGACCCTCAGCAGGTTCGAGTTCGACTTTGATCGGGTGGGACGGCGCACCTGGGATGCCATGGCGCGGGCGACGCTGCCCGCCCGGGGTGAGTTCATGCCGCGGGCGACGGAGGCTGTGGCTGTCTTCCGGGCTGCCTCGGTGGGCCGCACCACCCCTGTTCCGAACCGTACCGTCCAGGCGATGCGCGAGATCTCACGCAGGAGCACCTCCGGACGCTTCACCAGCCCGGAGGCCCTCAGGGCGCGGCGTGACGAGGCGGAGCACCGGCGGTATCACGGCTACGGCGAGGAATGGCCCAGAAAGCACTGAGCTCGACGACGGCGCGCTTCAGCGGCGCCGCACGCGCGGCCTGAGCGTCACGCCGGGCAGCGGTGGCGCGGGGATGTGCCCGACTTCCGCCTGTGCCTCGGCGGTCGCGCCTCCCTGGTGACCGGCGACCCAGCCGAAGCGTGACCCTGCGATCTCCGCGGGTGTGGGCTCGGCGCCGTCGTCCGTGTAGAGGACTCCACTGGCCTCCCAGTCGTCCCGGGCCTGCACGATCTCCTCGTGGTTGCGGCCCACGAAGTTCCACCACATGAGGAGGTCCTCGCCGAGCGGTTCGCCGCCCAGGAGGAAGAAGCGGGCGCCGGGTCCGGCGTCGACGGTCAGGCTCGTGCGCTGCCCGCCGAGGTAGAGCAGCGGACCCGGCTCGAGGGACTCCCCTTCGACGCTCAGGGTCCCGTCGATGACCAGTAGCGCATGCTCGAAGCCCGGATCCAGCGGGATCACCACGGAGCCCGCGGCGTCCACTTGCGCCCCGACCAGAGGACTGAACGCGCTCGCAGGGGAACTGACGCCCGCGAGTGACCCCATCACGACGGTGGCCTCCCAGCCCTCACCCGTGGCGACGGGCAGGTCCTGGTGCTGCTCGAAGGCGGGTTCGCGGTACCGGTGCTCTTCGGGCAGCGCCACCCAGAACTGGAGCCCTTCCTGGACCGGGATCTCGTCGCCCTCCACGCACGTGAACTCGGAGTGGGCGATCCCGCGCCCGGCCGTCATCAGATTGAGCTCCCCGGGGCGGACGGTCACGTCGCTGCCGAGGCTGTCCCGGTGGCGGATCTCGCCCTTGAGCGGCCAGGTGACGGTCTGCAGCCCGATGTGCGGGTGAGGCAGGACGGTCATGGCGACACGGCCAGGGCCGAAGCGGTCCAGGAAGCACCATGCCCCGATGGTGGGAAGGTCTTTGAGGGGGAGCGTCCGCTGGACCGTGATGGCGCGGATCCCCCCGAGGGGCACCGCGCGTTCTGGCCAGACTTCGAGGCACGGTTCCGGCACGGTGGTCCGGGCCGGGCAGGCCTGCTGATCCGGGGACGGGTCGAGGTTGGTCACAGCGCCACTCTACGCCGCCGGAGAGGCTCGGACAGCTGGCTCATCTGTGCGTAATTGTTTATTTTGTATCGATTAAGTGTGCTGCCGCTTCTAGACTGATGGCATGCCCACTCCGATTCTCAGTTACCGCGATGCGCGCCTCTTCAAGGGCGACCGCGAGCACCGCATCCTGGCCGGCGCCCTCCACTATTTCCGCGTTCACCCCGAGCTGTGGGAGGACCGTCTGACCCGTCTGAAGGCGATGGGCGCGAACACCGTGGACACGTATGTCGCCTGGAACTTCCACCAGGAGCGGCGTGAGGACGCCCCCGACTTCAGTGGCTGGAGGGACCTGGGCCGCTTCATCGACCTGGCGGGTGATCTCGGCCTGGACGTGATCGTGCGCCCCGGACCCTACATCTGCGCCGAATGGGACAACGGCGGGTTCCCCTCCTGGCTGACCGGGACCCCCGACATCATGCTCCGCTCCACCGACCCGCGCTTCACCGGACCGGTCGGCGAGTGGCTCGACCACCTGGTCCCCGTCATCGCGAGCCGGCAGGCAGCGGAAGGCGGGCCCGTCGTCGCGGTCCAGGTCGAGAACGAATACGGCAGCTACGGGGACTCCGCCGATTACATCCGGTGGAGCGCCGAAGCGCTGCGGGAACGGGGCATCACCGAACTGCTGTTCACTGCGGACGGCGGCAGCGACTACTACCTCGACGGCGGCGCCGTCCCGGAGATCTGGGCCACCGCCACACTGGGCTCCCGTGGCGCCGAGGCTATCGAGGTGTGGAAGCGACGCCGGCCCACCGAACCCTTCTTCAACGTCGAGTTCTGGGGCGGCTGGTTCGACCACTGGGGCGAGGCTCACCATGTGCGGCCGGGCAGTGAGGCGGCCGCCGAGATCCGCACGATGCTCGACGCCGGCGGCTCACTCTGCGTCTACATGGCCCATGGCGGGACGAACTTCGGGCTCGGGGCCGGTGCGAACGAGGACGGCGGCATCCAGCCGACCGTGACGAGCTACGACTCCGACGCCCCGATCGCGGAGAACGGCGCCCTCACCGAGAAGTTCCACGCCATCCGCGCCGAGTTCCTGCGCGCCCAGGGGCTGGCCGAAGACGAGTGGCCGGCCCTCCCGGCAGCCCTGCTGGAGCCGGCGGCCGTGCTGCCCGCGCGCACTCTGGAGCTGTCCCCGGCGCGCCTGCCGTTGCTGGATTCCTTGCGGGCGGGGCTCGACTCCGCCGTCGCGGCCGGGGAGCACCACCCGAGCGAGCGGCCGCTGAGCTTCGAGGAGATCGGCCAGCACCACGGCCTGCTCTTCCACCGTGCGACGGCGGTCCTGCCGGGCCGCGAGGACGCTCCCCAGGAGTGCCTCCTCAAGCTGCCGCAGCTCCACGACCGCGCTCAGATCTGGGTGGACGGCGAGCCGGTGGGCATCCTGGACGATACGACGGGCGCCGCGGGTCTGGCCGTGCAGGGGCACGGGCGTGAAGTGGTCCTGGAGATCCTGGTCGAGAACCTGGGCCGCATCAACTACGGCCCCTACGCCGGCCAGCGCAAGGGCCTGCTGGGCGGAGTCCTCATCAACCAGCGCTTCACCCTCGGCTGGGAGCACCTGGTGGTCGACCCGACCCGGTTCGGCGCGGAGGATCTGGCCGGGCTGGCGACGGCCGCATTCGAGGCGGACGCCCCGGCGGACACGTACCTCGCGCTGCCCGGCTCGACCAAGGGCTTCGTCTGGGTCAACGGATTCCTGCTGGGCCGGTACTGGGAGATCGGGCCGCAGGAGACCCTGTACGTGCCGGCGCCGCTGGTGAAGGCCGGCCGCAACACGGTGCACGTGCTGGAGCTGGGCGTCAGCGGCGGAACGGTGGAACTTCGGGAGGCTCCGCAGCTCGGGGCCACCCGCGTGGACGTCCTCACGGAGGCCGAACTCGCCTGAGCCGCGTGGCCAGGGACGGTGCAGGACCGCGGGATATGCTGGACAGGCTCTCGCACCGTCCTGAACGCCCTCTCGAAGGAGTGCCCCCATGGCCCCGTTGCGTCCGTCTGCCGTCGTCCGGACCGTGATGGCCGCCGCCGTTCTGGCCTGTCTGCCGGCCTTCACCGCTTGCACGCCCGGACAGCCCACCCCGAGCCCCGCGGTGACGAGCGGCGCGCCCCAGCGGCCCGTCGTCGTCGGCGCGCTCGACACGGCGGAAGGCGCGGTCCTCGCGGAACTGTACTCCGGCGCGCTCCGCTCGGCCGGGGTGCCCAGCAGCGTGAAGCTGAACGTCGGAGGCCGCGCCGCGACGCTCGAAGCCCTGCGCTCGGGCCGGGTGCAGCTCGTCCCGGCCTACACCGGCAGCCTCCTGGAGGCCCTGGGCGGCACCACCAAGGACACGGGCGACGACGCGGTGAAGTCCGGCATCTCCGCGGCCTTGCGGAAGCCTCTGGCCGTCCTGGACGCCTCGGGCGCGCAGGACCGGGAAGTCGTGGTCGTCACCAAGGTGACCGCCGAGAAGTACCAACTCAAGACGCTTGAGGACCTGGGGAAGGTCTGCTCCCAGACGGTCTTCGCCGCCGCGGCGGACTTCAGCGGCGGGGCGTACGGTTCCCAGGCGCTGAAGAACGCGTACTCCTGCACGCCCAAGCGGGTGCTCACGTACGGCATGAAGAGCGGTCCGGATGGCGGCCCGTCGCTTCCGAACCCCGATGCGCAGCCCGACGCGGCGCTCCCGCAGCCGCTCAAGTCGCTCCTGGAGGATGAGGCCCAGGTGGCGGTCCTGCTCAGCACCGACCCGGCGATCACGGACAACGACCTCGTGGTCCTGGAGGACAACCGCAGGGCCCTCCTGCCCGAACAAGTGGTGCCCGTGGTGGACGAGGGCGTGCTCCCGGACCGCGCGCGGGACGCCGTCAACAACGTCTCCCGGACACTCACTGCGGACGATCTGGTGACGATGAACCGTGCCATCCGGGGCGACCAGGCCCGTACCCCTCACGAAGTCGCCGTGTCCTGGCTGAAAGAGAGGGGCATCACAGGGTAGAACGTGTGTCATATGGCATATTTGGTGAATGGCAGAATTCAAGCAGTCCACCAAGCTTCACAACGTCCTCTATGACATCCGGGGACCGATCCTTGAGGCTGCCCAGCAGATGGAGGCCGAGGGACACAAGATCCTGAAGCTGAACATCGGCAATCCGGCGCCCTTCGGCTTCGAAGCGCCGGACGCCATCCTGGTGGACATGATCCGCCACCTGCCCCACGCCCAGGGCTACAGCGACTCCCGTGGCATCTTCTCCGCGCGCACCGCCGTCTCGCAGTACTACCAGACCCGCGGCATCCAGAACATCGGCGTGGATGACATCTACCTGGGCAACGGTGTCAGCGAGCTCATCACGCTGTCCCTCATGGCGCTGCTCAACGACGGCGACGAGATCCTCATCCCGACCCCGGACTACCCGCTGTGGACCGCATCCGTGAGCCTCGCAGGCGGCCGGCCCGTCCACTACCTCTGTGTGGAGGAGGAGGGCTGGGCTCCGGACATCTCGGACCTGGAGTCCAAGATCACCGAGCGCACCAAGGGCATCGTCCTCATCAACCCGAACAACCCGACGGGCGCCGTGTACCCGGAGAGCACCGTCCGGGCGATCGTCGAGCTCGCGGACAAGCACGGTCTGGTGGTCTTCTCCGACGAGATCTACGAGAAGATCCTCTACGACGACGCCGTGCACGTGAACACGGCAAAGATCACCGGCGACGACGTCCTCTGCCTGACCTTCAACGGCCTGTCCAAGGCGTACCGCATCTGCGGTTACCGCGCGGGCTGGATGGCGATCTCCGGGCCGAAAGCCGCGGCCAAGGACTTCCTGGAGGGCATCAACCTCCTGGCCAACATGCGCTTGTGTGCCAACGTCCCCGGCCAGCACGCCATTCAGACGGCGCTGGGCGGCTATCAGAGCATCAACGATCTGATCCTGCCCGGTGGCCGGCTCCTCGAACAGCGGAACAAGGCGTACGAGCTGCTCAACGCCATCCCCGGCGTCAGCACCGAACAGGCCCGCGGTGCGCTGTACCTGTTCCCGAAGCTGGACCCGGAGGTCTATCACATCCGGGATGACGAGAAGTTCGTCCTGGATCTGCTCCGTGAGCAGAAGATCCTCGTGTCGCACGGCCGTGCCTTCAACTGGGTCCGCCCGGATCACTTCCGGATGGTCACGCTGCCCGCCGTGCCGGACATCGAAGAGGCGATCGGACGCATGGCCGAATTCCTGAGCCGGTATCCCGGCAACTGATCGGCCCGGTCGCTCAACAGCCCGCACATCCTGGGGAAGGAAAAGATCGATGGCATCGAAGAAAAGTCCGGTGGACTTCAAGCGTGACCCTGCGAAGACCCTGAAGGTGGGGGAGGGGTTCAGACTCGCGGACGTCGATCCGGATTCCGCGCCGGGATTCCCGGGCCGGAAGAGCGACGGCGCCGCGCACCTGGAGCGTCAGGACGCCCTCCTCGCGGGGCTGCAGGAGCGCCTCTTCGCGGCGTCGAAGGGCGGTTCCCCTGAGCGGGTCCTGCTGGTGCTCCAGGCCATGGACACCGCGGGCAAGGGCGGCATCGTCAGCCACGTGGTGGGTGCGATGGATCCTCAGGGCGTGCGCCTCAAAGCCTTCAAGGCGCCCACCGACGAGGAGAAGTCCCACGACTTCCTGTGGCGCATCGAGAAAGAGGTTCCCGGCGCCGGCATGGTGGGCGTCTTCGACCGCTCCCACTACGAGGACGTGCTCATCCACCGGGTTCACGGCTGGGCCGACGAAACGGAGCTGGAACGCCGCTACGCCGCCATCAACGAGTTCGAGGAACGCCTGATCGCCGAGGGCACGCGGATCGTCAAGGTCATGCTCCACATCTCCAAGGACGAACAGAAGGAGCGCCTTCTGGCCCGACTGGAGGATCCGGCCAAGCACTGGAAGTACAGCACCGGGGACCTCAAGGAACGCGGATTCTGGGAGGACTACCAGGCGGCGTTCCAGGCCATGTTCGAGAAGACGTCCACCGCGGCGGCACCGTGGTACGTCGTTCCGGCGAACAAGAAGTGGTACGCCCGCATCGCCGTTCAGCAGCTGCTGATCGACGCGCTCGAGGACATCGATCCGCAGTGGCCGGCCGCCGACTTCGACGTGGCCGAGCAGATCGCCGCCGTCGAAGCGTCCTGACCCGGAACAGGATCGGCGGTCCGCGGGGGATCGGCCGGCGGCGTCAGACCTCGGCGTCGGGCTGAGCGGCTTTGAGCCGGGCGCGGGCGCCCTCCAGCCACTCCTCGCAGCGGGCGGCCAGTGCCTCGCCACGCTCCCAGAGCGCCAGCGAGTCCTCCAGGGTGCTTCCGCCGGTTTCGAGGCGCTGCACCACGAGGAGCAGTTCTTCGCGGGCCTCCTCGTAGCTGAGCGCGGTGACGTCCGGTGCGGTGGTGGTCTTCTCGGCCATGTCAGTTCCTCACGTCCTGGGAAGCGGTGCTGCTCCCGGTCTTCTTCTGCTGGGTGGTCTTGCGGGGGCGCGGGGCGGTCCCGGATGACGCCGGGGTGGTCGCCTGTGCCGTGAACTTGCCCCCGGCGACGCGGATGAGCAGGTCCCGGCCGCCCTCGGTCTGGGCGGGGTCGCGGACGATCGCGCCGGAGTCCTCCCCGCCGTCGAGGTGGACGACGGCGTACCCGCGGTCCAGGGTCTTCTGCGGCGAAAGCGCCAGCAGCTGGGCCCGGAGGTGGGTGATCTGATCCTGGCCGCGCGCCAGGGCGGAAGTGAGCGCTGTCGTCGACGTCTGGCGGAGGCGCCGCAGCTCGTCGGCGCGCGAGTCCACCATGGTCAGCGGCTGCGCCAGGACCGGCCGGGAGCGAAGCTGCTCCAGACGTTCCGACTCCCGCTCCACACGCTGGTGGATGACCCGGCGCATCTGATCACGGGCGTAGGCGAGGCCCGCGAGCTCCTCGGCGACATCGGGGACGATCCTCTTCGCCGCGTCCGTCGGGGTCGAGGCGCGGAGATCCGCCACGTAGTCCAGCAGGGGGTGATCGGCCTCGTGGCCGATCGCGCTGACCACGGGCGTCGTTGCGCGGCTGACGGCCCGGATGAGGTCTTCGTTGCTGAACGGCAGCAGGTCCTCGAGAGAGCCACCACCCCGCGCGATGACGATGACGTCCACGTCGGGGTCGGCGTCGAGGTCGAGGAGGGCGGTCGTGACCTGGCCGACGGCCGTGACACCCTGAACGGCGACCTCCCGGACGTCGAATTCGACGGCGGGCCAACGGAGCGCGGCGTTGCGCAGTACGTCCTTCTTCGCATCCGAGTCGCGGCCCGTGATGAGCCCGATGCGATGCGGCAGGTAGGGGAGCGGTTTCTTCAGGTCGTCGGCGAACAGGCCCTCGGCGGCCAGTGCCTGCCGCAGCCGTTCGATCCGGGCGAGCAGATCTCCCAGGCCCACCGGCCGGATGTCCCGCACGGACATGTTCAGACGGCCCGTCTTGAGCCAGAACTCCGGCTTGAGCTGGGCCACCACCCGCGAGCCGCGCTCCAGAGTGGTGTCCAGCCGGTTGAGGTTGTTGGCCCAGATGGAGGCCGGAAGCGAGACCTCGGCGTCGACGTCGCGCAGGGTCAGATAGGAAGCGCTGCCTCGATGGTTCAGTTCGATGATCTGGCCTTCGACCCACGCCATGGGCGTGCGGTCGATGTGGGCCTTGAGCTTCTCCGACAGGAGGCGCAGAGGCCAGGGGTTGTCCGGGGAGGTCTCGCCCGCGGTGGCAGGCAGGGCCGCAAGGCTGTCCTGCGGTTCGCTCATGTGCTGTCCTCACTCTCGCCGTTCCTCCCTTCACCCTATCGAGGAGCGAGGACATTTTCGTGCCGACTAGACTGGCTGATGACCCCGGTGACCTTTCCGCAGGTCCCGCCGACCCGCTTTCCCGCCAATAGAAAGGCCACGGTGCGTACCACCATCGCCGTCCTCGCGGCCATCCTGTCCTTCGTCCTGACCCTGATCGCGGGTCCCGTGCTGTGGCTGGACAAGAACGTCGTGGACCGGGCGGGATTCGTGCAGACCATGAGCCCGCTCGGCCAGGACGACTCCTTCAAGAAAGACCTCGCCACGGCCATCGGCCGGCGGGTGGCGGCGGAAGCGCCCGTGCCGGAACAACTCGATTCCGTGGTGGGCAAGGCGGTGACGGCGGCCGCGAACACCATGTTCGACCTCCCCGGCTACCCCGATGCCTGGAACGCCACGCTCGAGCGCAGCCACGCGCTGACCATCGGCGCTCAGTCGAAGACGTCCACGACCGCCTTCACCCTCGACGTCGCGCCGCTCGTGGATCTCGTGGTGAACGAGGCGAACAAGAAGCTCCCGGTCAAGGTGGCAGGCCCCAAGGTCGCGCTCATCAGCATGGGCGACCTGAGCCAGCGGCAGATGATCGAACCGGTCCTCAAGATCGCCCCTTACGGCACCCCGCTGGCCATTGGCGCCGCGATCGCCTTCCTGCTGGCTCTCGTCAGCGCGCGACGCCGGGGCGCCTTCCTCATGGTCGCCGGCGTCGGGCTGGTGGTGATCGCCGTGATCTGGAAGGTGGTCGCGTTCGCGGGCGTCACCGTGCTGAGTCAGAGGATGAGCGGCGAACTCGAAGGGGTGGTCCTCACCCGCGTCGGTGACGTCGTCACGGCGCAGGTCGATCAGGCGTTCCTGCCGTTCGTGATCGCCGGACTCGCCGGATTCGTGGTCGGCATCGTGGTCGAGTCGGTCCGGCGGCGGAAAGAGATCCGCCGGGTCAGCGCCTCCGTGCCGCACGAGCAGGACTACGACGACGGGTTCCTGCCCGGTCGCTGACCGCTCCCGCCCCAGGAATCACCCGGTGGCTGTCCCGTCCCAGATCTCCGGGGACGGGGTGATCTCCCGCGCCATCTCCTGCAGGAACCGGATGACGACTTCCCGCTCCGCGGGCGCCAGCCCCGCCGCGACACCGAATCGGCGCGCCTGCTGACGGCCGACGGTGTTCATCGCCGCGGCGCGCGTTTCTTCGGTGACGGTGATCGCCAGCGCCCGGCGGTCGCTGGGATGCGGCTGGCGCAGGATGTGGCCGGCCCGTTCCAGACGGTCGAGGAGCTTGGTGGTGGACGCAGTCGAGATGTTCAGGTGCGTCGCGATGCCGCCGGGGGTCGCCACGATGCCCTGGTTGCGCGCCACGATCAGATAGTGGAGCGCCCTCATGTCCGACTCGTTGAGGTTCATGTAGCGGCGCGAGGCCTCGGACAACTCGTTCTCTGCCGCGCGGAGCGCTGCCATCGCCTCCATCAGCCGGTTGATCTGCTGGAGGTCGTCTGCGGACACGCCGGTCCTGTCGACCAGTTCCCCCTGCGGGTCGCTGGCTTCGACGTGGTACACGGAAGCGGGTCCGATGCCCTCGCCTTCGACAGAAAATGTCATGGGTCAAGATTACTCCTTGGCTTTCTTTCAACCCATCTAATTGCTAGCCTGGCTAGAAACAAGGCAATGGAAGTAAGTCGGCAGACGAGCCGACGGTCCTTCCGATCGGGATGATGAGGGCTGGACATGGGAACACATCGCATCGCGGACGCACCACCTCGCGAGCAGGGGGCGGATCCGTCCTCCAAGTCCGGGAGCGCGCCGGCCCGCTGGATCAGGATCCTTCTTCCGGCGTTGCTCATCGTGGGATGGCTCGTGGCCGGAAGTGTCGGCGGCCCGTACTTCGGCAAGGTGGACGAGGTCTCCTCCAACGACCAGACCACCTATCTGCCCTCGTCGGCCGAGGCCACGCAGGTCCAGCAGTTGCTGCCCGGCTTCAACGAGCAGGACCGGATCCCGGCCATCGTGCTGTTCAGTTCCGACACGGCGCTCGGCCAGGACCAGACCCGGGAGATCGCCGCGGCGCTGCAGGCGCTGAAGGGCCGTGAGGGCGTCACCGGGGACATCTCGCCGGCCATCCCGTCGGAGGACGGGAAAGCCGTCCAGGCGTTCGTGAGCATCGACTCCTCCGCCGAGGTGGGCGCGGTGGTCGAAGATCTGCGTCAGGACCTGCGTCAGACCGTCCCCTCCGGCGTCACCGTTCAGGTGACCGGACCCGCCGGGTTCACCGCGGATCTCCTCGAGGGATTCTCCGGGATCGACGGGCTTCTGCTGGCGGTCTCCCTCGTCGCGGTCCTGATCATCCTGGTGGTGGTCTACCGCTCGTTCCTGCTTCCCCTGGCGGTGCTGCTCAGCAGCGTCTTCGCCCTGTGCGTGGCCCTGCTGACGGTCTGGTGGCTGGCGAAGGCGGGCGTGCTGCTGCTCAACGGTCAGACGCAGGGCATCCTGTTCATCCTGGTCATCGGCGCGGCCACCGACTACTCCCTCCTCTACGTCTCCCGCTACCGGGACGAACTGGCCCGCGGCCATGAGCGCTGGGCCGCCTCCCGCACGGCGCTGCGCCGGTCCCTCGAACCGATCGCCGCCTCCGGCGGAACCGTGATCGCGGGCCTGCTGTGCCTGCTCCTGAGTGATCTGAAGTCCAACAGCGCCCTCGGCCCCGTGGCGGCCATCGGGATCGTCTTCGCGATGCTGTCGGCTCTGACCTTCCTTCCGGCCCTCCTCTACGTCATGGGCAAGGCCGCGTTCTGGCCGCGCCGTCCGCGTGCCGTGGACGACGACGGCGACGCGGCCTCGGCGCCCACGCGCCGGACCGTGTGGGACCGCCTCGCGGTGGCCATCCGGCGTCGTCCGCGGCTGATCTGGAGCAGCACCGTGGTGCTCCTCGTGGCCGCCTGCTTCGGGCTGGGAGGGCTGCAGGCCTCCGGGGTGCCGCAGTCGGATCTGGTCCTGGGGAAGTCCGAAGCCCGTGACGGCCAGAAGACCCTGGGCGAGCACTTCCCGGGCGGCTCGGGCAGCCCTGCGCTGCTGGTCGTGCCCGCGGACCGCTGGTCCGAGGCCGCCGCCGTCGCGTCCCGGGAACCGGGTGTCCAGTCGGTGAGCGTGAGTTCCAAGGAGGCCCCGGGCGGGTCGATTCCGTGGACCCCGCCAGGGGAGAAGCCGGCGGGCCGTGCTCCCCAGACCTCCAAGGCCGCCCCGACCGAGGCGGACGGCCGGGTGCTGCTCCAGGCGACCCTCCGGGACGCCCCGGATTCGCAGGCGGCGGAGGGCACCGTGGTGGCCCTGCGGACTGCGCTCGGCCGGGAGGTTCCGGGCAGTCTGGTGGGTGGCGTGACCGCCACGGCCCTCGACACCAACACGGCCTCGGTGCACGACCGGAATCTCATCATTCCCGTGGTGCTCGGCGTGATCTTCGTGATTCTGGGCCTGCTGCTGCGCTCGATCGTGGCGCCGCTGCTCCTCATCCTGAGCACGGTGCTGTCCTTCGGAGCCGCGCTGGGAGTCTCCGCCCTCGTGTTCAATCACGTGCTGCACTTCCCGGGGGCGGACGCGTCGGTGCCGTTGTACGGGTTCGTCTTCCTGGTGGCACTCGGCATCGACTACAACATCTTCCTCATGAGCCGGGTCCGGGAGGAGATGAAGAAACACGGCTCCCGGGAGGGCCTGCTCCGCGGGCTGAAGGCGACGGGCGGAGTCATCACGTCGGCGGGTCTGGTCCTGGCGGCCACCTTCGCGGCGCTGGGCGTGATTCCGATCCTCTTCCTGGCACAGATCGCGTTCATCGTGGCGTTCGGCGTGCTGCTGGACACCTTCGTGGTCCGGTCGCTGCTGGTGCCGGCGCTCAGTTACGAACTGGGCCGGTGGATCTGGTGGCCCTCGAGGTGGTCGCGGAAGGCATGACCGTCGGTCGGGGAGCCGTGCACGGCCGATGGGGGGCCGTGATGGCACGCCGGCGGCCTCCGGGGGAGGGCTGGGACGCAGCTCACCCTCGGAGGCCCGGCCCGGTTCAGTAGAATGGATGTCATGACCTCGGCCGCCATCTCAGTGCCCATGCCCTCCATCCCGCGTAAGCGCCGGACCCGCGAGGAAGTGGAGGCCGCTGCGCCCGTCACCGCTCCGAAGAAGGTCCTGCTGGCTGCGCCGCGTGGCTACTGCGCCGGCGTGGACCGTGCCGTGATCGCGGTCGAGAAGGCGCTGGAGCACTATGGTCCTCCCGTCTATGTGCGCAAGCAGATCGTCCACAATGTGCACGTGGTGACTTCTCTCGAGGAGAAGGGCGCCATCTTCGTGGAGGAGAACGACGAGGTGCCCGAGGGCGCCCTGGTCATCTTCTCCGCTCACGGCGTCTCTCCGGCCGTGGTGCAGTCCGCCGAGGACCGGGGCCTCCGGACCATCGACGCGACGTGCCCGCTGGTCACCAAGGTTCACCGCGAGGCCGTGCGCTTCGCGAAGGACGATTACGACATCCTGCTCATCGGCCATGACGGCCATGAGGAGGTCGAGGGCACCGCGGGTGAGGCTCCGGAGCACATTCAGATCGTCAACGGGCCCCATGAAGTGGACCAGGTGACGGTCCGCGACCCCGACAAGGTCATCTGGCTCTCGCAGACCACCCTCAGCGTGGACGAGACCATGGAGACCGTGCGTCTGCTGCGCCAGAAGTTCCCCACCCTGCAGGATCCGCCCAGCGACGACATCTGCTACGCCACCACCAACCGCCAGGTGGCCATCAAGAAGGTGGCGCCGCAGGCCGATCTCGTGATCGTGGTCGGTTCGGCGAACTCGTCCAACTCGGTCCGCCTGGTGGAGGTGGCCCTGGAGTACGGCGCCAAGCGGTCCGAGCGTGTGGACTACGCGAACCAGGTCGATGAGGCGTGGTTCGAAGGCGTGGCCACCGTCGGCGTCACCTCCGGCGCATCGGTCCCCGAGGTCCTGGTGCAGGACGTTCTCCGCCTGCTGGCCGACTACGGGTACGGCGATGTCCAGGAAGTCGTGACGGCGGAGGAGGACCTGCTGTTCTCACTCCCCAAGGAGCTGCGCGCGACGCTCAAGGCCGCCGGCGATTCCAGCCGGGCCCTGGGTGGCCGCGGCAACCGGCCCCTGAGCTGACGGATCGTCGCTGACGGATCATCGTCTGACGACTGCTGTCCCCCTGAATCGCGATCGCGTGATTCGGGGGCTCGGCTTTCACGCGCCGTCTTTCAGGCCCCGGATGCCAGGCATCTGACCTGCGGTGATGCCTGGGTTTCCGGTCAGTCGTTCTTCCTGACGGCTGATAGCCTCGAAGGATGAGCAGGCGATTCAGGCAAGTGGATGTTTTCGGCACGTCGGCGCTGGGTGGGAACCCGGTGGCCGTGGTGCTCGACGGCGAGGGGCTGACCACCGAGGAGATGGTCCGCTTCACTGCCTGGACCAATTTGTCCGAGTGCACCTTCGTCCTGCCGCCGACCACCGATGACGCCGACTACCGGGTCCGGATCTTCGCACCGGGTTCCGAGTGCCCCTTCGCCGGGCACCCGACGCTCGGAACAGCACGGGCCTGGCTGGACGCCGGCGGGGTGCCGAAGACGCCGGGTGTCATCGTGCAGGAGTGCGGTGCCGGTCTGATCCAGGTCCAGGAAGAGGAGGGCCTGCTGTCTTTCGCGGCCCCGGGTCTGATCCGTGGCGGTGAGGTCGAGGAGTCCTATCTGCAGGACGTCGTGGAGATCCTGGGCATCGAGCGCGAGGACGTGGTCGAGGCCCGGTGGATCGACAACGGTCCCGGGTGGGTAGGGGTCCTCCTGGCGGACGACCGTGCGGTGGTGAACCTTCAGCCGAACGCGAGCCGCCATCCGGGCCGCTGGGACATCGGTGTCCTCGGCCCGTGCGCCGACGGCGACAAGGATGCGTTCGAGGTGCGGGGGTTCTTCTCGGACGGGCTCGGCGGCCCCTTGATGGAAGACCCCGTGACCGGCAGCCTCAACGCGTCGGCGTCCCAGTGGATGATCGAAACCGGTCGTGCGATTGCGCCCTTCAGCAACCGGCAGGGCGGCTGCATGGACCGGGACGGCCGCGTGCATATCAAGGACATCGACGGCGCGCTGTGGGTCGGTGGCACCGCTGAGGTGGTCTTCAGCGGGGAGTACCGAGGCTGAGTCCCGCGGGCTCAGTCCCGCAGGTTCAGCCCCCCAGGCTCCGCCGCCAGGACGCAGTCGTCAGGACGCCGCCCGGTTCTCCTCGTCGAGGAGTTCCGCCGAGGTGAGGACCCTGGGCGTCGTTTCGATGGTGGCCGGGGTGCTGAACTGCTCGGCATCGCCGAGGTTCAGGCTGGTCATCTTGCGGGCGGTGCTCAGGACACGGGTTTCGAGCGTTCCGACGAAGCGGTTGTAGTTCTCCACGCTCGACTTCAGGGACGTTCCCATCTTGGAGATGTGGCCGCCCATGGTTCCCAGACGGGTGTACAGCTCCTGGGAGAGGTCGTAGAGGTCCTTGGCGTTCTCGGTCAGGAGTTCCTGCCGCCACGTGACGGCGACGGCCTTGAGCAGTGCCATCAGCGTGGCGGGCGACGCGAGGGCGACGTTGCGGCTGAAGCCGTAGTCGAGCAGGCTGCCATCGGCCTCCAGTGCTGCGGCCAGGAAGGACTCCGCGGGCAGGAAGCACACCACGAGTTCCGGGCTGGCGGGCACGGCGTCCCAGTAGCGCTTGCTCGCCAGGGCATCGATATGGGCCCGGACCGCCTTGGCATGGGCCTTCATGAGGTCGTTCCTCCGCTCCGGTGAGGACGAGGACCCGCTTTCCTGGGCTTCCAGGAAGGAACTGAGCGGCACCTTCGAATCCACCACCAGGTACTTGCCCTGGGGCAGTTGCACCACGAGGTCGGGGCGGACCGCGGCGTCACCGGACACCGAGCTGAACTGTTCGTGGAAGTCCACATGGTCCAGCAGGCCGGCGGACTCGACCACCCGGCGCAGCTGGACTTCGCCCCAGCGTCCACGGCTGGCGTTGTTCTTCAGGGCCGAGGCCAGAGAGTGGGTGCTCTCGAGGAGTGCCGCCTCCACCTGACGGGCCGATTGGAGCTGCTCGGAGAGCTGCCCGAACTGGTGCTGCCGGTCCCGCTCCAGGATGGCGACGTGCTGCTGGACGGCGGCGAGTTTCTCGGCCACGGGCGCCAGCGCATGCAGGACGGTGTTCTCCTGCTCGTCGAAGCTGCTGAGGGCCCTGTTCTGGCGTTCGAGCAGTTCAGCACGCGCCCGGGCGTCGGCGAGGGATTCGCGGCTCAGGCCCAGCTGCTGTTCCGCATCCCGCAGCTGGGCGCGCAGGAGGGGCGCGCCGTCGTCGTTCCGGGACCGTCCCCAGAGGAAACCGGCAGCGAGGCCGAGCAGCAGTGCGAGAAGAACCAGCAGGATGTTTTCCATGCTTTTCACTGTGCCATGGGGGACTGACATTAATGGCGGCGGCGGGCCGAGGGGCGGTTCCCGGTATGATGGTTGACCGTGGCTCTTACTATCGGCATCGTCGGACTTCCCAATGTTGGCAAGTCAACGCTCTTCAACGCACTGACCCGCAACCAGGTCCTCGCAGCGAACTATCCGTTCGCGACGATCGAGCCGAATGTCGGCGTCGTCAACCTCCCGGATCCGCGCCTCACCCAGCTCGCCGAGATCTTCGGCAGCCAGCGGATCCTCCCGGCCACCGTGTCCTTCGTGGACATCGCCGGCATCGTGAAGGGCGCGTCGGAAGGTGAAGGTCTGGGCAACCAGTTCCTGGCCAACATCCGCGAGGCCGAAGCCATCGCCCAGGTGGTGCGCGTGTTCGATGACCCGGATGTCATCCACGTCGACGGCAAGGTCGACCCGCGCTCCGACATGGAGACCATCAACACCGAGCTGATCCTGGCCGATCTGCAGACCATCGAGAAGGCCATCCCGCGCCTCGAGAAGGACATCCGCGCCCGCAAGCGCGAGCAGTCCGAACTGGACGCCATCAAGGCCGCCCAGACCGTCCTCGAACGCGGCGACACCATCTTCTCCTCGATCGCCTCGGACAAGCTGGACCTGGACAAGCTCAAGGAACTGAGCCTGCTCACGGCCAAGCCCTTCATCTATGTGTTCAACGCCGACGAGGGCATCCTGGGCAGCGAGGAGAAGCAGGCCGAACTGCGCGCTCTGGTCGCTCCGGCCGACTGCATTTTCCTCGACGCCAAGCTGGAATCCGACCTGGTGGAGCTCTCCGAGGAGGAGGCCCGCGAGATGCTCGAGATGAACGGCCAGGAGGAGTCCGGCCTGGACCAGCTGGCGCGCGTCGGTTTCCACACCCTCGGCCTGCAGACCTACCTCACGGCAGGTCCCAAGGAGGCCCGCGCCTGGACCATCCGCCAGGGCGACACCGCTCCGCAGGCGGCCGGCGTGATCCACACCGACTTCCAGCGCGGCTTCATCAAGGCGGAGGTCGTCTCCTTCCAGGACCTGATCGACGCCGGATCCATGGCCGAGGCGAAGTCCCGCGGCAAGGTCCGCATCGAAGGCAAGGAATACGTCATGTCCGACGGCGACGTGGTGGAGTTCCGCTTCAACGTCTAGTCCGACACGGAAAGGGCCCCGGCACCACGTGGTGCCGGGGCCCTTTCCCCGTCTCTGGGTCAGCGGTACGTGACCTTGACGCCGTACCGGGGGTCCCACGTGAGGTAGCCGTGCTGGAAGAACTGCCGGGTACCCCACACGTTGTTCGGATAGTACTGCCCCATGAGCAGGGGCTGTTCCTCCGTGGTCGGATATCCGAGCCGGCCCCAGGCCCAGTTGAGGGACTGATAAACCCGGGCGTCTCCACCCATCACTCGTTGTGCGCCGGTGGTTTTCGACCACCAGATCATGCCGTTCTGGAACAGCTGGTAGCAGCCGCCGCCGGGACCTGAGCAGTTCTCATCGCTGGTGGGGTAGCCGAGTGACTTTCCCGAATACGCAAAAGAGTTGTAATCGCCCCAGACGAAGTTGGAGCGCTGGTAGGTGCCCAGGATCGAGCCCCAGACGGCGCGAGCGGGGGTCTTAGGAGACCACCAGATCATCCCGTACTGGAAGCGCTGAGAGCACCCTGACTTGTCGACGTTGTTGACAGTCAGGCCGAAACACTGCTCCGGCCCTGTCGGATATCCGAGGTGGCCCTTTTCGCCGCCCAGAGCCCGCCACTTGGCGCGGATGGCGCCCTTGACCGGCTGTGAGCTCGTGGCCGGGGTCCACATCACGGTTCCATTGACGAATTCCTGGCTGCAGCCGCCCTGAGTCAGGCCACACCGCTCATCCGCCAGCGGCGGTCCGTACAAGCCGACGTTGACCGCATCGCCGTCCCAGCGGAACATCGCACCCTTGACCACCGTGAGCGAAGTCCCCTTGGTGTAAATGGAGGCGTGCTGGAAAGTCGTTTTGCAGTAGCCGCGTGCGTAGTACAAGTCGCACCTCGAGTCGAGTGGGTAACCTGCCTGACCGGCTTCGCCACCGAGGGCGCGCCAGCGATTCCACTCCGGGCTGCCGACGGCGACGACGCCCAGCGCCGAGGAGCCCAGGGAGTACCTCTGGACGACGGCGTAGTATTTCACGCTGTTCATGTAGCCCACGTACCGTGCGGAACAGCCTCCCCGAGCGAGGCCGCACTGCACCGGAGACAGCCACCGAACGCCGATGATGCCGGGGACGTCCGGGTGCACATATTGGACGATCGGCTGGCTGCGGTCGAGCGCGAATGCCGCGGCTCCGTTGGGTGCGACGATGATGACCTTCTCGAAGGCCTGCTGGTACGAGCCGGGCACCGTGAATCCGGACTCGGCCCACTGATAGTCATCGAGGTCCGTCACCGGCATGCCGTACTTCGCGTAGCCGCCGCCGGCGAAGTACCGGGTGCCCACGCCCGTCGTCCGGGAGACGCCGTGGGCTCCGCGTGCCGGTTTCCAATAGGCGGTGCCGAACTCGAACTCCTGGGTGCAGAATGTGCTTGTCGCGCAGGCCTGAGCCCCAAGAGCCTTGCCGAAGATCGGAGCGATTCCATAGGACCCGTACCACGTAGTGAAACGGCTGCCCACCGGGATCGGCGACGGCGTGGCAGTCGGCTGCGGGCTGGGCGTCGCGGTGGCCGTGGCACTGGGAGTCGGAGTGGGTTCCGATGTCGGCGGTGCCGTCGGAGCCTCGGTGGTCACCGGGGTCGCGGAGGGCGCGGGCGCTGTTTCCGTCGGAGCGGAAGTCTCCGTCGGCGTCGTGGTGGCGCTGACCGTCGGAGTGGGGGACACCTCCGCCAGGGCGGGGGCCAAGGGCGTCACCAGCCCGCTGCACAAGGCGACCGTCGCGGTCACTGCATAGAGGGCCTTGAGGCCTCTCTGTCGAATGCTGGGCAGGTGTGCCATGGTCCCCCAAAAAATACCGAACGGCTGGATAGCTGAACGAATGCTATCGGTTGGGGTGGTCGCTGGGAAGGGCGGAAAAGCGCGATGACCAGACGCCGGTGTGGTCCACCCTGGATTTCAGCGCGGTTCGACGTCCGCGGCGGCGTCCCAACGCCAGGGCCGGTGCTGAAAGCACGGGATACTCCATATCCGACGGCGACGTGGTGGAGTACCGCTTCACCATGGGCCACGGAGCGAAGGGGAGCCGGCCGGGGCCGGAACCGTCTCCGCTCAGAAGGTGTGGTTGGCGGACAGCTCCGTCTTCGGATAGCGACCGAACTTCGCCCGGTAGGCGTCAATGAGTTCGTGTTCAGTGACCCCTTCACCCGCTGCGAGCCGCGCGAGGTACGGCACGAGCCAGTGGGCGTCACAGGCGTCGAACTCTTCGGCGAAGGACTCCTTCAGCGCATCATCGACGATCACCCACGTGACCCGCAGTTGCCCGCCGACGTTGGCGATGTGAGGCCCCTTCGAGAAATTGAGGAGCGTCATCTCGCCCAGTGGATGGACGCTGATCGACACCGGGTGTGGCCAGCCGGTGGCACCCTCGGGGGAGTGGCCCAGGACCAGGAAATCCAGTGGTTCGCGCGAGTTGTCAGACACTCAAGCTCCTTCGTGGTGGGGAAGCGCCTCTCGTTGTGGTTCCCGGTTTCAATCCGCTGAATCGGTCGACGGGTCCGCCGCCGCGGCCTCCGCGAGACCCTTGAGGTGCTTCGTCGTCGCGCGCCTGATCGAGGCCACCTTCGGGTTGTCCACGCGTCCCGGGGGCAAGCTGTCCAGAATTGTGACGTCCGCTCGGGCGGCGAGCGTCAGCAGGCCCCACATGCCGATCGAGTCCAGCTCCAGGTTGATCTCCTGGGGAGTGGCGGCCGCAAAAGCCGCATGAGCGACTGCTTCGACCTCAGGGTCGCTCGGCCTTTCCGCAGCGCCTTTGACGGCGTTCGGCTGATTCGAATAGTTGTCCAGCCCGGTGAGCAGCTTGTCGGCGCGCTCGGCCCCGAGCGCGGCCTCGACCCTCTCCTGGATCGGGTACGTCTCTGTCATGGTCGTCTCCTGGCCTCAGGTCGTCTCCGCGGTGATGTCCGCCGGTACGCCGGCGGGCGTTCACCGCCCATGCTAGACGACCAGGCATCGACCGCGCAGCGTCAGTGCCGCGGCGCCAGGAGCCCGTCCGCGAGGACGTCGAGCATGGCGGTGACGGCCTCCGCAGGCAGGCCACTGTTGTCGGCGACGGCGGCCACGCCGCCCACCAGGCGGCACATCTGCAGGGCTTCCGCATCGGGCCGGAGGTCTGACCCGAGGGCGTCGATGACCCGCTGATTGGCCTGCATGTAGGTCTGGCACTTGGCCTCGTAGGGGGATCCGGCGACTCCGAGTGAGGCGGTGATCCGCGCGGCGGCGCCCTGGTGTGCCGTCAGCATCGCGGTGTACTCACGGAGCCAGAGGGCGAGCCGTTCCCGTGGAGTCCCTGGCGCCTCCATGGCGGCGTCCACGGCGGCGTTGACCTTGTCCGCCCAGGCCTCGATGACGGCGTCGTGGAGCGCGTCCTTGGTGGGGAAGTGGCGATACAGCGTGCCGGCGCCGATCCCGGCCTTCTTGGCCACCTCGTCCATGGTCAGCGCGTCATAACCTTTGGCGCGGGCCAGCTCCCGGGCCACTTCGACGATCCGGTCACGGTTCCGACGGGCGTCAGCGCGCACCTGAACACTTCCTTCGTGAAAAGTCTTGCGAAAACGGAGAGTGTCTCCGTATAGTTCTAAGCGGAGCAACTCTCCGATTAGTGTACGCCAGTCCCCGTCGTCAGAACAGGACTCCCCATGGCTCCCCTCACAGACACCCTTCTGCCCACCCGGAACCAGGCCACAGCCCGGACCACTTCCCTCGGGCTGGGCCTCGTCATGCTCGCCCAGCTCATGCTCGTCCTCGACGCCACCGTCGTGAACGTGGCGCTGCCCCGCATCGCCACGGACCTCCACTTTTCCCCGGCTCAGCTCAGCTGGGTCCTGAACGCCTACGCTCTCGCCTTCGGCGGTCTCCTGCTGCTCGGCGGCCGCGTCGGTGACGTGCTCGGACGCCGCCGAATCTTCCTGGCCGGCGTCGCCGTCTTCACGCTCTTCTCCCTTCTCGGCGGCCTTGCCACCGACCCGCTCTTCCTCGTGGTCGCGCGCGCCTTCCAGGGCGTCGGCGCCGCGTTCGCCGCCCCGAGCGTGCTGGCCCTCATCACGACCAGCGCCCGCGATGACAAGGCGCGCAACCGCGCCCTGGCCATGTTCTCCGCGATCTCCTCCATGGGTGGCGCGCTCGGCCTCATCCTCGGCGGCATCCTGACGTCGACCGCGGACTGGCGGTGGACGCTGTTCATCAACGTCCCCATCGGCCTGGCCATTCTTGTGACCGTGCCGAGGCTGGTGGCGGAGACCCCGCGCCAGACCGGTCATTTCGACGTCCTGGGAGCCGTCACCGCGACGGGTGGCGCCGTCGCGATCGTCTGGGCCCTGATCCAGGCGGCCGAGGACGGCTGGTCCAGCCCGCTCACCCTGACGGGACTCGCCGTCGGCGCCCTCCTGCTCGTCGCGCTCGCCGTGACGGAACGACGGGTGGCCCACCCGCTGCTCCGGCCGCAGCTGCTCCGCAGCCCCAGCCGCGTGGCGGCGCTCGCCGCGATGGCGGCGACGTACGCCGGAATGCTCGCGATGTTCTTCCTGATGGTGCAGTATCTGGAGGACTCGCAGGGCTACTCGCCGCTCCTCACAGGACTGATGTTCCTGCCCATGCCAGTCGGGGTGTTCACGATGTCACGCATCGTGCCGCGTCTGGTGGAGCGTTTCGGCGCGGAGCGTCTGGTGAATGTCGGCGCCGCGCTTCGGGTCGCCGCTTTCGTCCCGCTGGCGCTGATCGGCCCGCAGACCCCGCTCGCGGTGGTGATCGCGGCGCTCGCCTTCACCGGCATCTCGGCGGGGCTGACGTTCATGCCGTTGACGACCCTCGCCCTGCGGAACGTCGATCCGGAGGAAGCCGGTGCCGCGTCGGGCCTGTTCCAGACCATGCAGCAGCTCGGTGGCGCGGTCGGTCTGGCCATCGTGGCGTCCGTCTTCGCGGCTTTCGCGATCCCCGGCGACTTCTACGCCGGAGGCCGGGCGGGCTTCCTCGCGGCGACCGTTCTCTCGGTCATCGCCCTGCTGTCCGTGCTCGGCCTGGCGTTCCGGACGCGGTCCGCTCGACCGCTGGAGGCCGACGTCGACGCCGTCTGAGCCATCCGCTCTCCGTTCACGCTTTTTCTTTCACACGCTGACGGGAAAGACCCCGGCACCACCTGGTGCCGGGGTCTTTCCGTGTTGTGGGTCGGAGGGCGAGGCCGACGACGTCGCCGTGGAACCGGAGGTCGTGTGGCAGGCTCGTGCTGTGGCACGGTCGACGACTGCCACGACGACGGCGACCCGTCGCCTCCCGGGGCGCGGCAGGGAAAGGGCGTGACGGCATGTCAGAGGTTCCTCGCGAGTCCGGCTTCCTCGAGGTCACCGATGGCCAGCGGATCTACTGGGAGGAGTGGGGCGACCCACTGGGAACTCCCGTCCTCTATCTGCACGGAGGTCCCGGCGGAGGACTCGGCGCGAGCGGCTACCGGCGTCGGGTGGACCTGGAGCGGACCCGGGTAGTGGGCTTTGAACAGCGAGGGTGCGGACGCTCACTGCCGCACGCCTCCGATCCGCTGACAGACCTCGGGGTGAACACGACGGCCCATCTCATCGGCGACATCGAATCACTTCGTGCCGACCGCGGGATCGATCGCTGGGTGGTCAACGGCGTCTCGTGGGGTTCCACCCTGGCACTGGCGTATGCCCAGGCCCACCCGGACCGGGTGCTGGGGCTCGTGCTCGTGGCGGTCACCACGACGAGCCGCCGCGAGGTCGAGTGGATCACCGAAGGTGTCGGCATGATGTTCCCCGAGGCCTGGGACAGACTTGCTGCGTTCGCGGAGGGTTCGGGAATCGGATACCGCCGGGGCGAGGGCCGATTGATCGATGCCTATGCCAGGCTTCTGCGGTCGCCGGACAGTGCGCTCCGCGATGCGGCGTCGAAGGAATGGGCGCTCTGGGAGGACACCCACGTGTCCATCGGCGCCGGCGGATTCTCCAGAGACCCGCGGTGGGAGTCCGACGCCTACCGCCTCGCGTTCGCGACGCTGACGACGCATTACTGGTCGAACTCAGGGTTTTGTGAGGCCGGACTCCTGGCGGGTATGGCCGGCATCGCGGATATACCCGGTGTGCTCATCCACGGCCGGAACGATGTTTCCGGCCCTGCGGTGACCGCCTGGGAGGTGCACCGCGCATGGCCCGCGTCCCGTCTGGTGATCAATGAGGGGGACGGCCATGGAGGCGTCGGGATGATCGAGGCGTGGTCTCGGGGGAACGACGACATCCTGGCGGCGGCCCGTGCCCGGGGCATGGCGTGAGCGGCGCAGCCCGCCGGGAGGCGCGGGTGGTCCAGAAGGCCGTCGCGTACGTCATCCACTGCGGCCGACTCCTGGTCTTCACCCACGACGACGTGCCGAGCGAGGTCACGGGCGTGCAGGTTCCGGCGGGCACCGTCGAGCCAGGGGAGGCTCCCGCGGAACCCGCCGTCCGGGAGGTCGAGGAGACCGGCCTGAGGACCCGTGTGGTCCGTGAGCTGGGCACGGAGTTCTGCGATGTGAGGCCGGCCAAGGACGAGCGTCACGAGCGCCATTTCTTCCAGCTGGTGCCGGTGGGGGACTCTGTCCCGGAACGATGGCAGGCCGGTGAGGAGCACCCGTCCGAGGGGCAGGCGCAGCGCTGGACCTGCTGGTGGGCGCCCTTGAAGCACGGTCACGTGCTGTGTGCGGGCTTCGGGGCCCACCTGGGGGAAATCGTCGGCTGATGCAGCCTTTGGAGTCGAAGATGGCGGGCTGATACCGATGGATTTCACAGACGCGCCCCTATATCACGCGATATATTTAGTGGGTGAGTAACCGTGTTCGAGAAATCCGCGAAGCCGCTGGATTGAGTCAGGCCGAGCTGGCCCGCCGCTCCGGCGTGGCTCAGCCCAACATCGCGGCTTACGAGGCTGGTCGGCGTAAGCCGAGCGGTGAGATGGTGAACCGCCTTCGCGCGGCGACACTGCCGCTTCCCCATGATGCGTTGGCTGACCACCGCACTGATCTGGTCGATCTCGCGCACCACTATGGTCTTGTCAACGTGAGAGTCTTCGGGTCGGTCGCTCGACGTGACGACCGGCCCGGCAGCGATCTGGACCTTCTGGTCACGAGACCTGCAGGCATGGGTCTGTTGACGCTTGCGAAGTTCGCCGATGAGGCCGGCGAACTCTTGGGCATCGAGGTCGACGTCGTGACTGACGGCGGCCTGCCGGACGATCATGAAATTCTGAAGTCTGCGGTTGAAATATGAGCGATCGTGACAGCCGGGCCCTGAACGAGATCCTGAGGCTGTGTGCGATCGGTGCCGATCTCGTCGCGCGAGGGCACGACTGGTACACCGGTGACCCCGACAATGTGCCAGGACTCGCAGCAGAGTCGCTCATCGTGAAAATCGGAGAAAACGTGGCGCGCATGAGTGCAGAGACGATTGGGCTGCATCCGGAAGTTCCCTGGTCCTCCATCAAACGCATGCGTGACCGACTGGCCCATCACTATGAGGGAACGGACTACGGGGCCGTCTGGGACACCCTGGTCAACGATCTGCCGGTCATCGATGGATACATCCGGTCGCTTGATCTCGGATGAATCCTGGAGGCCGCCCGGCAGCGTGGTTTTTGCTGAGCGCGAGTCTGAGAAGTTCGAGGTCTGGGGACCATGCCACCGACGTTGCGCTGCAGGTCGTCCGCGGTCTGCAGGTCGCTCGGCGTGGCCGCAAGATTTAAAACATGCTGTCCACTGGATATTGAGCGAGCAGCCCTGATCGAACCTGACCGGAACTATCGGGTCCCGTCCCCGGCCCGCCCCGGAGAATCATTGGTGTCAGGAGGACCACATGATCGCCACGCTCAACGCCCTGGTCGACCACATCGAGGAGAACCTCGGTGAGCCGATCGACGTCGCCGGATTCGCCCGGCGGCACGGTACCACGGAGTATCACCTGCGGAGGATGTTCGCATCGCTGGCGCAAGTGCCGCTCTCGGAATACATCCGCAACCGCCGGATGACCCTGGCCGGCGCCGAACTGGCCGCAGGCGCGCCGCATCTCCTCGATGTGGCCGTGCGCTACGGCTACGGGTCGGTCGAGGCGTTCGGCCGGGCGTTCCGTTCCGTGCACGGCGCCAGCCCGTCCGACGTGCGACGCCATGGTGGTCCGCTCAGCACTCACACCATGCTCCGGTTCCGCCTGAGCGTAGAAGGGGGCACGTCCATGGACGTCACCATCACCGAACTGCCCGGCCTCATGCTCGTCGGGCATGCCGCTCGGGTCCCGCTCATCCATCGAGGGGTCAACCCTCACATCCAGGCGCACCTCGCCGCGATCCCGGTCGAGGAACACGTGCGCCTCAAGGCTCTGAGCAGCGCCGAGCCGTCGGGCATCCTCGCAGTCACTGACGGCGCTGATCCGGACGCTCCGGAAGGATCTCTGCTCACGTATCTGCACGGCGTCGCGGTGGAAGCCGGCACGGAGTTCCCCGAGGATCTCGGCGCTCTCCCGCTCGACGCCGGCACCTGGGCGGTGTTCGCCGCGCGGGGCCCGTTCCCGGAAACGCTGCAGAACCTCTGGGCCGCGACGGCGACCGAGTGGTTCCCGTCGAACCCATGGCGGTTGCGGCCCGGGCCGTCGATCGTGCGGTACCTGGAATTCACGGAGAACTTCGCCTCGTGTGAGCTCTGGCTGCCGGTCGAAAAGGGGTGAGGGAGCAGCTGCGCGGCCGACGTCGGTCATGGCAGGATCAGTGTCCATGACCGACGTCGAGAACGTCACGGATGGCATTGCGCTCCTCCGCACCCTGGAGACGATCCCCGCCTGGAGGAAGCCCCGTTGGGGAGATATTGGCCTGCCCGTCGTCGACCGCGGTGACCATGCCATCTTCCCCCTCGCGATAGCGCCTCTGAGCGATTCCGGTGAGGCGGGTGCGCTCCTCGAGACCGAGACCGAGACCGAGATCGTGCTGAGGCGTCACTGCATTCACTTCTAAGGTGGCGACTCCTTTCACGCCGAGTCGGTCCTCAGCCCCGACGACGGATACGGGCGCAAGGTGCTCGAGGCCGGAGCCATTCCCCGCGGAAGCGCTGTGCTGTGGTGGGGGATTCAGAATCTCGCCGTCGTGCTCGTCCGCACTGTCGATGAACGACAACGGTTGGAGACCCTCGCCCTCCATGTCCTTCCCAAGGACTGGGTCTGGGAATCCGGGGTGCCCTTGAGCACCAAACGGGCACTCTCTCATGCTCGCAGCATGGCCAGGGACTGCAGCGCCGCTGACGTGCACTGGTCCTGGCCGTTGAGCTGAAAAAGGCCCTTCAGCCGGAAGCGGCTCAATCACTCGGCGGAGTGCGTGTTCCGCCTGACAATCTCAGGTGCGGGATCCCGTTCACCCCATCAACCACCCAGTCGCCGAATCTTCCGCGGTGCAGCTCCGTGATGCCGGTGTTCCCGATGTGGAGCTTCATCCAAGCATCCGGAGCGGCTCCGAGCGCGGTGCCCACGAAGGATCCCACCACGAAGGCGTGAGTCACTGCGATCACGGTTCCGGGCTGCTCAGAAACGGTCAGCGCTCGCCAGGCCTCGGCCATCATGACGCCGTTGATGTCGCGTTCTTCCGGAGGGACCGAGCGGAGGTAATCCCACTGGCGCGGAGAGTAGTCATCGGCACGGTCGTCCGACGGGTAGGGGGTGCGATCCTCCAAGAGTTCCGAGAGCGTCGGGGGGAGGCCGAGTTTCCGTCCGAGGAGTTCCGCGGTCTCCCGGGCCCTCCGCCGAGGTCCGTGCAGGAGAGTGTTCGCCTGGGAGGTCGCGAGGAGTTCTCCCAGATGTTCAACTTGCTCCCTGCCCACTCGGCTGAGGCCCGGGTCGAATTCGTCGGACGCCGCGGCTTCGGCATGTCTGATCAGGAGGAGGCGATCCATGGCAACACCGTACCCGTGCCGGGTGGAGGGGCGCCCTAACCCCCCAGCCCACGAGCGATGAGGGCATCGAAAGCGCGGTCGGGGAGCACCGCCCGCAGGAACACCAGAGGCTTGGCGCCGAAGCCCGGAAGATACCGCGTCCGGGGGTGCTTGGCGGTCGAGGCCTTCACGACGGCTTTGGCGACCACTTCGGGCCGGGAGGCCAGGCGCGCCGTCGGACCCGAGCTGCCACCGATCGTCACGGCCATGGCCGCGGCCTGTCGGGCGTAAGGCCCGTCCCCGGAGACCTCCTGAAGGTTCCCCGCGGCGATGCCGCCCCACTCGGTCCGGATCGACCCCGGCTCGATGAGCACGACGTCGATCCCGAACGGCGCGAGCTCCATCCGCAAGGCGTCGCTGAGTCCCTCGACCGCATACTTGCTGGCGTGATACCAGGCGCCCATCGGCATGGCGAAGCGGCCACCCATGGAGCTGACGTTGAGGATCCGGCCGCTGCCCTGAGCGCGCATCCCCGGGATCACGAGCTGAGCCATCCGTGCCAGCCCCAGGACGTTGACGTCGAGCTGTGCCTGAGCCGTCGAGAGGGGAACCTCCTCCACCGAGCCGTAGGATCCATAGCCGGCGTTGTTGACCAGCACGTCGATCCGGCCCTCCGCCTCCAGGATCGCGGCGATCGCGGCGGAGGCCGACTCCGCATCCGTGACATCGAGCGCGATCGTGTGGATGCCGGATGCGGCGAGGGCGGCCATCCGGTCCAGGCGGCGGGCCGCCGCATAGACGGTGAAGCCTGCTGCGTGCAATCCGCGGGCGGCGGCCTCGCCGATCCCCGAGGAGGCTCCCGTGACCACTGCGACCTTCTGCGTCATGTGCTCGTCCTTTGCTGGCGGGTTGAGGCCCGGCCAGGCCGGCACGGGCTGAGAGATGAAGCGCTTGTCCACCTCATTCTCACGGAGTTTCCAGGGACGAACCTGACTGCCGCAGGATCCCCTGGATGACCGCGTGCAGATTGGGGCCGTCCGCGGCAGCCGCCCGGACCACGAGTGACACCTCCCGGAAGGACGCCTCATCCGTGAGCGGCACGGCGACGACCCCCGGAGGGAGGGGTCCGCGGCCGAGCCGGGGGACCGCGCCCACGGCCAGTCCTGCGGCGATGTACTCGATGATCGACTGGAACTCCGCGGCTTCGTAGACGGGCCCGGTGGGGTTGCCGAGTCCGCCCTGCGCGGCGATCCACTGGCGATACGGACCGTCGTCCGGTGTCACGGCCCACGGCTCGTGCCGCAGCTGCTCCATGGAGACCCCTGGCTGTGTGGCCAACGGATGGTCGCCGGGGAGGATCGCGTCCACCCGGTCCACCCCGAGCGAGATGCGCCGGAGGTCGGGGTCTGGCGCCTCCTCGGCACGTCGGCCCCAAGTCTTCACGAGCGCCAGATCGGTCAGCCCGGTCCGGACGAAGAGCAGGGATTCCTCGGGCTCGAGTTCGAGCGGTTGCACCACCAGGGCCGGATGTGCGGAGGCGAGAGCCGCGACGGCGGGGATGATCAGCCCCCGCAGCGCCGTGGGGAAGACGGCGATCCGCACTCGGCCCGCCGGCTCGCCGTCGTGCGCCGCCGCCAGGTCGTCCAGCGCGAGGACGATGGGGCGTCCGCGCTCCACGAGCGACCGCGCGTACTCCGTGAGCACCACGCCGCGTCCCACCCGCTCCAGCAAGGTGCACTGGACGGTCCGTTCGAGCCGCCGGATGTGCTGCGTGATGTTCGACGGCGTGTAGCTGAGGAGCGTCGCGGCCGAGGTCACCGAACCCGTGTCGGCCACGGCGATCAGAGCGCGGAGCGAGAGGACATCGATCATTCATAAATTCTACGATGAATGGCCTAGAAACTATTACTGGTGCTACAAGAAAATCGCGCTCATGATCGATACATGACCTCCTCGACAGACCTTCCCATCAGCCGTCGGCAGCCTCCAAGTCCCACCCCGCGGTCCGCCGTGCTGCGCGCCAAGATCTGGCTCGCGCTCGCCATGGCGGGCTGGGGCACCATCGGGGTGTTCAGCATCCAGGCCGGCACCGACCCGATCACCACCGTCGCGTGGCGCTGCGTCTTCGCCTCCGGTGCGCTGCTCCTCCTCGCCCTGGCGACGGACGCGTTCCGCAAGAGCACTTGGACCGCGAAGGCGGTCCTGCTCACTCTCGGCGGCGGCGTGGCACTCGTGGCGAACTGGGTGTTCCTCTTCCAGTCCTTCGCCACGACCACTCTGACCGTCGCAACGGTGTCGTACCACATGGAGCCGTTCCTGCTCGTTGCTCTCGGCGCGGTGATCAGCCGGGAACTGCCGAAGAGGAGGGACCTGATCTGGCTGGTTGTGGCCTTCGGCGGCCTCCTCCTCGCGACCCGGTTCATCGGAGTCGACGGGATCGAACGGCTATCACCCAGCCAGATCGGCGGCGTCCTCTCGGCGCTGCTGGCCGGTCTCCTCTACGCTCTCGCCACCCTCGCGGCGAAGCATACGACGGGCATCCGGCCGTACGTCATGACCCTGATCCAGTGCGTGACCGGCGCGCTCCTCCTGCTGCCGTTCTCCGCCCAGCTGCAGTGGAGCGGCACCGGCTGGTGGTGGATCGCTGCGATGGGCGTGATCCACACGGGCCTGCTGTACTCGGCGCTCTACGGCTCGGCCCGAGTGCTCTCGACCATGGCGCTCGCGGCGCTGTCCTTCGTGAATCCGGCCGTGGCGATCTTCGCGGACATCGCTGTGTACGGCCACATCCCGGATCTGGTCCAGCTCGCCGGCATCGTCCTGATCGCGGTCGCCACCATCACCATCACGGTGCCCCGGAAGGTCAAGGCCCTCGATTAGTCTGGTGACTGTTCTGTCCCGCCTGTCCAGGGGCGATCCTGCCCTGACGAAGGAGTTCCCTGCGATGTCTTCCGTGCTCATCCGCGACTGCCGCGGACCTGAGGAGTACCCCGGGCTGGTCGGCATCTGGCGCAGTGCCGTGGACGCCACTCACGGCTTCCTCACCGCGGAGGACCGCGACGGGATCGAAGCGCAGCTCGCCGCGGCGTACTTCCCGCAAGTGCAGTTGAGCGTCGCGGAGGTCGACGGGCGGGTGGCCGGTTTCGCCGGGACCGCCGAGGACCGGCTGGAGATGCTCTTCGTCGATGCCTCCGCTCATCGCCAGGGCATCGGGAGCGCCCTGCTGGACCACGTGATCGCGGAGCGGGGCGTGCGTTCCGTGGACGTGAACGAACAGAATCCCGGGGCCGCCGCCTTCTACGCCCGTCACGGCTTCACCGTGACGGGACGCAGTGAGACCGACGATGCCGGGCGCCCCTACACGCTCCTGCACCTCGCCCTCGAGGCTCCTCGGCCCCGGCCGCACCTCGTCCGGCGGGGCGAGGGCACACCGCTCCTGTTCGTCCACGGCAACGGCATCGACCACCGCCTGCTGCTGGATCTGGACGATGTGTTCGATGACGGCGGCTGGAAGCGTCTGTACCTGGACCTCCCCGGGTTCGGCGGCACTCCCGCCCTGACCGGCGACGGCGACCTGCCGGCCCTCGCGGACTGGCTCGACGACGCAGCGGGGGAGCTGACGGGCGGCCGTCCGTTCGCCGTCGTCGGCAACTCCCTGGGCGGCCTGCTGGCGCGCGAACTGGCGGCGAGGCGGCCCGACCAGGTGCTCGGGCTGGCATTGCTCGCTCCAGTGGTGGACCCTGTTCTCTCCCGTCGCACGCTGCCGGAACAGACCGTGCTGCGGCGCGACGAGGATCTGCTGCGCTCGCTGAAGCCCGGCGATGCGATGGCGTACGAGGAACTGTCGGTGGTGCAGTCGCCGGAGAACTGGGAGAGGTTCCGGACCGCGGCACTCCCTGGGCTGAAGGCTGCGGATACGCGTGCCATGGACCGGCTGGCCGAGCGGTACGTCCTGGACCCGGCGCCGGATGCCCGGCTGACGGGGTTCGCCAACCCGGTGCTGATCGTCGCCGCGCGGCAGGATCACGTGGTCGGTTTCGAGGATCAGGAAGTCCTCGCCCATTCCTTCCCGGACTCGCGGTATGCGGTGCTGGAGGAAGCCGGCCACAACGTCCACCTGGACCAGCCGGAGAAGGTCCGCGAGCTGCTCCGCGAGTGGGCGGCGCGGGTCCGTCCGTAAGGAACCCGGCCCGGGCCCGTCGGCCCCGGCCGGCAGGGCGCGCCTCAGTACGAGGCCGTCGCCCCGCTGACGCCGTCGTCCTCGCCGGCCCCGGGCTGAGGGATGAAGCGCGCGGCGAGAGCCTCGGACGCCCTGGCCGTCAGTGCGACGTCGGCCCCCACGAGCAGGAAGGCCGCCCCGGCCTCCGCATAGTCGGCGGCGGCCTGCGGATCGAAGGCGTTGACGCCCACGGGTTTCCCTGCTGCCGTCACGTCGGCGAAGGCGCGGCCCACCGCGGCGACGACCTCCGGGTGGCCCTGCCGGCCCAGGAAACCCAGCGACGCGGCCAGGTCGCTGGGGCCGACGAACACGCCGTCGATCCCGTCCACCGCCGCGATCGCACGCGCATTCTCCACACCCTCGCCGGTCTCCACCTGCACGAAGACCGACACGTGCTCGGCGGCGTTCTCGAGGTAGTCCGGGACGCGGTTCCAGCGGGCGGACCGTGCCAGGGCACTGCCCACACCCCGGATGCCGTGCGGCGGGTACTGGGCGGCGGCCGCCACGGACCGAGCCTGCTCCTCGGTGGAGACCATCGGGACCAGGATGGTCTGCGCGCCCAGGTCCAGGACCTGCTTGATGATCACCGGATCGGCGGACGGCACCCGCACCACGGCCGTGGCCGGGTACCCCGACACGGCGTGCAGCTGGGACAGCACTGACTCGAGCCCGTTCGGCGCGTGCTCCATGTCGAGGAGGATCCAGTCGAGGCCGGAACCGGCCATGACCTCCGCCATGACGGGCGAACCGGAACAGACCCAGCCGCCGAACAAGGGCCGACCCGCCTCCTGCAGGCGGTGACGCAGGGTGGGGTTCAGAGGAAGCGGCATGAGATGGTTCCCAACGGTCCGTAGTCGCAGAGCACGCTGTCGCCCCGGGAGATCCAGACGGGCCGTGTGAACGACCCGGCCAGGATGATCTCCCCGGCCTCCAGCCGGTCTCCGTGATGGTGCAGTTTGTTCGCGAGCCACGCGACGCCGGTGGCCGGGTGGTTGAGGACGCCCGCGGAGACGCCGGTCTCCTCGATCGTCTCATTCCGGTACAGGAGGGCCGAGACCCACCGCAGGTCGACGGCGTCCGGCCGGGTGGGATTCCCGCCCAGCACCATGCCACCGTAGGCCGCGTTGTCGCTGATGGTGTCCACGATCGTGCGCCCCTCCAGCTCGATGTGGGAGTTCAGGACCTCCAGCGCCGGCGTGACGTACTCGGTGGCGCGCAGCACGTCCATGACCGTGCAGTGCGGCCCTTCCAGCGGTGCGTTGAGCACGAAGGCCAGCTCCACCTCGATCCGGACGTTCGAGTAGGCGTCGAAGGGCAGCACGGAGCCGTTCTCCCAGACGGTGTCGTCGAACATGACGCCGTAATCGGGTTCCGAGATGCCGGTGGCCTGCTGCATGGCCTTGGAGGTGAGCCCGATCTTGCGGCCCACCAGCCGGCGGCCTGCCGCCAGGTTCTTCTCCTGCCAGACCCGCTGGATGGCGTACGAATCATCGATCGTCGCCTCGGGGTGCCGTGCCGTGATCCGCGGGATCACGGCACGGTCGCGTTCGGCGTCGGCGAGTTCCTGGGCCAGCTGGGCGATGGTGCGGTCATTCAGCATGGTGTTCCTCTCTCCTGCGCCGGACGTTAGAGCTGGTTTCCCAGCTTGTACTCGCCCTGCTTCCATTCGGGCATGGCCTCCTGGTCGTCCGGCCGGGTGTAGGAGAACCCGTCCGCGCCGATGGTGACGGCCATTTCGCTCGAATCGGTGCGGGCGACGACCGGCTGCGGGTTCCCGTCCAGGTCCAGGACCAGCGACGCCTCGGTGTACCAGCTGGGAACCACCGGGTTGCCCCACCAGTCGCGGCGCTGGTTGTCGTGCACATCCCAGGTGACCACCGGGTTGTCCGGGTCGCCGGTGTAGTAGTCCTGGGTGTAGACCTCCACGCGGTGGCCGTCCGGATCCCGCAGGTACAGGTAGAACGCGTTGGACACGCCGTGGCGCCCGGGACCGCGTTCGATCGCGTCACTGCGGCGCAGGGCCCCGAGCTTGTCGCAGATCGCGAGGATGTTGTGTTTCTCGTGGGTGGCGAAGCACACGTGGTGCATCCGGGGGCCGTCGCCGCCGGTCATCGCCGTGTCGTGCACGGTCGGCTTGCGGCGCATCCAGGCCGCGTAGACGGTGCCTTCGTCATCCTGGATGTCCTCCGTGACCCGGAACCCCAGGTCCTGCATGAACTTCACAGCGCGCGGGACATCCGGGGTGACCTGGTTGAAGTGGTCCAGGCGCACCAGCTCACCCGGAACGTGCAGATCGTAACGCCAGGACAGCCGTTCCACGTGGTCGGTCTGGTGGAAGAACTCGTACGGGAAGCCCAGGGGATCCTCCACACGGACCGAGTCGCCGATGCCCTTCACGAAGCCCTCCGGGCGACGCTCCACCCGACAGCCGAGCTCCGTGTAGAACGCGACGGCGCGGTCCAGGTCCTCCGGTGTGCGGACACGGTAGGAGAAGGCGGCGACGGCGGCCACGGGTCCCTTGCGCAGCACCAGGTTGTGGTGGATGAACTCCTCGGTGGAGCGCAGGTAGATCGCGTCCTCGTCCTCTTCGGTCACGTGCAGGCCGAGCACGTCCACGTAGAAGACCCGGGAGGCTGCCAGGTCGGTCACCACGAGTTCCATGTACGCGCAGCGGAGGATGTCCGGCGCGGGGGACTCGGGTGTGGCCACCGGATTCGCCGTGTGGATCGGCGCCTCCTGGCTCACGTAGAAACCGGAGGAGGTGAGGGTGCGGTCTTCCAGATGCGTCATGTCATGCGTCCTTGCGTGAGATGGGGCGGTTCAGCGGGGGTCCGGGTCGTCGAGATCGTTCTCGTGAGGCGGTTCCTGCTTGCCGAAGGTCGGGTTGTGGACCTTGCCGAGGGTGATGTGCACGGCCTGCTGGTCGGTGTAGAAGTCGATCGAACGGTAGCCGCCCTCGTGACCCAGGCCGGAGGCCTTGACGCCGCCGAACGGGGTGCGCAGATCACGCACGTTGTTCGAGTTCAGCCAGACCATGCCGGCCTCCACGGCCTGCGAGAAGTTGTGGGCGCGCTTCAGATCGTTCGTCCACACATAGGCGGCGAGCCCGTACTTGGTGTCGTTGGCCAGCGCGAGCGCCTCCTCGTCGGTGTCGAAGGGGGTGATCGCCACGACCGGGCCGAAGATCTCCTCCTGGAAGATCCGGGCGTCGGGTGCGACGTCGGCGAACACGGTCGGCGCCACGAAGTTGCCGAAGGCGAAGCCTTCCGGCTGTCCGCCGCCCGCCACGAGGCGACCCTCGCCCTTGCCGATCTCGATGTAGCCCATGACCTTTTCGAAGTGCTCGGGGTGCACCAGCGCGCCGACCTCCGTGGCGGGATCGTGCGGGTAACCGACCTTGACCCGCTGGGCCTGAGCGGCGTAGCGCTTCACGAACTCGTCGTAGATCCCGCGCTGGACCAGGATGCGCGAGCCTGCGGTGCAGCGCTCGCCGTTCAGGGAGAAGACGCCGAAGATCGTGGCGTCGATCGCGGCGTCCAGATCGGCGTCGTCGAACACCACGGCCGGGCTCTTGCCGCCCAGTTCCATGGACAGGCCCTTCAGGAACGGCGCGGCGTTGCCGAAGATGATCTGGCCGGTGCGGCTTTCGCCCGTGAAGGAGATGAGGGGTACGTCCGGGTGCTTCACCAGGGCGTCGCCGGCGTCCTCGCCGAGGCCGTTGACGAGGTTGAACACGCCCTTCGGCAGGCCGGCCTCCTCGAAGATCCCGGCCCAGAGGGAGGCGGAGAGCGGGGTGAACTCGGCGGGCTTGAGCACCACGGTGTTGCCGGTCGCCAGGGCGGGGCCGAGCTTCCAGCTCTCCAGCATGAACGGAGTGTTCCAGGGTGTGATGAGCCCGGCGACCCCGATCGGCTTGCGGTTCACGTAGTTGATCTGGCGGCCGGGGACCTTGAAGGTGTCATCCGCTTGGGCCACGATCAGGTCCGCGAAGAAGCGGAAGTTCTCCGCCGCGCGGCGGGCCTGACCGAGGGCCTGGGTGATGGGCAGACCCGAGTCGAAGGACTCCAGCTCGGCGAGGCGCTCGTCCCGGGACTCGACGATGTCCGCGATGCGGTGCAGGATGCGGGAGCGCTCGCGGGGGAGCATGCGGGGCCAGGGCCCCTCGGTGAAGGCGCGACGGGCGGCCGCGACGGCGCGGTCGATGTCGGCCTTCTTGCCCGCTGCCGCGGTGACGTAGCTTTCGTTGGAGACGGGTTCGAGGACGTCGAAGGTGTCTCCGTCGAGGGAGTCGACGAATTCCCCGTCGATGTAGTGACGGATGCGCTCGGGCAGGTCCGCGGGGACGTGCCGGCGGTCCAGGGCCGTGGGGGTCATGCTCTCCTCCAAGGTTGTGATCGTGACACCCGGATGGGTGCTCAGGCGGTGTGCCCGTCGCCGGGATGGCGTTGGGCGAGGTAGGCGTTCATCGTGGCCCAGCGGTGGTCCCGCGCAGCCATCTCGATCTCGAGAGGGCTGGCGTTGCTCCGGATGAGCTCGATGATGTGGTCGTGTTCCTCCACCGACTCGCGGGCGCGGCCGGGGATGAAGGAGAAGGTGGAATCGCGGACCCCGGCCATGCGGGCCCAGCCCCGGTGCACCAGGTCCAGGATGTGCGGGTTCGGGCACGGCTCGAACAGCACGGTGTGGAACTGCTGGTTCACCACGGTGAAGAGGTGGGGGTCGAAGTCGTCCAAGAGCCGGCGCAGGCGTTCGTTCATCTCCGCCGCCCGGTCCAGGTCGATCGAGGCGAGGTGCGGCGCGGACAGCGAGGTCGCGACACCCTCCACGACGCCGAGCGTCTGCATGGTGTGCACGTACTCCTGCTCATCCACGAGCGTCACACGGGCGCCGACATTGCGCTCGAATTCCACGAGCCCCTCGGCCTCGAGCCGACGGACGGCTTCGCGCACCGGGACCACGCTCATGTCCAGGGAGGACGCGATCGACCCGAGCACGAGCCGGTAGCCGGGCCCGAACTCGTGGCGCGCGATGCGCTCGCGGATCCACTCGTAAGCGATCTGGGACTTGCTGAGGGAGGTCACGGTGCTGCTCATGACGTCATTCTCCCGTGCCGTGGTCGGACTCGAAGCGGGCCCGCCACTCGGCGTTCAGGGGGAACAGCCCGTCCACGGGATGACCGTCGGCCACCTGACGCGCGATCCAGGCGTCCTCCGCTTCCTGGGCCAGGGCCGCGTCGGCCACCTCTTCGGCGAGCGACGGCGGCAGGACGATCACGCCGTCGTCGTCGCCGACGATGATGTCGCCGGGCTGGACGGTGGCGCCGCCGCAGGAGATGGTCAGGTCGCTGTCCCACGGCACGTGCTTGCGTCCGAGGACCGCGGGGTGGGGGCCCTGGCTGAAGACCGGGAGGCCGGTCTCCGCCACGGTCACGTAGTCCCGTACGCCGCCGTCGGTCACGACGCCGGCCGCTCCTCGGACCTGCGCCCGCAGTGCGAGCACGTCCCCGAGCGTGCCGGAGCCGCGCTCACCGCGGGCCTCGATGACGATGACCTCGCCTTCTCCGACGGAGTCGAAGACGCGTTTCTGGGCGTTGAACCCGCCGCCGTGGCTGCGGAAGAGGTCTTCGCGGTTCGGAACGAAGCGGAGCGTCTTCGCGACGCCCACCATCTTGGTGCCGGGCACGGAGGGCCGCACGCCGTCGATCGCCACATTGTCCAGACCGCGCTTGCGCAGCTGCTGCGAGAGGCCCGCCACCGGGGTCTCCAGCAGCTTGGCGCGCAAGGCTGGGGAGAGGGCAGGACCGGGTTCGCCGAGACCGGCGGCCTCACGGGAGCCCCAGGCCTCTTCGCGCTGGTGGTCGTCCACGGAGGGCAACGAGCCGAGGGCGGGGTCGAAGGCGCCCGGGCCCTCGATCACGCGGGAGACGAGGCGCCCGCTCGACGGCGTGCCCTCCACCGTGGGCGCGTCCACCTCGACCTCGATCACGTCACCCGGCACGGCCACGGAGGAGCCGGCCGGGGTGCCGGTGAGGATCACGTCGCCGGTCTCGAGGGTGAGGTGCTGGGAGAGATCGGCGATCAGCCGGGAGAAGGGGAAGATCATGGCCCCCGAGGTGTCGTCCTGCACCAAGTCGCCGTTGCGCCAGGCACGCACGCGGAGCGCGGCGGGGTCGACCGTGCGGGCGTCGATCAGCTCGGGGCCCACGGGGGTGTAGCCGTCCCGTCCCTTGTTCCGCAGATTGGACCCCTTGTCGTTGGACCGGAGGTCGTACAGCCCCCAGTCGTTCGACGCCGTCACCCAGGCGACGTGGTTCCAGGCCTCGCCCACGGAGACACGGTGCGCGGGTTCGCCGATGACGAGCGCGATCTCGCCCTCGAAGGCGAGCAGTTCGGTGCCGGCGGGCCGCTCCACCGTGCTGCCGGACGCGCTCAGGGAGCTCGACGGCTTGAGGAAGTAGGAGGGCGAAGCGGGCGTCCGGCCGCGCTGCGCGGCACGCGACGCATAGCTCAGATGCACGGCGATGATCTTGCCGGGAGTCACCTGGAACGGTGTGGATTCCTTGGTCGGCACGGGCGTCCCTTCACTCGCTGACGGAGGTCGTACACCAAATCATATACGATCTGGATTCCCTGACAAGGGGGGTTGTCAGGTCATATCTGAAATCGTATATTTTCTGGTGCAATGCGATGGTGCATCGCCCGAACTCGCCCCTGGAGCACCAGATGAACGAGAAATCCCCTGTCCTCACCCGCCCGGAAGCGTCCGCCACGGACCGCCGGCGGGTCCTCTTCGCCACCGTCGTCGGGACGACCGTCGAGTGGTACGACTACTTCATTTACGCCTCCGCCGCGGGGCTCGTCTTCGGACATCTGTTCTTCGAGCCCGCCGGAAAAGGCATCGGGACCATCCTGGCCTTCCTCACGGTGGGCATCAGCTTCCTCTTCCGCCCGCTCGGAGCCTTCCTCGCCGGCCATTTCGGTGACAAGTACGGCCGCCGGATCGTCCTCGTGGTGACGCTGATCCTGATGGGCGTCTCGACCGTGCTCATCGGCCTGCTGCCGGGATACGCCCAGGCCGGCCTCCTCGCGCCGATCCTGCTCATCATCCTGCGGATCCTTCAGGGGATCTCGGCCGGTGGCGAGTGGGGCGGCGCGGTCCTGATGGCGGTCGAGCACGCCCCGCGGAACCGGAGGGGGCTCTACGGTGCCATGCCACAGATCGGTGTGCCGATCGGGCTGCTGCTCGCGAGCGCGATGCTCGCCATCATGAACGCGCTCTTCCCGGGCGAAGCCTTCCTCGGCTGGGGCTGGCGCATCCCGTTCCTCTTCTCCGTGGTCCTGATCCTCGTGGGTTACTGGGTGCGCCGCCGGGTGGAGGAGAGCCCGGTCTTCACCGAGATCGCCGCGCGCAAGGAGCAGACGGGCATGCCCGTGGTGCGGCTGTTCGCCCGGTACACGCCGCTGGTCCTTCTGGCCGCGCTCGTGTTCGCCGGCAACAACGCCGCGGGGTACATGACCACCGGCGGCTATGTGCAGAACTACGCCACCAATCCGGACGGGCCGGTGGGTCTGGACCGCGGTTCGGTGCTGTGGGCCGTGACCGCGTCGTCGGTGACCTGGCTCGTGTCCACCTTCGTGGCCGGCTGGCTGAGCGACCGCATCGGCCGCAGGAACACCTATCTGATCGGGTGGGTGCTCCAAGGATCGGCGGTCCTGGCCCTGTTCCCCCTGGTCAACACCGCGAACCCCGGCCTGCTGGCCCTGGGGCTCATCCTGCTCACGCTCGGACTCGGGTTCACGTACGGCCCGCAATCGGCCTGGTACTCGGAGATGTTCCCGGCCTCGGTGCGGTTCTCCGGGGTCTCGATCTCCTACGCCATCGGCGCGATCGTGGGTGGCGCCTTCGCTCCGACCATCGCGGCCTGGCTCCAGCAGACCACGGGCACGTCCCAGTCGGTCACCTGGTACCTGCTGGGCATGACCGTCGTGGGTCTGATCGCCACGCTGCTCCTCCGGGACCGGAGGGGCATCGACCTCAGCCCCGCCGCGGAGGAGGAGCAGGCGCGCGGAGTCTACGCCTGGCAGCGCTGAACAGGGCTGAACAGGGCAGTGCTGAGCAGGGCGGTGAGCTGAGCGCGACGCCCGGCGTCGGCGTCGTGTGTGGTTGAGATGGCACTTTCTCGGGCGGAACCTCAGGGATTCCCCGAGAAGGTGCCCTCTCGACGACGACGCCGGCCCCCGGCGTCAGCTGTTCACGCGGATGACCTCGCGCTGGTAGGGGGCGATCACGGAGCGTGAGATCCTCAGGTCGAGCACGAGGAAGGGGCGCTCTCCCGCCGGTCGGGAGGCCCACTCGGCGAGCCGGTCGAGATCCTCGATGCGCCGCACGATCACGCCCTCGGCGCCCACGGCACTGCCCAGGGCGGCGAAGTCCACGTCCGGGATGAGCATGGGATCCTCGGCCAGGCCTTTGAGGCCGTAGAGGTTTACTTCGGCGCCGTACGCTCCGTCGTTCCAGACCACGCACAGGCCCCTGCCGCCGGCGGTACGCACCGCGGTCTCCAGATCGGACAGCGCCATCAGGCCGCCGCCGTCGCCCGTCGTGAGGACGATCGTCGCGTCCGGGTCGGCCTGCGCCGCACCCGCGACGCTGGGGAAACCCAGCCCGATCGACTGATACGCGGTGCCGACCATGATCATGCGCGTGGGTGACGCCACCGGCCAGAACATGTTGGCCCACGCGATGAAGTGCCCGCCGTCGCTCACCACGATCCGGTCCTCCGGCAGCAGTTCGGCGATCCGCGCGGCTGCCAGCCGGGGATCGAGCCGGCCGTCGGCCAGCTCGGACTCTCCGGGGTCCTGGGTGCGGAGGGCTGTGACGTCAACGGTCTCCCGCCAGCCCGACGGCCGGGCGCCGTCGAGGGCCGCGGTGAGCGCTTCCGCCACCAGCCGCGCGTCGCCCTGCAGATAATCACCCACGCGAGGATGGGTCGCGGCAGGGGCGATGTCCACCTGGACCACGCGGGTGTCCGGCGCGAACAGCTCGCCGAATCGCATGGTGAAGGGATTCAGTGACGCGCCGAAGACGATCGCGACGTCCGCTTCGTGGATGAGCTCCATGGCGCCCGGCGCTCCGAAGCCGCCGGTCACCCCGAGGTCGAACCGCTCGTCGGGGAAGACGCCGCGTCCGAGCGCGCTGGAGGAGGTCACGGCGCCCGTGGCGTCCGCCAGGGCTCCGAGGGCGGGGCCGGCGCCGGCGAGATGCGCTCCGCGCCCGGCGATCAGGAGCGGCCGTTCGGCCTGGGCGAGGGTCTCGGCCACGCGGGCGATGGCGGCCTGCGTGAAGGGGGCCGGCGCCTGGGGCTGGGGGAGCCGCAGCGGGGGAGTGGCGGGCACGTCGCCCGCCTCGAGCGTGGGCACGTCGTAGGGGATGGCGAGGACCACCGGGAGGCGGTACGCGAGGGCGTGCTCGATCGCGATGATGGTGGTCGCCGCGGCGTCGAGGCGCCCCACGGTGTACGTGCGGACGCCGACGGCGGACGCGAGGGCGATCTGGTCCACATCCCAGGGGCGCGGGCCGGATGTCGGCTCGTCCCCGACGATCAGGACGAGGGGGATGCGGGCCTGGGCCGCTTCCGCGAGGGCGGTCAGGGTGTTGGTGAACCCGGCGCCATACGTGGTGGTGGCCGCGGCGATGCGGCCGGATGCGCGGTAGTGGGCGTCCGCGGCCACCACGGCGCCGGCCTCGTGGCGGACCGCGGTGAAGGTGGCCTTGGTGTCGCGCAGGACCGAGTCCAGGAAGTACGCGTTCCCGTTGCCCATGAGGCCGAAGACCTGATCGATGTGGCGGGAGAGGGCGATCGCGACGTGCTGAGAGACGGTGGGCATGGTCGTGCCTTTCGAGACAGACGGAGAGGTGGGGTCCGTATGTGTCTCGCGCGTGCTGCCCGCACGGCTTCGTGCCCCTTTTTCGGGCACCGGGCTCAGCCGCCTGGAGGAGCGTGCTGTGCCGGACGTCACACATCATACCCAAAGATGCGGATCGTATACGTTCTCTTGTCCCGCCGGTTTTCGGCGGTTATGCTCACTTCATTCGATAAAGGAATTGCTAGTTCTATTATCGAACTTCGACTATCGGCAACGTCTGTCACCACACAGCGACGTGAGGAGATCCACCGTGCAGTTCCACCATCATGGGTACGTTTCCGGCGACCCGCGCATCCAGCCGGCCGCCGGCGTCGGGCTCGACCGCCCGGATGAGCTGCCGGATGAGGTGGACGTCCTCATCGTCGGCACGGGGCCTGCGGGCATCACCCTCGCCGCGCAGCTCTCCCAGTTCCCGGACGTCACCACCCGCGTCATCGAGCGCCGTCCGGGCCGTCTCGAGGTGGGGCAGGCGGACGGCATCCAGGCACGCAGCGTCGAGACCTTCCAGGCGTTCGGCTTCGCGCAACGGATCACCGAAGAGGCGTACCGGATCACCGAAATGGCGTTCTGGAAGCCGAACCCCGAGCAGCCCGGCGACATCATCCGCACCGCCGTGGCGCCGGACGACCCCAGCGGGGTCAGCGAGTTCCCCCACCTCATCGTGAACCAGGCCCGCGTCCAGGACTATTTCCTGGAATTCATGAAGAACTCTCCCACACGCAACCGGCCCGACTACGGCTGGGAGTTCGTTGGCCTCGACATCGACCACGACGGCGGTGAGCACCCCGTCTCGGTCACGCTGCGCCGCACGGCGGGCGAAGATGAGGGCGCGGAGCGCGTGATCCGGGCGAAGTTCGTGGTGGGCGGTGACGGCGCGCGCAGCAAGGTCCGCGAGGCCATCGGCCGCAAACCCGTGGGGGACCAGGCCTTCCACGCCTGGGGCGTCATGGACGTCCTCGCGGACACCGACTTCCCGGACATCCGCCGCAAGTGCGCCATCCAGTCCCACGACGGCGGCAGCATCCTCCACATTCCCCGGGAAGGCAACCACCTCTTCCGCATGTACGTCGACCTCGGCGAGGTGCCGCACGACGACTCCGGCAAGGTCCGGCTGACGAGCCAGGAGGAAGTGGAACGCCGCGCCAATCAGATCCTGCACCCCTACACGCTGACCGTCCGGCACGTCGCCTGGCGGAGCGTCTACGAGGTGGGGCATCGGGTCACGGACCGCTTCGACGACGTCCCTGCCGAGGAGGTCGGCACGCGGACGCCGCGCGTGTTCATCATGGGCGACGCCTGCCACACCCATAGCGCCAAGGCGGGGCAGGGCATGAACGTGTCCATCCAGGACGGCTTCAACCTGGGCTGGAAGCTCGGGCACGTGCTGGAAGGCCGGGCGCCGCTCTCCCTGCTCGACACGTACTCCGCCGAACGTCAGGTGGTGGCGCAGAATCTCATCGACTTCGACAAGGAGTGGTCCAGCCTCATGGCGGCCCGCCCGGACGAGATGGCCGATCCCGCCGAACTGGAGCGCTTCTACGTCCAGACCGCGGAGTTCCCCGCAGGCTTCATGACCGAGTACACGCCGTCGCTGATCGTCGGGACCGCTGATCATCAGGATCTCGCCACCGGCTTCCCGCTGGGCAAGCGGTTCAAGTCCGCCGAGGTCACCCGGGTGTGTGACGGCAACCCGGTGCACCTCGGACACCATGCCCGGGCCGATGGCCGGTGGCGCATCTACGTGTTCGCGGGCCGGGACGGTCTGGATCCGGCGTCGGAGACCGCCGACCTCGGGCGCTGGCTGGCGGAGTCGCCGGACTCACCGCTCGCCGCCACCCCGGCCGGCCTCGACCGGGACGCCTGGTTCGACGCCAAGGTGATCTACCAGCAGCCCCATCTGGACGTGGACATCACCACGGTGCCGGAGGTCTTCCTGCCCCGTACCGGCCCCTTCCAGGTCATCGACTATGAGAAGGTCTACGCCGCTGACCCGCGGCATGATCTCTTCGAGGCCCGCGGGGTCGACCGGGACGGGGTCATCGTGGTCGTGCGGCCGGACCAGTATGTCGCGCAGGTCCTGCCGCTCACGGCCCGCGAGGAACTGAGCGCGTTCTTCGCACGGGCATCCTCGGGGGCCTGAGGCGGGCGGCGTCGTCGACGGCCCGGGCCGCCAAGCGTGCTCAGGCGCCGTAGGCCCGCGAGATCCGCTCGCCGGCGGTTTTGAGCCGCTCGGCGATCGACTCCTCCTCATGGGGGAGCGAGACGTGGATGACCGCGATCGACGCCGGCGGCTGGCCCGGCAGGGTCAGCGGGACGGCGACCGACCACAACGACGGGACCACCTCGTCGTGGCTGAGGGCGTACCCGCGTCGGCGGCTGAGGTCGATCTCGGCGCGGAGCTGTTCGTCGACGTCGTCGGGCCAGGCCTCGGCCGGGAGGGAGAGCAGGATCGCTTTCCCGGGGCCGCCACGCGTGATCGGGTGCCGGTGTCCCGGGCGGTAGGAGACGACGGCCACGGTCTGGCGCGGGGACGCGCTGATCAGGGTGACCGCCTCCTCGTGGTCCAGCTGGACGGCGAGGAGGCAGGTCATCCCGAGTTCGTTGGCGACCGCGTTGAGTTCGGGGAGTGCGGCCTGCTGGAGGTCGCGGGACACCCCCGCGGCCAGTGCTGCCAGACCGGCGCCGAGGGCCACCCGTCCGGAGGCGTCCCGGAAGGCCAGGCCATGGCTTTCCAGCGTGAGCAGGAGCCGGTAGGCGACGGAGCGGTGGACCTCCAGCGCGCCCGCCAGCTCCGCGATGGTCGGAGGCCGGTCGGACGCGGCGATGATCTCCAGCAAGCGGATACCGCGGCTGAGGGTCTGAGATCCGGGAGTGCTCGTGTCGCTCACATGTTCGATAGTAGAACAGGTGACGTCCGGATCCGGGACCGAGGAAATTCAGCTGGTGGATCTCAGCCGACGGACCTCAGTGGATGATGCCGTGCGCCTGTGCGCGCGCCAGCTCGACTTCGCGGCGGACCAGATCGGCCTCTCGGCGGGTTCGGTACTCCAGTTCCAGGCGGTCGCGGAGCAGATCCTGTTCACGGGGTGAAAGCGGCTGCCGTACCCGGCGGCGGGGGATGAGACGGACCAGGGACGGGAGCAGACGACGGCGGACGGTGGGGCTGCAGGGGAGCGGTGAAGTGACCATGTCCCCAGTGTTCGGGGGCGGGACGCCGCCGTCGTCGATTCGGCGCAGACCGAATCATCGATGCCGGCGACCCCCGGCAGTAGTCTCAGATCATGTTGCTGCAGCTGACCCCCGCGGACCTGACCCGGATCCGATTCTGCGTCTCCCCGTGGTGGGAAGCGGTCACCTCGGTGCTCACGCTCGCCAAGGGGGTGCCGATGCACCGCCGATGGATCACGGACTCCAAAGAGGTCCTCACTGCGAGCCCCGGCGCGGCCCGCAAGTGGGAGGTCCTGCGGACCTTCATCACGGCCAACGGCCACATCCTGGACGGGTTGACCCCGACGCCCTCACGGGACGAGAGCTTCCAGGACAGTAAGGACCGCGTGCTGAACCAGGACGCGAACCTGCTGCTGCATGACATGCGGATCATGCGGTCCGTGGCGGATCACCCGGCCGCCCCCGCCATTCTCGACGCCTTCGAAGCGGAGCCCCATCGCGTGGTGGAAGAGCTGTGTGATGCCGTCGAGTGGGTGTGGAAACTCGCCGTCGAACCCCATTGGGAGCGCATTCACGCGCTTCAGGTGGCCGACATCGACTATCGCCTCCGGCTGCTCGCCCGGGGCGGCCTGGACGAAGTGCTCAGGACGCTACATCCACAGGTGCTCCGGGTGGAGGAAGGGCTCGATTTCGTGGGCAAGAGCTGCGACGTCTTCTCCGGGACGGGCTGCGACTCCACCTTCGACGCGGCGGGCCCTGGCTTGATCCTGATCCCCTGCGTGTTCGCCTGGCCGGGCACGGTGCTTCTCAACGCTCGCCCTTACACGCCGACCGTCAGCTATGCCCCGCGCGGAGTGGGGTCACTGTGGGAAGTGCGCGACGGCGGCCGGGACGACTGCGCGCTCTCCGATCTGATGGGCGGCACCCGGGCCGCCGTGCTGGCCCAGCTGGACATCCCCATGACGACGAAGTACCTCTCGCAGCACCTGGACATCTCTCCTGCCACGGTGAGCGAACACCTCAAAGTGCTCTCGGCCGCGCGGTTGCTGGAGGCCTACCGGCGCGGGCGGGAGGTCTTCTACCGCCGGACCACTCTCGCGGACGACCTGCTGAAAGCCTGAGAGGGTGGCCACCCTGACGGGCTCGGGCTCGGGCGTCGGCCCTCTTCCGCGCCTGTGGACTCAGACCCTAGGCTGGAGCCGTGAGCCTCCTCGATGACCCCTTTGATTACGCCGAGACCAAGGACGGGAAGATCCTCATCCGCCGCGGCGGGCGACTCGTGGTGACCGTCGCCGGAGGCCGGGCCCAGGACCTCGCCTCACGGCTGGCCCGTGCCGACGATGAGGGCCGGCAGCAGCTCCTGGCGCGGGCCACGGGTAATTACCGGCGGGGAAACGAACGGGGTGGGCGCGCATGAACGCCGTCGGACACCTCGAGGCGTTGCATCGCAGCCCGGTGCACGGCTTCTCCAAGGAGACGGTGGAGTCGTTGCGGCTGCTGGAAGGGCAGGGTGTCGAGGGCGATGCCCATTGCGGGGTGACCGTTCAGCACCGGTCGCGGGTGGCGGCGGACCCCTCCCAGCCGAACCTCCGACAGGTGCATCTGATCCACGCCGAGCTCTTCGATGAGCTGCGTGCCGCGGGCTTCGCCGTGAAGCCGGGGGATCTGGGGGAGAACCTGACCACGAGGGGTGTGGATCTCCTGTCCCTTCCGGTGGGCACGCGGCTCGTCATGGGGGCGGCGGTCGTCACCGTCACGGGTCTGCGAAACCCCTGTCAGCAGATCAACGGCTTCCAGACCGGACTCCTGAAGCAGGTTCTGAAGGTCGATCGGGAGGGCCGTCCAGTCCGTCTGGCCGGGGTCATGGGCATCGTGTCGCGCGGTGGCGAGGTCTCCACCGGGGACGCCTTCGAGGTGCGGCTTCCGGCCGGCGAGCACTTTCCTTTGACACGGGTCTGAGACGCCTCGAGACGCTGAACTGCGCATTCGACACGATGCCGGGGGAGCAGTCGAAATATTGTGGCTTACGGACGCATTGCGTCATTCGAGGTGACAATCAAGTCAACAACCCATTCGCGCGTAACAATCGGCCGGTCTGAGGATCACGGTTTGGCAACGGATGCCCACTGGGTGGACAAAATCAAGCTAAGCTTTCACGTTATGTAGGCCAAGTCACACCTGTGTGTCCTGGACCTCGTTCATGGGAATCCGCGAGATTCCCCATCTCTACTCAGGAACTCCAAAGGAGGCGGAATGCGTTTCTCGCGCACTTCCAAGGCACTGGGCCTGGCGGTCCTCGCTGCATTGGCTCTGTCGGCGTGTGGCGGCGGCAGCACCAACGGTGGCGGGTCCGCCGGCGGCGATGCGGATCCGAAGGGCATCGTGCGGGCATACAGCAACGAGCCGCAGAACCCGTTGCTCCCCGGCCAGACCAACGAGGTCTTCGGTGGCCGCGTCGTCGATCTGCTCTTCGCAGGTCTCGTCAGCTACGACAGCAGCGGCAAGACCGTGAACGAGCTGGCCGAGTCGATCGAGTCCTCCGACTCGCAGAACTACACCATCAAGATCAAGTCGGGTCAGAAGTTCACCAACGGTGAGGCGATCACGGCCAAGACCTTCGTGGACTCCTGGAACTTCGAGGCACTGAGCACCAACGGCCAGTCCAACGGCAGCTTCTTCAGCTCCCTCGAGGGCTACGACGCGGTGTCCGCGACCACTGGCACCGGTGACAACGCCAAGCCCGCTCCGAAGGCCCAGACCATGTCCGGCCTGAAGGTCGTGGATGACACCACCTTCACCGTCAAGCTGAAGCAGCCGGAGTCCGACTGGACCCAGCGTCTCGGTTACACCGTCTTCTTCCCGCTTCCCTCCGAGGCCATGAAGGACCCCAAGAAGTTCGGTCAGAGCCCCATCGGCAACGGCCCGTACAAGATGGCCGGCGCCGACGCCTGGCAGCACGACAAGCAGATCGCCCTCGTCAAGAATGACGACTACAAGGGCCCGCGTGAAGCCAAGAACGGCGGCGTGACCTTCGCGTTCTACACGAACTCCGACGCGGCTTACACCGACATCCAGGGCAACAGCCTGGACGTGCTGGACGTCATCCCGTCCACCGCTCTGGCCACCTTCCAGCAGGACCTCGACGGCCGCGCGGCCAACAAGCCCAGCGCCCTGAACGGCACGCTGAACATCCCGGTCTACCTGCCGGACTTCCAGGGTGAGGCCGGTTCGCTCCGCCGCCAGGCCATCTCCCACGCGATCGACCGTGCGCAGATCACCAAGGTGATCTTCCACGACACCCGTACCCCGGCCAAGGAATTCACCGTTCCGTCCATGCTCGGCTACGACGCGAACATCCCGGGCAGCGATGTCCTGAACTTCGACGCCGCCAAGGCCAAGGATCTGTGGGCCCAGGCCGACAAGATCAAGCCGTGGGACGCCTCCAAGTCCTTCACCATCGCGTACAACACCGACGGTGGAAACAAGGAGTGGGTCGACGCCGTCGCCAACCAGCTGAAGAACAACCTGGGCATCAAGGCCGAAGGCAAGCCGTACCCCAAGTTCGCCACCATGCTGGACGATCGCCTGAACCGCAAGCTGACCGGTGCCGTCCGCGCCGGCTGGCAGGCCGACTACCCGTCGATCTACAACTTCCTCGAGCCGACCCTCGGCACCAACGGCAGCTCCAACTACGAGAAGTACTCGAACCCCGAGTTCGACAAGCTGCTCCTCGAAGGTGAAGCCGCCAAGACTCCCGAAGATGGCGCCAAGATCTTCAACAAGGCTCAGGAGATCCTGTTCAAGGACCTCCCGAACATCCCGCTGTGGTCGCAGAACCAGCCCATCGGCTGGAGCACCAGCGTGAACAACGTTGAGACCGACTGGCACGGTGTGATCGAGTACTACAAGGTCACCAAGAACAAGTAGGAATCCATCATCTGATGTAGTCCAACGCCGCAAGCGAGCGTAACCTGACTGCTGTTGTCTGGTTACGCTCGCTTGTTGGCGTTCATCTACGGAGAACCCCTCATATGAAAAACACGACTTCGATCAAGTTCAGGTGGCGCTCATGCTCCGTTATCTAGGACGACGCCTCCTGCAGGTCATCCCCGTCTTCTTCGGCGTGACGCTGCTCGTCTACGCCATGGTCTTCGCGGTCCCCGGTGACCCCATCCGCGCCATGTTCGGGGACAAGCAGCCCTCGGACGCCGTCATCAACGCACTGCGTGCGCAGTACAACCTCGATCAGCCCTTCTTCGTCCAGTACTTCCTGTTCCTGAAGAACCTGCTGTCCTTCAACCTCGGCGTGGACTTCACCGGCCGTCCCATCGCCGACATCCTGGCCCAGATCTACCCGGTCACCGCGCAGCTGGCCATCATGGCCCTCGTGATCGAAGCCGTCTTCGGCATCGCCGCGGGCCTCATCGCCGGTCTGAACAAGGGCAAGTTCTTCGACGCCACGCTGCTGGTGTTCTCCCTGCTCTTGATCTCCGTTCCGACGTTCGTCATCGGCTTCGTCCTGCAGCTGGTGATCGGTCTGCAGCTCGGCTGGGCACGGCCGACCGTGGGTTCGTCGGTCGACTTCAACTCGCTGATCCTGCCGGCCATCGTGCTGGCCTCCGTCTCCTTCGCCTACATCCTGCGCTTGACCAGGACGTCCGTGGCGGAAGGCATGGACGCCGATTACGTCCGGACGGCCACGGCCAAGGGTCTGTCCCGTGGTCGCGTCGTCTCCGTGCACGTGCTGCGCAACTCGCTCATCCCCGTCGTGACGTTCCTGGGCGCGGACCTGGGCAACCTCATGGGCGGCGCGATCGTCACCGAGGCCATCTTCAACGTGCCGGGTGTCGGTCAGAAGCTCTACAACTCCATCATCCGTGGCGAGGGGCCGACGATCGTGGCCATCGTGAGCCTCCTCGTCCTGGTCTTCGTCATCTCCAACCTGATCGTCGACCTGCTGTACGCCTGGCTTGATCCGAGGATTCGCTATGACAAATAAGAAAAACTCGCGCGTGATCGAGCACTACGTCGCCCCGTTGGACGAGACGCCCCTGGCGGCCGTAGACAGCACGGTCTCCGACGACGCTCCCAGCAGTCTGTGGAAGGAAGCCTGGGTCAATCTCCGGACCCGGCCGCTCTTCATCGTCTCGGCGATCCTGATCGTCCTGATCGCCGTCGTGTCGATCTTCCCGCAGCTGTTCACCTCCCTGGACCCGAGCCAGAGTGGCTTCTGCAAGCTGGACGTGGCCCTTCAGGGACCCTCCGGCGGGCATCCGTTCGGCACCGACGGCCAGGGCTGTGACATTTACGCCAAGACCATCTACGGTGCTCGCGCCTCAGTGTCCGTCGGCATCCTGACCACGTTGTTCGTGGTCATCATCGGCGGCGCCCTGGGTGCCATCGCCGGCTTCTTCGGTGGCTGGGTGGACTCGGTGCTCGCCCGTCTGGGTGACATCTTCTTCGCTCTGCCCCTGGTGCTCGGCGCCCTGGTGGTCTTCCAGATGCCGCTGTTCCGTGACAACAAAGGCATTCTCTCCGTTGTCGCGGTGCTGACCGTGCTCGGCTGGCCGAACATCGCCCGCATCACCCGCGGCGCTGTCCTGTCCGTGCGGAACGCCGATTACATCACCGCCTCGACCGCCCTGGGTGTGAGCCGCTGGGGTTCTCTCATCCGCCATGCGCTGCCGAACTCCCTCGCGCCGATCATCGTGGTCGCCACGGTGAGCCTGGGCACGTTCATCGTGGCCGAGGCGACGCTGTCCTTCCTCGGTATCGGTCTCCCGCAGGAGCTGCTGTCCTGGGGCCAGGCCATCTCTGACGCCCGGACCCAGCTGAGGACCAACCCCTCGGTGCTCCTGTACCCGTCGGCAGCTCTCTGCATCACCGTGCTCAGCTTCATCATGCTCGGCGACGCTCTGCGGGACGCCCTTGACCCCAAAGCGAGGAAGAAGTGACTCCGGAGATCAACATGAACGAGGTGCCGAACACCTCCGGCGGACAGGAAGACCGTCCGCTCCTTGAGATCAAGGATCTGGAGATCGAGTTCACCACCGCCGGCGGCACGGCCAAGGCCGTCCGCAAGGTCAACTTCACCGTGATGCCGGGCGAGACCGTGGCGATCGTGGGCGAGTCCGGCTCGGGCAAGTCCACCTCCGCCCTGGCCGCCATCGGACTGCTGGCCAAGAACGGCCGCGTGTCCGGCGGACAGATCATCTTCGACGGTGAGGACATCACCCATGTGGAGGAGAAGCGCATGATCGAATTGCGCGGAAACTCCATCGGTATGGTGCCCCAGGACCCCATGTCCAACCTGAACCCGGTCTGGAAGATCGGTTTCCAGGTCAAGGAGACGCTCAAGGCCAACGGCCTGCCGAGCGGACCTCAGGATGTGGCTCAGGCTCTGTCGAACGCCGGACTCCCCGATGCCGAGCGCCGCGCCAAGCAGTACCCGCACGAGTTCTCGGGCGGTATGCGCCAGCGCGCCCTGATCGCCATCGGCCTGTCCTGCCAGCCGCGCCTCCTGATCGCCGACGAGCCCACCTCGGCTCTCGATGTGACGGTCCAGCGCCAGATCCTGGATCACCTGGAGAACATGACCGAGGAGCTGGGCACCGCCGTCCTGCTCATCACGCACGACCTGGGTCTCGCCGCAGAGCGCGCTCAGAAGGTCGTCGTGATGTACAAGGGCCAGGTCGTGGAGTCCGGACCGGCGCTGGAGCTGCTGCGCAACCCGCAGCACCCGTACACCAAGCGCCTGGTGTCCGCGGCGCCGTCGCTCGCGTCCCGCCGCATTCAGGTGGCCAAGGAAGCCGGTCTCGAGTCCGAGGAACTGCTCAGTGGCTCGGAGACGGTCCACGAGAAGGGCAAGCCGGATGCTGTGCTGCAGATCAAGGACCTGACCAAGGTCTTCAAGCTGCGGGAAGGCGCGTTCGGACGCAAGACCGACTTCACCGCGGTGGACAATGTCAGCTTCGAGGTCACCCGTGGGACCACCACGGCCGTGGTCGGTGAATCCGGTTCGGGCAAGTCGACCGTGGCCCGCATGATCCTCGGTCTCGAGACGCCCACCTCCGGCAGCATCACCTTCGACGGCGTCGACGTCAGCACCCTCAAGGGTTCCGGCGCGCTGAAGTTCCGTCGCCGCGTGCAGCCGATCTTCCAGGATCCGTACGGTTCGCTGGACCCGATGTTCAACATCTTCCGCACCATCGAGGAGCCGCTCCGGGTCCACAAGGTGGGGGACAAGGCGAGCCGGGAGAAGAAGGTCCGTGAGCTGCTGGACGCCGTGGCGCTTCCGTCATCCATGATGCGGCGCTACCCGAACGAGCTCTCCGGCGGCCAGCGCCAGCGTGTGGCCATCGCCCGTGCTCTGGCACTGGATCCGGAAGTGATCATCTGTGATGAGGCCGTGTCGGCCCTGGACGTGCTCGTGCAGGATCAGGTGCTGAACCTGCTCGCAAACCTGCAGTCCGACCTGGGCCTGACCTACCTCTTCATCACGCACGACCTCGCGGTGGTCCGTCAGATCGCCGACGACGTCTGCGTCATGGAGCGCGGAAAGCTCGTGGAGACGGGGACCACGGACAGCGTGTTCGAGAACCCGCAGAAGGAATACACGCAGAAGCTGCTGGACGCCATTCCCGGCGCCCGTCTGCTGCTGCCGCCTGAGGTCGCCTGACCAGTCACGGCCTGAGAGAGGACGGGGTCCCACCGGTTTCGGTGGGACCCCGTCCTTTGCTGTTGTCACGGCGTGATGTGCTCGGCGGCCCGGGCCGCAGCGGTCAGCGGTTTTCGAGCGCCCGCGAAAGGTGCTCCGCGAACACCGGGGTCAGACGCTGGTGCCCACTCGGCTTCAGGTGCACGCCGTCGGCCATGTCGTTCTTGAGGCCGTAGGTGGACACCCAGCCGCCGGCGTCGACGAAGGGGATCTTGAGCTCTTCGGCGGTTCTGGCGAGCAGCGAGTCGACCACGAGCCGGCGCCCGCCGCCGTCGTTCGCCGAACGGGAGAGCACGCCCACCATCACCAGACGGGACCCGGGGTAGCGGTGGTGGAGCAGGTATGCGAGCTGTCGGGCGTTCTGCGAGACCTCGGACAGCTGCTTTCCCTGATTCGCGTCATTGCCGCCACCCTGGAGGACGATCAGCTCCGGAGCGAAGGGCGGGAGCTTCCAGACACCGCGCCGGTACGACTGGAGGTAGTTTGCGGCGCGGGGCCTGCTCGCGGCGTAGCCGGTGCCACCTGCGCCCACCCAGGTGACCGAGTACCCCAGGCTGGCGAGGCCCCGACGGGGCCACGTGTCCTCGCCGGAAACGCCCGCCGCGCCGGCGGACTGCGAATCACCGACCAGAAGCGCGGTGCCCTTCCGCACGCCGTCCGGCCCGGGCAGGTCGACGACGGCGGTGCCCCGGCCTGCGCTGACCCCGCTCCCGGCCACCTGGGCCGACGAGGTGTGGGCGGGGGAGAGGGGAGCCTTCTCGCTCACGATGATCGAGCCCGCCACGAGAGCGAGTGCGGCCGCGGAAAGAGCGACGCGGCGGAAGGCGATGTTCACGGTGTTCCTTAGATGGGGGGTGGCCTGCAATTCAGTGTGAGGCCCGCGGATGAGGTTTGACCAGTCGTTGGGCGTATCGAAATGATCACATCCTGTCCGCCTCGACCAGGGGCGGGGAGCGCCTGACGTCGGAGGACGCCGCCGCGGGGGAATCGACCGGCTCGAGAGGCCGCTCGCGGCCCCTTCAGCCGCGGGATTCCCGGCTTGTCCGACAGCCCTTGTGCAAACCGGTAGAATTGTCGTGGAAGGGCTGTGGTGTCCTCCCCCTGCTTTGTGCCCCGTCGCTGGACAAGTGATCCGCGGGCACGGAATTCACTGTCTTGTCGTCGTTGAAACGAGTCGAAAACCGCATGTCCGAAAACACTGCCTCGCGTTCTGATCTGCGCAATGTCGCAATCGTCGCCCACGTTGACCATGGCAAGACCACGCTCGTGGACGCCATGCTCCGTCAGACGAACTCCTTCGCCTCCCACGGCGAGGTCGAGGACCGCGTCATGGACTCTGGTGACCTTGAACGTGAAAAGGGCATCACCATCCTGGCCAAGAACACCACGGTGGCTTACAACGGTCCCGCCTCGAACGGCGAGACCATCACCATCAACGTGATCGACACCCCGGGTCACGCCGACTTCGGTGGCGAGGTGGAGCGCGGTCTGTCCATGGTCGACGGCGTCGTGCTGCTCGTGGACGCCTCCGAGGGCCCGCTGCCGCAGACCCGCTTCGTGCTCCGTAAGGCTCTGGCCGCTCACAAGCCGGTCATCCTCCTGGTCAACAAGACCGACCGTCCCGATGCCCGCATCGAAGAGGTGGTCCACGAGTCCATGGACCTCCTCCTGGGCCTCGCCTCCGACCTGGCCGACGAGGTTCCGGACCTGGACCTGGACAAGGTCCTCGAAGTCCCCGTCGTCTACGCCGCGGCCAAGGTGGGGCGCGCCTCCACCGAGCAGCCCGCCGACGGCACCGCTCCGGAGAACGAGGACCTGGAGCCGCTCTTCAAGACGATCATCGATCACATCCCGGCGCCGACCTACAACCCGGACGGCGTGCTGCAGGCCCACGTGACCAACCTGGACGCCTCCCCGTTCCTCGGCCGTCTGGCACTGCTCCGCATCTACAACGGCACCCTCCGCAAGGGCCAGCAGGTCGCCTGGGCCCGTCAGGACGGCACCCTCAAGACCGTCAAGATCACCGAACTCCTCGCCACCAAGGCCCTGGAGCGCGTTCCGGCCGAGTCCGCAGGCCCCGGTGAGATCGTCGCCGTCGCCGGTATCGAGGACATCACCATCGGTGAGACCCTGACCGATCTGGAGAACCCGCAGCCGCTGCCGCTCATCAAGGTGGACGACCCCGCGATCTCCATGACCATCGGTATCAACACCTCCCCGCTGGCCGGCAAGGTCAAGGGCGCCAAGGTGACGGCCCGCCAGGTCAAGGACCGCCTGGACAAGGAACTGATCGGTAACGTCTCCCTCCGCGTCCTCCCGACCGAGCGTCCGGACGCCTGGGAGGTCCAGGGCCGTGGTGAGCTCGCGCTGGCCATCCTCGTGGAGCAGATGCGCCGTGAAGGCTTCGAACTGACCGTGGGCAAGCCGCAGGTGGTCACCAAGACCATCGACGGCAAGGTCCACGAGCCGATGGAGCACATGACCATCGACGTGCCCGAGGAGTTCCTCGGCGCGGTCACCCAGCTCATGGCTGCCCGCAAGGGCCGCATGACCAACATGGCGAACCACGGAACCGGCTGGTGCCGCATGGAGTTCATCGTCCCGGCCCGTGGCCTGATCGGTTTCCGCACCAAGTTCCTCACCGACACCCGTGGCGCCGGCATCGCGTCCTCCATCGCCGAGGGCTACGAGCCGTGGGCCGGTCCGATCGAGTACCGTACCAACGGTTCCATGGTGGCCGACCGTGCCGGTGTGGTGACGCCGTTCGCCATGATCAACCTGCAGGAGCGTGGCTCCTTCTTCGTCAAGCCCACCTCCGAGGTGTACGAGGGCATGATCGTCGGCGAGAACTCTCGCGCCGACGACATGGACGTCAACATCACCAAGGAGAAGAAGCTCACCAACATGCGTGCGGCTTCCTCGGACTCCTTCGAGAACCTCACGCCGCCGCGTGAGCTGACCCTGGAGGAATCCCTCGAGTTCGCCCGCGAGGACGAGTGCGTCGAGATCACTCCCGAGGACATCCGCATCCGCAAGGTGATCCTGGACTCCAACGAGCGTCTGAAGGCCGCCCGCGCCCGCGCGCGTTCCTGATCACGGTCTGAGCTGAGGCGCCGTGCGCCATGGAGGCGCGTCTCCATGGCGCACGGCGCCTTTGTCATGTCCTGTGGCGGCTCGTCGGCTCCCGGCCCGTGCCGGCCCTGGACGGGGCTGTCAGAGCACCTTCAGGGTGAGCGTGACACCCTCCGGGGTGCAGAGCCCGGAGGCCCGCAGGAAGTGCTGCGACACGAGGTCCTTGTCCTGCTTGCTGGGGCCGTCGCCCTCACCGGCGGCCTTGCCCTGGTACGCCAGCACCACGACGCTCATGGACTTGTACAACCCCTGCAGATCGTGGGGAACGGCGTCCGAAGCCCGATCGAATTCGTCCCAGAGGTCGAGAATGCCCTTCTTGTCCGTCGGCTGCAGACCGGCGAGCTTCTCATCGAGGGTGTTGAACTTCTCGCAGCCTTCCTTCAGGCTGAGGGCGCCGGTGCTCGCGGAGGGGCTGCCGGCGCTGTCGGATGGCGAGGATCCGTCGCCCGTCGTGGTGGCGGCCTCGCTCGGCCCGCTGGAGGCCGGAGCGGGGAGCGGTATCGTCGGGGCACAGGCCGCGAGCAGGGGGATGAGTGCGATTGCGGGCCAGATCGGGGTCTTCTTCATGGTGCCTTTTCTGCCGGTCGTGGTCTGGACGGTGCGGTACTGTGGGCCACGCTACCGGGACCGCCCGGCCCGCGCATGTCAGGGGAATGGGGAGCCCTGTCCATCCGCCCGTCAAGGGGCCCCAGGGTGAACCTGGGACCCGGTGAGGAGAGGAATCGCACATGTCGACCGTTCAGACCGTCGCTTGGAGCATCTGGGGAGCTTTCGTCGTCCTGATGGTGGTCGTCTCCGTGGTCCAAGTGCTCGCCTTGCGACGGCGGGAGCGGGGCATGCGCGAATGGCCACGGGTCCAGGCCGTGGTGGTCGGGCACAAGGAGGGCCCCGGCGTCGGTGACGCCGGTGACGGCCCGGCACGGTACTTCCCGATCTACCAGTTCCAAGGCCCTGACGGCCGGGTGCTCCAGGGGCGTGCCCAGCGAGGCGGGCCGAGCCCGTACCCGCTGGGAAGTGCGCTCGAGATCTGCGTCAATCCGCAGAAGCCCAGCGAGTCCTACGTGATCGAGAAGACGAGCAAGGTCCTGCTCGGCTGCACCCTGGTGTTCGCGGTGGTCTTCCTGGTCGGATCGTTCTTCTTCCTCAGGATCCTCCTGGGCTGACGGGACGGCCCTCCAGGATGCCGTCCGGGAACAGCGTCAGAACCGCGGCGTGCGGCGCGCTGGCGGCGGCGGGACGGGCTTCGCCAGGGTCACGCGGTCCAGCGGGATGCTGATCTCGCCGCTCCGCCCGGTGACGACGATGCGCGGACTCACGACGGCGGCGTCGTCCCGCGCGGTCAGCTCGCCGAGAGCGTCGCTGAGGGCGCCGTCGTCGAGCCGGAAGCGCACGACCACCCGGGTGCCCAAGGGGGCGCTGAGCAGCAGGGGAACGCCCCGGAGTGTGGAGAACGACACGCCTCCATCGTAGAGCGACGTCATCCTCTTCGGTGAAGTGACCTCCGGGGTAATACAGTGGAGTCCAACGGAGGAACGCCTGCGGGACACGGGCACCGTTATCGGAAGGAATATGGGAACGTGACGTACGTAATCGCGCAGCCTTGCGTGGACGTGAAGGACAAGGCCTGCATTGAGGAATGCCCGGTCGACTGTATCTACGAAGGCGAGCGTTCCCTCTACATCCACCCGGACGAGTGCGTCGACTGCGGCGCGTGCGAGCCGGTCTGCCCCGTCGAGGCCATCTACTACGAGGACGACGTCCCCGACGAGTGGAGCGAGTACTACAAGGCCAACGTCGAGTTCTTCGTGGACCTCGGTTCTCCCGGCGGCGCCGCCAAGGTCGGCAACACCGGAACGGATCACCCGTTCATCTCAGCTCTTCCGCCGCAGAACCAGGACTGAGTTCCGCGACGATGGCGTTTCCCTCGGAGACCTTCGGTCTGAGCCTTCCTGAATACCCTTGGGAGGCTCTGGCGCCTTACCGGGCCAAGGCCGCGCAGCACCCGGGTGGTGTGGTGGACCTGTCCATCGGCACCCCGGTGGACCCCACTCCGGCCTTCATCCAGGACGCCCTGGCGGCAGCCGCCGACGCCCATGGATACCCCACGGTGCACGGCACCCCGGCGCTCCGCGAGGCCGTGGTCGACTGGTTCGCGCGCCGCCGGAACGTGTCGGGGCTGAATCCCGACGCCGTCCTGCCCACCGTCGGCTCCAAGGAGATGGTCGCCTGGCTGCCGTTCTTCCTGGGCCTGAAGCCCGGCGACGTCGTGGTGCGGCCGAGCGTCGCGTACCCCACGTATGACATCGGCGCCCAGCTGGTGGGCGCCACGCCGATCGCCGCCGATGACCTCGATGAGCTGGACGCCGCCACGCGCGCCAAGGTCCGTCTGGTCTGGCTGAACTCGCCGGGCAACCCGACGGGAGAGGTCCGGTCGGCCGAGCGCCTCAAGAAGGTGGTGGACCAGGCGCGTGCACAAGGCGCCGTGGTCGCCTCCGACGAGTGCTACGCCGAACTGGGATGGGACGCCTGGGACGTACAGCGGGGCGGCGAGGCCGTCCCCAGCGTGCTGGACGAGAGGGTCAGCGGGGGAGACGTGTCCGGTCTGCTCGCCGTGTACTCCCTCAGCAAGCAGTCCAATCTGGCCGGCTACCGGGCGTCGTTCGCGGCCGGTGATCCTGTGCTGATCGCCAACCAGGTGAACGCCCGCAAGCACGCCGGCATGATCGTTCCGGCACCCGTGCAGGCCGCGCTGCGGATCGCCCTGGGGGACGACGCCCACGTTCAGGCGCAGAAGGACCTCTACCGTGGCCGCCGCGAGCGTCTCCTGCCCGCGCTCCGCCACTTCGGTCTGGACATCCAGCACTCCGAGGCCGGCCTGTACCTGTGGAGTACCGCGGGCGAGGACACCTGGACCACGGTGGGCCGCCTGGCCGAGCGCGGCATCGTCTGCGGCCCCGGCGTCTTCTACGGCCGCCGCGGCGAAGGCTTCGTCCGGATCGCCCTCACGGCCACGGACGAGCGCGTCGACGCCGCGGTGGAGCGCCTGCTCGCCTGAGGCCCGGCGTCGTCCTTCTACTCCGCGGGGGAACGCCGCGCAAGCCTTTCTGGGAAAAAGCTGTCGATTAGGGTAGCGCTTGCCGGTGGTTGTAGTTTGTTACTGGAAACCTGGCGATTCCTCCGGGAAATCCGCCCTGGCTTTGTCGGATACGGCCAACCCGCAGCCGCTGAAGCCACTGGATCACGAGTTCTACCGGGGCGACGCCCCCATGAAGGAGACTCCATGACTGAGCACAAGAGCGCAACGCTCCGCCATGACAACGGCGAGCTGCAACTTCCCCGTATCGCCGCGGTGGAAGGCAACGACGGGTATGACGTCTCCAAGCTCCTGAAGGCCACGGGCGCCGTCACCTACGACCCCGGGTTCATGAACACGGCGGCCACCTCGTCCGCCATCACCTACATCGACGGCGACGCCGGCATCCTGCGGTACCGCGGGTACCCGATCGAGCAGCTGGCGCAGCACTCCAGCTTCCTCGAGGTCTCCTACCTCCTGATCTACGGCGAACTGCCGACCCCGACCGAACTCGAAGAGTTCGATCAGAAGATCCGCCGCCACACGCTGCTGCACGAGGATCTCAAGGGCTTCTTCGGAGGCTTCCCGCGCGACGCGCACCCGATGCCGGTGCTGTCCTCCGCCGTCTCCGCGCTGTCCACCTTCTACCAGGACTCCCTGGACCCCTTCAACCAGGAGCAGGTGGAGCTTTCCACCATCCGCCTCCTGGCCAAGGTCCCGGTCATCGCGGCGTACGCCCACAAGAAGTCCATCGGACAGCCGATGCTGTACCCGGACAACTCGATGAACCTGGTCGAGAACTTCCTGCGCCTGTCCTTCGGTCTCCCAGTGGAGCAGTACGAGCTGGACCCGACCATCGTGAAGGCCCTGGACCTGCTGCTCATCCTGCATGCGGACCACGAGCAGAACTGCTCCACCTCCACGGTGCGTCTTGTGGGCTCGGCCAACGCCAACCTCTTCGCCTCCGTCTCGGCCGGCATCAACGCCCTCTTCGGTCCTGCCCACGGCGGCGCCAACGAGGCCGTCCTGAAGATGCTCCGCCAGATCCAGGCCGACGGCATCAAGCCGGAGGACTACATGGAGAAGGTGAAGAACAAGGAGGACGGCGTCCGCCTCATGGGCTTCGGCCACCGCGTGTACAAGAATTACGACCCGCGCGCCAAGATCATCAAGGCGACCGCTCATGAGGTCCTCGGCAAGCTCGGCGGCAACGACGAACTGCTGGACATCGCGATGCGTCTGGAGGAGAAGGCCCTGGCGGATGACTACTTCATCCAGCGCAAGCTCTACCCGAACGTGGACTTCTACACGGGCCTGATCTACAAGGCCATGGGCTTCCCGGAGAAGATGTTCACCGTGCTCTTCGCCATCGGCCGCCTGCCGGGCTGGATCGCCCAGTGGCGCGAGATGATCAACGATCCCGCCACCAAGATCGGCCGTCCGCGTCAGCTCTACACGGGCTACCCGGAGCGCAACTACCCGGCGGTCTGATCTCCATATCGACGACGACGGCGGCCACTCACCTTTCCGGTGAGTGGCCGCCGTCGTCGTCGGAGCGTCAGAGGTGCTCCCGTCAGGAGGCGTAGCCGTTCGGGTTGTTCTTCTGCCAGCGCCAGTGGTCCTCGCACATCTGGTCCAGGGTCTTCGTCGTGGACCAGCCCAGATCCGCCAGGGCGGCGCTGGCATCCGCGTAGCTCTCGGCGACGTCGCCAGGCCGGCGCGCAGCGAATTCGTACGGCAGGGAGCGACCCACGGCCCGGGAGAAGGCGGTGAGGACTTCCAGCACACTCGCGCCATTTCCGGTGCCCAGGTTCCAGCGGTGCGTGCCGCCGTGGGTGGAGATGTAGTTCAGGGCGGCGACGTGACCCGCGGCGAGATCCACCACGTGGATGTAGTCGCGGACGCCGGTCCCGTCCACCGTGGGGTAGTCGTTGCCGAAGATCATGAGCTTCTCGCGCCGGCCCACGGCCACCTGGGCGATGAAGGGCATGAGGTTGTTGGGGATGCCGCTGGGGTCCTCGCCGATGAGGCCGGACTCGTGGGCGCCGACCGGGTTGAAGTACCGGAGGAGGGCGATGGACCAGCGGTCGTCCGAGGCGCCGAGGTCCGCGAGGATGTCCTCGATCTGCTCCTTGGTGCGGCCGTACGGGTTGTTGGCGCCCATCTCCATCTTCTCGACGAAGGGCGCGGTGTTGTGATCCCCGTACACGGTGGCGGAGGAGCTGAAGACGATGCTGCGCACGCCGTGGGCGTCCATGGCGCGGAGCAGGTTGATGGTGCCGGCCACGTTCCGGTAGTAGTACTCCAGCGGGATGCTCGCGGACTCGCCCACGGCCTTGAGGCCGGCGAAGTGGATGACGGAGCTGAAGTCATACGTGCTGAAGAGGCGCTCCAGGCCTTCCGGATCGGTCAGATCCACCTGGTGGAAGGGCACGGGCTTGCCGCTGAGCTGCGCCACCCGGCGCAGGGACTCCTCGCTGGAGTTGGACAGATTGTCCATCACCACCACGTCGTGCCCGGCCTCCTGGAGAGCCAGGACAGTGTGCGAACCGATGTAGCCGGAACCGCCGGTAACCAAAATCGTCATGGCTTCACCGTATCGCAGCGGGCAGAAGAAGCGCAGGTGTGCTACAAACTAAGGGTGCCGAAAGTCGTGAATGCAGCAGCCCGTAGAGCAGACGTCGCCGATGCGGTCTTCCGGATCATCGCCACCGACGGCCTGGCCAGGGTGTCCCTCCGGGAAGTCGCCGCCGAGGCCGACCTCGTGGTCGGATCCGTGCGGCACTATTTCACCGACAGCGCCGAGCTCCTGGAACACGCGTTCGCCACGGCCAACGAACGGCTGGAGCAGCGGCTGTCCGCTCGCCTTCCCGCCGTGCAGGCGGCCGCGGAACGCGACGATGCGGACGGTCTCCGCGAAGCCTCGCTGGCGCTGCTCGCGGAGTTCCTGCCCCTGGACGGGAACAGCGCCGCCGAGTGCAGCGCCAGGACCGAGTTCCGCCTGGCCTCCCGCGGCAACGCCGGGCTCCAGGCGGAGGCCGAGCGTGGCTACCGGGCGGCGGCCGCCGTCGTCGGGCAGCTCATCCAGGCCTTCCGGCCGGAGGGACGGCTCGAGGACCTGGTGGTGGAGGCGGAGCGCCTCATGTCGCTGCTGGACGGGCTTTCCCTGCACGCGCTCGTACACACCCGATGGCTGGACGCCGCGATGTGCCGGAGCGTTCTGCTGGCCCATCTGGCGAGCCTGGAATCGCGGGAGATTTAGGGCCTAGGGCCATTAACACGACGCGCCCGCGGATCTACACTGAGAGCCGGGGCCATGAGCCGTTGAAGCGGCATGGCCAGGAGGTCTGCATGAGCGTCGATGAACCCATCGGCCCCGGACGGTCCGGGGCGGACGAGCCTGCTCCATGGAACATCACCGTGGGCACCTCCTTCCCACTGCTCGTCGCTCTGTATCTGCGGGACAGCTCAGGCATGCACGACGCCGGCATCCCGACCCTGGCGCCCGTCGAACCGCGCGTCCACGGCAGTGAGCATCACCATCTGATCTCCGAGGTGGGCGGACGCGACGCGCTCCGGATCGAATGGGAGGCCTGGTGGGAACACCTCCTCAGGACCCACCACAGCCACACGCAGGCTCCCGTGATCCTGGAGACCGCGCAATTCGTGGGTTCTCCGGCGTTGCACCGCATCGCCAGTGCGCATCGCGGCGCGGCCTACAGCTGGGCCGAGGCGCGGGTCCGTGAGCACACGCAGCATCAGGCACGGCATTCCGGGGTGCTGGAAGCCGAGGTGGAAGCCGTGGTGAAGGCCCGGGAAAGGGCCGTCAGACGACGGTCGCGGTCGTTCAGTCTCAACGTCGTGGTGCTGCCGTTCGCCGAGCCGCGGGCCTGGTACCCGGAGCCGGAGCTCGTGCTCCTCAGCCATCACCTCGTGGGGGATCCACCGCTCCTGCGCAGCTACCTGGAACCGATCGTGGAGCTGCTCGTCTGACGAGCACGCGGTGCTGGTCAGGGAGGGGGTGGTGCGAGTGCTCAGGCCCCCGGACCCGAGGCCAGCGTGATGACCACCTGCTGGCCGAGCGAATGCGTGGAACGCCAGCCATCCCGGTTCTCGCGCAGCCAGGTCTGAGTGTTGTAGTCCACGCGGTCGATGCCGTAGGTCTTGGCGTGGGCGACGGCCCAGTGCGCCACGGCCCAGCCGGTGGTCCCGGAGACATCCACCCGGACCTCCCGTCCCGACCCCTCGAGTCCGAGATGCGGGAAGGCCTTCGCGAGTTCCTTCCGGACGGCTTGGGGGTCACCGGCTCCGGAAGCGGGGGAGAGGCTGCAGCTGAACGACGCCGGGGACTGTCCGGTCAGCGACGAGGCGAACGCGCGGCCCTCGCTCTCGTGATCGGCGTAGGCCTCGGGGAAGGCGGAACGCTGAACGGTCTGCGCGGCTTCCGTCAGGGGGATCGACTGGTAGTTCGGCACCTTCACCAGGGCCTTGTAGAACGTGGCCGTGGAGTAATAGGGGTCCATGATCTGGGCCTCGGTGCCCCAGCCCTGGGAGGGACGCTGCTGGAAGAGCCCTCGGGAATCGGGACCGGCAGCGTCACCGTAGTTGAGGTTCCGCAGATTCGATTCCTGGATGGCCGTGGCGATCGCGATCGAGGACGCTCGCGGCGGGAGCTCTCGGCTGACCCCGACCGCGGAGATCAGCGAAGCATAGACCGACTGCTCGGGGGTCAGCTGGAACTTCTGGCCGGACACGTCGGCCGTGCACAGCTCGGGGCCTTCGGCGCTGATCGTGTGGGTCAGCTGGACGGCGACCCAGATGCCCCCGGCCACGAGGCTGGCGAGGAGGACGAGCGTGATCCAGAGCCTGAGGTGACGACGTCGAGACACGAGAAGCTTCCGTTGGGGGGACAGGAAAGGGGGTGGGACCACTGGCCCCGCCCCCTCCATGGTAAATGGCGTTCCTGACTAGTTGGCGTGCAGTGCCTCGTTCAGCTCGACCGTCTGGCCCTTGCGGGGCAGCACCTCGACCTCACCGGTGCTGGAGTTGCGGCGGAAGAGGAGGTTCGGGACGCCGGAGAGTTCCACGGCCTTCACGATCTGCTGCTGCTCCTCGCCATCGGCGTCCTTGGGGCCGTGCACGCGGACGCGCGTTCCGGCCGTGACGTACAGGCCGGCCTCGACGACGGAGTCGTCACCGATGCTGATGCCCACGCCGGAGTTGGCGCCCAGCAGGACCCGCTCGCCCAGTGCGACGCGTTCCTTGCCACCGCCGGACAGGGTGCCCATGATCGAGGCGCCGCCGCCGACGTCGGTCCCGTTGCCCGCCACGACGCCGGCCGAGATGCGGCCCTCCACCATGGAGGTGCCCAGGGTGCCGGCATTGAAGTTCACGAAGCCCTCGTGCATGACCGTGGTGCCGTCGGCCAGGTGCGCGCCCAGGCGGACGCGGTCGGCGTCGGCGATCCGCACACCGGTGGGGACCACGTAATCCACCATGCGGGGGAACTTGTCCACGCCGTAGACCGTGACGTTTCCGCGCTTGCGCAGCTTGGCGCGCACGCCTTCGAAGCCCTCGGGCAGGGCCGGGCCGAAGTTGGTCCACACGACGTTGGCGAGCTTGCCGAAGAGGCCGTCCAGGTTGATGGTGTTCGGGGCCACGAGACGGTGGGAGAGCAGGTGCAGCCGCAGGTAGGCGTCGGCGGTGTCCACGGGGGCCTCGTCCAGGTCGATCTGCACGAAGACCACCTGCTGCTGGGTGCCGCGGTCGGCGTCGTCCCCGGCGGCAGCCGCATCGATCAGGTCCTGCGGGGCGTTCTCCACGGAGCGCAGGGACTCGGCGGCCTCACCCAGGGCGGGAGCCGGGAACCAGACGTCCAGGACGGTGGCGTCCTCGCCGCGGACGGCGATGGTGGCGATGCCGAAACCGTGGGCGGTCCGGCTCTGGGCGGAAGCGTTCTCAGGGGCTGCGGAAGTCATGCGAGCAGTTTATCGGCGCGTCGTGCGGCCTCAAAAGCAACGGCTCCGCGTGACGGTAGAGTGAAAAAATGACCGCTCTGGACCTTCAGCAGGACGTTTCGCTCCTCACCGCCGCCTTGATCGACATCAACAGCGTCTCCGATCAGGAGACCGCCATCGCCGACGCGGTGGAACAGGCCCTGCGGGCCCTGGACCACTTCGAGGTGACGCGCGACGGCGACTCGATCGTCGCGCGCACGACGGCGGGCCACGCCGAACGCGTCATCCTCGCCGGCCACCTGGACACCGTGCCCCTGCCGGGCACGGAGGGCGCCCGCGGCACGGTGCCCAGCAGCTGGGACGGCACCCCGGGCGAGGGTGTGCTCCACGGACGCGGCGCCGTCGACATGAAGGGTGGCGTGGCGGTGCAGCTGGCCCTCGCCGCCGCCATCGGACGTGGCGAGCTGGTCCCGCAGCGCGATGTCACATTCGTCTTCTACGACCACGAAGAGGTCGAGGCCTCCAAGAGCGGGCTGGGCCGGCTGGTCAAGAACCACGCTGAGTTGCTCACGGGTGACTTCGCGATCCTGCTCGAACCCACCAACGGCGTGGTGGAGGGCGGCTGCAACGGCACGAGCCGCTTCGAAGTGACCACTCGTGGCGTGGCCGCGCACTCCGCCCGGGCCTGGATGGGGGAGAACGCCATCCATGCGGTGGCCCCGGTCCTGACCCGGCTCGCCGCCTACCAGCCCCGCACCGTCGCGGTGGACGGGCTGGATTACCGCGAGAGCCTGAACGCGGTGCTCATCCACGGTGGCACCGCCGGGAACGTCATCCCGGACCGCTGCGTCGTGGAGATCAACTACCGCTTCGCTCCGGACAAGACCGCGGACGACGCCGAGCTGCACGTCAAGCAGCTCATGGAGGGTTTCGACGTGGTGCGGACCGACGCCGCGCCGGGCGCCCGGCCCGGCCTGAACCACCCGGCGGCAGCGAGCTTCGTGGCCGCGGTCGGTGGCGAGCCGAAGCCCAAGTACGGCTGGACCGACGTCGCACGCTTCTCCGAGCTCGGCATCCCTGCCGTGAACTTCGGCCCGGGGGACGCGCTGCTGGCCCACAAGGACGACGAGCGCGTGGATGCTCAGGCCGTGCGGACGTGCCTGGCGGCGCTCACCGCCTGGCTCGCGGACTGAGTCCGGCGGAACAACTGAGTCCTGCGGAACAGCAGAGAGGCCGTGACCCCAGGGGTCACGGCCTCTCTCGTGCGCGGATTCAGGATGCCGGATGCCGGCGTCAGGCGCCGGCACTCCCGCCTTCCAGCGTGGAACCCGGCGCCGGGTTCGCGTCCAGCACCTTGCCCTTGCGCCCCTTCCTCAACCGGATCTCCACCAGCTTGGCGATGCCGGACAGGATGAGGCACAGGCCGATGTAGATCACCGCGGCCACCATGGCGGCCGGGATGATCGGCGAGCCGTAGAGCGCCTGCGAGCCGAAGTACTTGGCCTGGAACAGGATCTCGTTGTAGGTGACGATGAAACCCAGGGCCGTGTCCTTCAGGATCACGACGAGTTGCGCCAGGACGAGGGGCAGCATCGCGCGGAACGCCTGGGGGAAGAGGATCAGGCTCATGACCTGGCTCTTCCGCAGGCCGATCGCCATACCGGCCTCTTTCTGGCCCTTCGGCAGTGACTCGATGCCGGCGCGGAAGGCTTCCGCGAGGACCGAGCCGTTGTACAGGGTCAGACCGCCGACCACCGCAGCGAAGGGCGTCACGCCGTGCACGCCGATCGTCGGCAGGCCGTAATAGATCATCATCATGAGGATCAGCAGCGGCACGGCACGGAACAGCTCCACGAACCAGAAGCAGGGCACGGAGACCCAGCGGTGGTCCGAGAGCTTGCCGACGGCGAGCAGCATGCCCAAGACGATGCTGAGCACCGCGGCCAGGGCGAATGCCGAGAGCGTGGCGCCGACGGCCTGGACGATGGTCTGCTGCACCAGCGGGAAGGTGAAGATCCTCCACTTGGCCGCGGTGAACTGGCCGGTGTCGATCAGACGGATGATGACGAAGGCGATGACGCCCAGGACCACCAGGAGCGTGATGACGCCGCCGACCAGGTAGCGGGCTTTGGCCTTGGGGCCGGGCGCGTCGAAGAGTACCGAGGTCATCGTGCCACCTTCCACTTCTTCTCAAAGTGCCGCTGGAGCAAGGAGAGCAGAGCGACCAGGATGATGAAGCCGAGAGCCACCCACAGCAGTCCGGCCATGGCAGGCTCCCCGCGCTCGGACAGGTTGGCCCGGATGGCGCCGGCCTCCATGACGGAGAAGCCCGCGGCGACCGTGGTGTTCTTCAGCAGGGCGATCAGCACGCTGAACAGCGGGGGGATCACGGCCCGCACGGCCTGGGGGAGGACCACCAGGCTCAGGGTCTGTCCGAAGTCCAGGCCGATGGCGCGGGCCGCTTCAGCCTGACCGATCGGGACCGTGTTGATACCCGAGCGGATCGTCTCGGCGATGTAGGTCGCCGTGTAGAGGCTCAGACCGATGATCGCGGCCACCATGAAGCTGATCTGCGGGAGACCGAGTTTCGGATAGCCCAAAGCGAAGAAGAACAGGATCAGGGTCAGCGGGGTGTTGCGGACCAGGTTGACGTACACCGTTCCGACCGCCCGGGCCGCCGGGACCGGCGAGACGCGCATGGCGCCGACCACTGATCCGAGGATCAGGGAGAAGATGGCCGAGAAGAAGAACAGGATGATGGTGTTCTTGAATCCCTCGGTGAAGAGGTCGAGGTTGTCGAGCAGCGTGTTCACGTCTCAGATCGCTTTCGCTCGCAGGGACAGGGACGGCTCGTGGGGCGGTTTCCCGCCCCACGAGAGGTGTCACTTATAGTCGTCCACCGCCGGCTGCTGCACCTTGGTGCCGGTGCTGCCGAGGGTCGAGTCGTAGATCTTCGTCCAGGTGTCCTTGCCGTCCGTGAACAGCTTGTTCACGAAGTGGCGCAGCGCCGCGTCGCCCTTGGCCATGCCGACGCCGTACTTCTCCGTGGTGAAGGGCTCGCCCACCACCTTGAGGGCCTTGTCAGGATCCTGCGAGGCGTAGCCGAGGAGGATGGCCTGGTCCGTGGTGACCGCGTCCACGGAACCGTCCTTGAGCGCGGCGACACACTGCGAGTAGTTCTCGAACTCGACCGGCTTGGCGGACTTGAAGTTCTCCTTGATGTTCTGGATCGGAGTCGAACCCGTGGCGGAGCAGACCTTCTTGCCGTCCAGGTCCTTCTCGCTCTTGATGCTGGTGTTGTCCGACTTCACCAGCAGGCCCTGGCCGGTGACGAAGTAGGGTCCGGCGAAGTCGATCTGCTTCTTTCGCTTGTCGGTGATCGAGTAGGTGCCGACGTAGTAGTCGATGTCACCGTTCTGGATCGCGGACTCACGGTTGGCGGAGGGGATCGGCTTGAATTCGATCTTGCTCTTGTCGTAACCCAGGGAGGCGGCGATCCACTTGGCGATCTCCACATCGAAGCCGCTGAACTCGCCGGTGGCTGCATCCTTGAAGCCGAGTCCGGGCTGGTCCTGCTTGACGCCGATGCGGATCTTGTCATTGGACTTGATCTTGTCGAAGGTCGGGCTGCCCGTCAGGGAGACGTCCTTGGCGACGGTGTAGGGAGCATCGCCCCCTCCTGCGGCGCCTCCGCTCGGGGAATCGCCGCTCGCGCCGCCACAGGCGGAGAGCGTCAGGGCGAGTGCCGCGGCTGCGGCGCCCAGTGCCGCAGTGCGGCCGGTGAAAAGCTTCCTCATGGTTGTTCTTCCCTTTCCGTGTCCGGTCGGCAGACCGGGGAGATGGAGATGAGCCGGGTGCGTGGCTCGGTACTGAGCAATCGAGTAGAAATCGGTCAGCGAGCCATCGGATGCCGACAGCGTCAGTGGTGGGTGGGTCAGTGGGTGAGCAGCTTGGACAGGAAGTCCTTGGCCCGGGCGCTCTGGGGATTCGTGAAGAACGCCTCGGGCTCCGAATCCTCCACGATCTGCCCATCGGCCATGAACACCACCCGGTCCGCGGCCTTCCGGGCGAAGCCCATCTCGTGGGTCACCACGATCATGGTCATCCCCTCCTTGGCCAGCTGGACCATGACGTCCAGGACCTCGTTGATCATCTCGGGGTCCAGGGCGCTGGTGGGTTCGTCGAACAGCATGACCTTGGGCTTCATGGCCAGAGCACGGGCGATCGCCACGCGCTGCTGCTGACCTCCCGAAAGCTGGGCGGGGAGCTTCGGGGCTTGCTTGCCCACCCCCACCCGTTCCAGAAGTGCGCTCGCATCGCGCTCGGCGGTGGCCTTGTCCTGCTTCTTGACCTTGATGGGGCCCAGGGTCACGTTGTCCAGGATGGACTTGTGCGCGAAAAGGTTGAAGGACTGGAACACCATTCCGACATCAGCGCGCAGGTTCGCGAGCTGCTTGCCTTCGGCCGGGAGCTCCTTGCCGTCGATGGTGATGACACCGTCGTCGATGGTCTCCAGGCGGTTGATGGTCCGGCACAGCGTGGATTTCCCGGACCCGGACGGCCCGATGATCACCACCACCTCGCCGCGCTTCACCTGCAGATTGATGTCCTGCAGAACGTGCAATGCGCCGTAGTGCTTGTTAACGCCCTTGAGGGAGACGAGGGCCTCCCCTTCCTCATGTGCGGTCATGCCATGACCTTAGTCACATCTTTTGGGCAATGTGAACTCAAGCGCACAATCTCTGCCGGATTGTGATCCACGCTGAGCTGGGCTGATCCCGTTAGCCTAAGACCATGAGCACGCACTTCACTTCCCCCCGGCACAACGAACCCCGGCGTCGCGGCCCCGTGGAACTGCGGCGCGGGCAGGCCGGCATCGAGATGGCGGACCAGCGGCTGCTGGACAGCGGCACGCCTGGCGCCTTCGTCCACTCCGACCCGTGGCGCGTCATGCGGATCCAGAGCGAGTTCGTCGAGGGCTTCGGCGCCCTGGCGGACCTCGGACCCGCCATCAGCGTGTTCGGCTCGGCCCGCACCAAACCCGGCTCCCGGTATTACGAGCTCGGAGTGCAGATCGGCCGCAAGCTCGCGGAGAGCGGGGTCGCGGTGATCACCGGTGGCGGACCCGGTTCGATGGAGGCCGCCAACAAGGGCGCCGTCGAAGGTGGTGGCGTCTCGGTGGGCCTCGGCATCGAACTGCCGTTCGAGCAGGGCATGAACGAGTGGGTGGACCTCGGCGTCAACTTCCGGTACTTCTTCGCCCGGAAGACCATGTTCGTGAAGTACGCCCAGGGCTTCGTGGTGCTGCCGGGCGGCCTCGGGACTCTCGACGAGCTGTTCGAGGCCATGGTGCTGGTTCAGACCCACAAGGTGACCTCCTTCCCGATCGTGCTCGTGGGCGTGGACTACTGGACACCCATGATCGAGTGGATCAAGGGGACGCTCGTGGCCGAGGGCATGGTGTCGCCGCAGGATCTGAACCTCATCCAGCTGGTGGATGACCCCGACGACGCCGTGCGGCGGGTGCTTCACGACGTCCACCCGGGCACTTCGGACGAGCGTCCCGAGTAGTCCGCGCGCGGGAAGCCCCGTCCTGGTCCGTTGTCGGCCGGGTCGGGGCTTTCTGGCACCATGGAGGCATGACTTTCCTCCTGGTGTTCCTTGCGATCGTGGTGCTCGGCGCGGCCTTCGTCATGGCCACGCCGTTGCTGCGCAGGATCAGGGTGGGCGGACGCTCGGTGAGCGCCCCCGATCTGGAGGACGGTTTCGAGGAACCGGTGGCGAACCTGCCGGCCGTGCTGCTCCCGGAACGCCCCACGCCCGCGGATGTGGACCGCCTGCGGTTCTCCCTCGGTCTGCGCGGGTACCGGATGGACCAGGTCGATGAGGTGCTCGACCGTCTGCGGGATCAGCTCGCCGTCCAGCAGAGCGAACTGAATCAGCTGCGTGGCCGGCTCGCGGAACTGACGGCGGGGTCCGCCGTCGTCGGGCCGGCGACCGGTGATCGTCCGCATGAGTGAGCCGGTCTCCGAGGAGCTGCGCCGCGGCGGGTCCGAAGCGGCGTCGCGCGGCCGGGGCATGATCACCGCGCCGCGGAGCTGGCCCTGGTGGGCGCAGCTCAGCGCGGTCTACGTGGCGGCCCGCGTCTTCAGTTTCTTCGTCTTCTCCGGCGCGGCCTTCAAGCAGGGCATGAATCCCTGGATGCCTGCGAGCCCCGGGTACTGGGATTTCATCACCATCTGGGACGGCCGCTGGTATCAGACGGCCGCCGAACAGGGATACCCGTCGCAGCTCCCGGTCGACGCCCTCGGCAACGTCCAGGAGAACGCGTGGGCCTTCTACCCGCTGTTCCCCCTGCTGGGAAAGGCGCTCGCCGGGGTCCTGGGGATTCCGGCCCTGGCGTCCATGACGGTGATCGCGATGGTGGCCGGTCTGTGCGCCGTGCTGGTGATCTTCCGTCTCTTCCTCTGTTTCGCGTCCCACCGCACGGCGTTCTGGGGCGCGGCCTTCGTGGCGGTGTTCCCGGTCTCCGGCATCCTGCAGGTGCCGTACGCGGAGTCACTCAACCTTCTGCTGCTGGCCGCGTCCCTGCTGGCCCTCGTGCGGCAGCGGTACCTCGCCGCGATCCCGTTCGTCATCCTCGCAGCGCTGTCCCGGCCCACGGGGGTGCCTTTCGGCGCGCTCGTGGGACTGTTGCTGGTCCACCGTCTCTGGCTGCTCTTCCGCGCACGACGCCGGCCGGCCCCCGACGAGCTCGGCTCGCTGCTGCGGCACGCAGCGCTGACCGTGGTGGCCTGCGCGGCCGCCCTCACCTGGCCGGCGCTCGCCTGGCTGAAGACCGGGGACCCCCAGGCCTACACCCGCACCGAGACCGTCTGGCGCGGGACCGACCTGGTGCCCTTCAAGCCGTGGTGGGACATGGCCGTCGGGCTCCTCGGACCGGGGCTGGGCCCGGTCGCGCTCCTGGCGTTCGTGGGCGTGTTCGCGTGGGCCCTGCTGAAGGCGCCTGCGGTCCGGGCGATCGGCGTCGAACTCCGCCTGTGGTGCGCCTGCTACTTCGGTTACCTGCTGGCCTTCCTGCACCCTCAGACCAGCACCTTCCGGATGCTGCTGCCCCTCTTCCCGTTGGCTCTCGCGACGGCATTCGTCTCGCGTTCGCGGGCCTACCGCTGGACGGTCGTCCTGATGTTCTCCCTGCTCCAGATCGTGTGGATCGTCTGGCTCTGGGCGTGGGCCCAGCTGCCGGGCGGCGGCGACTATCCTCCGTGACCTGGGGCTCTCCCGGTGTGCGGGTTGGTCCATCGATTAGCCTGTGACCCGCGACTCAGGGGATAATAGGCAGGACGCACTCGACGAACGCAAGGAGAATCTCCTATGGCCGCCATGAAGCCCCGGACCGGGGACGGACCCATGGAAGTGACCAAAGAAGGACGCAGTCTCATCATGCGGGTTCCGCTGGAAGGCGGCGGCCGGCTGGTAGTGGAGCTCAACGCCGATGAGGCCGCTGAGCTGAAGAACTGCCTGGAGGGCGTGACGCAGGCCTGAAGCACGGAGCGCGGCTGCTGGAAAGCGGCCGCGCTGCGGTATTTAAGGCCTCGGCCGCTCCGGGCCGAGCGCCGGAGGACTCAGCGCTTGACCGCGGCGAGGAGGCCGTCGCCCGTGGTGAACACGGTCGTCAGCACGCCCTCGTCCTCGCGCAGGCTCTTGATGAGCTGGCGCAGGGCGACGGTGGTCTGGTCGCGGTTGGCGGGATTGCTCACGCGGTCGCGGTCGAGGGCGTCGTTGAGCAGGAGGACCCCGCCGGGCTTGAGCAGCCGGAGCGCCTGGGTGACATAGAACGGGGCCTGGGCCTTGTCGGCGTCGATGAAGACGAGGTCGTAGGCGGAATCGGTGAGGCGCGGCAGGACGTCCTGCGCACGGCCGGAGATCGTGCGGGTGCGGTTGGCGGGGACGCCGGCTTCGGCGAACGCCACGCGAGCCGCACGGAGGTGTTCCACGTCGTGGTCGATGGACGTCAGCACCGCCTGCGGGGAGAGCCCGCGCAGCAGGTAGACGCCGGAGACGCCCGCGCCGGTGCCGATCTCCACGGCGGTCCGGGCCTTCGCCGTGGCGGCGAGGACTGAAAGCGCCATGCCGGTGCCCGCGGAGACGGCGGGAACACCCAGATCGAAGGCACGTTCCCGTGCCCGGAGGAGCACCTGGTCTTCCTCCGGCAGGCCTTCAGTGAAGGACCAGCTGGTGGATTTGTCGGTGCTCATGTGGTTCGCCCTCTGCGGAAAAGATGTATCTGGAAGAAGCTCCCCAGATATTTCACAGGGAACCTTGACATGATAACGGTCAAAGTGCTGGCGATTGAAGCCGGGGCTCGGTATGGCGCATACCCGCCATCGGGGGATGGATCGGAAGGGAGCAGGACATGCTGAACATGGCTGACAATCCTGCCACCGCGGTGGCAGTCGAGGACTCCGGCCAGGTGGAGACGCCGCTGGAGGAATGGAAGCGCCCCAGCTGGGAGGAAGTGGTCACCAACCACTCCGCCAAGGTGTTCCGTCTCGCCTTCCGTCTCACGGGAAACCGCCACGACGCCGAGGACCTCACGCAGGAGGTCTTCGTCCGTGCCTTCAAGTCGCTGGACAAGTTCAAGCCGGGCACCCTGGACGGCTGGCTGCACCGGATCACCACGAACCTCTTCCTGGACCAGGTACGCCGCAAGGCCCGCATCCGTTTCGACGGACTGCCCGAGGACGCCGATCAGCGGATCCCCGGCAACGAGACCAGCCCGGAACGCAGCTTCGAATTCAACAACCTGGATTCCGACATCCAGGCCGCGCTGGACAAGCTGCCGATCGAGTTCCGCACGGCCGTGATCCTGTGCGACATCGAGGGTTTCTCCTACGACGAGGTCGCCACCGCGCTCGGCATCAAGCTCGGCACCGTGCGTTCCCGGATCCACCGTGGTCGTGCGCTTCTGCGGACCGCACTGGCGGACCGTGATCCGCGTCGCCCGGCCACCGGACGGCCCCAGCTCAAGCTCCCTCGCGTGGCGGGAATCCACTGACCGGATCCGCTCCGTGTCACTGAAGATCGGCCCCACGTCCGGGATCGTCCGGGAGGCGGGGGAGAGGGTAGTCTTTCCAACGTGATATTCGGTATTAATGGGCCAGAATTCCTGATCCTGCTGATCATCGGCGTTCTGGTGATCGGCCCCAAGCGTCTGCCCGAATACACTCAGGGCCTGATGAATCTGGTCCGTGGCGTCCGGAAGATGGCGTCGGGCGCCCGGGAGCAGATCAAGGACGAGGTCGGCATCGACATCGACGAGGTGGACTGGCGCAAGTACGACCCCCGTCAGTACGATCCCCGCCGCATCATCCGCGAAGCCCTGCTGGAGCCGGAGGCCCCGGCCGCTGCCTCTGCCGCCGTGGGTGCGGCCGCCGTCGCGAACGCCATGCCGGAGCGGGAGATCCCGCGACTGGCCGAGGGCGAGAGCGCGCCTTTCGACACTGAGGCCACCTGAGCACAGTTGCCGTACGACGACGGCGCGCCGACCATCCGATGGTCGGCGCGCCGTCGTCGTCTCCGGGGTGAGCAGTGGCCGCGGGTGGGCTCTCGGTCACCCCCGGGGGGTGACACCGAGCGAGAGCCCGCTCAGCCCGCGTGGCTTGGCGGCCAGAGCGTCCGCCACCGAGAGGAGTGCCCGGGAGACCGCGGCGTCCGGGTGGGCCAGGACGACCGGCATCCCGGAGTCCCCGCCCTCCCTGAGCGCGATCTCCAGGGGCAATTTTCCGAGGAGTGGGACCTGGTAGCCGAGGGTCTCCGTCAGGCGCTGGGAGAGCGTCTCACCGCCTCCTGAGCCGAACACTTCGAGCCGCTCACCGCCCGGGGTGTCGAGGTACGACATGTTCTCGACCACGCCGACCACCCGCTGGCCGGTCTGCGTGGAGACCGTGCCGGAGCGTTCGGCGACCTCGGCCGCCGCCGACTGCGGGGTCGTGACCACCAGGACCTCGGCGGACGGCAGGAGCTGCGAGACGGAGATGGCGATGTCGCCGGTGCCCGGGGGAAGGTCCAGGAACAGGTAGTCCAGATCGCCGAAGTACACCTCGGAGAGGAACTGCTCCAGGGCGCGGTGCAGCATGGGGCCGCGCCAGGCCACGGGGGCGTTGCCTTCCACGAACATGCCGATCGAGATGACTTTGACCCCGTGGGCCACGGGCGGAAGGATCAGCTCGTCCACGCGGGTCGGGGACTGTGTGATGCCCATGAGGCCGGGGACGGAGAATCCGTGCACGTCGGCGTCGACGATGCCCACCCGGAGGCCCCGGGCCGCCAGGGCGCACGCGAGGTTCACGGTCACGGAGGATTTGCCGACGCCGCCCTTGCCGCTCGTCACGGCGAACACCTTGGTGAAGTTGCCCGGCTGGTTGAACGGGATGCCGCGGGTGTCGCCGGGACCGCGGAGCTGGTCCTTGAGCGCCTGCCGCTGTTCCGGGGTCATGACGGAGAGCTCCACGTCGACGGACGTCACCCCGGGGACGGTCAGCAGTGCCGCCGTCGCGTCGGCCGTGATGGTGTCCCGCAGGGGGCAGCCCTGGATGGTGAGGAGCACGCGCAGGCGGACCGCGCCGTCGTCGTCGATCGAGACCGCGTCGACCATGCCGAGCTCCGTGATGGGGCGCCGGAGCTCGGGGTCGATGACCGTGTCCAGGGCGCGTTGCAGCTGCTCCGTGGCGGGCACGGTCATGCTCCCGGGTCCTGGCTGGGCTTCTTGATCTTCGGGATCTGCTGGGTGCGGGGACCGCGCTGACGGTCCCGCTTGTCGCGGATCTTCTCCTTGACCTTGTCCGCCGTGGTCTCGCCGTCGCCGGTGCCGTCCTCGCCCGAGTGGAACTCCTCCTGAGCCTCGATGATGTCCTCGAGGAGGGACCGCATCTCGGCACGGACGTAGTCACGGGTGGCCACTTCACGCAGCGCGACACGCAGCGCGGCGAGCTCGCGGGTGAGGTACTCGGTGTCCGCGAGGTTCCGCTCGGCGCGCTGGCGGTCCTGTTCCAGTGCCACGCGGTCACGGTCGTCCTGCCGGTTCTGGGCGAGGAGGAGCAGCGGCGCCGCGTAGGAGGCCTGCAGGGAGAGCATGAGCGTCAGGAGGGTGAATCCGAGCGCCTGCTGGTCGAACTGCCAGTCGGCGGGGGCCCAGCTGTTCCAGGCCAGCCAGAAGACACAGAAGATCGTCATGTAGACGAGGAACTGCGGGGTGCCCATGAAACGGGCGAAGCCTTCCGTGGCCTTGCCGAACGCGTCCGGGTTGGGGGAGAACCGGGGGAAGAACCGGCCCCGTGCGGCGCGGGGGGTGTCCAGGCTGTTCTTCTCCGCCCCGGGGCGGCGATCCCTGTTGTCAGCCATTGCGACCCCTCAGCTTCTTGAACGGGACGTCCTCGGCGTGGGCGCGCCAGTCCTCGGGCAGGAGGTGATCCAGGACGTCATCGACGGTGACGGCGCCGACCAGGCGGCCGGTGTCGTTCACCACGGGCAGGGCATTGAGGTTGTAGACCGCCATGATGCGGGCCACCTCGCTGATGTGGGCCTGATCCTGGACGGGCTCCAGGTTCTTGTCCACGAGATTGCCGATCGGTTCGGGCGGGGGATACCTCAGAAGCTGCTGAATGTGCACAACGCCGAGGAACCGGCCCGTGGGGGTCTCCAGCGGCGGGCGGGCGATGAAGATCGAGGACGCGAGAGCCGGGGTCAGCTCCTCGCGACGCACGTGGGCCAGGGCCTCGGCCACGGTGGCCTCCGGAGGAAGGATCACGGGGACCGGGGTCATGAGACCGCCGGCGGTGTCCTCGTCATACTCCAGGAGGCGGCGGACGTCCTCGGCCTCTTCGGGCTCCATGAGCTGCAGGAGTTCCTCCTGCTGCGCTTCGGGGAGCTCGGAGAGGAGGTCGGCGGCGTCGTCCGGGTCCATCTCCTCGAGCACGTCGGCGGCGCGTTCGCGGTCCAGGGAGGACAGGATCTCCACCTGGTCCTCCTCCGGGAGTTCCTGGAGGACATCGGCGAGACGTTCGTCCTGGAGTTCGCTGGCCACTTCGAAGCGTCGCTTGTCGCTCATCTCCTGCAGGGCCTCGGCGAAGTCGGCCGCCTTGAGGTCCTCGTGGCTGGCGACGAAGGCCGTGGCGGCCTGCGGTTCGGTGGCAGCGGCCGGGACGGCGTCCGTCCAGTTGATGATCATGGTCTCGTTGCGGCGCAGCCGGGCGAGCGGGGAGAACGAGTGTCCGCGGCGCACGAAGAGCTTGGAGACGAACCAGTCGCCCGAGCGGTGCTGGTCGATCGCGATGTCCTCGATCGTGGCCGAGCCCGAGCCGTCCGTGAGGGTGACGCGGCTGTCGAACATCTCGGCGACCACGAGGGTCTCCATGCCGCGCTGCTCGAAGCGGCGCAGATTGACGAGCCCGGTGCTGATGACCTGGGCCTGGTCCATGCTCGTCACGCGCGTCATCGGCACGAACACGCGTTTCTTGCCCGGGACTTCCACCACCAGGCCGACCGCATGCGGAGGCGCGTTGTTGGCGCGGGCCAGCACCACGACGTCGCGGACGCGTCCGAGCCGGTCACCCAAAGGGTCGAAGACATCCAGACCGAGGAGGCGGGCAACGAAGACGCGGGAAGTAGGGTTGCTCACCCGACTAGGCTATCCACTTCGTCCACGTTTGGCTGAATTCCGGTTGCAGCCCGGCTGAATAGGCAAGAATGTGGGTATGTCGAACTTGTTTGGTGCACCCAGGATTCCCGAGGAGCTCCGTTCCGTGCCGCAGGGCGTGACGGTGGGCTCCTACAACTCCTACCTCGATGCCCAGAAGGCCGTGGACTACCTGGCGGACCAGCAGTTCCCCGTCCAGTACGTCTCGATCGTGGGCAACGACCTGAAGCTCGTGGAGCGCGTGACCGGCCGGCTGAGCTACCCGCGCGTGGCCATGTCCGGCCTGCTCAGCGGCGTGTGGTTCGGTCTCTTCATCGGTCTGCTGCTGTCCCTGTTCTCTCCCGGCGGCGCGTTCTCGGTGGTGACCTCGGTGCTGATGGGCGCGGCCTTCTTCGCGCTCTTCGGCATCGTCAGCTACGCCATGCAGCGGGGCAAGCGTGACTTCACCTCGACCAGCCAGGTGCTGGCCAGCAGCTACGACGTGATCGTGGCCCCTGAGGTCGCGGGGGAGGCGAGCCGGCTGCTCCTGCAGCTTCCCATGCGGGGCAACGACGGCGGCGCCCGCCAGCACAGCCAGCAGCAGGGTCCGCAGGGTGGTCAGCACCCCGGCTACGGGCAGGGTTACGGCCAGCCTCAGGCGCCGCAGGAACCGCAGCGGCCCGAGGGCTGGGGCAACCCGTACGGACAGCGCGCCGAGGACGCCGGCCAGCAGGCTCAGGCGCCGGAACAGCAGGCCCCGTCCACCGTGTCCTCGGACTACCGTGATCTTCCGGACGGCCGCCCGCAGTACGGCGTCCGCCTGAACCAGACGCCCCCGGCGGCTCCCGCCGCGCCGGCTCAGGAACAGCAGCAGGCAGAGCCGCAGCACGTTGAACCGCAGCACGGGGCCGACCGGCCGCACGACGCAGAGCAGCCCCATGACGGCGCTCCGCAGGCGGAGCAGCAGGGTGAGCACGGGCAGCACCAGGAGGGCCAGCACGGTGAGGGCCAGCACTTGGACGGCCAGGCGCAGCACGACGAGCCGCAGCAGGACCAGCACGGCGAGCAGCCCACCAAGGATCCCCGGGGCGAGTAGCCCCGGCCGGTTCCGCCGGGACCGCGAAGTGTGACGCCGTGCGTCGCGCGGGTCTGGAACGACGAATGGCCCCGCCCCGGGATTCCGGTGCGGGGCCATTCTCATGCCCGGGGCGCGGTGCTCACGCTGTCGCGCTCAGCGCGCCACGACGGCGGTGCGTGACGCTCAGGCGCGCAGGCTCGCCATCCAGGCCTCGACGTCGTCGGCCGTGCGGGGGAGCGCGGCGCTCAGGTTCACGGCGCCGTCCGCGGTCACGAGGATGTCGTCCTCGATGCGGACGCCGATGCCGCGGTATTCCTCGGGGATCGCGAGATCCTCGGACTTGAAGTACAGGCCCGGCTCGATGGTGAACACCATGCCCTCGGCGAGTTCGGCATCCAGGTACAGCTCACGCTTGGCCTGGGCGCAGTCGTGGACGTCCATGCCGAGGTGGTGGCTCGTGCCGTGCGGCATCCAGCGGCGGTGCTGCTGACCGCTCTCTGAGACGGCCTCCTCCACGGTTACGGGCAGCAGACCCCACTCGGCCAGGCGCTCGGCCAGGACGCGGGTGGCGATCTGGTGCAGCTCGCGGAACTTCAGGCCCGGACGGGCCGCCGCGAAGGCCGCGTCGGCGGCGTCCAGCACGGCTTCGTAGACGCGGCGCTGCACCTCGGAGAAGGTGCCGTTGACCGGCAGGGTGCGGGTGATGTCCGCGGTGTAGAGGCTCTCGGCCTCGACGCCGGCGTCGAGCAGGAGGAGGTCGCCCTCCTTCACCTGACCGTTGTTGTTGATCCAGTGCAGGATGGTGGCGTTGTTGCCGGAAGCGGCGATGGTGTCGTAGCCGAGGTCGTTGCCTTCCTCGCGGGCCTTCGCGAAGAACGCGCCTTCCACGACGCGCTCACCACGGTGGTGGGCGACGGCGCGCGGCAGAGCCTTGACGACCTCGTGGAAGCCCTCGACGGTGGCGGCGACGGCCAGCTTGAGCTGCTCGACCTCCCACTCGTCCTTGATCAGGCGGAGCTCGGACAGGGCCTCGGCCAGCTTCTCGTCCAGGGCGTCGAGCTGGGAGAGATCCAGGTTCTCGGGGTCCTGGGCGGTGTTGTACCGGGCGGTGTCCACCAGGGCGTCGATGTTCTCGTCGACCTTGCGGAGCAGACGGATGGAGATGCCGCCGATCTCGGACGCGCCGACGTTCTTGGTGATCGCCACTTCGAGCTCGTCGAGGTGCGCGGTCGCCAGGTCGAGGCGGGCCTTCAGATCGGCCAGGCTCGGGCGCGGGCCGATCCAGAACTCGCCGGACCGTGCGTCCGCGTAGAACTGCTCGGTGTCGCGGCCGGCCATGGGACGGAAGTACAGGGTGGCGTGGTGGTGGCCGCCGTCGTCGCCCTGGCCGTCATCGGTGGGTTCGAGGATCAGGACCGCATCCGGCTCGTGGTCCACGCCCAGGCCCGTCAGGTGCGCAAAGGCCGAGTGAGGGCGGAAGCGGTAGTCGGTGTCGTTGCTGCGGACCTTGTGCGGACCGGCGGGGATCACCAGGCGTTCGCCCTTGAACTGCTCCGAGATCGCACGACGACGGCGGGCGGCGTGTGCGGCGACGGCTTCCTCGGCCGGGAGCTCCTGCGAGGCGGGAGCCCAGCTACTGGCCATGAAGGCTTTGAAGGCATCGGAGGAGGGGCGCTGCGAACGGTTGTTCACACGGTCCTCCAACGGCTGGGTGCTGGCATCAGTGGTGTGTTCTGCGTCATTCACCCTCCTATCGTCTCACTGATCCGGGGCTCCGCGGGTCCGCCGGGACTACGCTGGGACCGTGAGGATCGACCTGCATGCACACTCGAACATCTCGGACGGCACTCAGCCGCCCGCCGACCTCGTGGCCTCCGCCTCTCAGGCTGGGCTCGACGTCGTCGCGCTGACGGACCATGACACCACCGACGGGTGGGCCGAGGCCGCCGAGGCGGCGAAGGCGTTGGGCGTCGCCCTGGTGCCGGGCATGGAGATCAGCTGCCGTACCTCCGAGGGCATCAGCGTCCACCTGCTGTCCTATCTGCACGACCCCACGCACCCCGGCCTGCTGGAGGAGATCTCGAAGGCCCGCGACGCACGGCTCAGCCGGGCCGAGCACATGGTCGCGCTGCTCGCGGAGGACTACCCGCTCAACTGGGACGATGTCACCCAGCACCTGGCGCCGGGCGCCACCGTGGGCCGCCCGCACATCGCGGACGCCCTCGTGGCCGCGGGGATCGTGAGTGATCGCACCGAGGCCTTCGCCACGATCCTGACGTCCCATTCGCGGTACTACGTGCAGCACTACGCCGTGGAGCCGGCGCTCGCCGTCGAGCTCGTCAGGGACGCCGGCGGCGTTCCCGTGTTCGCCCACCCGGTCGCCAGCGCGCGCGGCCGCGTGGTGGGGGAGCGGACCTTCCACGAGATGATCGACGCCGGCCTCGGCGGCCTGGAGGTCTGGCACCGGGACAATCCGCGCGAAGGCCGCGAATACCTGCTGGGGCTCGCCGCGAAGCACGACCTGATCGTCACCGGTTCCAGCGACTACCACGGCAAGGGCAAGCCCAATCTGCTGGGCGAGAACCTCACGTCACCGGAGCAGCTCGCCCGGATCGAGGACCAGGGCCGCGGCAGCGTGATCCGGGGCTGAGGGGGCCGGTTTCGCCGGTCTCGGCGCCCCTCTCGACGCAGTGCGCCGCAATGGGGGCGCGCCATGCCGACAAGGGCGCAAACCGTCACCAACGGCACACCATGCCGGGAAGGTGCCCTCAGTCCAGCGTATGAACCGTGGCGGAGTCCGCGAGCCGGGTCGCCATGACCGACACGGCGGACGGGTTCTCGTCCACGCAGACGAAGCGGCGCCCGGTCTTCGCGGCCACCGCGCCGAGGGTTCCGGAACCCGCGAAGAAGTCCAGGCACCAATCGCCAGGCCGGGTGGACGCCATGACCATGCGGCGCAGGAGCCCTTCCGGCTTCTGCGTCGGATAGCCCGTCTTCTCCTTGCCCGTGGGGGAGACGATGGTATGCCACCAGACGTCCGTAGGGAGCTTCCCGCGCTGGCGCTTCTCCTCGGTCACGAGACCGGGGGCCATGTACGGTTCGCGGTCCACCTCGGCCGCGTCGAAGTGATACGCCTCCGGGTCCTTGACGTAGACCAGGATGTTGTCGTGCTTGGCGGGCCAGCGGCGACGGGCGCGGGCCCCGTAGTCGTAGGCCCAGATGATCTCGTTGAGGAAGCACTCGCGCCCGAAGATCGCGTCGAGCATCACCTTGGCGTAGTGCACCTCGCGGTAGTCCAGGTGAAGGTACAGCGTTCCGTCCGGAGCCAGGAGACGCCATGCCTCACGCAAGCGGGGCTCCAGGAACGCCCAGTAGTCCTCGAAGGCGTCGTCGTAGCGATGCAGGTCGCCCCGGAGCGTCTGGTACGAGCGCCCCTGGAAGCCGATCCGGTCACCCTCGCCCTCCGCGCTGCGGACCATGGTGGTCTGCTGGCGGCGCTGGGTGCGACCCGTGTTGAACGGGGGATCGATGTAGATGAGCGTGAACGAGTCATCCGGCAGGGACGGCAGGAACCCGGCGTTGTCCGCTTGGACCACCAGGTTCCCGCCGTCCGCCTGCCAGAGCTGTTCAGCGGTCCGGGCCATGGATCCCGTCAGGATTCCTGTGCCGGAGCGCCGGCCTCGCGGGCCACGACCTCGCCGTTGCGGCGGCGGGTGCGGTTGCGCGGGCGGCGGCGACGGGAGTCGTCGTCGCTCTTCTTCTCGGCGGCAGGCGCTTCCGTGGTCTCCGCGGCGGGCTGACGCGTCCGACGACGGCGGCCCTCGCCGTCACCGGAGGCACCCTCGCTGCGCCGGCCCTCGGAGCGGCGCTCGCCGCTGCGCTGACGGTCGCCACGGGAGGACGACGACGGGCGCTTGGTCACGCGCTTGCCGGTCTCGCCCAGATCCTCGAGGACCTCGGCGTCCACACCCGCCAGGACGCGCTTGTCGCGGGGCAGGCGGCCCTTGGTGCCCTCCGGGATGTCCAGATCCGTGTAGAGGTGGGCGGAGGAGGAGTAGGTCTCGACCGGCTCGGCGAAGTCGAGGCCCAGAGCCTTGTTGATCAGCGCCCAGCGGGGCATGTCCTCCCAGTCCACGAAGGTCACGGCGGTGCCCTTGTTGCCGGCACGGCCGGTGCGGCCCACGCGGTGGAGGTAGATCTTCTCGTCCTCGACGCACTGGTAGTTGATGACGTGGGTGACGTCGTCGACGTCGATGCCGCGGGCGGCGACATCGGTGGCGACCAGGACGTCCACCTTGTTGTTGCGGAAGGCGCGCAGGGCCTGTTCGCGGGCGCCCTGGCCCAGGTCACCGTGCAGCGCGGCGGCGGCGAATCCGCGGTCCACGAGCTCCTCCGCGACCTTCGCGGCGGTGCGCTTGGTCTTGGTGAAGATGACGGTGCGGCCACGGCCACGGGCCTGCAGGATCCGCGAGACGACCTCGATCTTGTCGAGCGAGTGCGCGCGGTACACCAGCTGGCGGATGTCCCGCTTGGTCAGGCCCTCGTCGTCCGGGTCCGCCGCGCGGATGTGGGTGGGGCGCGTCATGTACCGGCGGGCCATGGCGATGACCGGGCCGGGCATGGTGGCGGAGAAGAGCATCGTCTGACGCGTGCCGGCCGGGGTGGCGGCCATCAGGGTCTCGACGTCCGGGAGGAAGCCCAGGTCCAGCATCTCGTCGGCCTCATCGAGGATCACGATCTTGATGTTGGAGAGGTTCAGGTGGCGCTGCTTGTACAGGTCGATCAGGCGGCCCGGGGTGCCGACCACGAGATCGATGCCGTTCTGAAGGGCCTCGATCTGCGGCTCATACGCACGGCCGCCGTAGATGGTGGCGATCCGGACCTGGTGCAGGCGGCTGGCGGTGGCGAGGTCGTTGGCGACCTGCACGGCGAGCTCACGGGTGGGGACGATCACGAGCGCCTGCGGAGCGCCGGGGACCTGCAGCTTCGCGTACTTCGGGTCGTCGCTCGTGACGATGCGTTCCAGCGCCGGGACGCCGAAGCCGAGCGTCTTGCCCGTGCCGGTCTTCGCCTGGCCGATGATGTCGTGCCCGCCGAGAGCGACGGGGAGTGTCAGCGCCTGGATGGGGAAGGGGTGGATGATCCCGGCCTGGGCCAGGGAATCGACGATCTCGGTGCGGACGCCGAAGTCCGCGAAGGTCTTCTGGACCTCGGCGTGCGGTTCCGCCGTGGTGGTGATGGTCTCCTCCGGCTCGACACTCTCCGTGCCGCTGGTGTCGACCAGGACTTCATGACTGTGGGTTTCGCTCACGCGTGCCTCCTTGGCATTGCTCCGCCAGCGCCGGGACGGGCGTCTGCCAACCTTGGCGACGGCACCGGTCGTTCCAGGAAAGGTCCCGGAGAAGGCGGAGTACGGGTGGAAGCCGATCGCGGTCTGCGTGGGCCGCACTGGCGGCCATCAGGGGTGCCGGGCCCGTGAAGAACGGGCGGGGCGGGGGAAATCAATGGTCAATCAACGACCGGGCATCCATGACTACCCCCTCATTCTAGGGGATGGAGGGCTGATTCCCTGGATTTCCTCCCTGGGCTGACCCTGACGGCGGCTCCCCGGCCAGACTGAACGCGACCGTGCGGCGCTGGAGGTCGGCGGCGTCCAGGCGCACCTTCACCCGCGTCCCGGGTTCCATGGCGCCGGTGCACCGCGCCGACACGGCGGGATCGAGCAACTGGACGGTGGCCACCGGAGCGGTGGCGTTCTTGCCGTTGCCGGTCGAGATGACCACGGCGTCGAAGACCTCCCCGAGCCGGGGCAGCATGACGGCGGCCTCGACGGTGTCGATCGCGGCACGGTCCAGGCGGGACGAGCGCTGCTCGGCGGCCTTCATGAGGTCCGGCACCTGAGGCAGGCTCTCTCTCGCCCACGCGGGGACCTCGGTGCCCTGGCTCAGCGCCTCGCACACCACGAGCACCCAGCGGTCGACGAGCCGTCGCAGCGGCGCGGTCGCATGGGAGTACGGTGCTGCGATGGCCGCCTGGACGGTGTCGGCAGGGACCTCGCCGTCGAAGGCCACGTAGCCCGCCCCGCGGAAGAGGGCGGCCGCCGCGTGGATGATCGCGAGGTCTTTCGGCTGGGCGGGGTCGAGCGTCCTGAGGTATTCGCCGTAGCTCATGCCACCCGGGCCGTCGGCGCTCCAGGGCTTGCCGAGAGCGGCGGTCTGGCGTTCGAACGTCTCGAGGGACCGCGCGTCCGGAGCCGGCATGGTCCGCAGGATGCCTACGGAGCCGCGCACCATCAGGTCCGCGGCGGCCATCCCGGTCATGAGGGAGATCTGCGCGTTCCAGTCCTCCACCGGGAGCGGGACTTCGGTGATGAGGCGGTAGGCCCCGGTCTCGGGGTCCTGTTCGACCACCTGCGCCGGGAGTTTCAGGGAGGCGCCGCCCCGGAGGCGTTCGAGCTCGATCCGTTTCAGCCCCACCTCCTTGAGGAGCCGCAGGCAATCGCTGGCGGTCCCGTCGTCGATGGCCTCCTGAACACCCTGGTAGCTCAGCTTGGCGCGCGATCGGACGCGGGCCCGGCGGACCGTGGCATTCACGACGGCGGCGGTGGAGTCGAGCGTGAACTCCCAGAGGAAGGCGCCCCGGTCGACGTCGGGGAGCAGGCTGCCCGCGTCCTCGGAGATCGCTTCAGGGTGCAGGGGGATGCGGCCGTCGGGCGCGTACAGGGTGAGCCCTCGACGCCGGCATTCGGCATCCAGCGCCCCGCCGGGTGTGATGAAGGAGGGCACGTCCGCGATGGCGTAGTAGACGGTGTATCCGTCGCCGTGACGTTCTATGAACACGGCCTGATCCAGGTCCGTGGAGGACGCCGGATCGATGGTCACGAGGTCCAGATCGGTGCGGTCCCAGGACGGGAGTTCCCGGGTGTGGATGACGCGCTCGGTCTCGTCGAGGACGTCAGGCGGGAAGGCCCGGGGGACTTCGAGTTCTTCGCGCAGTGCGGTGAGCGCCTCGGCGAGACCGTCCTGAACGCCCTGGGCGCCACTGGGGATCCATGTGTTCGTCACGCTCACAGGCTAGCCCCCGGGCGGTCTCCCGGCTTCTCCGACATCCCGCCGAGTCCCGCTTCTGGCATACTGACTGCAAAATCATCACCGCGTGTCACGGCCGTCAGTGGCCAGTCAGGAGCAGGGCAAGCCATGACGAATCAGCCCGAGTCCCATCAGCCGAATCCCCAGCAGCCGCCGGTCCCCCCGCAGCCCCCGCAGGGTTCGCCGACCCAGCAGCCGACCCAGCAGGGGCAGCAGCCTGGTCAGCAGAACTGGAACCAGGCCCAGCAGCAGTACGGACAGCCCCAGCAGTACGGGCAGCAGCAGGCTCAGAGTCCGTACCAGCAGCAGTACGGTCAGCCTCAGCAGTACAACCAGCCCCAGCAGGGCAATCAGCAGCAGTACGGCCAGCAGCACAACCAACAGCAGTACAACCAGCAGCAGTACGGGCAGGGCCAGCCCACTCAGCAGCAGGGGTACCCGCAGCAGTATCAGCAGTCCCCCCAGCAGGGGTACGCGCAGCAGCAGGGCCAGTACCAGCAGCCGGGCCAGGCCGCGCCTCAGCAGTACGGACAGGCCGGCGGATCGTATGCTCAGCAGCAGTATGGCAATCAGCAGCAGCCGGTCTACGGCGGTCAGTCCGCCGCGCTGCCCGGCCCCCTCGATCCGGGAACGAACCTCGGCTTCATGGCCGCCATCAAGGCCGTGTTCCGGAAGTACGCCACGTTCACCGGGCGTGCGGGCCGTCCGGAGTTCTGGTGGTGGTTCGTGTTCGTGGCCGTGCTCGGTGGCGTCCTCAGCACCCTTGCCGTGATCTTCTTCAGCACCGGCCTGTCGCAGGCGGTTGCCAACGGCGACTACACGGAGATCCCGGGCACCGGCCAGGCCCAGGTGAACACCAATGCTCTGATGATCATCGGGTTCATCTTCTGGGGCATCGCGGGGCTGTTCTCGCTGGCGGTCCTCGTGCCGACCATCGCTGTCGGGGCCCGGCGCCTGCACGACGCCAACTTCAGCGCCTGGTTCCTGCTTCTTTACCTGGTCCCGATCGGCAACCTGGTGCTCCTGTTCCTGTGGGCTCAGGCGCCCAAGCCGGAAGGCGCGCGTTTCGACGTCCGCGTCTGACGCCGTCGTCGGCAGTCTGAAGTGAGCCTGGAACGGCCGCCACGGAGTCTCTCCGTGGCGGCCGTTCCTTTCCCTGACGCGGATGGTGGGCGAGACTGGCGGGAGCACAGGACACCTCCAGGGAAAGCGTGAACATGAGCCAGCCTCCGAACCACTCCGGTGACATCCGATCCCAGCCCGGCGCGCAGCCGCCCCAGCCCGGCCCACAGCAGTATCCGCAGCCTCACCCTCCGGCGTACCCCCAGGGTGGCCCCGCCTGGCAGCCTCCGGCGTGGCAGGCGCCGGGCTGGGGCCAGCCCGCTCCCTTCGTGATCCGCCCGAAGGTGGGGTTCGTGGAGGCCATCAAGTCCGGCTTCCGGAACTACGCCACCTTCAACGGACGGGCCGTCAACTCCGAATTCTGGTGGTGGTTCGTCTTCGAGTACCTGGTCCTCGGGATCCTCGGTTACGTGGCGTACTTCTTCCTGTTCGTCGGCTTCATGACGTCGCTGGGCGGGGCGTTGTCGGACTACTCGCGGACCGGGTACCGCAGCCGGGATGTCGACTTCATCTGGAGCGCTCCACTCGTGGCCGGAATCGTCCTGGGCGTCCTTTTCGTCGTCGTGGCGCTCGCGTTGCTCATCCCCGGGCTGGCCCTGCGGGTGCGCCGCCTGCATGATGCCGGCTACAGCGGCTGGTTCATCCTGCTGAGCCTCGCGCCGTTCGGTTCGGTGATCATCCTGGCGCTCCTGGCCATGGAGAGCAGCCCCGAAGGGATGAAGTACGGATATTAAGCCTGTTCAATGGGGAGTTTTCCCCATTGAGCGAAGGGCGGAAGTGGTGGACACTGTACGGTAAAGAAGCATCAAGCGCACCCAGTTGAGGGAAAGACAGGACCATGACGCAGCAACCCGATTGGCAGAACAACAACAACAACGGCGGCCAGCCGCAGCAGCCGCCGCAGGCTCCCCAGTACGGCCAGCAGCCTCCGCAGGCTCCTCCGTACGGAGCACCCCAGGCGCCTCAGGCTCCTCAGTACGGCCAGCAGCAGTCGTACGGTCAGCAGGGCTACCAGCAGCAGCCCGCCAGCCCGTACGGCCAGCCCGCCTACAGCGGTGGCCTCTACCCGCCCTACGTTCCGCGCCCGAGCGTCGGGTTCACGCAGGCCATCAAGATGGGCTTCGCGAACTACGCGAACTTCAAGGGTCGTGCCAGCCGCAGTGAGTTCTGGTTCTGGTACCTCTTCCACGCACTGGTGGCCGGCATCCCGATCGCCATCGGCTATGCCCTCGTCATCGGTGGGGTCGTCTCCCAGTCCGCGTACTCGGACTCCTCGACCGGTTACACCTCCTCCTCGGACGTCACCTTCACGGGAGCGATGGTGTTCGGCACCATCCTCCTGATCCTCGGCGGGATCATCGCCCTGGCGCTCCTGGTGCCGTACATCGCCGTCGCGTGGCGCCGTCTGCATGATGCGGGCTTCCCCGGCCCGATGTTCTTCCTGTCGCTCATCCCGTACGTGGGTGGCATCATCCTCATCGTGCTGTGCGCCATGCCCAGCAAGCCCGAGGGCATGAAGTACGAGATCCAGTAGGTTCTGCTCCAACGCTGACAGCCCCGGCCCCTTCGCGAGAAGGTGGCCGGGGCTGTCGCGGTTTAAAAAGGAGTCAGGCGTCGGGGAGCTCCGCCAGCAGGCGCCGGGCGGCGTCCGCGGGATCCGAGGCCTCAGTGACGGCGCGGACCACGACCACGCGCCGGGCCCCGGCCTCGACCACCTGGGCCACGTTCCCGTGGTCGATGCCGCCGATGGCGAACCAGGGGACCGAGGTCCCGGTCGAGTCCGCGTACCGGACCAATTCGAGACCCACCCCGGCGCGTCCGGGCTTGGTCGGCGTGGCCCAGAGCGGTCCCACGCAGAAGTAGTCGGTCTCACCGCGGGCCGCGGCAGCGAGGGCCGCGTCCACCTGATCCGGCGCGTGGCTCGAGAGGCCCAGCACGACGTCGTCGTTCAGCAGGGAACGCGCGGCGGGGAGCGGCAGGTCCTTCTGGCCGAGGTGCAGCAGCGGGCTGCCGGACAGGCGCGCGATGTCGGCGCGGTCATTCACGGCCCAGAGCTTCCCGTGCCGCTCAGCAGCGTCGCGGAGCACCGTGAGGATTTCCAGTTCCTCGGCCGCTTCGATCGTCTTGTCCCGCAGCTGGATGATGTCCACCCCGCCGGAATACGCGGCGTCCACGAAGTCCGCGAAGTCGCCTCGGTCCGCCCGCGAATCCGTGCAGACGTACAGCCGTGCCGCGGCGAGGGAAGGTGTCGCAATTGCTCGATTACCCATGGGCTTCAGCCTAGTTCCTCTAGACTGGTGCGGTACTGCGGGAGCCGGAGCGGATGGTCACATTCGCCGGCTGAGAGGGCTTGAGCGCCGACCGCCACACCTGATCCGGTTAGTACCGGCGTAGGGAAGGACGAGGAGCATGGAGCAGGAGCCGGTGGACGTCGCCGTGATCGGCGCGGGCATCGTGGGCCTGGGCATCGCCTGGACGCTGCTGCGTTCCGGTCGCCGCGTGACCCTGATTGATCCCGCCCCCGCACAGGGCGCGACCTTCGCCGCTGCCGGCATGCTGGCCCCGGTGAGCGAATACCACTATCAGGAGGAAGACCTCCTTGCCCTGACCTTGGAGTCGGCGGAGCTCTGGGAGGAATTCGCCGCCCCGTTCGGTCCTGCCGGCGGCCATCGGACGACGCCGACGCTCGTGGTGGGCTTCGACGCGGCCGACCGGGCCGCGCTCGCCGACCTGCAAGCGGCGCAGCAGGCACGCGGCCTCGAGGTCCAGGCGGTCTCGCTGCGGGAGGCGCGGCGGATGGAGCCCCTGCTCTCGCCGCAGCTGTCCGGTGCATTCCTCACTCCGGGCGACCACCAGGTGGATCCGCGGATGCTGCACGCCGCGATGCTGGAGGCCTTCCGCCGCGACGGCGGGACGGTGCTGGCCGAGCGCGCGGACGGCTTGCAATGGGCGGCGGACGACGACGGCGGCTCCTCCACGGACCGGGTGACGGGGGTCCTGCTCGCCTCGGGCGGTGCCGTGTCCGCGGGTGAGGTCGTCGTGGCCAACGGACTGGCCTCGTCCGAGCTGCGAGGGCTGCCCGTGGGGCTCGATCTGCCGATCCGGCCGGTGCACGGGGACATCCTGCGCCTGCGGGTCCCGGAACGCCTGCGGCCCTTCCTGTCCGCGACGGTGCGCGGCTCGGTCCGCGGAATCCCCGTCTACCTGGTGCCCCGCGAGGACGGCACGGTGGTCATCGGAGCGACCCAGCGCGAGGACGGGCAGGCAGGAGTGTCCGCGGGCGGGGTGCATCAACTCCTCCGGGATGCTCAGCAGCTGGTCCCCGCCGTGGCGGAACTCGAACTCGAAGAGATCACGGCCCGGGCGCGGCCCGGGACACCGGACAACGCGCCCCTGCTCGGGCGGGTTGCGGCGGCAGGCGGCGGCGAGGTGGCCGGACTGGTCATCGCCACCGGATTCTTCCGCCACGGCGTCCTGCTGACGCCGGTGGCGGCACGGGCGGTCCGGGACCTGCTCGACGGACATGACGACGGGCGCTGGGCGGCTTTCCGGCCCGACCGGTTCAGCCCGGGACTTCTCAACGAACACACAGTGGAGGCGCACGCATGAACATCACGGTGAACGGCGAATGGCGCGCCGTGGGGGAGGACGCCACCGTGGCGGTCCTGGTCTCCCAGGTGACCGGACGCGAGATCCTGCCGGACGGACGGGCGGCGGACGGCCGCCGCGTCGGGATGGCCGTGGCCCGGAACGCCACCGTGATCCCGCGGAGCCTGTGGTCCGGGACCGCGCTGGAAGACGGCGATGAACTGGAACTCGTGACCGCGGTGCAGGGAGGCTGACATGACGGAGATCCTGCAGGACCAAGGGCTCGATCCTCTGGTGGTGGACGGAGTGGAGCTGGGGTCCCGGCTCATCATGGGCACGGGAGGGGCGCCGAGCCTCGACGGTCTGGGCGCCGCGCTCGTCGCCTCCGGGACGGAACTCACCACCGTCGCCATGCGGAGGTACAGCCCTGCACAGAGCGGTTCCCTCTTCCAGTTGCTCGTGGATCAGGGCATCCGCGTCCTGCCGAACACGGCAGGGTGTTTCACGGCGCGCGACGCCGTGCTCACCGCCGAACTGGCGCGCGAGGCCCTGGAGACGGACTGGGTGAAGCTCGAGGTCATCGCCGATGAGCACACGCTGCTCCCGGATGCCGTCGAGCTCGTGGACGCCACCGAGCAGCTGGTGTCCCGGGGCTTCAAGGTCTTCGCCTACACGAACGACGACCCCGTCCTGGCCCTCCGCCTGGAACAGCTCGGCGCCACAGCCGTGATGCCGTTGGGCGCTCCGATCGGCACCGGGCTGGGCATCCTCAACCCGCACAACATCGAAGTGATCGTCTCGCGGGCGTCCGTTCCCGTCGTGCTCGACGCCGGCATCGGCACCGCGTCCGATGCCGCGCTCGCCATGGAGCTCGGCTGTGACGCGGTGCTCCTGGCCACGGCCGTCACCCGTGCGCAGGACCCGGTCCGCATGGCCACCGCGTTCCGGCACGCCGTGACGGCCGGCCGCCTGGCCCGGCTCGCCGGCCGCATCCCCCGCCGCGAGCACGCACTGGCCTCCTCCAGCATGGAGGGCCGGGCCGAGTTCCTCTGAGCCACGGGGTCCCTCTGGAACGTTCCTCTGGCGCCCAGAGGGCTGGGGCTGGATTCCGGGGTCGGGGCTCGGAGGCGGGGGATTCGGCGCGGATCGCGGCGCACAGCGAGCCCTGAGCGCGAGGCGACAACGACTGAGGGGCGCCTCCCGGACCTGAACGGTACGGGAGGCGCCCCTCGGGGTCGGGCCTGAAGGAATCAGACCTTGAGGATCTCCGTCAGCGCCTTGGCGTCCTCGGTGGACCGCCGGGAGCTGAGGATCCAGGACACGGCGAACGACGCCGCGATGCCCAGGACCAGCGGTCCGATCCACGGCAGCCAGGTCCAGCCGGGCAGGTAGCCCAGCCCGAACGCGATGAAGACGATCCAACTGAGTGCGGTGACCAGCACGCCCGCCCCGGCAGGGAGCGCGGCGCCCAGCGTGGCGCGCTGCCGGTTGACGGCCCAGGCGAGCGCGCCGACGGCTGCCACGAGCAGGACCGGGATGATCAGGGACAGCATGACTGCCTACAGAGCGCCGAAACCGACGCGGCGCTGCTCCTCCGGGCCCATCTCGACATAGCCGAGGACCGCGGCGGGGATGATCACGCGACGGCCCTTGTCGTCGGTGAGGGAGAGCTGCCCGCCGGAGGCCAGCGCCTCGGAGACGGCGGTGGCGATGGCCTCCGCTTCCTCGGAGGACTCGAACACGACTTCGCGAGCGACGTTCTGGATGCCGATCTTTACTTCCACAATTGCCTCCTGGCAGTTTCGTGCGGGCCACGGACGAACACGGCGCACCGCAGGCTTCAACAGCTGTTCCAAGCCTAATATGGCGGGCCGGGGGTGAAGGCCCGTTCGGGCACGCTGGGAGCGAACACCGGGGAGAGCGGAACGGTCGAGACGAGGGCCTGCCGGTCGGGGCCCGGCCGAGTCCGCTGGCCTGGGTGTGAATCCGCTACACGATATGGCGGACTCACGACGTCGACAGCGGCCTCGGCGGTTCGGACCGCGAGGTGGAAGCGCGAGGTGGAGGCGCGGCTGGGCACGGCGTGGACGCCGGGGGCTCAGCTCTCCTTCGGGAAACGGCTGATACCGCGCCAGGCGAGGCGGTAGATGAGGTCGCTTGCGACGTCGAGGTCGAGCTTCCCGTCCGTCTCGAGCCAGTACCGCGCACTGACCTGGGCCATCCCGGCCAGGCCGCGTCCGAGGAGCTGCGCTTCCAGGAGGGGGAGCTTCGTGTCTTCGGCGATCACCCGGGCCACGGCGTCGGCGAAGGTCCGGTTGAACGTCTCCAGACGGTCGCTGACCTCCTCGTCATTGGTCAGACCGGACTCGAAGACCAGGCGGTGCGCCTGATCGTCGCCGGCCATGAATTCGAAGTAGGCCCGCATGACGGCCTGGACGCGGAGCTTGTTGTCCGTGGTGGAGTCGATGGCCGTCAGGAGCATGTCCGTCAGCACCGCCAGATGGCTTTCCAGGAGGGCGAGGAAGAGTTCCCGTTTGGAGGGGAAGTGCTGGTAGAGGACCGGCTTGCTGACCCGGGCCGTCTCGGCGATCTCGTCCATCGCGGCGCCGTGATAGCCGTTCGCGACGAACACCTCCTGGGCCGCCTGGAGCAGCTGTGCCCGCCGTTCGTCCCGGGGAAGACGCGCGGTACGAGCGCCCGGCCGTGCTTCGCTCACCGTCACATTCCATCCTTTACTTCCAGCGCCATCCCTGTGCGTCCGGCGTGAAGGCCAGTTTACCCATAGGTAATATGACGCGTGTGAGGCGGTGGGCATACATTGAAGACATGTCCTCCCTGACTTCCCGCACCGCCCTGCCGCCCCTGGTCGAACCCGCGGCGGATCTGACCCGCGAAGAGCTCGAGCGCTACTCGCGCCACGTGATCATCCCGGAGATCGGCTCCGAGGGCCAGCGCCGGCTGAAGAACGCGCGCGTCCTGGTGATCGGCGCCGGCGGGCTGGGCTCGCCGGCCCTGCTCTACCTCGCGGCCGCGGGGGTGGGCACCCTGGGCGTGGTGGACGACGACGTCGTGGAGCTGAGCAATCTCCAGCGGCAGGTGATGCACACGGTCGATCGTGTGGGGCTGCCGAAGACCGAATCGGCCGCGCTGGCCATCGCCGAGCTGAACCCGCTGGTGACCGTGGTCCAGCACCGCGTCCGTCTGGACTCGTCCAACGCCGTCGAACTCTTCCGTCAGTACGACCTGATCCTGGACGGCGCCGACAACTTCGAGACCCGGTACCTCGTCAACGACGCCGCGGCGATCGCGGGCAAGCCGTACGTGTGGGGGTCGATCTTCCGGTTCGACGGGCAGGTGAGCGTGTTCTGGGAGGAGCACGGCCCCACCTACCGGGATCTCTACCCGGAGGCGCCGCCCGCCGGAAGCGTCCCGAGCTGTGGTGAAGGCGGAGTGTTCGGCATGCTGTGCGCCGCGGTTGGCTCCCTCATGGTGAGTGAGGCCATCAAGCTGGTGACGGGGGTGGGCCGGTCGCTGCTGGGCCGTGTCGCGCTGTTCGATGCCCTGGGCGGGTCCTGGCGCGAGATCACCGTGCTCAAGGATCCTGAGGCGCAGCCCATCACCGAGCTGAGCGACTACGCCGCGTTCTGCGGCACGGCGCCCGCGGAGGAGGCGCCGTCGTCGTCGGAGGCCGGCGCTGAGGACGGAGTGATCGACGCGCGGCGCCTGGCCACGATGCTGGGGGAGCGGGACGCGGGCACGCGGGACTTCCTGCTCGTGGACGTGCGGGAGACGGGCGAGCGGGACATCGTGGCGATCCCCGGCTCGGTCCTCATCCCACAGGGCCGGATCCTGGCCGGCGACGCGTGGGACGAGCTGCCGCGGGACACGGAGATCGTGTTCCACTGCAAGGCGGGCAGCCGTTCCGCGAACGTGCTGGCCGCCGCGCGCCGTGAGGGGTACACGAAGGTGAGCCACCTCGACGGGGGCGTGCTGGCGTGGGTGCGGGACGTGGAGCCGGGCAAACCGGTCTACTGAGAGGCGAGGGCCTCAGAGCCCGGACGCCCGGGACCCAGGCGTCGAGGTTTCAGCCACCGAGGTCTCAGGCGCTGAGGTCCTGGGCGGTGTCCTCATGGGCGGCCACGTCCTGCCGGGGCGCCTCATGCGCCGGGCAGCCGGCCTCCGTCGCTGCGGGCTGCGGCTCAGCGACGTCGATCCCGTAGAGCGCCTCGATGGCGTTCACGTACTGTTCCTGCAGACCGGCGGCGGCGAGTTCGCGGCCGCGGACCATCGGGGTGTGCAGGAGCTGCTTGACCATGCGGCGCAGGGCGAACTCCACCTCTTCCGCGGCGGCGGTGCAGCCGTGCCGTGCCCGGACACGTTCCATCTCGGAGTCGAGCACGGACATGGTGTGGCGGCGCAGCGCCACGATGGCGGAGTCCACGCTGCGGGAGCGACGCTCCGCTTCGAACTCCTGAGCTGCGGAATCCACGATCCGGGTGGCCTCGGCCAGGGACTCGGCGGCTTCCTCGGGTGCGGCGAGCCGCACGGATTCCAGGGTGAGGAGCTCCACGCCGTCGAGCTCATCGACGGCGGGGTCGAAGTCACGGCTGAGCGCCAGGTCGATCACGATCAAGAGCTTGGGCTCCGGGCCGCGGACCTCGGCGAGCTCCTCGGCGGACACCCTGCGGTCCGAACCGCTGCAGCCGATCAGGACGTCGGCCTCGGCGATCGCGGCGGACAGATTGTCCGCGTCGAGCGCGGTGCCGCCCCGGGCCGCCACGAACTCGCCCGCCCGGCCGGAGCCGGAGAAGACGCTGACCTGGGTGCAGCCGCGTTCCCGCAGCAGGGCCATGGTGGCTCCGGCGTAGGCGCCGGTGCCGAAGAGGACCACCCGGGTGTTCTTCCAGTCGCGGTCCACGGACAGCTCGGTGGCCAGTTCGAGCGCCACGGAGACGATCGAGAGGCCGCGGCTGCCCAGGGCGGTGCGGGTGCCGACCTCCTTCGCCGTGCGGCTGGCGGCCTGGAAGAGGCGCACCAGACCGGGGCTCGCGGTGCCGGAATCCTGGGCGGTGATGAGGGCGCGGCGCACCTGGCCGGCGATCTCCCTTTCGCCGACGACGGCGGAGTCGAGTCCGGCGCCGACCGAGAAGAGATGGCGGGCCACTTCGGGGCCGCGGCGGAGCGTCAGGGCCTGGGAGACGGTGTCCACATCCAGGCCGCTCTGCGTGGTGATGTTCTTGAGAAGTTCGTCACGCGCGGCTTCCAGGCCGCGTTCGGTGGCGGCTTCGGCGTAGATCTCGAAGCGGTTGCACGTCGCGAGCACCACGGAGCCGTTCAGCGCAAGGTCCTCGGCGGCGTCACCGGAGCGGGCGGGCAGGGGCGGCGACATGGCGCTCCGCGAGGCGACGGCGGAAGCGCCCTTGCTCAGCCGAGCAACGGTTTCAAGGTTCAGATCGGCGTGGGTCGCCGTGAGTGAAAAGAGCACCACAGTGGCACCATCTTATGCTCTTCGCACCTTTGTAGAAAAACCGGCCGTGAATCCGCGGATCCCAGCAATGGCGCGGAAATCACTGACACAGTGTCAGTGACGAAGTGTCGTCAAGTTGCGGCCTCGAAGGTGGGCACAATCAAGATATGCCTTCCATGCTCCAGGCCCTCCCGGCTGCCCACCCTCTGGTCACCGGCGCCACGTCGGATTCCCCGTTGATCACCGCTTACCGCGGGGGCAAGCCCACACGCCGGCCCGTGTGGTTCATGCGCCAGGCCGGCCGCTCGCTGCCCGAATACCGTGAGGCCCGCCAGGGGATCTCCATGCTGGACTCCTGCCTCAAGCCTGAACTCGCCGCCGAGATCACGCTGCAGCCCGTGCGTCGCCACGACGTCGACGCCGGCATCTTCTTCTCCGACATCGTCATCCCGCTCAAGCTCGCGGGCGTGGGGGTGGACATCGTTCCCGGTGTCGGCCCGGTCCTGGAGAACCCGGTGCGGACCGCGGCGGACGTCGCCGCTCTGCCGAAGCTCACGTGGGAGGCCCTCGAGCCCATCCGCCAGGCCGTCCGCCTCACCGTCGAGGAACTGGGCAGCACTCCGCTCATCGGGTTCGCGGGCGCTCCGTTCACCCTGGCCGCCTACATGGTGGAAGGCCGCCCGTCGCGCGACCACCTCGGCCCGCGGACGATTATGCACGCGGACCCCGAGACCTGGAAGGCCCTGGCCGACTGGGCCGCCGACGCCTCGGGTCTCTTCCTCCAGGCGCAGCTTGAAGCCGGCGCCTCGGCCGCGCAGCTGTTCGACTCTTGGGCCGGTTCCCTCGGCCTGGCCGATTACGAGCGCTACGTCGCCCCCGCCTCCGCCCGCGCCCTGGACGCGGTCCGCGGCCTCGGCGCCCCGCTGATCCACTTCGGCACCGGAACGTCCGAGCTGCTGCCCGCCATGCACCGGGTCGGTGTGGACGTCATGGGTGTCGACTACCGTCTGCCCCTCGACGAGGCCAACCGCCGACTCGGTGGCGCGGTCCCGCTGCAGGGCAACATCGACCCCGCCTTGCTGCCCGCACCGTGGGAGGTCCTGGAAGCCCACGTCCGCGAGGTCATCGCGGCGGGCGCCTCCGCCCCGGGCCACGTGGTCAACCTCGGTCACGGCGTTCCTCCGGAGACCGATCCCGCAGTGCTCACCCGCGTGGTCGAGCTCATCCACTCGATCGGGTACTGAGCCCGCCATGCCCCAGCACACCCAGCCACAGCAGGGCCGCGGCCCGGCTCCGGCGACCGTGCCCGCCGGGGTGCGGCGCGCCGTCGTCGTCGGCGGGGGAGTGTCGGGGCTACTGGCCGCGTACCGGCTGAGCGCCGACGGCGTGGCCGTCACCCTCGTGGAGGCGCGGCCCGTGCTGGGCGGTGCGGTGGGTTCGCACACCGTGGCCGGGCTGACGCTCGACTCGGGCGCGGAATCCTTCGCGACCCGTGGTGACGCCATCCCCGCACTGCTGAAGAACCTGGGACTCGATCAGGACGTGGTCGCGCCGCATCCGTCGGGTGCGTGGGTGAGGCTTCCGCAAGGACCGCGCGAACTCCCGAAGACCGGTGTCCTCGGCATCCCGGCCGATCCGTGGGACGAGGAGGTCCGCCGCACGCTCGGCTGGGCCGGATCGCTGCGGGCGAGCCTCGACCGGGTGCTGCCCGGAAACCTCGGCGCGGGCGCGGATGTCAGCAGCGTGGCCCGGCTGGTCAGGCTGCGGCAGGGCCGGCGGGTGCTGAAACGCCTGGTCGAGCCGGTGGTGGGCGGAGTCCACGCCGCCGATCCGGCTCTGCTCGATGTGGACATGGTGGCTCCCGGCCTGCGGAAGCGGATGAGGGAACATGGCTCGCTCGGCGCGGCCGTCCTCGCGCAGCGGCAGTCCGCCCGGGCGATCGCCGGGGACGCGGACCGGTCCGGAAGCCCGCGCCGTGCGGGGTCCGCCGTCGCGGGTCTCCGTGGCGGCATGCACCGGCTCGTGGAGGCGCTGGAAGCGCGCGTCCGGGAGGGCGGCGCCCGCGTGCTCACCTCTGCCGTGGCGCGGCCCGTCAGCCGGGACGCCGAGGGCCTTTGGTCCATCCCCGTCGAGCGCGACGGCGCAGTGGAGACCCTGCGCGCCGAGCACCTGGTCGTGGCGCTGGACGGCCCCGCCGCCGTCGAGCTGCTCGCCTCCCAGGTGCCCGCTCTCGCAGCGCACCGCCCCGAGCCAGGGGCACAGATCAAGCTCGTGACCCTCGTGGTCGACCAGCCCGAGCTGGATGCCCGTCCGCGCGGCACCGGCATCCTCGTGGCGCCCCAGACACAGGGCGTGCAGGCGAAGGCCCTCACCCACGCGACGGCGAAGTGGCCCTGGCTGGCCGAGGCCGCCGGGCCGGGCGTGCACGTGCTCCGCCTCAGCTACGGCCGCCAGGACGGTGACCCGGGTCAGCGGCCCGGCCCCGCGGACGCCGCCCCCGAGAGCGACGAGGAGCTCTTCCAGGCGGCCCTGGCCGATGCGTCCGAGCTGCTGGGCGTGCCCCTCGTCGCGGAGGATGTGCTGGACCACGACGTGGTCCGCTGGTCCGGAGCGCTGCCGTTCGCGGCGGTCGGGCACCGGCAGCGTGTCGCGGCCGTCCGGGAGCTGTGCGCCGCGGAGCCGGGACTCGACGTCGTGGGAGCATGGCTTGCGGGAACCGGCCTCGCCGCCGTGGTGGCGGACACGCTCAAGATTTTCCCTGGAACCGCGACCGGTTCCAGGCAGGGGCCCTCACGGGCCTAGAATTCTACATATCGTAGAAGTCAAAAGAAGTACCGAAGTACACAGCGGAGACGGACATCCGATCACTTCCGATGCAGGAGGACACAGCAGCATGAGCCACGCAGCAGCAGGACACCACGCCGGGGCGCCGGAGCCCCAGGGCGGCGGCAACGAGTTCTTCACCCTCTGGGCCGTCTTCAAGCGCACCGGCGCCGTGGAGCGGGCCGAGGGCGCGGTGGCCGCCTTCGAGACCCTCATCGATTCGCTCTCCGAGCATCAGGTGACCCTCCGTGGCGCCTACGACGTCTCCGGCATGCGCGCCGAGGCCGACGTCATGCTCTGGCTGCACGGCGCCAAGCCGGAGGAACTCCAGGCCGCGCTGCGCCGCATCCGCCGCACCGAGCTGTTCGCCGGCACCGAGCTGGCGTTCTCCGCCATGGGCGTGCACCGCGACGCCGAGTTCGCCAAGAGCCACACCCCGGCCTTCTCCCGCGGCGTCCCCGCCGAGGAGTGGCTGTGCGTCTACCCGTTCGTCCGCTCCTACGAGTGGTACATCCTCCCCGCGGAGGAGCGCGGCCAGATGCTCCGTGAGCACGGCCTGCTCGGCCGCGAGTTCCCGCAGGTCCAGTCCAACACCGTGGCGTCCTTCGCGCTGGGTGACTGGGAGTGGATCCTGGCCCTGGAAGCGCCGGAGCTGGTGGACCTGGTGGACCTGATGCGCCACCTGCGTCACAGTGAAGCCCGTAACCACGTCCGCGAAGAAATCCCGTTCTACACCGGTCGTCGCATCCCGGCGGCCCAGATTGCCGAGGTCCTTGCATGAGCACCCCAGTCGACGCCGCCCTCGAGGCGCTGCACATCAGCACCGAACCGAACCCCGTCACCGACCGCGGCCGCATGGCCCCGGCCGAGTACGACGCCGTCCTCCTCGCCTCCTTCGGCGGCCCGGAGGGCCAGGACGACGTGATCCCCTTCCTGCGCAACGTCACCCGTGGCCGCGGCATCCCGGACGAGCGCCTCGAAGAGGTCAGCCACCACTACCGCGCATTCGGCGGCATCAGCCCCATCAACCAGCAGAACCGTGAGCTGAAGGCGGCCATCGAGTCCGAGCTCTCCGCTCGCGGCCTCGACCTGCCGCTCTACTGGGGCAACCGCAACTGGGACCCTTACATCCCGCAGACTCTCCAGCAGATGTACGACGACGGCCACCGCCGCGTCCTCATGATCACCACGAGCGCTTACTCCTGCTATTCCAGCTGCCGCCAGTACCGCGAGGACATCGGCCTCGCGCTCACCGAGACCGGCCTGGACGGCAAGCTGCAGGTGGACAAGGTCCGTCAGTACTTCGATCACCCGGGCTTCATCCTCCCGTTCGTCGAGGGCACGCTCGAGGGCCTGCAGAAGATCCGCGTCGCGCTGGAAGCCGAGGACGGCTCCCGGGATTCGGAGATCCGCGTCCTGTTCGCCACGCACTCCATCCCCACCCGTGACGCCGAGGCCGCGGGCCGCAGCGCGGACGAGCCCCGCGATTTCGAGGGCGGCTCCGCCTACGTGGCTCAGCACCTGGCCGCCGCTCGCGCCATCATGGCCGTCGTAGCCCCCGAGGTCGCCTGGGATCTGGTCTACCAGTCCCGCTCCGGCGCCCCGCACGTGCCGTGGCTCGAGCCGGACATCAACGACCACCTGGAGGAGATCGCTCCGCAGGGCGTCAAGGGCGCCGTGATCGTGCCCCTCGGCTTCGTGAGCGACCACATGGAGGTCGCCTGGGATCTGGACACCGAGGCGCTGGAAACCTGCAAGGAACTCGGCGTCGAGGCCGTCCGCGTGCCGACCCCCGGCACGCACGGCACCTTCGTGGCCGGCCTCGTGGACCTGATCAGCGAGCGGACGGTGGCCCAGAACATCGCCGATCGCCCGCACGTCACGGACCTCGGCGCCTGGTACGACGTCTGCCGTCCCGGCTGCTGCGAGAACTTCCGCGGCGCCAAGCCGGTGATCGCCGAAGCCGGTGTCACCCTCGGCACCACGCACGACGCATACCCGGCCTAGGCCGCATCACGCCGGGGAACCGGGACAGGGAGGAAGAGAAGAGCATGGGCGTCCGCATCGGAACGCGTGGGAGCCAGCTGGCTGTCACACAGTCCCAGCACACCGCAGATCAGCTGGCCGCGGTCGGCGGTTTTGAGACGGAACTGATCCGCATCAAGACCGACGGCGACGTCCTCACCGGCCCGCTGTCCCAGATGGGCGGCACCGGGGTGTTCGCCGTCGCGCTGCGCGACGCGCTGCTGGTGGAGCGCTGCGATGTGGCCGTCCACTCGCTCAAGGACCTCCCGACGGCGGCCGTCCCCGGTCTGACGATCGCGGCGGTCCCGGCGCGTGAGGACGTCCGTGATGCGCTCTGCGCGCGGGACGGCCTCACGCTGGAGACCCTGCCCATCGGCTCGAAGGTCGGCACGGGTTCCCCGCGCCGGGCGGCCCAGCTCCTGCTGACCCGTCCTGACCTGGAGATCGTGGACATCCGAGGCAACGTGGACACCCGTCTGGGCCGTGTGCCGGGCCTCCCGGGCAATGCCGCGGACGCCCCGGGTGACCTGGACGCCGTGGTGCTCGCGGCCTCCGGGCTGAAGCGCCTGGGCCGGACGGATGTCATCAGCGAGTACCTCGAGACGTCCGTCATGCTCCCCGCCCCCGGGCAGGGCGCCCTGGCCGTGGAGACGCGCAGCGCGGACGCGCCGCAGGACCTCTCGCAGGCCGCGGCGCCGGATGTCCTGGCGCAGGCCCTCGCGGCGATCGACGACGCCGATTCCCGCCTCGCCGTGACCGCGGAGCGCGCGCTGCTGGCGAGGCTCGAGGCCGGCTGCGCCGCTCCCGTCGGCGCCCACGCGTTCCGCAAGGGCAGCTTCCTGCACCTGCAGGCCGTGGTCTGCGCGCCGGACGGCACCCGGCACGAGCGCCGTTCCAAGGCGACGGACGTCTTCACCGAAGTGGGAGCGACCCTCCTGGGGATCGAACTGGCCGAGGAACTCCTCGACGCCGGGGTGGCGGACTTTGCCGACCTCGGCTGAGCGGCCCTCCGCCGAGGGCTTCCCTCAGGCGTCCACGGACCAGGAGGAACGGGAGATCCGGGCCGAGCGGGAACGCCTCGGCCTGGACCCCGAGCGCCTGCCGCTCGCCGGTCGCACCGTGCTCCTGACCCGCTCCCCGGACCGTGCCCAGGCCATGAACCAGGCTCTCAAGGTGCACGGCGCCCAGCCGGCGCTGCTGCCCCTCATCGACTTCGAGGCCGTGGACGAGCCGTCCGTGGTGGTCGACGCCGTGGACCGCGCGATCGCGGGGGAGTACGACTGGCTCGTGGTCAGCAGCATCACCACGGTCCGGGCGCTCGTGCAGTACGCGGGCTCTGAGCGCTGGAAGGCGCTCACGGAGGCCGCGGTCCGGGTCGCGACCATCGGGCCGACCTCGCGGGTCATCCTGGAACGGCTGGGCCTCGCCGTGACACTCGCTCCGGAGGACCAGCAGTCCGCGGAAGGACTCCTGGCGCTCTGGACCGGACAGGGTCACCGGATCCTCCTGCCCCAGGCCGACATCGCAGGCACGGTGCTTTCGGAAGGGCTCCGGGCCGCGGGGAACACCGTGGACACCGTCACGGCGTACCACACGGTGGACGCCCCGGCCCGGCCGGAACGCCGCCTCACGATCGAACTCGGCCGCAGCGTGACCGGTGCGCCGAAGGCTTCCTCCTATGCCGTGCTCAGCCCGGAGCAGGCCCGGGAGGCCGACGCGCACGGGCGGCTCGACGCCGTCGTCGCGGCCTCGCCGAGTGCCGCACGTGCCGTCGTGGAGCGTCTCGGTGACGCCCTCCAGGCCCGCTTCGTGGCGATCGGGCCGAGCACCGCGGCCGAGGCGGAGCGCCTCGGCCTCACTGTGGCCGCCGTCGCGACCACCCCCACACCCCAGGGAATCGTCGACGCCGTCATCGCGGCGCTGCACGACTGACATTCAGGAGAAGAACCCATGGAACTCCACCACCGTCCCCGCCGTCTCCGGACCACTCCTGCTCTGCGCCGTCTGGTCGCCGAGCACCGCCTGGCGCCGGCCGAGCTGATCCTTCCCGCGTTCATCCGCGAGGACCTCAGTGAGCCCGCGCCGATCACGTCGATGCCCGGCGTCGTGCAGCACACCACTGATTCCCTCAAGCGCGCGGCCGCCGAGGCCGTGGAGCTGGGCGTAGGCGGCATCATGCTGTTCGGTGTGCCGGCGGTGCGCGACGCCGAGGGCACCGCGAGCCTCGACCCCGAGGGCGTGCTCAACAAGGCCATCCGCGACGTCCGCGCCGAGGTCGGCGACGAGCTGGTGGTCATGAGCGACGTCTGCCTGGATGAGTTCACCGACCACGGCCACTGCGGCGTGCTCGACGCCGACGGCCGCGTGGACAACGACCGCACGGTGGAGATCTACGCGCGGATGGCCGTGGCGCAGGCGGAGGCCGGCGCGCACGTCCTCGGCCCGTCCGGAATGATGGACGGCCAGATCGCCCCGATGCGCTCCGCGCTGGACGCCGCCGGGTTCCAGGACGTCTCGATCCTGGCATACGCCGCGAAGTATGCCTCGGCATTCTACGGCCCGTTCCGTGAAGCGGTGGATTCCCAGCTCCAGGGTGACCGCCGGACTTACCAGATGGACGCCGCCAACCGTCGTGAGGCCCTGCTCGAGGTCCAGCTGGATCTCGACGAGGGCGCGGACATGGTCATGGTCAAGCCGGCGATGAGCTACCTGGACATCCTGGCGGACGTCGCCGCGATGAGCCCGGTGCCCGTCGCGGCCTACCAGATCTCCGGTGAGTACGCGATGATCGAGGCCGCGGCCGCCAACGGCTGGATCAACCGCGACGCGGCGATCATGGAGTCCGTCCTGAGCATCAAGCGGGCCGGCGCCGATATGATCCTCACCTACTGGGCCAGTGAGCTGGCCGGGTGGCTGCGCCAGGGCTGAAGCCTGGGATGACCCGGGGCGTCTGAGACGGCGACCCGGACGCCCCGTTCCGCGGCCGGGAATGAATCCGGCACCCCCTCGGTTTGCATGCATATGCATACAGATTCCACGCACTCGGTTCATCTCGGCGTCGACACCTTCGGTGATGTGACCCTCCACGAGGACGGCACGCCTAAGTCTCATGAGGAAGTTCTCCGTGACGTGGTGGAGGAAGGAGTCCTGGCCGATCAGGTGGGTCTGTTCGGTTTCGGTGTGGGGGAGCACCACCGCAAGGACTTCGCGGTGTCCGCGCCGGAGGTGGTCCTCGCGGCCATCGCCGGGAAGACGGAGAACATCCGTCTCTCCTCGGCCGTCACCGTGCTCTCCTCCGACGACCCCATCCGCGTCTTCCAGCGCTTCTCCAGCCTCAATGCCATCTCCGGAGGCCGGGCCGAAGTGGTCCTGGGCCGCGGATCGTTCATCGAGTCCTTCCCGCTCTTCGGCTACGACCTCGAGGATTACGAGCTCCTGTTCGAGGAGCGCCTCGCCCTCTTCGACAAGGCGCGCTCGCAGAAGCCCATCCACTGGGAGGGCCGCACTCGCGGACCGATCCGCGGGCTCATGGCGTACCCGCAGGTCTCGGACGGCCTCCTCGCCGTGTCGATCGGCGTCGGCGGCAGCCCGCAGTCGGTGGTGCGCGCCGCGAGCTACGGATACCCGATGACGCTCGCGATCATCGGCGGCGATCCGGCCCGTTTCCGTCCCTACGTCGACTTGTACTACAAGTCCCTCGAGGAGCAGGGCAAGGAATGGCAGCCCCTCGCCGTCCACTCCCCGGGCCACGTGGCGGAGACGGATGAGCAGGCCCGCGAGGAGTTCTTCCCGCACTGGCTGGCGAGCCGCAACAAGATCGGCGCCGAGCGTGGCTGGGGTCCCGCGAGCCGTATCGAGTTCAACGAGCAGGTCGCGGCGCACGGCGCGCTCTACGTCGGTTCCCCGGAGACCGTGGCTCGGAAGATCGTCACGGCCAAGAAGAACCTCGGCATGCAGCGTTTCGACCTGAAGTACTCCAACGGCACGCTCCCGCACGCCTCCATGCTGAAGAGCATCGAGCTGCTGGGCACCCAGGTCGCGCCGCTCGTGAACGACATGCTGGCGTAGCGTTCACCCCGACCGCGGACATGCCCCGGCGCTTCGGCGCCGGGGCATGCCCGTTCTCGCGGGGAGATCAAAGCCGGCGTCAGCGCGCCGACCAGCCCCCGTCCATCGTGTAGCTGGCCCCGGTGACCATGGCGGCATCGTCGGAGGCGAGGAAACGCGCGAGCGAGGCGACCTCCTCCGGTTCCACGAGGCGCTTGACCGCCATCTCGGTCAGCATCACCTTCTCCAGCACCTCGGAGGGGGTGATGCCGTGCGCGGCGGCCTGGTCCGCGATCTGGCGCTCGACCAGCGGGGTCCGGACATAGCCGGGATTCAGGCAGTTCGAGGTGACGCCGTGCGCCGCGCCTTCGAGGGCGGTGGCCTTCGACAGCCCCTCCAGCGCGTGCTTGGCGGTTACATAAGCGCTCTTGAACGGTGAGGCGCGCAGCCCGTGCACCGAGCTGATGTTGATGATCCGCCCCCAGCCCCGGCGGCACATCCCGGGGAGCGCGGCCCGGATCAGGAGGAACGGCGCCTCCACCATGAGCCGCTGGATCCGCCGGAAGGTGTCCGGGTCGAACTCGGTGATCGGCGCGACCTTCTGGAACCCGGCGTTGTTGACCAGGACGTCGCAGTCCAGCTCCAGGGCCTCCAACGGGGCGGTGTCCAGGAGGTCGACGGCCCACGCCTCCCCGCCGATCCGGTTGGCCACCTCCTCCGCGGCGTCGCCGTCGAGGTCCGCCACCACCACGTGCAGCCCGGCGTCCGCCAGGGCCGTGGCCACGGCGGCCCCGATCCCCGACGCTCCTCCCGTGACGAGCGCCTTCCGCTGCCGGTCCGCGCTCATCGCAGGGACTCCTTCGGATGTCCGACGACGGCGGCGGAGGCCCCGCGGCCCGGCGCGGCTCCGGCGTCGAGGGCCCTCAGGGAGATCCCGCGCGTCTCGCGCAGACACAGTGCCGCCACCAGGGTGATGACGCCGGCCACCGCGAGGTACACGGCGGTGGGCCACCAGGAACCGGTGCTCTTGAGCCACTCGGTGGCCAGGACCGGCGCGAGCGAGCCCGCCACGATCGAGGTCACCTGATAGGCGATGGAGACCCCCGAGTACCGCATCCGGGTGGGGAACATCTCCGCCATGATGGCCGGCTGCGCGGCGTACATCAGGGAGTGGAACAGCAGGCCGACGATGATCGTCAACAGTACGATCCACGTGGTCCGCGTCCCGAAGGCGGGGAACGCCCAGAAGCCCCAGGTGCCGCCGAGGATGGCGCCGGCGAGGTAGACGGGCCGCCGTCCGACGCGATCGGCAAGGCGCCCTACGAGCGGGATCGCGATGAAGTGGCACACGTGCGCCACGGCGATCATGCCCAGGATCTCCGCCGTGTTCACCTTGAGGGCCGTCCCGAGGTACACGATCGAGAACGTCACCACGAGGTAGTACAGGATGTTCTCCGCGAACCGCAGGCCCATCCCCACGAGCACACCGCGGGGGTATTTGCGCAGGACCTCCCAGACGCCGAAGCCCGTGCTCTTCTCGCGGTCCATCTCCGCCTTGGCCTCCTGGAACACCGGGGCGTCCGTGATCCGGGTGCGGATGTAATACCCGACCAGTACCACCACCGCGGACAGCCAGAACGCGACGCGCCAGCCCCACGCCAGGAACTCCGGCGGCGCCAGGACCGAGGTCATGATCCAGAGGACCAGGGTGGCGAGGACGTTGCCGAGCGGCACCGCGGCCTGGGGCCAGGAGGACCAGAACGCCCGTTGCCCGTCGGGGGCGTGTTCGGCGACCAGGAGCACCGCGCCGCCCCACTCGCCACCCAGCGCGAGGCCCTGGATGAAGCGGAGCGCCACCAGGAGGATGGGCGCCCATACGCCGATCTGCTGGTAGCTCGGGAGGCAGCCCATCAGGACGGTTGCGACCCCGATCATCATGATCGTGATCTGCAGGGTCTGCTTCCGGCCGACGCGGTCGCCGAGATGACCGAAGACCACGCCGCCCAGGGGCCGCGCGATGAAGCCGACGGCGTAGGTGATGAATGCCGCGATGATGGCGTCGTACTCGTTGCCCATCTTCGGCAGCAGGATCTTGTTGAAGACGATGGTGGACGCCGTGGCGTAGAGGAAGAAGTCGTACCACTCCACCACGGTCCCGGCCATGGAGGCGGAGACGATGCGGGTCAGAAGCGGACGGTCGGCGGCCGCTTCGGCGGGTTGTTCTCTGATGTTCATGGAGTTCCTCCGGTGTCTGCAGTGCGCCGGCACCACCGCGTTGTGATGCGCATCACTGGATCCCTGCCAGTATCGCTGCGCGAATTTGCCGCATCAATGGCCAGTGCCGCACCACCCATGTGCAGAATCGCACAGTACGTGGCGGGCGGCGGGTCTAAGGTGGTGCCCATGACGACGCCGTCACCCTCGCCGGATCAACTGCTGGTCCTCCTGGAGGTCTCCCGCTCCGGACGGTTCACCGTGGCCGCCGGAACCCTGGGCCTGAACCACACCACCGTGGCCCGCAAGATCGCCGCCCTGGAGAAATCGCTCGGCGGCCGTGTCCTGGTCCGCTCGTCCGGGGGCTGGGAGCTCACGCCGCTGGGGGAGCGGGCGGTGGGCGTCGCGTCCCAGGTGGCCGATGCCGTCGCGCGGCTGGGGCCCGAGGCGGAGGACCCGGTGGCCGGGGTGGTCCGGATGACCGCGACGGACGGCTTCAGCGCCTACATCGCCTCGCCCGCGGTCGCGGCGCTGCGCAGGACGCATCCGGGTCTCGCGGTGGAGCTCGTCACCGTGACCCGCCGTGCTCAGCAGCAGCGCTCCGGAGTCGACATCGAAGTGGTGGTCGGCGAACCGCAGGTGCACCGGGCGGAAGCCATCCCGCTCGGCGCCTACACGCTCGGCATGTACGCCTCCCGCGACTATCTGGACCGGCACGGGACACCGGAGTGCGAGGAGGATTTCGCCCGGCACGGCCTGGTGTACTTCGTGGACTCGATGCTGCAGGTGGACGACCTGGACGCGCCGCGCCGGCTCGCGCCGCAGATGCGGGACGCCCTGACGTCCACCAACGTGTTCGTCCACGTCGAAGCCACGCGGGCCGGGGCGGGCATCGGCTTCCTGCCGTGTTTCATGGCGGACCGGCACCCGGACCTGGTCCGGCTCCTCCCGGGGCGGTTCAGCGAACAGCTCCCGTATTGGATGGTGGTGCGAGCCGACGCGCTCCGCCAGCCCGCCGTCGCGGCGGTCGTCTCGGCCATCCGGAGCAGGATGGCGGAGGAGCGCGAAATGCTCCTGGGTCGGCCGGGTCCAGGGGTCTCCTGAACGTGCGTCAAGCCCTCCCGGAGTGGGAGAATGGACTCATGACCCACTCCGAAGAGCTCTTTGCCCGTGCCCAGCAACTCATGCCCGGTGGGGTGAATTCGCCCGTCCGGGCGTTCGGCTCGGTCGGCGGCACTCCTCGGTTCATGGCGGGTGCGAAGGGCGCCTACCTGTACGACGCCGACGGTCAGGAATACGTCGACCTCGTCTGCTCCTGGGGCCCCGCCCTTCTGGGCCACGCGCACCCCGCCGTCCTGGACGCCGTGCACCAGGCCGTGGACCGCGGCCTCTCCTTCGGAGCGTCCACGGAGGATGAGGGACGCCTGGCCGAACTGGTCATGCAGCGTGTCCCCGCCGTCGAGCGCATCCGCATGGTCTCGACCGGCACCGAGGCGACCATGACCGCCATCCGCCTCGCCCGAGGCTTCACCGGCCGTGAACTCGTCATCAAGTTCGCCGGCTGCTACCACGGCCACGTGGACTCGCTCCTCGCCGCCGCCGGCTCAGGCCTGGCCACCCTCGCGATGCCGGGCAGCGCGGGCGTCACCGAGGCCACGGCGTCGCAGACCCTGGTGCTCCCGTACAACGACCTCGCGGCCGTCGAAGCCGCTTTCGCCGCTCACCCGGGCCGCATCGCCGCGGTCATCACGGAGGCCGCGCCTGCGAACATGGGCGTCGTCACCCCGGGCGAGGGCTTCAACGCGGGCCTGCGCCGGATCACCGAGGCCAACGGCGCCCTGCTCATCATGGACGAGGTCCTCACGGGCTTCCGCACCGGCTGGGCCGGCTACTGGGGCCTGACAGGCGCCACCGAGGGCTGGGCTCCCGACCTCTTCACCTTCGGCAAGGTGATCGGCGGTGGCCTGCCGACCGCGGCGCTGGGTGGCCGCGCCGAGGTCATGGACCACCTCGCTCCCCTGGGCCCCGTCTACCAGGCGGGCACCCTGTCCGGTAACCCGGTCGCGATGGCGGCCGGCGTCGCCACGCTGACCCACGCGACGCCCGAGGTGTACGCCACGGTGGACGCCCGTTCGCTGGAACTGTCCACGGCCCTCTCGGCCGCCCTGGACGCCGAAGGGGTGGACCACTCCATCCAGCGCGCCGGGAACCTCTTCTCGGTGGCCTTCGGAACCTCCACCACCGGCGTCCACGACTACGCCCAGGCTCAGGCCCAGGAAGCGCACCGCTACGCGCCGTTCTTCCACTCCATGCTCGACTCCGGTGTCTACCTGCCGCCGAGCGTCTTCGAAGCCTGGTTCCTCTCCGCCGCCCACGACGACGCCGCCATGGACCGCATCTTCACCGCACTTCCCGCCGCGGCCAAGGCAGCCGCGGGGGCTTGATCACAGGACTCACCATGGGCGCGCGCGGCCTGAGGAAAGCCCGGGGAGCCGGTGTCACCGCCCTGTTCCTGGTTCTTTCCGGCTGCGTGCTCACCGGCTGCGCGTGCCAGGCGCAGCCGGTGACTCCACCGGGATCCTCGACGGCGTCCGGGAGCGCCGGCGCCACGACTGGGCCGTCGCCGACCCGCTCGGCGACCCCCACTCCGACGCCCACGCCGACGCGCAGCACTCCGAGCCCGGCGCCGTCGTCCGCCACGCCCCGGACCAGCCCCGCCAAGCCGCCCACCGGCCTGGCGTCGCTCAGCCTGCGCCAGCGGATGGGCCAGTTGTTCCTCGTCTCGGCCAAAGCGGACGGCAGTAACCTCGGGGCGACCGCGGCGTCTCTCCAGGGCGGCGTGGGGAATTTCTATCTGAATGGCAGGACCTCCGGCGGCGTCGATGCGACGGCATCCGTGGTCGCTCAGCTGCGCGCCGCCGTCCAGTCGTCGCAGGCCGTCATTCCGCCCGCCGTCGCCACCGACCAGGAGGGTGGGCAGGTGCAGGTCCTGCGCGGCCCGGGGTTCAGTGCGATTCCGAGCGCCTTGCAGCAGGGGCAATGGGCTCCCGCCGATCTCCGGTCGGCCGCCCGGCAATGGGGGAGCGAACTGAGATCGGCCGGGATGACGATGGATCTCGCCCCCGTGCTGGACGTCGTGCCCTCGGCCGATTTCGCGCCGCAGAACATCCCGATCGGCCACTATCAGCGCAATTACGGCTTCGATCCGGCGACGGTCGCGGCATCAGGAAACGCCTTCGCCCAGGGGATGAGCTCGGCCGGTGTGAACCCCGTGGTGAAGCACTTCCCAGGGCTCGGCCGGGTCACCGCCAACACCGACGTCGCCGCCGATGTGCACGACACCGTCACCACGCGGAGTGACCCCTCCCTTCAGCCGTTCCGCCAGGCCGTCCAGTCGGGAGTCCAGTGGGTGATGCTGTCCAACGCCTACTACGACCGTATCGATCCGGCACGGATGGCGCCGATGTCCCCGGTGATCATCCAGGGCATGCTGCGTCAGGATCTCGGATTCCGAGGGGCCGTCGTGTCGGACGACCTCTGCGAGGCGAAGCAGCTGTCCTCGCTGAGCGTGGAGGACCGCGCGATCGGGTTCTTCAATGCCGGCGGGTCGCTCCTGGTGTGTGCCAACAGCTGGACCGCGAGCCGGATGCTGGATGCCGTCGTGGCCCGGGCCGAGGCCGATCCCGCCTTCCGGGCGAAGGCCGAGGCGGCCGCTCAGCTCGTCGTGCGGACCAAGTCCGCGTCCTGACCCGGACGGCCGGGGCGGGGGAGCGGCCTCAGGCGAGCAGGTGCCCGCCCTGCTCGACGAGGAGAGCGACGGAGATCAGGAGCATGAGCAATCCGCTGCCCAGCGTGACCGTGCGGGCCAGCCCGGGGCGGCTCCGGAGCAGACGGCGGGCGGCGAACGCCACTGCCCCGTAGACGAGCACGCAGATCAGGACGTGGGACAGGCCCATGACGGTCGTCTGCGCGGCCACCGGCAGGGGTGAACTCAGCGTCACGAACTGCGGCATGACCGCGGCGAAGAGGAGCACGCCCTTGGGATTGATGCCGCTGGTGCCCAGCCCCACCAGGAACTCCCGCCCGCGGCGTGGACGTTCGGCCGTCGGCGTGGACGGCAGGGTTCCCACGTTCTGGTCCAGGGTCGGAAGGTCGCCCGAGGAGGCCGGGCCGGTCGACTCGATCCGTGCCGAACGCCACGACCGCAGCGTGCTCAGACCCAGCCAGGCGAGGTAGAAGGCCCCCGCGATGGACAGCCAGGACACGAGATCCGGCCGGGCCGCCAGGAGAACCCCGAGACCGGCCGTGACGAGGGCGGTGTGGAGGACGTAGCCCGTGCAGAGGCCCGCCACGGACGGAACCGGCGAGGAGCGGCGGAGGCCGGCCGCGATGGTGTAGGCCCAGTCGGCGCCCGGAGTCATGACGAGGGCCAGCGAGATGCCTGCGAAGCCCAGGAACGGCGAGAAGTCCATGGCGCAAGACTAGGGAAATCTCCGCGAGAAGTGCTCGCGACTTTGCGGCTGATTCGCTGGATGTGCGATAGATTCTTGTCGTGATCGACGCCATTGACAGAAGTATTTTGCGCAGCCTCCAGAAGGACGGCCGGATGACGGCCACCGCGCTGGCGGCGGAGGTCGGGCTGACCGTGGCGCCGTGCCACCGACGGCTCAAGGATCTGGAGGCCGACGGCGTCATCCGCGGCTACCGTGCCGAGGTGGATCTGCAGAGCGTCGGACTCGGATTCGGGGCCCTCGTGTTCGTCACGCTCCGGGAGACGTCCCAGGAGACGATCCGGGCGTTCGAGGACGCCGTGGTGGCGGAGGAGCAGATCGTCGAGGCGTACCGGCTGTTCGGGGATCCCGACTACCTCCTGAAGTGCGTGGCCACCGATCTGGCCGGCTTCCAGTCCCTCTACGACACCCATCTCGCCGCCCTGCCCGGGGTGGCCAAGCTCAGTTCCACGATCGTCATGCGGGATCTGAAGGGCGCCGGCGTCCTGCCGCTGTGACCCGCGCGCGGTTCGCCGCCGTCGTCGTGCTCCTTGACCCCGCGAGGGAACAGCTGAGGCCCCTACTCGCGCCGGGTAGGGGCCTCAGCTGTTCCCTCGCGAAGGAGGAAGGCGTCAGAGCACGTCCGAGAGGAACTTCTTCAGACGGTCGGTCTGCGGATCGGTGAAGAGCTGGTCCGGAGCGCCGTTCTCGACCACGACGCCGCCGTCCATGAACACCACCTGGTTGGAGACGTTGCGGGAGAAGCCCATCTCGTGGGTGACCACCACCATCGTCATGCCGTCCTTCGCAAGGTCCGTCATGAGGGCCAGGACGCCCTTGACGAGCTCGGGGTCCAGGGCCGACGTCGCCTCGTCGAAGAACATGACCTCGGGCTGCATGGCCAAGGCGCGGGCGATGGCGACGCGCTGCTGTTGACCACCGGACAGGGTGGAGGGACGCACCTCGGCCTTGTGCTTCAGCCCGACCTTGTCGAGCTGTGCCAGGGCCTCGGTCCAGGCCTGGTCCTTGGGCAGCTTGCGGAGCTTGCGCAGGGCGAACGCGACGTTCTCACCCACCGACTTGTGGGGGAACAGGTTGAACTGCTGGAACACCATGCCGATGCGGCGGCGCAGCTCGTCGGGGCTGTCTTTGAGCACGGAGCGGCCGTCCAGCAGGATGTCGCCCTGATCGGGCTCGATCAGACGGTTCATGACGCGCAGCAGCGTCGATTTGCCCGAGCCGGACGGGCCGATGACCGAAGCGGCCGTGCCCTTCTCGACGTGGAGGTCGATGCCACGGAGCACCTTGTTGCTGCCGAAGGCGAGGTGGAGGTTCTTGCCGGTCAGGGAACCGGATTCGAACTGGCTCATGCGTGGGATCCCTTCCCGATGACTGCTGCGGCCTCGTCAGGCTCGGCCTTCTGGGCCTTGCCGGTGCTCAGGCGCTTGTCGATGTAGTTGACCAGGTGGGTCAGGGGGACCGTCAGGATCAGATAGACGATGCCGGCGGCCACGAGCGGGGACAGGTTGCCCGAGTTCGCCGCGTAGTCCTGACCGATCTGGAAGAGCTCGCGCTGTCCGGTGGTCAGACCCAGGGTGAACACCAGCGAGGAGTCCTTGATGAGCGCGATGAACTGATTCATCAGGGCGGGCAGGACGCGGCGGATGCCCTGCGGGATCACGATCATGCGCATGGACGGCCCATAGCCGAAACCGAGCGCGCGCGAGGCCTCCAGCTGGCCCTTGTCCACGCTCTGGATGCCGGAGCGGAATATCTCGCCGATGTATGCGCCCGCCATGAGGGAGAGCGCCGCGATGCCCATCGGGTACGGGTTGGTGATCCCGGTGGTCTCCCGCAGGACGGGGCTGAAACCGATGCCGATCACCAGGATCACGAGCACGGCGGGGAGGCCCCGGAAGATGTCGGTGTAGATGCGGGCGATCCAGCGGGCGACAGGGTTGCGCGAGATTCCCATGAAGGACAGCACGATGCCGATCGCGGTGCCGATGATCCCCGAGGTGAGCGCGAGGATGATGGTGTTGAGCAGGCCGTACGCGAGCATGGCGGGGATGACTTCCCCCATGGCCTTCCAGTCCAGGAAGGTTTCGCCGAGCCGGGTCAGGGCGTCCATATGACTCCTAGTGTTTCAGCCAGTCAAGCCTGGACCCCGCAATGGGGCCCAGGCTTGACCGGGTCACGGTGCGAACCGTGGTGATGACCTTGGTGATCAGGAAGCGGGGACCTTGACGATCTTGCTGCCCGGCTTCCAGCCGTCCGGGAGCTGCTCCTTGACGGTCGGGCGGTCCGTGAACCACTGCTTGACCAGCTTGGTCCAGGTGCCGTCCGCGATCACGGCGTCGAGAGCCGAGTTCAGAGCCTCGACCAGAGCCGGGTTGTCCTTGGCCACGGCGTAGGCGGAGAAGTTCTGCGTGGCGACCTTCTTCTCTTGGATCTTGGTGCCGTCGCCCTGCTTGATCTGGCCCTCGGCCTGCTGGGACGGAGCCAGCCAGGCGTCGATCTGGCCGTTCTTCACGTTGGCGTAGGCGGTGTTGTAGTCCTTGAAGCGGACCGGGTCGAGCTTCAGCTGGTTGGTGACCATGTCGTCCTGGACCGTGCCCTGGACGACGCCGACGCGGACGCCGGACTTGAGGTCGGCGATGCTCTTGACCTTGCTGTCGTCCTTGGCCACGAGAGCCATGAAGCCGAAGTCGTAACCATTGGTGAAGGCGACGGTCTCGCGGCGCTTGTCCGTGGTGGAGATCGAGGACGATCCGACGTCGAACTGCTTGTTCTTCACCTGGGCGAGCAGGCTCTGGAACTGGGTGGACGCGAACTCGACCTTGAGGTCCAGCTTGGCGGCCATGGCCTTCAGCAGCTCGTTGTCGAAGCCGGTGAAGTTTCCGGCCTTGTCGATGAAGATGCTCGGCGGCGCATCGGAGAGGGTGCCCACCTTGATGGTGCCGGGGGTCAGGAGGCCGAGCTTGGACTTGTCGATCTTGTCCAGCGGCGTCACATCCGCGGTGGTGTACTTGTCCGGAGTCTGGGCGCCGGCCAGTGCATCCGTGGCGGAGCCGCTCGCGGACGGGGAGCCCGTCCCGCCGCAGGCGGCGAGGGACAGGGAGAGGACGGCCGCGACGGCGCCGGTCTTCAGGAGTTTTCCGGTCAGTTTCAAGGGTGTGGTGCTTTCTCTCGTGGCCTGGCCCGGTCCGTTCGCGGAAGATGATCCGTGCGGACTCCGGGGGTTCCGGTCGTCGAAACGGCCCGCGCGAAGGGGTTCTGATGGTGCCACCCGGCGCGAGCCGAAGAATGAATTTAAGTATGGCACGGTGCGATTGTCGGCTTCATGAAGGCGTAACATTCGGAGTTGACTTGATTTCACCGAATTTTCTGCAACTTAAGCTGAAGATACGCTGGGAAAGCGGTGGTGAGAGGGGGCTATCTCAGAAGCACTGGACTGCGGGCCGGATCACGCCACGCTGTGACCTTGATCTCACCGGGCGCGGGTGTCAAGGGCGGCAGGGCCAGCCCGCCACGACGACGTCGACGGCCACGGTTCGTCGTCGGGGGCAAGGGGAGTCAGAAACCGCCGCGCTCGGGCTCTTCGGGAGGCAGGACCGGCCACTCGCCCTCGATCACGGCGGTCGGCTTCGTCCGGCGGAGGTACTGCTGGAAATCGGCGGCCTGAGCCGCGGCCCATTCGATCTGCAGCCGGTGCAGGGACGCCGTCGGCATCACGATCTTGGGGAACTTCTGCGCCATCGCGTCCAGCAGCCGCACCGTGGCCAGGGCGTCAGCGGCGGAGGTGTGGGCGTTGTCCAGGCGGACGCCATACTCTTCGCAGAGCGCCCCGAGGGTCCGGGTCCCCTTCCGGTACCGGTCCACTTGCTTGTTGATGATGAACGGGTCCAGCACGGGGAAGCGCGTGACCTGCGGAATGCCGTGGCGGGCGCATTCGGCGGCGAGGACCGTGAAGTCGTAGTTGGCGTTGAACGCCATGACCGGCGTGCCGGCGTCGAACAGCTCCTGGATGGTGTTGCGGAGTTCGAGCACGACGGCAGCGGCCGGCCGGCCTTCGGCTCGCGCCTTGGCGGTGGTGATGCCGTGCACCTCGGCGGCTTCGGCGGGGATCTCGACACCGGGATCCGCGAGCCACTCGTGTTCCTGCAGAACGTCGCCCTTCGCGTCCACGACGATGAGCGAGGCGGTGACGATCCGGGCCGCGCGGGAGTTCTTTCCGGTGGTCTCGACGTCGAAGGCCGCGCGGGGACCCGCGTTCCAGATGCTCTCGTTCCGCTGCGTGCTGCTCATGCCTCAACGCTACCTGGACCGGCCGACGGAATTGTCCACATGCGGCGTTCGGGGCAGGGCAGGTCGGACGCTGCCCTCTACGCTGAGGAACATGCGGCAGGAATACATCGATGCGGTCCGGCGGATCGTGGCCATGGTGCCCCCGGGCACCGCGGTGGCGTACAGCGACATCTCCGATCTGCTCGGGCAGGGCGGTCCGCGTCAGATCGGCGCGATCATGGCGAGGCACTCGGAGGGACTCAGCTGGTGGCGTGTGCTGCGGGCCAGCGGAGAGGCCCCGAGCGGCCATGAACCAGAGGCCTTCCGGCGGTACCGGGAGGAGGGCACTCCGCTCCGGGGCCAGGTGGAGGACTTCGCGCGGACCGGGGAGGGCCGCTGGCGAGTGGACTTCCCGGCAGCGCGCTGGGCGCCCCGTGAAGAGGACTTCCTGCTGATGGATGCCCTCGCCGATGCTCTGCGGCGGTCGGAAGCCGAGGAGGGCGCCGGGTCCGGGAAGAATGTCGGAGCACCGTGATGGAATGGTTCGCGTGACGGAAGAGAACTCAGGAAGGCAGGCCACGGGTGCCCGTGGTGCGCGTCCCACCTTGCTGCCGCCACTGCGCGTGGCGGGTGTTCAGCCGCGGCTGAGCGCGGACCAGCAGGCGGCGGTCGATCTCCCGCAGGGGAGTGGACCCGTGATCCTGTGGGGTGCGCCCGGAACCGGGAAGTCGACCGCGCTCGTGGAAGCCGCCGTGCGACGGGTGGATGCCGGCGAGGTGGACCCGGAGCGTGTCCTCGTCCTGGCTCCGAGCCGTGTGGCGGCCACTCGTCTGCGGGACTCCCTGACGGCCCGGCTGGGCAGGAGCCTCGGCACCACCCCGGCGCGGAGCTGGGCGGCGTACGCCTTCGATGTGATCCGCCGTGCCCACGCCGAGGGGGCGGTCGCCCTGGACGGCCCGCCCCGCCTGCTGTCCGGACCCGAACAGGACCAGGTGATCAAGGAACTCCTGGACGGCGCGCGGGAGACTCCCGGCACCGGCATCACCTGGCCCCGAGACCTGGAAGCCGCCCTGCCCACCCGCGGTTTCCGGCAGGAGGTCCGGGAACTCTTCGACCGCCTCATCGAGCACGACGGCGGCGCGGGGGACCTGGAGGAGCTCGCCGAGGCGGTGGGGCGCCCGGAGTGGCTGGCCGCGGCACGCTTCTACCGTGAGTACCGGGATGTCATGGACCTGCGGAACGCCGGGGCCTTCGACCCCGCGGGGATCATCTCCGCCGCGCGATCGGTGTTCGCCGGGGCGCCGGAATTCCTGGCCGCCGAGCGGGACCGCCTCCAGCTGATCCTGGTGGATGATCTGCACGAGTCCAACCGCTCGGTGTACGAGCTCTTCCTCGACGTCGCGCAGGGGAAGGACGTCATCGCGACGGTCTGCCCGGACACCGCGGTCCAGGGATTCCGTGGCGCGCGCCCGGACCTGGTGTCCCGGGTCGCGGAGGAACTCGGCGCGGACGGAGTGGGCACGGCTGGATCCGGCACGGACGGGCGGGGCGCCCTGAACCTGGAGCTCACCACCTCGCACCGGCTGACCCCGCCCCTGGCCGAGGTGTACCGGCGTGCCGCCGCCCGGGTGCCCCGCGGTGCGGACGCCTCCTGGGCGCGCACGCTGGAGACCATGGCGGCGCCCACGGCCCAGGGAAGCGATGGCGACGCCGTCGCAGCTGAGAATTCCTGGCGGAAGGCACCCGTCACCGGCGCGGTGTTCCGTGGGAGCGGACACGAACTGCGGTTCCTCGCCTCGGAGATCAAGTCCGAACACCTCAAGGGGAAGAAGAGCCTTGAGGACCTCGCCGTGGTGGTCCGCAACGGTGCGGAAGTCTCACGGGTGCAGCGCTTCCTCCTGGCCCAGGGGATCCCCGTGCGGGTGTCTCTCGGGGAGACGGCCGTCCGTGACGAACTGGCGGTTCGGCCTTTGCTGGACGTCCTGGGCGTGGTCCTGGGAGAGCTCGCCCTGGACCCTGAACGAGCCGTGGAACTCCTGTCCTCGCGGGTCGGCGGGGCCTCGAGCCTGGACATCCGGCGCCTGCGGCAGCGTCTGCGTCATGAAGAACTGACCGCCGGCGGGACGCGGGGCAGCGATGAGCTGCTCGTGGAGGCTCTGGAGGATCCGGGCTGGCTGGAGACGATGGGCCTCGTGGCCCGTCACGCCCTCAGGATCGCCCGGATGCTGGCGGACGGCAGGAGAGCGGCGCAGGAGCAGGCGGCCAACGGGGAGACCGTGCTGTGGGCCATCTGGAAGGCCTCCCGCCTTGCCGACCCCTGGGCGGAGACCGCCCTTGAATCCGGCACGGCCGGCGCACGCGCTGATCGCGACCTGGACGCCGTGATGGCTCTGTTCGAAAGCGCGGAGCGCTTCGCCACCCAGTTCCCCGGGTCGGGCGCGGCGCAGTTCTACGACTACCTGACCGCGCAGGAGCTCCCCATGGACACGCTCACCGCCCGTCCGCCCGTGGAGGAGGCGGTGGAGGTCCTGACTCCGGCCGGCGCCGCGGGACGCGAGTGGCCGGTGGTCTTCATCGCCGGGCTCCAGGAGGGGACCTGGCCGAACACCAGGCTGCGCGGTGAGCTCCTGGGCAACACCTTGCTCGCCGACGCGATGGAACACGGCCCCGCGGTCGCTGTGCAGCAGGGTCCCGGCGAGCGGCTCCGTGCCATCCGCACCGATGAGCTCCGGACCTTCGTGGCGGCACTCAGCAGGGCCTCCGAGCGGCTCGTGCTGACCGCGGTGGAGGACGAGGAATCCCGCTCTTCGGCGTTCCTGGAGCTGGCGGTCCCCGGGGCCTCGGACGAGGTGGGGACTCAGGCCATCCGTTCCCTGGATCTCCGCTCGCTGGTCGCCGAGCTGCGGCGCACGGCGGAGGAAGCGCACGCGAACGCGCAGGACTCCGGGCCGGAGGGCACGGACCCTCGGGACGGGGGCACCGCCGTCGCGCAGGACGCGGCCCAGGTGCTCGCGCTCCTCGCCCGGCATGACGTCCCGGGAGCGCACCCCGCACAGTGGTGGGGCCTGTCTCCGGCCAGCACCGAGGACGATCTCGTTCCGGACGGCGGGACCGTGGTGGTCTCGCCGTCGAAGGTGGAGAAGGCCAGCAAATCGCCGCTCGAGTGGTTCGTCCCGGCCGCCGGCGGAGAGGCGCACACGGACTTCGCCAGGAGCCTGGGAACGCTCATCCATGCCATCGCCGCGGAGCTGCCGGAGGCCACTCTCGATGAGTACCGGGAGCTGCTGGACCGACGTTGGCCGGAACTGGGGCTGCCGGAAGGCTGGGAGAACGACGCCCTCCGCCGGCGTGCGGATCTGATGCTCTTCAAGCTCGCCGGTTACGTCGCATCCCTGAAGGGCACAGGAGCCACGGGCGCAGGACGGTCCCTCGCAGCGGTGGAGATTGATTTCACCGTGGACCTGGAGGAGTCACTGGAGTTCGTGCCGGAGGGGGAGACCACGGCCCGAACGCTGCATACCAGGATCCGGGGCCAGATCGACCGCTTGGAGGTGGACTCGCGGGGCGGCGCCTACGTGGTCGACCTGAAGACCGGCAAGTCCAAACCGCGGAAGGAGGACATCATTCAGCACGCCCAGCTCGGCACGTATCAGGCGGCCATCAACGCCGGCGCGTTCGAAGCGGGCGCCGTCCAGGATGCCTCATCCGCTGGCCAGAGGACCGGCGTGAACCGGGTGGTCCCGCCCATCTCCCGGAGCGGCGGCGCGGCGCTGGTCCAGCTCGGTGACAGCACCAAGGGTTTCACCGAACAGCAGCAGCCGGAGCTGGGTCCGGACGACGGATGGGCGATGGATCTCGTCCACCAGGCGGCCATCGCCATGGCCGGTCACGCATTCGAAGCCCGGCACGATTCGGCGGGGACACCCTTCGGCGGCTGCAAGACCCCGGAGGTCTGCCCGCTGTGCCACTCGGGAAGGCAGGTCACGGAATGACTGAAACCACGTCGGCGGTCATCTCGCCGGAGGACCTGGCCGCGCTGCTCGGCGGCAACACTCCCACGGAGGAGCAGTCCCGCATCATCTCCGCACCCCTCGAGCCACTGCTGGTGATCGCGGGCGCGGGGTCGGGCAAGACCGCCACCATGACCGACCGGGTGGTGTGGCTCGTCGCCAATGGTCTGGTCCGTCCCGAAGAGGTTCTCGGGGTCACGTTCACCCGCAAAGCCGCGGGTGAACTCGCTCATCGGGTCCGGAAGGCCCTCCAGCAGTTCGCCCAGGTCAATCAGCGTCTCGGTATCGCCCCCGTGGAACTGGCCGTGGACGAGCTGCACGAACCACGGGTCTCCACTTACCACTCGTACGCGAATTCTCTCGTCTCCGATTTCGGCCTGCGCCTCGGGATCGAGCGTGACGTCACCCTCATGGGTCCGGCCCAGGCCTGGCAGCTCGCCAGCCAGGTGGTGGAGAGCTACGACGGCCCGATGGAATACGTCGAGGCCGCGAAGTCGAGCCTGGTCAACGGGGTTCTGAAGCTCGCGGGCGAGTGTGCCGAGCACCTCCGTCCTGCGGTGCCCGGTGCGCTGGCCGGCTCCTCGCAGCGTGTCAGCGTGGAGGAGTGGGTCGCGGATCTGCTCGCGTACTACGAGGCCCTGCCTCCTAAAGTGACCGGCCGGGCCGCCGACACCGCGGCGAGGGCTCTCCAGACGAAGTTCCGCACCCGGGTGGCCCTGGCCCGCATGGTGGGCCGTTACGCGGACGCCAAGCGGCAGCGCGGCCTTCTGGACTACGGCGATCTGGTGGCCTTGGCCGCGACGATCGCCCAGGATGTCCCGCAGGCCCGGCAGCTCGAGCGGGACCGCAGCAAAGTCGTCATTCTGGACGAGTTCCAGGACACCTCGCACGCCCAGATGGTGCTCTTCTCGGAACTGTTCGGCGACGGCCACGCCGTCACCGCCGTCGGCGATCCGAATCAGTCGATCTACGGCTTCCGCGGCGCCTCCGCGGGCCAGCTCTTCCGCTTCACCGAGGCGTTCCCGCGACGGCGGCCCGACGGCGGTCTGGAACCGTCCGGAACGGCCTACCTCACCACCGCCTGGCGCAATGGCGAACGGATCCTGGAAGTCGCGAACCGTGTGGCCGGACCGCTCTCGTCCCGAGCTGTCGCGTCCGATGCCGGGACCGAGAGCGTCCCCGAGCTCCGGCCACGCCCGGGTGCGCCGGCAGGCGCCGTCGTCCTGGCGCGCTTCGCGGACCAGTACCGTGAGGCCGCGGCGCTCGCCGACGATGTGCTCGCCCTCCGGGCTCAGGGCCAGCCCGCCCGCACGATGGCGGTGCTGTGCCGCAAGCGGTCACAGATGCTGCCGGTCCAGGATGCCCTGGAGCTGCGCGGGATCCCATATGAGGTCATCGGCCTGGGCGGACTGCTGGAGACGCCGGAGATCATGGATCTCACGGCCACCCTGCATGTTCTGGCCGATCCTGGGCGGTCGGACAAGCTGATGCGTCTCATGGCGGGAGCCCGTTGGAGGATCGGCCCCGCGGACCTCATGACCCTTCAGGAGTGGTCGTCCCAACTGGCCCGTCGCCGGTCCGCCCGGATCCGGGAAGACGCTGAAGAACCGGATGAGGACAGCGCGCTGACCCCTGACCCGGTGGACGACTCGAGTCTGATCGAGGGACTCGACTTCCTGCCCAGACCCGGCTGGGTGTCGCCCGCCGGGCGGTCGCTCAGTCCGCTCGGTCAGGAGAGGCTCGAACGGCTCTCCGAAGAACTCCGCCGGCTCCGTGGCCACCTGGGTCATGAACTGGTGGACCTGATCGCCGAAGTCGAGCGGGCGATGCTCCTCGACATCGAAGTGGAAGCGCGTGCTGGGAGGAGCCTGCATTCCGCGCGCCGGAATCTGGAGGCTTTCACGGACCAGGTGCTCCAGTTCAACCGCAGCAATGAACGGGTGGACCTGCTGGCCTTCCTCTCCTGGCTCGAGGCCGCGGCGCGTGAGGAGAACGGGCTGGCGGCAGCGCCCCCGGAACCCGATCCCGAAGCCGTGCAGATCCTGACCGTTCACGCGTCCAAGGGGCTGGAATGGGACGCGGTGTTCGTGCCAGGCCTCAACACCAAGGACTTCCCCTCGGAGCGGGCCGCGCACTGGGACACCGAGATCGACACCCTGCCGTGGCCGTTGCGCGGCGATCATGCGAGTCTGCCCTTGTGGGACACCACGGAGGCGGGTCAGGCCGAGTGGACCCGCAGCGCGAAGGTGTTCGCCGAAGAGGCGAAGGCCCACGCAGTCCGCGAGGAACGGCGGCTCGCCTATGTCGCGTACACCCGGGCGAAGGACCTGCTCTGGGTGTCCAGTCATGCCTACGCCACGGCCGGGGCTCTCCGGCCGATGTCCGACTTCCTGGCAGAGCTGCTGCCCCTGGCCGAGGACGACGAGCTCGCTGAAGTCCAGCTTCACGGCCTCAGCGTGGGGGAGGAGGACATCCCGGACACGAACCCCTTGACCGCGCAGACCCGGCGATCCCCGTGGCCGTACGACCCCTTGGAAGGCCCGGTCGACGGCGACACCGGGCAGCGCAGGAGCCTGGTGCCCGGGCGCCGCGCGGCCCTGGAAGCATCCGCTCACGCCGTGCTCTCCGCTCTGGAGCCGGGTCCGGAAAGCCGGACCGGTGGACCCGGCACTGCGGCGGAAGGCCTCGACGGGAAGAGCCCCGTCCGCACGGCGCAGGGTGAGATCTGGTGGGAGGACGCCGAACTCCTGCTCGCGGCCCAGCAGCGGCAGCCCCGGAGGCACGAAGTCCGCCTGCCCGCCCACATCTCGGCATCCACTCTGGTGGAGCTCGGCACGGACTCCGAGGCGGTCGCCCGCCGGCTGCGGCGTCCCGTTCCCCGGGAGCCGGGTCAGGCCGCCCGGAAGGGCACCGTGTTCCACGCCTGGGTGGAGGAGTTCTTCGGTCAGGCCGGAATGCTGGACCTCGACGAGCCGCTGAGTGAGGACTCCGCCTTCGACACCGCGCTGGGACTGGATGAGCTGGTGTCCCGGTTCAAGGACTCGGAGTGGGCACAGCGGACTCCGGCGTATCTGGAGGCGCCCGTCGAAACCTCGGTGGGACCCCTGGTGGTCCGTGGACGGATCGACGCCGTGTTCCGCGATGCCGACGGCGGCTGGGACCTCGTCGACTGGAAGACCGGAAGGGTGCCGCGAGACGCCCAGGACCTGGCGCGGAAGTCGGTGCAGCTCGCCGTCTACCGCCTGGCATGGTCCCGATTGCGGGGGGTCCCCCTGGACATGGTCCGGGCAGCGTTCTACTACGTCGCCGACGGGCAGGAGATCAGGCCCCACGACCTGGCGGGAGCGGAAGAACTCGAGAGGATAGTCAGCGCCGCGCTCCGGCCGAAGCCGGGCGCGTCACCGTCCGATCAGCCGGTCAGCTCTCGTGCTTGATGACCGGCAGGGCCGTGGTCTCGACCCCGGCCTGCGAGGCGCCCGGTTCCCCATCGTGCTCGGACGACGGGGAAGGCGCGTTCTCGTCGGCTGCGCCGTTCGCCCTCTCCGAACCGGCCACGGCATCGGTCTCCGGGGAACCCTCGGAGTCCTGGACCGAGGCGACGTCGGCGTCACCGTCACCGCCGGCGGCATCGGAACTGCCATCGGCAGCGTGGTCTGCCGGGGAGCCGGACGGAGTGGGCGCCACGGAAAGGCGGGGGGAGTTCCCCTCGGCGACGTCGTCCTCCGACCCGCCATCGGCGGCGTTCACCGATTCCCCTCCAGACGCGGCGGACAGCGAGGTCACGGTGACCTTGGCGCCCGGCCCGGTCGTGGGGGTGGGGCCGTTAGCTTCCCGATCCTGCGACGGGCGATCCTGTGCCGGTCGCTCGTACGCCAGGCGTTCGTGCTCCTCGGCGGCTTCCGCCTCAGCGGCCGCCTCCTCCGCCTCCTCGAGTTCACGGGCGGCTGCTTCGCTCGCCCGGATGTCGGAGGCGAGGTCGGACAGCATGGCCTCCGCCTCGGCGATCACCGTGGAGTCGTTCTTGGCCAGACCCTTCATGAGGTACTGCGCCAACGCGAATTCCGCGGAGAGCGCGGCACGGCGGAGCAGATGGGGGTCCGGGTCCTGCCCGGCGGGGCCGGGCAGCGCGTCGCGGTAGTGATGCAGCACGGCGTCCACGAAGGCGGAGTCGTGGGAGGCGACGAGCCAGGCGAAGTCGTCCGCCGGGTCGCCGATGTGCAGATCGGTCCAGCCGGTCACGGCGGTGACCTTGCCGTCGTCGAACAGGAGGTTGTCCTCGTGCAGGTCGCCGTGCACGACGGAGGCGTTGAAACGCCACAGCGTCACGTCCTCCAGCGCATGCTCCCAGCGGAGCAGAAGTTCGGCGGGGATCTTTCCGCTGGTGGCGGCCTGGTCCAGTTCGTTCAGGCGGCGCTGCCGGAACTCATTGGCGCTGTAGCGGGGGAGGTCGGCGCGGTCCACCACGTCCTGCGGCAGGGCGTGGATGGCCGCGAGCACGGAGGCCACCTCCTTCGCCGCCGCATCCCCGGACCGTTCCAGCTGATCCAGCTGGAGCGACTGCCCGGCGACATGGGTGTACACGAAGGTGCTCAGCGGCCCGCGACGGACACAGCCGAGCACGGTGGGAATCCGGAACGGCAGCTCGGCACGCAGGCCGGCCGGGAAAGCCCGGAGAATGGCGAACTCGCTCTCGAGCCGCGCACTGGCTTCTTCGTGGCGGGGCGAACGGACGCGCCAGCGCTGGTCGTCCTCGCCGAAGAGGAGCACGGCGTCGAAGTCCGCGGGGTCGTCAAGATCGGCCCGGACGGCGGTGGGGGAGAGTCCAGGCACTGCAGCGGCGGCCAGGGCCGCCAGTTCGAGGGGGGAGCGCTTCACATCTTCCACCGTAGAGGGGTGTGTCCCCGACTGTCCCCAGCACGGGCGGCGAGTCGCCAATCCCGGAGGGCAGTGGGTACGGTTGAGACATGCATTCCCCAGGGCTTTCCACCACTTCCGCAGGTCTGCTCTCACCGACGGTTCTCGGGACGCCCCCAGCCCTCATGGACCGCGTTTCGGGGGAACGAGCCGGTGCTGGAGCTCTGGCGGCGCTCCGCGAAGACCCCGCCACGCGGTACCTTCTTCTGGCCCAGCGCAGCACCCCGGTGGTCTCCGGCGAGGACACACAGCGTCTCGTCTTCCTCTCGCCCGCCGAGGTCGACTCCCTGGGTCCGGTCCGCGTTCTGCAGGAGATCCATCTGGGCCGTGTGCGCCCTCCGCACGACGACGCCGGCCCGGCCCCCGCGCCCGGCGACGGTGCGCTGCCGGCGGGCACCGCCGTCGTCGCCCTGGTGCTGAGCGAACCGCTCGCGGCAGATCACCCCGCACTTCCCGCGGGCACCGTGTGGCGTGGCTACCGCGAGAGTGGCGCGTGGCTCTCCGATCTGGAGTCGGAGCTGTTCATCGAGGCCCAGGCGATCGCGGGGTGGCACGAGGGCCACGGGTTCTGCCCGCGCTGCGGGACGCCGACGGAGATCGAGCAGAGCGGCTGGGTGCGGCGCTGTCCCCGGGAGAACGTGGAGATCTTCCCGCGGATGGATCCCGCCATCATCGTCAGTGTGGTGGGACCGGACGGCCGGATCCTGCTGGGCGGTGGCGGACCGGCGGACGGCAAAGGTCATTCGGTCCTGGCGGGCTTCGTCGACCCGGGGGAGTCCCTGGAACAGGCGGTCGTGCGCGAACTGGGGGAGGAGGTCGCGGTCGAGGTGGACGCGGTCCAGTACCTCGGATCGCAGTCCTGGCCCTTCCCCGCGTCCCTCATGCTGGGTTTCACCGCGCGGACCCGGAGCAGTGACGCCCGGCCGGACGGCGTCGAGGTGACGCATGCCCGCTGGTTTACCCGTGAGGAACTGCAGGAGGCCGTCCTGGCCGGCACGGTGATCATTCCGAGCCGCTTGTCGATCGCGAGGAATCTGATCGAACATTGGTACGGCGGTGACGTGCTGGAACCTCCGGCGCCGCCGGTGAGCGTAAGGACCTGAACCGGCGAGCGACGGTTCCCGGCACTTGCGGTTCCGGCGGCCAGGACCACAGGCACCAGGACCACAGGCACCAGGAGCTCAGACACCAGGAGCTCACACCTGGATCTGAGGTGACTGCGACTGGTGTGCATCGGCCCGGCCGCCTCACCGATCCGGATCCAGCAGGATGGAAGGGTGTGACACCGCCCGCTCCACCGAAGCGCCGCCGGCGCCTAGACCACCGAAGCGCCAACGGCCCACCGGTCGCAGCACCATTGCCGACCACACCGCAGCACCACCCGCAAGACCACGCACGACGCATGACACGGCACCTCACGGGCCGCAGTGACTGAAGGAGCAACCACCCTGGACGTGGAGAATGGCAGCAGCCTCGAGGAACGGATTCTCGGAGGCCTGGATGCGGAACAGCGAGCAGTCGCGACCACGCTGACAGGGCCGCTGTGTGTCCTGGCCGGCGCCGGGACCGGTAAGACGCGCGCCATCACGCATCGCATCGCGTACGGCGTCCACTCCGGGGTCTACACCCCACAGCGCCTTCTCGCGGTGACGTTCACGGCTCGCGCCGCCGCGGAGATGCGCAGCCGCCTGCGGGACCTCGGCGTTCCCGCGGTGCAGGCCCGCACCTTCCACGCGGCGGCGCTCCGCCAGCTCCAGTACTTCTGGCCGCAGGCGATCGGCGGCTCGGTCCCGCAGCTCCTGGACCACAAGGCCGGTCTCATCGCGGAGTCGGCCCGCAGACTGCGCCTGACCGTGGACCGGGCCGCGGTGCGGGACATCGCGGCCGAGATCGAGTGGGCCAAGGTCTCGATGCTGACCCCGGCCAACTACCTCGCCCGCGCGCAGGGCCGTGGCGAGCCGGGCGGCCTGGAGCTGCCCGCCGTCGCGCGCATCTTCGAGGCATACGAAGAGGTGAAGACGGACCGCAACATCATCGACTTCGAGGACGTCCTGCTCATCACGGTGGGCATCCTGGAAGAGGATCCCAAGGTGGCCGCGACGGTCCGCGACCAGTACCGGCACTTCGTGGTGGACGAGTACCAGGACGTCTCCCCGCTCCAGGAACGGCTCCTCCAGCTCTGGCTGGGCGGCCGTGAGGAACTGTGCGTCGTGGGCGATGCCAGCCAGACCATCTACTCCTTCACGGGCGCGACCCCGCGGCATCTCCTCGACTTCCCGAAGACCTACCCGCAGGCGCAGGTGGTGCGCCTGACCCGGGACTACCGCTCGACGCCGGAAGTCGTGAAGCTGGCGAACACCCTCCTGCACAGTCGCCCCTCGGGTGGGCCGGAGGCCGACAAGGTCTGGGCGAAGCCCCTGGAACTCGTCGCTCAGCGCCCGCACGCCGCGGAACCCGTGTTCATCGAGTGCCCCGACGACGAGGCGGAGTCCGCGGTCGTGGCCGAACGCATCGCGACGCTCATCGCCGCCGGGACCCCGGCGGCACAGATCGCCGTGCTGTTCCGCACCAACGGACAGTCCGAGGCATTCGAACAGGCCCTGTCCGCCCGGGACATCCCGTATCAGCTCCGCGGCGGGGAACGGTTCTTCCAGCGCCGCGAAGTGCGTGAAGGCATGCTCCAGCTGCGGGCCGCGTCGCGGGCGGATTCGACCCGCGGCGCCGCCGTGGCCGGAACCGTGGCGGATGTCCTGTCGAGCCTCGGCTACACGTCCGAGGCGCCGGTGGGCGGCGGCGCCGTCCGGGAGCGCTGGGAGTCCCTGGCGGCCCTGGTCAACCTGGCGCAGGATCTGGCGGCCAGCCGCGGGGAGGAGTTCTCCCTGCTCGACTTCGTGACGGAGCTCCAGGAGCGGGCCACGGCCCAGCACGCCCCGACGGTGCAGGGTGTCACCCTCGCCTCGCTGCACTCCGCCAAGGGCCTGGAATGGGACGCCGTGTTCCTGGTGGGCATGAGTGAAGGCCTGATGCCGATCTCCTTCGCCGAGACCCCGTCCGACGTGGATGAGGAGCGGCGCCTGCTCTACGTCGGCATCACCCGTGCGCGGACCGACCTCTGCTTCACCTGGTCCACGGCGCGAACCCCCGGCGGCCGGGCCCATCGGAAGCCGTCCCGGTTCCTCGACGCCCTGCGGCCCGGTGGCAACGGCACCACGGTGCGCGAATCCGCGGCACGGCTCCGCAAGAACCGCGTCAAGGCCGTCGCGACCCAGTGCAAGGTGTGCGGAACGCAGCTCACCACCGGCCCGGAACGGAAGGTGGGACGCTGCGTCGACTGCCCGCCGTCGCTGGACGAGAAGCTGTTCGAGGTGCTGCGTGAGTGGCGCAAGGCCGAGGCCTCCTCGGCCGACGTCCCGGCCTATGTGGTCTTCACCGACGCGACCCTCACGCTGATCGCGGAGGAGAGGCCGGAGACCATGGAGGCGCTCGCGGTCCTCTCCGGCGTGGGGCAGCGCAAACTCGAGAAGTACGGGGAGGCCGTGCTGAAGGTGGTGGCGGCTCAATGAGCCGTCCGGGTCAAGCGGAGCAGCCCCGGTTCGCGCCGGACGGGACCCCCGTAGTGGTGCGCCGCTCGGCCCGCCGCAAGCGGACGGTGAGCGCGTTCTGGGAGGGCGGGACCGTCGTCGTCGCCATCCCGGCGCGCTTCACCCACGCTCAGGAGGAGGAATGGGTGCAGAAGATGCTGCTCCGCCTCCAGTCGAGGGAAGCCTCCGGCAAGGCGGCCGGCCGCAACGACGACGAACTCGCCGAGCGCGCCCGGCTCCTGTCCCAGCGATACTTAGCCGGTCAGGCACGGCCGAGCAGCGTCCGCTGGGTCAGCAACCAGAATTCGCGGTGGGGATCCGCCACCCCCGCGGACCGCTCCATCAGGCTTTCCGACAAGCTCCAGGGCATGCCCGACTGGGTGGTCGACTACGTTCTGGTGCACGAACTGACGCACTTGCTCGTGGCGGGGCACGGCCCGGACTTCTGGAAGCTGTGTTCGGCCTACCCCGATCTGGAGAAGGCGAAGGCGTTCCTTTCGGGCGTCGCGTATGCGCAGTCGAGGGGCCTCAGCGAGGACTGATGACGGCCCGGTGAGCTTGTGTGCTCAGTTGTTGCGGGTCATGCGGCGGATCATTCGCAACAACTGAGCACACAAGCTCGCAGCGCCTCAGGCGCCGGGCTTGCCGTCCTCGTCGGACGACCCCTCGGCGGGACCGTCCGTCGGCCCCTCGGCCGGCTCGTCGAAGCCTCCGGAGAGCAGCTTCTCGATCGCGTCGTCCACCTCGGCGTCGCTCGCCTCGGCCAGCTGACGGCGGGCGCCGAAGCCCTGGGGGTCGTTGAGATCCTCCGTGGTCGGGATGAGGTCGGGGTGCTTCCACACGCCGTCACGGCCCTCGGTCCCGCGTTCCTCCTTCAGCGCGGCCCAGAGGGCGGCGGCCTCACGGAGGCGGCGCGGCCGGAGCTCCAGGCCCACGAGCGAGGAGAACGCGTGCTCGGCGGGACCGCCCGTGGCGCGACGACGGCGGACCGTCTCCCGGAGTGCCGGGGCGGTGCTCAGCACGCCCTCGAGCGCTTCCGTGGTCACTTCGTCGACCCAGCCCTCGATGAGGGCGAGCGCGGTCTCCAGCTTGTCGAGCGCGGCCTGCTGGGCGGGGGTCCGTTCCGGCATGAACACGCCTTCCTGGAGCGCGGCCTGCAGGGACTCGGGGTTGGACGGGTCGACGTCCTGAGCCAGGTCCTGGATGCGCGAGACGTCGATGTGGATGCCCCGCGCGTAGTCCTCGATGGCGCCCAGGACGTAACCGCGCAGCCACGGCACGGAGGTGAAGAGGCGGGCATGGGCGGCTTCGCGGACACCGAGGTAGATCCGGACGTCCTCGGCAGGGATCTCCAGGCCTTCGCCGAATGCCGCGATGTTCGTGGGCAGCAGGGCCATCTCGAGGTCCGCCAGCGGAATGCCGATCTCGGTGGAGCCCACCACTTCGGTGGCCAGCGACCCGATCGCCTGGCCGAGCTGCATCGCGAAGATGGCGCCGCCCATGTTCTGGAGCATGGAGCCGGCCCCGCCCATCATGCCGCCGAGGCCCTGCAGCTTGAGCTCCTCGGGCAGGTTCTGGGTCATGGCGTCGGTGAGGGCCTTGGCGACGCTGTTGGCCACGGGCTCCGTCAGGCGGCGCCAGGTCGGCATGGTGGCTTCGACCCACTCGGCCCGGGACCAGGCCTTGCCGATGATGTTCGGCTCGGGGAAGTCGGTGACCTTGTTGAGCCACATGTCCGCCAGGCGGAGGGTCTGATCGACGTCACGCTGTTCGACGGAGCTGGGCGTCGGGTCGCTCGACTGAGCGGCGACGTTCCGCGCGGTGTCGTGGGCCAGTTTCCAATTCACCGGGCCGTCGGAGCTGGACGAGAGCATCGCCTGCACCTGCTGGAACATGGAGGCCAGGAACTGGGGGTCATCCGGAAGGCCGCTGGCCTTGGCGAACTCCTGGACGTCGAAGCCCTCCGGCGCAGCACCTCCCATGAGTCGCCGCAGCATCTCCTGGAACTGGTCCTGGGGATCCTCGCCGGGGTTGTTCGTGTTGGGCTCGTTGCTCATGGTCCACCGATCTTTCCTGGGCCTTTTCCTTCACGGTACCTCCGGCCGGGTGGCCCTGTCGCCGGTGCCGATGGCGGTTTCGCTGAGGGCAAAGCACGGTCCGACGGCGGGAGACACCCAGTTTCGCCGCCTACCCTTGAGTGAGCACCGTTGATCCGGAAGGAAACCATGAGCGAGCAGTTCCCGGCGACCCCGCCGGCGCAGCCCTATTCGACGCCGGCCCTGCCGGAGGGCACGCCAGGAGGGCGGCGCCGTCGTCGTTTCCCGTTGGGCGCCGTGCTCTGGGGACTGTTCTTCGCGGTGCTCGCGTTCGGCTCGCTCGTTCCCCTCCCGTACGTGATCGAATCCCCGGGGCCGACCTACAACACGATCGGCACCGTCGAGGACAAGAAGGTCATCCAGGTCACCGGGCACGAGAGTTTCCCGGCCCAGGGCGACCTCGACCTCACCACCGTGTACGTCTCGGGCGGCCCGGGCGGCAAGGTGACGGGCTTCGAGCTGATCCAGGCGTTCCTCGATCCGTCCAAGGCGGTCTACGACGAGGCCCAGATCTTCCCCAAGGGCGTCACCAAGGAGCAGAACCAGAAGGAGAACGCCCAGGCCATGACCAGTTCCCAGGAGAACGCCACTGCGGCCGCCCTGGGTGCGCTGAAGATCCCGTTCCAGCAGAAGCTCACGGTGGGCGGCTTCACCCAGAACTCTCCGGCCCAGGGCAAGCTGAAGGACGGCGACGTCCTCCTGAGCATCGACGGGAAACCTTCCACCTCGATGACCGCCGTCCGCGACGCGCTCGCCGCGTCGAACGGCAACGAGGTGGCCGTTCAGGTGCAGCGGGGGAACGACAAGCCGACCGTCCGCTTCGCCCCCGTGAAGGACGACGGCCGGTACCTCATGGGCATCGGTCTCGCCTTCTCCTTCGAGTTCCCGTTCAAGGTCCAGTACCAGCTGGACCAGGTGGGCGGTCCGAGCGCCGGCCTCATGTTCACCCTCGGTCTCATCGACACGCTGACCCCGGGCGATCTGACCGGAGGGAAGCACATCGCCGGCACGGGCACCATCACCCCGGATGGCCAGGTCGGGCCGATCGGCGGCATCGCGCAAAAGATGCACGGCGCCCACTCGGCCGGCGCGGGCCTCTTCCTCGCCCCGGCGGCCAACTGCGACGAAGTGGTCGGTCACATCCCGGACGGGCTGGAGGTCGTGAAGGTGAGCACGGTGTCGGAGGCCCGCACCGCGGTGGAGACCTACGCCAAGGGCGGTGACCTCGCCGCCCTGCCGCACTGCTCGGCAGGCTGAGCCTCCGACGGCGCGTGGCCGGGTGCGCCCGGCCACGCGCCGCGGCGTCGTGCCACGTCACCGGGCCGGCCGTGGGTGGACCGCCCGGGCGGGGCGGGGGCGGGGGAGTTAGGCTGAAGGCGGGGAACCTCACGGCCGATCCGTTCGTGGAACAGGTGTGACGGGTCCCCCGTCCATCACCGCAGCGAAACTTCCATCGAGGTACTGAGCGTGTCAGGAACACCCCATCCCATGTCAGCCCCCGGGCCCCGCAGGCGACGCGGAGCCTTCGTGCCAACACTCATCGTGGTGGCCGCACTCGTGGCCGGCTTCGTTTTCTTCGCCAATGTCTGGACCGACGTCCTCTGGTACCAGCAGCTCGGGTTCATCGGGGTCTTCGTGACCCAGAATCTGGCGCGGATCGGAGTCTTCCTGGCCGTGTTCCTGCTCATGGGACTGGCCGTCTACTTCTCGATCCGAGTGGCCTACCGGGCCCGCCCCGTCTATGCGCCTGATCAGGCCGCACAGGACAATCTGGGCCGTTACCAGGCTCAGCTGGAGCCGGTGCGCCGGGCCGTGATGATCGGCCTTCCGGCGGTCCTCGGCCTCTTCGCGGGCACCGCGGCGATGGGGCAGTGGCCGAAGGTCCTGCTCTTCTTCAACCAGGAGTCGTTCGGCCGGACCGACCCCCAGTTCAACCTCGACCTGGGCTTCTACGTCTTCTCGCTGCCGTTCCTCGGATTCCTGCTGTCCCTGCTCATGAGCATCGTGGCCGTGGCGGGACTCGCGGGCCTGCTGACCCACTACCTCTACGGTGCGATCCGGATCCAGCCGCGCGGAGTGTTCTTCAGCCATGCCGCCCGTCTGCAGCTCGGCATCACGATCGCCGTCTTCCTCCTCCTGCTGGCAGCCAACTACTGGCTCGGCCGTTACACCACCGTGCAGAACCCCAACGTCGGACGCTGGGCCGGCGCCCTCTACACGGATGTGAACGCCGTGGTGCCCACCCGCTCGATCCTGGCGGTGGCCGCAGCGATCGTGGCCGTGCTCTTCATCGTGGCCGCGGTCATCGGCAAGTGGCGCCTGCCCGTCATCGGCACCGCCATGCTGATCATCACCTCCCTCCTCGCGGGCGGCCTGTACCCGTGGGTCATCCAGCAGTTCCAGGTCCGCCCCTCGGAGCAGACCCTGGAGAAGGAGTTCATCCAGCGGAACATCGACGCCACCCGTGCCGCGTACGGCCTCGACAAGATCGCGGTCAAGGACTACAAGGCGACCACGACGGCGGCTCAGGGCGCCCTGCGCGGTGACGCGGAGACCGCGGCCAGCATCCGTCTGCTGGACCCGAACCTGGTGTCGGCGTCGTTCGAACAGCTCGAGCAGTACCGTCCCTACTACCAGTTCCCTGAGACGCTGAACGTGGACCGCTACAAGGTCAACGGCAAGGTCCAGGACACCGTGATCGCCCTGCGCGAGCTGAACCCGGACGGCCTGAACGCGAACCAGCAGTCCTGGTACAACAAGCACATCGTCTACACGCACGGCTACGGCGTCGTGGCGGCCAAGGGCAACAAGTTCACCTCGGACGGCAAGCCGGACTTCCTGCAGGCGGGCATCCCGAGCAACGGCATGTTCGGTGACGACAGCAAGTACCAGCCGCGGATCTACTTCGGTGAGAACTCGCCGGAGTACTCGATCGTGGGCGCCCCCGACGGCTCTCCGCACCGCGAGCAGGACCGCCCGGCCAGCAAGGACAAGGGCGAGACTCAGTACACCTTCACCGGCAACGGCGGCCCGAACGTGGGCAACCCGCTGAACAAGCTGCTGTACGCGATCAAGTTCCAGTCCTCCGATCTGCTCCTTTCCGACGGCGTGAACGCCGACTCCCAGATCCTCTACGACCGGAACCCGCGCCAGCGTGTGGAGAAGGTCGCCCCGTACCTCACCATCGACGGCAACGCGTACCCGGCCGTCGTGGACGGCCGCGTGAAGTGGATCGTGGACGGATACACCACCAGCAGCGATCTGCCCTACTCGCAGTCACAGGAGCTGGACACCGCCACCCGCGATTCGCAGACCGCTGCGGGCCGCCTCTCGGCGCTGCCCGGTGAGTCGGTGAACTACATCCGCAACTCGGTCAAGGCCACGGTGGACGCCTACGACGGTTCCGTCTCGCTGTATGCCTGGGACGATCAGGACCCGATCCTCAAGGCCTGGCAGAAGGTCTTCCCCAGCACGGTGAAGCCGCTCTCCGAGATGTCCGGCGACCTGATCAGCCACGTCCGTTACCCGGAGGACCTCTTCAAGGTCCAGCGTGAGCTGCTCGGCCGGTACCACGTGACCAACGCCGACGGCTTCTACCAGAACAACGACGCGTGGAGCGTGCCGAACGATCCGACCGTCAAGGGCAATGACGTCACCCCCGTGAAGCAGCCGCCGTACTACATGTCCCTGCAGATGCCGGGCGAGTCCAGCACGGCGTTCCGCCTCACGAGCACCTTCATCCCGCAGACCGTGGGCGGCAACGCCCGTAACGTGCTGTACGGCTTCCTGGCCGCGAACGGCGACGCCGGCGACAAGACCGGCGTCAAGGATCCCAAGTACGGCCAGCTCGAGCTCCTCAAGCTGCCCACCGACACGCTGGTGCCGGGCCCGGGTCAGGCGCAGAACAAGTTCGACTCGGATCCGAATGTCTCCCGCGAGCTGAACCTGCTGCGGCAGGGCGCCTCGTCCGTGGTGAGCGGCAACCTGCTCACGGTGCCGATGGGTGGCGGCCTGCTCTACGTGCAGCCGGTCTACCTGAAGTCCACCGGCAGCACCGCGTACCCGACGCTGCAGCGCGTGCTGGTGGCGTTCGGTGACCAGGTCGGCTTCGCTCCGACGCTCGATGCGGCACTCGATCAGCTGTTCGGCGGCAACTCTGGCACCAAGGCCGGCGACGCCGCGAACAACAACGGCAACGGCGGCGGCACGGGCTCCGGCTCGTCCTCGGGCAACACCGGAGGCAACGGCGGCGGCACGGCTCCCGCACCGGGCCTGAAGGCGGCCCTGGACGACGCGAAGAAGGCGATCGACGCCGGCCAGGCGGCCCTGAAGAACGGCGACTTCGCGGCCTATGGCGAGCAGCAGAAGAAGCTGCAGGACGCGCTGAACCGGGCGCTGGCCGCCGAGGGCGCTCAGGGCGGGGCGACGCCCAGCCCGTCGCCGTCGTCGAGCCCCTCGGCCAGCCCGGGGAAGTAGCCCGGACGCCCGCCCCGCGTCGCGTGTCGCGGCAGGTGAGGCGCTGATCACGTCACCTCGATTTGGTCTGCGGTTCATCAGCCGGTAGAGTAGTTCATGCGACGCGGGGTGGAGCAGTTCGGTAGCTCGCTGGGCTCATAACCCAGAGGTCACAGGTTCAAATCCTGTCCCCGCAACTGGCAGAAGGCCGGAACCAATGGTTCCGGCCTTCTTGTTTTCCCGGTGCTTTTCCGAGGCCCGGCGCATGAGGCGGAGATCACGCGGCCCCGAATTGGTCTGGAGGGTCACAGCGGGTAGCGTTGAGGGTACGACGCGGGGTGGAGCAGTTCGGTAGCTCGCTGGGCTCATAACCCAGAGGTCACAGGTTCAAATCCTGTCCCCGCAACGCGCAAGGGCCGGAACCATGGGTTCCGGCCCTTTTTCATACCCTGGCACGGGTCGAGCTTGCAGTTTCTCCGGAGTCGTCGGGGCGGAACCCCGAAAAAGTGCAAGCTCGACTCACCCGGGAGGTGGCCCGTCCGCTTGCCGTCCGGCTCGGCGCCGAGCAGGATGAGCTGATGACCACCCTGCGCCCCCACACCCTCCGCCCGATCACTCTGAACGATGCCCCCGCCGTCGCCGCACTCCTCCGGGAGAGCCGCGAGCACTTGGCGCCGTGGGAGCCCGTGCGGCCCGAGTTCTTCTTCACGGAAGAGGGCCAGCGCGCGGAGATCCGCGGCGCGCTGGACGCGCTGGCACAGGGGAGCAGGGCGCCCTTCGTCATCGTGGACGACGACGGCGCCGTAGCCGGCCGGCTGAACATCAACAACATCGTGCGGGGCGCCTTCGAATCGGGCAGCCTGGGCTACTGGGTCGCCGCCGGGCGGACCGGCCGCGGCCTGGCCGGCAGGGCCGTGGGGGAGGCCGTGGAGCACGGTTTCAGCACACTGGGGCTCCACCGGCTGGAGGCGGGCACGCTGCTGCACAATACAGCGTCCCAGCGGGTGCTCCTGAAGAACGGCTTCACCGTCTTCGGCACAGCACCCCGGTATCTGAGGATCCAGGGCCGGTGGCAGGACCACCGGCTGTTCCAGCGGCTCAACGAGGGCTGAGGCCCGGCGCCCAGACGTGCCCGGCACCGGCCCCGACGTGCCCGTGCCAGACACTCCCATCGGCGGGCCGGGCCGGCACCCGGCGTCGAGAGCGAACAGAAGAGCCCCCGGACCACCAAGGGTCCGGGGGCTCTTTCAGGGTAGTGCGCACCCGTTCAGGCTCCGTCAGGAGCCGGTGAGCCTCAGAGGCGGTCGAAGTCCTCTTCGTTCACGGTGCCGGCGCCGGCCAGCGGCTTGGCAGCGGCGGGAGACGCCGGCGTGCCGGAGATCGCGGCGGGGCTGCCACCGGACTTCAGGGCGGCCAGACGGGCCTCGATCTCGGTCTGCTCGCCGAGGTCCTCGAGCTGGTTGAACTGGGCGTCCAGGCTCGATGCGGCGATCTCCTGCTGGCCGAGGACCTTGGCCTCTTCGCGGCGGATCTTCTGCTCGAAGCGGCCGACCTCGCTGGTGGGATCCATGATGTCGATGCTGCGGAGCGCGTCGTTGACCTGGGTCTGGGCCTGAGCGGTCTTCGCGCGTGCCACGAGTTCGTTGCGCTTGGAGGTCAGCTCGTTGAGCTTGCCGCGCATCTGGTCCAGACCGGTCTTGAGGCGGTCCACCACCTCGGTCTGCGCCGCGATGTTGGGCTCGGCCGCGCGGGCCTCGTTCTCGGAGCTCATCTGACGCTGGATGGCGACCTTGGCCAGGTTGTCGAACTTCTGGGCATCGGCTGCGTTGCCGGCCGCGCGGAACTCATCGGCCTTGCGAGAGGCGGCGAGGGCCTTGTTGCCCCAGTCCTGGGCGTTGCGGACGTCCTCGGCGTGGTCCTGCTCCAGCATGCGGAGGTTGCCGATGGTCTGGGCCACGGCCGACTCGGCTTCCGCGATGTTGTTGGAGTAGTCGCGGACCATCTGGTCCAGCATCTTCTGCGGATCTTCGGCGGAATCGAGCAGCGCGTTGATGTTCGCCTTGGCCAGCTGCGCGATGCGACCGAAAATGGACTGCTTTGCCATGGTGTTACCTTTCGTGTGGCCCGTGATGCCGAAGGCGGCCGCCGCCGGCGTGGTCATGGACTCGTGGGTGATGTGGGTCTGAAAGTGTGTGACGTCGGAAGGTCTGGTCTGGCGGGGTCAGAAGCTCGAATCGCCGCCGGAGTCGCCGCCCCAGCCGCCGGAGTCGCCCCCACCGAAGCCGCCATCCCAGCCGCCTCCGCCGGAGTCGCCTCCGCCGAAGCCACCGCCCCAGCCCCCGCCGGAATCGTGGTGGTTGCCGCTGTTCAGGATCGAGTTGATCAGGAGCCCGCCGAGGATCGCGCCTCCCAGCCCGTTGCCGTTGCCTCCGCCGAACATGCCGCCGCCACCGTAGCCGCGCTGATTCATGCCGAACTGGTCGACGTCGGACTGGGCCAGCTGGGCGGCCTGTCCGGCCAGCGCGTTGGCCTGGTTGGCGTAGTTAAGGGCCTGCACCGGATCGCTCTGGGAGATGGAGATGGCGTAGTCGAGATTGCGCTGTGCTTCCGCCAGTCGGGTGCGCGCCTCGGTTCCGACGCCGCCGCGGCGGGCCGCGACGTAATCGCTCGTGGCACTGATCTGGGACTGGGCCGTGACGATGCTCTGCTGCAGCGACGCACGCGCCCGCTGAGCTTGTTCCTGCTGGTCCCGCACGCCCGTCAGGACCTGGTCGAGAGCCGCCGTCGAGTTCGACAGCGCCTGCAGGTCCGCGACCGGATCGAGATGGCCGTCCTGGTAGCGGGCCTTGATCCCGGCCAGAGCGGCCTCCACGCCCGCCACGGGCCCGTTCAGCTCAGGGTGCTGACCGGTCTGGGCGTAGGCCTTCGCCTGGGCGAGGTCCTGTGCGGCCTGGGACACGGCCGCCTCCAGCGAGGTCTTGGCCTGCGCCAGGTTCTGGTCCACGGAGGAGATCGCCTCCACGAGCTTCTGCGCCTGGCCCAGGGCCCCTTCCGCGGCGCGGACCGCGACGGCGGCCTGACCGCCGTCGCCGGCCTGCAGGCGCTCCTCGGCGGTGTTCACGGCGTTGCCGACGAAGTCGAGCCGCTCCCGTGCCTGCGCGATGTTGTCCTGGACCTGGGCGAGGGCCGTCGGGGCGTAGCCCTGACGGAGACCCTCGAGCTTCTGCTCGGCGTCCTGGATGGCCTGGGTGGCCGTGCCCGCGTCGGACTTGATGCGGACCGCGGCCTGCGGGGCGTTCTTCTCCAGCTCCCGCAGGGAGTCGAAGGACGCCTGCTGATCCTTGAGGGACGCGATCGCCGCTTCGGAGTAGCCGATGATCTGGGTCAGCCAGGTGCGCTGCTGCTCCGGGGTGTCCGGGATATGGTCGTCCAGCTGCTGCTGGAACTTGAAGGACTCGCTGAGCTGGGCCTTGGCCTGCTGCACGGCCGCGGCGAAGTCCTTCACCGCGTCGGGGCCGAACTGCGCCTCCGCGAAGCCGAGTTCCTGCTCGCTCGTCTTGATGGCGTCGTCGGCGGCGATCAGCAGAGGCCCGCTTTCGGCCCGCAGCTGCTCGATGCTCATCCGGGCGAGGCGGTCCTGCTCCGTGGGGGCATTCTCGATGCCCGCGGCCTGCGCGGCCTGACGACGACGTCGGACCAGCCAGAAGGCGCCCGCGCCACCGACGACCACCACGGCCCCGCCGACGAGGAAGGGCGTGGCCCCGGGGCCGGAGAGTTCCTTGTCCGTCTGCTCGGCGACCGCGACCGCTGCCGCGGTGAAGTCCAGCTTGCCCTGGGCGAGCTGGGCCGTGGCGGCGTCGCTGATCTTGCCGCGCTGGTCATTGCTGATGGGGCTCTTCGGGCCACGGGTCAGATTGGCCTTGCCTTCGGAGGAGGCCACCACGTAGAGCAGGTCCTTGGAACCGAAGCTCTTCTTCTTGGCCACCGCGTTGGCCCAGTCGGACGGGGCCGAGGGGTTGGTGAAGGTGTCCACCACCACGACGTAGAGGTTGATCTTCTGGTCCTTGTACAGCTTGCTGATGGCGGACTGCACTTTGCCCTGGTCCAGCTTGTTGCCGGGATCCACGATGTTCTGTCCCGGACCGATGGTCACGGGGTCGGCCGCCTGCGCGGCGGTGGTGCCGAGGAGGAGGGGGGCCGAGAGGCCCAGCCCCACGGCGAGAATCGTCCTGGCCTGTTTCAACAGGGTGCGCATCCGCTACCTTTCAGCAGTCACGGGACCCGCTGAGGTAGTCGGACCCGCTGCCATGAACGTCCCCCAGCCGTACTGCTCAGCCGTTGGCCGCTGTGGCATTTCCTTGATTCTAGGCATGCCCCGAAAGGGGCGTCCATCAAAGGAACTCCGCCCGTGGCGAAAAGGTTCCCCGGCCGGTCAGCCGTGCCGTCTAGGCTTTCAGCAAACAGTCAGCCAGTGCTTTCAGTCCGCTCAGACTCCTTATGGATAGTGGAAGCCAGAAGACGAATCTGAAAGGCAGAACGATGACGGAGAACCCCAGCAACGAGCACGGCGGACCGGCTTCCCAGGAGCCTCGTCCCCAGGAACACCCGACCATGCCTCTCGAGCGCGCCACGGAGCCCACTCAGGCCCTCCCGAGCCACCCGGCCGCCTCGGGGTCTCCCTCGCAGGACCAGCCCCAGGAATCGCAGGCCCACCAGGCGCCCTACCAGCAGGGCGGTTACCAGCAGCCCCAGCCGCAGCAGCCGCCTCAGCCGGGCTACGCGCCGGCCGCGCCGGCCATGGCAGGTGCGGCGGCCTCGCAGCACGGGGGAGCTCACGACGGCGGCGCACCGGCACCCGGCGCCCCGTTCTACGGCCAGCAGAGCGGCTACGCGCAGCACGCGGCCACGGCTCAGCCCTACACCACGCCGGCCGGCCAGCCGAAGACGGCGCGGAAGATCGGCGTCGGCACGCTCGTGGCGGCGGTGCTCGCAGCAGGACTGGTCGGCGGCGCCGTCGGCGTCGGAGGCAACTCCCTGCTCAACGCGGGCCAGCCCGCAGCGGCGACCCAGTCCAACAGCAGCGGTCAGGGCGGGATCGTCATCAACAACAAGGACAGCGTCACCGCGGTCACGGCCGCCGCGGCCAAGGCCGCCCCGAGCGTCGTGACCATCGCGGCCAGTGGCGGGAGCTCCTCGGGCACCGGCTCGGGCATCGTGCTCGACGACCAGGGCCACATCCTGACCAACACCCACGTCGTGACGCTGGACGGCGCCGTCTCCAAGCCCACGGTCGAGGTCCGCACGAGTGCGGGCAAGGTCCTCAAGGCCACCGTGGTCGGCACGGACCCGCTCTCCGACCTCGCGGTCATCAAGGTCGACCCGAGCGGCCTGGTTCCCGCCACGCTGGGGGATTCCGGCAAGCTCAACGTCGGAGACACGGCGGTGGCCATCGGCTCGCCGCTCGGTCTCACCAACACGGTGACGGACGGCATCGTCTCCACCCTGAACCGCACGATCTCGGTGCAGTCCTCGGCTGCCCCCTCGGACGGCAGCGACTCCGGCAAGGACGACGGCGGCTACAACTTCGCTCCGCCCTTCGGCCAGAACAAGTCCTCGTCCTCCGGCGGCTCGGTGTACCTCAACGTCATCCAGACGGATGCGGCCATCAACCCCGGCAACTCGGGCGGCGCCCTCGTCAACGGCAAGGGAGAGGTGGTCGGCGTGAACGTCGCCATCGCGACGGCGGGCAGCAGCTCCAGCGACGGCAGCGGCAGCACCGGCAACATCGGCGTCGGCTTCAGCATCCCGATCAACTACGCCAAGCGGATCGCCCAGGACATCATCAAGGACGGCAAGGCGACGCACGGCCAGTTCGGCACCACGGTGCAGAGCCAGGCCGCCGGCTCCGGCGACTCCTCGGCGTTCTCCGTGGGCGGGCTCGTCATGAGCGTCGTCTCCGGGTCCGCCGCCGACAAGGCCGGCATCCGGAAGGGCGATGTGATCACCCAGTTCGCCGGGTACACCATCTCCGACGCCAAGGAACTGACCGCGGCGGTCCGCGAGCAGCCTGCCGGCGGCAAGGCGACGGTGACCGTCGTGCGGAACGGTCAGAGCAAGCAGATCGAGGTCACCCTGGACGCCGCCAAGCAGTAGGCGCCAGGCGCGGCCTGCCCCGTGAGGCCGGGTTCCGCCGCTGGTCGTGGTGACGCACCGTGACCGGCGGCAGGACCCGGCCTCCGTCGTGTGGCAAGCTTGGAGATGCAGCCGACCGCCCGCATCGTCGCGGGCAGATGCGGCTGCCCGCCCCGCGCGGTGATTCCCGTCAGCCAGGGCCTGAACCGAGGCCTGCGTGAGAACACTATGGGAGAACCATGAAGATCGTGGTCTTGGTCAAGCACGTCCCGGACGCTCAATTCGAGCGCCATCTGTCCGGTCCGGGTCACACCGTCGACCGTTCGGAGAGCATCCTGTCCGAGCTCGATGAGTACGCCTTGGAAGCGGCTCTGCAGATCAGTGAGGCGAACGGCGGTGAGAAGGGCGGCAATACCGTGATCGCCCTGACCATGGGCGCCGACGGAGCCTCCAACTCCATCAAGAAATCCCTGCAGATCGGCGCCTCCGAGGGGTATCACCTGAGCGATCCGGCCCTGGCCGGTTCGGATGCGGCGGCCACCTCCCTCGCGCTCGCGGCAGCGATCCAGCGCATCGCCCAGGACGGTCCCGTGGACCTGGTGATCGGCGGCATGGCCTCCACGGACGGTGAGACCTCGCTGGTCCCCGCGCAGCTGGCCGAGCGCCTCGGCTGGGCCTATGTCGGCCATGCCAAGTCCCTCGACGTGAACGGCGCAGCGGTCGCCGCGGCCCGTGAAGTGGACGGCTTCGCCGAGACCCTCGAAGCGTCCCTGCCGGCCGTGGTGTCGGTGACGGATCAGATCAACGAGCCCCGGTACCCGAACTTCAAGGGCATCATCGCGGCCAAGCGCAAGAAGACCCACCCCCTGGCGCTGGGCGACCTGGGCCTCGACGCGGCGTCCGTCGGCGCCGCGGGATCGCTCACGGTCCTGGAGGACGCGCAGGAGCGCCCGGCCCGCACCCAGGGCACCATCATCACGGACGAGGGCGACGCCGGCATCAAGCTGGTCGAGTTCCTGGCCGCCGAGAAGCTGATCTAGCGTTACCAGGAGCGAACCATGGCACATGTCCTTGCAGTCATCACCAGCCCCGATGGCGCCCTCAAGAAGAACCAGCGCGAACTCCTCACCCTCGGCCGCGGCCTGGGTGATGTCTCCGTCGCCCTGATCGGCGACGACGCCGCAGCCACCGAAGCCGCCGCGTACGGCGCCGCGGTGACCTACACCGCCCCTGCCGCCGTGAGCACGCTCGGCGGCTCCGCGCGGGCCACCTTCGTCGCAGAAGCCGTGTCGCGCTCCGGCGCCGACGTCGTCCTGCTCGAGAACGGCGTCGCCGCCAAGGAGCTCGCCGCGAGCCTCGGCGTGAAGCTGAACGCCGGCGTCGTGACGGATGTGGTGTCCCTGAGCACCGACGGCGCGGCCACCAAGTCCGTCCTGGCCGGGTCCTACACCACGGTGGCCCGCGCCCGCACCGCCGTGGCCGTCTACACCGTGAAAGCGCACGCGGTCGAGCCGTCCGAGGCTCCGGTCGACGGACGGACCGAGGCGATCGACCTTCCCGAGTCCGCCTACGGCGCGGCGGCCCGCATCACGTCCCGCGAGGCCAAGCCGGCCACGGGCCGTCCGGACCTGGCCGACGCACGGATCGTCGTGGCCGGCGGCCGCGGCGTGGACGGCGACTTCGGCCCCGTCGAGGAGCTCGCCGATCTGCTCGGCGCCGCCGTGGGCGCGTCCCGCGTCGCCACCGACAACGGCTGGATCGGCCACGATTCGCAGGTCGGCCAGACCGGCGTCGTGGTGTCCCCGCAGCTGTACATCTCCGCCGGCATCTCCGGCGCGATCCAGCAGAAGGCCGGCATGCAGACGGCGCAGGTGATCGTCGCGATCAACACCGACGAGGACGCGCCCGTCTTCGAGATCGCCGACTTCGGCATCGTTGGCGACCTGTTCACCGTGCTGCCGCAGGCCAGCGAAGAGATCCGGCGCCGGAAGGGCTGAACCACGTGAGCATCACTCATCACCCGTCCGCTTTCACTCCGCGTGAGGGCGGGCGGGTGCTCTGTTTCACCGCGCATCCTGACGACGTGGACTTCGGCGCGGCCGGCACCATCGCCGCCTGGACCGCCGCGGGGGTGGAGGTCATCTACTGCGTCATGACCGACGGCGACGCGGGCGGCTTCGAGGCCGAGGAGGACATCGCGTCCCGCCGGGTCGAGGAACAGCGCCGCGCCGCCGCCCTGGTGGGCGTGGAGACGGTCCACTATCTGCACGAGCGCGACGGGTACCTCGAGCCGAACCATGAGGTCATCAGCCAGGTGGTCGCGCTGATCCGGGAGTACCGGCCGGATGTGGTGCTGACCATGCATCCGGAGCGCAACTGGGAGCGTCTGCAGAAGAGCCATCCGGATCACCTGGCGGCAGGGGAGATCGTCACCCGCGCGGTGTACCCCGCGGCGGAGAACCCTTTCGCGTACCCCGAGCTCGAGGAACGAGGTCTGCGGGCGTACAAGGTCCCGCAGCTCTGGTTCATGGCGGCTCCTCAAGAGCGGGAGAACCACTTCGTCGACGTCACCGGGACGGTGGAGGCCAAGCTCGCCGCCATCCACATCCACGCCTCCCAGCACCCGGATCCCGAAGCCATGGACGCCCAGGTCAGGGCCCAGTTGCGAGAGAACGGGGCGCGGACCGAGGCGGGTGAGCAGGCTCTGGTCGAGTGCTTCCACGTCGTGTTCGTGAACGCGGAGTCGACGTTCGCCGGCTTCTAAAAATGTGATTTATTCCACAGCGCCATCTTGCGCGAGGAGTAGGCTGGGTCTACAGTTCTAGAGAAATTAAATAATACTTATTCCTCTGAAGGGCAGACCTCAATGGAGAAGACTGCAATCGAGCACCCGGTCCTCGTGATCATGGGTGTCTCGGGCTCCGGCAAGTCGACCGTGGGCGGATTCCTGGCCGGCGCGCTGGGGTGGGAACTCGCCGAGGGCGACGACTTCCACCCCGCGGCCAATGTGGCCAAGATGGCCTCCGGCCAGCCGCTCACCGATGAAGACCGGTGGCCGTGGCTCAACACCATCGCCGATTGGATCCGTAACCGGGACACGCTGGGTGAACCCGGCGTCGTGACGTGCTCCGCGCTCAAGAAGCGGTACCGGGACGTGCTCCGCGGCCCGAACGTCGTGTTCGTCTACCTGCACGGCGGCAAGGGGCAGATCTCCGACCGCCTCCAGGCGCGCCATGGACACTTCATGCCGCCGGAGCTCCTCCAGTCCCAGTTCGAGGCTCTCGAGGAGCCCACTGAGGACGAGAACGTCCTCATCGTGGACATCGAGGGGACGCCCGCAGAGGAAGCACACCGCATCATCCAGGGTCTCGGACTGAAGGCCACCCCGTATGGAGAGGCAGAAATCGCATGAACACGACGGCGTGGACAGGGCATGACACTCAGCTCATCATCGTGGCGCTTCTCGGCATCGCCGCGATCGTCCTCCTCATCACCAAACTCAAGGTCCACCCCTTCCTGGCCCTCGTGCTGGGTTCGGCGTTCGTGGGCCTGGCCTCCGGGGTCGACTTCCCGAAGGTGATCTCCAACTTCGAAGACGGCGTGGGCGGTGTCCTCAAGGAGGTCGGCCTCCTGATCGCCCTCGGCGCCATGCTCGGCAAGCTTCTCGCCGACTCCGGTGGCGCCAACCGCGTGGTCGACACCTTGCTGGACAAGGCCAAGGGCAACAAGCTCGTCTGGATGATGACCCTGGTCGCGGTCATCATCGGTCTGCCCATGTTCTTCGAGATCGGCCTCGTACTGCTGCTTCCCGTGATCGTGCTGGTCGCCCAGCGCTCCGGGCTCAAGCTCATGCGGGTCGCCATCCCCGCGCTGGCCGGCCTGTCCGTCCTGCACGGTCTGGTCCCGCCGCACCCGGGTCCGCTCGTGGCCATCGCCGCGCTGAAGGCCGACCTCGGCCTCACCCTGATGTTCGGTCTCGCCGTCGCCGTGCCGACGGTCATCATCTGCGGTCCGCTCTTCTCCAAGCTCGCGGCCCGCTGGGTCCCGGTCGACGCACCGGCCGTGGCCGGCGGCATCGACACCCAGTCCGGTCCGGACCTCAACGAGGTCAAGCGCGTGCCGAGCTTCGGCATCACGCTCTTCACGATCGTGTTCCCGGTCATCCTGATGCTCTTCAAGGCGATCGTGGACATCACGACGCCGGCCAAGGACCCGTCCACGCTCCGGGTCTTCGCGGACTTCATCGGCGAGCCGCTCGTGGCCATGACCCTGGCCGTCATCCTGGCCATGGTGACCTTCGGCTACGCGGTCGGCTTCAACGGCTCCACCATCACCTCCAAGCTCGGCGCAAGCCTCGGTCCGATCGCCGCGATCATCCTGATCGTCGGTGCGGGCGGCGGTTTCAAGCAGACGCTGATCGGCGCGGGCGTGGGTGACGCGGTGGCCAAGTGGGCGACCGGCGCCAACATCTCGGTGCTGGTGCTCGGCTTCCTCATCGCAGTGGCCCTGCGGCTCGCGACCGGATCCGCCACGGTGGCCACGGTCACTGCGGCCGGCATCGTGGCCCCGCTCGCCAGCGGCCTCTCCCCGGCGCACGGAGCGCTCCTGGTCCTCGCGATCGGCGCGGGTTCGCTCTTCCTCTCGCACGTCAACGACGCCGGCTTCTGGCTCGTGAAGGAACTGTTCGGCCTCACCGTGGGTCAGACGTTCAAGACGTGGTCCGTGATGGAGACCCTGATCTCCGTGGTCGGGTTCGTCTGCGTCATGCTGCTCTCCTTCGTGGTCCCGTAGCAGCGCGCTGACGACGGCGGGTGGTCACCCTTCGGGGTGACCACCCGCCGTCGTCGTTTAACCGATCGACTGCTCCGTACGATGTCATTCCGGGGTCCCGGAGACCCGAAAACGACATCCTGTGGAGCAGTCGATCAGAGGGGAGCGGGAGTCAGAGCTGGGCGCCCTGGAAGCCGTTCTGGCGCCAGGCCTCGAAGAGGACGATCGACGCCGAGTTCGCGAGGTTCAGCGAGCGGCGCGAGGGCAGCATGGGGATCCGCACCCGGGACGTCACGTGGGCATCGTCCTTGACCTCGCGGGGGAGGCCGACGGACTCCGGCCCGAACATGAGCACGTCACCGGGGAGGTAGTCGACGTCGGTGTAGGAGGTCTCGCCGTCGCTCGTGAACGCGAAGACGCGGCGCGGCGTGAGGGCCTCCCACGCCGCTTCCAGGGTGGGGTGGACCGTCACGACGGCGAGGTCGTGGTAGTCGAGGCCGGCGCGGCGCAGCTTGGCGTCATCGAAGTCGAATCCGAGAGGTTCCACGAGGTGGAGCTCCGCCCCGGAGATGGCCGCCAGACGAATGGCGTTGCCGGTGTTGCCAGGGATTTCGGGGGTGTAGAACAGGATGCGGAACACCCGATCATCCTATCCGGGCGGAGGGGAGAGCCAGGTCAGGACCGCCCGCTCAACGGTTCGGGCTCAGTGCATTCCACGGATGAGACGGGCCAGGGACGGCACGTGCACCACGTTCGGCTGGGGGCCGTTGGCCAGGAACTCCCGCAGACCCCGGATGGTCCCGGCGGCGTTGGCCACCTCCACCCCGCCCGAGACGCCCGGCCTGCGGTCGATCACGGGTTCGTGCAGATTGTCCCCGGGGCCGAGGACCATGGTCCAGCCCGTGACGTGGAGCTCCGGGAAGAGGTCCTGGAGATGGCGCACCGAGTGCTCGAGCAGCGGGGGGAGCACCGCGCGTCCGCCGTGCAACAGGCTCTCCCCGTCCCAGGCGTAGGCGCCGTGCGGGAGCACCATGGAATCGATCAGGGCCAGGCGGTACCCGGCGAGAATCGCGTGATCGATGTGGGTTTTGCCGTCCGGGGCCTTCAGACCGTTGACAAGCCGCGCGGACGGCTGCTGCGCCACCACATGACGCAGCAGGAGCTGCATCGTCCGCTGCTCGCGCCGGATGCGGGCCTCGGCTCCGAAGATGCCGCGCTTCCGGGGCAGGCCGTGCATCTGGAGCTTCGCGAGGTCCGCGGGAAGGAGGGCTCCAGGAAGGTCGAGCGGGGGAGCGAACACCGCGGGGTCGGAGGCCTTGGGCCGCGGACCGGAGGAGCGCGTCGTGGCATGCGAATCCATGCCCGCCTCCCACGCCTTGGAGAAGCCGTCCCGGGACGGGCTGCCCCACCCGCCCTGGCCGTCTCCCTGGCCTGCGCCTCGCCCTGAGCCATAGCTCGCGTCGTAGCGCGCCCGGGCGGTGTCATCCACCAGGACCTCGTAGGCGAGGGTGACGGCGCGGAAGCGCTCGGCATCGCCTCCGTGGTCCGGATGCGTCAGGCGGGCGGCCCTGCGGTACGCGACCTTGATCTCCTGGGTGCTGGCCGTCATGGCCACGCCCAGGACCTGGTAGTGGTTCTCACCAGGTACTGCGGTCATCAGCACTGCCTCTCCTGTACGACGTTCCACGTCACCGCGGCCATCCCGCGTGCGCCGGTGGTGGTGCAACGAATCGTTCGCCGGGCCGGTTCCTGGCGTGCACAATAAAGCGTGATCAATCGTCCGCGCCCCGTCAAACCACGGCCCCTGGACGGCGTGAGGCTCGCCGTCCTGGTCAACCCCTCGGCCGGCAGCCGGCAGGGCATGCTCCGGGCCGCTCGCGCGGTCGCGGTCCTGAAGGAGGCCGGAGCTCTGACCACGGTGCTGTCCGCCGCTGAAGCGAGCACTCTCGCCGCGATGGCTGACGACGCCGCCTCCTCCGCGGACGCGCTCGTCGCCGTGGGCGGGGACGGCATGGTCCAGGCCGGCGCCGAGGCGGCTCTCCGGAGCGGTCTGCCCCTGGGCATCATCCCGGCCGGAACCGGGAACGACGCGGCCCGAGCCCTCGGAGTGCCCCGCCGGGGTGACGCGGCGGTCCACCGCTTCGTCGCCGTCTGGGCCATCGGTGGCAGAGCGGTGGACGTGGCCCGCGTGGATCTGCCCGACGGAGCCGTGCGGCACTACGTGACCGCGCTCGCGGCCGGCTTCGACGCCGTCGTGAACCGGCAGGCCAATGAGTGGACCCGCCCGCGGGGGACGCTGAGGTATGTGGCGGCCATCTTCCGCCGGATCGGGGGATTCCGCCCGGTGCACTACTGCTTGCGGGTGGACGGCGTGACCGAGGAGACCGACGCCGTCATCCTCACGGTGGCGAACGGCTCGTCTTTCGGCGGAGGTCTGAGGATCGCTCCACGGGCCGTGCCGGATGACGGGATGCTGGACCTGGTCACGGTCGCACCGATCTCCCGGCTCCTCCTGGTGCTGATCTTCCCGCTCGCCTTCCTCGGCCTGCATGTGCTGCACCCGGCGGTGACGGTGCGGCGGGTGCGGGAGGTGCGCCTGGAATCCGGCGGTCCCGTGTGCCACGCGGACGGGGAAGCCCTCGCCGCGCCGCCGCTCTCGGTCACGGTGCTGCCCGGGGCGCTGCGCGTGCTCGTCTGACGGAGGCGCTCCGCGGTGGTCATCGTGGACTTAAACTGGTGGGGTGCCTGTCTACCTCGACCATGCCGCCACCACCTCCCTGCACCCCGCCGCGCTCGCAGCCATGACGCGTGAGCTGACGCGCACCGGAAACCCGTCCTCGCTGCACGGCGCGGGACGCCGGGCCCGGAGCGCCGTCGAAGAGGCCCGTGAGGCCATCGCCGCGGCCGGTGGCGGGCACTCGTCCGAGGTGATCTTCACCTCGGGCGGCACCGAGGCGGACAATCTGGCGGTCAAGGGGCTCTTCTGGCAGCGCCGGGCCGAGGATCCCCGCCGGGTGCGGATCCTGTGCTCGACGATCGAGCACCACGCCGTCATGGACACCGTCGAGTGGCTCGAGCGTGACGAGGGCGCCGAGGTGACCTGGCTCCCCGTGGACGGTGAGGGGCTCCTGGACCTGACGGCCCTCGAGGCGGAACTCCAGCGTGATCCGGAGTCGATCGCGCTCGTCACCGTCATGTGGGCCAACAACGAAGTGGGGACCATCCAGCCGATCCGCCGGGTGGTGGACCTCGCGGAGGCTGCCGGGGTCCCGGTGCACTCCGACGCCGTGCAGGCGTTCGGAGCACTGCCACTGGGATTCCGCGACTCCGGGCTGGCCGCCATGAGCGTCAGCGGCCACAAGATCGGGGGACCCGTGGGCGTGGGGGCGCTGTTCCTTCGCCGCGACGTGAAGCTCGTCCCCGTGCAGCACGGCGGCGGGCAGGAACGCGATGTGCGGTCCGGCACGCTGGACACCGCCGCGATCGTGGGATTCGCGGCGGCAGCGACCGCCTGCGCGGAGGCGCTGGAGGAGGAAGGGGCCAGACTCTCCGCGCTCCGCGACCGTCTCATCGAGGGCGTGCGGGCCGCCGTGCCCGAGGCCGTCCTCCGCGGTGCGCCGGGCCCGGGACGCCTCCCGGCCAACGCGCACTTCACATTCCCCGGCTGTGAAGGGGATTCGCTGCTCTTCCTGCTCGACATGTCCGGCGTCGAGAGTTCCACCGGGTCGGCCTGCACCGCGGGCGTTCCGCGGCCGTCCCATGTGCTGCTGGCGATGGGGCTCGACGAGGAGACGGCGCGCGGCGCCCAGCGATTCAGCCTGGGGCACACGACGACGGACGCCGACGTCGACGCCCTGCTCAAGGCCCTGCCGAGTGCGTTCGCCCAGGCACGCAAGGCGGGCATGGCCGGTCATGAGTCGAGCATCCAGACCGCGGCGACGGTCGCGCGGGGGAGCGGAGCCTGAGCGGTCGCGGGCTTTTCCGGGAATACCGCTCAGCCGTGGGCGTTAAGATGGAAGGACGCGCAGACCGCTTGCGGTGCGCGTCCTTCCACACTCCCTCCCCGAGAAACCTGATGAGAAAGCCGGTATGCGAGTTCTAGCAGCCATGAGTGGCGGAGTCGATTCCGCCGTCGCCGCAGCACGGGCGGTCGAGGCCGGCCACGACGTCGTCGGCGTCCACCTGGCGCTCTCCCGCATGCCCGGCACGCTGCGGACCGGAAGCCGCGGGTGCTGCACCATCGAGGACTCCCGCGACGCCTACCGGGCCTGTGACGTGCTCGGGATCCCGTACTACGTGTGGGACTTCTCGGAGCGCTTCAAGGAGGACGTGGTCCAGGACTTCATCGACGAGTACGCCGCGGGCCGGACCCCGAACCCGTGCATGCGCTGCAATGAGCGCATCAAGTTCGCCGCGCTCCTGGAGAAGGCCGTCGCCCTCGGCTTCGACGCCGTCTGCACCGGGCACTACGCCAAGGTGATCGAGGACGAGAACGGCAACCGCGAACTCCACCGTGCCGCCGACTGGGCCAAGGACCAGTCGTACGTCCTGGGCGTCCTCACCCACGAGCAGCTCAAGCACGCCATGTTCCCGCTGGCCGAGACGCCGTCCAAGGCGGAGGTCCGGGCCGAGGCGGAGCGCCGGGGACTTTCGGTGGCCAACAAGCCGGACAGCCACGACATCTGCTTCATCCCCGACGGCGACACCGCCGGCTGGCTCGCCGAGAAGATCGAGATGGAGCCGGGTGACATCCTGGACGAGACCGGGGCCAAGGTCGGCGAGCACGGAGGCGCCAACGCGTTCACCGTCGGACAGCGCCGCGGCCTCAAGCTGGGCCGTCCGGCGTCCGACGGCAAGCCCCGCTTCGTCCTCGAGATCCGTCCCAAGGAGAACACCGTGGTGGTGGGCCCTCAGGCCCTCCTGGCGATCGACGAGATTCGCGGCATCAAGATCTCCTGGGCCGGCCTCCCGATCGCCGAGGTCGCCACGGGCGAGGAGTTCCCCTGCCACGCCCAGGTCCGGGCGCACGGCGACCCCGTCCCGGCCCGCGCACGAGTCGAAGAGCGCGACGGCGCGCCGCAGCTCGTCGTGACGCTCGACGAGGCGCTCCGCGGCGTCGCCCCCGGCCAGACCGTGGTGCTCTACCAGGGCTCGCGCGTGCTGGGTCAGGCGACCATCGACAAGGCCCGTTCGCTCCAGCGCGCCGAACTCTGAGGCGGGGCCGGGGGAGCCTGCGGGGTGATGTCTGTCCCGACGGAGCGGGTTCCCGGAAGCGGCGCATCGCACGCCAGAGCGAGGAACGAGCGGCGGCGGGTGTCTATGCCGCGAGGGAACCCCCTCCGACGGGGGACCTGACAAGCCCACCCACCCCCGCCTCGCCCGTCCCACTCAGCGGACGGCCGCCCTGGTTGCCACTCGGCGTCAGTAAACTGGTTCCCATGACCGCGGAGCACCACATCAGCCAGGCCTTTGATTTCGATCCCGAAGCGAGCTCGCTCGCCGGGGAAGTGGACCAGAGCGTGATGGACGAACTGCTCACCATCCGGTCCAGCATCGACAACATCGACGCCACGCTCGTGTTCCTCCTGGCCGAGCGGTTCAAGGCCACCCAGCGCGTCGGCGTCCTGAAAGCCCGCCACAAGCTGCCCGCCGGTGATCCCGGCCGTGAGGCGGCGCAGATCGCCCGCCTGCGGGCCCTAGCCACCGAGGCACATCTGGATCCGGCCTTCGCCGAGAAGTTCCTGAATTTCATCATCAGTGAGGTCATCCGGCACCACGAGGCCATCTCCGCCGACCATGAGCGCCAGGCCGGGCAGGCCGGCTCCCCGGCGTGACCGCCGAGCAGCGGGGCCTGAGCGGCGATCGCGTCATCGGGTCCGCTCACGGCCCCTGGCCCGGGACCGATCCGCTCGAAGCCACGCGGACCCTGCGCGGAGAACTCGGTGCGCCGCATGCCGCGCCCCTGGCGGAGCTGCCGTCCCGGGGTGTCGGTTCCGATGCGACCGGCCGCAGCGCCGCCCTGCTCGCCGGACTGTCGGTCGATGTGCAGCCCCACGGCTGGCGGCTCGGGGAGGCCGGTTCCGCGGATCATCGCCGTGCGCTGTCGGCGCTCGCCACGGACCTGCAAGTGCTCGCCGACGTCACCGGGGCGGAAGAGGCCGCGCCCGGTCCCCTCAAGCTCCAGCTGCTCGGGCCCGTGACCCTCGCGGGTTCGCTGTATCTGCACCATGGTGAACGCGTGATCTCCGACCATGGCGCCCGCCGCGATGTGGCGCAGGCCCTCGCGGAGGGCGTCCTGGATCACGTGGCAGCCGCCCGGCGAGCGGTCCCCGGCGCCGAGATCGCCGTCGTCGTGGAGGAACCCTTGGTGACTGAGGCGCTCGCCGGAACCATCCCCACCGCGAGCGGCTACCGCACCCTGCGCTCGATACCCGGCGAGGAGGTGACCGCGTCCTGGCGGCTGTTGGTGGACGCCTTGCACTCCGCGGGGGCCACCGAGGTCGCCATCGCCGTCCCGGGGGTCGAGGCGCCGCTGGACCGGATTATGCAGGCGGGCGCGGACGGTGTGGGTCTGAAGACGGCGACCCTCACGACGCGCCAGTGGGAACGGCTCGCGGGGCTGCTCGAAAGCGGCGGGACCGTCTGGGCGGACTGCGTGCCGCTGACGGTCGCCCCCGGCCAGGAAGCCCGCACGACGACGGCGCTCGCGGACTCGCTGCTGCGCACCTTCCGTGATCTGGGGCTGCCGTCCTCCCTGATGACGCGGCTGCGCGTCCTGCCGGAATCGCGCTTCGTCTCCGAACGGGGCGGACAGAGCCGCACCCCCGAGGAGGCGCTCAGGACCCTCCGACGCGTCACCGCCCTGGCGGACTCGCTCGAGCAGTCGATCGCCTCCTGACCGGGCGAATCACCGCTGACGACACGGATACGACAAAGCCACGGACGTTAAGGGAAGATGGGTGCCATGAAGGGACGCATTCTGGTAGTTGACGACGACGAGGCACTGGCCGAGATGATCGGCATCGTGCTGCGCAACGACGGCTTCGACCCGAGCTTCTGCGCTGACGGCGCCCAGGCTCTCAGCGCCTTCCGCAGCGCCAAGCCGGACCTCGTCCTGCTGGATGTCATGCTGCCCGGTTCGGACGGCATCGAAGTCTGCCGTGCCATCCGGGCGGAGTCGGACGTCCCGATCGTCATGCTGACCGCCAAGTCGGACACCACCGATGTGGTCCGTGGCCTGGAGTCCGGCGCCGACGATTACGTCCCCAAGCCGTTCAAGCCCGCCGAACTCGTGGCCCGCGTCCGCGCCCGCCTGCGTCCCGGCGACCAGAAGGCCCCGGAAACCCTCAGGATCGGGGACGTCTCCATCGACGTCGCCGGTCACACGGTGACCCGCGCCGGTGCGCCGATCTCCCTGACCCCGCTGGAATTCGACCTTCTCGTGGCCCTGGCCCGCAAGCCCTGGCAGGTCTTCACCCGGGAACTGCTCCTGGAGCAGGTCTGGGGCTACCGTCACGCCGCGGACACCCGTCTGGTGAACGTCCACGTCCAGCGGCTGCGGTCCAAGATCGAGAAGGACCCGGAGTCCCCGGAGATCGTCCTGACGGTGCGCGGTGTCGGATACAAAGCCGGTTCCTGAGCCAGGAGATCCCGCAGGCCCCGCGACGGCAGGGCCCGCGACGGCAGGGCCCGCGACGGCAGGGCCGGGCAAAGCCCTGGTCCGGGTGCTGCCCGCCGCCCAGGCCTCGTGGCCGGCGGCTGCCGAGCCGGCCGGCGTCGTCCCCGAAGGCCAGGACACGAGCGGCGTATTGAAACGCTATGGCGGGCGGAGCGGACGGCTGGTCCGCCTGTTCGCCCTCCGGGCCCTGGCGATGCTGCGGCGCGCCGCCCGGATGCTCTGGCGCGGAGTCACGTGGCTCGGTGGATCCCTGATCCACCGCTGGCGCCGGTCCCTCCAATTCCGCACGGTGCTCGTCACGGTGCTGCTCGCCTCGGTCGCCCTGGTGGCGGTGGGTGCGTATCTGAGCAGCCAGATCGCCAGCAACCTCTTCCAGGAGCGCCTGCACCAGGCCGAGAGTGACACCCGGAGCAGCGTCGCCACGGTCCAGAACACCTTCGACGGCGCCCAGGTCACCGACCGTGCGTCCGTCCAGAAACTCGTGGGGGACACTCTCGCGGCACTGGACAGCAGGGGAAACCAGCTGAACCGGCGTTTCGTGTTCCTGGCCGTTCCGGATCAGACCCAGCCCCGGACCCGCTGGGTGGACTCGCGGAGCTCCAACGACATCGGCCTCAGCGTCCTTCCGGACGATCTGCGGGAAGCGGTCCAGAAGGCCGGCCATGAACAGTACTGGGCTTCCACGGCGCTCCCGATCAAGGGCGGAACCGCACCCGCGATCGCCATCGGCAACAAGGTGTCCTTCAACGGCAGCGTGTACGAGCTGTACCTCATCTACGACATCTCCTCCGCCGAGACCACGCTCAACGACATCCAGAACGTGCTGCTGATCGGCGCCGGCGTCCTCGTGGTCCTGATCGGCGTGCTCGCCTGGTACGTGACGAGCGCGGTCGTGCGGCCCATCAGTCACGCAGCACACGTGTCCGAGAACCTCGCGTCCGGGCAGCTCCAGGAGAGGATGCTGGTCAAGGGAGAGGACGAGGTCGCCCGTCTGGGGGCCTCCTTCAATCACATGGCCGCGAGCCTGCAGGAGCAGATCACCCAGCTCAACACGCTGTCCCAGATGCAGCAGCGCTTCGTCTCGGACGTGTCCCACGAACTGCGGACTCCGCTGACGACGGTCCGCATGGCGGCCGATGTCCTGTACGAGTCCCGCGAGGATTTCGATCAGATCAACAAGCGTTCGGCGGAACTCCTGCACACCCAGGTGGAGCGGTTCCAGTCCCTGTTGGCCGATCTGCTGGAGATCTCCCGTTACGACGCGGGCGCCGCGCAGCTGGACGCCGAACCACTCGATCTCGCCGCCCTCATGGGCCGCGTGATCGAGGGCGCGGAACCCGTCGCGCAGGAGTACGGTTCGGCGGTCCGTCTCCATGCGCCCTCCGGAGGGGTCGTGGTCGAGATGGATGCGAAACGCATCGAACGGATCCTCCGGAACCTCCTGCTGAACGCCCTGGAGCACGGCGAGGGGCGGCGGGTCGACGTGACCGTCGCCGCCAACGAGGAGGCGGCCGCGGTGACCGTGCGGGACTACGGCCTGGGCCTGGATCCGGCGCAGGCGGCGCGCGTGTTCGACCGGTTCTGGCGGGCCGACCCGGCGCGTGCCCGCTCCACCGGTGGCAGCGGGCTCGGTCTGTCGATCGCGCTGGCCGACACCAAACTGCACAACGGCTGGCTCGAGGCGCGCGGCCGCAAGGGGGACGGAAGCACCTTCCGTCTCACCTTGCCCCTGAAGGTCGGCGGCGCCATCGTCGAATCACCGCTTCCGGTGGACAACTACCAGCCCGCTGAGGCGCCCGTGAGTCTGCCCCGCTTCCTGCCGCCCGCCTTGCCGGCCGGGTCCGGCATCGTCGAACGGCACGTCGAGGAGATCAGCCCGGAGGAGCCCCGATGACGCGGATGCGGTGCACCACGGACCACCCGGCCGCTGCGCGCACGACGCCCGCGATGGGCGCGGTCCGGCACGCCCTGGGCCACGCGCGACGCCGGAGCGCACTCCGGGCACGGTCGGCCCTCGCCCTGCTGCTCGCCGTCGTCGTGCTCCTGACGGCAGGAGCCTGCGCCTCGATCCCGCGGTCCGGCCCGGTCAGCAAGAGCCAGGGTGATTCCGCCCCTCAGGTCAAAGACCCGCAGGTTTTCTACCCGCCGGACCCGACCCCCGGCGCGTCCGAGGATTCGATCATCGAAGGTTTCTACAACGCGGGCAACAGCTATAAGGACGACTACAAAGTCGCCCGCCTGTACCTGGCGCAGAACACCGCGACCACCTGGAAGCCGGAGGCGGATACCTTGGTGTACCGCTCCGCGAAGGTGGTGCCCGGTGCGAAGGACCGCGAGTTCTTCTACGATCTGGACCTCGCCTATGAGGTGGACGCCCAGGGCATCGTGACCACGCATCCGAAGGGGACGCACCGGCGGGTCCCGCTGAGCCTGGCGCAGGTCGACGGCGAGTGGCGCATCACGCAGGTGGGGGACGGGACCGTCATCCCGCTGGACGTCTTCCAGCGCCTGTACGACCCGTACACGCTCTACTTCTACGATCCGAGTTTCCGCTATGCGGTGCCCGATGTCCGGTGGTTCCTCACCCGTTCCACCACTCCGACCTCGATCGTGAGGGCGATCCTGGCAGGGCCGGCGCCGCATCTGAAGGGTGCAGTGGTGAGCGCGTTCCCGGAGGGGGCCCGTCTCGCCAAGGATTCGGTGCCGATCGTGTCGGGCACCGCGCAAGTGGATCTCACCGCGGGACTGCTGCAGAGCTCCGTGACGGACCGGCACCGGATGCTGAACCAGCTGACCATCGCGCTCCGGGCTCCCGCCTCCGTGGTGAACGTGCAGCTGCTGGCCGGGTCCACCGCGCTGACCATGGACGGCTCCGACTCCGTGGTGCCGCCCATCCTGAACGCCACGGTCCCGTCCTGGCAGGTGTCGGTGCTGCAGAAGCAGCTCGGGATCTACGACAACAACAAGGCCGAACGGGTGAAGGGGCTGGACACCGCGGCGTACAACCCCCGCAATCCGGCCGTGTCCTACACACAGGACAGCTTCGCTTTCCTCAACCAGCAGCGTTCGGCCCTGTACATGGCCACCGCGGGCAAGACGGTGAAGGACGTCCTGGACGGCTCGGAGCTGCTCCGGCCGAGCTTCGATCCGCAGGGCTGGGTCTGGAGCGGGAACAGCGGCACGGCGGACGGGAAGCTCATCGCGTTCAACTCGGACAACGCCTTCGGCCCCGCTCCGCCGGCCTCCGTCTCGCTGGCCCCCGACTGGCTGCGCGGTCAGGTCGTCAAGGACGCCCAGCTGTCCCGGGACGGCACCAGGATCCTGATCCTGACCGGCAAGGGCGAGGGCACCAAGGTCCTGATCGCCGGCGTCATCCGCGGGGCCGACGGCACCCCGCGAGGCCTGACGACGCCGCTCCAGCTGTCGGACGGGAAGAACGTCACCCAGGGCGCCTGGGTGAGCGACACCCAGGTCCTCGTCGCCAACACTTCGGGATCCGGCGCCGAGTCGCCCCTCCTGCTGTCGTTGCGCAGTTTCCAGAGCCAGAGCCTGTCCGACGTTGTCGGCCTGCGCGGCATCAGCGTCGGCAACGGCATCCAGGACATCTATGTGCAGACGGCCACCGGGCTGGCGCAGCGCGTGGGCAACACGTGGGTCCAGCAGGGCGCGGGTGTGAAGGACCCGAAGTTCGCGGGCTGAGGCCGTCCCTCCCGGCGTGAGGGTGGCCCGTGCCGGAAGGGGCCTTGTGGAAGTGAGCCCTGTGCGGATCGTCATCCACAGGGCGGGATCCGGGCCTTCCGGGGCCCACCGGTCCGGGCCAGGATCGGCGCATGGGTTCCTTCACACAGCCGGTCGACCGGACCGGGCGACGCGCGGCTGATCGGACCGGGCTGTCACGGGCCGTGGCGGTCTCGATCGAGGGGCTGTCCGCGATGGCGAGTCTGGTCACCGGCGCGGAATGCGTCGCCTGCGGGCAGGCCGAGGTGGTGCTCTGCACGGCATGCCTCAGCGAGCTGCACGCTCAAGGGCTGTCCCCGTTCGCGGCAGGTCATCGGGCGCCGGCGCTGGCGGACCGTCCGGAGTGGACGGTGCTGGCAGCGGCGGATTACGGAGGCGTCGTCTCCCAGGTGGTGCTCGCCCAGAAGCGGCGCGGCCACCGGGTGCTGACGCGGGAGCTCGGGGCTCTGCTGCATCGGGCGATGTGGGCGTTCGCAGGAAAGGCCCGCGGCGCCGTCGGCCCGGAGCGGCCGGGTGAGCTGTGGTTCGTCCCGGTGCCGAGCAGTGGGGCATCCTTCCGCAAGCGCGGTTTCGATCCATTGGCTCTGGTGCTGAGCAGCTGTGCCGCCACCGGGCTGCCGCCCGACAGTGTCGTGGTGCCCGTGCTCGCCGTCCGTGGCCTTCCCGAGCGCCTCGCGCATGCGCTGCTGGCTGCCGCCCGTCCGCGCGACGGCGACGGCGCAAGGGGACCAGCGCTGCGCAGGCTGGGCCGTGCGCTGCTCAGGTCGCTGCCGGGGCCGGGCAACGGGCAGAAGGGGCTGGGAGCTGCGGCTCGTCGACGCCGTCTGGCGGGCAGCATGAGGCTCTCCCGGGCGTTCCGGTGCGCCTACGGAGCCGATGCGCTGAAGGGCACCCGCTGCGTCCTCGTGGACGATGTTCTGACCACCGGAGCCACCCTGGCCGAGGCCGGGCGGGTGCTGCAGGGCGCAGGGGCCAGGGTGCTCGGTGCGGTGGCGATCGCCGCCACAAGGCCGCCGGCGGACCGGGGGAGTTCCCAGGAAGAAATAAGTGAACAAGGGATGAATTACTGAGCGCTATCCACTAACGTCAGTACTGGGTACCAAGCCAAGAAGGTACCTGTCGATAGCGGCTCGGAAAGGGGCTCGACTGTCAAACAGACCGGCCCCAGGAACCAGCCGTCGTCGTGCCACCGAAACACTGTGGAGGACACCATGGAGTTCATGATCAGCGGCCGCAACGTGACTGTATCGGACCGTTTCCGCGAGTACGCGAGCGAGAAACTCTCCAAGCTGGAGACGCTGGGCGACAAGGTCCAGCGGATCGACACGAAGGTCTCCAAGAAAGCCCACTCCCGGTCGGCGGATAACGATCTCACCGTCGAGGTCACTGTTCTGGGACGTGGCCCGGTGATCCGGGCTGAGGCTGTTTCGGGTGATAAGTTCGCGGCCTTCGACCTGGCCTATGGCAAGCTCCTCGAGCGCCTGCGCCGGGCCAAGGACAGGCGCAAGGTACATCATGGCAGGCACACCCCCCAAGCGGTGCATGAAGCCACCGCAAGCCTCGAACCACCGGCTCCGGAATCCCCCGAGCCTCCGGCGCCTTATGAGATCCCCAATGACATCCCCGCGGGTGACTCGCCCGTTCTGATCCGCCGGAAGGTCTTCCCCGCCACCACCATGACGGTGGATGAGGCCGTGGACAACATGGAGCTCGTGGGCCACGCCTTCTACCTCTTCGTGGACAAGGAGACCGAACAGCATTCCGTGGTGTACCGTCGCACGGGATGGACCTATGGCGTCATCACTCTCGATCCCGAGTGCACCGAGGCCGAGGGCCAGGAGAAGATCCACGCCTACCGCTCCGACGACGAGGATGCAGTGGTCGTCGCCTGACGGAAGCGCGCCGTAGGACGGGCGCGCAGGACAGACTAGGAGCACCGTGCCGGAAACGCTGACTCTCGCCCAGGCGAGAAGAATCGCCTTAGCGGCACAGGGACTCTCCAAGGAACGGCCCACGGGCCCCGCCACGGCGAGGTCGGTGGGCCGTTCCTTCGCCCAGATGCAATTGGTGCAGATCGACTCGGTCAACGTCCTGTCCCGCAGCCATTACCTGCCGTTCTTCTCCCGCCTGGGCGCGTACGACAAGGCCCTGGTGGACCGGATGTCGCAGAAGGCCCCGCGCAGCATGATGGAGTTCTGGGCCCACGAGGCCAGCTTCATCCAGCCCGGCCACTTCGATGCGCTGCGGCACTGGCAGCGTCGCCGGTGGGTGAGTGCCGAGCACCTCGACGCCACCCAGCGGGAGCAACTGCGGGAGAACATCCTGGAGGTGCTCGGCCGCTCACGGCCGCTGACCGCCTCCCAGCTCACGGAGCGGCTCGGACACGTCGAGGAGAAACGCAACGACCACTGGGGCTGGAACTGGAACGCCGTGAAGGTGGTGCTCGAGTACCTGTTCGCGCGCGGCGAGGTCACATCGGCGGGCCGGACCGATCAGTTCGAGCGCCGCTACACCCTGACGGCCCGGGCGTTCCCGCTCTTCGAAGCACAGCAGGGTCCCGATCTCCACGATCCGGCCGCCCGCGAGGCGTCCCTGGATCTCCTGGTGGAGGCTTCCGCCAGAGCCCACGGCGTCGGCACGGTCAAGTGCCTCGCGGACTATTTCCGGCTTCCGGTCCGCCCCGTGGGCGAAGCGCTCGAGCGGCTGGCCGCGCGCGACGTCGTGCGTCCGGTCGACGTCGACGGCTGGGGGAGCGGGCTGTACCGGCATCTCGGGGTCAAGCTGCCGCGCACGGCTTCCGGGCAGGCGCTGCTGAGCCCGTTCGATCCGATGGTGTTCGAGCGCACCCGCCTGGAGCGGCTTTTCGGTTTCCACTACCGGATCGAGATCTACACCCCGGCCCACCGGCGTCGTTACGGCTACTACGTGCTGCCATTCCTGCTCCGTGACACGATGGCGGCCCGGGTGGATCTGAAAGCGGACCGCGCGGCGTCGCGTCTCGTGGTCCGGGGCGCCTACGACGAACCGGGTGCCCCGTCGGACACGGCCGTCAGACTGGCCGAGGAACTCCGGACCATGGCGGGCTGGCTGGGACTGGATGCGGTCGAGGTCGAGGGGAGCGACGACTTCACCGTGCAGCTGAAGCGTTCGCTGTAGGCGCATTCGACCCCGCAGACGGGAACCCTGGGCGGTTCCCCCACGTGTCTCACGTAGACTGAACACGCCGTGAACGGCATGCCAAGACACGCGTATCGATTGGGAGTACCCGCACGTGGCCTCACTTCTTGAAAAACTCTTGCGCACCGGCGACAAGAAGACGCTCAAGCGTCTCCGCAACTATGCGGACGCCATCAATGCACTTGAGGATTCCTTCACAGGCTTCACCGATGCCGAACTCCGTGCTGAGACGGACCGGCTGCGGGAACGCCACGCGGATGGCGAGTCGCTGGACGCGCTGCTGCCGGAGGCCTTCGCCGCCGTCCGTGAAGCGTCGGCCCGCACCCTTGGCATGCGGCACTTCGACGTTCAGCTCATGGGTGGCGCCGCACTGCACCTCGGCAACATCGCCGAAATGAAGACCGGTGAAGGCAAGACCCTGGTCGCCACCGCCCCCGCATATCTGAATGCGCTGGCCGGCAAGGGCGTGCACGTGGTCACGGTCAATGATTACCTCGCCGAGTACCAGTCCGAACTCATGGGCCGCGTCTACCGCTTCCTTGGTCTGACCAGCGGCTGCATTCTTGCCAATCAGGATCCGGCGCTGCGCAAGGTCCAGTACGACGCCGACATCACCTACGGCACCAACAACGAATTCGGCTTCGACTACCTGCGCGACAACATGGCGTGGGACAAGTCCGAGCTGGTGCAGCGCGGTCACAACTTCGCGATCGTCGATGAGGTCGACTCCATCCTGATCGATGAGGCGCGTACCCCGCTCATCATCTCCGGTCCCGCCCAGGGCGACGCCAACCGCTGGTACGGCGAATTCGCCTCTCTCGTGCAGAAGCTCGAAGAAGGCCGCGATTACGAGGTCGACGAGAAGAAGCGCACCGTCGGCGTCCTGGAGTCCGGCATCGCCAAGGTCGAGGACTACCTCGGCATCCACAACCTGTACGAGTCCGCCAACACGCCGCTCATCGGGTTCCTCAACAACGCCATCAAGGCCAAGGAACTGTTCAAGCGGGACAAGGACTACGTCGTCATGGACGGCGAAGTCCTCATCGTCGACGAGCACACGGGCCGTGTGCTGGCCGGCCGCCGGTACAACGAAGGCATGCACCAGGCGATCGAGGCCAAGGAGAAGGTCGAGGTCAAGCCCGAGAACCAGACCCTGGCGACCGTGACCCTGCAGAACTACTTCCGCATGTACGACAAGCTCTCCGGCATGACCGGCACGGCCGAGACCGAGGCCGCGGAGTTCATGTCCACGTACAAGCTCGGCGTGGTGCCGATTCCCACGAACCGTCCGATGCAGCGCATCGACCAGCCTGACCTCGTCTACAAGAACGAGGTGGTCAAGTTCGACGCCGTCGTGCAGGACATCGTCGAGCGCCACGAGAAGGGCCAGCCGGTCCTCGTGGGCACCACCAGCGTCGAGAAGAGCGAATACCTCTCCCAGAAGCTGGCCAAGGAGGGCGTCCGCCACGAGGTCCTGAACGCCAAGAACCACGCCCGCGAAGCAGCGATCGTCGCCGAAGCCGGGCGCAAGGGCGCCGTGACGGTCGCCACGAACATGGCCGGCCGTGGCACGGACATCATGCTGGGCGGAAGCCCCGAGTTCACCGCGGTCGCGGCACTGAAAGCCCGTGGCCTGGATCCGGAGGAGAACCCGGAGGAGTACGAGGCCGCCTGGCCCGAGGCTCTGGAGGCCGCGAAGAAGGCGGTCAAGGACGAGCACGAGGAAGTCCTCGAGCTCGGCGGCCTGTACGTGCTCGGCACGGAGCGTCACGAGTCCCGTCGTATCGACAACCAGCTTCGTGGCCGTTCCGGCCGTCAGGGCGACCCGGGCGAGTCCCGCTTCTACCTGTCGCTGACGGACGACCTCATGCGTCTGTTCAACTCCGGCGCCGCGGAACGTCTGATGGCATCGACCCTCGACGACGAGACCGCACTGGAGTCCAAGATGGTCTCGCGCGCGATCGCTTCGGCGCAGGGCCAGGTCGAGGGACGGAACGCCGAACAGCGCAAGAACGTGCTCAAGTACGATGACGTCCTGAACCGCCAGCGTGAGGCCATCTACGGTGACCGTCGCCGGATCCTCGAAGGCGACGACCTGCATGAGAAGGTCCAGTTCTTCCTCGAGGACACCATCAACGCGGTGATCGATGACGCGACGGCGGAGGGTCACAGCGAAGAGTGGGACTACGACGTGCTCTGGAGCAACCTCAAGACGCTCTACCCGATGACCCTGAGCCAGAAGGACATCTTCGACGAGGCCGGTGGAAAGAGCGGGGTGACCGCGTCCTTCCTCAAGGAGGAGATCCTCTCCGACGCCCGTCTTGCCTACAAAGCGAGGGAGAAGCAGCTCGGCAGCGAGAACATGCGGGAGTTCGAGCGTCGCGTGGTCCTCTCGGTGATCGGCCGCAAGTGGCAGGAACACCTCTACGAGATGGACTACCTGAAGGAGGGCATCGGTCTCCGGGCCATGGCCCAGCGTGACCCGCTCGTGGAGTACCAGCGCGAGGGCTACACGCTCTTCCAGGCCATGATGGCCGGCATCCGCGAGGAGTCGGTCGGCTTCCTGTACAACCTTGAGGTGGAGGTCACCGAAACCCCCGCCGCCGAGGCCGCTTCGGAGCCGCACATCCATGCCGCAGGCCTCGAAACGCCGGAGCAGCCCGCGCAGCTGCAGTACTCCGCCCCCGGCGAGGACGGCGAGACCGAGACCCACGTCGAACGGAAGGACTCCGCGACGGAGGCCACCCGCGACTCCAGGTCCGGAAACCCCGCACGCAGTGGCGGCAAGAAGGGCAACCGCAAGCGTCGCTAGCACCACGAGGTGACGCCCGGACGGCAAGACCCGTCCGGGCATCACCCGATCTCCAGGGCCGTCACGATCCAGGAAGTACGCCGTGCTTCCATCCGGATCGCGACGGCCCTGGTGCGTTTCCGGCACCGGACCACGGCGGTGGCCTCGACGATCTGGGACGTGGGGCATTGGGCATGGACGCTCTGAACGTGCGCGTCGGCGTAGGGCGAAGGGCGGCTTCGTCCGAAGTGTTCCTGTGACTCCTGAACCAATGCCCTGCGGAGCTGCAGCGATGCGAACAGCTCAGGCTCCATCCAGCGGGAGAGCTGTTGCAGAGGACGACTGCCGTTCAACGCCTCCATGATGGCCTGCACGAGCCGGTGCACCTGGCCCTTGAGCTGGCTCAACCGCCGGGCCTCGTCGAGGGACGCCGGCGCCGGCGGCGGTGCCGAGCGTGGCGGGGTGATGGTGCGGAGGGTCGCCGCCTCGTCGCGACCGGTCGAGGGCGTGGGGTCTGGCCTCATCGCTGGTGGATCTCCCGCCGTCGAAGGTGTCGACGCGAACGGTGTCATGTGGTGCACTCCTTTGGAGAGGGGTGGTGGCCCGCGGCCGGGGTCGGATGGCTGCTCGGGCCCGAGCGACGGGCTGCGAGCCGGGATCCGAGGCGGGATCAGAGGCGGCGTAAGGTGAGGCGCTGACTGAGGTGGCGCTGAGAAGCCCGGCCATGTCACTGTCGCGCGGGGACTCTCAGGACGGTTCCGGGCAGGAGATGATCCGGGTCCGGCCCGATGACCTCGTGATTGGCGGAGTACCACTGGGGCCAGAACCGTGCGATCTCCAGATCTGTCGCGCTCGGACCGAGCTCTCTGGAGGCCAGGATCCACAGGGAATCCCCGGGCCGGACCACCACCTCGCGGTGTGATGCCTGAAGGCCGCCGGGGTTCCGCCGGGGTTCCGGTGCCATGAGCCCCGGCTCTGCGGTGACGGTCGAGGGCGTCCATCCGGGATCCAGCGAATCGGACTCGTGGAGAGGTACCGGAGGACGATCCCGGGTCGCCGTCGTCCCGTCCAGACTTTCGGACCGAGAGGTGTCAGCAGTCCAGTCCGGATCGAGAGGATCCGTCGGATGGGATCGCCCCGCGGCGTCGGGCGAGGTGCTCAGCCCACTGACCGCGTTTGCGGAACGGGGCAGAGGAGAACGGGACGGACCGGGAGAGTTCGGAGGACTCAGAGCCGGCACGTCGAGGGCGGCCGAGTCGGCCGAGAGGGCCATTCCGGATGGGGCCATGGCGGCCGCTTGAGCCCCTGGAGAGCCCAGAAGGGTGAGACCCAGGATCGCCAGAGCCAGGCGCCGCATGAACGCCGGTGTCCACTGTCCGAGCCGCTTCGAGGATACGTGCCGTCCGCGCAGCTCACAGGCGGCAGCGAGGAATGCCATCGACATGGACAGCAGCCACCAGATCACGGCGGCTGACCCGGCCCAGAAGGCGAGCGACCCCACCAGTGTCTCCAGCCGAAGGTTCGAGGCGTCCGGCCCCACCCAGCGCAAGGGGTTCACAGCCGCGCGCCCGGACCAGCCGACCAGAAGGAGCAGAGAGCCCGTAGCCAGGACGCACAAGGACAGCATCGCCTCGGTCCGCCCCGCAGCGGGCGCTGTCGGTAGGGAGCGAGTCGCTCTGAGGCTCATGTGGTCTCCTTTGATGGAGTTTGATGCGATTTGATGAAAGTAGATACATCTTGATCCGCTTCGGCAGGTTTGTCCAGAGCATGTTCGATCAGGGGTGACTTTTGAATGACAAAGCACCGGCACTACCGTGCTCGCATGCGCTGGGGACTGCTGTTCGGAGACATGGAAGCCCAACTGGAGGAGGCTCTGCGCCTGGACCGCGAGTCCAGTGCCGGCGAGCTTGAACGAGCGGAGTTCGCCCGGGTGCTGTTCCTGGAACGGCTGCGGGGTGCGGAGACCCGCCTGGTCACCCTGGACATCCCAGGGGTCGGTCGTCTGGACGGTGTGGTGCGGCGAGTCGGCGCGGACTGGCTGATCGTGGAGGGCGGAACGGCGGACTGGCTCGTTCCCATCCGCTCCATCAGGTGGGCCACAGGGCTGGTGCGATCCGCCATGTCCCCTGCGGATGCCGTCTGGGGGCGTTTCGGGATGGCCGCCGCGCTGAGGACGGTGTCCCGTGACCGCTCGACGGTTCGGGTGTTTCTGGAGGCTGAAGGCCCGGACCCTGTGGCGCTGTCAGGCGTGATCGCGCGGGTGGGCGGCGACTTTCTGGAGCTCTGGGACACCACGGGCAGGGAGACCGGACGGCATCAGGACGTGGCCGCGATCCCGTTCGCCGCCGTCAGGGCCGTCCGGAGCGGGATGGGGCCAGGGGCGTTCCGCGAGTCGTGATGTGAGGGTCGTCAGGCTTCGGAGCCCGGCGTCAGTTCGCCGGGGAGTTCTCCGAGGTCGACGAGGGATTCTCAATGCTGAGCCTGGTCTGTTCGTACTGCTCCTGGATGTACTCCTCGAGCTTTTCGGCTTCGATCCGCCAGACACCGCGGCCGCCCACCCGGATGGCCTTGAGCTGCCCGCTTCTCACCAGCGCGTAGGCCTGCGAGGAGTTGATCTGGAGAATCTCCTCCACATCGGCGAGGGTCAGAAAGCGGCGCATGCCCCCATTCTGCCATCTTGTGGACACGCGCGGTGGCCGGTTATCCACAGAGGCGGATCACGGGGAGTCAATCGACTGAAACTTTCGTCAATGATGATGAATAATGATCCGGCACAGACGTGATCCTCGCCTGTGGAAAGGAGAGATTCGTGAGTGAAACGCCTTCGACCCGGCTGAGGAAGCCGTCCTGGAAAGATCCTCGTCTGCTGCTGGGTCTGCTTCTGGTGCTCTTGTCCACGGTGGGCACGATCAGTCTGGTCGCCGGGCTGGACAGAGGCGTGGAAGTCTATGTGGCGCGGAAGGGGATCCCTGTTGGCGAGCGGCTCACGGCGGACGACTTCGACCGGGTCACGGTCCGACTCGGAAACGCGGAGGGGCAGTATGTCAGGGCGGATGAGGCGATCCCGGACGGAATGATCGCCACCGCATTCGTGGGGAAGGGGCAGCTGGTTCCCCGGAGCAGTATCGGCGCGGTGCGCGCCCTCACCAGCAAGCCCGTGGCCGTGTCCGTCGACGGGGTGCTGCCCGAGCAGCTTCAGGAAGGCGCCACTGCCGACCTCTGGGTGGCGGCTCCGGACGAGCGCAATGGTTTCCGAGAACCACGTCTGGTGGTGCGTGCCGGGGAGGTGGTCAAAGTGGTGCAGAGCCAGCAGACGTTCGGCTCGACCGCATCCCAAGTCGTCATCGTGCTGATTCCTGACGCCCAGTTGCCACAGGTCCTCGCGGCGCAGGCGAACAAATCCAGGATCTCGCTGGTCTGGAACCCTGCCGGGCGGGCCTCGTGACGGTGAGCATCGCCGCCCACGGCTCTGGTTCGGGGGTTCTGGCGGAGCAGTTGAACGGCCGACGCCATGGCGCGTTCCGGGTGGTCCGGCAGAGTGAGAGCCTCGAAGAGCTGATGGGGGCGTGCCAGGCGGGCCTTGCCCAGGTCGCGCTGTTCGTCGGAGACGACCATTCCCTCGACGCCACCACGGTGGACCGGCTCAGGGCTCTCGGAGTCATCGTGCTCATCCTGAGCCCTGACCGGGACGAGCGAGAGCGTCTGTCCAGGGTCGGGGCGGTGACGCTGCCGGCTGACGCAGGCGTCGCGCAGGTGGAGGAGATCCTCTCCTCTGCGTTGGATGTGCCGGGCCGGCGGTCGGACCCGCCTGCTGTGACGGGCGACGGCGGTGCGCCGGGTCCCCGTATCCGGCCTGGTGTTTCGTGGGCGAGAGTGGGACACTCGGGCTTCGCCGTGCAGCCCTCGCCGGATTCGACAGGGCCGACAGCTCCCGTCGGCGCAGATTCCGGCGGCGTGGAGTCAGAAGGCCCGGATTCAGAAGGCTCGGATCCCGGAGAAGGATCGCCCGTGACCAAGGGCCCGGGCCGCAACCGTCCCGACGGGACGAGGTCCGCGGAAGAACATCCGGGGCCGCCCGGAGTCCTCGCCGTGTGGGGGCCGGCCGGAGCACCCGGAAGGACGACGGTGGCGGTCAATCTCGCCGCCGAGCTGGCGATGGAGGGGCGACGTGTCGTCCTTCTCGACGCCGACACGTACGGCGCGAGTGTGGCGTCCCACCTCGGACTGCTGGACGAGTCCGCGGGTCTCGCGCAGGCCTGCCGGCTGGCGGACCAGGGCCGGTTCGATGGGCCGGCACTCGAACGCTGTCGTGTTCCGCTGACCGTGGGGCAGGGCTCTCTTGACGTCCTCAGCGGGCTCACCCGCCCGGAACGGTGGACGGAGCTCAGGGGGCCGGCACTCTCCCTCGTCATCGACCTCTGTTCCTCGACCTATGACCACGTGGTCATCGACGTCGGATTCTGCCTGGAAGCGGACGAGGAACTCAGCTTCGACACGATGGCTCCCCGGCGGAATGCCGCCGCTCTCACGGCCCTCGGCGCGGCCGCACGGGTCTATGCGGTGGGGGAGGCGACGGCGGTGGGCCTGCCGCGACTGGTGCGTGCCATCCCCTCTCTGCTCGACGCAGCGCCGCAGGCCCAAGCGGTTGTGCTGATGAACAAGGTGCGACAGGATGCCGTCGGACGGTTTCCAGAGCGGCAGGTCCGGGAAGCGTGGGAACGCTTCGGACCCTCCCTGCCGATCGGGTCATTTCTGCCGTTCTCTCCGGAAATTGTGGACATCGCGCTGAGGAATGGGAACGTCCTGGCCGAGTCGGCTCCGCAATCGGAGTTACGCCGGGCGGTCCGATCCGTGGTTTGTGCACCTGCACAGCGTTCTCGGAAATCCTCTGTGTTTTACACCACGACGCGGTGGATGGGATCGCGCTAGGCTCGCCACTAAGACCGCAATGAAGCGGTGAATCATTCTCCCTGGAGGCGTGCAACGTGTCGCTGGCAGACAGCAATCCGACGATGACCAAGGAAACGGTCGACACTTTCCTGGACAACTACTACCAGCACCTCGCTCCCGAAGACCGGGCGCGCTACGACGCGGATGTGCTCCGCGAGCGGGCGCTCGCCCATCACGGTCTCGGAAGCCGCCGCTCTCCGGAGCAGGCACTGGTCGAGGTCCGGACCGAACCCGGCTGCAGCGTGGTCCTGATCGTCACGGATGACATGCCGTTCCTGGTGGACTCCGTCGTCGCAGAGCTGGTCCGTCAGCACCGTGCCATCCGGCTCGTGGTCCACCCGATGCTCGTCGTGCAGCGCGACACCGACACCCACGAGGCCGGGAAGATCTCGCAGGTCCCCGCACACGTGGGCCAGACCAGTGGTGACACCGCCGCGATCCCGTCGCTCGCCGCCTTCGTCGCCGCCGAAGGCGCCACCACGCGCCTCGAGTCCTGGATCGCCGTCGAGATCGATCGTGCCGGCGAGGACGAGGCCGCGGAGCTGGTCTCCGGCCTCGAAAAGGTCCTTCACGACGTCCGCACCGCCGTCGAGGACTGGCAGAAGATGCGTGACAAGGCCTCCGAGGTCGCCGATGAGCTGGGACAGCTCCCCGCGACGGCTGGCATCCAGGACGTCGCCGGCGCCCAGGCGCTCCTGCGCTGGATGGAGGACGACAACTTCACCTTCCTGGGCTACCGCGAATACGACCTCCTCGACGTCAATGGCGAGGACGTCCTCGAAGCGCACGAAGAAGGCGGCCTCGGCCTCATGCGGAGCCTCGGCGATTCGCCGAAGATCCAGCACCTGACCGATTCCGGTCGTTCCAAGGCCCGCGAGAAGCGCGCGTTGGTGATCACCAAGGCGAACTCGCGGTCCACGGTGCACCGCGCCGCGTACCTCGACTACATCGGTATCAAGAGCTTCGACGCCGCAGGCAATGTGACGGGCGAGCGCCGCTTCATCGGACTCTTCTCCACGAACGCGTACACCGGTTCCGTGCGGACCATCCCGATCATCAAGGACAAGGTACGGGCCGTCCTCGAAGCGTCCGGTTTCCCGACCGAGTCGCACTCGGGCAAGGACCTCCTCGGCATCATGGAGACCTACCCCCGCGATGAGCTGTTCCAGATGGATGTGCCGGAGCTCGTCGCCACCACGCAGGCCATCATGCTGCTGCAGGAGCGCCGCCGCACCCGCCTCTTCCTTCGCCCGGACATCTACGGACGCTTCATGTCCGCGGTGGTCTTCATCCCGCGCGACCGGTACACCACCTCGGTGCGTCTCCGCCTGCAGGACGAGCTGACCCGGACCTTCGACGCCGTCTCGATCGATTTCGAGGCACGCATGAGCGAGTCCGCTCTCGCCCGGGTGTTCTTCCGCATCCGTCTGCCGAAGGGCGCCGATCTGAGCGCATTCGACACCGAAGGTCTCGAAGAACGACTGGTGCGGGCCGCCCGTTCGTGGTCCGAGGGGCTGGGAGAGGTCCTCGGCGAAACCTATCCGGAAGCGGCGGCGGAACGTCTGGCCTCCCAGTGGAGCGAAGCCTTCCCCGCCAGCTACCGCGTGGATTACGAGGTGGAGGACGCGCTGGTCGACATCCAGCGCTTCGAGGACTGCCTGGCCAATGCGGCCGCGCAGGGCGGCGACCACGCCGTCGAGCAGCAGATCCAGCTGCACGCGTACCTTCCCGAAGGCGCCGGCGAGATCCTCGAAGAGGACGCCCGCGTCAAGATCTACCTGCTCGCTCCGAGGAGCCTCAGCAAGATCCTGCCGGTGTTCCACAACCTGGGTCTCGAGGTGCTTGACGAGCGCCCCTTCGAGATCGAGACCAAGGACGGCCGGGACTTCTTCCTGTACGACCTCGGCCTGAAGTACCCGGCCGGCACCGATCCGCTGGGCAGCAGCGACCTGCTCGCGGAATCGTTCTCCGCCGCACTGAACGGCACCATCGAGTCCGACCGCTTCGACCGCCTCGTGCTCGCCGAGGGCATGACCTGGCGCCAGGTGCTCATCCTGCGCAGCTACGCCAAGTACATGCGCCAGATGGGCAACACGAACTCGTACGGTTTCATCGCCGACACGCTGCTGGCCAACGCCGAGGTCACCCGTGGCCTGGTGGCCCTGTTCGAGGCCCGCTTCGATCCTGCGCTGCCCACCGCCGGCGGAGAGCTCGACGACGACGGCCGTGCCGCCGCCATCGAGCAGGCTCACGCCGCGCTGGAGGAAGCCGTGGCCGGCGTCGCGACGCTGGACGCCGACCGCGTCCTGCGGACGTTCATCAACCTGATCGATCAGACGCTCCGGACCAACTACTACCAGGGCAAGGACTACCTCAGCTTCAAGCTCAACCCGGCCGGCATCGAAGGGCTTCCCTTCCCGCGCCCGGCGTTCGAGATCTGGGTGTACTCGCCGCGGGTCGAGGGTGTCCACCTGCGCTTCGGCGCCGTGGCCCGTGGTGGCCTCCGCTGGTCCGACCGGCGCGAGGACTTCCGGACGGAGATCCTGGGTCTGGTGAAGGCCCAGATGGTCAAGAACGCCGTGATCGTTCCGACGGGCGCCAAGGGCGGGTTCTTCGCCAAGCAGCTGCCGGATCCCTCCGTGGACCGTTCCGCCTGGATGGCCGAGGGCATCGAGAGCTACAAGACCTTCATCCGCGGTCTCCTGGACATCACGGACAACCTGGTGACCGACGCGAACGGCGAGCACGTGGTGGCGCCGCGCGACGTCGTCCGTCACGATGCGGATGACAGCTACCTGGTGGTCGCCGCCGACAAGGGCACCGCGTCCTTCTCCGACATCGCCAACGCGATCTCGGCCGAGTACGGTTTCTGGCTGGGCGACGCCTTCGCCTCCGGCGGTTCCGTGGGCTACGACCACAAGGCCATGGCGATCACCGCCCGCGGTGCATGGGAGTCCGTGAAGCGGCACTTCTCGGAGCTGGACCTCGACACCCAGAGCGAGGACTTCACCGTGGTGGGCGTCGGCGACATGTCCGGCGACGTGTTCGGCAACGGCATGCTCCTGTCCAAGCACATCCGGCTGCTGGCCGCCTTCGACCACCGGCACATCTTCCTGGACCCTCAGCCCGACGCCGCGTCCTCCTTCGCGGAGCGCAAGCGCCTGTTCGAGCTGCCGCGTTCGTCCTGGGACGACTACAACCGTGACCTGATCAGCGCCGGTGGCGGGGTCTTCCCCCGTTCCGCGAAGTCGATCCCGATCTCCGCTCAGGTCCGCGTGGCCCTGGGTCTGCCCGACGGCACCGAGGCGATGAGCCCGCCGGAGCTCCTCAAGGCGATCCTCTTGGCCCCGGCCGACCTCCTCTACAACGGCGGCATCGGGACCTACGTCAAGGCCAGCACCGAAAGCCACGCCGAGGTCGGGGACAAGGCCAACGACGGCATCCGCGTCGACGGCCGTGACCTGCGCGTCAAGGTCGTCGGTGAGGGCGGCAACCTCGGCATGACCCAGCGCGGTCGTATCGAGGCGGCTCTCCAGGGCGTCATCCTCAACACCGACGCGATCGACAACTCGGCCGGCGTCGACTGCTCCGACCACGAGGTCAACATCAAGATCTTCATCGATCGCATGGTGTCGGCAGGAAAGCTCGATCCGGCGGAACGCGCCGCCTTCCTGGCGTCCATGACGGATGAGGTCGGCGAGCTGGTGCTCGAGGACAACATCGAGCAGAACATCCTCCTGCTCAACGACCGCACCCGCGTCGCCGAGTGGAGCCCCAGCTACGAGCGGCTCATGGACTGGCTCGATGTGAAGGCCGATCTCAACCGTGAGCTCGAAGCGCTGCCCTCCACCGAGGTGCTGCGCCAGCGCCTGGCACAGGGCCAGGGCCTCACCTCACCGGAGCTGTCCGTGCTCGCGGCCTACGCCAAGATCGAACTGGCCGACGCCCTGCGCGACAGTGACCTCGCGGATGACCCGTGGTTCGGCTCGACGCTCCGCGCTTACTTCCCGAAGGCTCTGGCGGAGCGTTTCGACGCCGAGCTGGACAGCCACCCGCTGCGCCGCGAGATCATCGCGACCGTGGTGGCCAACGAGATGATCAACGTCGGCGGCATCACGTTCGCGTTCCGCGCGATCGAGGAGACCTCGGCGACCGAGTCCGCCGTGGCGAAGGCGTTCATCGCCCTCCGCGAGATCTACAAGCTGCCGGAGATGCTGAACGCTCTGAACAGTCTGCCGGCGTCGTTCCCCACCGCGCACTGGACCACGGTGCACCTGGACATCCGGCGGCTCCTCGACCGTGCCGTGCGCTGGCTGGTGGCTGACGGCGCGACGAGCGCTCCGGTCGCCGACATCGTGGCGGACTTCGGCCCGAAGGTCGCCGCTCTGCGCGGCCGGCTCGCTGATTACCTCCGGGGCGAGGACCTCGTCCGCTTCGAAGCCTGGCGGAATCGTGCCAGCTCCTGGGGCCTGCCGGAAGAGCTCGGCATCCGTTGGGCCGAGCTCTTCGAGAGCTTCCCGCTCCTCGAGATGGCGCGGATCTCCCGCCAGACCGGCGAGAACATGGACGATGTGGCACGCGTGTACTACACGGTCTTCGATCGCTTCCACGTGGACTCCTTGCTCGAGCGCATCAGTGCCCTCCCGCGGGACGACCGCTGGCAGGCCCTGGCCCGTGCGGCGCTGCGCGACGACCTCTACTCGACGGTCGCCGACATGACCACGTCGGTCCTCGGGGTCAGCCAGGGGGAGACCGCTCCTGATGACCGCCTGGCTCAGTGGGAGGAACGGAACGCCGAGCAGCTGATGCGTGCCCGGAACATGTTCGAAGAGGTCAACTCGCTGGAGAAGGACGACATGGCGTCTCTCTCGGTAGCATTGAGGCTCTTGCGTTCCATCGTCCGGCACTGATCGAGGAGACTCCCCGTGGCCATATTCACTGATCCCATCAAGGAACATGCTGATTTCGGCCCCGGGGACGCGGAGTGGCTCCATCTGCTGGTCGGTGACTGGCAGATGGTGGCCGACCTCGCCTTCGCCGACCTTGCTCTGTGGTTCCCGGATCCCGAGCTCGGGTTCGTGGCCCTCGCCCACGTGAGGCCGTCCACGAGCCACACCGTGTTCCACACGGACTTCGTCGGCGAAGGCATCCGCTCCGATCTTCAGCCCCTGGTGGAGCGGGCCTGGAAGTCCCGCCACATCGAGCGGTCCTCCGAGGCGGCCTGGAGCAACGGTGACTCGGCGCTCCGAGTGGAGGCCATCCCCATGGTCCGCAATGGCCGGACCCTGGCGGTGGTCACGTCCCACCTGGATCTCTCGAGTTCCCGGATGCCGTCGCGGCTCGAACTCACCTACCGGCAATGCGCCTATGACCTGCTCAAGATGGGCACGCAGGGCCTCTGGCCGGATTTCGCGTCCCCCACGGGATCGCGCCGTGGCGCACCGCGCGTGGGCGACGGACTGATCCGCTTGGACGCGGACGGCATCGTGCAGTACGCCAGCCCCAACGGGGTGTCCGCCTTCCGACGGCTCGGTGACATCGAGTCGTTGGAGGGCCGGTCCCTCGCGGAGGTCACCGCCGGCCTGATCAAGGACCGGCGGCTGGCCGACGAGACCCTGCCGCTCGTGGTCACGGGCCGGATGCCGCTCCGCAGCGAGATCGAGTCACGGGGTGTTTCGCTGACGCTGCGGGCGATCCCGCTGCGCGATGGAACCCACCGGTTCGGCGCGCTCGTCCTGTGTCGCGACGTCTCCGAGCTCCGGCGCCGCGAGCAGGAGCTGGTGAGCAAGGACGCCACTATCCGGGAGATCCATCACAGGGTGAAGAACAACCTCCAGACTGTCGCGGCTCTGCTACGGATGCAGTCGCGGCGCATGGTGAGCGACGAAGCCCGTCAAGGCCTGGAGCAGGCGATGCGCCGAGTGGCGACGATCGCACGCGTCCACGAAACCCTGTCTCAGGGGCTTTCTCAGGTGGTCGATTTCGACGAGCTCATCAGCCCTCAGTTCCGGCTGTCGGCGGAGGTCGCTTCTCCCTCGCAGAAGGTGAGCACGGAACTGACCGGTGAATTCGGCAAGCTGCCGAGCGACCTCGCCACCCCGCTCGCTCTGGTGATCAACGAACTGGTCACCAATGCGGTCGAACACGGCCTGCAGGATCGTGAGGGCACCGTGTGGCTCGACGCTCGGCGCAGCGTCACCGACGCGGGGGAGCGTCAGCTCACCGTGACCATTTCCGACGACGGCGTGGGGCTGCCGCCCGAGGCGGAGCCGTCCGCAGGTCCCGGCCTCCTCGGCGGGACCAGTGGGGGACTCGGCCTGCAGATCGTGCGGACCCTCATCACCTCGGAATTGCGGGGCACGATCCGATGGCTGGCCCGCGAGGGCGGCGGAACGGACGTCCGCTTGGTGATCCCGCTCGACGCCTGACGCCATGCGGTCCGCTGGGCCTGTCCCGGATAACCGGAATCGGGTTCATCTTCGACGCCGACCTCCAGCAGCATGTTCGGCCGGAGACACCACGACAACGCAGTGGCGGGCCGGAACCCTCA